>JAABUO010000026.1_pt1 | contig 442922 bp, 322 predicted proteins | sample 5559291 | NCBI WGS metagenome assembly JAABUO01 (sample SAMN10711878, study PRJNA513372) | rock metagenome | isolation source: Antarctica rocks | place: Antarctica: Victoria Land, Finger Mt sud
CCCTCCACCCCCTCCTCCTCCACTCAAACCACCACTACTAGCCGTGGTGCCTTTGATGTAGTTGTCGAACCCCCGGATGATGTTCCCCGCGCCCGTGTCCTCGAGGTAGAGTGTCTCGGCGCGGTAGAGCGATGTCTCGAGCGAGAGGAGGGATTTGTCGAGGAGGGTTTTGCGGGTGAGGGTTTCGCGCAGGGAGCGCCGGAGGGATTCGTAGTAGGGGATGCCGCGGGTGGGGTCGGTGGAGGTGGTGGTTGGGGGTGGGGCGTTGGGGGCGGTGGTGGTGGGGAGGGGGGGGTCGGAAGACATCTTGGAGGGGAAGCAAGAGGGTGAGAGGTGTGTGGTCTGGGTGGTTGAGAAGGGGTTCCTTGAGGTTGTGATGGTTTGGGAGGTGGGTGGGTGGGTGAGAGGTGTTTGCACTAGATATTTGCGGGATGATGATGAAGTTGTGTCAACGATGCAAGTGGTGAGTTTGCTGCCAGTATCTCGGAATTTGAATCGGAGTACTCGGGTTCATCCAATATTTGAAGCTAAGAAGCAATTCAAGGGTAGCAACACCACATCCATACACCAACATCTCACTCTCGTCCCCCGTCCCTCACATCATCCGACTCAACCTAGCCCCAACCACAATGGACCACTCCCACATGTCCCACGGCGATATGGACATGGGCGGATCCGGGTCACAATGCCAGATGAACGTAGGTATTCCATTCTATTTCCCCATATCTATATCCAATACTACAATCAGCCGCTGACCTCCCCACCAACAGATGCTCTTCACCTTCTCCACCCAAAACCTCTGCATCATCTTCCCCTTCTGGCGCATAACATCCACCCTCTCCCTCCTCCTCTCCCTCCTCGGCATCATCCTCCTCACCGCTGGCTACGAGCTCGTCCGCGACGCGAGTCGGAGATACGAAGCCCAGAGCGCTGAGTATATGAACAAGCTGCCCCGTACGTCTTCCCTTTTCCCCATGAATCATCTTATGGGATAGAAAGAAGCGAAGGGCCCAGGCTCATTATGCCCCGTCTTAGTGGATGGTACAGCAAGCAGGGAACACAGCTCACTACTCTTCACGGGCGCAGGGAAAACCACGAGGGAGGCGGAGACGAGGGTGAAGGTCGTGAAGGCGGCGTTGTATGCGGTGCAGGTGTTTTATAGCTTTTTTATTATGTGAGTCCATACATACATACCTGGAGGGAGGAAAGGAGAGCTGGGGGGCTGACGATTGGGGGGTTTAGGTTGCTGTTCATGACGTATAATGGCTGGGTCATGCTGGCTGTTGCGGTGGGTGCGTTTGTGGGGTATTTGGCTTTTGGGGGTTCGAGCTCGACGAAGAGTGTGGCTTGTCATTGAGGTGGGGGGATGGGTGTCTGGTGTTTGGGGAGTTGAGTGGATGTTACACCTTCGAACGGATGTACTATTCGTAGTGGCAGCGCTTACAATTATTTGTGGTATGCACGAGTCTTGACGATAAGGTCAGCCATGGCATGGAGAATGACAGGCCTTGTGTGAAAATACATTGCACCTTGCGTGCCAGCTTCAGCTATGGTATGTCTATCACTGGGGAATATTTTGATTGAACTTTTGATTGATCGCTGGTGTCTGTGCTAAGTATCTGTCGTAGCATAGAGCTTGCTACCGTATTGCACTCACAAAGACAGGTGTGAGCTTATGTACATCGCAGAAGATCTCGAATCGCCGTTTTACCATCATCTGTCAATCTGCTGAATCCCATTGCTCTGCTGTCATTCGATTCCAGCACCTAATTAGTAGGGCTTGAATCAAACAGCCAGGATGCACACAGATGTAAAAGAGAACATGCTAAGTGCCCCCGGCAGAACTTAGGTCCCCGTGATAGCGGGAACCGGAGACACAGATCTCCAAGGCTGGGGGCGTAGGGGGTCTAGAGTGTGATTTGTCGTGCAAAAGGTGGGTCAGCCGTAGTGACGCTGCTGAGGCTTCAGATGCATGATTTATGCAGCTGGTTCGTCCTCAGTCTCGTCCACAGGTGGCTTGTACTCCTCAGCAGGTGCACCGTCGACATCTGGTGCATCGCTCTTCTCGGATTCCTTGGCCTCAGTCTCATCGGGCTTCTCGGCTTCCTTTTCGCCCTCAATCGTTGTGCCAATCTTGTTCTCCAGCTCTTCCTCGTCTTCTTCCTCAGGCGCGGCTGCCTCACCTGCTTCCGCATCCTCGGCCTGCTTCTCGGCGTCCTTGCTCTGCCCATTGGTGGTGGCAGCCTTGGTAGACGATTCTGCTTCCTTATCAGCCCCGGTCGCGGTGGGATCGCTGGCCAAAATCTCGTTCCATTTCTGCAATAGAGCATGGGAGCGGTCTTTGAACTTGAACTCCTCATCAAGCGGGATCGAAGGAAGCTTGATCATAGCTTTGAGGACTTTGTGGATCTTGGTAGTACGGATGATGCTGCCTTCGAGATCGGGATAGCCTTCAAGCTCCTTCAGAAAATCCGACATCACCTATAAATCGTCAGCGAACGCGTGCTTAGCTTATATTGTGGTTTCAACTAACCTTCATCTCGTCTTCCTTAGGCGTGGTGTCCCGGGACAAGAAGCCACGTTGTAGTTTATGACGGTAGTACAGCACTGGGCAAGATTAGCACATGGAATGTCATCCAAGTCGGGGCAATCTCACCCATCTTCTCCTTCTTTTCCTTGTTCTCAGCCGCCGTGAGTGGTTTCTCCTCAGCCTTTGGGGTATCAACAATCTCATCGTCACTTGCAGCCTCCACTGCCTTCTTCTTGCCAGTAGATTTAGGCTTGGCTGGCTTCTTCTTCTTAGCAGGCTCGCTAGCTGGTGTCTTGGGGGTCGTCAATTTGAGCTTGGTGTTGGTCTTAGGGGTCTTAGCGGGCTGGCTCACGGCATCAGTTCTGGTCTGTAAGCAAAGCGAGCGCGAGGCTCACCTTCTCTTCGTCATCGTCGCTACCAGCCTCCTTCTTGCGCTTCTTCGACTTGGGCTTGGGAGCCACTTCCTCTTCGTCGAGCGACATGTCCTCAACATCTTCTGACAGACGAGCAACGGCATCACTCTTAGCGGCATCACTCTTTCTCTTACCCTTGCTGGCCTTCTTGGCCTCTCGCTCAACTTGGGCCTCTGCTTCTGCCTGCACCGCTTCTTGGTGGTCCTGCAGGACTTTCTTATAATGGCCCAGACTCTGATTCTCAGCTGCTGTCGCATAGGCAGCCAGAAGTTGCTTGGTCTTGCCCTTGGACTCTACATTGCTACAGGTTGTAGGATCGAGCGGTGTCAGGTCCGTGTTCGCAATCCAAGCACTGTCCAGATTGTCAGTTTCACGTTACATTGACTTTTTGTAACGCTCCTGACATCCAAGCCATGACTTACAATTCGTTCGTGTGCCTAGTAACGTTAGCTTTGAAGGGTGAGAATCAGGTAACCAAACTTACAAGAACATTATTGGAAAGGTGCGCTCGTAGGCACGCTTGCCTCCCTCGGCATATTCCGGCTTCTTAAAAGTGCCATCTGGCTGCTTGGTTGTCACTGGACGCGTGTCGAGTAAGCTCTGGGGGAGCATCTCTTCGTCGCAGATGACTGATGGCCAAGCTGGATGACCCTTCATGCGAGCAAGATAGTATTCTCCAGGCTCGGCATCCAACTGGGTGATCTGCGGCTTCGATTTCTTCTTATTGAGCTTCTTGCTCTTGTGCTCGGGCACACCTGCAGACTTCTTCTTGGCCGAGCCATTGGTCGCCTTCTTCGATGAAGCTGGGGTACCTTGAGCTGCCGTCGCAGGCTGACCAGAGCCGGACACACCCGTATCCTCAGCGTCAATCATATCAGTGTCGTCTTCCTCTGCTAGTGCTGCAGCCTGGTCGGAGGTTTCGTTGGCAGCGTGTACGGCCTCGCCGTTGGTCTTAGTATCTGTTGAGATGTGGCATTAGCTTTGTGGGATACGATCATAGTGCGATAGGTATTATGGCAGTAACCATATCATGCCGGTCTTACCTTCAGCATCTGCCTCTTCTTGACCCTCGTCCGTTGTGTCGGCTGCCTTGTTTTCGCTCACAACCTCTGCTGGCTTAGAACTTGAGTCGTCAGTACCAGTCGGAGGCATGGCAGTATTGGTCTCATCAGTCATCGTGGGATAGAGGGGACTGGTGGTGGGGTGGCGAAGATCGCTGTGTACGTGGTAAGCCTCAACGCGTGGCTAGCACCCTCAACAGACCCGTCGAGGTAGGATATGGATGAAGCTCCCTCGTAAATAGGCAGAGGCTTGAAGATGGAAAATGGTTGATGATGAGGTTGATGAAGGAGGTTCAGCGTCATCAGCGGGTGAAGAAAATGAAGGTCGTGAGGTGAGAGTTGATCGCAGAAAATGCGCGAAAAAGGCAGAAAATCCACGCTAACCATAACAGGAAACCCCAAAAAAGCACATCACTTACGCAAGTCTCAGCTTCGGTCCCTTGGCACCAGTATTGTGTTGGCTAGTCCTGGTAATGATCTAGATGGTGCTCCTGAGAGATGCTAAATGTACAGGTCGCCTCCGAAGGCGGATTGGCGAACAGATGGGTGGATGAAAGAGGAGGAAGAGAAGGATGGGGAAGGAGATTTCGTCCTCTGGAAAAGCCAAGACTTGGGCGAATCAACGCCTAAAGTATGCTCATCCGCTCCCCTAGCGCATACCGCACCGCTCTTCGGCAGCGCCTTCCCTGATCACGATGTGGGTAGCATACCCTCCACGAGTTCATCATCCTTGTGTCCATCCACTCTGCCTGCGACCGTGTCCAGGCTACCTCTCTCCCCCTTGGTACTTTTCACCTCGCACATGGCCGAAGAGGAGCGAGCAACTTTCCCGATTCTGGCGGTCCTGGCTGGACAACACACCGCAAGTATACCAGCATGGTGCATGCGCCCGGGCGGGAAGTGCCTTGTCCTCTCATGCAGCATTCGCCACATGTTAGGAAATGCGGTCTTGCCGCTCAGGGCCTTGTTTTCCAAATTGTGAATCGAAAGTAGGAAAGAGAGTAAACCTCTGCGCTCTGCGAACGGTAAGAGATGCACATACCATCTTCCGAGAAGTGGCACTCCCCGCGACTTACACGGATCATAGCGAGACTCATCTTGCTAAAGAAGGCATTGCTCAGCAACTGTCTATTGGCATTTTGGCCCATCATAGAGGCTTGTGAAAAGCAACACTTTCGCGCAAAGCTATTTCGTAGCCCTGCCTTTGTGCTGCCTCATTGACAAGCTTGTAAGCCCAGAGGACGACTGAAACAACGAGAATTGCTGCAAAAAAGAACGATGATTTCACAATCATACAGACGGTGGGGAGATAGAGGCCCCCAAGGAGTTATATGAACATAAAAACTTACCAGACATCCCAGAACGAACTAGCGGTCGAGGCCTTGACAACGACCTTCGTACACCAGAGTGTCTGAAAAGAGATCAAGGGGACCATCGTGGCTGGACTATGCTCCGACAAATAGAATCGGAACCAAGTTCGCCAGAGCAAATATCAGAGATAGACAACAAAGAGATATGATATAAGACAGACCACATTCGAAATACATTCACGGACTGCTTCGGGCGTCGGACTCACGGCTGGGCTCCTAAAACGTCGGACCAGTACACCCAAAACAAGAGTTGTTGTGTGTATTGCAGAGTGTGGGACACTCAAGATGAGAACTCGTCCCTCATGATAGGGAGATCTCAGTGGACGCCATAGTCTGTCTGGACGGCACGTATAGTCACTAACACTCCATTTGCTCTGGAGCACTAGAGACATCAACTTCTCGGACAGCTCACGTCTTGAGGTCGTCAAGCGGTCACATCAGAGTGCGATGATATATTCTTACCTTTGCCACTGCTTGACACCCCATTTATGCCTACTCTGTACTACTGTAACGTCAGACGCGTTACGCAGGACCTGGCATGCGCTGTGGAGAAAGTGAGGCTAGCCTTCCCGATCTGCCAATAACCACTTCCGAATGACATCTTAAGAATATTGCCGACCATAAAGTAAATAGGAGGAGTGTACCACTATTGTAGGTCGGAGTGTGTATAATCCTGGGCTTCAAAGGCCCCATACTCTCTGTTACGCTCAGATGTTCCACGGCCCGGTGTCCGAGAATCTTCGGAGTATGAGGTTTGTCATTGAGCTGGTAGGGAAATAGTTGAAGTGGCGTTCGTCATCGCAACTTTTTCTTGTATCCTTAGCAATTCCGACTCCGTGCAGGGATCACTTTCAGCTCCTTCTAAATGCTGCATAAACACTCAGGAGATCGTTGCTCTGGGCTTGTCGAATCGAGGAAGATGGATGAGATCGCCTGGGCATTAGTGAAGTCTGGGAGGAGTAGGCAAAATATTAGTGATTCGATTCACGGACCCTTCTTCGAAGACATGAGGACTTCAGCCTCCGCGCGTATGTTCTAGTACGGTCAGGCCAACATTAGCTCATGGCACAACTTTGATGAAATTGAGGGGGATGTAGGAGAAGAGTGAATTTTTGGGTGCGACGGACCGGGGTCAAACTACGTTTCGCTAGCCCAAAAATCGGTGTTACTCGATCCGATTAGCCGGCTACTGTACGCTTACCGCATCAAACATTGATTCCTACCACTTTCACCGCCTCTATTACCTCCAGCATCGCCCTTAGACCAGGTATATTGTGAGATGAAGATTAGAAATCAAAAAATCCTTCGGGTCTGGAGCCAAGCGAGCATCATAATTATTTCAACATGGGCCTAGTATTCCGAAATGCTCAGCGTCAAACATTCTGATCTCGACAGCTACTCTTCTGGTTGATAACAGAAGCAATTGTATGCTAGCAGAATTGATGTCACGCGCTCATACTGTCATATCGTGGATTTTCAAGACTGCTGTGATTTGCGACTTCAACAGTGCTCGAGGGTAAGGCATACGCAATTAGAAGACTTTTCCGATGGTTACGTTCATCTGATTGTGTCTTAAGATCATACATTGCTTTCAACATTGCTGCATGGTCTTGAACGTAATGTTTGTTTGTCGAGCAGCATTTATGGCTGAACTACTCCCCGAGGGACCATATCCGCAAGTTCCCCACAACTTGAGCATTTTCTCTTCTGTTCATCGTTTTTGAATTTATTGACAGCCTCCTTTATCTGTGTACCAAGATCCGTGCAATGAAACGCTGCTTCATGAACGATCATTCCGCAATTCTGACAGTACCAGCGCAGGCGATCCTCACTTCCGGCGGGACGCGGTTGTTCCAGGACTATACCAACTGTATTGGCGAAGCGGACTGGATTATGGGGCGTGTTCGGAGGGAGAAGGAACATTTCGCCTTCTTGGATCGGTATGTCGCGGAATGTGGCATCGTCGACCACCTTAAGAAGCATCGAGCCTTTGTATTGAAAAAACCATTCAGCTGTCTCGTTGATATGGTAGTCGGATCTAGCATTTGGCCCTCCAACAATCTGAAGTCTTCAGCAAAGAGAGCTGTGGAATGGGGATCATCAGAACGTACCATGACGGTGACATCTTTGTTGTAGACACAATAGTTGTTGATTGGTGGCTGCAGCACATGTGAATTCTCTTCGAGCCTGGGATCAGTCAGTTGACATGCTTCGTGACTGCACACTGCTGAACGGCAGACCACTTCGGCAGATTCAATGGACTTGAAAGCATGTTTGACGTAGATGTTTCCTTGTAAGATCTTGCTGCTCGAGTGCATACATTGAGTAGTAATCGCCCAAAGAGCGGATTATATATAATGGGTAACGATTACAAACGAGGCTGTTAGAGTGTATTTATTATAAATACCGCTAGAGTAAATTACCTCTCGCTTATATCCGAAAATCTTCAATGACCAGTCTTCAAAGCCTCCGGTCCATGTTGCAGGGTGAGAGCAATGACAAATATATTAATCAGAAATTGAAGTACCTCATCCTGAGCGCTCCCAAGTAATCATGTCACTGTGTTCTCCTATGAGCCGTGCTGGTTAGCAAATGCTCGAACTATGTCGGATATACCACAGGCGCCCCTACGCTTTAAGACGCAACGAGCGCTCGCCCACCGCCTGGTCCTTTCCACCCTTACCGGCCGTGCTATCCACATCTCGCAGATCCGGCCTTCGTCTCATACTAATCCTGGGCTGGCACCCCATGAGATCTCCTTTCTACGTCTTCTCGAAGCTGTGACAAACGGATCAAATATCGAAATTTCCTACACCGGCACTACTCTTCTCTACCGCCCCGGTCTCATTACCGGAAGCGCAACTGGTTCGGGTGCCAGTGGTGGTGTCATCAAACATGAGCTACCTACCGCGTGTGCAAGAGGTGTCAGCTACTTCTTGATTCCTCTGTGTTTGCTTGCTCCTTTCTCTAAGGCGCCCGTGAATGTCCTCCTCACCGGTCCTGGCGTTATCACCTCTGCTACGCTGGCAGGTGATATATCAGTCGATAGTGTGCGAACAGCCATATTACCCCTGTATGCAAACTTTGGTATCACCAACAACATTGAACTGAGGATACTACGGAGGTCGAACTTTGGCCCTGAGGGCAGAGGCGGCGCAGGGGAGGTTCAGCTAGTCTTCAATCATCAAGTACGGCTTCCAAAAACCATCCATTTGCTGAATCCTGGTCGAGTGAAGAAGGTGCGTGGCGTGGCTTATTGCACAGGGGTTTCGGCGTCAAACAATGCTCGAATGATTGAGGCGGCAAGGGGTGTTTTAAATCCTCTCGTAGGAGACACTTACATCTTCTCTGATGTCTCTTCTGCACCATTCATAACATCAACGAACAAGGCCGATCCCACGGGGAAACGCAAGATCGGCATTGGATTCGGACTATCACTGGTTGCAGAGTCATCTACCGGTTCACTCTACTCGGCGGACCTCGCGTCACCTCCGTCTGGCGGTATTCCACCAGAAGATCTAGGGCAGCATTGTGCCTTTCAACTCCTCGAAACCGTATCACTTGGCGGTACGGTATCCCTGACAGCAGCTCCTACCATGCTAACGCTGATGGCAATGGGATCGGAAGATGTGGGCAGGGTACAGCTTGGCAAAGAGGTCCTTGGGAGCGAATCCATTGTCTCGCTAGGTAGAGATCTCAAGGCTTTCGGTGCTAGTGGCTGGGGCATCAGAGAATTGGATTCCGCCGAGGGAGGTGATGTCGTTGTAAGCGTTGTTGGACGAGGCGTTGGGAACATCGGGCGCAAAATCGCATGAGGGAAAGCCCCGTCACACTGACACTATGGCTTACCTTCTGAGTATATTATTGCTAATCTCATACTTCTCGCAGACGTCTCCCTTTTCCCCTATCTCAATGTATGTTTTGAGGCTACAAGGCATCCTTGGCCGCATGCCTTGACAGTCTTATTCCGACAGCATTGATGGGACTGTTGGGGTCGCCTTTCCGTTATGATCCATCGAATCCTTGCGAAATACCTTACTATTTCACATATGTTTCCCCTGCTTCGATACATCCAGTCGATATCCAAACCGACCTTTGGGCACACAAGCTAAGCCTGCAAATAGTAACCAGCTGTCGTGGCTATTCTTGTAAGAATGCAAGCCATCTATTAAAGCAATATACACCAGTCCAACCCAGTCATCTAAAAATATATAGGCAGAATCTAAGCCTTGAGATATCGTCCAGCGGGCCAGAAGCCAGTCACCGGATTATTAAAAAGGTTTAGTTCAATTCAAGACCAGGAGAGTACCCTCCGTAGATTCACCCGATCATCTCGAACACCCTTATGGATATGCACTCACGATCGCTAGCCTCATTTTCGTTGAACTCCTCATATAGACAATCCTCAGGATTTCCCATTCGAGGCTTAGAGAGTCAATTTCCGAATTTTCGTCCCATATACACAATCCTTAGGATTTCCTATTCAAGGCTTACAGAGTCAATTCCTTACCTTTTTCACAAGATCCCTCTCTGAGCCATTGAGCTCTTTCCGCCGTTTACCGGTGTCTATTCAGATCACCTTTTCTCTCCGTATATATATATTCAGTGCTAGGTTCCCTCCTGACTCCCTCCCCTCTCATCATATAACTTTACTCTAGCAATTACCATCATCACACGCATCAACCACTCATTCTCACATTCCAATTTCACATATATTACCAATCCACTCTTATTCCCAAGATCAATCCACTCCCTACCAACACCACCACTCTCACAATGCCTGCCTCCATCTCAATCAAGTCCTCCTTCTCTTCCATCAAATCCCGTGATTCGTCCCACGCCTCAACAGCCCGCCATATTCTCGCAACGGAAGGTTACGACGCCTTCAGAGCCTATATGCAAGCTCAGCAGGCCCAAGATGCCGCGAACGACAAAGCAGACGCAGAGCGCCGTGCACGGAAGGCAGCTCTATATGCCTCGTTTGCTCACGGCCGCCAGCGTGCTCGGCGCGTGCTTGCTGCCCCTTTCAACATTTTCAAACGCTCGTGAACGACCATCATAGGGGTTGGTCCGGGTCTCGTCTTATGGTGTAGTCGATGAGACGAAACGTCGAGCACCCGGGCTTCAATTATCTTCGAGCTACAACATCCACCTCTCTCCGAACACGGTTATATAGCCCTCCTACCTCATACCGTCGCTCTGTCTCCGGCTACTGCCTTCGAACACTCGCCATCATCCTCATCAAGAAACCAACCAGCTCTGGCCACGAACTCTGCCTCTGGTCCAAAGATCAGAAGCGACTTAGACCCCAGTGGCCGCGCCGCAAAGCTCCGGAACTACATTACTATATTCAAAGCTTCATCCTCTACGACGAAGAATGAGCTTCAACGACATACTCGACATCGAGAAACAGGCTGCCACGCGATCCTCCAGACAGAGTCATCTCAACCTCCACCACGAACGACAAGCCTCAGCCACCGCGTCCATTCGAGCACATTCCATCCCGCACACACACCCATGACTCAAACCCCTCTGGCACCCCAAAACGATAATCCGCATCTGGTCATTGCACATCACCATCGTCAAGCTGGGTGCTCCAAGCAAGCTCCAACCCTTCCTTTCCTCGCCGTCAACGCATCCATTCGAGCAAATTCCAACGCGCCACGCACGAACAAGACTCAACAAGTCTCTCGACCAACCCAGAACGACCATCCGCATCTGGCCATTGCAAATCAGCATCGCCAAAGCTGGGTGCTTTAAGCAAGCTCCAATCCTTCCTCAGCTCACCGTCAATGCGTCCACCTTAGCGAACTCCATCCCGCCACATCCAAACATAACTCAACCTAAACCCTCTGAGGCACCCCAAAACGACCATCCAAATCCGTCGGTGCTCTTCATCATCGCCAAGCTGCATGCTTCAAGCAAGCACCAAACCTTCCTCAGCTCACCGTCAACGCATCCGTTCGAGCAAATTCCAACCCGCCACACACCAACAAGACTCAACCAACAGTCTCTATAGCACCCCGGAACGACCATTCGCATCTGGCCATTGCACATTACCATCGCCAAGCAGGGTGCTCCATGCAAGCATAAACCCTTTCATAGCTCACCGTCAATGCCTCCATTTGAGGAAATTCCCCTCCGCCACACACAAACATGAGTGAAAATCCTCTCCGGCGCCCCAAAACGAGCATCCGTATCTGGTCGTTGCACGTCATGATCGACAAGCTGGGTGCTTCATGCAAGCACCGACCCTGATGTAGTTCAACGCCAATTACGGAACCCCATGGAGATTTTACTGTACGGGCATTGATACTGAGCGATGAGCAGGATTATGCAGTTGATGGTTGTGGCTAGATGAGGGTCTTGCGAGGCGGCGATGGGATACATGAGAGGTGGGAGTGCTTGGAGGGGAAGAAGGGATGCTGGGGCTCGGGGTACTGGGGTTAGGTGCTAGAGCTGAGGGTGTTGATTAGGTCAAGGTAGTGGTGTATAGCATACTTTGAATCCATGGTATCATCAGGTTGTTTTCCATCTTGCACCGAGTGCTCGGGACAATCCAATCGTGTCAGCTTCTTGCTGTTGAATTACATGGCGATCCCGATGTTGTCAAAAGTCGAAGCCCGCAGAATCCAATTCCCCTGAGAGTGGGCTTCCGCTCTTTTCGCCCAGCCCAGCACCATTCGCCACGCAAAAGTACAAGTCGCGAAACCGTAGACGCTTCGAATCAATCCAAACCACTCAGCCCCTAATACTCCACCTCCTCCTCCGGACAATCCACACTCTCATGCCCATCCCGCTCACACAACGCACACCACCTTCTCGCATCCACAATCCCACTCGCCTTCCCCGGCACCATACCCCCCGCATCCATCCGCACCGCATTCCTCTTCGCCGCAGGACTCAACGGCTTCACCTGCGCCCCTCCATTCCCCCACGGCGACGACGACGCACTGCCCAGCCCCTTCAGCCCCTCCGCAACCACATCCCTCCCCGTCCTCTGGCTCCCCGGACTCGCCTTCTGCGCCTCCGCTTGGCTCCCGAACATGTTCGTGCACGTCAGGATGTCATGCCCCGGCGCCTCGCAGATCTCGCACCAGAGGTTACTCGCGTCCGTGATCTCGGATTGGGAATCCGCCTCCTGCAGCTGCGGCTGTTGTGGATGCGCTTCCGCCGTCGTGGCAGCACCTGCACCACCGCCTGGGCTATGATACCCCCGCCACTCATTGGAATTCACCCGACTGAGATTCGAGTTGCGGGTTGGCGACGTGGCGCTCCCCGCGCTGGCATGCTTCGCCGCGGTCTGGAGCCGCTTCAGCTCGTTCTCGAGTTCCTCCTCACGGTATGTTTTGGCGTCGACGAGGTTCTCGAGGTCTTTGACCTCCCTTTCCAGCTTCTCGCGCGCTTTCCGTTCCTCGGCGAGCTGTTCCTCCGTGGGGTGCCCGTTTGCTTGGCCGTGCCCGCTGTGTCGCTGTCTGCTGACGCGGCGGCTGCCTCCTCCGGTCTTGGGGCTCCCGACGTCGGCATCCCGGCTGAGGCTGTGGATGATGGCCTTGAGGCCGCGGATCTCGTCGTCCCGCTGCTCGACCTCGCGGGAGGAGCGCTGCGAGTTGGGGGGGCTGAGAGTGACGGCGGCTTTCTCTCGTTCTCGTTTCAGCTCCGAGCGGCCGCGTTCGACTTCCCCGCGCAGGAATTCCACTTCGCCTCGGGCTTCGGCTTCGCCGCGGCGGGCGTCCTCGAGGCCCTCTTCGAGTTCTTGGACTAGGTCTTCGAGCTGCTTCAATTGATGGGTCACGCTGTCCATGTTCTCGGCTTGCTCTTGCAGTTCTTGGACTTCCTGTGAGAGGTCCTCGACTTTTTTCTCGTAGATTTTCTCAGTTTCCGTGCTGGCGAGTTCGAGGGTGTCGATTGTGCTGCGGAAATCTGCGCGGTGGGAGTCGAATTCTACAGTCAGCGCTGCGATCTTTTCGTTCTTTTCGCGGAGGAGCATGCGTAGCTGGGAGGCGTCTGCGTCGTCGACGACGCTGGGGTTTCGTGAGAGGTGGGTGGGGCGTTGAGGACTTGAGGAAGGTAGAAACGAATGGAGTTCTGTAACGCTGGCTTCCATCTCTAGGAGACTGGAGGCTTGGTCTTTGAGCTGTTGGTCGCGCTCTGCGAGGCGGGTCCGGAGTCGCTGGATTTCTTCATCTTGTGAAGGGGGTCGCGAGCGGTTCGTCGTCTTATATATGCCAACTGGCGTGTCTTCGAAGTCGTTGTCGAATCTGGAGTCCGGCCTTGACAGATTCCGCGATGCTGGTCTGGCATTCACAGGCGTTCTCGAGTTCGTCGCTAACGCCTTGTTGGGTCTCTTGCCTGGGTCGCCCATCCCCATTTTCCCAGGTCCAATACTGCTGCTAAATTTGCCAGGTGTTGGACTCGGCGCATATCGAGGCGTCGCAGGGCCGCCTTTGGAGAACTTCGGTGCTCCGAGAGACGGGCGCCCTGACGGTGTGGCGGCATTGGCATTTTGCGTTCTCCGCAATGGGGATTCGGGGCGTGGGAGGGAAGGTCGAGATCGAGGTTTGAATGCTGGGCTGGCTACTCTGGCTGGTGCAATTGACTGGCTTAGCTTAGAGGCCGCTGGTGTCGGCGTTGTATCTGCATGCCGGTCTCCCCTACCGCCAAGATTGAAAGCCGCAAGCGATGGACTTGCTGGTGTTGGTGGGAACGAGTCGGATGACCGCACGGGGAAAAGGCGTTTGTAGGCTTTGCTTGAGGGCAGGAAAATACCAGCGCCTGGGACGGAGGTTGTGAAATATCGCACTCCATCGACATCTCCGTTGTTCTTGCCTCTGGCTGCCCACTCCTTGTTGAGTTCCACACCAGCGAATATACCCTGTTTGCCCTTTACTTCGCCAATGAACTTGACTATGCCATGCATGCCACCAGGTACATCCACCACATCCCCGATATCAAGATCTTTGTTTCCAACGTCATCGCCACTGATGTTTCTGTTTGTCATCTCTGGGCCTCTTGGCATGGTCATTGGACTCGAGGAATTCTCAGTACTCCTATGGTCGTATGTCTCACTGTGATAGTCGGATATGGTAGATAGGCCGGACGGCTTGCGTGTTGACGCGGATGGCCGCTGAGACGAGGCGAAAGACGCATTGAGGTTCGGCGAAGAAGCGGTATTGGCGGCAGAGAGTCCCAAGGACTGTCGAGGACGGCCCAGCGAGCGCCTGTGAGGTGTTGACATCGCCATGATTGCCTGAGATGCCGGGCGTCTTTTTTCGTCTCCTAGGTCCCAACTGTCGCAGCCCGAAATCCCCGTTGCTGGCTCGACCACGGCTGCTGACTACTGTACCTAGCGCCGGTGAGGCCCAAGATCACTTTGATCAACTCAATGTGGAACTAAAGCAGAGCAGTGCGCAGAACAAATTGTGCCAACAATTACTCTATGCACGACCTTACTAATTTGGCGCGTGGTGCTACACCATCGCGATCATGTGGAGGCCGACGCGAGCGTTTCATTGGGCAGCGTCCTCACACCCTTCACAATCAACTGTGTTTCCTTTGATCGATCTTTGGAATCAGGTAGTCTTCCTAGACTGCGAATGTGAGTTATGTTGAATTGTGTTCTATGAAGCAAACGTTGGCGACAAGGATCAAGCTTCGGCAAGACTTGAACGGCAAACCGCCTTCTGTTGGCATACTTTTGATTGGGTTCTACCTGTCTACCAGAGCCCTGTACGACTAGCGAATCGATGCGCAAGCTTTGAGTCACAGTGTGTCGCCCGCTGTAACTGCGTGGACATTGACTCCGTGAGATGATCGTGAGATGATCGTGAGATGAAGACTTTAGTCAATGATACACCGGTTGAATTCCTGTAGGACCAAGCTCGATGTCGCCTGTCCGCATCCGCAAATTCCAAACGGACTGTATTCCTCTGAGCTTTCTTCAATCACCCTATGAATACGATTTTTTCAAATTCAATCGCCAATGGCCACATCGAAGAGCGACCGTGTTGCTGCTATCTACGACGAACGAAGTGCTCAGTATGATCAAACAGTCCATTCTCATTAGGCCGAAGACTGGGTCAAATAGGCGGAATTGAAGGAGGCTCAGCAATTTCTCGACCCCCTTCCGGACGGGAAAGTGATAGTCGATGTCCCGGTCGAGGAAGCGATGCTCGGTGGTACCGTTTCCATGCAAGTATTGAAGTAGGCTGATCTTCCATCGGAGCTCTTGTACGGCCCCAATTGGATATCTTCGGTGGACTCCTTGAGGGAGGCTGTTCGTAGGGCAGGCCTGACGCGTTCGCGAGTATTTGACATTCAAATTGCTTGCCAGATCATCTGATGCGAGCGAGGCATCACAGCGATTCGGGAAATTATTTAAGTACTCCCAGATCGGCGACTTGAAGGACCTGAACTTGAGGCAGCGTGATAAGAGCGAGTTCGAGGTACGTCTGAGGGGCCGTGCGGATTCGTCTGGCAAGATTGAGCAATGTGTGCGCTTTCATATGGCCATTGTCAGTAAGGGAGGATGACTGCCGCTTGTCGAAACATGAATGCTCTATTGGTCTTATTATGTAGGTCCGCTCTTGAGCCTCTCGAATTTGATGAGTGCATATCATTCTTTGACTTATCTCAAGCGCTGGCAAGTGCACTCTGTCTTGGCAAAGCCCTGAGAGTCACCGAGATCTTTGTCCTTTTTCTTCCTTCACTAGGTCTCCTCAAGAAATGTCGCAGCTGAGTACGCAGTATGCTTTGACTGTTAGCCTCTCCAAGAATGGGACATCGCTGCTCGATCAGTTCGTCGTCATATCGCCAATAAGTTTTTTCAAGAGTGCCAAGGAATGAGTGCTCCTTGGAAGTTGCGCCATGTCAGTGCATGAGATACCAGCTACCTGGAATATTAAACAGGACGAGGCCTGCCTTTGTTCTTCTTCAGTTTTTTAATCCTGAAGGCCAAACCCTTGCTCTGTGAAACCGATTGTATTCGGAAAGACCATTTTCGGTGCCGCTGGGTACACGACTCGCTCTTCAGATCCCTTGAAGCGCATGATGAAGTCAAGAGAGCCTGTATCGAGGCTTGACAGGCTCTGCTCTCGAGCAATTGATAACCAACAGCCCGGACACGACCTGCAACGAAGCCACAGTCGTAGAAATCAGCCGTTTAGGTCTCTAGGAGCAAGGCTTTCCAAGATTGCTGACTCAAGACTCTAGAGGTATGTGCCGTATAATAACAGGGCCGTAGTGGGCGTTGTAGGATTGTGCCAGCTCGTTGATGATTTGCGGATCGTCAATCCTCCTGCAGCCTTGCACCCACACCTAGCCTCTGAAAATTGCTACGTCAGGACAATATAGGAACAGGTATTGAGCATCTCTTAGCGCCGGAGGACACCGGCATGGCAGCAACATGAAGTTCGTGTGCTAGCGCCCGCAAAGCACCAAAGCACTGCGTATCCCACGAACTGTGCCGTGGTAATTTTGGCATTGAGGCCGCCGATCAACGCCCAGTCTCGAAGCGAAGGCTCACTCATTTCAGCGGACTGACTGGACGTGCGATGATACACCCGCCCATCGGCTTTCGACATGCCTGGTTAGCCACAAGGACAATGATCAGATGCCCCATATCCCCAGCTTCAAGCGTCTGATTGCATCATGTCGAAGAAATTCAGGCCCGTAGAACCCAAACCCAAGTCTCCAGTCGCATCTGTTGACTACCGTAACGACTATAAGTGAATTCGAAGGTTCACAAGACAATGTACCCCAGAGACCGCAGGCTTCTTCATATTCCGGTCTTGGACTTGCGAGCGTTCCCATCACGACCAAATGAAAACTTCTACGAAGCAAGCAGCGGCTGGCGGCATGCCCGACTCAACTACCCTGTCTGAGGACACTGTACAGAGCGCTATCAGGAGCTGGATTGCCCGAGACGACTAGCCTAATGGTAAACAGGTTTACTTTGTTCAGAAGCACCACCCACCCGTACTGGGGGCTGCCCGAACAGCTTTCATTCCGTTCAAGAGTAGCATAGGTAGTGGGAGCATTTAAAGCATCGCAAATAGAATTTCGCGCCTTTCCATAGCACAATGTGCTATGAAACCTACTAAGCTGCATCAGCAAGGCTACTTTGGGACTTGTTTTGACTCATCCTTATTGTCTCTTTCAACCACGTTACGATTACCAATTCCCTATATATAGGACCATCTAATTCCAGAATTCATCGATAGCGACTGAAGGAGGGATGACGCAAGAGTTCTTCTCAGAACGGATCGGTCCAACCTTTCACTTAAACGTGCAGCATGTGGCATTCACGCTTAGCCGTCTCCGGCCACCTTGACCCGATGTCGTTCGAGCGTCCATCTACCAGCCAACTTGTCGAGAAGACCTCGTCCATGAATCCCAATTTACCATGATGGCTACTCGCAAAGGTAGCTGTTAGCTTCTCCTCGTAGATGATCTAGCGTAGACTTTGTGGCCGAGGCTACGATGCCGCCTTCAGTCGAGCGGTCCTGCTCTATGTTCACTGTCAATGCCTGATCAACATCGCGTTGTGCTTTTTCTCCTGGCACTATACCATGTCCGTGTAGTGACGGCCCAGACAAGTTCCTTTACCAAGTGTAGTGAACGGTATCTCGTCGCTTTGCTGTCACCGTTCTTTGTTGAATTTCTCGTGATGGCCAATAGACCATATCGATTCCTTCTTTCATTTCTTTGTGCCTCGGACATCAGTTCGCTTTGGTGCTTCGTGTGTCTCCCGTTTCGAGCGATAATGCTCATTGCATATTCGAGTCTTAGCAAGCACCTGTTAGACAGAGAATTGATGCTTCGATACCTGCATGTTGGTCATGGCGAGGCTGAAATTGGAAACAAGTGTCTCATATGACCATCTTCAGCAGGCCGATAAACCACTGCCTCCAACACCACGAAGACCGAGCAGACTCTACTCCGTGTCGCAACCCGATCAAGACATTCCATATGACAGTCGAATCGTGGAACAATATCTTTCAACAGAATACCTCCAACCTAACATATACAGATCGAGCACGTCAGAGCTCCCCAATCCGGCACCTACAAGGCCTAAGCTTGTTCAGCTCGCGCAGACTTATGCCGTGTCGGACCCGATCGTAGAACGAAGACGTGCGGACCGAGCGCAGTTGAGGGAACGCGACATGTCGCCATGTACACTGGACAGTGGTCATGGAAGCACGCGCAGGCAACCAGATTTGGGGGAGAAAGATGCACGATGGCATGCCGACAACTACGAGTCAGTCCTGCACGCTAGATCCACGGTTTGGCACGGTGCCGCACCTGACCCATACTATCCGCATCACAACAGCAAGACGTCTCCAATGTCCCCTAGAATCACTGACGTCGTAGATCACATGATGGTACCCTCGCCTCTCAGGTCCAGCACCTTGGAACGAAGCCCGAAATTTGGAGGAGGCGAGGAACCTGGAAGCCGCTTCTCCTCCGATTCTTCTGAGGCCTGTAGCATGCGCAGTAGCCTCCGTGATTCCCTGAAGAAGACTGCGCGAAAGGCTTTCCAAGGCCATAAGAATACCGGTGGAGATACGAACAGCCAACAACTAGCACCACCACCAAAACCAAAGAGCACGGTAAGTTCCGAATTAAGCGGGCGACGGATCAGTATCCAATACGGTATTGACAACATGTACGACACCCTTACTAGTCTCTATTCACCGTCACCGAAGCATAGAGTTGCATCGCCAAAGCCCACGGCGCCGAAGCCTGCAGCCATGGACTTTCCGAATACCCCAAAGGTTCGTCCTCGTGGACAGCATCGGAATCCTGCAATACCGATTTCACCTTACCAGCAGTTCGGTCGAAAAGCATGGGAGCAAGAATCGCAGTCGTCCAAGTCAAGCAAAGTTGGCTTCTTGACGCCTTTCGGTTCGAAAGAGGAAGAGACGGCAAGAAAAGCAACCCCAATGTCTAGTCCTTCTCCGAGCCCTGCAAAATCCCGAGGTCGGAAGAAGCCCAGCTTAGCACATCGACTTGCGTCAACATTGCAGAATGGATCTGAAAAGATCGAGAATGCTATGGGGTTAGAAACCAATAAAGTCAAACGAACAAAATCTCAAAAGAAAAGGGAGGAACTCAAGAAGCAGATCGTCGTCGTAGGCCTGGGCGATCAACAGCAAGCCGGCGGTGGTCGATGGGTCTGAGACTTGTCAAAAATATAGTGTTCGAGTACCGAACCAAATAACACATTGCGTTCCTTGGCATAGATCGCATGTTGTATCAAGGACTGACTGTCAGCAGAATCTCTTCTCAAATTCGCTATATAGCTTTGGAGTGATCTCATTGCTACTATTCCCCTTCACCGTCCACAAACACCCTTTTTTCTCATAGTGCTCCAGCAACGGCTCACTCGTCTCATCGAACTTTTTCAATCTCTGTCTCCACGTCTCCTCGCCATCATCCCCCCTCTTAGTCAAAGGCTCTCCGGTCACATCATCCTTCCCTGCCACCTTCGGTGCATTGAATCCCGTATTATAGACTCTCCCCGAGGGCGCATGAACCCAGCGCTCGGCTATACGCCCTAAGATGATCTCGATCGGAGTAATGAAGGAGACCACGAGGTTGATGGGAATTATAGAGTCCAGTTTCGACGCCTGCGCCGCCGTCCGAGGAAAGCCGTCCAGTATGAATGACGCTGAAGGAGAAGGCGAAGGGTCTGCGGGAAGCGCATCGCTGATGGACGACGTGGGAGGGACCCAGCGCTTGGCTTTCAGAGCATTGAGGATGAGCCTAAGAATCATGGCGTCTGGGACCAGATTGCCGGCTTTCATTGCACCCTCAGCTTCGAGACCTACGACCTGTGAGCCCGGAGTAGACGAATGGCTATTGGAGTCGCACCAAGCGGTGTCTTGTTCCGCACATTGTCGCGCAAGAGATCTCCCGAGCTGACGGCGGAGAGCTGCGGGAAGCGCTTCATCAGGCGCTCCGCTTGAGTGCCTTTACCTACGCCAGGTGCGCCGACGAGGATGATACGGGCAGCTCGTCTCAGCTCCACAGTAGCCATCTTCAATGGCTTCAAGCAGTAGCGCAAAGTACGAAGTGGTAAGGCCTGACGGCGGAAATCGGAAGGGCAGGAACTACAGGAACAAAGAAGCACGAAGCCCCTGAATTAGTAGTCACAGATCCATGATGAAATGGTCAAATATTGTGAAATAGCTTCACGAATGATTGTACAAAGCACATGGACGCTGAGTGATTGAGGAGGAACGCGATGGTTCGTTGAGCTTCGGCGACCGGGGCGGGGGAAGTATTTCCGAGCGCCCGGAGTTAGAGCACTTGCTAAAGCCGTCCTCTTTGCCAAGAACCCCCTTGAGATGCGCGCATGGCCAACAACTTTACATCAGCTCAACATCAGTCTACCATTTTGCATCACTCATTACTCTAGATTATCACCATTTCAGTGTTATATGTGATTATTGCGACTCGGGATCAACTCCGTCCGCCGACTATAATCTAGATACTATCTCAACAGGGTTGTTGGCCTTTGGCGGATCCGGTGTTCTCGCCTCCTTGTTTGACAGGCTTCCTGTTGAAATGAGCGCCTCAACGAGGTTAGCCAGGAGTGGGCCATCGCAACAGGTATTGCGTAACTATGGTACTGGTTGATATGTGGTTCCACAAAGGTTTTACGCGCTGACGCATCACTTCAGGTGGTTTATTATCGCGAAGTCCTCTGTCGCCTTCATCATCATACTCAGCTTTTCTTCGTCGCAATGCTCGAGGCTTGCCCCCGCAGCTTCAAGCTGTTGCCATTCTTCTTCCACATAGAGGATATGCTACCGAGACGGCGACGTCAGGCGGAGGAGGCGGCAACTTTCCTCCACCAGGCTTCAATGCCGAGCAAGCAAAGAAACCGCTACCGCGAGATGAGCCTGCACCTCGATCGTCTGCAAAAGCATCCGCAGATGCCAAAGCCTCCGTAGCCCAACAAACCACAGCCGGTGTACCAACAGAAGGTATCAGCGGTGTCTCCAAGACCCAAGTCCAGGAGGACCGAAGTTTGGCAGAACTTGCAGCGGATAAGGCTGCTCCGGTCCAAACAGACGAGAAGAAGGCGGCCGAACCGAAGAAGGAAGAGAAGAAAATGACTCTGGTGCAGAAAATAAAGCATGAGGTCCAACATTACTGGGACGGGACGAAGCTGCTTGCAACAGAGGTCAGGATCAGTACTAAACTGGCCCTGAAGATGGCTGGGGGGTACGAGCTCAGTCGGAGGGAAAATCGGCAGCTTCAGCGCACAGTGCAAGACCTTGGTCGACTGGTACCGTTCTCGGTCTTCGTCATCGTTCCCTTTGCCGAGCTCTTACTTCCAGTAGCACTCAGGCTGTTTCCGAATCTACTGCCAAGCACCTATGAAGGTCAGAAGTCAAAGGACAAGAAGGCTACCGATCTCAGAGCGACCCGCAAAGAGGTCAGCAGCTTCCTTCGCAACACGTTGAAGGAGACCGGCCTCCCCGTCAGTGCAGTCAATGCGCAAAAAGAGGAATTCACACAATTCTTCAAAAAAGTCCGTGCGAGTGGCGAATCTCCATCGCAGGCCGATGTTATCAAAGTCTGCAAGATTTTCAAGGATGATCTCACACTCGACAATCTCTCAAGGCCTCAGTTGGTCGGCATGACGAAGTATATGAATCTAAATGCTTTCGGAACTGATATGATGCTACGATACCAGATCAGGCATCGCATGCGCCAAATAAAGCGCGACGATAAGGCTATCTCTTTCGAAGGCGTCGACAGCCTTTCCGTTCCCGAACTCCAGATGGCCGCTGCTTCGCGCGGTCTTCGAACGCACGGAATGAGTCCAGGTCGCCTGAGAGACGATGTACAGATGTGGCTAGATCTCCGACTCAAGTACGGTATCCCATCGACATTGTTAGTCCTCAGTAATGCATTTATGTATACGCAAGGCAAAGACTCCGAGATCGCCTCCCAGATCGACGCACTACAAGCAGTGATGTCGTCAATCCCCGAGGAGCTCTTCCACGAGATCGAGCTAGAGGTCCACAATGCGGAGGGCGCAGCGACCAATAAGCAGAGATTGGAGGTATTGAAGGAGCAGCAAGAGCTGATCGAGGAAGAAAACGAGCAGAAGGAGGAGAGCGAGGAGTCAGGCAGGAGTTCGCCTAAGGATGACGAAAACATCGACGAGGAGGACAGGAAGGCGAATGCCAAGGCGGATGCAGGGCAAGCAGGTGAGGCAGCTGAAGCGGAAAAAGAGGCGGGAGCGGCTGAGGAGCAGCTGAAGGCCGAGAAGGGAGAGTCGCAGCAGGAAGAAAGGAAGGCATAGTAAGGCATACGTTGGCGATAACAGGCAGTGGGTTTAACAGCTCCCCCTTTGGCATGAGGGACGTCCGTGCATACCTTAAGGTAGCACGGTGGCGGCATAGAATAGAATATAGACTCGAATGAATTGATATCTGGACGCAAACTACGCCTGTAAATTTGGATCTGGACTTAAGAGTACGCTTGTGGCTCGCCAGGCTTTCGGGTCTTTTCAGCTGATGTTAAATGTTCGCATGTTCTGGACAAGCCCGAGTAATCAAGGTTCGCTGGCCTGGCATAAAGTACATTGTGAGTTAGCGCCACTGGGCTCCTGTATGATCGAAAGTACCTTCTCAAAGTAGAACTTGCTGCTGGCTTGCTGGTGGTAAGGAGGAAGGCTCTCACTATGTAGCCTTCATCAAGGCTTGCACCTTCTTCCTTGACTCCGCACAGTCCGCTCCTTTCCCCTTTCACTTTCCCGAGTAGATCTCGTTGTTCCACCATCTACCCCTCCATTCTTTCACATGTATACTTGCATTTGAGTCGTTATTCTTACCCAGCTGAAAAGCTGTTCTGATAGTTATCATGGTCCCCGGTACGATTTACGAGTTATGCCTGCCGGTACTCCAAGATCCCGCGATTGACGACGAAGAGAAGACCGAGAAATTGCAAGAGCTAGTCGAGAAAGAGTCGTCGCTGAAAGGCAAACCATTGGAAGAGGCAGTGCTGGGGATCCTATGGCGCTTTCGAGATTCCAACACTGCTTCCACAGCATCGCCTCCTGTGCGCCACAGCGTCCTTCGCAAGAACCCTCCTGCCCTGGGCCAACTCCCCCGCTCGCCACTACTGTCACGCTCTCCGCTGCCTCGCTCGCCGCTAGCTTCACCATCTTTGAACGGAGCAACGCCAGCGATTCCTCCAGGCTTAGGTGGTCGATCCACTGCCTTCAAGAGAAGCACATCATTCAACACGTCCAGCAGTCCTTTCGGGTCTCCTCGGGCTTCTCCTCGACTCGCCTTCGCGAACCCTATACCGCATAGTCCCAGCCTGAGCTCTTACGAGTTCAGTGAGCCAGCCACTGCGCAGAACGATTATGGAGATTACGGCAGCGATACGGTCGACTGGCTGGTCAATGAAGAATCGCAGAGCAGGCCATCATCGTCTGGAGCAGGCAGTGCTTACGAAAGTGGACTGAGCGGCGCCGCTCCATCATGGATTCAGCCACAAGGCAACGAAATGTCGCCATATGACATGCTTCGCTCAGTACTCGGGGACGGCAGGACGGACGAAGAGATAGAGAGCGCCTTGGAGACCAATGGCTATGACCTCAGTACAACGCTCGCGAACCTCATGGGGGCCCAGGCCATGTATCAGGACCCCACATACACACAGCAACAGGATGGACAGATACTAATTGGCAAGTCCATGTTGTCGACTCAGCCAGTGATGATTGATCGAGCCCAGGAACGGGGCCGGAGCAGCATTGTATGCAAATACTGGTTGTCGAATGGAAATTGCCTCAGGGCAGATTGTCGGTTCTCTCACGATCTCAGCAACCACATCTGCAAGTAGGTTCAGCCTTACCTGCTGAGCTCTGTTAAGCCGCTATACTAACAGTCTAGGTACTGGGTCATGGGCAATTGTCTTGCTGGCGATGCCTGCATTTTTTCTCATGATCCCGCACACCTCATGAATCGCATCGATCTAGGCGATGGTGGCGCCATCATCGGCACACCTCCAGGGAGTATTCACCCAAGCTTTCAAGTACAGGACTACGATGCATTTCCTGCTCTTCAGGGAGCTCCAAACGCCCAGCAGTGGGGGCAGTCGCCATCTTCACCTTCAGCGACGAGCGGCTATGATTACTCTGGCTCCCAAGGATCGAACGGCTATTTTCCATCAACGCGGCGGTCGTTCGAGGCAAGGAAGACACAGCTCAACGGTGTATGTTCATTGCCAGCCTCGCATAGCTCACGACCCAGTAGCCGCCATCAGTTCCGAGTATCCACACCTTCTATCCCAGCAGTAAACGACGACGAAGCTTTCCCAACGCTTGGGGCAGCCGGCTCAAAAGGTCCCAAGAAACACCATGGCAAGCGTGGGGGCCACGGGCATGGTCATAGCAATAAGGAGACCATACCCGGATCGCTTGCAGACGTCGTTCGAATGTCGCCATCGCCTAACCCTAGCATGCTAAGGAAAGGCTTGATGAAGAAAGGCAGCTATCAGAACAGCCGTGAGCATAGCCTCGCAGCTAACGCTATCCCTGCTCCGCAGCAGATACCCTGGCTCGAAACAGGCGAGAAAACGAACCAAGCATATCTCAAAGCACGGCAGGACGCTTTCAGGCATGGCGGCTTGCGAAATAAATTCTTGCAAAGGTGAGGGAAGCCCGATCCACGACCGTTCTTTGAGTCTAACATACACTGACTCGATGTCCCAGCGCCGCCCAAGCCTGGAATCGAAACGACGCCCGCGCCGCCAAAGCACTCTCCCTCCGCGGCCAATCCGAAAACGACCTGATGCGCAAAGCCCACCGCGAAGCCGCGCGCATCCTTTACGAAGACCGCAACAAAGACTCGTCTACGTCCAATGATATCTACGTCGATCTCCACGGCCTGCACCCAGAGGAGGCAATCGGGTACCTGGAAGCCGCACTCATCGATCAGCAGAAGTCCGGGAGAACGGTGTATGCGATCACGGGGACGGGACATCATAGCAAAGGGGGAAAGGACAAGGTGGGGAAGACGATCAGGGGGTGGTTGAATGAATGGAAGTATGCGTGGAGGGAATTCAGTGTGCCGGGGGATAATGTGGGGGGGATATTGGGGATTGACCCCAAGAGCTTTGATAAGGAGATCAGGGTCGAGGGGGACGGAGTAGTGGAGAAGGGGGAGGAGGTGATGGGGGGAAAGATCAGGGTGGTGAAGGAGATGCCTGAGGTGGTCAGGGGGAAGGGTGGGTAGACTTAAATTAAGTATCAAATGAAAAGACTTCTCAAACAAATCTTCTATGGCTGTGTCTGGGTTGTGAGCCCAGAACGTTCTATGTGAGCTATCGTACAGAGTTTTCCCATCCCTTTGGCTTCTGCTCTATTGCGTCTATCATCATCCTCAATCAGATCCATATCACAACAAAGGATTGCTCCGATACTCGGGCGCGTCCCCGTTCTGCTGAGGCTTCTTGGCCTGCTTCTCCCCTTCGATGCCGTTTGCAACGTCGTTGTCGTCCTGCTCGGCGAGGAATTTCTCGGCTTCGAGAGCTGCGATACAGCCGGTGCCTGGGGGAGTGGATGTTAGTGTTAGTGCTTGCCCGGAGATGGTCCTGCCTGGATCCTGGGGTGGAGAAGGGAAGGGAAGCTGAAATGCTGCACAGTCTCTCGACCAGCAAAAGAACTTACCAACACTGGTAGCCGCCTGCCTATATCTCTTATCCTGCACATCCCCCGCCGCAAACACGCCCTCCACACTCGTATAGCTCGTCCCTGGCCTCGTCACAATATACCCCTCTTCATCCATCTCCACCGCCCCCCTAAACATCCCCGTCGCCGGCTCATGCCCCACCGCATAGAAAAGCCCACTCGCCTGCAGCACCTCCTCCTCCCCACTCCTCACATCCCTGACCCGCAACCCCGTCATCAGCCCCCGCGGCCCCTCCTCCCCCACCACCTCCGTAGCCACAGTATGATACCTCACCGCTACCTTCTCATTCGCCACCAGCCGCCTCGCCATCGTCTTACTCGCCCGCAACGCCCCCCTCCGCACCAACACCGTCACCGAGCTCCCATACTTCGTCAGGAACATCGCCTCCTCCGCCGCGCTGTCCCCCCCGCCCACAACCACCAAAGGCTTCCCCCGGAAGATCGGTACCGCCCCATCACACACCGCACACGCACTCACCCCGTTCTGCCAGTACTTCTCCTCCCCCTTCAATCCCAACCTCCGCGCACTCGCCCCCGTCGCAATAATCACCGCATCCGCCGTGACCGGCTCTTCCGCATCCTCAGGCCAGGCCTTGAAAGGGCGGTTGGAGAGATCCACGCGTTCGATGGTTTCGCTGATTATCTTGGTGCCGAACCTCTCGCTCTGCGCCCGCGAACGCTCCATCAGTTCGGGGCCAGAGATCCCAGTGGGGAAGCCGAGGTAGTTTTCTACGTCCGTGGTGGTGGTTAATTGGCCACCGGCGGCGACGCCGTTGGCGAGGAGGCCTTCGTAGAGGAGGGGGTGCAGGTCGGCGCGGGAGGCGTAGATGGCGGCGCTGTGGGCGGCGGGGCCGGAGCCGATTATTAGGAGGCGGGTGTGGGTTGGCATTTTGGGTGGGGGGGAGGTGAAGAGGGGGCGGGGGCGGGGTTGGTTAAGGGAGAGGGTGGTTGCGGCGAGGGTGAAGGGGAGGGTGGAGCGGAGGGTGGAGGGGAGGCGGCGGAAGGAGGAGGAGAACAGGTTGGTGGTTCGGGGTGGTATGGTGGAAGGATTAGTGGGGGGGCAGTGAAGATGTTGGAATGATTGTATGCTGGATGAGTGGAGAGGGCGGTGTAAGGGTGTATGAGGTCAATTGGTAGAGATTCTGGAAGATGAGAGACGATAATCAATAATCAAGTCGTGTGGATTCCATAATCACTACACGTGCCTCGGCTAAGTTCTCACACTCGGAGACACTAGATATTGATTTTACCTTGTATAAAATGAGCAAAGATCAGTGCCGTAACCTATAATATACATATCATCAGAATAGTGGAGTGTAGAGATACCATGCCCTTGATGCAAGATAGAGAAATCTAAATGTACGTCCTAGAACAAGAACCCATACATCAACTATGAACGTTATAAGCTCAGATTTCTGTGCTTCATTTCTCTCTTTTCATCCCACAGTCCTAGCCCCTACAACTGCAGCCGATAAGTCCCTACCTCAAAAGCCTTCAATTCCACCCTCGCCTGACCCCCTTTCCACTCCACCTCCTCCCCATCGTCCTCCAACAGATTACATCTCATGCACTTCTTTATCCCCAATCCACACTTCAATACTCCCCTCGCTCTCCCTCCTAAACTCTCATAGATTCGCACAATGATGCTCTTGCCATCCCGCTTCGGCAGCTCGCCTCGCGAGACATCCTCATCGTCTTCGCCGCGCTTGATGCAGTCGAGGATTAGGGCGGGGGAGCCGGTGAGGGTGATGCTGCTGAGGAGGGAGATGGTGGAGGAGGGGAGCGGAGAAGGAGTAGCAGTGGAGAGGATCTTGAGGGGGTGGTTGAAGTTGTAGGCTGTGCGGACGGTGCGGGAGTCAAGGGGGCCGGAGTGGGGGAGGATGGCGTAGCGAATATGATGGCGGCCTAGGATGGATTGGTTAGTCAAATATTTATCATCAAGCTTAATGTAGGTGGGAAGAGGTGGAGGAAAAAGGGGGAATGACATACCCATATCAGCGTGCGCATCCGGTGCTTTGGGGGAACGCAAGAGTGACAGCCGCATCATATTCCCGCATGTTGCGAAGCCGTACTTGCTGTCATTGAGGATGGAAACGCCGTATCCGTTCTCGGATAGATCGGCCCATTTGTGGCAACATACTTCGAACTTCGCCATGTCCCAGCTGGTGTTGTAGTGCGTCGGTCTGCGGATGATACCATACTGTGTTTCATACGAGGCTTCTGTGTTGGTGATATCTACTGGAAATTCAACCTTTAAGAACTTCCACTTCTCGTGCCATTCGACCTCGCTCGCCATTTCTATGTAGGAAGGCTGGTCCTCCACCGCAGCGGTGAGGCTGATCGTTGTCTTGATCCAGCTTTCTTCGCTGATCTTGGTTTCGGTGACGAGGCTGACGCGGTGTGCACCGTTTGCGGAAATGGACGTCGTGCCAGGCGGTAGCTCGGTTCTGGAGTCCAGGTGATAGACTTCGACGTCCCAGGCTTGCCAGTAGAGTGGTTTGTCATCGAAGATGACCAGCTGATTGCCCCTGGTGCCTTTGGCGAGGACCTCGCGATCTGCGGAGAGGTCGTAAAGGGATGTGATGCTGCCACCCTCGACTTGTATCTTAAAATGGGCGTTGGACATTTGGAAGACGCCCTTCTTGATTTCCTTGACTGATGCAGAGGACTTGACATTCTTTGAGGATAACGTTTCAACGCTGGCGACTCCAGGCTCGCCTTTCACCAAGGCGTACTCTGAGCCTCTGGATGCTGCGTTCTTGGGAAGTCTCACTATCTCTGCTCGAGGCCAAGGGCTGGTATTGATGGCGGTCAAGCTGCCCTTACTCGCAGTGTCTCTTGAGAAGCCAAGCGTACGGAGAGCTTCTTTCATTAGCTTCTCGCCAGTCTCGAAGATATGTTTGTACAGCTCGTCCGAGTCATCGTACACCATCTCGATGCAGCTACCAGGCAGACAGTCATGGAATTGGCATAGTAGCACATTCTCCCACATATCGTCGATATCCTTCTTCGGATACTTGTAAGAGCGGTCCTTCAACGTAGCCAAGGTGGCTAGATACTCTACATCATGGAGCAGGATCTCTGACTTCCTATTATTCCACTTGTTGTTCGCTTGAGTTGTGTAGGTGCCTCTGTGAAGTTCGAAGTAAAGCTCGCCATACCAGGTGACGAATTTCGTCCCTTCGTTCGCTTTCTTCTCCAGTCTGTCAAAGAAATCTTCCACCGAGTCTCCAGATTTCACCCTTGGCAGCAAGCCTACAGTATCGCTAATGCCTCGACATCTTCGGAGCTTTTCGATCTGTTCCCACGTTGGGCCTCCGCCACCATCACCTTTACCGTACATCAACAATGAGGTCTCGTCCTGGTCCATAGACTTGTGTTGTGTGACGCTGCGCTTGACATCTCCAAAATGCGCATCAGCAGTATATGTTTCTGATGGAGCCATGTGACACATCACCTGGCTTCCATCAAGAGAGACCCAGTTGAAGGTTGTGTGTGGAAACTTGTTAATGTTGTTCCAGCTTAGTTTCTGAGTGAAGAATCGACTCATGCCAGCCAAACGGCAAAGCTGAGGCAGTTGGCTTGAATAGCCAAACGTATCAGGTAGCCAGAACGTACGACAACGCTCACCGAAATGACTCTCGAAGAACCTTTGGCCGTACAGAAACTGACGAACCAAAGATTCTCCGCTTGGCATGTTGGTGTCGTGCTCTACCCAACTACCACCTATAGGCTGAAATGTGCCTTTCTTGACCTTGGCCTTGACGCGGTCGTATAAGCTAGGGTAGATCTGTTCAAGCCATTTGTACTGCTGGGCTTGAGAGCAGGCAAACCGCAACTCGGGATATCGATCCAGCAAATCACACTGATTTGCCCAGGAACGCGCGACTTTACGCTTCGTCTCAGCCCAAGGCCAGAGCCAGCAGGTATCTATATGGCAATTACCGACGGCGTTGACAATGTGCGGTTTTCCATTCTGGTATATATCGGCAGTATCGACATTCCCAATGTATTGCCTAGCAATTTCACGGCATTTCACAATAGCCTCTTTGCTACCTTTGCCAGCAATGAATTCATCCATAATAGCATTCTCTACCTGCAAAGCTTTATGCGACTCCCAGGCATCTTCTGGAAACTCTCTCGCAGCATCTGCACGATCAATTAGCAATTCAAGCCGAGAGAAGAGCGCTGCGTAGTCCCCTACCTCCGATTATCCAAAAATCAATATATAGCGCCCTCGCTTCTAGGTTCACTGCTACGATGTCCGCCTTCTGCAATTGGAAATATCTATCTGTTTCCGGTGGCTGTATGGTATCTCCACCTTGAGGGTTGCCAAACATGCCATTGCAGGCCATCTCGATATATATGGTGTGGAACTCGCCGTCGCGAAAGCTCTGAGGTAGGATCCATTCTATACGTTCTCCACCTGTGAGGCCTTGGATTGGGTCTCCATCTTCAGTCCAGATCAGGCCTTCATTGCCGGCATCCCAATGAAGCTCAAGGTGCTCTTTCTTCTGAAGCTCGTGGGGCACTTTGATTTCGACCTTTAACCAGTGCGTAGACCAGCTAGGCCCGAACCATTGACCAACGCTAGTTCCATTGAACTCATGGGATGTAGCTTCCTTGAAATTGGGGCGAGAAAGATCGGGCGCAGAGTAGACGGAAAGCTGGACGTGGTCTTCACCGGTAGCTCGGCCTTCATACATAGATCTAGTCTGCAGCGTTAGCCAGCATTTTTTGCAGAGAAGATAAAATGCATACCCCCAGAGGCTCGCCGATTCATATTGACCATGATCTGTGAACTGCTTGAGGCGTTCCTTGTAGATGCTGTGGATCTGATGAGCTACAGGAGCTGCAGAGTACCTGGGAACGGAAGCAGCATTCGCGCTCGTCTGTGCAGTCTCGCCGCCCATGTTTCAGAGTCGAAGGGCTGCGAATAAAATGAGAAAGTAATGAACAAAGCAAGATGTCACGGGAAGTCAGAGCTCAACGTCGTATGGAGGAAGGTAGATGATAATGCTGAGATCGAGGTCCCCGTTTCCCCACCTGAAGAGGCCTTGGCATGCAACGTCCCGAATTAAGTGGAACTGCAGCCGACCAGCGTCCGCTGCGCCCATGGACCATGGTCGGGAGTACTTTAGTTTGAGGAGTGTTCCACGCTTTCATTAAATCGTCAAGATGTGAAGGCTGTGGAGTCGTGAAATTGACCTCTTCGCTGTACAGGACGTGACGGCCACAATCGAGATTGGGAGAGCAGCGCAACTGCCAGCCATGGAATTCATAGGTACCTGAAAAACCGTTAACAGACTCGGTCGTTTGGTGGGAATTTCGGAGTATCGTACAGTAGTTCACGTACTACAAGTAATGTACATTGGGTGGTATATCATGTATCTGAAAAATGTGTGCGCTCGGTGATCCGCTCTGTCGCCTCAATCGTCCAGTACCGCGTCATCCTCTGGAAGGTCAGCCACCACGGACTCCACCACTGCGATGAGCTCATCAATGTCCGGTCTCTCTGCTGGCTCGACTTTCAAACACCTCCTCACCACGTCCCTTACGGGTTCGCTGGTCGCTCCATCTTCTCTCTCTTGAGCTTTGCTCTTGTTCTTGCCATTTCTCTGAAGGCCTTCATCAGGAAATCTCCAGTCACCGCCCAAAACACAGATACTCAGACTTCCCCCGGTCTCCTCACTTCTGGCCTCGAATGGGCTCTTACCGGTCAAACAAGCGTACAGCGTACAGCCTAAGGACCAGATATCTACCTTGGTGTCGACGACGGAGCCAGTCTTCACGTCGAAGAGTTCCGGAGCTCGATAGGGCATCGTAGAGTGCTCTGCAGCCGTATCCTGTATCGCAAGCGCTAGTGAACGAGAGGTGATCGGAGTGGGCGATGGTGCTAGAGAGCCGAGATCCATAAGGATTGGCGTTTTACCGTCGTCTGCGATCATTATATTCCCTAGTACGTTAGCTTCCCCCGTTCGTCATCTCGTCTCAGCGTACCAGGCTTGATGTCCCTATGCGCATAGGCTCGCGTCTCGCCCTCTCCGACCCCTTCCTGGCTTCGCGTTACCTCCCCCTCCATCAATGGCTCCTGTTCTACGGCCTCCTGGTCTTGCTCGACTTCTTCATCCCTCCGTCTCTCCTCAGTCCTTCGCATGGCGTCTTTGTCAGCCTCCTCGCCCGCTTGGCGAACACTGCTCGCTTTCTTCTGCGCATTCGGTCCTCCTGGTCCTCGTTTCACTTTATATTGATGCATAGCCTTCAATGCCCGTGCGACGCCGAGGAATAAGATCATCAGCCTCTTCTCCGGGATCCTTGTATGATTTACTAGGTTGGCGTTTATGGCGTCTTGTAGATTACCTCTTCGATAGTATGGCAATATTATGTAGACTGTTTTGCTGCCGGGATCCGATCTGTCGTTCGCCGACGATACCGAATAGTCTACGGACGCGATGATGTTTGGATGTGGACTGAACAAAGTATAGGCCTCCACCTCTTTTAGCGCAAGCGAGACAGATTCTTGTCCAAACGGGCAGCGGATCTTCTTCAATGCATAAAGTTGAGATGTGGAGGTTTCCTGGACCAGATAGACGTACGAGAAGCCACCCTGAGGCAGATATCAGCGCGCAGATCAGAAAGATTCGTTGACAGCATCTGACCTCTCCTAAGAGTCGCAGCATCTTGAAACTTCTACTATTGATCTTGAGCTGTGGTGAGCTTGGAAAGCAGAACATGCAATTCGTAAGCGTGTAGAGCAGCTCTCTGAAATAATATTGAGCTGACATTTTGGCGGTGATTGAAGTGTAGCCGATAAGGTGGACCGAGAAGACAGTGCAAGCGCCAACAATGGTATGGGGTGTATGAATCGGAGAGATTGCGCTCATCGAGTCGACAAAACAGAGCGCAACCGTAATGTAAGACCTGCTTCTACCCTGAATTTAGCCCTAGGATGGCTTCATATACTAAGATAGCACTAATGGCGCCAAAGCTTGACGCGCTCGGCGACGTTGTGGGCAAATGAAACCACGCACAATTCGCGATAATCTTAAGACCGCTTTACGAGATTTTCTCACTTCTGTCTGTGTTAGAGTCGAGTCCTCTCTACTACAACCTTTTATGCAACTACGACAGCGAGACAGGGGTTTAACAGGGTGCTTGTTTACTTTCTGGCCTATTCTACCCTAACAATTACGCCTAACAGGTTGTAACACCACCTGCCCGTTGCATCGCATCTCCTACCTAAGGTCGAGGTTGTGGCCTACTCTAGACCCTCAAGCTGCTTAGTCAATCGTGTTCGGCCTCTCATATCAGCACGCAAAGTGCATAGATCGTCTATAATTTTAAAGTTTCTATTATCTCGAGAAGATTATTGTCAAAGATGTTCATGCGCATACCGTCACACATGTAAGCTCGAGCGGAAACATGTGAAATCTATAACAATATCCAATCTAAGACCTAAAGAGTGCTCATAACATTCTATCTCAGACCCTCAACCTCCCCAAAAGCAGCTGTCGATGATGAGGAAGAACAACATCTAGCTCCAGCGCAAACAGTTCTGTAAAAGTCCACTTCATAGCTCCGCCTCAACACACTCTACCAAGTCATGTATCATCTAACTATAATACTCCTCCAACCAATTCCGCAAGTCCTTAATCAGCGGAAACTCCACGAATAGACTGCCGGAGACTACGATACCCAGCTGCTCGCGGAACTTCTCGGCAATCACTAAGCTCATGAGCGAATCGATGCCTAGTCCTGCCACACTGGCGTCATCGATGAGATCCTCGAGATCGAGCGCCGCTTCGGTAGCGATGATCTGGAGGGCCTTGGCGGCCGTGCTGTCGGAATCCATGACACCGTTGACGACTGGTTCTGGCGCTGCTGCCGGAGTCGCAGGGGAAGGAGGAGTAGGAGGAGGAGTGGATGCGGGAGCGGGAACGTGAGTGAGTGCAGGCTTCAGAGCAGCTTGCGCCATGGTTCTCGCGTGGGCATGCTTCGATGAAGGCGCCGTCGCAACGGGCGGCGCCTTGAGGTCGTCTGGTGCAGAAAAGAAGCGGCCGAGCAGGATGCGCGGGTACCGGCGGAACTGGATGCCGCCCACCATGCCGATGATGATGCTGTCCTGAAGAATGTACACATCGCCAAAGTAGATGCTCGGGTCCTCGACCGTCGGGATCATCTTGACATAGGACCGGTACTTCGCCCCCGCTGTAAGCGGCTTCGCAAATCGCATCGACTGCCAGCCCGGCGTAACGCAGAAGTTGTTCTTAGTATCCATCGCATCCGATACGTTCATGACGAAGCCCGCCAGATGCGCGACACTGTCAATGAAATAGGGTGGGACAGTCCAGGTACCGCCTTTCTCCGTCGAGAGAACCACGTCGGCGAAGGCTTCCAAACCGTGGAGCACGACCGAGTGTATACCGCGGTACTTGGCCGCGTAGTCGACCAGGTTGTTGGCGAAAAGGAGGTACGCCATGTTGTGCGTGAAGTGGTTCGCAATGCCCGACACGGCCAGGTGCTCGAGGTCTTGGATACGACCTTGGACTAGGTGGGTTGTGGGGCCCCATGAAGCAAGCCATTCGGCGGAGTTGCCGTAGAAGACGGTCGCGCTGGCGAATATTGCATTGTCCGGCACGTTGTACCATTTCAGCTCGGCCATGTTGGAGTTGATGTCGGCAGTGGTCACCGAGACTTGGATGAGTTGAGGCGTATTCGTGTCACTGTTTGCGACGAGGCCTTTGACAACCTCCAAGCTAGCAATGTTGATGTGGACTTCTTTGCTGCTCGGCTTGAGCTTCTTGTACAGATACTCACCGAGCGTGTACGCAATGTCGGCATGGATAGACTGCAAAGGAGGTCAGTGATATCATCAAAGCTGACGGTTGTGGAGTCGACCTACTGATGTAACTACACCACATCCATTCATTTTATGTCCCCAAGCTGCAGCGCGGAAGTCTGCTTGCGTCAAATCGGACTGCATAACGACCGTGCCCGCTGTTCCATTGAAACTTTGCTCGATAATTTGCTGTACCGTCGACGTATTAGGACCCGACTTGGGCACGGGCACCGCAATTTGGGCTTTGTTCAGTCCCTTTTCAGCATCATAGAACGTATTACCTTTCGTGAGAGCCCAATCGCCGTTATACTGGATCCAGAAGGTCTTGTCATTCCACGCATATGTGGGCAGATCCAGGAGCTGCAGTCCCTTCTCGAACGGGTGATGGAACTCATTCCAGCCAATCTGCACACCAGCGCAATGCAGGGTCGTAAGACTCTGCGCCATGGTCGTCCAGTTGTCATCGCCCCTGCGAAGGGAGGGGACGGCGACGTTGACAGACGATAAGGTGGATTTGACGAAGCCTATGCAGACAGGATGAGGCCCAATTTCGATCCAGGCCGTCTCGTCATCGATGGTGCCAACCTTGTATGCGGTTTCAAGGGCTGATAGGAAGTTGACTGGCTCCCGCGTGGCCCGACGCAGGTAATTAGCATTCACAGTCTTGTCGTCGAAGATGACCTTGCTCAGCAGAGGCGAGATAATAGGCAGATGTGGTGCTTGGAAGAGAACACCGCTGTTTGCAATCGCCTCGAATTCGTCAAGAATAGGGTCGGTTTGTGCGGAATGGAATGCAAAAGCAACGTCGAGGCTGAAAGACTTGTAGCCATCCGCTTCGAGGAGAGGAATGATAGCATCCATGTCCGCTCCAGGGCCGGCAAGCACAATGTCTTTTGGACCATTAATGCAAGCGATTTCGAAATGTTTTCCACTCGCGCTCTTTTGAATCTGATCGAGAGAAGCCCGCACAGCCACCATCTTATGACTGCCAATCTTGCACTTTTGCTCCAGCATCCTCGCTCTCTGGCCAACAAGGAAGATGGTGTCACTGGCCGAAAGGACGCCGGCGATGTGTAGCGCCGCGTACTCACCCAAGCTGTGTCCGATGACAATATCAGGCTTCACATTCAAGGAGCCCCAGTATTTGGCGTCGGCGATCTCAGTGCACACTAGAGCAAGCTGTGTAATGACTTGTGAGTGTTGATGGTCTTTTGGATGACTTCCGTCCACTGCGGGAACAAAGGACGGGAAGCCCTGGCCTTGTGCAAGCGCATCCAAGTGCAAGATTTGGGTTCGAAAATACGGGGAGTGGTGGAACCTGTCCAAATTGGAGGACTTGTAGGACGCTCCCTGGCCGGTAAAAGCGAAGGCAATTGGAGGTGCTCCTGTCGTTGGGATGGGCTTGTGAGAGTCGACAGAAGTAAGGGCGGACGCAAGCTGTTTCTTTACCTGCGCGACATCAGAAGCGGCAATACCCACACGGTAGTTGTGGTGATAGCGACGAGCCGTGGTGGAGTATGAGAGATTTGCCAGCGAGACATGTGGATTTTTGTCTAAATACGCAAGCAGCCTCTCGATATTTCCTTTAAGCGAGATCTTACTCTTGGCCGACACAGCAACGGCGTGTGTGGAACGAGGATCTGTCTCTGTCACTTCCCGTAGATTTGCTTCCTCGACTACGAGGGACGTGTTGCCTCCCGCAGCGCTGAAATTGTTCACAACAGCGACCCGCTTCTTCCCAGGCACGCGTGGCCACTCTGTCTTCTCGTACGGGATATGAACGTTGCGCTTGTCTATTTCCTTGAGGAATATTGGGTTAGGAGTATTCTTGATGCCAACGTGTGGCGGGATAGCGTTCTTCTGAAGCATAAGAAGGACTTTTATTAGGGCTGTAACGCCAGCGGCAGCCTCGCTATGGCCAACATTCGCCTTTACAGCGCCAATGTAGAGCGGGTTCTTAACGCTGCGGCGCTTCGTGATAGGCGCAAACACTTTCGTCACGGACTGAATTTCCTCTGCATCGCCGGCCTGGGTGCCCGTGCCGTGCATCTCGACAAAGCTGACATTAAGTGGGTCAATAGCTGCTCTGTTCATAACTAGATTACCTAGGTACGCCTGATGGCCCGCATGAGGATGCGTAATAGAAATGGCTTCGGCCGAATGGTTTGTTGCTGCCGCGAGAATCACCCCTAGAATGTTGTCATTGTCGGCTTCAGCATCTTCGAGGCGCTTCATGACAATTGATCCAATGGCGTCGGCACGGCAGTAGCCGTCCGCTTCAGCGTCCCACGTCTTACACGCATTCGGTGTCTTGGACAGAAAGTGTCCATGACTGAGGCCCGCGAAAGCGTCTGAATTTGTTAACACATTCATGCCACCAGCCACGGCGGTGTCTGTGTCTCCACTCCAGAGCGAGGTACAAGCAGTCTGGAAAGAATTGTTAGCTGTCACGTGTCGAACTGAGATAGAATACTATCACAAACTTGGATGGTTGCCAGACTTGAGGAACATGCCGTATCAATGCTGTAGCTGGGCCCCGAGAACTTGAAGAAATAATTGATACGACCCGGTCCAAACGCACGGCACCCGCCTGGAATAAAGTACGTGCTGATTTCTTGAGCGGTGTTAACTTCACGGTAATCGTCACTAGCCTGGCCATAGAATGTCCCGATGCGGTGCAAATCGGTGGCAGCGGTCCGATTCGCGACGTAGCCTGCCCTCTCGAGGGCTTCGTATGCAGTGACAAGGGCGAGTCGCTGCATGGGATCGGTTTGCTGAGCTTCGCGAGGTGACATGTTGAAGAACGGCGCATCGAACAGGCCCGGCTCGTCAATAAAGCAACCGTAAGGTGTATGGCTGGCGTTGACCCTTTTACCAGCCGGATCAAAATGAGATTCAACATCAAATCGATCGGCGGGAATCTTCCTGTGCACATCCATACCGCTTTCCAGCAGCTCCCAGAATTTCTCCGTGTCGGTGGCTCCGCCCGGCATCCTACACGACATGCCAACAATTGCGATCTTGGATTGTTGTGGCCCTCTTGGTCCTCCTTCACCTGTAGTAGTCTCCTTGTCGTGAATCCACGGGATGAGCTCCTCTGTGGATGTCTCGAAGTCTGGGAGTTTTTGCAAGGCGGCCGAGAGATCATGGATGGGAAGAGAGATTCGAAAAACAAGCAACTGGCACTGAGACGCTGCAGTGACGTGGGCTTGTTGGATCACGCCCTGAATAACGCTATCCCATTGAATTGGCTGAGTGAGGATTTCCGTGATGATGTGCTCGAATAAATCGGTCGCGCTCGTTGCGGGGAAAGGTCTTCCCGTACTGGTTGAGTGAATGGGAATCCGTGGGGAGAGTTTGCGATTCAGCAACTCCATTGAAGGCGTCCGAACCACATGATATACATTTTCCTCGTTATATATATGCTTTGCATGACACAAGCCTCCGTACACTGGCAAGGCAACAAACTTGCGATCACGGAAGAAGTCGGCCGTGCGGAACATAGCCTTCAGTCTTGCGGGTGGACCGCTGACAGTTACCGAAGTGGCACTCAGTGCGCTGATGAAGACCTTGCTGGCTTTGGGCGTTTTCTGACCTTCTCATTAGATTGCAAACATGCCAGGATTTCCTAGCTGAAACAGACTCGGACTGACCTCCTTTGCGTGAATTGCATCGAGCTCCTGTTGAACATCATCTGCAGCCACATCTGGCAGCACGTAAGCCCAAGTGTCTGGCGTGCCCGTGTCTGTCAAGTCACGAGGCTGTAGATTCTGCGATATCTCATCGACCAGAACACCTAGGCGAAAGGCTTGTCGCACAACTTGGGCTCCAGCCAGCGGAATATCTGCCACAGAGGGGGCTAATGATACTGCTGCCGTGGCCAAGAGCCCAATCCCCAGACCAGCGAGAGCCGTGCTGACCAAATCAGTGTTGAATGCATCCGGGAAATTCTCATAGTATCTAGAAGAATTAGGGTACACATCAACACGCCACTCATGCCATTACATCTTGCTTACCCAATGATTGTTGCCAGCTCGACGGTGCAGAGGAGGATACCGTCTATGGCTCCACAAAGCTGACCCCTGCGAAGGTCGGCGAAATCTGAAAAGTCTAAGACAGTCTCGAAGGGTGGGATCAACGCTCTCAAAGCGGTAGGTAGTTGTCGTATTTCCTCACGAACGACGAGTGTAGCTTCCTCCAGGAACCGGGCAAGGACAGGATGTCGCCTGTCTCTGCTGTGCTTGTGGAGTGCGTGAAGTAGACTCTGCAAGTCATCGTGTGGAAACTCATTGCTAAAATAAATAAGCTTCAACTTGGTAGGTGTGAAGATCCCCATGTTGTCTCCAATGATGCCTTCCAAAAAACAGAGCTGGAATTCCGATTGAAGCAACGTACCGGCTGCTCTATTATCTAGTGCGCTATCTAGCGGGGTTGTAGATTTATATGTACCGACCTGCATGTTTCGGATACTTTGAAAAGTCAGCCGTTCCCTATCTCAAGGGTCCATCGTAGGATGACTTTACAGTAATCAAGCCGTGTTAGTACCGTAGGGTGTAAACACCCGTGTGCGGTTGTACGTTCGAACATTGACGCTATGTTCAATTGACACGTGAGTTTGAATTGACGCTATACAGGGGAGCGCCTCCGAGTACGTTGGCAACTGACCGAGCTCCGAACTCTCGGGATTGTCCTCTGTTATGCTGACCAAACGCCGCTATCTCCGAAGCATGGCACTGTTCTGTATATGTGTATATATTTGTAGGGAACGTCAATGACTCAATATCTTTGCTTGTGCTTTGAACCGTACACTCCGTGGGCTGCCCTGTTCGAGGGAAACCACCGTGCTTTTCACGTGCAATGGAGGTGCAACGGTGTCTACAATAGCCCACGTCGCACGGCGCCATTTGGCGCTGATGTAGGAACCCGAGGATGCCCAAAGTATCCGAGCTCGCGGGTGACGCAAAAGGTGGGAAGTGCAAAATGTGCTTTAGGGACACGGTTCCCCAAAATTCCAGGTGTTCCGGCTGAAGTCCTCGCTACGATCGTTTACTAGTATTCTCAACGGCTTCTTCCGCTAAAGCGATTAAGCACTTCCCGCTTTTTTTGTCACCCGCAAGCCGAGCAGTGGAGAGTCCGAACGTCTTGAAAAGCAGCCGGAGATTCAACTGCTTGGGCTTCGATCGCCTTGGGAGGAACGAGAGGCCGGCGTTCCGCAGCATAAGGTACTGGGTACCTTTCCCCGCCGAGCTCACAGTGATGAGTAGTGGCACGTGCCGGCTGTCAGTCTAGAACAGAGTGATCCGCTTCCAGATGATCTGCGCCTGGTGGATTGTGCTACGATACAGTCTCAATTAAACGGCCTGATTGAAGTCGGAAAAAGCGTGAGATCGAATTCATTGGTGGGTGGAAAATGGCGGCTAAGGTACTCCCGAGCGCCGGTATTGCCAAATGCGGCATACTCGTTTTCATCTGTTAATGCAATCCACCTATCAATGCAACGCGCTAGTGATTTAGGTGCATAGATCTAGGGTTAAGACTCATAGCCCTAAACTTTGCCCCTAACTTACTAGCGCGTTGCATTGATAGGTAGATTGCATTAATAGTTGAAAACGAGTAGTGGCATTCTTGGAGCACACAACTACCTTACGCGTGATATTATGTGAAAACACCGAGAACGCCATTGACATTCTATTCGTATTACGTCGATACCTCAAGGTGTTGCCACCCATCTCCGTATCTAAGAACAGCGCAAAACACTCGGCCTGACCGGCTTCAGCTTCCTCATGAGCTCGTCCTATATCTGATCCTAAGTCTCCTTGCCTGCGACTCTTTACACCAACAGGTTGTGCGGGACAGCTTCAAGGGTTTTCAAGTACTGGCCATATGTCTCTGATCCCTGCACTTGCAGCTTGTACCTACGGCAAGGTCATAGTGGGAGACAGAATTGTTGCAACAGAGCACTATATGAAATCTCGATAGACTGGTTGTTTGACTCTGCTTCTTAGTTTCAAGGTTAGCCGTCCCGTCTGGGCTAAGGCGGTCGGAGACCGGGAATGAGTTGAAAGTGCCGATAGATAAGGCAGTGTTGCACGTGCTCTGCTGTGGGAGCAGTGCCTCGGAGGCGAATGTGTCGGAGATGGTGTAGGACGTGGTGGGGGTGAACATATCGTCGATGTCAGCACCATTTGGCGGGAGCAATGGAAGAGCTGAGGGTGTAGAAGATGTCCGGGAAAGGCTGCATCACATCTCGCACCGAATTCCAGGGTGTGCTTACCGACGTCCAAGCTAGATCGCCCGCACGAGCTGGGACATGTGCCTTGGTGGATCCGGTCCTTTCGGTAGGACGAACGGCCATCTTATTATGCCAGCTAGCCTTGCGTTCTACGATTAGCCAATTGACCAGAAAATCGACCGCCTCTTTTGAATAAAGTCTCTGTTGACCTCTAAAAGCTCAATTTTCATGATGGCGAAGCACCCTACTTCCGAGGGTGAGTCGGTACCGAGTATCCGTCCGCATACGTCTTGAGTACTCATGTGGAAATAGAGGTCCTAGGCTGCCAAACTGTTCTATTTGGATGGGCAGACAGCTACGACGCCAAGGCATGTTTTCTCAATATATAATGCTCTTGCCAGCTCTCCAAAATTTACACTGAAGCAGGACTGGGAGCGTCTCAGCAAATGCATCGCACCTACCCTGAGGGTCAGTATTGACACCAGCATCCAGTTGCGATTTCTATTCCCTGCATCGGACCTAATCTCTAGGCAGGTTGACTACCGCTCTTTCCTCGACAAAATGTGGGAGGCCATGCCGGCTGATGAATTCATCGCCATGGCCTCCGACCCCAAGTTCCTCGGCAATCCTTTACTCAAGACACAACACTTCATCGGCGGAAGCAGCTGGGAGAAGATCTCCGACGACGAGATCGTCGGATCCCACCAGATGCGTGTAGCACACCAAAAGTATACCGACAAGTCGTGCAAGACAGTCGCGGTGAAAGGCCACGCTCACGGCGTAGGGATCATGCGGTACCGAAAAGTCTCCGGCGTCTGGAAGTTCGCTGGGTTGAGCCCGAATACCAGATGGTATGAGTACGACTATGACAAGGTGTTTGTGGAAGGCAGAGATCACTTTGGTGAAGACAAGGCCGCGAGCGGCACCACACCGGAATAGCCATGGCTGACGAGCATTATGTATGGCGGGAGATTCGCAAGTATTCCGTGTGTAACCAATGTCTGGCTGGAAGATGATCTACATGTATGGGGAACGCGGAGCCTATACTAGAGAACATTCCTGGTTTCAATTATTCAGACAAAAGTCACGACCGTTCAGTCTGATACTCACAACTTCGCCTGAACGGATTGATGCTTCGGCGTAAAATACCAGCAGATACCACATTGTCGATCAGGCATAGCAACTATATCGAAATCCTCGTTTTCAACTATCGCGGTCGAGGTTGTTGCACTTAGACAATATGTACTGCCGTAGACAAGTGCGCGCGTCCAGGGTCTCTCCAAGAGCCCTTCATCCTCCATCCGGATGAGACAAGGGAAGATATTACCCCTCGACGAGTATTAGTGTTCCCCCTCCACCACATCCGCCATAGTCTCTAGAATACTGAAAACCGCTGGGAGACGACGGACAGAAAGATATTCTCCCGAGCCTGAGGGGATGTCTTCTCGGACGCGTTGTATAGAATGATTGCCTTTGCGAGAAGTCAGTCGGTCTGCGAGGTAAAACGGTTCATCTGGGAGCCTAAGGCAGCAGAAATGTACTTCGAGTGAGTCATAGGATTTCCTTCTGGGTACGAGATCTCTTAATCCACATCATTGCTGGCCAATCTACTCGAGGAGCAGAAGTTTCAAGCTTCGGCTGTTTGAAACCGACATTCTATCATAATATCTAATCGAGGGCGCTCTTGTAGCTCTTGTTATTGCTTACCACGAGGGCTGTACGTGTACACTATCCACTAAGATCATCCACCTGTGTCCGCCAAGAGAGTTCGATGGGCTAAGAGTAGTGTATAGGTTGTGGATGGTAGTACTCTTTACCGTTCCTAGTCCAAAGAGATTGAGGAATTTCTTCCTCTGGCCGCACGGCAAGAGGGGCTGTATCGAAAAAATACACCCGCTAAATTGCAGGCTTTTAGCACTGTCAGAACGCTTGACGATAAATCCGTTCGTGCAGCCTTCTTGCCCTTCATTCGCTGTCAATAGATGAAGCCACGATTCATGTCCAATCTCTGGAATCTATCACGGCTCACTTGCTCTGCCACAGCAACCGCAGCTTTCCCTCTCAATGGTGCTGTCGCATTTTTGCAAGAGTCGAGATGAATTGCACGTACTTACTCCACCATTTGAGCACGTTAGACCATTTTCGAGGCCGTTGGAAGTTCCTGGCGATCGGCATATGTCTGGTATCGAACCTCGAAGGCAACCATAGCGTTATCGCGTGAGCAATGCTTGTTAATTATGACCAGCCGTCCTGTGCTATCTCTCACGCTGTTTAGCATTTCCATCAATTCCAATATCTCGATCTCCCGCTCGTTGGCTAGTTGAAGTAGAGAGAGGTCCCGTAGACGCGCTTTGGCCTCAACACTAGGGTTCACAGTACCGGGTTCTGGAAGTAGGTACGCAACGAGCACAAGCGTAGCACAACTACTCGCGCGCAGCACGCCAATATGCGCCTTCAACTCGGCGACAATATGTGCGGGTAGAGAGTGTGAAGGGACCCCTGTGGCAGGTGAGGGTAGACGAAGAATGTAAACCGCTGCATCATAAACGCTTTGCGGCGTGCTAGGGGTTCGTTGTTGGACTGTAATACGAGAGCCTAGCTGTTGTCGCATTTCACCCGGTTTTAAGCCTGGTGTCGAAGCTCCGCTCAAGGAAGTAGGAGTCGTAGGAGGCCACCAGTCACCCATCGATTGCTGAGGTACATGGCCACTTGGTCCAGGCTCGCTCATCTGGACGATAAAGTGTAGTGCCGGATAAAGATCCGCCAGGGCCATCGCTATTGCGGTTGATCGCGCACTTATCTATAAGCAAGAAGACACAACGTTAGTCAAGGACTTCGCATATCGAAAGACAGGGAATCTAGTATAAATAGGCTCACATCGACTACGGACGCATTACCAAGACTCAGCCAGTCAAAGCGTGTGAGAATGTCCGTAACGCTAGCGTCAACGTCACCCGTCGCATAACGAAGATAGGCCGGCCATTGACGCTGTAGCTTTGGCCGTTGCGCGCACGCGCTGACGAAAGTAGCCGATGTATTGAAGGTCACATTGTACGCACTCTCGTCAGGCCGCTGCGAATCTCCGAACCGCTGGGTAGCTACCGCCATTTGCAATGCTGCAGGGGCCGCAGTTTCGGAGAGGAACATAGCTGCGTCAAGGAAGGAAGGCCTCGTGACAAATGGCGCCGACAGAGCGCTGTGTGCAACATAGTCCGACCGTGGTTCGCATAGAAATCCAGCGGTGGCCGTCATACGCACTACACGACAGAGCTGCGTCTTTGGAACGTCTGCAAGATCGGCAACATCCGCCAAAGGAACGCTGCCACTGAGAGGTATACAGGCCAGCACCTGATACTCGCCCAGCCATTGTAGACAAGCGAGGAGCTGATTCTACCACAACTCAAGTCAGCTCGATATTGGAATCAAAGAGCGTACACGGGAAAGAGTAGCGCACCTGCCCGGCAAGCTGCTGGAGAAAGTCTGCCGGCTCACCAAGCAATGTTTGAAGCTTGGCTAGACTGGCCATCATGGACCGTCGTGCCCGATGCGCCTCGCTGGGCGCTTCGGGATGAACAAGCGGTTGCGGTGCATTCCCGGCCGCGAATTCAAGAGGGGCCTCAACATTGCGGCAATAGTGTGCGAGTCTTTGAGCAGCGGCGACGAGTTCGCTGGTATAAGCCTCGAGCTGGGCCAAGCTACTCATGGCAGCTGTGACACCCCACCTCGAGTGTAGCCAGCGCAGACTCGAGGACAGCTAGAATGAAATACACACCCAGACCTCGTCCTAATCGTCCCTGCTCCGTGGTGGTGAGGACAATTCTTGACGACTCTGTGTCTCACACTGCGAATCCGTCGGCCTAGGGAGGAGAGCATGAAAGACGCTGTTTTATAGGTCTCCGTGTAAGCAGGATCGTACCATTCTTTGCTGCCGCCTGGTTTCAGGTTGACTCGGGGCAGTCCTATTTCGTCTTTCCGGCAGTCCTGTTTAGCCACATCAGCCACCTCCATCCGCAGGCTTCATCATCTGATGAACGCACATTCTGATCAGAAACACCTCTTCACCGTCAATTGACGAACAGGACTGCCGTAAATACGAAATAGGCCTGCCCCGAGTCATCCTGGCCTGGTTCCAAAAGCCATACGATATTAGTTTCGCCATTTCATGGGTAGCACGTGGCGTGACTAATCGTGCAGACAGAAGAAAGCAAATATTACCTCATCAACTGAAAAAGCAGCGTTAGGAATCAAACAATCAGGATAACGACAGTGCTGGACCACCAACCTGCGTTATGAGGCGTTGATAACAGTGGAAGAAGGATCTCGACCGCTCCCGTAAGCTGACTTGCTGGGGCCCTAAGGCTGTGCCTCCGCCACCAGTCCAAGCCCACAATGTCTCCTATGGAGGTACCATCAAAGTTGTTGGCCATTTCCCGACCGGACGAACAGTATGCGAATTTGTTTTCAAAGGTCCTTCTACGCTGCTGCGTAGGGTCGAACCTTTAATCGCTGTTTTGAGGTCTGTGCTTGGTTGTGGTGCTCTCGCTGTGCCCGCAAGCCTCCATGTTCGCCGGCTTATGACAGAGTCGCATCTATACTTACGCTGACTGTAATGGTTACTTAGCAACCAATTGGGCCCCATCGCAGCGCTTCGGTTCCGGCATGATCTGTCCCGCCGATGCCCGGGTACCTGCGAGAGATAGGTAACGTGAACTACTCTATGGTTTGTCGAGACCTAGAGCCAACGCGATGGGTCGGATGTTATTCAGCTAACTAGCTGGTCTACGTTTCGGACGTACGGCTACTTGACAATCATAAGCGGCACAACCCAGGATGCCTTCCTGTAAGGATGGACTGAGGGTAAGCTGATGTTCTGCGTGGGAACTCGGCAGGCCTTTGGAAGAGACTATCGGTTGGACCAGGCGAACAACCCGATAAGAATGAGGATCTGACCGCTCCATAATCCGCGTGGCTTCCTTGTACGCACTCCTTTCCGAGGGCGGTGAGAGGCTTTCAGGTGCTTTCAAATGCATCCGCACACGTGGGGGCTTGTCGCACATGTGGGGGCCTGAAATCCGCGCAGGGGGCCTTACAGCCTTTGGCAGTAAATTGAGCTGGTGTCGAGAATCTTCGTCGTGTGACGTCTTCCGATGCTTCCTCGTTGACCGGCTACTTGTCTCTATAAATATTCGTGTTCAATTATAGTCTGTTAGCAGTCATTGCACGCCCTCCATCGACGATGGCAGTGGTGCATTCTCCCGAAGAACTTACTCATCCAGCTCTGCTACGCCGCTTAACGATCCCTGCGGCTCCCAGGCTACGCGACAGCTGCCACGCCTGTGCGGCTTCCAAGGGGGAGGTGGGCACTTCTAGCAGTGTCGGTAGCGATCAGGATACAGTTTCTGACGAATAGCGTACTCCGCCTTTCTCTACCCCAATGTTGGATCAATTAAGGCGGATCTTCGTAAAGCGTCTTAGTGCTCTATCATCGGAGATCGACCTTATACTATGGCGTGAGTAATAAGTACTTTAATGTACTATTGTACGGAGGAGGACGCCAAAAGTCCTGGCAGACGTATACGCTAGTATTTAGCCCGACGCTAACATCATACCCTCGTCTTGGCACCAGGGTTAGGGTTGAATGCATATGAAACTACGGTACCAGGAATGTTGGAAAAACTTTCGAACACGCTCAAATTCGATTTTTGAAAATCACTCATCAACGCAACGTGCAATTGTGTCAATTGACGCGTTATTCGAATCATTTAACTGTTGCGCATCGATTAGTGCTCAATAGTTATAATAAGAAGAGATAATTAATCTTCAATAAGTTAATACTTTCTTAAAGACATTCACAAATACAACATTATCTTGCATGTCAATGTTAAAGATTTGCTTGTTTATGTTCAAAAAAAGAACATTATGTCTATGTTTATCGTAAAACAAGTGTTCGACAAAATAGTTCGCTATTTAAAGCTATTAAGAAATTAATTTATGCAAACGAACGTAATAAATGTTATTAACAAACTAATCGTTAAAATCAATCGAAACGATGAAAAAATAAAGAAAGATATCACAATTATACGCAAGATTATAACGAATTTCTCTTTATTTGTCTTTTCGTTCTTCTTTATATATTTTAAAAACAACTTTTAGAGTTAATTATTTATAGTTTTTTTCGAAAGCATTTCGAGAACGTTCACAATTATTAAATCGAAATTAATTATTAACAAGAACGCGAAAATCGTAATACGTTTAAACGACAACGAGCAAAAACAAATATTGCAAAAGACGTTCTTTTAAAATATAATTAAAAACATTAACGTACGTATTATGTAATTTAAGATAACAATTAAAGACAATAAAGCAATAAAGAAGCTTTCTAGTAAAGATATTGCAATTTACACGATTAATAAAGAGAAAATTATTAAGCTAAGAATTAACAATGTTTAAATTGCTATATTAGAAAGAAAAGCAAAAGCGATTATTTTAATATACGCGATAATAGTTAACGAAGTAAAGATTAAAAAATAAAATCCTAAGAGCGCGAAATTGCGCACAACAACTATTTAAAAAATACAAAATCAAAATACAAACGTAAAGAAGCTTAGAGATATAAAGATAATATAAATTGATTAAAGACAACAACAATTTACTTAAAATTAAAAATACGCATTTATAATTGTAAAGATCTTAATATCGAAAATAACTAATATTATTTTTGATTTTAGTTTAATAATAAGTAAGCAAATTAAATTAATATCGATATACAATAAAGTATGCAAAACTATACAATGCTTTAAATATTATTATTACGAACATATTATAATTTAATGCACAAGAGAGAAAAAATGCGATTATTGCGTCAAATTTTACGTTATTAACTCTAAGATTTGCTTGATAGACTTTAAATTCAAATGTTATCTATATAAAGAAGATTATAAATTATAACAAAAGAATTGCTTAAAAAAATAAAAAGAAATACAACAAATAATTATTGAAAAAAAGAATATATCGCATTAATTCTTAATTAAGAAAACAACAACAATTAAGAACAAGTTTTACTTTAACAAAAAAAGAATTTTAATTATTCAAAATTACAACTAATAATTCTAGATAAATCGAAAATTACAAGCAAAGAATGCACAAAAAAATAAAGCGACAAAAGATTAAAAAAAGAAGCTATCTTTAAAAGAACAACAACATCAAATTTATCTCAAACATTAATAAGTTAAAAACGAAATTCTCGATTTATATTATTTGCAAAATTAGGTAAAGAAAAAGAAAAAATTCTATATAAAGAATTGAACAAAGAAAACTTCTATTTAGAAATTAACAAAATATCGTTAATATTAAGAAATATTAATACGATAATTTGCTCTAGTTAGTAATTATGTTAAATAATTGTACTTTATTGATATTATAATACAAAGTTAACAAGTTTAAATCAAAGATTATAATATTATTATTCAAGAGTAAAGACATTACGAATTTCGACATACTAATTATTCAAAAATTATAAAGAAATCTCTATTAATTTATTACAAACAATAGATTGAATTAACATTTCGAGTTACACTACATAAACGATAAAAACACTAAAATATGCTTCTTTGTTAATAAACGCATAGCGTCTGTCTCGTATACAATAACGCATAAATTCAAGAATCTTTGTTCTCTTACTTTAAGACTAGCTAAGAAAAGAACAATTAACGTACACAATATCTACAATTTATGCAAAAACAATAAGAACGAAAGCAATTTATTACTTTTATGTGCGACGTTAGCAAAAAAAGTTAATAACGAACATATGATAATAAGAAATTTTAATCTTTATTATTTTAAATAAGACAACGACAAAGTAAAAACTAATACAAACGCTTATAAGCTAGTAATTATAACGAAAAAGTTTAGACTAAAGAGAACACTATTAAAAGATACAACTATTTAGAGACAAAAAAGCAAACAAAGCATTATTAATCTTATTTTTATTATTTAATTTTTGCGTAAAAGCTTTATCGAATGCAACGTCGCGAAGAATATAAACAATTACTTAAATTATTATTTTATACGTATAATATTTGATTTACACACAATAATCGCAAAGCTTATAAAGAGAAGAAATTAAAACAAGACAAATATAAAGACTTTATAAAAAATTATAAACAAAGAAATTATTAAGAAGCTAGCACTTATATTGCTTAACAACGTCTTCGATAACTTTAAAAACGAACTAAATACACAAGTAGACAATTTAGCGAAAACAATTAAAGCAATTATTAAGAAATTTATATTATTTGTTAGAATTTGTTCTAAGTTTAAAGCAAATTTTACAAAAGAATGCAAAGAAACTTTTTGTAAAGTTAAAAGATATTGTCACATATAACAACGCAACGAAAGCGACAAAAACTAAAAAGAATATATTATAATTAAAAATCGTCTTAAAAAGATAATGTAAAAGATTATAAAAACTTAATTTAAAAAGAAATCGAAGAAGAGTTACGAATTAGTCTTTAGAATATAAAGTAAATGCAAATAAATACGTTTAAAAACGTCGCAAGAAGCTTGCATTTTATTACTATATAGCAATTTATTACTATTATTGACAATTAATTCTAATAAAAAAGCAAGCATTTTTTTAAAAATATTCTTTTCGTTATTTTTACAAATAAACTTGTTAAATATAGTAGATAATCAATATAATTAAGATTTAACAATAAGTGAAATTACGCAACACGAAATAATAAAAATTATAGTATTAACAATCTCGAATAAGATCTTAAGCGACAACAAAATTGTTAACAAAATATTAAAGCAAATCAATATTATTATAATATTACATTTACATCGCATATATAATAGTTAATTAAAGAAAAATTATTATTTAGAGCATTTTCGCAACGCGATTATTATAGTTTTACGCAAATTAGACAAAAGCAATTACTTTACAATTAAGTCTTATTACTCTATAGTATTTCTTAACACTATAAACAAGATATTCGAGTTTATACTAATTAAGAGAGTTAATTATTTGACAAAAATGCACAAGTTATTGTCGCGTACTTATATAAGAGCAAGACGATTTATTTTGACAAAATACGCACTACACTATTTAGTAAAGAGAATATATATAGCATAAAACAAGAATAAGATAGTTACAACTCTATTGCTAAATATATTAGAAACATTCGACAACGTATTACGCTTAAGACTATTGTACAATTTGCGAAGCAAACAAATAGATAAGCGTATAATGCGATAAATTGAAAGCTTTCTAAGCAATCGAATAACTATTTTTAGAATCAAGAAATACAAGACAAACAAAATCAATATTACAATAAATATATTGCAAGAGTTATTATTGTTGTTAATTCTTTTTCTCTTTTATAACGCTTTGTTGTTAAAGAAGTTATACAACAAGAATGTTGTAATTTGCAACTTCGTAAACGACGTAACTCTATTAATTAAAGAAAATAATATTAAAGTTAATTGCAAATAGTTGATTAAAATATATAAAAACATGTGCAAGAAATAAGCTTGCACGCACGAAATCAAATTCTTATTTAGCAAGTATCAATTGTATTATGTTATAAGAAAGAGACAAGATATTAGTAATGCAATAATTATTAATAAAAATACAACAATAACATTAAAGAAAGCAATTAAATATCTAGAAGTTATACTAGATAGCAAACTTAATTAAAAAGTTTAAATTAACGACAACAAAACAAAAATACTTAAAATTATCAAAGCTTTAACAAGTCTCGCAAAATTGATATAAGAAGTTAAGTTAATTAGAATAAAACAAATAATGTATGCAATATTTTTGTCTTAACTTACTTATAACTACTTGATATAATACACATCTTATAAGAAAAAGAATTACTTAAAGAATATTATCAACAATCTATTAAATGTTTAATACAAAGCACAACGAATTATTATCGAAGTTTACAAAATTATTTTACGTTCGATCTTATAAATCGAGACACACTTTTTATTAACGCACATATATTTAGATCGAATAATAAGGCTAACAACGCTTAGAATAATTACTAGTTTAATATACAATATTATAGTAAAAAACAAATCTAAGAAGAAAAATCGAATTATAAGTTCGCTAAAGAAGTTAACAAAAAGATTAAAAAAAAGACAAATATTAGTATTAATAATCTAGAGATTATTATATTATTCGCAACATCGTTATAATAAATTTTATCAATTATCGTTATTAGTTCAAGCAAGAAGACAATAGAAGAAGCGCACAAGAAATTATTAAAAAAGACAAATGCTTTAATAATATATATTAATAAGAGCAAGATTAATAAAAAGATAGAAGCGACAATTGTTTTGTTATATAAAACGATTAAAATTTATCTAAAATTAAACACGACGTTTATTATGTATTCGACGAAACTATATAAAATTATTCTAATCTTAATACTAGTATATATACTTAAATAAGACAAGATTAACGTAATTATATGCATAGACAATTAAACGACAATTATAGCAATCGAAAATTTAAGCAATAACTTAGATTAACATCTAGTCAAAAGCATAATCAATTTTATTAACATTCTTCGCAAAAAAGATATAGAGATTAAATTATATTAGATATTGATGCATATAAATATTAAGAGCAACAAAATAACAAACGTTGTCGTCAAACAAACAACAAAATAAAGACAAAAGAAGAATAAACAAAATAAACTAGTAAAATTTGACATAAATTAAACGACAAAGTTTGCGAAGCTAGCTTGTTATCTTAGAAGTGCAAGAAAAATAACGCTAACAAAGAAAGTTTAACAATAATAAACTACTTTATAAAACAAAGATAAAACTAGCAAAAAACTATACGTTTTGCAATCAAATTTGAAGAAATTAATATTAAAGCTTTACGACAATTTAATTAAGAATCTTAGCGCATTCGCAATGCAAATAAGAACAAGAAAAATAAAACTTTGTCTCTTTCTATTTTGACAAAGAGTGCTTAATATCGAAACAAAACGCTATTAATGCAAGCAAACGTTACAAACAATCGAACACATTTATTTATATGCAAAAAGTACGTCGATCTTAGACGAAATCTATAAAAGAAGAAAAAGAAAAGAAAGACTTAAGAAAAGCTTAGTTTAAAAGCTATATTTACTAATTCTTACAATCTAAAGAAGGCAATTACATTTATAAAAGAAATTTAGTTTATTAATTAATTTCGAATCTTAATTGTAGAGAACTACTAGAGCGTTCAAGATAAAACGCATTGAATTGAAAACTTACTTAGCAACATAAAGTACAAGACAAGAACTAAGATAATTGTGCTCAAAGAAATTGCTTTATTCAAAAAGCGTAAATAGAAAACGTAGATAAATAATTAATTAGATTTCGCAAGAAGTCTAATTAATTGATTGTCACTAGTCGCATAGCATTTCCAAATAGGGAAGACTCGAGTGCTTAATGAAATAATCAATCAATCAATCAATCAATCAACCAGGAATGTTGCGCAGTCAAAGCAATAGGAAGAGAGTAAAGAGAGGCATGTGTAGCAAGAAAGAGAGGATTTCGTGCGAACAACAAAGTGGAATGGGAAGACCGTTAGCAATTGCTGTAGAAAATTGACCAGTGATACTCCAGTACACACCCCTTTCTCGCCAAGAGGCCTGCGAAAATACCCCTATCTACCCCCTGTCTGCCAGGACTTTTGGCGTCCTCCTCCGTACGGAGCTCTACAGCGAAAGATTTTGTCGATGCTAGCAGCGCCACTAGTGTGGTCAACGGGAGACCGCCCGAAGAATCATCATATAATTGGCGACTCGGTTTGCGGATTCTAAGGCATCTAGCACCCTGTAGCCCCCAAACGTCGCCTAACAGCCAAGTCTTGACATAACTAGGATCACTGCTATGATAGAGCTTTGTATCAAAGCTATTGTTAGCTATTCGTGTTAATCGATGTTACACAATCAATAATACAAGACAAGACTAAAAATACTACTAAATTCTGTATTACATTGATCGAAAGATAATATAGTAAGATTACTAGCAAATTTTTAACAAGTTTTTAACAAGTTTTTAGCAAATATTTAACAAACGTTTAGTAGATTTTAAGAATTTCTAGAAGATATTAAATAATAATTATTTGAATATATTTGAATTATAATATTAATATTACGTAGATTCTAATTTCTAAATCTTGTTTAGATAAGTACTACTTAGCTTGTTATTAGAATTTGATCTATTACTTGACAATAATAAAGTCTAGTAAGTAGAAACTAGTATTAAAGTATTGTTGCGCTATTCTAGAATAACAATATTGTCTACACTTCAAGATAGTTACATGAATTGCTCTTAACTTATGCTACTTATCCAAATATTATAGCGCAATCGATGCACTAGCGCCTCTTGGTATAGCGAGACGAGACACTTGGACAGCTACAAAAGCTTTGGGTGTTCACGGTCTCTATTTCTTGCTAGAAAGCGGGGAGCTAGCTTTTTTAGATACTTCCTACCCACTGGATCAATCGTTAGTACAACAGGGATTATTTGGGCAGAACAACCCTGTGACGCTAACAAATAGCCGCGTGGGGGGGAAGTAGGGAGGAGGCCCGTCCCTTCGCTGTTTTTCAACGATTAGTCTTACTACTAACTACCCGCAAATGGTTGAGGATAGTAATTGAAGTTTATTATACCTCACATTACTCATACTTAGGTGCGCTAGCGGGATCTAGGCGCACTAGGACCTTACAAGACTATTGCTCTGAGACATCCGGCAAGCAAATATCTAAATGAGCGGTCCCCTTCGAAGCAAGCAGGGTTGCTGGACTTGCCGCTTGCGCAAGAAGAAGTGCGACGAGGGCCGTCCTTGTTGTTCGACATGTGCATCGCTATCGATAACTTGCTATGGTTTTGGTCGAAAACCTGACTGGATGGACAATGGTGAGGGGGAAAGAGCAGTCGTTGATAGCCTCAAACAGATCGTGAAGCACACCTCGAGACGCAAAGCTGCAGACAAAGCTTCGAAGCAACGCGATCCCACCATCAGAATAGCACCCAAGTCCGCCAGTGCTTCCGTGGAAAATTCTTCTTCTTCCGGCACTGGGTCAAGGGCCCAGCTTGGCGTTAGCCCTCCTTCAGATCATGAGTCATCACAAGAAAATGAAGTTCCCATGCTGCAAGATGAGTCGGTTGTAAGCGTGTCGATCTTTCAGTAAGCTTGAGAGATTCTGATCTCACTTAGGATTCAATCTCGCCCAAAAATGGTGATCATCTAGCGGTCAGATCTGTACTCCCCACCTCGGCGGATGACTCAGTCCTCTTGATGCATTTTCTGGACAATGTGTTCCCACTACAGTATCCCATGTACAAACCAGAAATCGTGGAGGGAGGACGAGGCTGGCTACTGACCCTTTTGCTTCGGACCGAACCTCTTTACCATGCAGCTCTGGCTCTCAGTGCGTACCACCGCCGGTCGGTCATACTTGCCAAGGTCAGCCATCCGTATCAAGTTGCTGCCTTGGTCCAGCAAGAAAAGCATCTTGAAATTTGCATAAATTTGGTCCATCAGTCAGCGCAGAATGGCTGTCCATATATTGGACTAGGTATTGTGACTTCAGTGGTTCAACTAGTGTTTTTCGAGGTACTCTTCAATCTAGGAAATCTCGATATTCTACTCTACTGACAGCTTTCGCAAAGCTTTTTACCAGCTGTAGCAACACATGGCAGAAACATCTTCGTGCGGCAGTAAACATGTACCAGAAGGGCTATAAAAAGAATATAGCTCCCTTTGGTCTGACCGAACACTCAAGGGCAACATCATGTGAGGACCGTCCTCTCCTAGAACATGAACATGTGGCTCAAGAAGTCGTGAGCTTTAGATTCCTAAGCGGCACCATCATTTGGCTTGATATCACTTCTTCCATCACGGCAGGACGGGCTCCACATTTGCTGTCTTATCATACCTGTATTATCGCCTCCAATTCTCAGATCAAACTCGAAGGGATTATGGGATGTAAAAACTGGGTAATGTTGCAAATTGGCCGCATTGCCGCGCTACATGAACATAAAATTCAGGCTATGCGGCAACAGCATTTCGACTGCACCGAACTCAAGCAAACTGTGGCTGATATCAGTAGGCAGATCCAGTGCGGTCTTGCCCAGCTGGCCTTGGAAGCGTTCAATATTTCTGAACGTGACTCCGCTGCAATGTTCGAACCGATATTAGATCCGCCTACGCTTGTCACGCACATGTTTGCTTACATGGCATCTCTCTACCTTCACTTGGTCATTGAGGGATTTCAAAAGCTAGAAGTATTAGATACAACCATTTCTGAGGCCATGAGAATGCTTCGAACTCAGATTCCAACCCAACTCCTACCAGCCTTGGTCTCTCCGCTGTATGTTATTGGATCCGTTGCAAGGCAAGGAGACGAACAGTTCTTCCGGGACATTTTCTCCTCTCCACCATTGCTCGATCCATTACTTAAACATCGAGGAAGGATATTGCCAATGCTAGAAGAGATCTGGAGCAAAAGGCAGACCGCATCCGTCTTTGCGTGGGAAGACAGCCTTGAACCTACCCATGATGTCCTGCTTCTTTAAGATATACATGGCACTCGATGGTTTCCAGCTTCTATTTGTCCCGATTTGTCATTGTGGCCCTCGAGTATAGGAAAAGACCTGGACGACACGTCACACTAATTTCGGTCGTTTGATGAGTACAAAGCAAGGGGGTTTTTCTGGAAACACAAAACCATAGTATCTTCAAGTGGGTCTTGGGATAATGGCTAAGCCAGTAGCGTACTAACGCGAACGCCTTTCCACTGCGGATCTCTCTATGGGTGTTTCCAAGTGCGGTTTGCACGATGATTCGCTGAAGGACTACGCCAAATCGGAACTGGACTGAGCCACCATTAGTGCCTTTGAAGCCTTGTACAGTGCATTTTTAAAACACCACATTCCCGGAATATTGTAAGCACACGAGACACTCGTGCTCAATCTCTCAGCACTGCGCTCACTCTTCTGGTTGGTGGGTGGCCGCGGGAGGCGACCGCTGCGCTACCCTTTTCTGGTGAGTCCTGGACGCGAGTCCTGCGCTGCGCCCTGTGATTGGAGCTCGCCGCGGCTAATGCACCTGACATACCTCCTTTTCCTTTGTTGTCAATGTTGATTTCAAAGCTCCCAGGGCGTATTTTCGTCAACTCGTAATCTCCATAAGTATCCCATATTGTACTTATTCGGTTCCAGGACGCCGTCCCTACATTGACAATGACTGAAATTTTGCTTCGTGCCGTGAGCATCCTTCAGCAAGCCATTAACATCTTCTTTCACTTCCTCACTGTGAACTACTTTCGACGAATAGAAAGGCCAAGTCTTGCATCTTTAACCATGAAGCACATTGTCATTCTCGGAGGCTCCTATGCAGGAATCAGTACAGCGCATCGGATTTTCAAGCAAGCTGCGAAGATTGGGCCTCTCAAGATCACTCTCGTATCCCCGAACACCCATTTCTACTGGAGCATGGCCTCGCCTCGCGGCATAGTCCCTGGACAGCTCGCCGACGGGAAGCTTTTCCAGCCGATCGCCGCTGGCTTCAGTAAATATTCAGCCAGACAGTTTGAGTTCATCCTTGCCAAGGCCGAAAGTCTCGATGTCGGAGCTAAAACAGTGGGCATTTCTGGTGGTGAAACGCTCGACTATGACTATCTCATCCTTGCAACTGGCTCCCATACAAGGGGACATACACCATTCAAGGGGTTGGGGACGACCGAAGAAACGAGAGATGCTCTGCATGACTTCCAATCGGAGGTGACGAAATCCAAGACAATTGTCATAGCTGGTGCCGGCGTGACGGGTGTTGAGGCTGCTGGCGAATTGGCATTTGAGTACGGACACGAGAAAGAGGTTATTCTGGTAGGTTTGAGTCGCCTTGGAAGAATTCTTTTCACAGAATGCTACGACTACTACTTTGCCATAGCACCGTGATCAGCTAACCCTTCTCAGATTGCAAGTGGACCAACAATTCTCGAGGAAAGCCCAGCCAGCGTATCGAAGTATGCATTGAAGGCTCTTGAAAATCTGGAGGTGGACGTCAAGCTAAATACAAAGGCCGTGGGCTCGGTGCAACTGCCGGATGGTCGGAAAGAACTGACACTTTCGAGCGGAGACAAACTGACCACGGATATGTATGTCCCTACGTTTGGGTTGATCCCCAACTCTGCGTACATTCCTGCATCCTATCTCAACGCCAACGGATCCGTCATGGTCGATGAGTTCCTACGAGTCAAGGGAGCAAGGGATGTGTGGGCCATCGGCGATGTCTCCGACGTCGAATCGTGGCAGTTCATAACCTGTGATAGACAATCCACCCATCTGGCCAAGAACATGGTCTCCCTTATGAACAACAAGCCACCACTTCCTTACAAAGTGGCTGCAAGCCGTATGATCTTTCTCCTCGTTGCCAACTAGCAATTCTGGCTAATTGCTCTGCAGGTTTCATGGGCCTTCAAATAGGTAAGAAGGCCGCAACCGGCCACTTTGGGAATTTCAAGATTCCAAGTTTCATAATCATCCGGGCTCGGAAGACACTGTTCGTCGAAAATATGGGGCCTACGGTTAATGGCGCTTTGTTTTGATTCATCTAATTCCTATGTACCGGTTCATTGGATTGATACTTGAATCACCACCTATACAGCAACTCTGTCTGATACCGAATGTCAGTCAGTACGCTCAGCCCATACCCTAAGATTGCAAAGCGCAACTATAAAATCTTGGTCCTATCAGAGCTAGGCTAGAACCCTTAGAGGATTTCCAGTAATCTGAGATGACAGTCTACAACCTCAACCATAACGTCTCCTTCCCTACGTGAAATTAGTTCTCGTTTGGACTGTCCTGAATAGTTCCCTTCGACATGCCCTACAGGTTCTGCCCTGTAGCCAATGTAGCTGCTGAAGGGTTAGTTATCAATCAACAGACAATATCCTTGCTTCGGGTACGACGGACTGTAAGGGGCTTGAGGAAAAATCTATTTTTCGGTTTCCTGGGAAAGTTTTTTTTGAAAACTGAAAATGTAGCAGCCGGTAGGCTTGGCAGGGGCTATCACGTGGTTGAGGGTCCAAGGGTCTAAGGGCTCAGGGGACCGTGCACATCGCCAAACTGATCCCCTCATTTTTCTAAAGACTAGTAGTAGTTAGGAATCGTACACCAGTAGCTCTGTCACCTATTAAAACTACAAAAACTAATTCTTTCATTTCTACTTTAACTTCGCAAATTGCTACTTATAACTATTTTAAACTATAGATAGATCTAGAATTTATATTAATATATACAATTTATACTGAAATATAGTAATATTTGTCTATCTTCTAGAAAGTAGATAAAGAAGTAGACTAAATATATAGAGAGCGTCTAAAGCTAAGATATTAAAGCATAATTCTATTTAATACTATTTCTACTTTATAATAATAATAATATATAGTAGTATTAATATTTAATATAATATATTAACTTTTCTTAACTTAGAGTAATAAATATATAGTTATTTGTTAAAAATAATTCTATTGCAAGCTTGTTTACTATATAGAATTAATTTAAAGTTTTTAATACTAGAGTTAACTTAGAGTTAAGAATACTATTTAATAGTTTTAACTTTGCAATTTTCCTACAAGCTACTAGTTATAATTAACGTAAAGTATAAGATATTTATAGAATATAGTTAGACTAATTGTTCGATTCGATTTTTTCCCAAATCTAGAAATCGAACCGAATTTCTAATTGCATTAGACTATATTTTAGTCTAATATAATTAGCATTTGCACAATATTTGTATTAAGAATCAAATTTGCCTAAAATTCGATTCTCGACAATTAGTCTAAATATAGTTCAAATTTCGAAATTCTTTTTATTTGACTTTATATTAGTGCTTTTGAATTAACTTTAAGAAGTTACTTAATTAATACTATATCGTAAATTGAAAAATACTCTCTAGAAAATCTAAATATGTTTTCTAATAATTAATAATCTAGAGATTGTTAGCGAGCAATATAAAATCTTATACAAACTTGAAGTAAAAAAATAAAAACACAATATTTAGTTTCTCGAAAAAAAGAGTTCTAGATATAATGTTTTATAAGCTCTTTCTAGTTTATTGTACTCGAATAACTTCTATAAAGAGTAAATCTTTGCTATAAGTAGTTGCTTTATATACAATAACGAATTATATATAGTTACTTTGCTCGGAATTTCCGATTTCGATAGTAATTATTGCAACTTCAGCTTCGTCGGCATTTTGGGGCACCCCCCCCAAGTTCAAGATGCAGATTTGGCCTAGATAGCCCGGGGCGGGCCTTGGGCCCATGGCCCCCGTGCAAACTTGCATTTCAGGGGCCAAAGAAGGCTTGGCAAAAAATGTTTGAGATGCGAACGGACTCTCGCAGCACTTCAATTACGTCTCCACTTGCCATTGGCCCACACCATAGTAATACGCTCGTGCATTGCGCTCGTAGATTCTGGCAACGCACGTGGGACGCCTTGCCAACGCATTGGTTGGAGCGACTTCGCAACACGGGTGATGTCTGGGTGACTCTTGGCGTATTCCCCAAAATTTGCTGCCCGGGGCCAAACGGGCATGCTAATGTGGCTCCAGGGCTAAGACATCGGCACAACGGCCCCGGGGCCGCTTATAGCTTCTGGGGAGGGTCATCCCGAATCGTCGATGTTTGTAAGTAGAGACAATAGATTTCTCGAATCTTGTGGTAAGACTACTTATATAGAATAAGAAAAAGAGTAGAAATTCTTTGAGTCAACCCTAAACATTTGGCAACAATTCTAAGTTTTAGCCCTGTAAAGACTAAGAATCCTCAAGTTAAGGCTTGGCAGAGGTGCCAAGATCCCCGATATAAGCAGTGCCGAGTTATACGCAATTAACAATTTTGGAACACTAACTGCTTATAACGAAGGATCACTGTCATATCTTGAAACATAGGACAGGCCCGAGCATGGAATTGAAGTTCATGGCCATGTACTTGCCCCTGGAGCATGGCCTATCGGGTTAGATTAGCGCCTTGGCACTAGTTCCGTGCACCACCAGATTCCGTTTCTGTAGAATTCACACACAATCAAGCATGCTTACACCACCCTACCCATGCTTACACCATCGTCTACTCATGCTCACACCACCGTCCACCTCAAGTCAAGGCCCGTGAGGCGTTGTGTCTACAAAGCCCTATGCATGTACTGAGGGAGATTTGGCATTTGCACTTGCGGTGAGCAGCTGCATGAGTTGCCCACCACCCGAGCCCACCACCGTTATCAGCCGTTCCCAATGGAGGAGGTCTTGAGCAGGCCCTACGCTGAGTCGGAGATCTCTGGCGAAGCCAGAATTCTCCGATAGGATAGACGCAGAGGGTCGGAGCCCGACCCTCTGGTCCTGTCGATCGCTGTCAGAATCCCCAGGTCCACGCCGTAGCTGCTGCTTTATCTGCACCTGCATTGCCTTGGCCGGCTCAAGGTGTGCTATTGGCCAAGGCGCAATAGTGGGGTGTTGTTGTGCAGGCTGACTGCAGGAGATGGTTCTGCAGCAGAGAGTAGCGCAGTGGAAGGGAAGGGTAGGGAAAGGCTTCGTCTCACTATCTTCAGGGATTTGCGATCATGACTACAGTAATTGGAGAAGGGTTGGGGGCCAGGCTTCTTTCTTACTAAGACCAAGGATTTGAAGTCGGGTCTCGGGTTACTCATGATTGCTCAGGGATGTCCCGGACGCTGCTCGAAGGTGAATTGATATCTATTCGCTGCTACCCAAGTTGTCCTTTCCGACATTACGGTGTCCTAAATAGAACTTCACAGGTATCCATCTCATCATCACCTTTGTCTCCGCTGGACGATCTTTCGCATTTCCACCATGGCTGCGTTGCGTCATTCCCACCCTCCACAACTTCCCCATCAGCTCACTTCTTCATCCTCTACCGGCCGCCGCGCCACCGCTCCCGCAGCCCCCAAATTGCGCGACAGCTGCCACGCCTGCGCATCCTCCAAGTTGAAGTGCCATAAAGAGAAACCCACGTGCTCGCGTTGCACAAAACGTGGCATTGCCTGCGAGTACATTGCTACGAAGCGTGCAGGCCGGAAGCACAGCAGTCGGTTGAGTATCAACGACAGCACAAGCGATCCTTCTTTTCCTTCTGGTGCCACCTCCATCAATGTGACCCAGCCGAAGCCGCGGCCTGGCGGCTGCTTTGGCACCAAGTCCACGAGCTCAGGCACGGGTCCTCTGCCTTCGCCGGGCGTTATCAGTCCTCCTCCCAGATTCGCCACGCCTGGCCGCTCTTCTGATGCCTTCCCAAATCTCCTTTCCCCCGCGGATGGGTCCGCGTCCTCTGCCGTTACGGACCTGACCACCGACCTCGACGACTTTTTCGCCTCGCCCGTATCCTTCGCCATGCCAGACATGTCCGACGCTAATGTCATGGACCAGGCATACTTCCTTTCCACAGGCTTCGACAGCAGCAGCAACAGTAGTTCTAATAATGTTTTCGACATCTTCCCCGCATTCAAGGATGTCAACTCCGAGGACGCCATTTCTGATGACTCTGTCTCTGATTTCCATGTCCTCTCCAGTCCCCGCTCTCCTCGGAACAGTCGCGTCTCCCCCATGAGCGACGTGCAAAGCTATGAAGACTTTGGCACAACCGACTCACCCTGTTTCTGCTTGATCAAGGCCCTTGACCTCATGAAGCAGCTCTTTCCCAACTACTCGCCTGCCTGCACGATCTCGTCCACACAGGGTTTCGACAAACACACTACTATCCCGACAATCCAAGCCGTGATCGCCCAAAACGAGCAAACCAACGACGCCGTCAGCAGAATGCTGCAATGCTCGTGTTCGCAGGACGGTTATCTGCTCACCATTATATCGCTGATTGTATTCAAAGTGCTAGGCTGGTACGCCGCAGCGGCTCGCAAGATACCATCATCCGGCGATAACAGCCGCAGCGCACAAAGTCAGCGGACATCTAATTTTCGTCACCCCTCGCACGCCGAGCAGGTGCTCCAGGACCCTGCTATAGTTGGCAGCTACCGTCTTGACGGCGAGGACTCGACGCGCATGGCGGCGCAGCTTGTCCTCAGCAAGTTACACTGTGTGCAGCGTCTTGTCAACCAGCTATCAACGAAGTTGAAGCTTCAGGCAGCGAGGAACGGCGGGGGGTCAGACACGCCGGACAGCATGGGCTGCGAGAGTGCGGATAGCGAGACGCCAGTACCGTTTTCGGCGGTGACATTGGATCAGTTTGAGGTGGATTTGAGAAAGCGGCTCATGGCACTCTCGTTAGATATTAGAGAAAGGTTGAGGAGAGAGTAACGAAGGTTTGACCAGAGTTAAGCTCCCGTATAGATGGCGTTTCGCTTAGACAGACAAGCTTCGTGCTAGCAATTTCCGACGGATTTATATACGTAGAGATATAGAGAACGAATGCCATGTGTCTTTCTAGTTGGTGAATCTCACACGGTCTATGTTTATGTCGCTGCCTTTACATCCTTTATTGGCAGTCTGTCGGAAAATAAGTACCTCTCCGCTCTCTACGCGAGAGTCGGATATCTTTCTTGCAGACCGACTGTTCGCTGGTGTTTCCCTCGATGCCGGTACTCGCTCTCAAATGCTCAATTACCACCTGCACATGAGCAGCCATGTTGAATCCGACGGATCCAAGAGGCGGTAGCCGACTACCCTGCCGCACTCTTTCGGGCTCCGGAGTGCGGTGAAGCCTACGGATTGTACCTTACATGGCTAGACTTTCAAGCCGGGAGGTTCGGTGCAATTGATCGAATGCAGTGGCAGATTATATATGATCAGTTGACCGCATCTGAGAAAGAATGACCAAAGCTTTAGTTCCCGGAGCATCGTTTCCAATCCTTATTCTTCACCTCGCAGCACCTCTTCCCCCCGCACGCACCCAATGGCCACCCCGTACATCCCCTACCGCCTCGATGGCAAAGTCGCCCTCGTCACCGGCTCGGGCCGTGGCATCGGCGCCGCCATGGCCGTCCACCTCGGCCGCTGCGGCGCCAAGGTGGTCGTCAACTACGCCAACTCGCGGGAATCGGCGCAGAAAGTCGTGGCGGAGATCCAGAGCCTGGGATCCGACGCGGTCGCCTTCCAAGCCGACGTCCGACAGGTGCCGCAGACGGCCAAGCTGATGGACGATGCAGTGCAGCATTTCGGCGGGCTCGACATCGTGTGCAGCAACTCCGGGGTCGTGAGTTTTGGGCACATGGGCGATGTGACCGAGGTAGGCATGCCCCTGGACCCCAACGACGCGAGAGAAGCAGGAGCGGCAGCATTGGAAAACTAATGGCGTGCCATCGACAGGAAGAATTCGATCGCGTCTTCAGCATCAACACGCGCGCTCAGTTCTTCGTCGCCCGCGAAGCGTACCGCCATCTCAACGTCGGCGGCCGCATCATCCTCATGTCGTCCAACACGGCCAAGGAATTCAGCGTGCCCAAGCACTCGCTGTACTCGGGCTCCAAGGCGGCCGTCGAGACGTTCGTCCGCATCTTCGCGAAAGACGCCGGGGACAAGAAGATCACGGTCAACGCGGTCGCGCCAGGCGGCACCGTCACCGACATGTTCCATGATGTCTCCCAGCACTACGTCCCGAACGGGGAGAAGTACACGGCGGAGGAACGGCAGCAGGTGAGTCATCTGCGGAGTGGGCGGGATTGAAGAGCGAGAGGCGGCTGACGCAGGGTAGATGGCGGCGCACGCTTCGCCGTTGACTCGCAACGGGTTCCCGGAGGATATCGCGCGCGTTGTTGGCTTCCTGGCCAGTAAGGAGGCGGAATGGGTTAATGGGAAGACTATAACGCTTGATGGCGGCGCGGCGTAGTGCCTGTGGAACCTTTGTTGCGGCGGGGTTTGTATTGAGAGTGTGCAAATAGGTAGGATCGTACGAATGGGGGTGTGGTATAAACACCATCACCTTGAAAACCATTCTCCTAATGCAAGATATAAATCTTTAAACTATTAGTCATTGTCATCTGAATCTCCGGCTTTTTCAGTGGTTGAATTATCACACTTAAAACGCCAGAGTGTACGTCGATGAAAACCTAGAACAACGTCGGTATTCCACAGGGGTCACCCCTGTTATCTATACTATACTTGTCCTATTATGCTAAGATATTGGCTAGTTTCACAGAACGCAAGGGTCTCAATACGACAACCACCAAATTTATTGACGATATCGCGTCGCTAGCATTTGCAAATATCACAGAAAAAACTCCACGACACTTGAGAAGGTCCATAAGGAGATATGTATACCTTGGACTACGCCACATGGCTCGGAGTGCGCCCCAGTCAGATACCAATTATTGCACCTGAGTAGGAAGAAGACTTATCGACAAGTCCACCAACTTCAGATTTCAGGCACGATTCGTCCTAGATCCATAGATGGTGATGTCACGTATCTGGGAGTTCGCCTAGATCCTCAATCAAAATGGGGACCACAGGTCGAGTTGGCACGGAACAAGGTCGCGAAAGGTGTCGAATCTATGAAGAGAGCAGCCGGAACGGTGAGGGGAGCGAGTTTTCACAATTTGAGGAGGATTTGTTGAGCAGTAGCAGTATCGCAGATGGAATACGCCTGCTCAGTATGGGCTAGAGCATAAGGAGAGAAGAGGGCGGAATCTAAAATGCGAAGGAAATTGCAATCAGTACAAGGCAACGCAGCAAGAATAATACCTAGGGCCTTCAAGCGGACAATGACGACGGCCCTTGATTTTGAAACATACTTACTATCGATGAAGTATCTCTTCAATAGGATGATTGGAGAAGCGAATCTCAGGCTAGCCACAAGCCCATCATGGAATGATACCATACAACCTAGACAGCGCCAGTCAGAAGGATTCAGCAGAAAAAAGTAGGATAAACACACCACTGCAGCTTCAATTTGAAAGATTTAGACAGACATATCTAGTCAATTTAGGGCACGTGGAAACAATACACTCATACACAGTGCCCCAGGATTGGATCCCCTCGAGGACTGATATCAGGCCAAGAAAAGAAGCCAAGTCAGTAGCGGAATTAGCTTGGGGTACCTCACTGACCTACATATATACAGACGGCTCCGGTATAAATGGAAAATTTGGGGCGGCAGCGTGATCTAGAGACTTCGGGGCATTCGGCAGCTATCTCGGGAACTCAGGACCTGTAAACTATCTACTTTGCTGAGCTGATGGCGGTTCAAGTAGGGCTCATGAAATTGTTGGACCACGACTCAACGGAGATGAATTCTCCCTATAGAACCCTACACAGAATTACCGACAACCAGGCAGCGATCTTCACTATCAGAAACCCACGAGCAACGCCAGGACAATTCCACGTAGCCCACCTCTTACGGATAATTGACACAGCACGGAAGGTTGGATATACGCTGGTCTTTCACTGGGTGCCAGCACACTAAGGCATCGAAGGGAGTGAGGAGGTTGAAAAAATCGCCAAAGAGGCGACTGGATGGAGGGAGGTGAGGAATCGGAAGGGTAGGATGGTAGGTATCGACACCGACAAAACAACGGACCCATGGATCAACCCCACTGGCAAGAGATTAGCATCCTGCATCAGAACAAAGATCGAGATGGGATCCATACATCAGTGGAGCACTGGGTGGGAACAAGGAAGGACCAGGGGTACCTTGAGGAAACTCCAGCCAACTCCATCAAAGAACAGACTCAGGATACACAGCGGCGTTAAGAGATCAACAAGCTCACTGGTCACACAGATCAAGACTGGAAAGATGAGCCTCGGGGCCTTTTTATATTCATGCAAAGTCCCAGGCTACCTTACCACACAGTGTGGCTGTGAGGGAGATCAGCAGACTGCTAGCCACGTGCTAGCAAAATTGAGACACTATTCAGAAGAAAAATGGGACTTCTGGCAACAGAAGGAGAGGGATATGAAGAATCCAATGGGTGAAATAACACTACAAGATATGCTGACCAAGCACGTTCGCTCGTCGGCGCACTTTTCACTGAGAACAGGACTCCTATTGCAGTATGAGCGCCTCAGCGTTGAGTAACTGAGTGGAACCTTGGGCAGTCAGAATGGTAGAAAGCAGATAAAGACATAAGACATGACGTTGAGGGGGTGCTGAGATACTCCACCTGACGTCCACGAAACAGCGACTTCAAACGAAACGGCGACGAGTATGGTGGGCCAGGATGGGCTAGCGTTGCTTAGATAATGTATGATTCAGCTCGCATAAGCGACCCACTAAGTGCGGCTTTCTGTACGGAGTACTTGTAGTGAGAAATCATCATCATCATCAGCATCACTCGCGCCCGATACATTCGAATTCCGAGCTTGATACAACGCAACTGCATGGACACAGAATAAATTGACTATTGATCCTCTGGCAACCTCGGAAATGGCACATCCAACAAGTGCAAATCCCCTGCCACATCCTTAAACATAGGAACCTCATAAACCGCGTTGAACCACTCCGTCAGCCGCGGATACTCCGCATGCAACACCGTATGGAATACCATGAACGGGAACACCAGCATGCCCACGGTGAAGAAGTCGGCGAGCGTCGGCTGGCCCCCTAACAGATACTTGTTCGTCTGCAAGTGCTTCTCCAGCAGCTTGCAGTGCGTGTAGAAGGCGCGCAGGCAATCCTCGCCATTCATCCGCACCGCCACATGACGGCCGATCAGGGGCAGGATGACGCCGCCGACGGCGGGCAGCAGGTCCGAGTTGGCCAGGGACATCCATTTGAGGATGTTGTAGTAGTCCCGCCGGCTGGAGCCGAGGAGGGGCGTCGTGTCGCACTGCGAGGTGACTTTCTGCACGTCAATCGGTGCGGAAAGGAGACCGGTTCTGGGAAGGGGGGAAGCACGTACGGTACAGAGCAATGGGGATGCATTCGGTCAGCACATGGCCATCCGCGCCTACGAAAACAGGCACTTGGCCCAGCGGGTTCAGCTGGAGCAGCTTCTCATGGTTCTCCTTGTTATCCTTGTCTGCGTAGACGATGTCCAACTGGAGGCCCTGCGCTTTCGCGATGGCTAGGGTGGCGGTTGATCGAGGGTTGGGCTGAATAGACCATGGGCATCAGTCATGTGTTCTGGGTCTTTGCCTGATTCGTTGTGCTTACTTTATGCGTGTAGAACGTGCCAAACGACATTCTGGGCAAATGCTCGGTCGGTCTCGCTGGGGGTAGCTACTTTTGACCGCTTGGTGGGTACCGCATCTTGATTCTAGTCCAGCTGCTAGGGCCAGGCTCGTCTGGGCTCGTACTGGCTCGATTTCCGATTTTGGGAATCCTGGTTCCCGATTCCTTGGCCACCGGTTCCCGACCACAATATCTCCGAGTCGCGATTCTGGATTCCATGATAACAGATTTCCGTTTTCCTAGTGGCGGGTGTCTAATACTCCGACGTGTGCACGAAGAGCGAAGCTTGGAAATTGGGGATATTCACATCCAGACATGGCGGAGACCTGAAGCAAGGTCTGTTATGCCATGATGTAGAGTTATACAACACTGTGCTGTGATTCACGACACCGCCCCTAGGTGCCCCGCTGCTGGGCGCCCATCTGCACTCCCAATCTGCCCGATTTGCGCCTATCTTGACTCTTGGGAGGAGAAATCCAAAATACGTAGAAACATCGTTCTAAAAAATCTAAACGTCTATAGCAATGTCTAGTTCAATTCAACTCAACCATCTGAATCCCAAACCACTTCTTCTCCCCACCCCGTATCTCAAATGCCACCTTCCCATCCTCGGCCAGCTTCCTCAACACCTCTTCCGTGAATGGCTCAATGGCCATCTCCCTGATCTGACGATCCAATTTCTCCCCATGCATCTCCGTGACAAGCTGCTTGACCGTCACACTGCCCTTTCCCCGCCCTGCACTCCTCTTGATCCTGGTCAACGTCTGTAAGATCCGCATCTCGCGCTTCACCTTGGACGCCAGCTCGCCGTTGATTTTCCATGGCAGGTTCGGGATTACCCCGCCATGGGCAGGATACCCAATCGCGCATTTGTGCGACTGCATGACGCGTAGTGATGCCATCCAGGTACTGAGCTGCTCGGTCACGGCGGTTCCGTGACCTAGGACATTGTCCCCGGTAAACATGGCGTTGTCTTCCTCGAGGATGAAGCACATGTGGTCGTGCGAGTGACCGGGAGCGTGTACGGCACGGATGGTGGCACCCTCGACGGTGAAGACCTGGCCGTTGGCGATGGGCTGTTGGTTCTTGCTAGGGTCGTTTTTGTAGATCGAGTTGGAGAGGTCCGGGTAGAGGCCGAGGAGGTCAGGGATGCCACCGGTGTGATCACCGTGCCAGTGAGTGAGCAGTACATGGGAGAGCGCCATATTGGAGGTGGAGAGTGTCGAGGAGATCAGGCTGGCCCATTCTGGGATGCCTTGGCCGGTGTCGATGATGAGTCTTTTGGGGCCAGTTCCTACGATGTAGGTGTTTGTGCCTTGTAATGTGAACTAACAAGTCTATTAGCCGCCAGCTCTGGTTAGATGAAATAAATAAGACCTTGAGTACTTACCTTTCCGGCGTTTTGACCTAGCACGCGAATCACCCGCGGGCTGATTTGCTCAACATCCGCTATCTCTGGCAATCTCGACAGTTGGGCCTCGAGATACTCATCGAAAGCGCAAATATTAAACGTCTTGTTGATCTGGCGGTAGCCACCTTTGTGCTTCTTAGGAGCTTCGTTTCCCATCTTTCAATCGTAAAGAAATACCGTTGTTCCTTGGCGTGGAAGAAGCATGAGCGGTGTCTTCTCAACTATCAGCGAGCTTGTCGGGCTACAGATAGCCCTTATCAATGTAATGTCCGACAGAGGAAAGGGTCTGCTCTTCGGACCGAAGGCGTCCTTCAGGAATCTCACGTAACGAGGTAGCCCGCATGTGCGATGCCGACCCATGCAAACATGTCACCCCTGATCAATAATTTGAAGATCTACAACCACAGGCGTGTCCTCTTCTAGGCACACTATTCCCAAGCTTCTTCGCTCCACATTTCTGATACGCGCATGATATTGCCTTTGCATTTGGAATCATGACACAACAATCAGTCAATGTCCCAGGTGACCAGCATGAATTCGATCCAGAACGCTGGACAACAACGACCAGCCAGGATGGAGTCGGAATCGATTCACGACTGCCAAAACGTCACCCAGAGACGGGCATCAACGTACTGATCGTCGGCGCTGGCATGGGCGGACTGATGACCGCATTGGAATGCTGGAGAAAGGGGCACAACGTGGTTGGGATCCTCGAGCGAAACCAAGGCCCGGTCTACTCTGGTTCGCACCATGTTGCATGTCCACATGATGATGATAGCAACAGTGGTTGACAGTCATATAGGAGATATCATCGTTCTGCAGCCCTCGGCCATATCAATCATGCGCCACTGGCCCGACCTGTGGCGCGACATGGAAGCAGAGCAAGTCAACGCCGCCGTAAGCTACGAGATGCACAATGGGAAGCACATCTACGGGCCCGCGGTTCCGTCCTTCAACGACCCTGAATATGTAACTGATCGAAAAGGACCGTTTGTCGCACCCGCGCAGGTCCGCCGCAAGTTCTTCCGAATGCTGCTCCGGCAAGTAGCAAAGCTGGGCTTCAAAGTCGAGTACGGCAAGGTCGTTCGTGACTATTTCGAAGACAAAGCGGCTGGTAAAGGCGGCGTGGTATTGGAAGACAAAGAGACCCGAATTGCGGACATAGTCGTCGCAGCTGATGGTCTCAAGTCGCGTTCTGAGATTCTTATCGCCGGCCAGCACACGCCCACCAAGTCCAGCGGTATGTCAATTTACCGCACAGCGTATCCACGCGAGCTAGCCATGAAAGACGAGACGGTCCGGAGACGATGGGGCAACTCACCGCAGGTGTGGGAGTACTGGCTCGGGCCTGGCATGTATATTGGCGTGTTCCTCTCCTCTGAAATTGTGTCCTGGGGATTCACCCCCCGCGATCAGCAGGGCGCGGCGACCGAGTCCTGGGAGCCAGACACTGACCCAGAGGACGTCGTCAAGGGCTTGTTGCGAGCCCCGGATTGGGACCCGGCCATCCTAGCGCTGGTACGCACCGCGCCCAAGGGCGCCATTGTGCATTGGCCGCTGCTGTGGCGAGATCTGCGCAGCCAGTGGACATCGCCGATGGGCCATGTAGTGCAGCTTGGCGACAGTGCGCATACCTTCATTCCGACTTCTGGGACCGGTGCGACACAAGCGCTCGAGGACGCAATTACGCTGGCGACGTGCTTGCAGCTGGGGGGTGGGCCCCGCAATGCGCCGCTTGCAGCCAAGATATTCAATCTACTGCGCTATGAGCGTGTGAGTTGTGCTCAGAAAATGTCATTTGTGAATTCGCAGCTTAAGACGGCCACGGATTGGGATGCCATCTGGAAAGACCCGGCCACGGTACGAACACGGTTTCCGAGGTGGATCTTCAACCACGATCCCGAGGCGTATGCGTATGAGAAGTATGGGGAGGCGTTTGTGCATCTGGTGGCTGGGGTTGAGTTCACAAATACGAACTTTCCTCCAGGGCACAAATTTGTGCCGTGGACGATTGAGGAGGTGTATAGGGATATCGAGGAGGGAAAGAACGTGGAGAATTTACTGGATGGAGATTGGTCGTAGCATGGTAGATATGGCTTTAGATGATGGTTTAACACCGCATCAGATAAAAAGAATGTCACGATAAGAAGATCACAGAAAAGTCGTCAAGGGAGATCTAGAATAAATACACGAGTAAGCGCTAGAGTCGAAAAAAGCCAGGGGTCTGTCTAGCCCTAGCTACAGCCCTATGCCACAGCCCTATGATGTTATCTATATTATATTGAAAATTTCTCTCTTCCTGGTCGTTTTGATTGGCTGTCGTTCGTCGCCAAGACTGTTACCTCACGTGATCTCCCTATCAATGGTCTCTTCGTCTTCGCAATTGCTATGTGTTTGCACTCGCGAATATGATAACCAGCTAGATACCTAAAACTTTAAGTCACATTAAGCATATTCTCACTCAACTTTGGTTACTTGATATAAAGCTCTGTGGCAGAATCGACGTCGTCTTGAACTTGAGGGTTGCGCAACAACCGCAACAACCACCCTGTCCCAACCCTGCTTACGCAGCTCCTGTGGAGCTGGCGACCCTCCTAGTGTGATATGTACTGTAGTCGAACCAACTCAGAAGCTGCTCATCACACCTGGCTTGATCGCCTCCAACTTCATCAACAGCTCAGCCCATACGCGGTCTTGCGCCTCCTTACCCTCCTGACTCGTAACCATTGGAGCTGGTTCCGCAATCTCGCAATCGGACAGGTACTGGCCGTGGGATTCCGCACCCTGAATTCCAGCATGAACCAACGTTCTGCTACCGACTTCCGTCGACCTTGCAAGAAGAAGCTTGATGAGCCAGAATCCGAATGTAGGAGTTTCACGGGCCAGCTCCGAATGGCACAATCCCGGGTTGACGCAGTTGATCGTGACAGGAAATACCGAGGCAGGATGCGCCTGGGCAATGGCACGGACTCCGAACACTTCGAGTAGCTTCGATATGGGATACTGGTCCATGAAATTCTTCTCCGCCGCTTCCTTGTCATTCACCGTGGCGAAGATCTTACCGTCGGGCGCCCATTGCTGCTGGAATTTGGTGTGGCCGTGGACTTCGGAAGCTGTAATGGTGAACGTGGGCCGCGTCTCGAACTGGGCCGCTGAGGCCTTCAGCTTGGGCATAACAAGCGCGGCGAGTAAAAAGGTCGAGACGACATTGATCGTGATCGATGTCTCGTTGTCCTCGGCCGTTGAGTATTTGGAGGTCGCCACGCCAGCGTTGGCGATGAAGATGTCAACGCGGTCGAGCTCGGCGTCAACGCGCGCGGCAAACTTCTGCACGCTGGCATAGCTAGCCATATCGATGCGCCATACTTGAATGACGTTCTCTGCACAATTGGTAGTGGCTTCAATATCGTGCTTAGCAGCGTGGCCCCTATCCAAGCTGCGTACGGCGAGGATCACCGTTGAAGCGCCCATGCGTACGAAGTGGCGCGCGGCTTCTTTACCAAGGCCTATGTTACTACCAGTAACGATGACGGTCTTTCCAGCGCAGGAACGAGTGGGATAGGGTGGTCGCCTGAAGAACTGGCTGTAAAGAAAGGCCATGGTGCGTGGGTGTCGAGGTAAGGTCTGGAGTTTTTTGTATGGAAGTGCGTGGCATTGCTGCCCGCCTACAGACAGAATGGAAGACGACTGAAATATCGTATGGTCTCATGGAAATCGACCCATGAGCTACAAGTCATACGAACTGACCCCCGGCATTCACACACAATAATTATCCTATCTACGCTCATGGTTGTCACTCCGGCCTTCGCTCTCCGATGTACGTTTAAGCCTGTGGCCCCGATCGTCTCGGAGCTCGACCACAACTTCTTCTACATTCGCCCCGCGCACTTCTAAGCACCGTCATAAGTCATTAATCACTGCATCAATTAGTAGAGGACTGCTCTTAAACTAAAGAAAGCAACACCAAGGCGCATTTCTACAACATCTGGCATCATCGTCATTATTATCATTATTATCACAACCACCATGGCCACCTACGCTATCCTTGGCAGCACAGGAAACTGCGGTTCCGCCATCATCCAGAACCTCCTCCAGTCGCCCCAGACCAAAATCCACGCCTACTGCCGCAACAAGGCCAAGCTGCGACGCTTGATCCCTCCAATAGTCGACAACAAGCAGGTCCAAGTCTTCGAAGGCAGCATCTACGATGTCGAACTCATGGTCGACTGTGTCCGCGGCGCTAAGGCCGTCTTCCTGGTGGTGACGACCAACGACAACATCCCCGGCTGCCGCGTCAGTCTGGACAGCGCCACCACCGTGATCCAGGCCTTGCAGAAGATCAAGGCGGAATCGGGCCCGGGCCTCAAGTTGCCAAAGCTGGTGTTACTCAGCTCCGCCACCATCGACGACTACCTCTCGCGCAATATGCCCAGCTGGTTCCGCCCCATCATGCGGGCCGCCGGCTCGCACGTCTACGCCGACCTGCAGCGGACCGAGGAGTATCTGCGCTCCCATTCGGACTGGGCGTCCAGCATCTTCATCAAGCCGGCCGGCTTGTCCCCGGACGTCTCGCGCGGGCACAGGTTGACGCTCGACGAGGAAGAGAGTTTTATCAGTTATTTGGATCTCTCGGCGGGCATGATCGAGGCGGCGGATGATCAGGAGGGGCGGTATGATGGGAGGAATGTTGGCGTGGTGAACCAGAAGCGCGGGGTGGGGGCCAAGTTTCCAAGGGGAACTCCACTGTGTATTGTGATGGGGCTGGCGAGGCATTTTTTCCCCTGGTTGCATCCTTATTTGCCGTCGACGGGGCCTGCCTAGGGTATCAATTGGCAATAGAGTATTGTGCACGGTATTTGATTATCTTTAATTATACCAAAATCGTCGCACAAACCGTCTTGTTATAGTTGTTATGATAATAAATAGGTCACCACTAGTCGTACACCACCCTATACTCCTCGCACGCCCCCTACAACGACACCAAGACAGCCGAATGATCAACGGAACATTGAACATTGCTTTCCTATTGCTCAGAGCAAGAAGTCCTTACGCGCTCTCCGCCTCCTCTTTCTCATTGCCTGCCTTCCATTTCTCGAGATCAATAACCTGCCTCCCATCCCACTTCGTCATGGCTCTCTCTCCATCACTCCTCACATTCAACTGCATCCAATGCGGAAAGCCTCTCAAAAACGCCATTACCGACCCAAAGCCGGGAATTATAACTTGTCCACTGCGGCCCGTCAGGACCTGCTTGACGATTGCTTCCGCAACAGTCTGAGGCTCTAACGTAGGAACGAGGAATCTGCTATCGTTACTGTATCCCTGGAACAGAGGCGTTTTCGTGTGGCCTGGGATGATCACCGCGGTCCTGACTCTCGGCGCGTTATACCTCGTCTTTAACTCTGCAGTTAGTCCCTCGTGAAAGGACAGAGCAGCGACTTTGGATGCAGCGTAATCCGTCATATTCGGCACAGTGATGTAGGCAGCGTATGAAGAGACCGTCACGACCATTCCGTGGTTGCGCTTTACTATGCTCGGCAGAAATTCCCTCGCTATCCAGTAATGTGCTAATGTGTTGACGTCGAAAGTAAAACGCACATCCTTTTCGGTTGCGTTCAGTATGCTCTTGCCACGCGCGACGCCGGCATTGTTGATAAGGATTGTGGGCCTGCCGACGTCTTGGAAGATCTTGGCTGCGGTGGAGGCGATGAGAGACGGAGAAGTGATGTCGCATTTGTAGTAGTAGACGTTTTCGGCTGTATCATTGTCTGCCGTTAGCCTTCATCTCTTGGATCCGAGCCAAAGAGATGTCACATACGAGCATCGAAAGTAATGGGAATGACATCCATAACCACGACCTTTATCCCCATCTCCGCTAATAGCTTTACCACGTTGCCCCCAATCCCTCCCGATCCTCCAGTAATCAACACAATCTCTTTCTCCCAATCATATGCATCTGTCGTCCAGTTGTTGAGCGAGCCAGTATCGAGATAGCCAGAAACCCAGCGGATAAGGCCCAAATAGAACAGCGTCTTGATCCACGAGAAGGCTGTATCGTGTATGATAGATAAGTCCGAGCCTGTCTTTGTAAAATGCGCTGCCAGGATGAAGAGAATCGTGAAGACGGGGTTCAAAAGTGTCTTCTTGATAAACCGGCCAATAGGATCAGCGGTTAGACCTGCAGAAGGTGTGGTTAGCTTGAGGGTTTGACTGCTGGACGAGAGGGGACTCTTGTTCTCTGCCTTCTCGCGGCAGCCAGCCTTTGTGCATGGGCATGATGGATGATTGATAGCTGATTTGAGAATTCTACTGTTTATTTGAATATTGAGAACAGGTGTAGTAATTGATTCAAGGCCAAGTGGGATGACGAAGACAGGGTATGAGACAGGTTGCGCAGCTCTATTCAATACGATTATTCAATTGAACATTGCCCGATTTAGTTAGCGTGATCCCAAAAGGGCAAGCAGATCTGGCGGCTTGGCAGTCCCAATTGAATTAGTATTCAATTATTGAATACCCATTCAATTGACTCACCACCTTATTCAATTGCTTCAGTTACTCGTCTAGACGTAGCTTGTAAAGATTATAATCACCTTCTCTATCGTCGTCGTCGTCGTTGTCGTCGTTATGTCTAGAGGTGTACCTAAAAGCCATCTTCACGTCCTTGATTTAGGCACTTCTTTGCGACAATTGAAGCCTTTGCAATCATTGTCGTCTTTGCGATTCTCGCAATCATTGCCATCTTTGCAAATCTCGCAATTTCGAAAGAACACACAACGATTGCCTCGTAAGCGAAAGAAAATAATCTAATTCGAATCAAAGTCGTTTTAACGATCGCCAAAGAAAAGAAGAAAACAAATTGATAAAAAACATTAAAGAATAATTACACAAAAATTAGAGAAAAAGAATGTCAAGTTAAATGCAAATGATAATATTGATCTTAACTTTTATATTTAAAACATCGTTAGTTAACGTCGTGCTTTTAGCACTTCTAGTGCTTCTTTGTTGTCGAAAATCTTTACTTTTTTTGCCTCTTACAAGCGAAAGAAAGATCGACAACTAAATTAAAAACTCAATTACGATTAACGATTTACAAAGAAAAACAATGTTATTCTTATTAATATGTGCGTAACTAGATTTGCGAAATACAACATTAAGACTATGCAACGTTTCTAAGATAAAATTAGAAAAAGATTCGAGACAACAATAGATCGTAAATATGTTAACGTTAATAAATAAATAAAGCATTTAATAAGTAAAAGAAAAGCAAACATTAGAATTTTACACAAATTTAGTTATGCAATATGAGACAACAATTGAACTTAAATTATCAATAAATAAATGTTTACATTCGCAACATATTAAAAAGCGAAAAACTAGAAAAGCTCTTTGCGAAAAAAAAAAATAAAAAAGAATGCAAAATACGAAAAGAGAAAAAACAAACTTAGTTAACGACTAAAGAATAAATTAAACTACGAAGTTTTTTTCTTTTTCTTTTTCTTCTTCTTTGTTGTCTTCGTTAGTAGTGAGAAAAGCTTTAAGAATTAAAGCAATTTCGAAGATAATAACTCTAGTATATTCTTTAACGCAAAGAAGAATGTAAAGAAATCGAAACTCGTAATAGAAACAAGTTCTCTATCTAATAACGATGCAATAATGATAAAAGATTTAAACTACGAAGAAGATATAAATAATAATTGATATACAAAGATGTGAGTCTTATTTAAAGATAACGACAATTATTTGTCTATATTTTCTAAATCTTTATTAAATGAATTTACATCGCTAGAGTTTATAAAACGTTAAAAAAGCAAAACTACAAAATAATCTCGAAGTAATAGAAAAATCTCGAAGAGATTTAAACAAACGTATGTTAACGTGATAAACAACAAAGACTTAGACGTTTTGCAAGACACATTAATCGACTACTTTAAAGATCGAACGTTATTGATAAAAAATTTATTGAGACAAGAATTTTTGCTAAAGAAAATAAAAAATACGTTTAAAAAATATTTAACAAAGCATATTGCAAAAGTCTTGAAACTTAAACGTTATTTTAAGGAATCGTTGCATAAATATTATAAAAAACATGTTTATCTTTGATAAAATAATTTGTTTAAAGATTTAACTAGATTTAACGAAAATATAAAGAGATTAAAACAATTATATAGAAGTAGTAAAGAGAGATTCGTAACAAGTAATGCGAGAAAGAAGAAATTTGCGATAGATAATGCGAACGACAAAAAAATCGAAACAAGTAATGCGAACGACAAGAAGATCGTAACAAGCAATAAAAGAAACAAAAAAAGAAAAACAACAAATAATCTAAATCTAAGAAAGTAAATCGTGACATTAGATGCGAAAACAAGACGTTTTTGCGAAAATATTTATAATTTAAAGTGAGAAACACTATTATTGCATTTTTTTCTTCAAAGCTTTGCAAACTTCATTTAAGAAAAAAAGAAACAACGAAATGTTTAATTACTAAATTTTTGTATACAATATCGTCTCTTTTAAGAGTGTTAAATATATATTAAAGAGATATAATGCGCGAGTTGCAATATAAACGAATGTGAATTGCACTCATTTTGTCGACAATTCGAAATTTTATCTTCGAACAAAGAAAATAATGATTTAACGTTTAATCGCATTTGCGTTAATAATATTTTTAAAAAATTTCTAGATTAAACAAATAAAATTTAGATCAAAAAGTATTTACATCGACGATATTATTCACAATTACAATTCTTTGCTAAATTAATAAAGAGTTTCTAATTATTAAAGATATATAAATAATCATGTTATCGCGACGATTTAATGCGATAATAATAATAAATGACGAAAGAGAAGAAAGAGAACGAAAATCGTCTTTAAGAGTTTAATTTAAGATTCTTCTCTATGTTTTAACAATTAAATAACGACAACAAGATTTAGAGCAACAAGCATTAAAGATTAGCACTAAAAAACTTTATCGAAGCTAAATATATATATAAACACAAGAAGAAAAATCTAGTACTTTTATAATATAAAGCTTTTGAAATCGTTGAAAACTCTATCGATTTACAAATATTTCAAAAGATTAAAAGATTGCATTGCAAAGCGAGATTCTATTTAATTGTCTTGTAGACACATATAGCAATTAGTTAGAAGAACTATTGCTAAATAAAGATTTTTAACTAGTTATAATTCGACTTTCATTTGCGTCTTAAAAGCATTAAATATTTACAAAGTTTAAATTAAATCAAAGAAATTTTTAACAATAATGCGAGTCTCAAACATTCGCTTGTTAAAAAAAATTTATCTTTCGTTTATATAATCTAAATAAAGAGATATAATGTACAATTGATAAATATAGACTTTATTGTCGTATAATTGAAGTTTTCTTCGATCTTTAAGAAGAGTTTTTAATCGATTTTGCAATTTAAATTTTTGTAGCATCGTAATGTCGTTTATCTTGTCTTTACAAAAATTGTAAATAGATTCTATTAAATCGTTTAAACAAGTAATAACTAGTTAAATCATTTCGTATAATTTTTTGTAACTAGAGTAATAAAATTTTTGTCTCACATTTGACTTGCAAAACTTCTAGAAAATCTTATTAATAAACTCTTATATAGTGCTCTTGCCTCTAATCTTTTTTACTCTTTTTATTGCTTTGACGTATCTTTTGATGCGTATATAGATAAACGTTGAATGTTATCGAAGCATATTGTCGTATCAAATTTCGAGATGTTTAAGAAAATCGTTAAGAACGCAAAAGAAATAAAAGAAAAAACGATCAAATTGTTTTGTTAATCTAAATAGCTAACAAGAATAAAATAATTTGTATAAAAGACAACAAAGAGCGAGTTCAAAAAATGATTTAATACGATTGCTTCATTCGATAATATTAATAATAAAATAATTAACAAATAATCGAATTTTCTTCTTATTAAATCGCATTATACGATGAAAACGTTTAGAAAAAATTCGATTTAAATCGAATTTAAATCTTTTATATTTCACTAATTTAATGTATAAATGTTAAGAATTGTCGACGAGATGTTAACTCAAAATAACGACAATAGCAAGGGCAAGAGCGATAGCTATACGTATGCCCTAGTCGTCGTCGATCAATTGGGTCAATTGAGTCAATTGAGGCATGCTAAATAGAGTGAAAGAGGTTAAGAATGCACATTATTGATGAGAGAGAACGAAAATTGATCAAATACGATAATCATTAGGTTACGATCCATATTACTCGATCTAGTATAGCGCGGGCGGGCTAGCGGTCCTAGACCCCACTAGCCCTCGCAAATTAATTGAATAATCGTATTGAATAAAGTTGCGCAACCTGTCTATGGGAGGAGAGAAAATTTCAAACGATCATCGAACTTCCATCAAGGTCGTTCGACGACTAGGGGTGGCGATTATCATTTTCATGATATGGCACGAAGCACACGAACGAATTCCACGAAATCGAAGTGAGCTCGACAAAGGCCCCTGTTCGCTTTCATGTGCATTGCGTCCGGGGAATGCAAGGTGAGTGCTAGTCTAACCTATTTGAATAGCGACTACGATTGGGATAGTAGTAGATCGATTACGTACAATAAGTAGTTGGGCCTCGGGATTGTGGAATTGGGACTCGACATGCTATGCTTAGCACCTATAAGCACTAAAACCCGCTGTAGCGTCATCCATGGGGTGGTCTACCATGTCCCACCCTTGGATTGAAGTACTCTTACAAGATTCATTGAACTTCAAAAGAGGTGACAAACTCGATGCCTTCATCGATAGATATTCTCACGCCAGACTAGCCTTCGCACCCAAGGTTCTCGGGCAGGCAGGTCGACTAGATATTTAACACGAACAACCATGTGGGAGAATGCCATGGGAGCGAGCGAGCCCCATTTGTGGTTGCAAGCTATTGCGATTGCATTGAGCGCCATAAGAATTGATAGCTCCTTTATTTTCCACATGAATTCCTGGTTCTAATGTGGCCCGATTGACGCAGATACTTGTATGGCTTGCGACCAGCATCATATACAACCTCTTCGTCCACCCATTGCGCAGCTTCTTGGGACCTTTGCTGCAACGTGCATTTGGAATACCATGGGCAATCCAACATGCAAGCGATACTTAGGCGTTCAATACCCAGAGACTCCACGACCGATACGGACCCGTCGTGCGCATCGGCCCAGGTCATCTTTCCTTTATCGACTCGAGGGCTTGGAAGGATATCTATGGACATCGCGTGCATGAGAGCAACATGGGCGACATGTCCAAGTCGGAGACATTTACCCATGTCATTCGCGAAATGCCCTCCTCGATCATCAACGCTGATCGCGAAGAGCACCAACGCTTTCGTCGCGCGCTGTCGCACGGCTTCTCGAACAACTCGATGCGCTAGCAAGAGCCTTTAATTGTGAAGTACGTGGATCTCCTGCTAAAGCGTCTGACTAAGGAATGCGACAATGGCAAGACGACATTGAACATCGAGGCTTGGTACAATTGGACAACTTTCGACGTAATCGACAACCTTGTCTTTGGCCAATCGTTTAATTGCCTCGAGAGTCGCGAGTATCACCCTTGGATCGCCTTCATTTTGAAGGGCACCAGGTTTGTCGCTGTCATAAAGGCTTTGAGCTATGTCGGCTTGAGCGAGCTGGTCCAGATAATGTTCAAATACGGGGCAGCCAGCACCTTGAAGACCGTCCGGAGCTATACGGAGGCGATGGTGACGTCGCGATTGACTATGGACAAGGAGCGGGAAGATCTATTCGAGGGCCTCGTCAAGAGACGAGACGAGTGGGTATGTGAAACCTGTTCTGTTATGGTTGATCCAATGAAATTCGAAATTGACGTTCGACGCGCTGTAGAATTTGTCATTCGAGAAGCTCTCTGAAAACGCATTTATTCTGGTCCTTGCAGGTTCAGAGACAACGGCAACTACCTTGTCGAGAGCCACCTATCTTTTGCTTACCCATCCTAAGATTTTGGAGAAACTCTATCAGGAGGTTCGCTCGACTTTCAGTAGCACTAAGGAGATTACGATAGCCTTGATTGGAAAGCTATCTTATATGCTTGCGATGTTCAACGAGTCACTTCGTCTATATCCTTCTGTGACTTCGACCCTTGTGAGGGTCGTGCCTTCGAAAGGTGGCCAGATTGCGCATCGTTATGTTCCTGGTGGGGTGAGTATGGTTGCTTAACTTTACTACCAGTGATCGCATCATAGACTGACTCATATTGTATTTATACACAGACCTTAGTCGAAGTTCAGCAATGGTTCATGAACCATAGCAAGGACAATTGGGCAGACCCCTAGGCCTTCCGTCCTGACCGATTCTTGGTCGAATCAAAAGACGCAAGCCAATCAAGAAACAAAATAGAGACGCTGCAAGCATTTAGCATCGGACCTAGGAATTGCATTGGACGGAAGTATGAGAATCTCAATCTCGAAAGGTTTTTATTTCACTGTTTGCTAACAAGAGATGAATTGTGCAGTCTAGTCTACGCTAAGATGCGCCTCATTTTGGCGCGTATTATCTTCCATTTCGATTTGAAGCTCGCGGATAGCACGAGGTGGATTGAGAGACAGAGAGAATTCGATCTCTGGGATCAAATACCCCTGAATGTATACTTGACGCCTGCCAAACGTAATTCTACGCTTTAGTACTAAAAATACAATGTTCTTTGATTATAGCTGTCGTCTTAGTCCATCGCATCGCTAGATAGGTCTCTTTTTCTTCTCAAGAACTTGTACATTGGCATAATGAAAGTTGTACAAGAGTGCTTTTATGATCTCTAGCATAGATTGGGACACGAAGTCACGCGTTAGAATCAAGAGCAAATAGATACCTCTCACAATGCTTTGTTCGTCTGCTCATCAAAACACTATGTAGGCCCAATTTGTGGCAAATAAGGATGTAATCATAGGCAAAAATGCCTTAGCAACCCCATGTGGTGTTGGATAAAAGGCCTTGTTCTCTTCAATCAAATAATTTTCTTTAATGACCATTGGTGCAGTGCTTAGCTGTGCGACAGTCTATGTGTAGAACGTTTTGTAATGGGGACCTCGAGTGTGAGATTCCCAATTCATGTCGGAGAGCGAAAGTAGTAGTTTAGCTGCGCAATCACGCAGGCAATTCTCAAATCCTATGAGGTGGTTCATCTCGAAAGTCGATAACTTGAACGATCCCAAGCGAGTCTTCTCTAAGAGAGACTAGCTCTTGCAAATTTAATCCATCTCTAAGTGCATCAATTCCTCAATGATCTTACTACATAAACTAACTCGTGCCAGAGATAATCTAGCTGCCTCGAGAAAGAGAAACCAAAATTACGTTGGATAGCATTGATACTTCCGATATTCCCATGGGTTCCCCCGAAAGAGAAAGACTACATCACATGGGACTATATTGGTACAATGGTGCTAACTAATTGAAGATGATTTGTTTAATACCAAAGATGTTTACACACAACCTTTCACGACTTGTTGCAGAGCTCTCAACCCACGCCAAAGTAATTCAAGATCACCTCGAGGCCTATAATTATGCGGGATTGTCCCTTGACACAAATGCGCCCATCGAGGTCTCACTTGATTTGTCAAATATAGAGATTCGTGAAGCAAGAGCGACTTTCCTCAAATCATTCAAGCTGATTCACGATCTCACAAGTGGTTCCCAAGACTTATTGATGAATCTTATTGTCAATATATTTATTCATTTGATTTGGAAACTATATTGCTTCGATTTGTTCTAATCAAATATGCAAGGTTAAATTCGATTTGATGGTTCTACACGCAATAGTGCACTTTGGAATGGCGGACGCAATTCCTCAACACGAACATGTCCCTTTCAAGGCTGTGGCGAAGACAGTTGGCCTCAGCATCGATCGTGTGCAGCGAATTCTTCGTCATGCCATGACAAACAACATGTTCCATGAACCACGTCCTGATTATGTTGGTTACACGAGCTTATCTTCCATCTTGATACGACAACCAGCAAGCAAAGCGTGGATCTTACACAGTTTGGAAGATATACCAACTGCCAAAGTTATCCAAGCCATGGAGAAGTGGGGAGACAGCATGGACACGATCGAAACGACAAGCCAGCTTTACTTTGATCATCTTGCTTCGAATTCCGGAGGAACTTGGTGATCAATAATGGAGAATGATGGGAAGGACAAGAAGAAGAGATATAGGATGCAGAGGTTTGGAGAGGGGATGTCCTAGATTTCTGGCGGGACGAGCAATAAATACGATTACTTGTTGCAAGGCTTTGACTAGGGCTCTCTTGAAGAAGCAATTGTCGTTGACGTAAGTCTTGATATGTACGAGGAGACTCATATGGAGCTAATGCAGACCTACATATAGGTTGGTGGTTCTATTGGTCGCTACTTCATCGCTCTCGCTCGACAATATCCCTCCTTGAGCTTCGTCGTTGAGGATTTTCTCGACGTACAAGTTGATTTCGAACGAGAGCTTTCGATCGAACTCAAGGATCGAATCACATTCCTCTCGTGCGATATCTTTACTCCATAGCTCGTGGGAGCGATCGTGTACTTTATACGCGCAAGCTTACATGGTCATTTCGATTCTTATGTCGTCAAGATAATCCGAAACATTGTTCATGCCATGACACCAGGTAGTCGAATCATCATCGTCGAGGTAGTATTGTTGAGTCCTGGGACGACGCCTAACCCAATGCTTAGATTCATGCGCAGCAGTGATTTGCAAATGATGACAATACTTAACTCCAAGAAGCGATTCTATAAGGACTAGGTTGACTTGCTCGCAAAGGCAGACGAGCGACTAAAGCTTGTTAGTGTTCAAAAGACGCCTAGGGTAAAATCGATCATGGAGGTATTGATGGAATGACTGGGATTAATGCGGTCTTGATACTTGTATAGGCGAAAGTACTCGATAAAATTGAATGTTCTATCGTCGCTTGGAAGTCGTGGATCGTTCGATTTCTATCTATGACTCCTGCTATCGCGCTCTGAACTGGTAACAACTTAGACAATCATTGTTCGTTGGAAGTTCGAAGGTTAATGCCATCGTCGACACCCCACGCCCAGCTCCTATTGCTCCAAAAGAGTCATGAGTCGAAAGCTCATCTTGTCGTAAGCTGTCGATGTGACTAGATAGAAGCCTGGAGCATACATTTCATTGAAAGAGGAACCCTTGGAGTCAAAGTCAAGCACGAAGTTTAGTCTTCGATGTTAATGAAGATAGTTCGTTGCTTAGCTCCGGGAGCGAATCGTATCCACGAGCTTTATTTGTTAGTACATCGTGTTAAGACTCAAAGTCACGATTAGGGGTCTTGCTCGCTTTGCTAATCAATTATTCACCCTATGAATGAAGCACTCTAAAAAAGGACTTCCCAAAAGCGTCCTCGAGGGTCGGGAAGGTATCTTAAGGTGCATGATTTGCGTCGATCCGAACTTAGTGTACAGCTTCGACCTCGTTTCCCCCACGTCCCTCGCGTAAAGGAGGGAAGCCTTTCTATTTAACATGGCATTGCTCCTCCAGTCGATCAACCTTGAACAATATACAACTCAAGTTAATTAGCTCTAGACAACAAACAACCCAAGTATCTACGATCTACGATCTACGCACAATCAATAGCACATTTATTCAACCATTCACACGCGACTTACAGCTAGCAATGGCGTCCCAAAAGATGGTTCTCGTCATCGGCGCCAACGATGGTATCGGCTACGAAGTCGTCAAAGTCTTTCTCGAGTTTGACAAGGCCAAGTACCACGTTTTTCTCGACAGTCGTTCTCTGGAAAAGGGCAAACTTGCCATCGAGAAGCTCCACAAGGAAGTTTCAAAAACCAGTAATATCGTTGAACTTCTCCAGGTTGATGTGATCAATGACGAGTCGATCGAGAAGGCTTTCGAACAAGTCAAGGCTAATCCGGGTCACCTCGACGCGCTCGTCAACAACGCTGGAGCGACCTTCGATATTCAATACGTCGCCAATAAAGTGTCTCTTCGTGACTGCTTCAGCAAGGCCTACGACGTCAACGTGATCGGTGCAAATGTGATGACCTACACCTTCATGTCGCTCTTGCTCAAGTCGTTTGATTCTCGTCTAATCTTCGTAGTTGGTCTCTCCCAAATTATCGTTGCAAGCCAGAAGTACTTCCCTACATCGCCCCTACCAGTTGGATGGTCTAAGAAGGTGGACTTCGAAACGATCGGATATCGTTCTAGCAAGACGACCCTTAACATGGTGATGCTAGACTGGAATCACAAGATGAAGGAGGATGGAGTGAAGGTGTGGGGTCTTGGACTCGACTTCCTCGCTACGAACCTCGGAGATATCAAGGAGAAGATCGCAGCTATGGGCGATGGCCATTCGAATATTGGTGGAAGAATGATTAAGGACGTTGTGGAGGGTCAAAGAGATGGTGATGTGGGCAAGATTGTTGGCAAGGACAGTGCTAGCAAGGAAACGCTCGTCCCATTCTGAGTCGAGCAAGATGAATCATTGACATGACTCCTGGGGGATGCAGTAGGAGAAGTCTGAATTGCATGGCTTTATCGTAGCTCTTCTAAGCAACTACCAATTAGTCTTTCTCATGGTGTTGTATTTGTACGACAAGCACCTTTCCGTCGGTATTCGCTGCATCCCTAATTCGTCTCTGAATCGCTCCTTCACTCTCGATTAACATATTCTTCCTAGTAGAAACGCAATGACGTCGATATATATGTGTCATGACAGCCACATATGGCGTCCCTGAGAATCTTTCCCTTAGACAAGCTTTCAATATTCACCACTTACTAGTCGAACCTCCAAATGGCCAAGTAGTCATCGTCACCAGCAAGTCCACACAGGCTCAAGTGACCCTTCGCATATAGCATCGAAGTCGCAATATTCGGAGATTGTAAGAATACTACGATGAGGGTTACTAGACAGTACTGCCTAGAGTGCGCTTTTCCCCTAGTCATGTCGTGACTTTTCTGTAGAATTGGAGCACCCAAGCTGGTCATTGCCAGCTTCCTTGCATCTTTCAGATAGATCTACCAATTAATAAATCATCATTTTCGTCGTATATTTTGCAGTACTCGACTTATTAGTGAATCCTGATCCCAACGACAGACCAGGGGACGTGACTTCAGATATGAGTGTTGGAAAAAGGCAGATAGCAATCTCCGCTTTCCTAGGGCTGAGGGACGCTAGTAGAGTTTTCACCTTCGTCCTCCTAATGTACTTGACATAGACTTCTATCCAGCTTCAAGCTCCTCATCAACATATCATATATGCCCCCATATGGCCTCCAGTTCTAAGAATTAGCACCACAGACACGATGACCACAGCTGTACATGGCACTGGCACGCTAGAATTTCTTGTGGTTTGAAATCGCGATCCTCCAGGATATCACCTTATATGACTTAAGTAGGTCTCGGGATCACCTTGGGCTTCGCAATAGGCTTGGATTTAAGGGTTTTAACAGTTATTGATCGAAGACGAAAGCCGCGACGAGATAACGGAGGATCAAAAGGAGCAGGCATGGCCATCTACCTAACAAGTTACTGTTTCTTATCGCTGTGCCGAAACAACAATCTTGCTCGCGCGTTCGAGGAGCCTAAGCTCTCTTGAGATTCTCGTTAAGAGGCATGGCTTTCTTCTTTCCCAAGAGCCTGGCCTTTGGCTCTTTAGTAGCTCTAGAGTTCGCAAATTCAAGTGACGACTTTTCATTAAAGGTATTAATACAGCTAAGCTATCTTCGCAACCGCTCTCTTAAACTCCTTACTAAAAGACCAAGTCGTATAATCATCCTTTTCTTTGTTGTTGTAAAACTTGTTCTTGTCGTATGGTGTCAACTCAAGCCTATTCTTGACTTTGAATATCAAATCCAAGTTCGCTCTTTCAAACACGATCGCAATATCGCTATCTTTGTATTCCTCGTCCATCGCTCTATACGCAGAATCCATGTTGTACCCTCTCGCAATGAAAATTGGACTTGTCTTACCCCACAAATCAACCAAGAAGTCAATCCTCTTTGAGGCCTCGACATCCATATATCCTGCTACTCGTGACTCGATAACGTGCAAGTAGGACAGCTTGAACTTCTTTAGCTCCCCCACGAAATAACTAAATTGTTCTTTCGGGTCCACCATCTTCATGCCTAGAAAAGTGGAAAAGGGACTTAATCGAATGGTCGTCTTCTTTGCATCAATAGCATCAACCAAAGCCTTCACAATCTCAAGTCCAAATCGTGCTCTCTTCTTGATACTCTCGCCCCATGCATCTGTTCTTCTGTTTGAAACATCTTGCAGGAACTAATCAATCAAGTACCCATTTGCGCTATGAATCTCCACACCATCAAAATTAGCCTCAACAGCGTTGAGTGCAACCTATTTATATATTCTCACATACTCCCAAATCTTCTCCTTCGTCATTGGCTTGAGTTTAGGACCACCCTGAAACGCGAGGTCGCTAGCGCTCTTCACATTCATGTCAAACTCGCGCTTTAACACCTTCGCCCAGGTAGTTCGACCCAAGGCCCATAGCTGCATGTAGATGAACGAGCCCTTTGCGTGTACGGCGGCGATGGCCTTCTTCCACGCGGCTATTTGGTCGGCGTTTCATATTCCTGGCACGTTGTCGTATTCGCTTGCTTTGGGCGCAATGAAGGTGGCTTCAATGATGAGGAGTGTGCCAGGGACAGAGGCACGCTGCGCGTAGTATTCTATGACAAAGGGGAGAGAGACATGGGAGTCGTTAGCGCGAAATCTAGTCATGGGTCCCATGACAATACGATGTTGAAGCTCGACATTGCCAACTCGAAGCGGTTGATAGAGTTTGGATGACATGGTAGCTGGTTGAGGTAGCGAGATGCAGTGGGTCGTCAATAGAGAGAATTGAAGTGCAGTGAGAGGTTAACCACAGGATTGCTTGTCAAATGCAAGGGGCTACAGGTAGGGGTTCGACGTCCGATGAAAGAGGGCGTTATAGGGTTCGGTGTCCGACTTACATGAGGCTACGAAGACCTAAATTGCCCCATGTAGGCTGTCGTAATCAGGTACGCTTGTACCTTCCTTCCAGATTTGGAGTGTTGCTCAAAAAAGTGGTTAGGGTCCCACTGTATGCTCGACTTCGAAGATCTGAAGAACGATGAGAGGCTTATATGTGGTGTAGGGACTTATGCTCCCTCATCTTCCAACCTTCCAACCATTTGATGCCAGTCATTTCTTTCATCTACCTCGACATTCACTAAGATTCACCTCATAATGCCTGGAACAATTGTGGAGCTCACAGCGCCAAATGGACTTCAAATCGACCAGCCTATTGGCCTTTTCATCAACAATGAATTCGTGAAGTCTAGCTCGGGTGGAAAGTTCGCAACTATAAACCCCACGTATGTCAAGACTCTCAAATCCCCCCAATTCTCCACAGCGATCTAACATCCACAGAAATGAGCAAGAGATTACCAGTGTCTACGTCGCCAGCGTCGAAGATGTTGACCTTGCTATCAAAGTTGCGCGAAAAGCGCTAAAGGACCCTTCGTGGAAGAACCTTTCCTCTTTTGATCGAGGAAGGCTTCTCTTCAAGCTTGTCGACTTAGTGCATGAGAATGCTCACACCCTAGCTACGATCGAGACTTGGGACAATGGTGAGTGCTCTTCTAAAAAATGGCCTTCCAACGCTGACTTTGATCGATGTTCAATAGGGAAACCGTTCAAGCATGCTCGCGCCGACGACATTAGAGCTATTGCCATGTGTCTAAGATACTATGCTGGATGGGCAGACAAAATCCAGGGTGATTTTATTGAAATTGCTCCCTCAAAATTGACTTATACCATTCGTGAACCCGTTGGAGTCTATGGTCAAATCATCTCGTGAGTCGACTTCTACTACTTCATATCGAAGACTAATAACTTCTTCAACTGGAACTTTCCCTTGGTGGGTCCCCATTACAACGAATCATATCCTCACAATATTGACAGAAAAAATAGGTGCTGGTCGCCTGGAAAATTGGATCGACACTCGCGTGTGGAAACATCGTGGTCCTCAAGCCTGCCGAACAGACTCCACTCTCAACACTCTACCTCGCCACTTTGATTGTAAAGGCGAGCTTCCCACCGGGAGTTATTAATATGCTCAATGGGTTTGGGCGAATTGCCGACGCTGCTATCGCATCTCACCTAGACATAGACAAGATCGCCTTCACAGGAAGTATTGCTACAGGACGAGAAATCATGAAGTTAGCGAGTATAAACCTTAAGAACATTTCCTTGGAGATAGGAGAGAAGAGCCCCTTACTTGTTTTCGACGATGCAGATCTAAAGGAGGCTGTCACCTGGGCGCATCGAGGTATCATGATTAACATGGGCCAAGTGTGTACTGCGACCTCTTGGATTCTCGTCTAGGAGGGAGTCTATAGCCAATTCTTGGAAGCATTCAAGAAGCAGGTTCAAGAGATAAGTAAAATCGAAGATTCGTTTGAGGACTCTACCTTCCATGGCCCACAGGTTACGAAAGCGCAATTCGATCGTATACTAGGGTATATTGAATTTGGGAAGAGTGAGGGTGCTACATTGGCGTTGGGTGGTGAGGCGTATAAAGATCTCAACGACAAAGGGTTCTTTGTGTAGTCCACTATCTTCATCGACGTCAAAGATGAGATGAAGATTTATCGCGAGGAAATATTTGGGTCGTTTGTGATCATTTCGAGCTTCAAGATCGAGGAGGAAGCTGTTCGGAGAGCCAACGATACAACATATGGCCTAGGAAGCTCGATGCGTGTCGCAGAACTCGTGGCGCTTGATTCTTTGGGAGAGACTAACATTCGACATGGAAGGTCTTCACTTAGGACATCAAGAAGGCGCATCGTGTTGCCAGGGACATTGAAGCTAACATGGTGTGGATCAACTCCAACAATGATTTCGACTACTGGTATGTTCTCTTTGCATCTTCAAACAAGTCAATTTACATAACAATTTTGCTTAGCGTACCATTTGGCGAGATCAAACAGTCTAGAATTGGAAGAGAATTGGGTGAAGTCGACTTGATTGCTTACATCAATGTGAAATTCGTTCATATCAATTTGGCTTGATGCAATTGAGCGAGCGATCAATAGTAGAAACGTAGTTGGAAACAATCACAAGTCATCGATCTCATATCAAGATTATCATCACAACTCGTTGTAATGTTCGAAGCTTAGTTCGATTGATGAAGCACTCGCATTTGACTAACGATTCTTGTGAGGATTTGATACTTGAAGTGGTGTTGACGAGCAGCATGACTATATGAGCGGTTTGGGCTATCTTATTCGCATCTGGTGACTAGGATAGTCCACTAGTACGTGCGTAAACTCATGAATGAAGCTGCAGTACTTCGTACTTATGAAGGGGTGGAAGTGTATGCATGGGCGAATGGCGTAAGTAAGTCCAATTGGGTGAGGAACGAGGGTCCTAGAGTCGTATCATAGTTGACGACCCGTGCAACAAAGTAAGCACAAGCTAACTCGAGACAGTTCTCTTTCGACCATTCCTTTTAGCCACATTAGTCACATCGCCTCCAAGAACTATACTTAATCGATAGTAGATGCAATGGCTAATGGCAAGTAAAGCAACTCGAGACAACGATTGCAAAGAGTCGACAATAACATAATACACGAGGTAGAGCAATGAATCCAATAGTTAGGTTCTGGCCCTAACATAGTCGTCATGCACGATGCACGAATCTGCAAGATAACTGCAACATTGTCTACATTAGAGTGATACTATAAATGATGCATATCAAATATATTCTCTTACTAGAGACATCGTTAGTGGGACTATACATAGTTGACGACGACGATTACGACCACGACGACGAACTAATCCTAATCGAGCACAATGCTTACTTGGTGGGTGACACAATGTGACTTAAGGGAAGTGTCGAAAATACGAAAGCGAACTGTCTCGACTTAGTCTAAAAAACAAAACGTAAGAGTCTGGCCATTGCTCGATGCAATCTCCCAATTTCCGATTGTAGAATATTCGACCCCCAACAATACATATAAAATATGTCGATTGTATACCCTGCTTTCAGAGTAGTCGAGAGCTTGCTATCTAGATTAAATAGACCTCGCTTAGCTCATCGTACGCTCTTCGTGTTTTTTGATTATTCGTTAGATGTTGCATCCTCTTTCGATGCCAATGGACAAGCGATCTATTCTCTTGCTCCTTTGGGGACTCCTGTTCTGCGAGGCTCGCTCTCTTCCTCGCTATTCTTCTCAAGTCTGCTGCGAATCGTCAATTCAAGCTACTACGACTTTGTCATCGTTGGGAACGACGTTGCTAGACTTACGTTGGTCGATCGATTGATCGAAGACCTCACCAATATGTGACATCTTCTTCTGCATACTTCAAGGAGAGAATGCTAATAAATATTAGTGAAAGTTCTCGTTATCGAAGTCGAGTCGTTCGATAGTGAACAAAATGGCGTTCTCGTACCTAGTGACTAGAACCCATTTCCATATGTTTGGCTCAACCTAGCTACGAAGTCGCTGATTGCGCTAAACAACTAGACTCTCGCGTTTGTTATAGCAAGAGTTACGAGAGGTGGTAGCACTATTAATGCGATGAATTGGGTCAGGTACTTGGAATTCATGCGCTTGCGTTTGGTGCGACGATGAAATTCAACGACTGATCTTGTGACATTCAGAGGCACAATTGTCGATTTCAACGATTGGTTATCGCTTGGTAATAAAGGCTAGGGATGGAATGACCTGCTTTCGTACTTCATCAAGGCAAGTCTATCATGAAAGAAGGAAATTGAAGATGACAAGAAATCTTGACTAACAACAAGGCTAGCAATGTAGAGCGAGAACTTTACGACATCAGACTTATCGTTTGCCGCTATCGCGAATATCTCATGGGTTGACTGGGTTCGTGGGCATAGTGAATCGATTTAGTACTTATATCTAGATTATTATTACCTTGGTAGCGATACGTGCTCTGGACACCTTGATGTGATACTAATATAATGGATTCGATACTCTCGCCAGCGACGCCTCTTCTTGAAGCTAACACCTTCGTTAGCGAATTGATGGAATGCCAGAAAGTCTATTGGCATTAAGCCTGCCCCAGATCCCAATGCGAGAGTGACTCTAGAATTATACTGGGTTCCAATCGTTTTAAATGCAATCAACTAGATCAAATGCGATGCTCGAATCGCCCACTACGATCGAGTGATAGCCACTCGACCCAACTACCATCTCTTGGTAGATTACATTGTGGCAAAGATCCTCTTCAAGGAAACTAAAGCGACTGGCGTCAAGTATCTTCCAACTGCTAGAGACAACATGTCGACTATATATGCCTCAAAGGAAGTAATCTTAGCAGCAGGTGCCTTGCACACACCACAGATACTCCAGCTATTTGGTGTCGAGTCGAAGTCGTTGTTCGACTCGCTAAACATTCCAGTAATATCGAATCTCCTAGAAGTTGGGTCCAATGTGCAAGACCAGGCTTCGTTAGTAGTACCATACAATTGTAAGTTGTTTCTCCATCGCTAGTCTTTATCTAAGATTGGTCATATGTGTTAACCCAAACTCCACGCAATCACTAATAATATCATCCCCAACGTCAAGAGCTTCGAGATCAATCGCACGTACAACTCCATGAAGCTTGCCCTCTATGACGAACATCGCTCCAGCGTCTACATCATCGTCCAAGGACTTAGCACGATCTTTGCAACGCTTTCCTTCCAAGACGTCACCACATCAAACTCTATCATCGTTGCCAACGCGCTCGCTCGCAATCCTGCGTTGTCGCTCCCATCGAACGTCGATCCCATCGTCCTCGCGAGCTATGCAGCCTAGCGCAAAATCCTACTTGAAGAATTCCAAAACCCAAACAACTTCGTCGACGTGTTGTTCTAGGACATAGCACGAACGGCGCAAGTTTTCTCATTGCGATCGTTTAGTCGAGACAACTTAATCATCAACTCGACGAATCCACTCGCTCCCCTCGTAATCGATTATCGCATTGCCACTGACTTGATCGACTTCGTCGTCATCATCGCCATCTTTCGTAAGTTGCGAGAATTGATGACTGCTCCAGACATGACGATCCTGGGCCCAATAGAGGCGAATTCGCTTGGGGAGGGGATGCAGAGCGATGAGGACATCATTGCCGTTATACGAGAGACACTCGTGGTGTTTGTTGGGCACTCATGTTGCTCGACGCCAATGCAGTCGTTGGAGCTTGGGGGCGTGATAGACCCTAAGCACAATGTGTACGAGGTCAAGGGCCTACGAGTAGCGAATATCAGTTACTTCTCGATCATGGTGTTCGCGAGATCGACGACTACGATGTACGCTTTTGGGGAAAAGATAAGTTTTTGAGGGTTTGAGGGGGGGTGCAATTGATGATGATGTGTTAACACTTCCTAGCTTGCGAATATAATTAAGAAGAAGTATCGTCTTGCTTAATGGAACCTATACACAAGAGTCGTATCTCCTATAACACCATACATGTAGTTATCTCAACAAATATATATACTGCAACATTAGCTCTATTAGCTGCAATGATTGGCTATAAATTGTCGCCAAGATTGTGATCTCACGTGATCTTCCTAGCGAAGATTATCGTATACTCTTCTGCAATTATCAATGTGCTTGGACCTACGCATATAATACATTCTAAGTCATTTAAAGTACATTCCAAGTTAGCTTTGATCACTTTGTTCGAAGCTCTATGGAACATGCACGTCGCTTCCGAAATCGAGATTCGCGCAACAATCGCAAAGTTAGTTGTCAATTATATCTCAATCCTGCTAAGTGTTACGTAGCGCCATGTTAAGCTATCGACTCTCCTAGCTACTATTCATTAGTAGTTAAACTAGCATTGTGTTAAGTTCGACTCGTTCTTATTTGATAGCAAGAAGCATTTACGACCAATGAACATAGACATTGCAGCAGAGTAGTATAGCCTAGAATGTAACTTATAGAGATATATGTTAGCACTTCGACGCATCGTATCTACAATAGTCGAACATCTAACTAGAGCTCTCATCTTTTGACCTTGTCGAGATTTTCACAAGAGAAAATGGAAAAAGCTAAACATAAATACCAAGGAATCATTGGCTCAACTCGATAAATGAATTGTACTATTCAACGCCAAACATGATACAAGGCCTAAAATTCTAATAATCATCATCGCGTCGTAGTGTTGATCGTCGTCGCGCCAGTCGCTGCGAGTGAAACGCCTTAGGCGTCAGGTACGAAGTGATGTCGAGCTCGCCATCACTCTTGAACTGGTAGCTCAAAAACGTTTGCAAGCCCTAGCCCTCATCCAGGCGCCTATGCTCGACCAGGCTCTCTAGCATGCGCAGATAGCGATTGCAATACGAATCGCGACCGTGCGCTTCCATCCACGTCGTTAGCCCACGCGCTAGCGCGAGGTCGTCACGCTCGTAATTCCGCAGCGAGGTGTAGAACTTGATCTTGGGGAGTGCTTTGCCCGGCGCGACATCGAAGAAATAGACGTTTTCGATCAACAACGTTGGCAGCTCGACGAAGTTGTCCTTGGTCGAAGGGTCATACTGCGACGCTATCGCTGCCAGCACTTCGACGTCCTTGGGGAAATCGACCAACAGGCCCGTCACGATCTTGATGAGCTCGTGGAGGGCCGCGAGTTGTGCAATCAAGTGCGAACTAATGATGCGCCCGCCCAACGTCATGATGTCGCGAATGGATGCGAAACTCGTGTGCGAGAAGTTGAAGTACCACTTGAGACGCGCTTTGGCTGGCTCCACATTGTCGACACTAAGGCAGAAGAGAGTGAGTAATTTACTCTTGGGGTCGAAGCTTAGGAAGTCGTGCAGGGCGATGCGTGCGACATTGTCGGGATCCAGTTGATTGATGGAGGTCTCCTAGTGTTCGAGCGGCATGAGGCCTGTCTGGTCGAGCTTGCGTGGCTAGAAGTACGTTTTGAGGGCCGGGCCGGAAGGCAAAAGCTCGACGAAGATTAGCAGGCTGGTACTCAAATGCGCGCCGGTCGCGACTTCCTGCGCGTACTTGGTATTGTCGTGGTCGAACAGCGTGGCTAGGAAATGATTGACCTAGCGCAGGTCCACGAACGACATGACGCAGGCGAGCCGATATAGCAGTTCTCGCGTCGCCTGCTAGTTCAGAGGATCTAGCTCTGTGCTCGCGCACTGGCTAATAGGCTCCACGTCGTATCGAACATTGGGTTCGCTCGTGGGCGTGTTTCATTTCCACGAGTACTCCATCGACGTGCCATCGAGTTGCAGCTATGATTTCCACTTGATGGGCACGCCATTCGATCGAGGAGTTGGGCCCAAGTGAGGAAGCTTTGAAGCCATCGCATTAGAGAGTAGACGAACGCTAAAAGTATTGTTCAACAAGAGAGCGATCTATCGTCCAATGGTAGTGCATTAAGAGTGCCTCATATTGCTTTTCAATGGGGTAGTCAATCGCGTCAACGAGAGCGACAAGGTGGCGACCAGTGAGTTGCCACCAATGGTTGCAATTTGGGTCGAGAGTGGGTAGGCATTGCGACAACGTTCGCCATGCCTTGGTGTTAGGGCTCGAATGAGCGTGAGTATGAATATCGTTCATTATGCACTTCTTGGTAAATTCAGATCTAATCTAGCAAATTTTAGGCGCCTCAACACACTTGCCCTTTTAACGTCTTATTAGCATCTCATCTCACTACTTGGACAAAGATCGATCGGGTCGCTTTGTCATGGAATTGCGCTAGGCACAAGGAACGCATCATGTTTATCGAGCATTCGAGGTAAAGATATACGTAAACCTCAATGCTTACCCCTTCGATTATAGCGTATGCGTGGGTGCTATATGACGAATAAATATCTTTGTTATCGTGATCGTACGACAAGAAGAGAGCGAATATGATCTTTAATATCTTGAGCGAGTTCGACTCCCATCCTACGCTAATCGATAGTGTAGTGGGATTTGGGAGTCGAGTCGTTTCTCGATTATCGAATCCCTAATTTTGGCGATTCTCGATCCCTAGCTCTCGATCGCTATTGAAGTATCTTAGCTCGAACTAGATTCGATAATTGAGATACTAGGACATAACATATTGTTTAAAGAGTCTCGTAGCGATTACTTCTTTTCATCTAGTAATACAATCTACCCAATAACGCAATCGCTAGTAAATTTGGCGCAAAATTTTTAGGGTTAAACCTCATAACCCTAAAATTTGCACTAAAATCACTAGTGGTTGCATTATTGGGTGGATTGCATTACTAGATGAAAAGAAGTAATTAGCATCGTCGCCTTTGCGCGAGCGCGAATTATTCTTCACTCACCCATCGCTCACTCTATTTACCCTTCGCTTAGGTGACTTTGATCACTTACTTCAATACACCAATCATGCCAATTATCGATCGCTAGTCTTGTTGGTCTATTTTGTCAACTTTAGACGATAATACGCGAGTGTCTAGTTTTGGGCCTTAGGAATGTCGAAACGAGAACTCTTCGAGATTAAGCACACACATATAGATATATACGCACACACGCAAAAGCGAGTTGAGACCATCCACTCTTGTAGCACGTTGAAGATAAAGTCTTTACTCCTTGAGAGCTGCTTCGTCGTCTTGTCGCTCGATAAAATGCTTTATCTTCTCTCGCTCTTTTCTTCTTTAATCTCTAGATTATTTAGCCTTACTCTAGATCTCGCATCCTATCATTGTTGCAAGCTCTCTCTTTTTTACTTGACTTCTTTAGTTCTTGTTCGCCTTTAACTCCTTTACTCATTCTATTATCTCTTCATTTCTAATGGCGAATCAAAGCTTAGTTAAGAACTTCTTCGCACGAGCTCGTGCGAAAGACTCGAAGAATAACAAGAATAGCATTAATGAAGAAGAAGTCAAGAAGAAACTTCAAGAAGTTACGAAGCGTAATTATTATCGAATCTTGAATCTATAAGATCAATAAGTTGATTACTTGATATTAAGAAAGAAATCTTCTTTTGACGCTTTCGTGCTCTTTTATAATAGATATAAGATGAAGCATCCTAACGCTTCTCTAAAAAGTATAGAGACATCGAAAGACTTTGTGAGATGCATTTCATTTGAAGTTGAGAGTTAATACGATAATTCTTTGACATGCATGAGCATCGTCGTTCAAATCTATAAGAATTTCATTGATGACTAACAATGAAAGAGTCACTCGAAGATAGTTGACAAAGTTACTCTCTCGATCTCGAATGTGAGTCGTCGATGAATTTTCATTGATCTCACTATAAATTTATCGTTACTAATGATGTCTAGTATATCAAGTACATCTTACAATTGAAACTTGAACTTGCTCGAAGAAAGCGAGAGAGATGCTACGCCACTAGATAGATTGCGCAACTCTATTCAATACGATTATTTAATTGAACATTGTTCGATTTAGTTAGTGTAATCCCAAAAGGGCAAGCAGATCTAACGACTTGGCAATCTTAATTAAATTAGTATTCAATTATTGAATATTCATTCAATTGACTCATCATCTTATTTAATTGCTTCAATTACTTGTCTAGACGTAGCTTATAAAGATTATAATCATCTTCTCTATTGTTGTTGTCGTCGTTGTCGTCGTTATATCTAGAAATGTATTTAAAAGTTATCTTTACATTCTTGATTTAAGCACTTCTTCGCGACAATTGAAGTCTTTGCAATCATTGTTGTCTTTGCAATTCTCGCAATCATTGCTATCTTTGTAGATCTCGCAATTTTCAAAAAATATACAACGATTGTCTCGTAAGCGAAAGAAGACGATTTAATTCGAATTAGAGTCGTTTTAACGATCGCTAAAAAAAAAAGAAAAACAAGTTAATAAAAGATATTAAAGAACAATTACACAAAAATTGAAAAAAAAGAATGTCAAGTTAGATGCAAATAACAATATTAATTTTAACTTTTATATCTAAAACATTGTTAATTGACGTCGTACTTCTAGCACTTCTAATGCTTCTTCGTCGCCAAAAATCTCTATTTCTCTTGTCTCTTACAAACGAAAAAAAGATCGACAACTAAATTAAAAGCTTAATTACGATCAACGACTTACATAGAAAAACAATGTTATTTTTATTAATATGTGTGTGACTAGATTTGCGAAATACGACATCGAGACTATGTAGCGTTTTTAGAATAAAATTAGAAAGAGATTTGAAACAACAATAAATCGTAAATATATTGACGTTAGTAAACGAATAAAGCACTTAATAAATAAAAGAAAAGTAAACATTAAAGTTTTACACAAATCTAATTATGCAATACGAGACGACAATTGAATTTAAATTATTAATAAATAAATGTTTACATTCGCAACATATTAAAAAGCGAAAAACTAAAAAAGCTCTTTGCGAAAAAAATAAAATAAAAAAGAATACAAAATACGAAAAAAGAAAAGACAAACTTAATTAACGACTAAAGAATAAATCGAATTACGAAGTTTTTTTCTTCTTCTTTTTCTTCTTCTTCGTCGTCTTCGTTAATAATAAGAAAAGCTTTAAAAATTAAAGCAATTTCGAAAATAATAATTCTAATATATTCTTTGACGCAAAAAAAAATGTAAAAGAATTGAAACTCGTAATAGAAATAAGTTCTCTATCTAATAACAATGCAATAATGACAAAAGATTTAGACTACAAAAAAGACATAAATAATAATTAACGTACAAGAGTGTAAATCTTATCTAAAGACGACAACAATTATTCGCCTATATTTTTTGAATCTTTATTAAATGAATTTACATTGTTAAAATTTATAAAACGTTAAAAAAGCAAGATTGCAAAGCAATCTCGAAGTAATAAAAAAATCTTAAAAAGATTTAAATAAACGTATGTCAACATAATAGACAACAAAAACTTAGACGTTTTGCAAAACACATTGATCAACTATTTCAAAAATCGAACGTCATCGATAAAAAATTTATTAAAACAAAAATCTTTGCTAAAAAAGATAAAAAATACGTTTAAAAGACATTTAATAAAGCATATTGCGAAAGTCTTAAAACTTAAACATTATTTTAAGAAATCGTTGCATAAATATTATAAAAAACATGTTTATCTTTAATAAAATAATTTGTTTAAAGATTTGACTAGATTTAGCGAAAATATAGAGAAACTAAAACAATTATATAAAAGTAATAAAGAGAAATTCGTAACAAGTAATGCGAGAAAAAAAGAATTCGCAACAAATAATGCGAACGACAAAAAAATCGAAATAAGTAATGCGAACGACAAGAAAATCGTAACAAACAATAAGAGAAATAGAAAAAAAAGAACAACATATAATTTAAATTTAAAAAAGTAAATCGTAACATTAGATGCGAAAAGAAGACGTTTTTGCGAAAATATTTATAATTTAGAACGAAAGATACTATTATCGCATTTTTTTTTCAAAGCTTCGCAAGCTTCATTTAAGAAGAAAAGAAATAACAAAATGTCTAGTTACTAAACTTTCGTATACAATATTTTTTTTTTAAAGATGTTAAATATATATTAAAGAAATGTGATGCGCGAGTTGCAATATAAACGAATGTGAACTACATTTATTTTGTCGACGACTTGAAATTTTATCTTTGAACAAAGAAAATAATGATTTAACGTTTAATCGCATTTGCGTTAATAATATCTTTAAAAAATTCTTAAATTAAGCAAATAAAATTTAGATTAAAAAGTGTTTACATTAACGACATCATTTACAATCACAATTCTTTACTAAATTAATAAAGAATTTCTAATTATTAAAGATATATAAATAATTATGTTATCGCAACGATTTAATGCGATAATAATAAAAAATGACGAAAGAAAAGAAAAAGAACAAAAATTGTCTTTAAAAATTTAATTTAAGATTCTTCTTTATGTTTTAATAATTAAACAACAATAACAAGATTTAGAACAACAAACGTTAAAGATTAGCACTAAAAAACTTTATTAAAGCTAAATATATATATAAACACAAGAAGAAAAATTTAGTACTCTTATAATGTAAAGCTTTTGAAATTGCTAAAGACTCTATTAACTTGCAAATATTTTAAAAGACTAGAAGATCGCATTGCAAAACGAAATTCTATTTAATTGTCTCGTAAACACGTATAGCAATTAGTTAGAAAAATTGTTGCTAAATAGAGATTTTTAATCAATTATAATTCGATTTTTATTTGCGTCTTAAAAGCATTAAATATTTATAAAATTTAAGTTAAATCAAAGAAGTTTTCGACAACAATGCGAGCTTCAAACATTCGTTTGTTAAAAAAAATTTATCTTTCGTTTGTATAATTTAAATAGAGAAACATAATATACAATTAATAAATATAAACTTTATCGTTGTACAATTGAAATTTTTTTCGATTTTTAAAAAGAATTTTTAATCGATTTTGCAATTCGAACTTTTGTAGCATCGTAACGTCGTTTATCTTGTCTTTACAAAAATTGTAAATAAATTTTATTAAATTGTTTAAACAAATAATAATTAGTTAAATCATTTCGTATAATTTTTTGTAACTAGAGTAATAAAATTTTTGTTTCACATTTGATTTGCAAAACTTTTAAAAAGTTTTATTAATAAATTCTTATATAGTGCTCTTGTCTCTAATCTTTTTTACTCTTTTTATTGCTTTAACATATCTTTTGATGTATATATAGATAAGCGTTAAATGTTATCGAAGCATATTATCGTATTAAATTTCGAAATGTTTAAGAAAATCATTAAGAATGCGAGAGAAATAGAAGAAGAAACGATTAAATCGTTTTGTTAATTTAAATAGCTAACAAGAATAAAATAGTTTGTATAGAAGACAACAAAAAGCGAGTTCGAAAAATGATTTAATACGATTGTTTCATTCGATAACATTAATAACAAAGTAATTAACAAACAATCGAATTTTCTTCTTATTAAATCGCATTATACGACGAAGACGTTTAAAAAAAATTCGATTCAAATCGAATTTAAATCTTTTATATTTCATTAATTTAATGTATAAATGTTAAGGATTGTCGACGAGATATTAACTCAAAATAACGACAATGACAAGGGCAAGAGCGATAGCTATACGTATGCCCTAGTTGTCGTCGATCAATTGAGTCAATTGAGTCAATTGAAGCATGCTAGATAGGATAAAAGAGGTTAAAAATGCACATTATTGATAAGAGAAAACGAAAATTGATCAAATACAATAATCATTAGGTTGCGATCCATATTACCCGTTCTAGTATAGCGCGGGCGGGCTAGCGATCCTAGACCCCACTAGTCCTCGCAAACCAATTGAATAATTGTATTGAATAAAGTTGCGCAACCTGTCTACTGTGATTGCGCTGCAAGCGATAACTTCCCAAGTAAGCTCTCTTTGGCGATGGAGATGACATTGCATACATCATTTTGAGCTACCCACGCCTGGACATGTCCATCTTTTTCAGGCGCAAATGGAAAGGGCTCTTGCGTGTTTTTCCTCGAATTAGGATGTTGTTTTTTTGTTGCTGTTTTTGGTTTTCACATAGACTGAGTGACCTGAGCGCTAAACAGCGACCTTATAGGGGACAGGGGTTTCAGGTGACCTTTTCAATACGGTTTGGATATGCTTAACGCGGGTGCAGCGGTTGAATTTTGAAAACGTTGAGATTTCTCTTGACAATGCTTCTTGTCCAGCCGGGCTTGCTCCTTCTCATGCGCCTCTTTCTTGCGTGCTAGGTCCTCCCTATGGTCCTCCTCCAGTTGGGCCATTGCCCGGGCACGCTTGTATCCCTCGAACTGTTCGGGAGTCATATGCTGGTATTGGGAGGCCGCATGGGCAAGGGCACTAAGGTCGGAGGGCATGTCGATATCGGTTCGTCTTTCGTCTCGTTTTCTCTGGGTATTAGATGTCTGAGATGAAGGGGAGCCCTCACCCAATTCGTCTTTCTCAGAGGAAGTCCGGCGGCCTTGGCGCCCAACACGTGACCCTCCACCAGCGCTGCCACCGCGCCCACGACCCGCCATGTCTAGCGGACGCGTGGAAATAACGTTGCCTAGTAATGTCGATGTGCTGAACACGAATCTGATAGAAGATTGAATGATACGCAACGCTATCGCTGCCTGAGGCCTGCAGAGGGTGGTTTGTAATGGGCTGAGATAGGGTCAGCCCACCAAGGAGGAATACACCCTAGTGCGCACAGCCACGTAGCGTCTCGATATGATAAGCAGCGGGGTGAAGTCGCAAACTCCGCTTCAACTTTCTGATTCCCTACCTTAGATATAGGAAGCCGGGGTTCGGGCAAACCTTTTCACCGTCAGGTCCGCAAAGCGTTCAGAATTGCAAACGCCGCAGCTTGGGCGACGCATGTCATAGTCAGTTCGTAAAGTGCGCTTCCTGACCAAGTACTCGCTATTCGCTATGTTGATTTGATCAAATTGCCTCTGTTTCACACAAGCAAGGCGTATTGGCAAGAAGCAGATTCAGATATTTGCCCACCACCGACGCTAACGAAAGGGTGCGCACACGAAAGGCTCATTGCACACGTTACACCCCCAGCTGCTATATAAGACGAGGCCGAAGCTTCCGCTTAATGTCGTTGTCAAATCTGCATCAATCGAACCGTTCATGGCCGTCTTCCACCAACAACGACACTATGGCAACTGTACAGAAGTAGACGGTCCTGATCACAGGCTGCAGCACCGGCGGCATTGGCTGGGCCATGGTCAAGCGCTTTCACGAGCGGGGTTTCCACGTCTTCGCCACGGCGCGCGATCCCTCCAAGGCCGCGGACCTCTCGGAGCTAAGCAACGTGGAGATACTCGAGCTGGACGTCACCGTTCCGCAGACCATCTTGCAGTGCAAGGACACGGTCGCGAAGCGCACGGGCGGGAAGCTCGACGTCCTAGTCAACAACGCCGGGGTCGAGTTCGTCTCCCCGCTGCTAAATGTCGACGTCGCCGAGGCGAAGAGGCTGTACGACGTCAACGTCTGGGGCCCTCTTGCCATGGTCCAGGCGTTTGCCCCCCTGCTGATCGAGGCCGAGGGAGTCGTCTCCAACCAGAGCTCCATTGACGCGGTCCTGAACATGGTGTGGGCGGGTAAGTCGGCCAAAGCTTCAACTCCCTACCTGGGCAGTCGGTGAAAGGCTAACCCGGCGGCCAGGCATCTTCGCCAGTTCTAAGGCAGCCGAAGCGCGCCTGTCGGAAACCATGCGGCTCGAGCTGGAGCCGCTGGGCGTGCGCGTTGTGACGGTCATGTGCGGGTCCGCCGACACGCCCATGTTCGGCAAGCCCGGTGGTCAGATGAGGCTGCCCGAGACTTCGTACTATTACAACGTTCAGGACGCGGCATACAAGGAGCGAATGGACCACCAGGGCCAGGCCATGAAAGTCGGAGTGCTTGCCGACAAGCTGGTCAAGGACATTCTCGTTGGGGCCAGGGGCCAGATCTGGCATGGGGCATTTGCTCTACTTGTGCGATTCGCAACCTGGGCGTTCCCCACGTGGTATGTCGACAAGTTGGTCAACTCGGAACGGGGCTTGGGGCAGGTCAAACGTCGCTAGGGATAGATCGGAGGCGATGAAGAGGACACGGAGGCAACCAAAAAGGGACTCATTGCACTATCGCCACTACGGCCTTGACTCGATCTCCGGCTATGAAATCGCTGGATATTATAAGGCTACATAATTGGAATTACCACTCAATTCTCTAATATCTGACATATATCGCTGAATTGTGGGCAGGCGCAGGTAACCTACTTGAACAAGGTGGTGATTCCGGACCCTGGAAAAGATGGCGACTTGGATGACGAGCGCGTGATGGCCTTTCCTTCGCTCGTCGAGTAGCAAGTCGATCAGCCCTTCTCGGATGTTCTCGCAGAGTTCGCCAGTCTGGCGGACTTCTTATTGTCTCTTCAAGAGTTCATCTTCCAGTTGGCCCCAGGCGTACTCTTCTGCGGCATGGATCTATCTGCTATGGCAGCCGGGGCCTTTGAAGATTCGTGCCGTGAACGATTGCATCGCCGTGCAAGCGGACCAGTGATGCGTCCACGGACTTCACCGCGGTCCATTCGCTGATGCTATCTCCTCGACTTTTCTCGAATGGTAAACGACGCATTTATCGGCTGGTATGCCGAGTCGTTGCGCCAGGCGGCGAAAGTGCTCAAACTCGGCCTCAGGACCTTCCTTGTACATGGACTTAATAACGTCGACTTTGGCGAGGCCAAAGAACGGCGGGTGTAGGAATTTACCTAGTCCGAAGAGGTTGACCGCTCTCCTCCAGCCGAATTGCACGAGAAGAAGAGAAACCTGGGAGTCCTGGGCCTGGTCTCGCTCTAGTGATTGACACAGGGAGGCAGAAGCTGCAACAGCCACGAGAGTTCCGCGCACTGGGATTTTGACGTGGTAGAAAGGATGTTCCAAGACTCGTATACCACTTGATGGCATCAGGAATGCTGGACAGCGAAACCTTCCATTGGCCAAGAACGAGCGCAGGTGGTATTTACTTTCTCCCTGGAAAATACAGTTGGGCTTGTGACAATGTGGTCAACTACGGGGTACGTGGCCAGCTGTTGCACGCCATGCGGTCACTTTATGCTGGACTTGTGTCCCAGCTCGTCACCGCCGTTGGAGCCATCATCGATGTCAACGAGACTTCCTACCTTGAACTTTACTAGGCATTCAGAGGTGGTGGAAATAATTTCGGGATTGTGATCCGCTTCGATCTCGAGACCTAGCCCCAAGGCATGATGTGAGGAGGCTCGCTGGCGTATTTGCCAAAATACACCTCGACAGTCCTCAACGCCACTCACCAGTACGCCCTGGACGGCCCGAGCGACCCAAACGCGGCCCTGATTGCTGCCTTCGCCTACGCAGACAGGCTGTGGCTGGCCGTTGCTGATCTTGAATATGCTCTCCCAGTTGAGAACCCGGCCATCTTCGAGACATTCCTGAAACCCCCTTCGCTCGAGGACACGACGGCCATCAAAGCCCTGCCCAAGATCACCTTGGAGTTCAACGCCTCAAACCCCGGCGGCTGCGAGAGACATACTGGACCGGGACATACAAGGCCAACACGACACTGATGACCTTCATCGTTGACGAATTCGAGCAAGACTTTGCGCCGCTCGTGAATATGTTCGGCATCGTTCCAAGCTGCGTGCTGCAGATCATCACTACCGACGTACTCTCGCACATGTCCAAGAAGGGCGGCAACGCGCTCGGCATAACTGTCGACGACGGCCCGCTGCTCCTGCTGAACATCGCCATCATGTGGTCGGACCCGACTGCTGACGAGGCCATTCTCGAAGCCAGTCAAAAGATTGTCGACAACACTGTGGCTCAGGCCAGAGCATGGGGCCTGGACATTCGCTATCTGTACATGAATTACGCCAGCCAGTTCCAGGATGTCGTCCCAAGTTACAACGCGACCAACCACGCCAGGCTGGTCTTAATCGCGGAGAAGTACGACCCGACTGGCGTCTTCCAGAAGTTGCAACCGGGATATTTCAAGCTCAGCAGCGCCCCGTCTTTAAGAATTGGGTGATATATATTCTTACGAGACTGACACGGAGACTTTTACTGTTTATATTGGTTGGAATCAAAGGTACTCACAATTGCATTGCCCGCAGGCACGTATGCTTGGGCCTTTGCGCTTGGAGGCTAACCTTTACCATGCGCATGAAATTACTCCGAAACGTCTGAGTGGCTTTTGGTATCTGGGCGGTTCGTAATCTCTCTCTCTCTCTTTGTAGATAACAACCATCCTTACTAATCCGTAGGAGCGATATTCCAAAAGAGCATCGGAAACGGGCCGCCATAATTTAGAGGAAACGTCCTGATCTCGTCAGCCGCCTCTAAAGCAGAGGTCTGGAAAGCACTCCAGGCAGATGTATATGCTAAGGAGGGTGTGTGGGACATGGAGCAAGTGTGTTCACAGGTTCCACGAGAAAATTCTTCCTTCTGATGGCTTATACTAGGCTAAAATCATTCCCTTTAACAGTCTTTTTCGGAGCGGATTAAGAGAATATGACCTATTAGCACCCTAGGACTTACCCACTTAGACGAAAGCACCGCCAAAAGTGAAAATTATCCCGTCCTTCCAAGTAGATCTAGCATCATCGCTCTCTCATCCGTAAAAACCCCATAGAAGTATCTGTTGCATTAATGACTTAGTCTGCCCATTGGATATCAAGGATATGCCCTGGGTTGAGAGCAAAAGTCTTCATAGAAAGCCTGGGGTCAGCTCGATGAACAAGAGCCTCCCACTCTTCGGAGCTCCGTTCATGCGATCCAAAGAACGTCATCATGCAGAGATCCCCCGACCTGGCGCAATTTAATCAGTAATCATGGACTTCCAGTGTACGGCCAGGTCGACCTTACCGTCGGAATTTCTCGTCATAGGGCGGAAGGCTCCACGGCTCCCAGAGAATTGCTTCGTTGAGAAGAATGTGGCTACCCTTTTGCAAAGCTGAGTTCGTCAGAATTTCAGGTCCGCTATGGCCGTTCGGTGAAAAGCAAAGAGAAAAGCTCACCGGGTAGGATGTTCTGCAGCATCTTCACGCAATAGTCGTCCGGCCAGTTGTGGAGCACAGCTCGCAGGAAGTAGACCTCTTTACCTCTGAGTGGTTGCTCATCGAGGCAATTCGCCGCCATGAACTGAACTTGGTCCTTCAATCCTGCCGGCACATCTTCTGGTCCGCCTGCAACGACATCCGCAAAGTCTTGGACGATGAATTTGATGTTGGGGAAATGTCTGGCCAGTGCGATGCTGACAGCACCCCGACCGCCGCCGACGTCGACGACCGTCCCTCTCACAGAGTCGATGGAGGCCCAGTCCCATCCGCGGACGAGAGGATCCGTGGACATCCGTGCTGCCAGACCGCTTATTGCGTTCGCGAATCGATGTCTACGATCCGGATATTGTCGGAGTTCTTCATAGAGTCCTTTGTCCGTGTTATGGCCTAGACTAAAGCCCTGATCGAAAGGTCAGCAGGGAGAATGCAGTTCTCCTCAGATCTTGGAGCTACCGATTGATTGGGTGCATGAAAACCATCGTATTTCACTAGGGCATCGATGGTCTACACGCGACAGCGTCGTCAGTATTTGTCTCCAGGACACGCGATGGGAGACATCATCATCTCTTACCTTGACTGCCCCCGGAAACAGCTCCTCCGTCGCAACGCCCACAACGTCATTGATTAGCTTGTTCTCCGTGAGCAGCCTCGATGCTGCTGTATGCGCAACTAGGCCGTCCTCTTCACGGAAAATATGATTCGTCATAGCATAGCGGATAAGGTGCCGCAGATCAATTACATTCACCTTGCAAGCTTCCGCCAACGATTTGAACGAGGCCTTCTCCTCGAACCCGAACTTTTCACCGACCTTGAATCGTCTCATGGCTTGCAGACTGAGCACGTCGTTCGTGGAATTAGACTGGTCCAAGCCGTTAGAGAAGCACCCGTCAGTTGGGAAACTTGCTCTCACTTACCCCGAGACCCCTCAGCAGTTCCATGGGACCCATCATGAGACCGTGCAGCGCTTGCGTATCAGAGAGCAGTTGCTTGCGCGCTGCTGTAACTTCTTTTTCTTCTGGGGGTACCGTGATTGCCAGAGGGCCGTTGGCGTCGAATGACGGAAGCGGTATGTTGTTTGCGATAAAGTAGTCGTGAACGATCTGTGTGTTGCGCGAGATGGCCGCGGCCAGATGTGTAATTGATTGTGAAGCCATGATCTCCCAACCTTGCACCAAGAATGTTGCGTAGACCTACGTTTGAACAAATGATAAGATCTCTTGCCTCGACTAAGTTATATTACTCTGAAGCCTCTGATCTGGGGAAATACTTGTTAAGGGGCCCGTGGAATACAGAGCACGAGTAAGAAACGCAGCACACTTAGCCAAATCCGGCGTCTTGCCACAGATACGGGGTCCGGATGACTGGGTATCACAAATCGGAGAAGTATTCTAAGTGCCTCCCATGTCTTCTTCAATCCTAGTCGGGGGAATCAAAATACCAGGCATTAGCTATTCGGAAAGGTCAGACCAAGAATGAAAACAGTGCGGGAGACTTTTCACGACTGCCAAAGAACGGCATTCAGCTCGTCGACATACAGTACCAGAACGTTTGTATGCTCAGCTACTTTGGCTTCTCCGACCTGCGAAGTAGCAGCTGGATAGCTCGGGAGTCGGGAAAGATGTGCTCGGAGCCCGACCAGCCGGGATGAAAGGCGCCACGAAGAGCATCGTCTTTCACTTGGCTCTATAAAGTAGAAAAGCGAATATGATATCCATCCCTTGAATTGCCGGATTTGTGGATTGGGGGACGACTTACATTTCTCCGTTTGGTCTAATCGATTTCTTACCCCCTTATAATCACACAGGCATATCTGCATTACCGTGATTGACACCGGAATCATGTCTATACCAACTCGTTGTACCGTGCTTGTAATTGGCGGCGGACCCGCAGGTTCTTATACAGCCTCGGCGCTGGCCAGAGAGGGAGTAGATGTCGTATTGTTAGAGGCAGAAGTATTTCCAAGGTATGGCAATGATTTATACTCGAAGGACGGATCCGGCGGTGCCTAGAACGGAGACTGCTGCAACGAATTTGTGGAAGCTCGAGTCTGGTTTTGTTTATTTTTGCAGAGTTGGGACTGAAGCATGGCAGATATCACGTCGGCGAGAGTATGATCGCATCCATGCGTCACTTTCTACGATTCATCGACCTGGATTCCACCTTCGATGAATACGGATTCCAGAAGAAAGTAAGCGTTCTTCACTCCTAAGCTTGGCTCGGGCGTCATGCTAAACTGCTCGATCAGTATGGTGCCACGTTCAAACTCAATGCCAAACCCGCAGCTTGTAGGTTTGACTCCTGAAACTTCCAAATCAGCAAACAAGCATTTAACCGTGCAAAGTTACCAATTTCTCCCATTCACTTGGACCGGGTGGATACGCTTGGAATATCATTCGTTCCGAGGCAGACGACTTGATCTTCAAACACGCCAAAAAGTGCGGTGCACATACCTACGACGGTACTAAAATTAACCAAGTTGAATTCGAGCCACACGAAGCCAAGGATCTCGTAGCGGACCTCAAGATCCCGGATTCTGGACGTGCAGTCTCCGCTACTTGGTCTCGCAAAGACGGTAGCTCCGGGAAGATTAGTTTCGATTACGTTGTAGATGCAAGTGGCCGTGCCGGTGTATTTTCTACGAAGTATTTGAAGAATCGAACGGTGAACGAGGGTTTGAGGAATATTGCGCACTGGACTTACTGGAAGGGTGCTGCCACATTCGGCGTGGGAACAGAGGGGGAGTCATCGCCATTCTTTGAAGCTCTAGGAGCTATCTATCATTAGCCTTGTTCCTAAGTGGCTGAATAGTACTGACTACATCAACTTAGATGGCAGTGGTTGGTGCTGGGCCATTCCATTGCACAATGGGACCCTGTCCGTTGGCCTCGTTATGAGACAAGATCTCTTTTTTGCGAAGAAGAAGGCAGCAGGCTCCCCGGGCAGCTTGGAGCTGTACAAGGAATGTCTCAAGCTAGCGCCACTGATCTTGAAGCTCCTAGAAGATGCCAAGATTGTCTCGGACATTAGGCAGGCTTCGGACTGGTCTTACAGTGCCTCAACATACGCTGGTCCGAATTACCGGGTCGCCGGTGACGCAGGTTGCTTTATTGACCCTTACTTTTCCTCTGGCGTTCATCTGGCTTTTGCGAGCGGCCTCTCAGCTGCTTTGACGATCCAAGCAGTGAGAAGAGGGGAGTGCAACGAACTTACTGCAGCTAAGTGGCATACGACGAAAGTCACGGAAGGATACACGCGGTTTCTTTTGGTTGTTATGACTGTCTTGAGACAATTAAGGAAGCAAGAGCAATCCCTCTTAGGTGACGAAAATGAGACCGGCTTCGAAACTGCTTTCAAGTTCATACAACCAGGTATGCGCGCTTGTATTCGGCTGCCGTATTGCTACTTGTACTGACTTGCTTCTAGTCATTCAAGGAACAGCAGACGCCGAGCAGACCGACAAAACCATCCAGGAGAAGGCTGCATCGAGTGTCGATTTTGCTCTCGGTGTGATCCATGAATCTTCCCCCGAGGCACAGAAAGCAGTCCTCGAGAAGGTTCGGAAGGCCGCCCACGAGCCAGAAGAGCTCGAAAAACTCACTCCGGTTGAGCTCGCCGTCTTGCAAAACCTCCGAGAAAAGCAGTTGAAGTTCATCAAAGGCGAGAAAAATCTTGCCAATTTCGCACATGATGCCATTGAGGGGTTTACACCGAATCTGGTGACGGGTAGCTTAGGTCTAACACGAATCAAAAGTGAGGCCATGAATGGAAATGGAACGAAGGAACCTGGGGTCATTGACTTGCTCGAAATGGCTGACTCGAAGTGATTTATGTGCTCCTCACGAACAGATTGTCAGATCTGAGAGGGTCTCAAGGAGACTTGCTAAGAAGGCAGAAAGTCGGAGACTCCACCCTCGCCGAATTCCACATACCAGATCCATATAATTCTGAAACTTAAGCTCTACTTTCCACAGACCTTCACGGATCGTACTACCTTCTTTACTCTAGCGTGATCTTGACCTTAGTACAAAAGTATTTATTGACATAATTCTCAACGACGCTAGGAGAGCCCTGCACGACAGGGGGGCTAGTGCCGGGGACGAGGAGATTAAGGGGGCTGTGCTTGGCCGTCTGCCATACTATTTAGTATGGTAACTGCCCATCGCACTTCTCTCCTTCCCTTATTGCATTTGTCTCTTTGAAACCTACTATTGCCTAGACTAACCGCGTCGGTTCCAAGGGTCGCAATTGTGCAAACCGTGCGTTTTAGGTCTTAAATCAAACTGAATTGTCTGTCGTCGCCTTAAATTGTGCGTTTTAGATTTTAAACCAAACTGCACGATTTAAACTAATAGTGCATTAATAGTTTAAGTCTTTTAGTAATACAATTAAGATTTAATTTTGTGTATATATCTATCTCTTTGTCGCGCATCTAATAATCTTTCTTTGTTATTTCTGCAACTATAACGACAATTAGATTTGCCTCTATATATAGCTTCTATCGCATTTAATATTTAACGCATTTTAAAATCTCTATTGTATAGAGTTTTAACTATGTTTTTTTATTACTAAAAATATATTTTATAGAAGAAAAAACGCATTTCGATTCAAATAATATTGTCGAAATAGAAAATATATTTATAGCTATTTATATAAGTATCGATAGACGTAATTTTTAATCTTTCTATTACTAAATAATATTAAGACTATTAATATAGATAAAAGACTTATTTAGATATTGTTTTAACTTGTTTGTTTCTATTGCTAACTGCGTAATATTTATTTATTGCAAAAACTTTAAAATCTCGATTATCTTTGTAATTGTTTTAGACAAAAATCTTGTTAATATAAAGATATTGTATATCTATTACAACTATAGTAATTGTTTTTTGTATCTTTAATCTAATTAGACTATTAATGCTCAATAAAATAGAATATCTTTCTTGTAGAATTAAATACAATAGCAACAATATAAATAAAGATTAGATTAATATTTTTATTTTAGTATTTTTTAAGTTTCTTTTATCTAGTATCAATTAATAGCTTTATAAAGTTATCGATAGTATATAAAAGAGCGTCGATTTTGTATCTATCAAAAAGAAAGTCTAATAACAGAAAAACTCTATTAATAGTAATATATTGTCTTTTAGTATATTTAATAATCTAAAAGAACAACTCTAAAAAGTTTCTTATACTAATTAGCGTTTTTTAATTACTAACAATTAGAATATTATTAGATATATTAGAATTGTTATTAATAAAAAACTATAGAAAAAGCTCAATTCTATTAATAGATTAATCAAATATTATAAATTAGAAATCCTATCGAATACAATAATTTTTTTCCGATATTGAATTTTTATTTAATTGTTTGAACTTCTAAATTCTTTGCAAACTTCGCATAATATAGAAAATAATATTATATAACTTGTTTTGCAAATTAAGTTTGCAATAGTTCTAAAACTCTTTGTTAGAAAAATTACTGCTATTGTTATTATTGTAAGCTTTGCAATTATTTTCGATATTAGAATATCTATTAAATAGAAATATCTAAATAGATAGATTAATAATATAATTAATATAGCAAAAATAATATTTAATTAAATTATAATAAATATTGTCTATTTTACAAAACTTCTTAGCAATAGTCTTTAGTATAGTATTATTGTTAATAATATTATTTATAATAGAATATTTCAGTCTATTTCGAATTGTATAGATAGATAGAATATTTAATATAATAATAGTTATATTTATATTGCTATACTTACTCTAAAACTCTTTTAATTTTAGTAGTATAATCTGCAAATTATTTGCTTTATCGATAAAATATACAATACTATTAAGAAAAACAAAATTATTAGAGAATATCTAAATATTGTATATAATATATATAAAGAATATCGCAAAGTACAAAAGATATTGTAGACGCTTCTAATTTTTCTAAAATAATAAATAAACTCTAAATTTAATTGTATTAAACGCAGAAGAAAGCAGCTTATTTGCAAATTAATTAATATAATATAAAAATATTCTAAAATTCTTATTAGATATCTATAAAAATTCTATATCTATTATAATAATTTATTTTATATAAAGATATTTCAGATACTTTTTGTTAATTCTTTTAGTTATATTAATATTTAACTAATTATTTTTTTGTTTCTTTTTCTTCTCTTACAAACAAAGAAAAGTTATTTTAATACTTTTGTTATAGATAGTTGTAACAATAGTCTGTCGATTAATAAAGTTAATTTAATATTTTCTAACTAGATAATTTTTAGAAACACAAGTTCTATTAATAAGTTTATAAATAGTATAGTAATAGTTATATTTTATACTATTGTTTTCTATTAATTTGTAATATTTTCAAATATTTAAAACAAGTTTTCGATTTTATTTTAATATATTACTAATAGAAAGTAATCTAAAGATTATTTGCAATATCTCTTGAAAGTTAATAAGCATAAAAAAGAATTAATTAAATTGTTGTTATCTATATTGTTAAATAACTCTTCTTTATTTTTGCTTTAAAACTACTTAAAATTTTTAGTTTATATAATCTCTAGATTTTTTTTCTCTACGTTTGTTCTAACTTACTGTTGTTTTGCTATTAATCTAACTATTTTTAAAACAATCGATTTTTTTATTTTGATATTTTGCGTATTTCTAGTTAAATTTAAAATTGCTGTACTATTTGTATTGCTTGCAGCAAATCTAATATTAATAAATAAATTTTATAAATTCTTGCGCAAAACAATAAAAATAGAAAAAATAATAAAAAACTCTAAATTAGATATTTTAAATAAAATTTTAAAATACAAAGTAAAAAAAGAATTTTAAGATTTAGAATTTTGTTGTTTAATAGATTCTAAATCGATTATTAAATCTACTTGTCAATCGATCTAATAATAATAAAGTAAATAGTAATTTCTATTTATTAATAAGATTTTTATACGTATTTTATTTTAACTTCTTATCAAAAATCTTTCTTCAAACAACACTAGAAAAAAAACAAATATTTCGTCAAAATATTGAAATTTATTTCAGAGTTGTATCTAGAACTAATCTAAATATTAAGATATCTATAAACTATTAATATAAATTGTAATATAGATTTTCTAAATTAAATTGCACAATTTGTTAGATATCTTAAACTAAATTGCACTAAACAATTTAAACTAATAATATATTAATAGTATAAAACAATTTATAAACGCTTGTAAATTTTAATCAATTTAGGAAATTAAATTCGATTCGAGAAATCGAATCGAATCGAAAGTCTTAACAACTCGATTTCTAGTGTAATCGTTGGATTGAATCGAACACTTTTTTCTTAATTCAACTTATTCTCTTGAGTCTCGTAGGATTGGGCCAGGATTAAGGCGCGAACCTAATTCTAGGATCGGGTTTCGTTGGGTCAATGCCAAGAACCCAAGCTAACTTCGTTGCGTTAGCATTATCTTATCTTATCTTATCTTATTTTATCTTATCTTATCTTGTCTTGTCTTGTCTTATATATGCGCTAATTTGATTGAGCTAGCGTAGGGTTCACGCTAATCGCATATGATTAGCGCGTCACGTGACGTCACGTGATCGGGTGGGTCGAGTTAAACACTCGACGCGCATTCTTCGCCCATCTCATCCTGTTAAGCTAGGAAATTTGCCTAATCTTAGGATCAGAATTGGGCGAATCAACCCGATTGGATTGAAACTCGATTCGATGATTACACTATCGATTTCTAAAGTTAAAATCGACAATTTAATTCGATTTTAAACTTGAAATCGAAAATTAAACCGAAAAATTGAATCGAATTGTTAAGACTACTATTTTTAGTAAATTTTATTATTTTTTGTAATAATTTAATTATTTTTAGTAATAATTAATTAATAATTTAATAGAAATAGTTAATCTATTTAAATTAATTAATAAATGTATTAGAAATTTCTTTTTATAAATATATTACTACTAAGCATTATCTAGTAATTAATAAAAAATCTAAATTTAAACTTAATTTATACTATTTTTAGTATTCTTAACATTCTTAACAATTTAATTCGATTTCAATTTTTGAAATCGAAAATCGACTCGATTTAATTTGATTTAATTTTAAAATAGTTAAAATCGAATTAATTTTCGATTTAATTTCTAAAGTTAAATTGTTAATTCGAGTTAATTCTAGAAATTAGAACTTAAAATCGAATTAATAGTTAATCTACTATTATTAATTAAATCTTTCGATCTATTTATATTGTTTTTGCATTATCTTATTGTTTTTTGCAAATAATTTAATTCTTGCAAAACTTCTTTTTGTATTATTGTTATTATAGTATTTTGCAATAATAAAATTGTTGTTAAAATAATCTTTAAGAGCTTCTTTAAGATTGTTGTTGTTAACAATTATATTTGTTGCAATTCTTATATTTAGAAAACAATCTCTAAAACTTAATTGTATACAAAATCGAGAATTTTATTGCAATAACTCTTTAGAACTATTTTTTGTTATTGTTAAAAAAATTATAATTCTAAAAATTCTCTAAAAGTCGAAAAATAGTACAAATATCTTAATAAATATTCTAATAGATATTTTATTTCTACTTTTATCAATATAATTAAGTAAAACGCTAAAATCGACTATATTAATCTATTTTTTTTTATATAAATACAAACTACTTCTTTGCAAACAAAGTATTTAATATTTTTATTATTTATCTAATTTTTATATATTTTTATTACTAGATCTTATATCAAAATATAACAATAAATAGAGATATATTTACAACTTTTTCTTCTTTAAGAATATCTTTGTCAATAATAATATTTTTTGCAATTAAGAGACTCTAAAATATACTGCAATAAATGATATTATAGTTGTTTTAATTATACAAAATTGTAAAACAATATTTTTAATAAAAAAATTTGTCGATATTTTTAGATATATTTTAATAGCAATATTTGATTAATAACTATTAAATTTTTAAATAGAACAATATCTTCTATATAAAGAATTTCTCTCTCTTTAAACTATAAATTGTTTTTTCTTTTCGATTTATTTGCAAAAACTTCATATTAAATACTAATATATCTTTTTTAATAGTATATTTTTTTCTATTATTTAAACAACTTCTTTGTCGTATTTTTGTTATTAATTAATTCTATTTTTTATTAGAAGTAGTAGAACTAAATTTGCAATCTTCTAAAACTATAAAAAAAAATAAAAAAAAATTGCAATCAAGTTTCTTAATATTAAGCTTAATAATAAAATAATAAAAATATATTAGTTTTTTATAAAGTTGCAATAAACTTGTAGTCTTTTTGTTGCAATAAACTTGTAATCTTTTTGTTGCAACAATAATAATAGATATTTATTCACAATAAAATCTAGAAATTTTAGTAGACTTTCTATTTTTTTATATTAAAGTAGTTGTTTTAGATTGTATATTTCTTAGTATCTTATAAATATTTTTAACAAAGAATATATATTATTATTGTTTTTTATAGCAAAAAATCTAGTTTAATAGTGTTACTTCTTGTCGCAATAGAATAATATTAATATTCTACAAAATTTTGTCTTGCAATTAGTCTTTTATATATAAATAAATATCTTCGATTTATAAAATATAAACAATTACTAAATATTTAGTAAAAATCATCTATTAATAGATATTTTTCGTAAACGCTATTTAACTTGTATTAGACAGAAAAGCTCTTTATATAAATATATATAAAATAAGAGTTGTTCAATATATTCTTTGTCTCTAATTGTTTTGTTTTTGCAACAATAAAATAATTATCTATAATAACAATATATTGTTGTTGTTAATCTTAATAAGAATTCTATTTGAAATAGTTCTATAGCTTTGTTAAAAAATATTGCAATTTCTCTTGCTCTTAATAATATATTAATAAAGATAATCTAAATAGACTTCAACTTAAAGTTAAAACAATCTTGTTAATTTGTTTTTGCGCAATAAGTTTAATATTATTGCTAACAAATATCTACAATTACTATATTTTAACAAATAGATTTTTGCAACTCTCTAGAATTCTAATACTTCGAAATATTTTTAGATCAAAATATAGTTCTCTTTTTTTAATAGAGATATGCTACAACTATAAGAAATCTCTATTCTATAATCTTTAATAGCTATATAAAGTATTATTATCTATATTTTAATTGCAATTCATTGTTTATTATTGTTTAAAATATTGTTAACTAAATTGCTTATTTAAATTTTAATTATATTAAAACAAAAACAATTAAAAAATATATTTGCAATCTTTGCTTTATTTATATCGATAGAAACTATATTAAATTTGTTGCTTTTAATAGTTTTCTTTTGCTTTATATTATATACAAAAGTAAATATTATTAAAGCAACAATATTTCTTATAAGCGCAAAACAATTACTTGCAATATTTTATTAAATATTCTTTCTATATTTAATATCTCTAAACAATTAGATATTATATTGTATATTATTTCTATTTTGTTTTTGCAAAATTTCTACAAATTAACAAGTTTGTTGTAATAGAACAAAATTTAAATTAATTGCGTCAAAAGTATTTGCGAAGTATTTACGCGTTGCAAACAAATGTAAGAAGTAGTATATATAGGAAGATTACAATTATCTCTTCTTCCAAGAATCTCTTCTTGAGATTTAGGATTATTCTAGGGTTATTCTAGGGTTAGACCAGGATTATCGTAAACTTCCTATTGTGTTGCGCACTTAGAGATCACTTTGAAGACATAGTGCTTAATACGTGCTTAGAGATCGCGCACAACATAGCTTGTTGAGCGCGTATTATGTTGCTTACGATAATATACTTACGTTAATTCTTGTATTATACGTAGACGCAATCTAATACTTATAACATTCGTAGCATACTTATCTATATAATTCGATATGTTCGAAATTTGCGCTTACGATTGTTTAACTAATAGTTATAGAAGAAATTGATCTTAAGACTTAGATGTAATGCGTCGCATCAAGTTAAAGTACGCATGCAAATACTATTGTAACAAGATAGAATCTTAATTAATTGTGTCAAAAGTATTTGCAAGATATTTGCATATTGCTAATACTCGTAAGAAGTAATATATATAGAAAGATTACATTTATATAGAAGTTATACAATTTAAATAATGTAAAATTTGTTAATTAATTAATTAATTATTAGATTGTCTATTAAACTACTAATAAATAGATTCGAATCCAATATTTTTGTTTCGAAAACAATTTTCTTTTGCAAAGATGTTATTTTTAAGATTGTTATTATTAATAATATTAGTTGTATTGTTGCTTTTTTAAAAAAAAAAATACAATAAATTCTAATTGTTCTAATAAGTCTTTATTTGATATTAACAAAAATATATTTAATAAAAAAAGAATTACTAATATTTTTTGTGTTAGATTTTAGTTCTTAGAATACAATAGATACTATACTAGTTACTTCTTTTGTCGTAAAACAACTATAGAAATACGCAATTCTAATATATTTAAAACTATAATAATACTTTTAAATTAATTGTTAACAACTAATTTAGACCTAAAGATATAAAGCATATATGCTAGAATATTTGTAATAATAATAAGTTGTCTTCTAGAAAGTGAAAGACGAAGCAGGCTAAATAAGTAGAGAGCATCTTAGCGTCAAGACGTTAAAGCGTAATTCTATTAGATTTTATCCTAATTTATAACATTAATAAAAATCTAATATTTATCTTTGCTATATCAAAATTAATTTCGATTGAATTTTGCAAACTTTGTATTGTTATTAAAGTTGCTAATTTTATTACTTTTCTTCTAGCAACAATATCTTAAAATTAAAAAAAAAATTGATTTCGAAGCAATTCTAATAACTTTTTTAATAGCGTTATACTATTAACAATCTCTTTTATATATCTAATAGACAACAATAAGATGCTATAAGATAATTAATAATTAAATATCTCTTATATATATAGAAAATAATTTATTTAGATTTTGTTTATTTGTTTTTGAGTCTCTAAAGCAATAGAAAAGTTTTGCACAACAAAAAAGCTAGTACTAAAGACAAGAAAATTAGGAGAATTGTACTTAATCGTTTGTTATACTATTTATTGTGCGAAGTAGATTTCTATGTCGCAGTTAAGAGAACGTCAAGTTTTTGATAATCTTATTACACAAATTATAATTTTTCGCGCAATTCAATTAAAATCTCTTTTATCTATTTAATTAGCATTTTGATTAAACAATATTTAAAGTCTTTAGTATAATTATATAATTTGCATATTTCGTAATTCTCTTCTTGTTATAACATTTGCTTTAATTGACAATCAAAGAATTGCAATAATCGATCGCATTAAAATCGATAAAAATATTGTTTAAATATTGCATTTAGAGAATACATTTAAGCGTCAAATACGTAAGATAAGATGTAATATTAAGTTGTATATCTTTGTTATTATCTCTCAATATTAAAGAAGTCTTACTAAATTGATTAATAAAACAATAAAGAATAATTTTCTCGAATATATTAATCTTTATTTTATTGTTTATCTTATCAAAATATGTCTTTATTTGTATAACAAATTTAATATTACTATCGATATTTAAATTGTCGCGAAAATGCTTCGAAGAAAAAGATAAACGCATAAAAAAATTAGTATATAAACGTTCTAGTAATTGCATACTAATAGATACTTTAGATCTTTTATTACGTTTTGCAAAGAAATTAGATGCAACGTAATATCTAACAAATACAATTATATAAATAAAAGATATGTTAATTGATGTTTCTAAATAAATTTGTTATTTGCAAAAGAATTAATAATAGAAAATATAAACAATTGTTGCAAGATTGCAAAGCAAAAATGCATACAATATTTAAACAATTAAAGAAGTAACTAATATTGCTAACATTTACAATTAAAAAATATATTGTTTAAACTATTTATTACAAATCTATTACGTAAGCAATCTTTCAAATAAAAGTAAAAGTAAAAGTAAAAACATTTAATAATTTTGTTCGTAATTACGTTCTTTTACTTATATTATACTAATACTTTCGTAAGAATTATTAGAGAAAATTATGTTATTAAAGCATTTGTAAACGTCTTTAGACAATGCAAGCAATTACTTGATAACAAGAATTATAATTATAGACAATTTATGTTCAACAAATTTTCACAAATAATTCAATAAATTAGAGTAACAATAAGTAAAGACTTAAGATAAGTTAAGCACAATTTATAAGAAAGTTGTGTTCGAGATCTATATATATTAATAAGATTTCTCTATGCTTAGAATGCTTAGTATGTTTAGTGTCTAAATTTTTTAAATTTTTTAAACATCGCTTAGTATATTTAGTTGTTAAGATTACTAAGCATGTTAAATCTATACATATTTATATTTTGTATTACGAAATTCTAAGAATTTCTTATATTGATTTAGTTTTAAATAAAGTTGTAACACTATTTTTTTTCTCAAGTGCTTTCGTTCTAAAAGCAAACTTTCTCTTTTATTATCTTTAAGACATTTGCAAGTTCTATTCGTCAACTTAATGCTATCGCAAAGAAAAAACGAATAAGTTGTCACATTAAGATGCGTTCTTGCAATCTTTGTTTTAATCGAGATATTAAGTGCTTAATTATTAAGAAGTTCTTTTGTTGCATTGAATGTGAGCGCTTTAATCGAAAGTGTAATTTAATTTCTTCGAATAAAGAAATAAATAAGACGATAAATGTTGTTAAGAAACTAAATAACAAGATTCTTGAATTTCGAATAAAAGTTTGTTATTTAAAAAAGTAACGCAAACATTGATTGCAAAAGTTAAAAGCAATAAGTAATATAAAAGCGCAAAACATTTTGAAACTAAAGACAAACGAACGAGAAAAAAAAGAAAGAACGAATTGATTCGTACATTACTTTTGCTTTTATTAACAAATTTTTTAATTTAATTTTGTTTTGTTCGAGATGTTTTTTCGAGTCATGAAAAAGCTCTTGTAGAACTTTTTTTTAAGTTAATTTTTGCTAAAATTTCTAAATAAAATTATAATAATTATTAAGATTCTTCTTTGATTTTTATGTGTTTTTTAAAATAAAATATTCTTTTTACTTGAAAAGATAATTTTGATCTTGCTTTTCTAAGATTTGCTTCACTTTGTATTTGCTTTTTTTTTAAACTTTGTAATAAATTTTTTTTTGTATAAATGTAGTGAGATCGACTAATTTTAACAATAAAATATAAAATACTAAAAATACTTTAACGTTCTTAAGTAAGTCAAGTTTGTAATTGACTAATTTTTTGATTGTTTTAATAAAGAATGATTCGATCTTAATATAATTCAATTTCTTGCTTAACTTTCTTGTCTTAAAATTTTTTATAAAAAGATATATTTTATTTTTCTTCTTTAATTAAGATGTCGTTTTTCGTTTTTTGTTCTAATACTTAATTGACTTTTTTTGCATTTTCGAGATGTTATTGTGTATTTTTTTAATATTGTTATTCTTTCGATAATTAATTAAGTTAATAGATGCTTTCGCTTTTTCTTAAAGAAATTAAGTTCTCTATTATAATTGACGAAGAATAAAGTTATCTTAATAATATTTAAAATCTTTGCATTTAATGTTAGTTGTGTCATAAATAAAAGTAATATTCAATTGCTATAAGTATTATTGACGTAATGTCTTAAATATTGCTTTAATTCTAATTTGTTCGCTCTATCTAATTATTCGTAATCAAGTAATAGATAGTAAACATTTTAAGTCTTGTTTCTAACATTGATAGAAGCGTCTTTTAATAATTAGACGTAAAGAGCTTGTCTCTATTATTAATTAATTCTTTGAATATATTATAATATCGTATAAGTCGATTTAATACAATGTATCTTAGTTGTTTTGCTATAAACTTCTCTTTGCATGCGATAATATGTAAATACTTGATAAGTTTGTTAATCATTATTAGTATCGAATTATATTTGTTTTCAATTGCTAAATTCGTTAATTTGAACAACTTAATAATAAAGTTTATCGTAACTTTATCTTATAACGATTTAAATAATTTCTAATATTGAATTTCGTTATAGCTTGCATATGTATTATGTTTGTTTTGCTAACAACTAAGACATTGTTTAATATATATTTTGACAACTTGTCTTATTTAAAAAAACTAACAATGCTAATGTAAAAGCTAAAGAATTTTGATTACTTTCGAATGTTTTTGCAATAATTTATCATAATGTTTCTTTATATATTCGTTAATTTTGTCGATAAATATTTGAAATTTTTCTTTTTTTATTAAAAACTCTTTTTTATTGTTTCTAAGTATTTGTAAGATAATATTTAGCTCGTATTTGTTTATTAATAATAATTCGTTTTTGTTAATCTTAAGTATGTTGTAATTAAACGATTTTTTTGTTTTTATATAATTATTTCTTTTGTTAAATGCGTTTGTTTTATCGTTATTTTTGTCTAATGTATATTGTATTTTGAATTTATATTGTTTAAGTTGCTCTAATTATTGCATTTATCTTTTGTTAAATTGTTTAATAATAGTAAAATGTAAAAGATTCTTGTAATCTATAAAAATTATAAATTTTAATAATTCTTCGATATATACTTTTTATAATTTTAGAAAATTTACAATAACGAGTAATTTTTTTGTTGTAAATATTATAATTTTGTTCAACTAATAAAAGTTTTTTCAAGAGATATATTATTAAATGTTATATATCTTTATGTTTTTAATTGAAGTATACATTAATAATTAAATTTAATGTGTTAATTTCAATTTTATTTAACAATCGTAAATTGTACATTTTCAATATTAATTTTTTTAAACATTCTAGCTTAAGATTTTGAAATAATTTCTTTTTTGTTAATTTTTATATTTATAATGTCTTCTTTTCGTAAGATTTGTTAATAATATTGCGTTAACAAAGTAGTTTTTAATAAATTTCTTGTTGTAATTTATAAAATCTAAAAAGAATTAAATTTTTTTAATGTTAATAAATAATTTTTATTCTTTAACTACTTGTAGCTTTTTAAAATTTATGCGTATTTCATGTCGTTTAGCAACAAATTCAAGAAAGTTAACTTTTTTTCGATAAAACTCGCATTTCTTTAATTTAAGATGTAAATTTCTTCTATTTAGACATTTTAATACTTTGAAAACATAATTCACATATTTTTTTAAAATATTTAAGTAAATTATGATATTGTTCAAGTATACTATGACAAATCGATTCAAATATTGTCGTAATGCATTATTAATTATTTTTTGATACGTTGTCAAGACGTTTATAAGTTTAAACGACATTATTGTGTATTCGTATAATTTATATCGTGTGCGAAAAGTTGTTTTTTACTTTTTTTTATTTTTATTTTAATCTAATTGTATGCTTCTTGTAAGTTTAATTTGATAAAGTACTTTACTTCGAACAATTGATATTGAAGCTCACTAATGTTAAATAATTAGTATCAATTTTTTATCGTAATATTGTTTAGCTTTCGATTATCGACACATAAATAAAAAAATTCGTTTTTCTTAAATACAAAGAGAATCGAATATTCTATTTATGATTGAAATTTTTTAATAAATTCTTTTTTTTGTTTTTTGTTAGATATTCGCAAAGCGTTTCTAATTTTTTTTCGAATAAAACATATATAAGTTTAAACGTAAATGATTTGTTTTATTCAAGTTTAATCTCGTAATTTTACAATTAATGTTTAAATAGAATTTTGATTGTTTTCTTTTTCTAAAATAGATGCTTTCAATTGTTGTATATTTATAATATGTACTTTAGCGATTTTCTCGTTGTATTAGATAGTTTAGAATTCTTAAAAAATTTGCATTTTTTTTTATTTATTTTAACTTTGTAATTTAATTGATTTTTGTCGATGTTTATTAAATTAAACTTTATTAAATTGTTTTTTTGCGAAAATACAAGTTCGCTATTTACAATCGAATTTCGACTTAATCTTTTATCTATTATCGAACGTTATCGATGCGTAAATTGAATGTAAATTGCGTAATTACATTGTGCAAATCTAAGTACTCGTGTATTTTAATTAACTTCTAAGTTGTGCTACTTTAATCAAAACATTTCTAGAACAATATTATAAATAATTATTTTCACTATATTAAAAATTAGTTTCTTTTAATGTTGCTAAATAGCTATCGATAATAATTTCGTTTCTTTGTTTACTTTTTTATTTTTTGCGAATAATAAATTTTTATCTACAATTACTAGATTGTAAACGTTAGATTTTGTTCGAATAAAATATTTTTTTCTCTTTACAAAAGCTTTAATCATAAAATTATTTATTGTATTAAAATTAATTATTGCTATAAGTTAACGATTGTTAATCTTAATTTATATGATAAAACATTGTACGTACATTGTTAAATTTAGTTGTTGTTGTTAAGCTAACATATTGTATTTCTCTAATATGCTCTTTATTAAAAAAATTGAATCTTTTTTTGCTTTTGTGCTATAACTTTTGCTTCGAACGTTTATTTGCGCTAAGCTTTCTTTTGTTGTTAAACTGCTAACTTTGACTTTTTAAAAAATTAATTAATTTCGTTCTTTTTTTTAGATAAGTTTAACATAAGTTGTTGTAACAAGATGTTTAATTAAGATTTATGTGTGCTATAAAATTTAGTTGTTTTGTAATAATGTCAAGTATATTCTTTTTTGTAATAACATTGTTTTTTAGTTTCTTCTCGCATTTGTTTACGATCTTCAATAAATCAATTAAAGTTTTAAGATTATTCGTAATATCTTTTATGCATTCGTGAAAATTCTTTTAGTTATATTCTTCGTTCGAATCAATAATTAAATTATAAGATTTAATAATCTTCTAAAGTACTTGATTAATTTTTTGCATAAATGCGAGTGTCTTGTCTAATAATGTTTTATCTAGAACTTTCTATAACTAATTTGAATTTTTTCATTAGATAGTAATCGTCGTTCGATTTAGTTTCGAGAATGTTTATCTCTATGTCAATTTGCTTTTTGATGTTGTTTTAACTATTAAATATCTCTCTTAATATAACAATAATTTGTCGACGATTTATTAAATTTCGTAATTAATAATCTCTTGCGAAGTAACTTGATTTGTCACATAAATAACTCGTTTTTTGAAATTTGTTATTTTGCTTTTTTTTAAAATTCTTTTCTTTGCGTTGCTAAATAAAATTTAGTTTTATAAATATAGACTTACAATAGTCTAAATTACTATACTTTTAATTAAAACAAAATTCTCTTTAATAATATTCGATCGTCGATTTAAAGAAGATTTTTACTTTTTTGTGAAATTAATCGTATTTAGATTGATCGCGTCGAGTTGAATTATCGAGTTCGAGTCGAGTTTCTAACTCGTCAAGACTCGATTCGAGTTAAAAATCTTGATCCTAGTATTCGAATCGAATCAAAGGATAAATATGAAGTACTTAGCGTATAACTTGGCTCAACTCGTCAAGACTCGAAAAATTTAAATTATTTTTAAAAAAGTGCATTAATTAACTTAATTAAGTTGATTAATTTAATTAATTTGTTTATAATATTATATAATAATGCATTTAGATAATGCATTTGTACGTTATTTGTGCGTTATTATTTTTAAACTATTTTTAGTAATTCAAATAATGCGAATTTTTTTAAAAATAAAAAATCTTAGCATTTTGACGTTATTTTCGATTGCTTGGCGAGTCGATTAAGTTGAATCAAAAAATCGTTAACTCGAGATCAATTTCGAGTCGAGTTAAGAGATTGATATCGAGTATTTGGGTCGAACTAGAATGTTAATATCGAAATCTAGCTCAACGATTAGTCTAATCGTATTGCTTTTTTATAACTTTTTTATATAGTTTGTCGTTAAGATCGATAACTACTTCGATAAAATCGAACATATCGCTAATAAATTTGTTATCGCGCATAATTTCGTTTTTAAGATTATTTTTAAGATTTTGTCGAAACATTGTTATAAGTGCGACATCGTTTTATTTGATAGCATTGATATATTTTTGAAATTTTATTACGTAATTTGTTGTAGAGATTTGTTAAATTAAGTGCTAAATTACTCTTTTTGCGATTTGTTTTTCGTTAAATATTTCGAAGATTCTTTGAAATTCTTTTTTAAAGTTATCGAAGTTCGTAAACATCGCACGAGAATTTTTGTTATAATTCTTCAAATACTTGCGAAAATTTAATTTAAGTTAATGTTGAACTTTTTCTTTAAGAAATGTTAATACGAAAATTGTCTTCTTATTTGCTGAAACAAAATAGAAAATAAAATAAATATTTATTTGCATAAGTTAGTTTTTTAGATCGATATAATCTTTATAATAGACGTTAGACTTGTTAATTCTTATCTTGTCGTCTTTATTAATAGAGAGTCGACGTAATACTATTAAGCTAATATTTAAGATAAAGACGCGTTAATCTAATATAGACATTCTTAAAATGTTCAAAGTGTTACGCTAATACTTTCGTAAAAAATATTAAAGAAAATTATGTTATCGAAGAAATTTGTAGAAGTCTTTAGACAATGTAAGCAATCACTTGATAACAAGAATTGCAACTATAGACAATCTTATATTTAATAAATCTTCACAAATAATTTAATAAATTAAAGTAACAATAAGTAAAGACTTAAGATAAGTTGAACACAATTTATAAGAGAGTTGTGTTCGAAATCTATATATATTAATAAGATTCTTTTATGTTTAGAATGCTTAGTATATTTAGTGTTTAAGCTTATTAAGTCTTTTGAATATCGCTTAGTATGTTTAGTTGTTAAGATCACTAAGCATGCTAAATTTGTACGTAATTATATCTTGTACTACGAAGTTCTAAGAACTTCTTATACTAATCTAGTTCTAGATAGAATTGTAACAACTTATTATATTAACAATTAATAAAAATTCTAATTTAATGCTTTGTTTAAATAACATCTTTGCTTACAAAAGTAAAAAGCTTCAAGAAATATATAATAGTATCGACATTATATTCACGTTTCTTTCTTTATACTTTTGCAATTTTAATTTTATCGAAATCTTCTTTGCAATACTTAAAAGATAAATAAAATATTACAAATAACGCGCAAAGAATTACGAGATATTTAAGAAATTCTTGCAAGAGATTGTTTTAACACAAGAACAAAAATACGTCTCTAATAAACTCTTTAGAATATTAAGAATAAATTATTTGTATTGCGATAATATATGTAACTAGATATCTAAACAAGAACTTTATAATTTGTAATTTTTTTAATCTCTAATTATTTTTATGCATTTTGCGTTAATTTCTTCTTCTTTATATAATTAAACAAATTATTATTCGAATTCTCGTTCTTGTTTGTATCTTTATACTTCGATATATTATCTTAAGTCTTGTTTTCCTTAATTGTAAAAAAGAGAGTTTGTTGTAAAAAAATAATTAACATTTGCGTTTACATTTGCGTTATAAAAAAAGAATTTGTTAGTATTTTGCTTATAAGATTCTTTAGAAGCAATTGCAATACAATGCGTCTAATATTATTTTAATTGTTTATATAGTCTTTAAAATTCGTAATCTAATTATTTATAAATTCTCTTAACTTTATCGATAAATAAATATATAAAAATTAAGATTTTGCAACAACAATAATTGTAAATTAGTATATATAAATTTAAAGAAAAAATTCGAAATTCTTATACAACTTTGTCGAAGATTGCATTGACGTTAATTTAAGATTTAATATTTGTAACGCTAAGTTTTAAGTAATTAAACTTCGTTAATTTGTAATATCGTTAGCAATAATTAATACTTTAAAGTCGTATTATTATTATCAAAAATTCTTCTCTAAATAACGTTAACAAAAAAATACGTATTTTTTGTTAACAAATATTAATGCAAACATTTTAGAAAAATAGACAATAATATAGACAAAAGAATAGAAAATTTAACTTATTATTAAAGTTTTATATCGCATTATTAAAGTTTTCATTAATTGTCTTTTTATTAAATCGCTTAATTTTTAGATAATTCTTGTAAAATTTAATTTTACAAACAAAAATAATATTAATTTCGAATAATATATCAATTAATAATTATTATTTAGTATTTAGTATTTGTTTTTTAACTTTAAACTATTCGCAATATAAAGAATTGCTTATTTAGAACGTTATTTATCTTTAATATTATATCTCGAAAAATATTATTAGAAGCAAAATCTTTTTTGCGAACAACTTAATTAACAAAGTTTATTATAATAAACTTATTAAAGAATATTTTAACAAAATTGCTTAATAAAACAACAAAAAAATTGTTATTTGCATTAGACAAATATATATAAGCTCTAAATTTGTCGCGAAAATATTTTTTATTTATATTATTAGTTGCTTGTTGTTTGCGACAACAATTCTTAATACGTTCTTGTTTAAAATTAAATTCTATTTAATGCTCTTACTTATATTTGTAAGTTCTAGTCTTCTATTTGCGTTCGCAATTCTCTATTATATTTATAAAATGTAAATCGAACATTATTTTAACAAAATCAATAATAGAACTAATTGTCAAAGTAGACGTTAACATAGAAGTAGAAGTCTTAAAAAACACATACTCTTTTGCTTTTAATATATCTTTTCTATTATATAAATTATTATTAAGATCGATTATCTCGCATTAACGTTTAACAAATTTTAGGAAACTTAATAAAAATATATTAATTAATTATATACTCTTTAATTTAGTTTTTAATATTTTTTTAATCAAGTTTATAATATTTGTTGTTATTTAAATAGCATTTTTTTTTGTTTTTGTTTATATATTTATAATTCTTGCATTTGTGTATATTTATAATCTTTTTTGTTATTGCAATTTTGTTGTTTTTAAGTAAATTTATAATTTTTGCTTTGCAAATTATCTTGTTTATTGCAATTTTTGTCTTAAGCATAAATGCAATAAGCGATTTTTTTAAAAAAGAAAAATTCTTTAGATGCAATAAAAGTATGTCTAATTCGACTCTACTATATAAAGAAACTATAAAAACTATTATTTTTTGCTTTTTAGAATGCGAAAGAAAGCATTATTTAATGCGCAAAATTATATTAACTAAGAAATTTTTCTCTTTTCTAAGTTTTGTAATTAATCTTTAATTAAATTTTTATTCTTTTTAGAGAATTATTGTCTCTAATTCTAATTAATAATATAAAATAACATTGTTTTTAATACGCAATATTGTTTTATCTTAAACATAAATTTAAATTGTTATATAATTTTTACTTTTAATGTTATAAATAACAGCAAGTTTATTATCTTGTTTAAAGAAAATATTATTGTCGAAGACAATAATATAGACTAACGTGTAATTTTTTAAAGCAAACAATTTATTCTTTTTCTTTTTCTTTTTTTTAATTTGTCTTTCTTTTTATATAGTTTTAAATCTCTTGTTTAACAAATAATGTTTGCGACGACTTGCAATTTTATTAATAATAAATTTATTTTTCTTATTTAAAAAGATCTTTGTTATAATTGTTGTATTAATAGACATCTCGTTATTTGTATTATTATCGAAGAATTTATTGTTATTGATAGTAGAGTTTACGTTAAAATCGAAAAATACAACAATAAATAAAAAAATCTTGTTCGCAAGTTTCTTTGCAAGAGTAGAGAAATTTATTGTTGATATATTTTTAATCTTAAGCTTTAATTTAGTAATTTTATATTTTGCAAATTGCGAGAAATTATTAAAGATAATAACAACGATCTTCTTAAAGAATTTTTTGATTTTGATAGACTGGCTTATAGCGACGACAACAAGAGAGAATCAAGAGAGCTAGAAGAGTTATCGACAACAAGATAAAAATAGATAAGTATGTTGTCTATACAAATTTATTAAAGACTTCACGATTGCAAGTCAATTGAATAGGTGAAAGAGATTTTAATTGAATTGCGCGAAAAATCATGATTTGTGTAATGGGGCCACCAAAAACTTGGCGTCCCCTCGGCTGCGACATAGAAACCTGCTCCGCACGATAGTATAGTACCTGCCCATCGCACCTCTCTTCTTCTCTTATTGTATTTGTCTCTTTGGCTTGTTCTTCCACTTCTTTTGCTCCTGTTGCCTAGATAGAAGAAAGTTAGTCAACTTCGAAGCAATTCTGGTAACTCTTTTGATAGCGTTATGCTATCGGCGGCCTCTTTCGCACGCCTAATAGGCGACGGTGAGATGCTACGAGATGGCCGGTAGCCAAACACCTCTTGTATATATAGAAAATGGCCTATTTAGGCCTTGTTTGCCTGTTTCTGAGTCCCTAAAGCAGTAGCGCCCCTGCCTAGTGCGCATACTGACAATTAAGATACCGCATACGAAGTACATATCTCAAGAACAACCATTGGACGTGGCGCGCGGGATCTATCATTCAATCCAATTTTCAAATATACCTATATCTATGCAAAGAACATTTTAGCATCAACTGCCTCGCACTCAGCACCGTCACCGCAGCCCCTCAGTTCGCCAAATCCGGTCGCTTCCACGGCTGCTCGAATCCCGTAAACGGCACCCATTTCAGATCCGTGGGCAGATTCTTGGTCGTATCCTGGCACATCCTGGCCAACCTCAACCACATGTCGCCCTTCATGGGAAAATACGCCTCCCACTCGCCCTGCTCAAACTCCCTCGTCACATCCTCGCCATGCTTCAAGGCGCGCATGAACTTGGCCGCATGCCCGTCATCATGCTCCTTGTTGACGGCACTGAACAGCTCCGCCCACCCCACCCCATCGCTCTCCGGGCTGGCGTAGCTGGAAATGGCATTCCCGTCCAGCGGCGCGCACCCGCATACGGCATACCACGCCAGATCCAGCCGCGCCTTCCACTCGACCAGCCGCACCCGGTCTTCGAGCTCAATCCAGTCCTGCCGGATGAAGACGCTGAAGAAAATGCTGCTCGTCACGTTGTGCATGTAGAAGAAATCGATCTTGCGCTTGCGGCCTTTATGCTGCGCCGCGCCTGCGAAGTACGCACACGTGCTGATCATCTCGGCCGTCCTTCTCTCGAGCTCCTTCTCGTCCGCGCGGATCCGGAACTGCGCTGCGATGCTGGACATCTCTTCGCCCGCGCGCCCGATGATGCCGTCCCGCATCTTGTTGCCGAAGTCAGACCAGCGCGGCGCGGTACGGATCGTGTCGTTGGCGCGCATGTCGTGGAGCAGCTGGATCATGGGCTTCGGCTTGGCCGTCGGATACACAATCGCGGCCTCGCTCTCGGCGCTCTGGAACAGTGTGCTGATGTTGCTGTTGTCGTGGGAGGCGGCCTGGGCGAGCGCTTCGGCGATGATGGGGGCTTGTTGGAACTCGATGCCGAGCCCTAGATGGATGATGGGGTGGTACGCGCCCTCGTACATGCGCGCCAGCATCGCGTCGGCGACCTTGCTGCGTGCGAAGACGTACTCCTGGATCACCTCTTTCCAGCCCTTGGCGGCGATCTGGCGCTCGAAGAAGACGAGGAAGGTGTGGTACTCTGTGATCTCGCCGATGGTGTTGTAGAAGGTCTCGCTGTCGGCCAGCTTCTCGAGCAGCGAGCTGTTAATCTCCGGGATCGCGCGCTGGATGGGGACGCCGTCGTCGTAGCGGTCCTGGAGTTCTTGGGGGTTGGCACCCAGCGCGAGGATCGTGAGGAGACTGTGCACGATGTGGTTGTGGCCCGCCCTGTCGCGGAAGAACATGTGGTATTCCTCATGGTTCTTTTGCAGGAGCCGGTTGCATTCTTCGAGGGACTCGGAGGGGACGTTGGCGCCTTTGAAGATGCCGAGGTGGGAGGGGGAGAGACGGATGGGTGAGGCGGCCATGGTTGGAATAGGAAGATGGGAAGGGGGTAGGTTTTCGATGGGCAGGTTAGTTGACTGGAGCCAAGTCTTCGAGTTTATAGGACCTGCATGTATTATGTAGCACTGCTTGTCGGTTTGAAGTCTTCGTGAGTCTAACTTCCCCAGGAAGATGGTGCTTTAACAAGTGGAATACGCATCTCCGAACATGCGCTTTGTTCCTTCCAGATCGGAGACCGAGGTGGCGTAAGGCTCGGCTTCCTCTCATGTTATCAAGTGTAACCTACATTGGGCTGGATATTGCTCTAATGTGACGTGGGAGTTGGCCAGCATTACCTGGGGCTAGGGCTAATTGTAACGTACCCACGTGGGCTACATTGAGTTGGAGGACTACGCCTAACTCTAATCCATAAATATGCATCTAAAGGCAAGGCAATAGTGTCAAGATTTATTCTGCCGCAAACGCAGCTTTTGCAGGAATACTACGTCTACCATTCCACTGCCAGTAAATGCCAACAAGTCTTTATTCAGCCGTCCTACCTTCTCTTGATATCCTCCTGAGATGCTTTACCGCTGCTGTCTGGACCTCGGATTTGATAATCTTATGCGTCGCGTTCAGAGGAAACTCAACGAACTCAAGCTGCTTCAACAAAGCCAGCCCGCCCAGCGCATAGTCTCTGCCTAACACAGCCCGGACATGGTCTTTGATTTGCGCCTCTGTTTTGCCATTGTACGAGCTGAGCACCGCGAGAGGCTCAGCACCAAGGACTTGATGCGGAACGGGAACTACGATCGTCTCCACGGACATACATTAGTAAAACTTGCCGAACTTGAAAGGGGTGGTCCTGCTTACCTGAGCGCCAGTGAAGGCTTCGATAAGGCTCTCAATCGGCGCGGGCATAATGCTCACGCCCGCGCGCTTGATCATATCCTTCCTCCTCCCTAGAATAAACACTAGCCCATCCCTATCGACCATGGCAGTATCACCCGTATTGAACCACCTACCCTTCCTATCATCATAAAACGACTCCTCCGACCTGCCCCCCAAATAATGCCCTATGATACTCCCACACGAAATATGCAGCTCCCCCAGCTGCCCCCTCCCGACCACGCACGACCTTTCGGTGTCCCAGATCCGAACAACAGAGCCAGGAGCCACCGCCCCAATAGGACAAATCTCACCCAAAAACGGAATCCTTGAAGCCTGCGTATCGAAGAAGGGCCACACAAACGACCCCCCACCCTCCGTCATGCCGTGATTCACGCATATCTGCGCCCGCGGGAACAGCGCCGCGCACTTGCTCAGCACGCCCTTGGTGACAGCATCCCCACCAATCTGGATCTTCTTCACGGAGCTAACGTCAAGAGGCCGGGCGGTCAGCTCCGCTGCCATTTCGTGTACCATCGGCGGCGTCAGCACGAGGAAGGTCGCGCCGAATTGTCTGATCGCCTCGGTGGCGGCACCGACGCTGAATTCTTGTCCCGTCATCACCACCGCCCCGCCCGCTCGCCACGTTTGCAGTGTCTGCGCCGGCGCTATGCCCCGCGAGTTGTGCGGCTGCTGGAGGGCGAAGGCGCCGGCTTCCGAGTCGACGAGCCAGGCTTGCGAGTGTAGGACTTGGGACATCCCGGATACACGCATGGGGCAGCCCTTTGGGAGGCCAGATGTGCCAGACGTGAACATGATGGAGTGGATGCGATCCGGGCTGTCTCGTCGTGCGGCGGCGATAAGGGCGGCTTCATCGACGGGGCGTTTCGCCGCATCGGAAGCCATGTCAGCGAGGGATTTCCAGCCCTGGGTCCGTGAGGGAGAGAGGCAGAGGCGGATGGGCTGAGGTAGCTGCAATTCCGACACGGCGACGTCGAGGGCCTTGCCGCTGAGGGGGTCGGGAGCAATCACGAGCTGCGGTTTCAGCGTCTGCAGCATTTGCTTGAGCACCGTGAAACCGGAGATGTCGAGCAAGGCGGGGTCGAGGCTGACGTAGGTCATGCGCAGCAGGATGCAGGCCCAGAGAATGAGGGTGTATTCGCCGCCGTTGGGGATGAGCATGAGCATGGTGGTGTTGGGTAGGGCGCCGTTGGCAAGCATGCCTGTGGCGAGCTTTAGGGCGGTACGGTGGAGTTGGCTGTAGCTCAGGGTAAAGCATGTGGGGTTGTGCATGGCATTTTCTTGTTTGATGGCAATAGCGAGGCCGTTTTGTTGTTTGTCCCAGAGTATGGATTTTTGCTGACCATCATCTCGCTGCTCGAAGAAGCCATTGGGTTGCTGAGCGGATGCATTCTGGAGCGGCTGTTGCCATAACACATTCGGCCGCTGATGATCTTTCTCATTCCCAGACAACAAATGCTCGAGGCAATTTGTAGGCTGGAACATACAAATCACGGCCGGCCCATCTGGATTCTTCTTCAAACCTTGCTCAATATGCTCAAACACAGACAAACGCTCCCAGCTCCCTCCATCGATCTCAGCCAACTGCTCCGTGATGCTCTCTTCATGTTCTTTATCCTTCTTTTCCGGAAATAACAAGGACCAAATAATAATCGGAATGGGCGTCAAGAACACAGACGCGACTAACAACAGAAGAAAGAACATTGCGATGTACAGCAGGAGGGATGAATACACGTGACGTGAGGACTAGAGAATGGCAATCGCCTCCATCTCTTCCCCAGAACATACCTTACAGAGGCCATGCCTTTCGACACGATCCCAGTCGGGACAGAAAGCAAAGCTAGCCCGCTGACGCCGGGCCAATGGTCGCCAGGAAGCTTAGCAAGGACGAAGCATATGGACCTAGCGAGCGTCGCGGATTAGAAATCGGGGATCGGACATCGGAATATCGGGCTTCAGAGATCTTGTGGTCGGGGACCGGCCCATGCCCTAAAGTAGATGCCTGCAGTGGGGACTAAGCTTACTTTAGCGTACAGTGATGACACGCTAAATCTTATTTGCACTTCCTCTGCTACCTCGCGTCCCACAAGGCCCCAACGCCACTCTCTTTTAGCCTTCAATCTACTTCCCAAATGTCCCGACCGCTCCTAATACCGTCCCCGCCAGAGGTAGCATCGACCTGGTAAGATGTAACCAGCTCCACTTCACCACCAGCTCCTTCGCCTCAACAATCCCCTTCACTAACGGCTCCGCCTTGCTCACCACCTCCAACCGAAACAGCTCATTGTTGGTCGGCACCATAAAAACCCATGTGAACGGCAGTATGCTCAATGTCGTTATGCCCGCCAATGCGAAGAAGCCCCATGATTTTCGAGCACTGCGTTTCTTGATAGATGTGTACATGTAGAGGGAGAAGGTCCCGACGGCCATGGTAGGCAGCGCTTGGTGCCCGTAATGGTACATGCGGACCCATTGGTGGAAGAGCTGTGGAGCCTGGGTGGTGGTCTCGAGAAGGACGGGGATGGCGATGAGGGAGAGCGATGTCATGGCCCCTGAGGGGGCGTTATTCCAGAAATTCAATGCTATCCACCAGCAACGTCATTGCTTCATACCGGAGAGTAAGGACCCCGTTATCATTGCAGTGACCTGTACGCCGATTGTGGACATGGTGGTGGCCGATTTCAAGCGTGACGATGAAGGCAATTTTTTGTTCATTGTCCTGAGAAGGCGAGAGAGCCTGCTTCGTTCAAAAGGCACGGTACTGGGACAAGACAAGGGCGACGTCGGCAGCGAGGCTCAGGATGGGATGTCTATGTGTCGCTCTTCGTCCCATGCGCAGTTCCCGAAGCCCGATATTCCACAGGCGAAGGGTGCGGGATGCGATTGCTCATCCGATCGAAATTCATCCCGATGCTCATCACGATGTTCCCATCGAGGTATGAATGGTGAAGGGCACCTTGGAAGAAAAACAATGGTGTCACGTGTTCTAGTATACCTATCCCACCAACTCAATACAAAGAAACGTTTTTGAGACTAGTGAGTATTTCTATCCTAAACATCCTTCATCCCATCCACCACTTCTCCATCCCTAATAAATTCCGTAATCCAACCGATCGTCATCATACTCCTTTTCGTATCTGCGAAATTCTCATGGTCACCCACCAGATGCTGCTTATACCACGAATCCTCCTTCATTCTTTTGTAATCATCAACGCTCTTAAAGACAACCTGGCTGAAGCAGTCAAAGTCGGCCAGTTTGGCCATCTGGTGGTCGAATAGCCGGCCCATAAGGGCACGGCTCTCGGTGGTGTTATGGATCTTTTCGTGTTGGCTAGTGCAGAGATGCGAGGGGAAAAGGCTCACCATAGTCCAGCGCTTTACGCCATACTTCACCATAAGGCCTTTTGTCATCGGCGCTGAGACTTGTGTCATGTGGTGTCTGTAGTCCTCTTCGCTCAAGCCGGGCCGGCGGTAGCCGCAGATGGTCAGGCAGAGGAATTGGGTGTTTGGGTCGCCGGAAGGAAGCACTGGGATTTCCAAAGCGTCGGTCATGTTAATTGCAAGGGAAAGCTTTGATGGAGTAGGTAGAGAAAAATATTGGAAGCAACACTATGTTGTATTTTCGAGAGCTAAGGGAAGGGGTGACCATCATTTCGGAAGCCTACGGCGGCGTCATTCCAAGATTGCGGATTGTAAAAGTCCGAAGTCCAGGCTGATACGCCGAAGGCTCGTTATGTTGCCTCGAACTTGTCTTAGTTCTTAGTCGTGTCCCCAAAACCCCCTTCGGGTTGGTGTAGGAGTCATCCCTGTCGCATGCCAGAACCGGCTATGTTAAGTCCCCCACTTTAGTGTCCTTTGCGACAAGGCTCTCTCTCATACGTGGGAGAGCTCACTCGGAATGTAACAACGATAAAACCCTGGAATGGCCGCGTGCACTGTCATCCCATGCCCAGCCCGCCCCATGTCCTCTAGCGGTCTTGACGGATATTGTGAAGTCCGTCAGCATATCGCCACTTGACCAGCTAAAATACTATAGCTATTCGATTTCCTTGAGCGTAACGACTTTCGCAATATCCGAGTGTGGGAGAAGATCCCTACCTGATACACTCAACGAGGAACCTTCTAAGCTTGTCTGTTCCGTGCTCAAGATTGATTGAGCTTGGTTCTGATAGATGAGTCGCTTGCCGTAGCTCCAGCTTTGGTTATGCAACGTCGACACTCCTAAAAGGAGTTCCGTATCTTTCCAAACTCCATCCGGGATGATGCTGTGTTTGCTGTAACAGTCATCAACCGGGTGAAATAGCCTTACGTTTCTTGAATGGCTCAGTTATGAAAGAAGTTGCTTCCTCTGGGGCGAGCCAATCCAAGGAGTCCTTTGATTTATATATATGGGATCTGTTGACATACCGGACCATAATCGGTATTTTTGAATCAGTTTTTCCCGCCAGTTCATTTGCCTTCTCAGCCAGATTTATTCTGCGTTTCCGCAACATCTCCTGGCGAAGCCGTTCGCCTTTCGCTAACGCCATGAGTGGTAGATGTCTATCCCGATCATGCAATCTCTCAATCATGCTGGTTTTGCTCTCGATATAGCGCGATCGGGCTAGCGGCCCTAGCCCCCGCTAGTCCTCGCAAGACAATTGAATATCGCAATCTTATAAATTTGCGCAATCTCCCTACAGACGGTACACATAGTGATGTACATCATCCGATGCCGATGCTGCAAGCTGTTCCGTTGGCATCTCTAGCCTTGCCGGGGGTGTTGACACTCATCTCCTTTCTATCGTACGGCCCGCAAATCCTCTTCCACTACATCGAGCCATATTCTCTTGATCGAAGTCATTTTCTTACTTTCAATGCACTCGTATGCTGCATCTGGGTATGCTATCTCAGAGCCTGTTTCACGGACGCTGGCCGAGTTCCAATTGACTGGACCCCGCCTGACCAAGGCCACGATGAGGGTCTAGTCAGCAACAGGCGACGATGGTGCAAGAAATGTGAAAGGTACAAGCCGCCACGCGCACATCACTGTAAGACTTGCAAAAGGTAACATGCCCGTTGAGTTGTTGCAGCAGGGCTAGATCTCTCTGATTCGCGGCTGGTAGGTGCATACCGAAGATGGATCATCACTGTCCGTACGTTATTCTGGCCAACTGAACGAAGATGACCTGAACAAGAAAACAGCTGGACTGTCAATTGCGTTTCTTATCGTACCTACCCTCACTTTTTCCGTTTCCTTCTCTACGCAGTCACTTGTATGATCTATTTGGAATACTTTCTCTACCTTCGTGCAGCTATGCTCTGGGATGCTCGTCATCTCCCAAGTGTATGTCTCCTTTGTCCATTGCGTCCCGTGCATGCTTATACAGATTTGGCAGTATCTAGGTCCGTCAGCGACCCAAATGGTTTTCCTTTTGGTCTTCACGCTTACAAACTCGATTACACTGTTCGCATTGTCAATCCTTCTTGCTCGTAATATCTGGCTACTCGGTGGTAATATAACTACGATCGAAAGCTGGGAAGTGGAAAGGCATGAGACTCTCGTTCGCCGAGCAAAGATTCTCGGTGGCTATGTGGACGGACCAAATGGCGTCAAATTGAAGATTAGCAAGCATGAATTTCCTTACGACATTGGCATATTTCGAAATGTGCAACAAGGGATGGGCGGCAGTGCGATGTCATGGCTTTGGCCGTTTGCACGGAGTCCGGAAACCACATCGGGTTTTGAATTCGAAACGAATGGACTCGAAGGTGAGTCTTCCCGGACACAGAGCAAGGGAGCCGAGATTGAGGTTCGATAGACGCTGGTTTCTCTTGGCCGCCTCCTGATCCTGATCGTCTTGCGAGACAGACAAGACAACAAGGCAGCTCCCACGCTTTCACGTATCAAGAGGACTCAAGGTCGACTAAGGAGTACATTGAGGCTTTCCGACAGCGACAGCAACACGACTACAGGCGTTTCGCAGGCAATTCGACCTCTGTCATTCGAAGAAAATCGTTTGGCGAGCGCTTCGACGACACCAGGTTTGATCTTGTCATGGAGAGTAAGCATGTCACGAGCGATGACGACGAAGAAGGCGAAGAAGCATGGCAGAATTCCGAAGGTGACAGGCTTAAGGACTTCGGCGTCGACGAAGAAGCGGACTTCTATGATGAAGAGGACCTGCCACTGACAGAGGTCCTGCGTCGTCGAAAATCACGGACCATATCTAGTGTAGCACAATAACGATTGCTAAACTCTCAGTAGAGATTACCAGATCTACAGAGTGGAAATACGGCTCTTGAAACCTTTTCGTCGCTTATGCCCGTACCAAAGAAGCTCCCGGCAAGATTTTCTAGGCTCTTCTGATCGCCATACATCGGCACCTGCAGTGGGCGTGTCTCGAACTCTGCGTCCGTGCACCCATGTACAAACACAAACACATCTTCGAGCCTCGTGTGAGCCGGGGTCGAAGCCAGCGTACTTTAGCTACCGAAAAACAGATGTATTGCGGGGTAGCCAACGCTAAACTGCCAAGTTTGGCTCTCACTTCCAACGGTCGTTCTCGTGGTACGGGGTATTCCACTTTAGCTTCAGAACCCCTCTTACCAAAACAAGCCGGGGGTACGAAATACTGAGCATCTCGATGGAGCTCCGCTCGATCTCGCGGGGTCAATCGAGCGTGGGGAGACGAATGCAAGTCATCCCATCTTTGCAACGTTTAGCGTGTGTGCCGATGACTTTTGCAAAGCCAAGGAAGAGCTTTCAGCACGACGATTATCGCACCCCATGCTTACTTTGAGCAATCCAATGTTTCTCGTCAGCACTTGGATTGCAAGGTTTATGACTTCGACACGGATGAGTAATCTCTCTAGTGTGGGGGCCTTCTGAGGGTCACATCCGGAAACAGAGGTCGCTCCGCCGAGGTCCAACGATGATTGAGGCTACAAATTTCCATATTTCCAGATGCGCATACAACACGCAGTATGAGTACGCGCCTCGTTTGTCTGCCAGCGTGGCTGAGTATATTCACGAGTTGGGTATTCCATTACTCAATATGAGGGGCCTGTTCTCCGCATTTAACCGTTTTCATTACTCAGCAATAATTCCCGCTATGTAGTGAGCCGAACCATATCATGAGAGAGGCCGACGCGAATCAAAGACCAGCGAAAATGGGGTGTTATATAGCAAAGACATATCGTTGACAAGGACTCAAGGAATAGCTACCACCTCATCAGGCTCGAGGTGACGAACTCCAAGACGAGAGGAAAGGAATTCCGAGCTGTACGGAGAACTCCGCAAGATCAGGCCGGTCTTCTTCTGCCGGGTGATCAGGTGGCCTCTCTCGGCATGCAAGCCTCCAATTCCCAGGTGGCCATAGCGTCCAACCCAGCCGCACACTCCCCCACGCTACTACGATGGAGCCGAGCCCGCCAAGGGGATAGACGATCCATTGGACCGTGCGAGAAACGCCAATCCCCATCAAAGCCTTCAACAAGTCGCTGACTCGTTGGCCTTCGTTTCAAATTTTAATATGACCTGGCTATCGGTGGCTAGAGCGAGAGTCCCAGGTACGGGTACTTCTACACTTGGCTTGGATGCTCCTCGATTGGCTGCGTATCCTCCGATATTCCTGGACGTCAGCAGCGCATCATGCAGCTCCAGTTTCCCATCCAACCTCCCAATTACCACAGCATGATCAGCCACTCTTGCAATCATACGAGTCGACTCAGCCTTCACGGAAAGAGGATCTGTTCTGGGCAGCGACCTCGTGGACACGATACTACTTCGTACTACTACTCCAAGATTTTACCGACGAAGCTCGAACTGCTGATCGTTATTTCATACCCAACTATGGCGGCGACGGCCCTCGGTCACCTCGGTAGGAGGCTGTCAATCGTCTGATGCCAAACCTAATATCTCACTTGTCCCATGTCAATGGTTAATTCACACGGAGCCACCGTAATCACCAATGCTCCTTAGGTCCCGCGACCCCCACATACCTACTCCGTACCAGATTATCTTTGTTTGCTCGGACCTCTTCTCGTTGAGCCAGATCAGTACTTAAGCTTGAGTATCTGCCATTGTAATGTGTATCTCCAGCAGCGTTTCGGTATAAAGCTAATAAATTTTCTCTGGCGCTTATCTTGTTGCATTGCTTTCAATCTCGTCCATCATGCCGCCTACCCTCGATGCTCACTCACATTCACCTCAGCCTGCGTCCCCTCTCAGTTCCATCTATTCACACTCCCAGTACAGCGAATCGTCAGACAGCACCTTGGCTTCATCCGTTGAAGACCTCCACATCTCGAGGCAATTAAGACCTGGTGTTTATGTGCCGACAGTGACCTTCTTTTTCGACGATAGCGAGGATCTTGACCTTGATACCCTTGCACGGCATGTGGTTCGCCTGGCAAGAGGCGGCATTGCTGGCATCACCACTCAAGGTTCTAATGGCGAAGCAGTACACCTCTCCCACAATGAGAGGAAGCTAGTCACGAAGACGACGCGCAATGCCCTGGACAGAGCAGGATACAGCCACCTGCCAGTCATCGTGGGCTGTGGTTCCCAGTCCACGCGCGAAACAATTGAGCTCTGTCGCGGAGCACTCCAAGCGGGCGGCGATTATGCACTGGTTCTCCCTCCCTCCTACTACAAGCCGTCGTACGCGTTGAATTCGGTGGTCGAATTCTTCGAGGATGTCGCGGACCGCTCACCAATTCCCATCTTAATCTACAATTATCCAGGCGCCGTCGCCGGCATCGATCTGGACTCGGACGTGATCACGAAGCTTGCCAAACATCCCAACATTGTGGGCTGCAAGCTCACGTGCGGCAACACTGGGAAATTGGGTCGCATCGCAGCAGCGGTGGATGCGGCCACGCCGTCCGATAACGGATCCGGCTTCATGTGCATGGGAGGCTCGGCGGATTTCACCCTGCAGACCCTGGTCGTGGGGGGCTCGGGCGTTATCTGTGGACTCGGCAATGTCACGCCTAAAGCGTGCGTCCGGGTGATTGAACTATACGCGCAGGGCAAGGTGATGGAAGCGAAGAAGCTGCAGGCTGTGGTGGCTCGAGGCGACTGGGCGGCAATCAGCGGCGGCATCGTGGGCACGAAGAGCGCGCTGCAAATGTATTATGGATATGGAGGATATGGTCGCAAACCACTGCCTCGACCGACCCAGCAAGAGGTTGAAAAGCATGCGAGTGCGTTCAAGGAGTTGGTGGAGCTGGAAAAGTGCTTATGATAATTGTGCTCGGGTGGTTCTCTGCTTTTCTTGATGTTCTAGAGCGAGCCATAAGCATAATCATCGGACTTCTCTCCGCTACCCTTCGTGTACACACCTTATCAGGAACATCACATGACCTGATTCTCAGCCACTACTACCTACTCAGTACTATTGAGCCAGTGACAGTGACCTCGCCTCCTCGGAAAATAACGCCTCATTGACTGGTCATGAGGGTCGACATGAAGCAGCGATTATTCAACAGCCGGACGCCCCACGGCGTCGTTCCATAAAGTAGAGATGCAGGGACCCTTGATTCCTGTCAGATCAAAGTGGGATGCCCCTTTGAACTAGACAGTATCCAATCGGCAAATAATCCACCGATACGCGGTTAGCTGCATCTCCCATCAAGCCAAGCATTAAGACATCTTGCGTCAATCGTCACGCCTACGGCAGCTTGTCACTGAAGATGGGCGGAGGGCCAGAGTCCACTACGGAGCACCTCCTCTTCATCCTGCCCTTTCCAGAGCCTACAGAAACAGTGGAGAGGATCAAGAAGAACCATCCACAGATTGACATCACCTACCGGAACCTGAGTTTCGTGAACTTTGAAGATGGCGTGAAGGAGATCCCCAAAGGTGGTGTTTTATCTTCCGCAACGAATTCCCAGCGGGCCAGTCGTTAACGTTGGTTCAATGACCTGCTGACACTCTTTGCGCACGTCTCAGAGCTGTTCGAGAAGGCAACCATCTTGTGCACACTGACTGCCTTACCCAAGGCCCCCGAAGATGCACCTAAGCTTGGTAGGTTCGCTGCATATGTTGATGGATAAGTGACTTACTGTCACTAGAGCTCGTACACTTCATATCCGCTGGGTCAACGCAACTTCAACAAGAGGAAATTCTTAGCTAGACCTAATGCCCCTGCGTAGCACGAACCATGTCCAGACGTCGCCCATATACACCGAGACATCGATACCCTTAACAACTTCATCCGGCAAGTATCTGCATGTTGGCAGCGTGAGGAATTGCGCTGACTACCCATATCTTTCAGGGATTCATGGTCCGCAGATCGCAGAATGGTTCTCAGTGCCCTCTTCCCCGTCCACTGATATCATACTCATCCCGTCTCCAGGGTAATAATGACCGCCCTCTGCCACTCCCACTCCTACAACCTCCTCCACCACTGGCAACAACAGCACGCCTGGGGCAAGACCAAATCCCAGCACAACGCGTCCCTGCGCAGCGTCCACGACCTCGTCGGCCAGCGCATCGGCATCCTCGGCTACGGCAGCATCGGCCGGCAAGTCGCGCGCGTCGCCTCGACCATGGGCAGCACCGTGCTCGCCTACACCGCGAGTCCCCGCCCCACGCCCGAATCGAAGAAAGATATAGGGTTTATCGTGCCGGGCACCGGTGACCCCGATGGCTCGATCCCGAAAGAGTGGTATTCTGGGCTCGATGAGGAATCATTACACAACTTCCTAGCGCAGGATCTCGACCATCTCCTCGTCAGCGTGCCCCTCACGAAAGACACGACCCATTTCTTGGCAGCGCCTGAGTTCGAAATCCTCGGCAGGCGCAACGCCTTCATCTCTAATATCTCCCGCGGGCAGATCATACATCAAGACGATCTCATAGACTCGCTGCGCCAGTACGCGAAGGATACGATGGATGGTAAGGAGGGGTACGAGCGGAGAGGGATCAAGGGCGCGGCGCTGGATGTCACCGACCCGGAACCGCTGCCGAAGGAGAGCCCGCTGTGGAGTGCACCGAACTGTATTGTGACTCCGCATATCAGTGGGCTGGGCAGTGCGTACCTGGACCGGGCGATGCAGGTGCTGGAAGTCAATCTTGGGAGAAGGGAGAGGGGCGAGGGGATGATTAATGTGGTGGATAGGGAGAGAGGGTACTAGAAGGAGGTCGGATACTCGGGTGGTGGCCTGTCGATGGGTAGGTATGGTTCTACGAGCAATGATATTACGGCTTGAACGATCAAGATCTGTGCCATGGCCTGGAGTAGAGAAATGAAGATCAAGGGACTGGTACATCACTGATTGACAGGCTCGCCTATATTATATTTTGAAATCTCACACCCAGATTTGGCCCGCCGTGTATATTGGATCAGCCGACCAGCTTTGCATACTTGTACCAACGGCGCTCCACACTTGGGCAAACACAACTAGGAAACTTGGAAACATCAATGATAGGCAGGCTCGCATATAACCAAATACATTACTTCACACCCCGACCTATGCCAACAAATTAACACAAAGAAAGGAAAACCCCCGCACCCTACAAAGGGGCTCAACCTACCCTCCTCCCTAAGGTTCTTGCGCGAACCGATATACACGAATCAACTCCCCAGCCAAATCCCAGGATCAGATCAGACCACAATTCCACAGAGACCACACCCAAGGACTTCCCAAGCCCCATTGACCCAACCCATGTTCCAACACCTTAAAATCCAATCTCTATTTCAAGCTGCTCTAACCCGATCCCAAATCCATATCCCAACTTCTACAACCCCCCTCGCCCCCCCAACACTCCCTCTATCTAGCACTCCCATCCGTCTTCTCCATCTCCATTCCATTGACTCCCCTCAACCACAGATCCGCCGCACGTGTAGCACCCAACGTCAGCTCCCCCTTTGCGCGGGCAGACTTCGCAGGAACGGATGAACGCAGCCAAGCCGCGCCCGCTCTGGATCGCAGACGTCGACATGATCAGGGGCTTCCAGTCTAGCGAGCAGACATGAGAGCCTGTCGAAAGTTATCCCATGAGGAAAGCCTGATCGGGAGATGAGAGATAGATGCGCGTATCGGGATGGAGCCAGGGAAATATGGCTTGGTAGCGCGCTGGGCAGGCGTGAGGTGTGAGGGTTCGGGGTTGCTTGAGTGTAGGTAGGCTCGAGATGGTAGGATCGGACGCGAGATGGGGTGGTGGGGCGAGCTGGGCTGGCTTGGATTGTGGTGTTGGGCTTATGGGTTGTGCATGGTATGGGTTTGTGGGGGTTTGGGTGTGTGCTTTTGGGAAGGGGGGGGAGGAGAAGGTGGTGGCTGGGTTGGGTGGTGTACACAGCTATATCTTTGTTCGCGAGAGAGTATGACAAGGACTGTTCTCTAGAGAAGGGCATTGGTCAGGGGTTCGGATCAAAGTGATCCAGAGCATTTGATTAGCAGAGCAGCAGAACAACCATGACCAAGCAAGTGCCGTTGATAAAAATGCATTGCGTCCCTAAGTAAGAACTCAGGACGTAGTGTATGAAATGCTATATTGTACACGAGCAGCGACTCGAAAGCTACTGAAGCTGTTGGGGAGCCTAAAAAGCGCAACCAGTCAGAATTATGCCGCCAGATCATCGAGTCGTGGTACGAATACGTATCACGCCTGCCACACTGTGAAAACGCCACTGTATGGTATCTCAGCCGCCCTTGGCAGCAAATGCAAACAACGCTCGAATGCTATGCGAGAAATCCATTCCGTAGGCGGAAAATGCTGTCTGTCATGTGAAGCGTTGGTCGAAAAATTGACCGTCTCGAAATGCTGGACCATGCCTCATTCCTGCTCTTGGACATTATCTTGCGTAATGGTCATATTGCTGTCGTTTCTTGGAAGTCCATTCCTCAATGGACCCTTCTGCTTGCTATTCGTCGTCAGGCTCTTCAGACTCCCCACTGTGCTCGTAGTCGGCGAAGTGGCCTTGTCCAGAGCCTCCATGCTGAAAGCCCCAACGCTATCATCGTGGTCCAGCCTCGATGCCAGCAAGCTCGCCGGTTCCTGTTCGCGATCCAAACGAGTGATGTTTTCCTCCGTCAGCTTGGCACGTGGGAGTCCCGGCCTGACTGCAGGAGATTTCGGTGGCGGGTGAATGACGGTATTTCCGAGTGTAGTGCTTGGATGCACTTGACTAGCTGCCAGCAACTTATCGTCACGCAACTCGGTGGCTTTGTCTTCTGCCTCCGCACGTTGCAGACCTCGGTCACCCTCCGACTGGTCAAGGCCTTGCAGACGACTTGGCTCGGCAACAATTTGATTCGTCTCACTTGCAGTAGGAGACTGTGAGTCTAAGGCCAAGCTATCCGTGGCGGTTTCTGAACCATCACCGCAATTGCTATCATTGTCGTCATGAATATTCTCGGCCATCGGGCGACGTCCAGGCTTCTGGCCTTCGATGGCCCACTTGATGAGCTTCTTCTCCAGTGTCGGCGCCTTTACAGGCTTGGCTAGATAGTCGTCCATACCGGCCTGTTGGCACTTCTCTTTATCACCTTGGATGGCCGAGGCTGTCATCGCCACTATTGGTATTGTCCGTACCCATTCAATGGTGGCGTACGGTCGATGATGCCGAATACGATGGGTTGCTTGATAACCGTCGAGGACTGGCATTTGAACATCCATCAGTATTATGTCAGGTTTGGGATGTTCTGGTGACGGATCCTTCATCAGGTAATCAAGCGCTTGCTGACCGTTCCACACGGCATTCACCGAAAACCCGAATTTCTTCACGGTTTTCAGGGCAATCGACTGGTTGATTTGACTATAGATGCTTAGATCCGCTTCCAGGAACCAGATAAAAGTTGTAACTTACTTGTCTTCCACGATTAGTACGTGAGTCTTCTGGCGATCGAAGTCTTGAGCGCTGAAATCTCGATTCATGTCTGTCGTGGAAGGGTGTTTGCTTCTTGGACGATTGCCAGACGAATCCCGGCGCTGCGGATAGGATGGTAATGCAACTCCCAGTGAGTCTGGAGGGCTCTGTGGAGGGGCCCCGCTACTGCGCTCGTACTCAGATACAGCGCCCGACACTGAGTTCTCTGATTGTAATCTTTCTGGAAGACTCCCAAGATCTACCAATGGAGACGCATTCCCAGTGAATTGAGGCTTGTTGAATGGGATGCAGAAGGTAGCTTTAGTGCCATGATCCAATGCCGACTCAAGGGTAATCTCTCCATGCATCAGCTCCACAAGCTATCAATCGTTAGCCGATGTCTGCAGTACATTACTGGCAAGCTTACATTCTTGCAGATTGTAAGACCTAATCCCGTGCCGCCAAATCTTCGAGCAGTGCTAGAATCGGCTTGGCTAAAAGGTTTGAAGAGGCGCTTCCTGACCTCTTCTTCGATACCAATGCCGGTGTCTTCGACGGTGAAGAGAACTTCGACTGTTTCATTGGTCTCTTCTTTAACTTCAGCTCCCAGTTTTACGGAGCCTTCCGAGGTGAACTTGATGCTGTTGGTCAGCAGATTTGTGAGTATCTGACGGAAGCGGCCTGGGTCTCCCATGACTACCAAGTCTCGTGTGGTACCAACTCCAATATCGCTTTCGAATGTCAAACTTTTTCTTTCCGCAGCGAAAGATAGCATCTTGCAAACGTCGTCAATGACCACGGATAAGCTGAACTGAACTTCTTCAATGTCTAATCTGCCGGACTCAACTTTAGACAGGTCCAATATATCATTGATCACCGTCAGAAGCCCATTGGCAGATCTCTGGATATTATCCGCGTAATCTCTCTGCTCCTCATCTAATTCGGTGTCTAGGAGGAGCTCCGACATGCCTATGACACCTGCAATTGGTGTCCTGATCTCGTGCGACATGTTGGCGAGAAATTGTGATTTCAGCCTGCTCGCCTCTTTCGCAGCGGTTTCGGCAGACAATAGTCGAATGTTTTCCTTTTCTCGCGATTGGAGTTCGGCTTCGCGCTTCTTCGTTTCCGTGACGTCCATGCTGACACCGATCACGCCGATGACTTGAGCATCCCCTTCGGAGTCTCTCCTGTGGCCAAGCATAGGCACAAACCGGGTTCTGAAATCGCGTCCGTTATCATCAATATGATGCTCTTGAACTTGCTCGACGTTATCTCCGTTCAGGATTCGCTCGATGGGCCCCTTGTAGAGTGGGAGATCAACTTTGCCGTGGTACCGTCCAAACACGTCGTACACATTATTACCAATCGACTCACTGGTAATGTCTTCTTCGAGGGGGTCCCACATTAGCTTTCCCTCAAGGAAAGTCAGCTCTCGATCCATATTGACGACCCAGACTGTAACTTGAGCATGCTTAATAACGCTGAGTAGCCGCCCCCGCATCCGCTCTGCCTCCTGGCGAGCCTCCACCAGATCATGGATATCGGTACAAGTTCCAAACCATTTGCTGATCTTGCCAGACTTGCTGTCACGCAATGGCAGTGCTCTACCGAGCATCCAACGTGCAGCTCCATCATATCTAATACAGCGATACTCGGTGCTGTATTCGTCTCCGGTTGCAATTGAATGCTTCCAACGTCTTGCGGCTTCCCCAATGTCGTCACGGTGAAATGCTTGCTTCCAATTGCCACCCATAGACTGGTCGGCTGAAAGTCCGGTGTAATCGTACCAGCGACGGGAAAACCAGTCATGGTTTCCCTGTGAATCTGTTGTCCATAGCAATTGAGGCATACAATCACAGATTAGTTGAAACTGCTGATCATTCTCCTCATGTTGGGCCTTGATCAGGTCGGTGTATTCTGTTACATCCTTCAACGTCACGATACCTGCTTGAAATTCTCCGGTCTTGCTATCATTTATGAGCTTACCACTGATGTCATATTGTTGTCGTCCTAAGGTAGGGTGACAGACGCCGATTCTACGCCGGCTGAATGGCTTTCGAGTCCTGCAAAGCTGCACAATTGGAAATTCATCCGGCGTTAGCTGTCGCTTAAAATCTTCGGTGTAGACTCTGAACCGTGACAGTATTTCCCTGGTATGATCGGAAGGTGTGTCGGCTGGTTCATGCATCAGCTGTGCTGCTGCTTTGTTCGGTATTGCTAGAGTCTCGTCGTGCCACATAACAAAGATTGGGAACTCTATGGCGTCGGTAAGTGCATGCTTCATCCGACCGATCTTTTTCAGTACAGCGGGCACGGAAGATATATCAGATTTCGCTGGTGCCCCAAGCGGAAGAAATGGTGAGAAGGATAGTGGCGTTTCTGAAGGCGAGATCAGCGTAGATCGCGAGCCAGTTGCGCAGTGTGGACATCGATTTGGACTAATCGGGGATGTCGGGCTGGAGCTTGAGGTCATGGAAAGAGAAGTATGAGTTGCAGTACGGGACACGGTACGAGATTGAGTCCTCGTTGGGGTTAATGGGGTATTCGTCGTACTAGTGAACGAGCATGTATAGTAGCGCTGCCCGTCCATGTTCCAGATTGATATGATCATTGTTGCCCGGACTTGACCCTCCGAGCTTGGGGACTCGCAAGCCTGCGTGGTCGATCCTCTGCTTGCTCCGATATGCTGGGGGGAGAGTACAACATCTATATGGGAGTCGTGAACTAAGGTGCGCTTTGAAGTAGTGGTCGCAGGATGCACTCGCTGAGGTTGGGATGCATTCGACGATTCACCTCCTGCGGAAGTCCATGTGCCTGAGTTGTCGGGCGCTTGATCCTTGTCACCGCTAGTCGCATTCAAATCCATCTCTTCAGCCAAGTTATCAAGGAATTTCTAGGCAACAAGTAAGTCAATAATCTCAGTCGTAATGTGAGATAGTCAATCACCTCCCAGCTAACCCATATCCTTTGTCCAAACTGTATCATGTCAACTCCAATCTGCGAGAGTGACTGTCCTAACAGCAAGTCTACACCAGACATCTCTTCACCATCTCCATGGTGATGTGATGGGTCAGCTGGATCTCCGCCAATGCTCAGGCCAAGGAGTCTTCCCATAGCCTCGTTAGCTAGGACTATAGTCTTGAAACTGGACAAGACTAGCAAGGGAATCGGAAGGTATTGTAGGGCCTTCAAAGCAGCTTCGGCGGGCGGCGCTGGCTTCGATATCTTCAGTGACAAAGCATGACTGCTACTCTTCGTTTTTGAGATCCTCGGTCGTTCCCTATCTTTATCGTCGGTTGATGGCACATCATTCTCGTGCGCCGAGTCCCTGGAGCGACTGGGCGAACGACTAGACAGGGACAAGGGGGCGGAAAGGGATTTCTTCAGTCTTGGGTACTGCTGCCACTCCGGACCCCTAGGGGGTCGCTCATTGGAGACATCGCGCCGTGGTGAGAGTGCCGGTAGGCCTCTCATGCTTATCAGGAGCACCTGAACATTTGCCTTTAGGCTGTGAGGCGGGCAGTTGTTAGAGCTCGTGCTCCTGGCTCATTTGGTTAAGGGTTCGGGTGACAGAGGAGCGCGTTACGTCATCTTGCAGCACAACGGCCAGGAGAGCTCAATGGACATTGCACAGCTTGGCGGTGTTTTGCTGAAGCTTACTCTAAGAAACAAGTAGCTTTGTGTAAAAGGGAGAATGCATACTCAATCTGCAAAACAGTAAAAGACTGGATGGTTGGTTAATGCAAGTGAAGCATGGGAAACACTAGGGGCTGTTGCGGGCACGGCAAAACGGCACGAAATTCCGATGATCCTAACAACGATCGACAGCTAGCATTCTTGCTTAACACCGTCCAAGTTGGATCTGTTCCCCCTAGAAAGATATCTTAAGATATAGTAGAGTACTTGAATTTTTGCATTGTACGATTCCACCGTACACCAATCGATTCTCGGTTTCATGCGGGATCCGCTTCCGCTACCATGAACCAGCCTCATGTTGTCTATCCAGCCGCAATCCACCCGATCATCATGAAAATCCGGTGATAATTTATGAATTGCATGAAACATCGTGATGATGATTGTAATAGAGCATTATCGCCGTGACCATAGACTGCGCGACATACGGAACTTAAGCACATCTCCTGGTAGGTAGAGCTTGTAATGGATTGTCAACTACTTGACTGGGTTCATCGTAGTAATCTGCGAGATCGAGCAGAGGGGAAGACTTCGCTTACGGCGTAGCAAGATCCAGCTCAGCTTAGATGCCTCAAGATCCATGCAGTGGAATCGCTCGAGACGAAGCTCCCTGATCCATCAAGCATCAGATAACGTTCGGGTTTGACACAACAGTCGATGTTGTCCCCCAACACCGGCATGTTATCGTGTGGAGCCGGAAACTCGGCTTGCCTCTCTCGGTTTTTAAACTCATGCCTCGAGCAAAGCAAGAGCACTCTCGAACGCCTTGACCACCTTCACATCTGGTTTCATCATGCAATTAGCTAGATAAACATGTGTATGCGGTCGCGACAGTCGTTCGAGCCAAGAGAGGCACTAGGAAGAGATATAGCGAATTATTAGAGGGACGATGCCACTCACAGTGCTGCCTCTTCTTCTCCAGATCCAACTCTTTGCCTTGAATGTATGCTATCCGGGTTCGAAGGCTGTACACCAGCCATGACCGTTTAGCCTATTGACCAAATGCATATTTTGGCAACCATACCGCTTGCTAGCCCTCTCCTCTTCGTAATTCTCCGTTACTGAGGCCCAAGCTCGAAATACCTTTCACGGACTGTTAGTATAGCAGCGAAATGTCCTACGAGACAGGACCCCTTGCGAAAAAGAAAACATTCCGAGTGCGGACGAAACGAAGATTACCGATGTCTAGACCGTGACCCGTGAAAGACGCACCTTGAGCAACTCGTTGAACTCTAGACCTAGTGTCTCCTCGTTTTTCTTACACTCCTCCATTCTGGCAGTGAACCTCTGCTCTATATCTTCCCAGCTGTAGTCCTCCAAAGGTTCCTTTGAGCTGGCGGTGGGTTCCTCAGCAGCAGAATCCTCGGTCTCCGGAGCATCCTTATCCTCACAGTTTTCATTGCTATTCCCGTTCAATTGCGGACTGGGGTCGCTGTTAGGTTGTGGGCTCGCCTCGGCAAGGCGATTTTCCGGAGTTGCTTGACGGGATTGCTGGCCTGTCGCTATATCTGAAGTAATTGGTGACAGCGGCCGCTCACCTTGATGAGTGGTCGGAGCGTTGTCATTCCCTTGAGGAGATGGTGCAATATCCTCTTGAGACATAACTACTAGTGACAATTTAATCGGAAAGCTGACGCGTCAAACCAAAATTCAAAGCGTGATCTGAGCATGTAAGGCTCGAGGAGTATGCTCTAGCGAGACCCAGTAGAGAGATAAAAGTAAATGGAAGCGGAAAATAACATAACAGTAAAAGTCAAGGAAAGGTGAAGCTTCTTCTTGCTACTAATTTGTGAGCTTGAGAAAATAAATTGACCTCTTTACAAATCTCGTTCTTTTACTATGTCATACGTAACATATCTCCAACACAGTCACCACATGAGTATAGGTTGCATAAATTGCAATCTCTGGAAGACGGAGGTCTCGAATGCAAGCCTTAGGGTTCAACAACTGCTAGCGCGAATCTTCGTCACATCTTGATTGATTACATGTAGAAGGGTTAGTGCACATTACATTGGCGATCATTGCAGTGGCGATATTCTGCAAGATAAGGTACTTGAAGTACATAGAATTGGGGGCAAGACCGTGTAAGGGGCCTAGATGCCAAAGTTGATATGCTTTAAAACCCATGTCATGGATATAAATGCATCGAACTACCGCTTAAGTAATTCCACCACCATATCCCACCACAATATCTTGCAAACTTTGAATGATCCCACATTAGATCCTTTGACCTGCACTGATGCATGTCTCTCGCAACAGCGGAGCACAACCAGTACCCTCCTGTGAGTGCTTGTAACCGTGGACCGTGGGGATATCATGTCGTCGAGGAAATCAGACTGCTCCGGGTGTAGGAAAAGTCCCTGCTTCAAACTCCTATCCTTGTATGAAATATTCTCATCTTGCACTCGCCTCCAGCTGGCCTGGAGTGGGTTCATGGGGCGGCGCGCCAGAAGACCCATGAGCGGTATTGCCTCGTCTCCAAAACCGAGTGGGCATGCTTGGACCTGGAAGACTGAAGTTGCTCATTCTCGATCGCCAAGTGTTGGATTCTCCAGCTTGAGTATTAGGCGTAGGCGTGGATGGCGTAGTTGAACTTCGGCGCGTTTGGCGTCGTGGCATACGTTGTGCGTTGGAGAACCCATACCGGTACTGTTCATCGCGAGAAGTATCCCACGCCCTAAAGCGACCGGGAATCACGAGCCTTGGCCTTCCGGCGCGTCCGAGAAAAGCATATTGCGGCGGACGTGGTGCGTCAATCCGCGCACTACCCATCCCTAGTGGACGTCGACCGTGGCGTTCAGCTTCTGCCGCTGCTTCGCCTTCTGGGCGCGGCTTGGATACGTAGTAATCTGCTTTGCAGAGAGGACAGCAAGCCCGGCGGCTCGTCAACCAAGGGTCAAGACAGCTGGCGTGGAAGGCATGCCCGCAGGTCAAACCTCGCACATCGTCATCATCTTCCAAAGTGTCCAAGCATATAGCACAGGAATCACCGGGGTTGGCTAGCATCTCTGTCGGGACTGCAATTTGGATCTGATCGTCGTCGTCCATGTCATCGTCCTCTTGTACTTGTGCCCTTGTTGGTGGTGGTCCTGTCTCTGGTTGTATCTGTGTTTGATTTTGTTTCTCAATCTTTGGATGTTCTATTTTTGCCTCCCTCTCCTTCTTCTGCTGTGTTGTTGGATCCACGGACTGAATCTCCATTGGATTCCTGTTGGCTGGTGCAATATCATTGCTCTTTCTACCCTTGTAAGGAGTGTCAGGAGCGATCGAGGTATGCTCTGCAGTGTCACCAGACTTTCGTGTGTCGACTTCGTGAAGTGTCACCCCGTCCACGTTCCTCAGACTGACGGGGCGGCTCTGTGGGTTGGCAACACCACCAGCGGTTGGTAAACCTTCCTCTGCTCGAGTTGACATCCAAGCCTTGTACTTCGTCAAGGGGAAGCGATCGTTGACCTCGTCCATCGTCATCAGCTTCTTTTCCCTTCTCCGCCGGTGGGCTCTTGGCATATTCATCATGTCTATAGGCTCGCCATTCTCGTCGTGCTGTTGCCTCCTATTCCGCTGATTGTATCGAAAGCAGTATTTGACGCCGACAATAATCCTAATTGCCATCGACAGATATCAGACCTTGAACATGTGACAGAGTATGGGGAATTCCAAGACACGTGAAGAGCTACGTACCACAAGTTTGTAAAGACCACACCAAATCCTAGAGCAACAAAGAAGAGTAGCGGAGAGCTTGTCGGACCAGAACTACCACCGCCTCCACTCTGAGCCGAAGTGGTCGCCGCTTGTGGTGCAACAGAGGTTGGTGAGGGCGCCATTGATGACGAGGGGTGAGAACCTGTGCATTGTGAGCAACCAAATCTGCTTGGATGTAAGTCCACTGCAGCTGACCAGGAGCTAGATTGCGCGCGCCCAATGCAGCCGCTTGGCCAATGTATTCGTGTATCATTTTACTATTGCATGGGGGCAGGTTCACAGTGGTTTCAAGACGTCGGTGGAGTCGGTCCTTTCCTTGAGACAAAGTCGGAATCCGTGGTCGTCATGTACTTTGCATGGCTTTTCCGAGGGAAACAATGAGCCAAACATGCAATTCCAAGGAACAAGAGTTTGGTAGGGATAATGTGGCGGTTGAAGGCCGTGGTGGAAGTGAGGTGGTGACGCCGGAGGTTTTTGCTTCCCGGTTACCCGCTCGAAAAGAGGGCGAGCCTGCCTCTAAAGCCTCCTACCTTTGTCGAGAGTGACTAGCAGCCGTGAAACCGACTGGCGTATCCAAACAGCTTCGACGATAAAGCTATCGCCTCAAAGCATGAGTTGCTATGATGTTTCGAGACGGAGGAATTGGGCTCAGTGAACGGCTAAGATCAGCAAAGGGAGGCGACAAGGGCGACACCATAAATGCCAAGACGTGACTTGCACTAGTGCTCATTGTACCCCTGCGAGCCCCGCAAGTGCAAGTCTGTGATGCACGGCTTATCACTCATAGGTATTATTCACTTCTCACTGCTCCTGCCTACAGCTTGCTTCTGTTCTTTCCATCATTTGGTTTCATCTGGATCTCACTACGCCGGGGTCAAGCAGTAATATCAACAGCTTCAGTGGACCTGTCTGTAAGCTGGATCAATTGTAGGAAAAAGCTATTCGATATCAACGTGGTTACTGCATCCACAACCAATCTCTAAGCCTGGACTGGCCGAGGAGCGAGTGGAGTGATCACTTGCCCTTCCGATAGCAAAAGGCATCGAGATCTGGCAATATTAGCTCTGCGAAAGCTGGATTCTGGCATTTCCCATTCCAAAGTACCAAGTACTTTACTTTGGCCCCTGACCCCTCTGGGTGGGGCAAAGGGGTGGGGCGCGCGAATGTCTCATTGGTCGTGCTGTATCCCCTCTTCTCGAAGTACTTCGTACATCTTCAACCACCGTTCCTGCACCAGCCACGGCTGTCCAGCTTCACTAAGCCAATAGCTCCACGGATCTAATCCTCTGGGCTGTCGCATAGGCGCTTTTTCTTCCACTGAAAGTCCGTGGCTTGCGCTTGGAATCTTGAAGCTAAGAGCCTAGGACCGTCCTAGATACAGGCAACGCCCCTTAAGTTATAGGGCTGTTTTCAAAGATACTGCATTCCGATGACTCTAGCACCAAAGTGTAGATTAGAATTGTGGTAATCTTTACTTTACAGCTTCTGCGATAGTCGAAACAATGGCGAATCCTGTAGTCTTTTTCGACCTCTCCCTCGGTGGTAAGTCTAAGCAATCTTCCGTTTCACGCTTTATCCGAATCGTCTTTCAATTCATTGGTTCAGCCTCCTTGGTTCATTCCGATGTCTTGTTTGGAGAGGTGACGGTACGAGCAGAGTTGTACAGCGGTACACAGTCATGCTGCCAGTATATCACCGTACAGAAACACAATATGATGACACAGATTGAAAGCCTATGGCACTCGTCAAGTCTTCATTACGTTTAGGTATCCGAAGTAGTGCCCAAGCATCGAGTCAGATACATTCTTTTCGTGCGATATGTCAATGTTGATTTGTTTGATCACAAGTCTATTCTTCTTCTACCGACTCGTGGGCTGCATTGTGCCGTGCCATTGCTAATCCAACTGCCTCAGGAGAATTTCTCGGCCGCATAAAGATGGAATTATTCGCAGACACAGTTCCCCGGACAGCTGAAAACTTCCGGCAGTACTGCACCGGCGAGACGCGAAACGCTCAAGGCCTACCACAAGGCTACAAGGGCAGCAAATTCCATCGCGTGGTACGTAACAGCTCATATCCCCGGGATTCAGTGACTCCCCACATGGCAGGACTTTGAGTGGGGGCTAACAATACGCACGACATCAGATCAAAGACTTCATGATCCAAGGCGGCGACTTCATCTTCGGCGACGGCACCGGCAGCGCTTGCATCTACGGAACTAAGTCCTTCGAAGACGAGAACTTCAAGCTGAAGCATGATGCCGCTGGGCTGTTGAGTATGGCTGTGAGTTCCCGCCCCTCTCAAATCTTACATCTACACCCAAACAAAAGCTAGCGACCCCCATCATGAATGATCGTATCTGTCTCGCCTTCCCTACGCGAATCATCGCCAGCTATCTAATGTCTGCCCTGATGCAGAACTCCGGTCCAAACACCAACGGCTCCCAGTTCTTCATCACCACCGTCCCCACACCTTTCCTGAACAACAAACACGTCGTCTTCGGTAAAGTCGTCGATGGCATGGATGTTGTGCGGAAGGTGGAGAATACTCGACTTCGGGGTGAGAAGCCTGCGACGGACATTGTGGTTGCGCAGTGTGGGGAGATGTGACCGGTGTTCAGCGAGCTGCAAATCTTCTGGACGGAGTTGGGAGGTATTTGGGCGCCGGAGGCATGGATGGAAGCTGGTGTGTGGAGATTGTTCTTGGTGGCTAAGTTCGCTTACCTTTTCAACAGCCTGGAACGGTGTGTAGAACATTGACAAGGGGATACGGCTACAATGAAGCCTTCTTGGAGAGCGCAGTATGCGATGGCTCGGATGTCGCAGAGAAGCAGAGCTAATTAAGCCTCGATCATATATAAGGGCTCTCGATACGGCCGTCAACCTGACGAATCGCTGGCTCGACCATGATGCAAGTCGTGATGTCTCACGTCCAGCATCAAGATAGCCTAGAACTACTCAGACATAGACAAATCCAACAATGTGAGGATTGTATAGCTACTCTTCAGATCTCGAGAGTGCGTAAATTCTTTCTGGCCTGGCTCATCGATCCGTGACTGCTCTGGGTTGACGCCCGAGCAACACTAGGGTAAATTCAGCATCCAGCACTACGAAGTCTCAAAATTCTAGGGGATTTTCCATGCCTTATTTGTTCGAATAGATTTCCGAAAGGGACCCATTGGCAGTCACTGTTACGGCTCTTTAGGAAGCTAGCACCGCAGGCACTCGTGGCAGGGCGGCAAATTTGAGGTGGGCTGAGTTCAATGATGCTGTCATTCTACCACTTTCACGAAATCCACCTCTGAACTACCAAACCCCCTCCCCTCACCCCCCTATCGCCCCCCATCCCCCTCCCCCTCCCCCTGCAAATTCTCCACAACCAACGCGCTCGCCCCCCCACCCCCATTACAAATCCCCACGCACCCAACCCTCCCCCCCCTCTCCCTCAACACCCCCAACAACGTCGCCACAATCCTCGCCCCACTGCACCCGAGCGGATGCCCCAGCGCCACCGCGCCCCCATGCAGATTCACCTTCTCCTCCCCCAGCCCCAAAAGCTTCAGATTCGCGAGCGCCACCACGCTGAACGCCTCGTTGATCTCAAACACGCTCACATCCTCCATCGCGACACCCGCGTGCTTTAGCGCCTTGGGGATCGCCAGTGCGGGTGCGGTCGTGAATTTCGAGGGCTGCTGCGCTGCGTCGCCCCAGCCTAGGATCTTTGCCATGGGCTTCAAGTCATGTCGCTTGAGGAACTCCTCGCTGCACAGCACCACTGCGCAGGCGCCGTCGCTGAGTGGGCTCGCGTTCGGCGCCGTCACCGTGCCCGTCCCGTCTGTCTTGAACGCCGGCTTCATTCCCCGCAGCTTCTCTTCGTTCAGCGCCATCTGCGGCTTCTCGTCCAGCGCCACCGTCGTCGCGGGCTTGCCCCTCGCGCCGGGGATCTCCACGGGCGCGATCTCCGCTTGCATCGCGCCGGACTTCTGCGCTTCTTGCGCCTTTTTGATACTCCGTATTGCGTACGCGTCCTGCTCTTCCCTTCCAAAGCCGTGGTCGGAAGCGCACTCCTCGCCCTGCAAACCCATGTGCTCGCCGGAATAGGAGTCGGTGAGCCCGTCTTTCAGGATCCCGTCGATGAGGGGGGTGTTACCGAATTTGGAGCCGGAGCGCAGGGAGGGGAGGTAGTGCGGCGTGTTGGACATGGATTCGGTGCCTCCGGCGACGATGCAGGAGGCGGTGCCTGTCATGATGGTTTGGGTGCCGAGGATGATGGCTTTTAGGCCGGAGGCGCAGACTTTGTTGATGGTGGTGCAGGGGACGGTGTCGGGGAGGCCGGCGTTCAGGGCGCATTGTCGGGCGGGGTTTTGGCCTAGGCTGTGGGGAAAGGGAGGTTAGGCTGTGGGTTTGAGGGGCAGGGAAGGAGCGGCGGAGGAGGGTCTCGTGAAGGTAGAGGGAAGATGGGCGTACTTTGCGGAGAGAACGTTACCGAAGAAGACCTCTTCGACATCTGAGGGTTTGAGGGAGGGGACCCGCTCGAGGGTCGCTGGTCACGGTGTCAGCGGAGGTATTGGTGGATGTGGTCAATGGTGAGGGGGACATTTGATCGCGTGAGAGCCTAGCTGAATGGCGCTGAGGCTGGAGAGCGAGCTTGAGATCAATCAGTCGGTGTTGCGTTTCCAGTATCAGAGCTTCCTCACCCTTGGAATTGGCCGAGGGGCGTCCTGGCGGTGGAGACGATGTAGACGGGGGGCAATAGTGAGGGAGCCATTGAGACGATGGTACGCTTCGCGATTCGCCCAAAAAGATGTGGAGTTGAAATTATACCTGAGCACCTTGCGCTGTGACTTTCGGGAAGCAAGCGCAGAGCTGACAAATGGAATAAAGACAAACGAGAACTGTGTAGAACGCCGAACATCGGTTATATTCGGCCTCAGATCAAAAAGGAAGTGATCCGAGCTCTAGCTGCCAAGGCCCATCTGATAAGCTCCCTTAGGTAAAGAGGTCTCACTTGCGCCGATGTTACTTGCAAAGCCGCGGAGGAATATTTTATCCCTGAATACTGGGTCGTTTGTCAGCTTCGACACTGCTCCGCGGTTCTTGAGGTTCGAGCCATGTTCTTATGCTTGGAATTGTACCGAGGTCACGCCCAGAGGACACTAAAGTTCTAAGGTTATCTTAGCGGCTAGGCGGTATAACCTATCGCCGATCACTAAAAGCCCCAATTGCGAAGTACGTATCAAGTCGTGAAAGAAGACGCAAAGCTCTTTTACACGCTCGTTTTCTATCAATTGCCCGTGGATATGGATGACTTATATGATGAGTGAGATATTCATACTTACTTCGGATCTACCCACGGAGCTAATCCTTGCAGGTTTGGTAATTTCATCGGCGAGGCAGAAGAGTCTGAGGAAGAATCAGATCATGGCGCAAATGGTCATGATGCCTACATCTTCAATGACGAGGCGGAGGAGAACGGTGCACCGAATGATCAACAGTTGATGGAGATCGATGGTATAGTCTTCAATTCCCAATTGCGAATCTCATCTCTAATTCAGATGCGCGCAGAAGATGGCCCCTCCAACGCAGTCATACTGCATGAAGACAAGCAGTACTATCCTACCGCACAGCAAGTCTATGGCGCAGATGTGGAGACTATGGTGCAAGAAGAGGATGCGCAGCCTCTTACCCAACCCATCATCGCCCCCATACAGCAAAAGAAGTTTGTGATTCAGGAAGCAGATTTACCGCCAGTCTACTTTTCAAGAGACTTCATGACAGACCTCATGAACTTTCCGGAACAAATCAGGAATATTGCTTTCGCGGGCCACCTACACCACGGCAAGACCGCGCTTATGGATATGCTCGTTCTACAAACCCACGATATCAATGACAGATTGGAGAAGAAGACCGGGCGAAAGCGTGACGAACAGCTCAGATATACGGATGTCCACGTCTTGGAGAGAGAGAGAGGGATATCGATCAAATCCTCTCCGATGAGTCTCATATTACAGGGCACAAGAGGCAAATCTCATCTGCTAAATATACTGGATACACCTGGCCATGTCAATTTCGTGGATGAAGTAGCGGCGTCATTACGGCTCGTGGATGGTGTGGTCTTAGTTGTGGATGTTGTTGAGGGTGTCCAGATCAATACGGAACAAATTATTAAATACGCGGTAGTCGAGGATCTACCATTGACGCTAGTAGTCAATAAGATGGACAGATTGATACTTGAATTGAAGCTTCCGCCTTCAGATGCATACTTCAAGCTCAAGCATGTTATTGAAGAAGTCAATACGGTCATAGAAAATGCATTGCCCGGGCAAGGAGAGAAGAGACGACTAAGTCCGGAAAAAGGAAATGTTGCTTTTGCGAGCAGCAGCATGGGATGGTGCTTTACACTACCTTCATTTGCCAAGATGTATGCGGAGAGCTATCCCGATATCAACGCAAGAGAACTAAGCGTTCGGTTATGGGGCGACATCTTCTTCAATCCTAGAAGACGGTCGTTTACACGGAAGGGTACTGAAGAAGGATCAAAACGAACTGTTGTCAAATTTGTGCTTGAACCGATATATAAACTGTACTCGCACACAATAGGCGAAAGTCCAGAAGATTTGAAAGCGACGCTAGCGACCTTAGGGATCCAACTGAAGCCTTCGCAATATAAGACAGATGCGAAAGATCTATTGAAGATGGTCTGCGAGCAGTTCTTTGGAGGTCCGGAGGGCTTGGTGGACATGATAGTTCAACATGTTCCGTCTCCCCTGGAAGGAGCAAAGAAGAAGTTAGATCGCTATTATACAGGCCCAAGGGATACTCAAATCTCCTCCTATATCGAACGCTGCGACCAGGACGGTCCTTTAGTCGTCCAGATCACCAAGCTCTTCAATACCCCTGACGCAACAGGCTTCTACTCCTTCGGCCGCGTGATGAGTGGAATTGCCAAAGCTGGCCAACAAGTCCGCGTGCTGGGTGAAAACTACACCATCGATGATGAAGAAGACATGACCCTAGCTACAATCTCCGACACATGGATCGCCTCTTCGCGATATAATATTCCCACCAGCGGCGTCCCGGCTGGCAACTGGGTGCTTCTGAGTGGGGTCGACAACTCCATTGTCAAAACCGCCACAATCGTCTCTACTCGCTTCCCTGAGAATGAAGATCCTTATATCTTCAAACCCCTTAAGCATTTCACAGAGTCTGTCTTTAAAGTCGCTGTTGAACCCATCAACCCCTCCGAGCTTCCGAAGATGCTTGACGGCTTACGGAAGGTTAGCAAGAGCTACCCTCTCATCACGACGAAAGTCGAAGAGTCGGGTGAACACGTTATCCTAGGCACCGGTGAGCTCTACATGGACTGCGTGCTCCACGACCTCCGCCGCCTATACTCCGAAATGGAGCTCAAAGTCTCCGACCCTGTAACGCGCTTCTGCGAAACCGTCGTCGAGACCTCAGCCATCATGTGCTACGCCCTGACCCCGAACAAGAAAAACAAAATCACCATGGTCGCCGAGCCCCTCGACGACGGCATCGCCCAAGACATCGAAAGCGGCAAAGTCAGCATCCGCGACCCCATCCGCAAAGTCGGGCAATTCTTCGAAGAGAACTACGATTGGGACAAGCTCGCCTCGCGCAGCATCTGGGCCTTCGGGCCCGACGAAACCGGCCCCAACATCCTACAGGACGACACCCTGCCCAGCCAGATCGCCAAGAAGCAGGTCAACACCGTGCGCGACACCCTGCGGCAGGGCTTCAGCTGGGGCACGCGCGAAGGCCCCCTCTGCGAGGAACCGATCCGCAACACGCGCTTCAAGCTCACGGACCTCAGCCTCGCGGCCGACAGCATCTCGCGCGGCTCCGGCCAGATCATCCCCACCGCGCGGCGCACCATCTACTCCTCCTTCCTGACCGCCTCCCCGCGCCTCCTGGAGCCGCTCTACAGCGTCAGCATGACCGGGCCCGCGGACGCTGTCTCGGCGCTGCACACCGTGCTCAGCCGCAGGAGGGGGCATGTCCTGTCCGACGGCCCAATCGCAGGGACGCCGCTGTACGCGGTCAAGGGCCTGATTCCGGTGATTGACTCCTTTGGCTTCGAGACCGATGTGCGCATCCATACGCAGGGGCAGGCGATGCTGGCGCTGGTTTTTGAGAGGTGGGAGGTCGTGCCGGGGGATCCGCTGGATAGGAGTGTGAGGGTGCGGCCGCTGGAGATGGCGAATGCGCAGCAGACGGCGAGGGATTTTGTGTTGAAGACGAGGAGGCGGAAGGGCCTGAGTGAGGATGTGAGTGTGGGGAAGTTTTTGGAGCCGGAGCTGTGGAATGAGTTGAAGACTTCGGGGGTTTTGGGAGGGTGAGAGCGGTGGGCTGGAGTATTCTACGGCAATGAGAGCGTATGGCTCCGTCGTCATGAGGATGGCAGAAGCATGGCCGTGATGTTAAACCCATGGGTGAAGTCACTTCCGCGGTTTAGGTGGCTCAAGGGGAATAGCTCGTGAACAAGAGGGACGAAGAAAATAAATGTGGCACCTTGACGACGCACTCTTTTGCCACATGCTACATTCATGGACTACGGCGAGATGGATGAGAAAGTTCGCTGTGGTGATGACGTGATTAATCTAACTTCCTGGTCTGAAGCGCCCAGAAGTGAACTAAAACCCAGTCCTAAAGGCGACAGTCGTACTAGAGGTTCATTACAGTCTATATTACAATGTAGTCTCCCAAAGCTTCCAGACCCAGACAAGGCCGCCATAACGCCCGCAGATCAGCAGAACCTCACGGCCAAGATGTCGCCATAGAGTAATGATCTTCAGAGCTGTGTGTCGTATCAGATATATTCTCAAAGCATGCGGCCATGACTTCCCCACGGAATTGTGAGTGCAGCACCGAAGCTTCAGGACAAGCCTTTCCGACCTTCACCAAGCCAAGGTGTTCTTGAGCTGGCAAGTCATCGCCCTCGGGCTTCAAGAGAACTCGCAAACCCTGAGCGTCGAAAGATGTGCCGGCTTGGAGCCAGCATCATCTCAACGTCTTACGTGGATTGGCAATTGATCACTCCCTTGATAATCCATACTTCACCATTCGCGACCTTACTAGCCACACTCGAAACCTCAATACCTCCCGGCTGAATCTGCATCCATGTCAGTAGCGATCCATCCCGAGCTTCGAATTCCTGCACCTACAATCTTCCCCCCCTCCCTCTCCTCCCACCACACCTCCCCCCCACCCACCGTCCTTACCTTCTCCCCCTCCTTCCACGGGCTCACAGGCACAACATGCGCCTCCACAAACCTTCTCAGATTCCTCTGCGCCCTCCCCTCCCCCTCAGACCCCCCATAAGCATTGGCCCCCAGCTCCTCGTAGTCGCAAGGATCCTCCCACGGCTTGCGGGGGAGGGATTGGAGGGCGGAGTTTAGGGGGGCGAGCACGGTGGTGTTGGTGCTGGGGGAGTCGAGGCGCGAGGAGATGGTGTCGATGGAGCGGGTGAAGCCGGCGAAGATGTTGATGGTGCGTTCGCGGCTGATGACGTCTGAGATGATGACGGAAGAGGTGGAGCTGTTGTTGTCGGTCGATGGGGGGGGCATGATGATGTTGGGAAGTTGGTTGATGGGGGCTTGGTGGGGTGAGGGGTTTAGCGATAAGGAGATGCGGCTGAAGAATTGGGACAGGAGGAGCTGGGAGAGCGCTGAGGGGGCTTGGATGACGATGGTGAATACAAGTAGTAGGTTTTGGGACTTCATATCGTGAGAAGATGGATTATGATACTTTGAGACGTTACCAGCAAGGATGACGTCGTCGGCTACAAATATGAGACTTGGGGTGTGCCATTAGTGGAAGCGCTGTCGGCCTAAGTAGGGAATTTCTCATTCTTGGGGCAACAGTCTGTCGATGCAAAACGTTTCAACCAGCAATGAGCTTTCTGGCGATGTGGTCGTTCAACAGCCCCATCGTCGCCGCATGGGCTCGGCAAAGCGCTTCTCACATGCTCTAATTTATTCTCACATTTGACGCCGAATTTGATCAGATGACGGGGAAAGCTGGGGGAAGTAGTCCGGGGGACTTTCACATGCTCGCCTAGCCGGAAAAGGCAATTCTTGATGGCCTTTTGGATTGCCCTTCACCAGCTCAAACACAAAGGATTCGCCTGCTTGATGAAGCATCAGGGTCCATGTTGTTCGGCCCTTTGGCATTCGAGTGAAGTATTCACTCACAAAGCTCTGTGCTCCTTGGACACTACGAATGAGGGGACCAATCAGGGCGGCAACATTTCGCTGACGGCGACAACCTCGGCAAAGTCGAGGGCTCCACTAAAACAGTGTCCCAGAAGACTACATCTTAGACTGCTCTTCTATCCTCGAACACTCTCTGTCTTTCTTTGATTAAACACGCCTGCCCTTATCTTAGTACTTCAATAATGGCTACGGCTACTGCACCGAGGGTCATTGTTGTCGGCGGTGGCTGTGAGTTGGGAACGCCTGGAACAGCGCTGGCCCGGGGCTAACTGGTAAACAGTGTCTGGACTGAGCGCTGCACATACCATCTACCTGGCTGGAGGCAATGTCTTACTTCTGGATAAGAACAGTAGGTCTATAACCTCCCGGCCTACACGATCTCAGCTATTCATCACCTTAGACTTCTTCGGAGGAAACTCCACGAAAGCCACTTCCGGCATCAACGCTGCCCTGACACGGACGCAAGTCGACGAGAAGATTGCCGATAGTGTCAAACAATTCTACGATGACACCCTCAAATCAGCACGAGACAAGGCTCGTCCAGATCTGATCAAGGTCCTCACCTACAAATCGGCCGCAGCGGTCGAATGGTTGCAAGATGTCTTCAACCTCGATCTTACCCTCGTCTCACGATTAGGGTGTGTACACTTAACAAGGGCACCCATTGGCTGGCTGACGACGTCACAGAGGTCACTCTCAACCACGAACGCACCGCGGCCATGACGCCAAATTCCCCGGTATGGCCATCACTTACGCCTTGATGCAGCGCCTAGAGGAACTCGTCGAGAGCGATCCGCAGCGCATTCAAATCATTAAGAAAGCCCGTGTTACGTCAGTCAACAAAGAAGGCAACAAGGTTACTGGTGTCAGTTACGAATTCAACAAGGAGAAGTGCTCGGTCGACGGCGTGGTTGTATTGGCAACGGGAGGTTACGCAGCTGATTTCTCGGAAAATGGACTTCTCAAGCAACATCGACCAGATACCTTCGACCTGTCTAGCACCAATGGCACTCATGCTACCGGAGACGGGCTGAAAATGCTGATGGAAATTGGTGGGAACGGAATCGATCTTGACAAGGTCCAGGTTCATCCAACGGGCTTGGTAGATCCCAAAGACCCAGGATCGAAGTGGAAGTTCTTGGCCGCCGAAGGTATGCTAATCCCAATAACCCCTGTACTTTGTCTTTGGTCATGCTAACACGATCAAGCCTTGCGCGGCGAGGGCGGTCTCCTCTTAAACGGCTCGGGCGAGCGGTTCTCGGACGAGCTCGGTCACCGCGACTATGTATCTGGTGAGATGTGGAAGCAAAAGGAAGCAGGAAAATGGCCCATCCGACTCGTCCTCAACTCCAAAGCCTCCAACGTCCTCGATTTCCACACGCGGCACTACTCCGGGCGCGGCCTCATGAAGAAAATGTCTGGTACGGACCTTGCAAAATCCATCGGCTGCTCCGAAGACGCTTTGCAGAAGACCTACACCGACTACAACGCCATCGCGGACGGCAAGCAGAAAGACCCCTTCGGCAAGAAATTCTTCCACAATCTCCCCTTCGACATCAGCGACACCTTCCACGTCGCCATCATGGAGCCCGTCCTGCATTTCACAATGGGCGGTATCGAAATCGACGACAAAGCCCAAGTCCTCAACAGCGAGGGCGCCCCCTTCGAAGGCCTCTACGCCTGCGGCGAGCTCGCAGGCGGCGTCCACGGCGCCAACCGCCTAGGCGGCTCATCCCTCCTCGGCTGCGTCGTCTACGGCCGTGTCGCGGGCGACAGCGCGAGCCAATATCTCTTCCAGAAGGTGCTCACCGGCGGCGTCTCCACTGCCGCGCAGCGACTAGGGCAGATAAGCCTGCACATAGACCCCTCCACCCCCGGCAAGATCTCCGTCGAATGGACCGACTCCTCGTCATCGGCTTCCAGCTCCCAACAGCAATTCTCAGCGGGAACAGCCGCGACAGAGCGGCAGTCGCAGAAATCCGTCGCTCCCGTGATGAAAGGCGATAAGGCGGATAGCTCCGACCCAGGACAGGTCACCAAGCCGACGGATCCGGTGGATTTCAAAGTCCCGGAGAAGGAGTATAGTATGGAGGAGGTGCAGAAGCATAACAAGAAGGATGATCTGTGGATCGTGGTCAAGGGCGTGGTGCTGGATGTGACCAACTGGCTGGATGAGCACCCTGGAGGCCCGCAGGCGCTGTTCAGCCATATGGGGAAGGATGCTACGGAAGGTGAGTTTTCTACGCTTTCTCTCCTCTTTTGCTTGCTTGGTTGAGGGGCTGGAGTTTTGCTAACGTGTGTGTGCGCGTCACAGAGTTTGAGATGTTGCATGACGACGAGGTTATCCCGAAGTATGCGGCGAATATCGTCATTGGGCGTGTCCAAGGCCAGGAGCCGAGTTTGGAGATCTGAGCGGTTGGTTGGAGGTGGTTCGAGCTAGGTGGAAGTGCTGGGTTTTGGTATGCTCGTACTGGCGTTGGGAGGCCTCTTCCTGTTGTAGGCTTCAAGTTTCTCAATAGTAGAAAAGTTGCATTGAGATTGTGGATGCCTTTCACGATTCTGAGAGAGGAAAGTAAACTAGCTATGCAAGTAGAGTGTCTTAGCTTCTGTCTTAGTAAAGTAGATGTAGAAAGCTCTCCACCCAATCCAAGCAGAACTAGAAAGGCACCACCCAGCCCATGCTATGCCAATCCAAAAGGGGTATCTCTATATCTCGTAAAAGCGCCGCCATCAAGCTCATCCCTCCCTTCCTCTCCAAAGCACCCAGCCAAACACACAAGCAATGCAAATGCAATCCTCTCGTCGTCCACTCATACACTCTCCACACCTCCCTCGACCTCCCCCCTCAAGCAGTATCTCCTCGCATGCTCCTGTAACAAAGGCCAAATCTCCAACCTCAGCCCCGCCGCCCCTTCTCCTTCCCCACCCCCAACCCCCCTACCCACCAACCCCCCAATCTCCCCCTCCCACTTCCTTGCCATCTCCATCCCCATCGCCGCTCCCAGCCTTCCTCCCCCCCTCGTGCCAGAAGCGATATACCCGTCATACGCCCCCATAGCCTTGACCTCCACGGCCAGGAGCTTGAGATCTAGACTTAGGGGTAGGACGAGGTCACGCACGCTTTGGTGCGAAGGGACGGACTCTAGTGGGAGTTTGGAAGTCTTGCGCCGTTTGGCGGGGGAGGGGAGGTGGGAGGGTGACGGATTTGAGTTGTGTGCTGTGGGGGCGCGCTCGCGTTCGAGGACGCGGAGAAGGTAGTGGCGGGGGTCGCTGGGGTTGAGGCCTGATATTGATGGCTGGGGTGGGCTGGGGAGGTCTTTAGGGGAAGCGTCTCCGGGTTGGTGGTGTAAGGCGGCTATGGCTTTGTTGTAGCGGTTTTGATGGGGGGAGGGCGATGTAGATGTGTGGTTGATGGGGTGTTCGAGTGGTTGCTGTTGCTGGCGGAGGAGGGTGGCTCGGTGCTGTTGCGTTGCGAGGGTTTTGCGGTGCTCGTAGTCGAGGCTTGAGGCTAGGTCTGGATGGATGGGGCGTTCGGGGCTGGAGCTGGTGGTGTTGGGGCTTGAAGTTTGAAGACTAGGATGGGAATGTTGCTCTGGGCTAGAACTGGTGGTGTTGGAACTTGAAGGTTGTAGCCTGGCTTGAGGAATGAGGGTGCTCTGGGACCGGTCTGACTGCGAGGGTTTGCCTTTGCGTTTCTGGCCGACGTCGAACCAGACGCGGTCGTTGGTCAGAGGGGATGTGAAGGGCTTGTTGATACCGCTGCCGGTCTGCTTTTGGGGGGATTGTCTTCTCACACGGGTTGGTGCTGTGGGTATCTCGCTCAAAGGCGTGCCTGTGGGTAATGTCCGCGCGGAAACAAAGTCATGATGACGAGTGTTGCCAGTCACTGAATCGATAGAGAGGCCTTCGTCTAGATCTGGAGTCGAGCTAGGATCATCGCTGTGACCGTTGATGGACTTTCGTACCCAAGTGTCGAGAGCTCCACCGTAACGTTCTCTGTTTGCGGCTCTCTGGACTTTTAGGGCGTGTTCACCACTTCTAGAGTTACGGGCAGTCAGAGGATATGGGAAGCGTTCTGGAGAAGACGAGGCGGTGCCTGGATCGGAGGACTCTCTGTGAGATTGCTGGGGTGTGAGCAAGATCCGTGGTGACGGATTGGCATCGCTCGTTACTGTTGCAGGAGATGCGCTAGAGCCTCCTTCAGGGTCGGTGTTGGGTTGTATTGGGGTCAGTAGCTGTCCGTTATTGTGCCGCTGATTTTGGTAAGGACGAATCGAAGCGTTGACTTTTGCGATGACCCATGGATTAGAGACTCGAACATCCCGCAGACCAGCCTCTTCGTCAGGATCTGGTGTCTGAGGTTGCGATCCATGATGGTCCTGGGCGAAGAAGAGATCCATTGCTTCGTCGTCATCGGCTACGTACATGTTCGGTTTCCAAGCCTTCTTCGGTGATGGATTAGTAGAGCACGACGTACTTGTTCTCTCTGGCATGCCGGCCTGGGTAGATTTCGAAGTCAGCATTCCTCCTTCACGCCATTCAATCGAGCAAGGCAGCGTGCCTGTAGAGCGGGCACTACAGAGACATGTTTCAAGATTGTTGAGAATTTCTCAAAGAGGACTTCGAAAAGGGTTAGGTGATGCTCCGGTATTTACTTACTGCTGGTCCATCCTCAATGCTTGCGCTGGTGTTCTCAGTCCCCAGCACTGATTCGTTGATCCTACTAGTCACTGTACCAGCAATAGGCGATAACTCGAAGACAGACAGGTCTCCTTCAAGGCCTCTGTCCTCTTCAGATCTCGATGGAGTAGGAAGCCGAGGTGATGAAATTGCTGGAGGCTGCGGCTTCCGCGCGAGTAGAGCATCAAAGCCTTGCAGTCTTGGATTTGATGCTTTGGACGCTGGCAGTACCTTTGAAGTCGACTGTATTTCGCCATATACGCTTTTAAAGAACGCCTCGAGGGTGGCAAGAACAAGGCTCGCATCGGTGAACAGCACATCATCTTTCGCCGGTTCGATATTAGCATCGTAACTTCCAGTAGGGCAAATGATGTTCATGCAGATGAATGGGTCAGCTATCTTGTCGCCACCCTCCATACCACAGGAGCTTCGAAGGTAGGATTTGTAGAGAGCGAGAATCAGTTTAAGAGTGCCTCTGGCGCTGGACATTGGTCTTGAGTCTATCGAGAGATATTGACCAGCCCTGGTGATGGATGACACGTCTGGAGGAAGGCGTCTCAGCAAAGCCATAGCCAGGTGCTGGCAGATGTTACTTACCACAGCCCGGTTTAGCAAGCAGTGCTTCAATGGTAAATTTATCTTCGAGGTCAGTGCCGGGCTCTGGTGCTTGACCTTCGGCGTCTCTTCCCCAGGAACTCCAGATCTGCCAATGGCATTGCTCAACAACTCTCTTACCCACAACCTTTGTAGCTGCATCTTGAACACTAGCTCCTGGCTTTGGCGCGTATGTCCAATTGGCTTTCTCGTTCTTTGCTTTGAGAACCCTGAGTGAGAATCTAGTAGCAGGCCTCGCCAAAGCATACGCCTGCAGAGTCCTGGTGATGGTGGAGAGCGCCTTAGTAGTTGACTTGAGTGCATTTTGATATCGAACGGGCAGATTCTTGAGGTAATCGATTACACGTATGGTGGTACCTACAGGATGAGAGGCACGCTCTTCACTGGCAACTATCCATCAGCTCGGCCAACCGCAAATCCTCGGAACACACACCTCGATATCTCTCCCTGTCGGTCAATTTTCAAGCTTGTGGCTGTGGCCTCGCCCTCAACCCTTGTTGTTAGAATCAGGGCGCCACTCATTTCAGCCGCACTTGCCAGAGCCTCTCCTCTGAATCCCAAAGACATCCCTCCAATGGTTGCAACGTCATCAAACGAGGAGATCTTGCTTGTGCAGTACCTTTTACAGACCAAAGCCCGATCGACGGGCGCCACTCCGTAGCCATTATCCTTGACTTGTATAACATCTAAAGCATTTGCGGAAATCTCAATAAATATAGCAGAAGCACGAGAATCGATCGCGTTATCAATCAATTCTTTTACCAGAGATGCTGAGTCGGTAAGAACTTGCGTAGATCCAATAGTACGAATGGTATCCTCAGGGAGTACAGAGATGGGCATGCTCAGTAGGAAAGAAAATACTAGCTGAACCTAAATGAAAAGACTCGATGTGACATACTGCCAACCCCGCTTCTCTCATCAAACATTAGACCGTAAACCTGTAATGTCGAATCTAAATCAATGAGAAAATACCATGAGGCAACGAGGAAGAAAATGTGGCAATAAAGTAAGGAGATGGCCAACTGGCAGTCGAAGGAAAGTTCGTGGTTGCACTACCGCGCATAACGCGTCAAAGAGCCCTATCACGTGATGCTTCCCGATAAGTGCCGAGGTACGTCCTCCGACGAGATCCCGCCATACATCACCATTTACATCAGGTCTTATACAGCTCGTTGGAATTCCCAATCACCTCCAAATCTAGCGGAAATACTGACAACGTCTCTGCTCTTGCCTTGCCATAGAAAAGATTCGACTGGACGAATGCAATCCTCCTTCAATGCCCGGCGGAAAGCCCGCGTCGTCGGGCAGGACGATGAAGATATCTCAGAGCCCCTAGAAACCCCATCAGCGCACTTCGCCGAGAAGCAGTCAGGTATGATTGCCCATCCCTTCTACACGATGCAGGCTTCTAACAACAATTGGAGCATCTAGCTGATCGTTCGTCCCAGAACCCTCCCCTACCATAGTCCGTCTCGGTCCCTCCCGTTCCTCCTCCAAGAAGCGCTCTTCACTGCGCGTCTCCTTCGGCCCTGGCGGCGGCACGTCTATGCTGGATGCCGATGGCGGCGAAGAAGGCAAAAGCGAAGTTTTTACACCTGTTAAATCGTCTCTGAGCCGGCAGGCCATTGCGAACAATGCCGGGCGGAGAATAGCAGGATCAGCGTCTGAGCCTTCGAGGCCTACATCCGTTCGGCCTAGCTATACGGCGGAGAGTCTCGATGAACTGAGGAGCGCAACGCCTTCTGCGCCGAAGGATCGAGGAGTAACGGGTCTACCAGATACAGACGAGACTAAAGCACTGGACCTTGCCGCAAAGTTTGGAACCGATCTTGCCCTGCGCACAAGCGACGGTGCCATACCTTCAGCGACAGAAATAGCGGAGAAGAAAGCCCGACGCGCTCGCCTGGCGAAGGAACAGGAATACATTAGCCTGCATGCCGAAAACTCAGACGACGGGGAGAACGAAATCACACTCCGACCTAAGGAAAAGTACCCGGAAACGCGCTTGATACCTGATGACGAAGATGTCGCAGAGGGTTTCGACGACTTTGTAGAAGACGGGCGTGTCGCACTGGGACGGAAAGCGGAAAGAGAACAGCGGCATAAGGAAAGGGATGCGATGAAGGCACTGATCGCAGAAGCGGAAATGGGCTCGGAGAGCGGAAGTGAGGAGGGTAGCGAAGCCGAGAGGTTAGCAGCGTACGAGAGCGCGCAGACGAGAGCGGGGATGGATGGTCTTCGGCGAGATATGCAGGAATTGCAGCAACGGCCGAGAACGCCGCCACGGGTCACACCGTTGCCAAGTCTGGCGGGCGTATTGGACAAGATGAGGGAGAGAATGGAGAGACTAAAGGCGCAGAAGGAGGCCAGAGTGAAGAGGATGGAGGAGGTGAGGATCGAGAAAGAAGGTATTGAGGAGAGGGCACAAGCGATCCAGAGACTATTGAAGGAGGCAGGGGAGGCTTATGAGAAGCTCAGAACAGATGCAGGAATCCCGCCAGCGAATGTTGGTGCGAACGGGCAGGCGCTTCTAGGGAACGGAGAAAGAGGGCTTGAAAGCTTAGGGATGCCGGGGGTGGAGGTCGGCAGCCCTTGAATACCTGGGCCACAGAGGCTGATGCTTCAGTACTCTCCGAAATCTCTATATTTCCATCACCCTCTCCTCTCCCTACGCCCTCACCAACCCATAGAACAGCGTCCAAGTCAAAACGAAACTACTCAGCCCCCCCCACAAATCGGCACCTCCGGCCCACAGCTCCCAATAAGGGCTCTCGAAGTATTTCCCATGCCCCCTATTCCCATGTGACTTCTCCTGCCCACCACGCATCCCCTCCAATCCATCCGCTCTAAGCCCCCATATCAATGCCGATACGAACAGCGTGCCGAGGATGTAGAAGAGGAAGCCGGACAGGGATTCAAGACCTAGGATTCCCGACGCAATGCCGAAGAGCGAGGAGGTCAGAGAGCGGAGGGTCGTTAGGACCTGAATGAGGGAGCAATTGTCAGTGTGGTTACGTGGGCGGGAGTTGGAGATCGTGAGTTGTGGGACAGGAAGGGACCTACGCGGGCGTTGTGCTGGACGCTTTCTTGGACGATGGGGCTGATTTGAAGCTGTCGCTCCAGGGCAGTAGACATTGGAATGGGTGGTTTCGAATGGAGTGCCAATTGAGTCAAGACGGACGATAAGGTGAAAGGTGGAATGTAGGCAGTATAGGGTTCATCCAGGGTTAAAGTCCTCTTCTATGAGGTTCACGATCGTCGGTTTCTTTCCCAACCTTGCACACAGAGCCTGGCCTTGTTGCCTGCCGTTTTGGTCAGCTCATATTTCCCGTGCATATATCTAGGCTGGAAATACATGGGATTGCAGCAGGTGAACCAATCCAGCGAGCGCGTTTCGCTTACAACCCCCCACTGTTGTTTGATGGATAAGCCCGTTGTGAGCTTGCCTCAGGACCTCAGACCTTATGCTTATTCTGCATAGACACTATATCACTTACTAGTGTCAAATGCAATAAGATGCCACTTTTAGTGGGATTATCTTTCTTTTGTATAAGATCTAAGAGCGAAACTTCGTAAACATGTTAAAACTACGTTATTTTTGATGTGTTTGCATACAAATTAATTACACTATGTTTTTAACATCAACAATTCTATATTAGTTATGCTATAATACTTCAAGCACTATATATTATATAAATTAAGCTATAATTGTCGATAGATTTTAATACGTTTTATCTAATAGTAATTAAAATATATAATAGTATTGCATTTTACAATCGTATTAATATTAAAGCAAAAGTGTTTTAAATTTAGCTAAACTTTAATATACAACAATACAACAATTACTTGTTTTATAACTTGCTTATTTGACTCGAAGCTAGCTTTAATATTAAGAAAGTCTTAATATTAATTATACGCAATACAATAGTAGCATTGTATTATTCTTATCTTAAACATATTTTTTCAAGTAGAAAAGTACTTTGTCTACAATTAATATTCAATTTGCACTTAATATTTGCATACAATATCTATATATACAATTGTATTTCAAGAAGTATTAAAATTAAGAAATATATATTGATTTTTTATTAAATTAAGATGCAATATTTTCTTTAAGTAGTTAAGTAGTTAAGTTGTTAAGTTGTTAAGTTATTAAGTTGTTGAGTTGTTAAGTTGTATTGCGTTCGAACAAAATTCTCAATTATATATTGTATTTTGAGCTAGATGTTATAAACGTCGCTTTTGTGTTAAGCGAAGCAATTTTGACGCTAAATTGATCTTTGTTAACTTCTTAATGTTAGTTGGACCATATTATTGAGTTTCGCTCTTAGACTCTATAGAATAATTATTGTAGGGGTGCGCTAGTTGTTAGTGCGTCGTCGCATCAGGCGTCGCACTCCTACAATAATCATTCCATGGGTCTGAGTACTGAGGCAAGTTGTGAGCCATGGGAACCTGATTTTCGAGGGAAAGCTAGGCAGATCAGGCTGGTATAGACATATTTTCTTGACTGTTCTTGAGCCTCCGTTCATTCTGTATCACTACAGCAATGGAACAAATTTCTATAATGTCAATTCATGATGTAGGATGCTTCTACTAAGCATGTTCGAGACATTCTCTATTCTCCCTATTTTCCGGCCGTTGATTCTCTTGCAATTGAATTATGTAAACCACTTCGAAGCGCATCTTGACAACCAAAACGATGTTACTTTTCCGTCCGGGGCTTCACGACCAATACCCGTGGCTGCCGTGGAAAAAACTCGATACGGTGTTGGAGGTGGTAAAACCTTCCCCGCGAAGGCGTTCCTGGGTGGGTTTCCACATGGCTGCAGGAGGCATGGCTGGACTGGCCGCGAGAGCAAGGGGAGAGCTCAGTGTGGCTTGGGATGCCCTTTAGAGCTACAGATTTGACAAGACGGTGACACTTGCCGAGAAGGGCCGACGAGAGGAGAAAGGCGTCGTTGGAAACGAAGGAGAGCGGGAAGAAATGGCTCATCTTGCCACAGCGATGGCGCGAATACCATCGTGGGTCTCCTCAATTCATCTGCCTTGCACTAGACCTTACCGAAGACAATGGAGTGGCAGGTACTACCCTACTTTGAAAAGGGCCGACAGCTTGGAGGTGTCAATGCTTTCACGTTTTGTCAAAACCCCTCTCACCAGCAGAGGCTTCTAATATAACATCGCGAGGTCATTGTGGTCTTCTTCCTATACTCAGAGTAGGTGGCATAGCCCTATACAACAAGATTTATAGCCAGCTTTTCCCTATTTTCCTTTCTCTTTCTGGCAAATCCTCATTTTACATTCCGGATATATCGTCAACTACAAACCAAAAAAATTTGTGCCTTCCTTTCTCGCCATCTCTCCGCTGCAGACCTGGGACAGACCAGATACTTAACCTACCTTTCGATCCTTCCAGCACCACTAAGAACAGCACCAACACTAAAGCACGCATCGACCTGATCAACTCTTCACGCATTAAACATTCGACGTAGGCACGGCTTGACCTCATCGCGAGGTATCTGGTTCTTCCGTTACCTATCTGCTCAAGGGTTTCAGAGGTCTTTGTCGGAGCTCTTGTGTTTCCAATACATAATTAATACATTCCTAATATATCTTCACTCGCACCTCCGACAAAGATAGGGTAGAAACCGAGATGAGGCCAAGTTGGGGTTTCAAATGGAGGTTTTCGAGTGTCTGTCGAGTTCCCGTGCGTTAATGCATTAGTAACAAGTTGCTGATATGTTTTTGCTCATGGATACATATACTTCGCATCTGACCGTCCCCTCTTCCCCCTTCAGCTCCTCCACATTCCCCTCCATCCCACTCAATCCCACCCCATCGCGCCCCATCCCAATCCCCATTCGCGTTCTTTACACCTCACTCTACAAACCAATCATCCACTCGTTCCTTGCAGACCACGCGAGAGAACCGGCAAATTCTGCCAAATTCTGTTTTCTCTATTTGTGGTTTGGTAGGAGTAAATAAGGGGAGGGCGAGTATGTGGTGGGATTGAAAGAGGGGCGATGCGGTTGAGGGAGATGGGCGTTGAGCCCGGGGGAGGGGGAAATGGAGAGAGGGAGAGAGGGAGAGATGGGTCTCGAATAAGGAGAATGCGTATTGAGTTTAAGGAGCGGTCGTAAATGGCAATGAAAACTTGCGCGTGGCGGATGCTCTGGATGAGACGCTCTAACCAAGACCAACAACAACCACACTTGGAGTCTTCGAATCTTTGTTTATGCTTATTGGAAGCGCAGATTGTTCTAAAACCTGTATGATCGCAGATCAGACTTTTCTTCGAGAATGCCGATGCTGCTGGCTATGCAATTGCAGGACCCAGTACTAATGTTCCCTCACTAGGAGTATTCCCACAACCAGAAAGCCAACAATGTCCAAACCTCGGAACGATGACAAAGGGTATATACAAACACGACATATGCTACAAATATCCAACGCAGCGCCCGAGTCCATGCCCAAGATTCCACAGCCGTTATAACCTTTATACCAAGAATTTCCGCGTTTTTATCCAAAGTAGCACACTCACATGATCCCGCTCAACCAGCTGCCCTCCCCAAAAAGCGACAGATAATGCTCTTTCACCCTTGTACACAGATTGTGCCTCTCCCTCCAATCCTTCATCACGCCCTCCAGCGCGCACGTGGTGTCCTTCATTTCCTGCCACACCTCCTTCTCCATATCCCGACCCTCGAACAGTTTCTGAATGCCTTCCTTATCGCCCCATAGTCTTAGCGCTTGCCCGGCGGGCGACGTCAGGGTGCTCTCATCCAGCATCCGCCCGACATTCAGCTTCGGCAGGTGGGCGTGCAGGAAGAACGGCCGCACGGTGTTGCTCTTCTGCTCTGTGGGCCAGGTGCCGTTATGCACGCTCAGGTCGTCGCCCGGGTGGTACTGCACCATCGCACCGCCTTTGAACTCTCCCTCTTCGGTGAAGTAGCCAATCGTGCCCACGTGTTCTCTCACTCTGTAGTAAGGCAGGCCGAGCACGACTGCCGCGGCGAGGAAGGTCTCTTTGTCTCCCTCGCCCGCGGCGCCTTGGCTGAGGATGGGGTAGTAGTACTGTGGGCCGTAGATGTTGTAGTAGCACGCGAGGAGGAGGGAGGACAGGTGCTTGGATTTGGAGATCAGCAGCTCGCCGGACTCGGTGCTGCGGGCGGGCAGGCCGAGTGGGAAGTTGGACATGCCGGCGATGTTGTAGAAGACGGGGTCTTCGGTTGCTTTCCAGTAGTCGGGCCAGGTGACGAGGCCGGTGGATTCGAAGGGTTCGGATGAAAGGATCTCGAGCGGGTCGCGCACGGCGAAGCAGTCGCTGTCGAGGTAGAGGATCGTTTCGAAGGAGGAGAAGAGGATGGCGAGCGCTTTGAGTTGGAAATGCGTCACGTCGACAGAGTCCTGCGCTAGGAAGTCGGACATGGTGAAGCACTCTGCGTTCAGGGCCGGGAAGACGCGTTCGCAGAGCTCGGGCTCATATTCGGTGTGGTCGGCGATGAAGATATGGACTGGGAGATTGGAAACACGACGCAGCATGCGGATGCTGACGATGGCGGGCGCGAAGTACGCTCCTCCAGCTACGGTGACGATGCCGGTGCCCGAGAATAGGTCAGCAGACACGTTGTTCAGGTCGGAGTCGTAGAGGCCGCCGCGGTCGAGTAAAAGGGCTTTGTGGGAGTCGTATAGCGAGGAGATGACGGTTTGGGGGAGGTTGAGCGTATGGGCTGAAGGCTGCCGTTCGCCGTTGGCTTGATCGGAACCTTCGACTGAGGCAGGAGAGTGAACTACAATAGGGTCGATGGTTGGGCGAGAGTCGTAGAAGATGCGGGACCATTTGGCCCAGAAATCTTTAATCTTGGGGGAGGGTTGGGTGGGGCCATGTCTAGATGCGGAGAAAATGCGGGCGGCCTTGGGGATTGAGGGGTGAATGTGGATGTCGGTGTGGGATCTGGACCATGCCTGGAGAAAGGATGTGACAGCGAAGAGGACGGAAGTAATGATGAAGATGGTGATGATGCGGTATGTCAGGCGGGTGAGCATGCTGAGGCGCCTGAACGTGTGCGGAGTCAAGGCATCAGCAGGGTGGGAGGATGCCAAGAACCGGCCGTGTATGCGAAAGAAGCAATGCAAGGTCTCGTGCGACGATTGATGTACATCTAGCGATCAGCTGCAGAAGCGTTATTGAAGTATACTGCTACACGGTCGGCCTGGCCTTTGCAGACCGATGCCCGATAGAAAGGGGCGCGCATCGAAACAAGGTTGCTCTTACTCTAGTCTAGATAAGATAAGGTTTTCGTCCTTGGCACGTTGAATTTCAACCACCTCCTCTGCCTTCCGGATCATATTTTTCAGAGTATCTTGCCCCTACCTTCTTCTCAGCTTGAATTGAATGCACAGCTAGCACATCATTCTTCTGCCATGGTTGTCCTTTCCTCCTCCTGCTTCTCGTCCTCTTTGGCTTGTTCCTCTTTTTCCTTCGCTCTGCCCTCTTCCTCTTTCTTCTTACGCTCTCCCTCGGCTTTCTTCTGCTCCTCTTCCTCCTTCTTACGCTGCGCCTCTTGCAATGTCTTTGTTTCTTCCTTCGTACATCTCTCCTTCTCCAACTTCATGTCTAAGATCATCTTGATCTCTGGACAATATTCGTATATTTTCTTACGCCGCTCGTCGCTGTCCCAGATCTCGTGGTGCCTGTTGGTTCCATGGGCGCTGATATGGTAGCCTAATGGTCTCTCGTGCCATACTGCCTGCACACTGAATCCCTTCTCGACTTCTGGAGATGGCATGTTTGCATCCGGTAGTGTAGCGATACGGCCCACAAGCCAATGGTCCTCCGGCTCTCCTTCGTCCTGACGGGATTGGAAGCTAAGAACCTGCTTCACCTTGGAGACGCGGCGCAAAGAGAGCCCACCAATACCCCCGATCTTGTCGACGATTGTTCTGTTGGCTCCGTCAGTCTATGCATCCTATCCGGTATGGGAGACTTCGATACGAACGAAGGAGCCCCAATCCAATCATATATGAGCCAATCATCGACCGTAGTCTCGGATCGAGCACATATCAAGCTATCTGGATGGAAGACTAGGAGCCATTCTGCTGTCCTAGTATAATTCTCATAGAATGTGAGGTTTGTGAGCATCCTATCGACTTTTTCCTGAGGTTGGTAATCCCCAACGTTGGGACTCTCCCTCAATTCAAGTTTGCCGCTGTCTTGCTGAAGCCGTACCGTACTGCTCGAATTAGTGCGCTTGAGGCTTTCACGGGATCCGACCAAGACAAAGCGCCAATCTGGTGGCACCACCGACATCATGTGTAGGAGTAGTGGTGTCAGATGTGGAAGTGGGCGATCCTCTACGAGCAAAGCAATCTTGGATTCGTTGAACGCTGGCTTTTTTGGATGAAAGTCTACATTTAAGGCGGGCAGTCTGTCCTGGACCTTTTCATACTGATGGGGTGCTAGGAGCGCGATCGACCAACTGATCTTGCCGGTTAGCCAGCGTTCACACGTATACAAGTGCTCAAACAGACGCGCGATACGCACACTATGAATAGAGAAAACAAGATGAGCGGCAGCCTCTGCATCTTGCTCGACGTCCCATGTTCTTGGTCCATGTTTTCGCATTCGATAGGAGGGGTAGAAAGATCTTGCTGTTGGTTTCGCTGCGTCAAACCCTACAGATTTCGTCAAGGGGCAGGAATGGAAGGTATGTAATTTTTCGACATGCGCCAAGGTTTCTACTCTACCGGCTACAAGCAATAGTTCCAGCTCTATTTCGGATGATGCCATAACAGAAGACTTGAAACACCTCTTCGCACCCAGCGCTTGCCTCGCGAGGACCGGGTGCTCTCTGTCCTCCGCGTTGTCACATCTCTGGCTTCCATCTCAGCCTTCAATCTCTGGAGGAAGGCGTATAGCTCCTCGTGCTGGTCGGTCACGAGCTTGTGGCCCTCGATGACCGGGAATGGTGTCAGAGCAGGGCTAATATCGCCCCACCACGTCTCACCGTATCTTCGATACCAGTCCACAGTCAGTTCGAGTCCCTTCTCAAATGTTGTCTTCGGCCTCCATCCGAGCTCTCTCAATTTTCTTCCATCCACAGCATAGCGCTTGTCATTGAACGGTCGATCTTGTCCCCTCTCAACCCATGCTTCAACATTCTCTTTTTGCTCATAGGGCAGCTTGAAGATTTTAAGTAGCTTGGAGCACAGCTCCAGGTTGCTAACTTCGTCGTCTGAGTCTACATTGTAGATTTGACCAGGCACGCCTTTGTGGAGAATAGTGTCGAAAGCATCAGCTACGTCACCAGCGTAGATGTACTTCCGAGAATTCGAACCATCTCCTTGAAGAACCAACCTTTTGCCTCGATTCAATAGGCAAGTGAACTTTGGTATCACTTCTGTGCACAATGATTAGCCCATGCTATGTGAACGTGGTAGTACTGGTAGGATGTACTTTCTGGGTACTGATGCGGACCATAGACATTGTTCATTCGTACAATGATTGCTGGGAGCTTGTAGCTCTTCCAGTATGCATTCACGTACATCTCTGCTGCAGCTTTGCTTGCGGAGTATGGGTTGGTCGGTGCTAACCGCTTCTCTTCCAGGACATCACCAACATCTTTGTGGATCTCACCGTAAACCTCATCCGTCGAAACATGGATGAAGCGGCTAACCTTGGCCTCCTTGGCAGCTTCGAGTAGGACGTGCGTTCCTCCTACATTGGTGTTTGTAAATCTGTACGAGTTCCCAAAACTAAGGTCCACATGAGACTGGGCGGCAAAGTGAAGAATCGTATCGATGCGATAGGTGGCAAGGCAGTTGAGGACCTCCGCCGGGTTAGTGACATCGCCACAGACAAAGGTAAAGCTTTTGATGTCATGCAATTTCCTGATGTTGTTTAATGATGCGCAGTAGTCGAGCTTGTCGAAGCAGATAATGTTGTAAGAGTCTTCGTACGTCAGGGCCAGATGCCGTGCAACCCATGATGCACTGGGTCATCGGTAAGAGCGAAATTTGGAGGTTCAGACTTCCACTCACATGAATCCAGCACCTCCGGTGATGAGGATCGATTTGACTGTGGGCAGAGTCGCAAAAGACGTTTGGCCCTTGAGTAAGGGAGCATTCTTCCAGTCGCCATTGTCACTAAAGAACCTCGAATCTAGACTCGACGGGGCTACGACGTACATTAGTTATCCCACGCCAACCTTACGGCTAGAGTAATACTCACTCGGAGGGCCCGTCTCAAGGTTCGCGATCATGGTGCCTTGTTCCCTGTCAATTTCGGGGGATTGACTCGATATATCAGGAGCGCCCGAGGAATGAACGCACGCAACCCTTGCTTATGCACCATGCATACCAGTCCTACGCGTGTAACAAAAGGGAAAGATTTCCTCTACCCATCTGCAAAACATCAGAGTCCGAAATCGCTACGATGTCTACCCCAAGCCCACACTCTGGCAGACTTGCAGATCCAGAAGATCTGAGACTCTCTTCTCTTGACGAAGATAGCCGACCTTCGAAGTCGTTATTAGACCACTCGGACGAGGAATCAGGAAGACCCGAAGATGCGTTGCTCTTCGTCGAAAAAGAGAAGAAGCACTCGCCTCCCGGCAGCAGCAATTTTATGCTGTTTGTCTGGATCGTGGTCAACACCTTGGCAACAATCGGTATTGTAAGTATTGGCGGCAGCTGCATCCTTGTCCGGAAATAGAAAGGCTAAACTCGAGACTACGTCGTCCAGGTCTTCGTGAACAAAGCGTTGTTCGATGATCCGAATTTCCGCCACGCGCAGCTCTCGTTCGTGACCTACCATTTCGCCTTGACTACCCTCCTCCTCTACACCCTGTCCCGTCCTCGATGGAACTTTTTCGAAGCCAAACGCGCCGACGCTCGGGAGATCCTCCCCTTAGCAATAGTGTTCTGTCTCCAAGTCGTCCTGCCGAATTGTTCTCTAGCCTTTTCCTCCGTCACCTTTTACCAGATCGCTCGTATCTTGCTAACCCCATTTGTGGCTTTGATCAATTACTTTGGTTACCAAAAGAGTATTTCTCGTATGGCCGCGTACACACTGGTGCCGACATGCGTGGGCATCGGTATAGTCTCCTATTTTGAATCCATGCCTCAAGACGGAACGGTAGCAAAGAAGACATCCTTTCTAGGCGTGTTTTTCGCCTTCACGGGAACTTTTGCTAGCTCTATCTATACCGTGTGGATCAAAGTCTACCATGAACGACTTCAGATGAACAGCATGCAGTTACTTTTCAACCAAGCGCCCTATGGTGCGATGATCCTACTCTATATTGTGCCCTTTGCGGATACATTTCCGGACTGGTCAGGAGTTCCATTAGGGAAATGGGCGATGGTTCTCATGGTTAGTGTCTTCCGCTGCCTAGGTTGCCATGCAGAGCTTTCAGTGACAATGCCATGTAGAGCGGTGGGTGCGCCTGTGCGATCAACATCTCACAATTCTTCATCGTAAACGGCGCTGGCGCAGTGGGTAGTACGATCGTGGGTCACCTGAAGACTTGTTCCATTGTGATCCTGGGTTGGATTGCTAGTGGTAAGTCGGTCGGTGATCGCAGCCTCTTGGGGATCTTGATGGCACTAGTGGGCATTACGGCGTGAGTCTCCTCAATCCTTGACTTATTCTGGGATTGCTTGTTCAAGATGGGATGGATTGGGTGCCTGACGAATTTTGCAGGTATGTCGTAATCGACCAACGGGAAAAAAGGGCGACTCGGTAAGTTAAGGTAGCCATCTTGTTGCTGAAGAGACTTCTACAGCCTCGTGACTCAGACAGCTGGGTATAGCCGCTGATTGTGCCCTCTCCGAAACGCGCGCATCTGCTACAGGATAATCTTCACTTTGCCTTTGCTTGGGAACCGGAATCATCTTCGGAAAGGACACCTTCGAGTAGCACTGGGGATGAATTTCGTGCTAAAAACCAAGACGTCGCGAGCCTCTAGTGGGGGAGAATGTGATAGACAATCATGGATCCCTGACAGCTTGCCCAGCGAATATGAAGCCTAAATTGCTATAGGACAAGTATAATTATAAGCCTAATTATACTAGCTATCAATGGGAGTAATACACAAAGCCTAAGATACTTTTGCTGTCTTTCCACTTGTTGTTTCTTCGTCATCCACCCTTTTCCTTTTCGTTGCACTCTTCACCGGTGCAACGTTTTCTGTCCCATTAGTCTTGCCTTTTGTTCCTTTTGCGATCATCCGTCTGAAGCATGCCTTGTATGCCTCATGGATTTCCGGAACCTCGTAATTGTATTCCTTCATCTTGTCTACCAGCTTCGATGTGTCCAGCTTGCAGTTGCTTCGCCCTGCTCTCAGAATCTTGCTTTGCTCTTCAAGCGAAAAGTTCTTCCAGGTGAACTCAGGTCGCACGATCTTCTTGAAGAGAGCAAGAACCTAGCGAGGAGCTAATCAGCATTGTTCCTCAAGCCAAGATAATGTGCGCCAAGATGCTCAAGAGCTAGCGCTTGCAGTGACGTGCGATTAGCTGCACCGCTTAGGTCCCAGGCCGGTACGTAGCGATTACAAGATGAGCTTACCTCATTATGGGAGATAGCTCCGGGGTTTGTGAAGTTGTACACACCATTGTCTCTATGGTCAGCAAGCAGCACCGCCGCCGGCAAGAGATCGTGAAGGACGGAGTTGGAGTTTTCAACGTCTACGACATGATCGTACTTGATGATCTTCGTAACAAACGATCGCGGATGTAAGTCATCTGAGACCGGCATGCGCAGGCGCAGGATCAGGCACGGTAATTGCTTCATGTACTACTTTCAACGATCGTATCAGTGGTGCTGAAACATTACAAAGGTGGACCAGGGGCATAAGGACTTCCTACATTTTCGGCCACAGCTTTGGTCAAGGAATAGAAAGAGCCCTCGAAGTTGGCAGGGTCGGTTTCGAGATAACCTCGACCACCTTCCAGGTGATTCTCATTGTACGTGTAGATGCCTGTCTCCGATCAGCCAGTGAAGTCGTACATGACAAATATTAGGAAATAGGCGCTCACAGCCCGTCGCAAACACAGTCAAGTGGATCCCCATCGCTGCACAACAGGTCGCCACGTTCAGCGTCCCGACCAAATTGCTAGTCAAAGTTTCCTGCCTGTGATCCTCGCACCAGTCGACATTCGGTCTGCCGGTGACGCCTGCACAGTTGAAGACATGGGTCGGCTTGACGGTTTCAAGCTCTTTTTGTACCGCAAGTCGATCTTCCATCCGTACGGTCGTCATATGCACGGTTCGTCCCTGACTGCGTAGAAGCGTCTCGAGATGGCCGGCCACCCAGCTGCGGCCACCCCAGATGAGGAAGACATTGTCTTTGGTGGTGTCGAGGCCTGGCATTGTTGCTTACTTTGAGATGTCGCTGTTCATTAGGAAGGGAAATTGGGGAGTTTTGCATATAGCAGAAGGCGAGGGTAAGGGGTGCGATGCAGGAATGCAGAATCACCCCTTACGCGAATTGACGTTCAAGGGATGTAGTACGCGTCCTAATTCCTGTCAACCTCGCCGTCGCCATCGCCAGCAGAATTATGGCCAGCTTTCTCGACTGGCCTACCGTCCGCGCCCATCTCTCCAAGATACCACGTCGCTATCTCTCGGCAGCATGTATCTGCCTAATAATCCTGTATGACAGCCCTCAATTCTTCCCTCTGGAAATTCGAAGTAGCTGACAGCAGAATAGCTTTACTCTTACCTTCATCCGTTCCTCCCGTCCAACCTTCACACTCCCATCTATCCCCTCGATCTCCTTATCCTACCCCATCCGGCCCTACAACAGCTCGCTCCTCGCACTTCTCATCGAGAACCGCCCAATCCCGCACCTCGCGCCCCAAATGCTTCATATGATCGGCGTAGTCCCTCCCAACTGGACTTTCAAGTTCATGGGCAGCGAAGCGGCAGTGCGATTCATCAATGAATCGCGAGCCATCCAGCATCAAGTGCAAATAGGAAAGCTGGAGCTGACCTACATCCCTGAGAACATGACAACGAGCGGCAGCGAGGAGATCAGCCAGTTCCTGACGAATCTGTGGGTTTATGAGACGTTGATGGCGCCGGCGGAGTGGGTGCTGATATGGCAGACGGATAGTAAACCTTCCTCGTCTCTTTTCATCACCACACGTGATACGTTACGAGAAGTAACAGAACTATGCTGACCAGGCAGGTATCCTTTGCGCCAACTCCCTCGACTCCCTTAACAACTGGCTGCAATACGACTACGTCGGCGCGCCCTGGTCGCCTAACTCACGCTTCGGCGGCAACGGCGGCCTCTCCCTCCGCCGCATCCCCCCGATCATTCAAATCCTACGGCAACAGTCCCGCATCCCGCATACAGATCCCGAGGACGTATGGCTGTCGTCGAGGCTGGGGCACCGACCGGGCGCTGTAGTTGCGAATGGGAGTGAGAGTGTAAGATTTAGTGCGGAGAATATTTGGCATGAAGACCCGATGCCCATGGGGTACCATACAGGATCTAGTGGGAAGATTCTGCCGGGTGGCATTTGGGGGGAAGAGGCAAAGAGGGAGAAGATTTGGAAGTGGGTTGGATGGAGAATCTGGTTATGAGGGGATTGATGCTGACATAGGTGATGTAGGTATTGTCCTGAGGTGAAGATGACGTTGGAGATGGATTTAAAGGAGAAGATTGGGAAGGGTTGTGGAGATCGCTGGTGAAACGTAGGGCGAGGATTAGGAGGATTAAGGAGAAGGCTGTCGATATCCTGAGTGGACGACTTGGCAACAATGTGTGGGAAAGCGTACTCCGTAGAGATGAGTTTTAAGGAAGGATGGCACAATGTGCTTTACCCAAGAGTGTAAGTGGTATGTTATGCAGGCCAAACCACTGATCTCAAGTCAAGAGTAACAGAGAGCGCGGAGAAGATTACAAGACAGTCCTAGTCCTCACCATTTTGATATTTATTCTCAGTCCGTCTCGAACACCTTTGGTATCGTGCAAGGATTGGTCACGAACATGTACCTTACGTTATTCGGGAATGGCGTAGACTATGTAAGCACCCAGATCAAGATGCCCCTGATCCACAAGCCACTGACTCTAGTTCTAGTCTAGTAGGGGTACCACGTCCCTGCCAAGCTCCTCAAATTGGCAGGAAAGCTTAGCACTAACGCTTCGCTTAACCGAATCTGGCGGTCATGTTTTGGAAGCTATCCCGATTTTGCTCGCGCGTTCGGCGATGTGCAGAATCCAGATCTCCAACAAAACGCCATTTCACCCAGTAGCCAGCTGAAATGATTGTAGTAAGTACGGGGTAGATGTAGAGTAACAGTAGCAAGGAATATGTAAGTACTGCACTGCTACCTCGCTGTCTCAATCTCCCTGCCTTTTCCTTCTGTCAACTCTCTGCTGCGATCTTTTTTCCACATACATGCAGTGATTTACTACACTCGTTCCTTTCTGTACTTCGTTCTGTCTTCTACTTGTTCCCTGCATAACATACACCTTAATACCAACTCATTACACCTTAGACATCCAGCATTGCCAAACCTGTCTGGCAACCCGAGCCTCAAAATTTCTTCCACGCGTTGAATCCGCTTTTCAGTAATCATATACCATGCATTGGCTTTCTTACGCAACATTTGGCTTGCTTGCTGCTGCGACAGTGGTATCAGGGGCTGCATTTCCCGGCGCTCCACCTAAGCCATGTCCTCACACAACATGCCAGAACGCTCTCGAGGCGTATAATCGACAGCCTCATGGCTTTTGCGACAACTCTCCACTCCGAGCCGATTGCAACACACATCAATACTGCGACCATTGCCAGGCGATGGCACGCGGGATTAACGAAAGCTGCAAAAAGGAGCTCTGCCCTCAACCTTCGCCGCCACATACAGTCACCGTTAGCCAGGCCCCAATTACCGTTACGAAACCGGCCATCACTGTCACCGGAGTTGCATCAACTATAACAAATGCACCGATTACGATCACAAAGCCTGCGATTACCATTACCAAGGCCGCCGTTACAATCACCCAAAGCCAGATCACTATTACGCAAGCTCCGATCATGATAACGAAGTCTGCGATTACCATTACCCAGGCCGCCATTACAATCACGCAAACTCCCATCACTGTTACGCAAGCAGCGGTCACTGTGACGAAAGCAGCAAGCACATTGACAGTTTCTGGCATTCCACAGACCGTAACCCAATCGCCAGCCTCGATAACCCTCACGGTCACTATCACGCAATCTGTAGAGAAAGTGACAAAGGCAGCAAGCACATTGACAGTTTCTTGCATTCCGCAGACAATAACCCAGTCGCCAGCCTCGACAACCCTTACGGTCACGGAGACGCCTGCAGCGCTAACGATTACGGCGCTCCCCAACACCCCTACAATCTCAGCATCTCCTAAGACCATAACAGTCATGGGGAGTGCATCCGCGGGCCCGATTTCGAATTGCCCGGTTATACCAAGTATAGCGGCCCAAACCGTTACCCTTACAGTATCGGGTCCTCTTGGTACTTGCTCAGCGTCATCTTCCACGCAGGCAGTGGCTTCAGTTTCTGTTAGTGCCAGCGCATCTGCTAGCATTGTGATCAGTCAGACTTCGCTCGTTATACCGGGCAGTATAACGATCTTGCCGCCCTCGGTGGTGACACCCACGGGAACGCCATCAGCTTCTAGTACCACAGCCGCTTCGTCTACAACAGTATCGGTAGCGGACACAACCACCTCACAACGATCTAGCAAAGCCGCAGCCTCGACAACCACCGTCGCACGCGAGCCGATGACCACCAGCATAGCAGCAGCAGCCACGACCACCAGCGTCCCCTCCTCAACCACAACGACCAGCTCAACCTGTGTACCCTCACCAACCCAAGCCATCATCAACCCATCATTCGAACAGGACCTTGACGGCTCAGGCCGCTACACCTCCCCATGGACCTTCACCGGCAACGGCAACGTGCAGTCAAACACCAACAATGCATACCAATCCTACGACGGCACCCACTTCGCCGTCCTCTACGGGCGCAGCACCGCCACCACTTCCATGCAACAGACACTTGTAAACCTCATTCCCAACGCGGCATACCAGCTACAATACTACTACAACGTCGAACAGGCTAGTCCGCAGGCCATCTGCAAATTGACAGTGTCCACGAGCGATACTGGCACTGTAGATACCGTCACAAGCCCGACCGTCCGTACCGGAGGTTATCTCGCGCGCTTGGCGACGTATCGGCCTACGTCGACATCTGCGACTTTGACGTTCACGTTCGTGTGCCCGCGTTTCGTACAGCTTACTGCGCAGAGTAACTACGCGTTGGATGCGATTACGTCGACGAGTATTTTTGATGATGGGTGTGGTAGGGTAAAGATCTAGCTGTGAAGGAGGGGAGCGCTTGGTTTGAGGAATTGAGAAGAGTAAGGGATTGATCTGAGGGATTTTCTTCCGCTATATATTCTCCCATCCTCTGTGTATGTATCGAGGTATATATATTTGTGGCGAAAGGTTATTGATCCTCTTAACTACAGCCTAATCTTCTCTGTTTCCGCTCTCTCCTTGCGCACTACGGTCTTTGACTTCTCATCTCATTCTGCTCCTTCTACCCTGGAAAACGCACTCCAGATTATGGGGTACCTTGGCACTCTGCAAATCATCAGCGCAAAAGCACCACCTCCAGTGGCTTGTACATACTCTCTTGCATGCGCCAGCAGATTTCTTGATAGTAGCAGAGTTTCGCCAACAGGATGAGGTAGCACCAGACACGTTACCGGCACTCAGAATTGACTGATCGCCTGGTTAGAACCCTTGTCAAATAGACACATCTGTAAGCCGTAGCACATACTCATCAAGCATACTCCAGGACAAAGAAAATCGAAAACATAAGAGCTACGAGAAGAGACTTCTGAGGGTATCTAGAGGCTTGCTAAGCAAACAAGCTAGCATTTATGCTGGAGGACAAGATATTCGTTGGCTATCATGATGAGATGTGCGCTGCTCCCTTTAGATGGCTTTTCACGCCAGGGGATGGGCGGAGGATGTGATGTGTTCTCTGATTGGAGACTGGGCGATTGTAAGTTGAGTTCAAGCGAAGTGGAAAGATTTGTATGTTGTCGCAGTTGGCTTCTTAGTGGCCACAGATGGGGTTGGCTTTCGATGCTTTGGGGGTCTTCACAGAATGACTCTGTGGCGAGGGCAGTGATGGCATAAAGGGCGGTTGATTGGTTTGTATGTACGTTCATTCATTACAACATTTGCCTCGGTATAAAATTGATATAGCTTACGACTAGTATATGGAATTAGTTGAAAGTGGTGACCGACAAGTACTCTCGAGGGTGATGCCTCTGTAAAGAGGCTAATTACTGCTCTAAAAGCGATGTATATGGTACTCTTGTATATGAAGCTTCGCTACCTACTCTATCACACGGTAGTGCTCTAGAGGGTCTAAATGCGAAACGGAAGTGGGATACTCACTCACTCGCTGACTTACTCTGCGTTGAGCGCGGCGGTATCCCATTTATAAGAGGAGCATTATCAGGTCGACTTTTGTACAGCAGGTCATGGGCTGCGAGAATTTTGCAGACATCCCCTTTAGAACACTCTGCCCTATTGTTACGTGAAGCCATGGCTTGGAACTTGTCTCTGCATTGTAGGTCACTTGGTCCTCTTTTCCGTAGGTTCCTGACTAGTCCCTCCGCTAGGATCGTTCGCTGAAGACATACCCTTCTTTAGTCTTTCCAACAGGTACTTCGCCTCTTGAATCCGTGTTTTCGTCGTGTATATTAGGGCCTGATCGTCATACAGATCGTAAGACTTCTCGAGGCGGTCCGCTTTCAGAAAATCTGTCTCTACCCACTCGTGCAGCACCTCGAACGCTAGCAACTTCGTCCTCGCATCACTAGGCGGCCCAACAAGATGATTCACACATCTTGGCTCCATCTCGTCTTGATAGTACGACAATAATTGTCGCAAGAACTCCTCTTGTGAAAGGAATAGCTTCAGCCTGTCAACCCTTTCCCAGATAGCGCGTGCCATTGCGATAGAGTCGAGCACTAATTCTTTGCGATCATCAGATGTTCGAGACTCGATTGGCGCACTGGAGTCGACCTGATCCCCGCTGAGCTCGGGATTTGGGGCTAAGGAACGATTTTTTAGTGTTTTGAAGTCGGCTACTGCTTTCGGGACTCGAAACAGGCAGAAAAGAGGAGGCAAAGATGCCATTCTTTATATATAAGGTGTTTGGGCACCGGCCACCTCGAAAAGCACCTCACCGCCGTCTAAATGCGTGCGAAAGAGGCCGCCGATAATATAAGACTATCGACAGAGTTACCAAGACTGCTTTGAAGTCGACTAACTCCCTTCTATCTAGACGACAAAAGCAAAAGAAGTAAAAGAACAAGTCAAAAGAGTCAAATACGATAAGAAAGAAGAGAAAAGAGAAAAGTATAATAGGTAATTCCTATACTAAATAGTATAATAGACGATCAAGCATTGTCCCTTTAATCTCTCTTGTTCTCGATACTAGTTCTTTTGTCTTGCAGGACTTTGCTATTGCTTTCGAGACTCGAAACAAGTAGACTAATCGTTGGACCAGATTATGATACCACCCCTCTAGCTTGACCTGGCGCCAAGATTGGGTCGCGACGATTTTTTGAAATCGAATCGCTCAAAATAGCTTAGCGCGCTTCGCGCTAAACTACTTATAGTAATCGACTAAACTACTTTGAGCAATTCGATTTCTCGATTTTTTTTTGACTTGAGTCTTGGCATTTGCACGTGACATTTCCAGGTTAGCGCGATCAGTCTAGAAACAAGCAAAAAAAAAAGACAAAGATGTTATTTTCTATATATAAGATATTTAAGTATTAATTATCTTAAAAAACATCTTATTGTTGTCTAAATACGTGCAAAAGAGATTATTAATAACATAAGATTATTAACAAGATTACTAGAAATACTTCGAAGTGAACTAACTCTCTTTAAGTCTTAAAACAATATTGCTAAAACAAAAACAATAAAAACTAGCAATCTTAATAATAACACAAAGTCTACAAAATTAAATTAAGATCGATTTCGATATAGCAAAGATAGATATTAAACTTTTAACAATTTAAAAGTATTATTGTAGTCTCTAGCATATTAAAATTGCGTATCTCGATAACTATATTGCAATAAAAGAAATAACTAGCATAGTAATTGTTGTAATCTAATAAGCAAAATCTTTAACAAAAAATATCGATAATTCTTTTTTTATTAAAGATACTTTTGTCGATATTAAATAAAAAACTGTTAAAACAATTAAGAGCTATAAGAAGTATTCTTTTTAAAAAAACAATTGCACAATTAATATTATTGACAACAATAATTTTAAAAGTAATATCTTTGCAAAAAGAATTTGTTTTAAAGACAAAAATATTTAATTCGAATTTATTTGCTAGAAGTCTAATAGATAATTGTTACAATAATCGTACTTTCCTTGCTTGGCAGAAAGAAATTCCTTGCTTAGTAGAGTATTTCTTGACAATCAAGCCTATATTTAGATTTGAAGGACTTTTCTCCTTCTAGCTAGCAATTCAATTCTTTTCCTTATATTGTGTCCTTCTTTATAGTGCGAGAATCGCATTATTTGATAGCTTCAACAATTGTTTAGTAATCAATTTCTATATTAATTGCAATTAGAGAAGAATATTTCATCAAAGAGAAATTATCTTACTAGAGAGAAATTATCTTATTATTATTTCTGCTTCTTAGAAGTCTACTATACTATATTATAAAGTTTGCTTTTTTATTGCAAGAATTGCTTATCAAAAAGAGAATATCTTATCAATATTTCGTATTGATAGAAGTTTGCTTTATAGACAAATATTACAATTTCTCTCGCTAGCAATCTTGACGTTGTTGCTAGAATTGTCAAATAAAATTATCGAATTTGCGTAAAAGCTAAACGATTTTCTAATAAAAATCAAAGAATTATTGTCAAAATAACTTAAGAAGTTCTTATCTATCTTGCAAAGTATACTAAACAATATTTTCAAATTAATAATTATCTATATAGCGATCAAAACTAGTAAGCGTTCAAAATTTACTAAGTCGTTCTACTATTTATCAAATTATATTGTAGATTAATTGACTTTTATAAAAGCTATAAAGACTTTTGTAACAAATATAAAAGTCTATCAACAAATATTTATTTACTTTAGCTTCTTCTTCTCTTTGCAAACAAGAAAATCAAAGAATTTAACTAAGAAAAGAAGCATTTTGCAAAGTTCGAAATCTTCGACTTTACGTATCGCTATACAATTTTAAAAAATTAACAATACTTTTATATCAAAAAGAAATTGACATTTGTTCGATTTTTCTATATCGATTTTATCGATCTCTTTTATTTTATTTGTTTAGAAGGCTTTTCTCGACTTTCGAAACAAGTCTATATCTTTTGTTGTTTAAACGTCTTTCAAATTAAGCTTTTTCGAAGCTTACATTATCGACGTCTTAAAGAAGAAAAAACAAGAAACAAACAAGACGTCGAAAAACAATCAAGAAAAAGATATCTTGTCTATTCGAGTAAATATATTAGTTACGCTAGAAAATAAAGATTTAGTAAACAATCTCGCAATATAGAAGCTAATTAATTAGACAATAATTAAGGCATTAGCAAGCTACAATGCTTAGTTAAGTAGATTGCTCTTGTCTATCGATCTCTTAAGTTTAATAAATTCTATCGATTAGCAAGACTCTTTAGAACAATAGAATTCTTCAAAATTAATCGAATCAATCAATAATAATATCTTAGAAAATAACGTTATATTTTAAGTCTTTAATTTAGACTATTTTTATTCGAATTTTAAGAAATTCTATAGCAAGAGCAACATTGTTACTATTAAAAAGAAAATTATTTATCGAGAGATACATACTTTTTGTTGTAGAGTAGACAACTATATTACTATTGTTAGAAAAAAGAAAATTAGAAATTATATATCTATATGCTTTTGTAATAATGTATCGTATTAGTAATTAAACAATCTTACTTAAAATAAGAAAGATACAATAATTGTCTTATTTAATAAACTAGATTGTGTTCTTTGTCGCTTAAAAAAGCAATTCAAAATTTTTATATTAACAATTCAAGATAAACTAAATCGAGAAATCTTTTTTGTAAAGAATTTGCAAAACGAAAAGAAGTTATACGTATATATGCAAAATATAGAGTTGTATGCTACATAAATAGATTTAAGTAAAAATCTAGCTAAGACAATCTAGATTTAAAATTACTTGTTGTTAAAGTTTCAAATAATTATATCGTTGTTAATAACAAATATTTTAATTCGAAAATTCGACAAATTGATAGCAAATCGAAAGAAAATATAACAACGTATTGTTTTATCTTAAGAGAAAAATAAAAAATAAAATAAAAAAGAAAGTTAATCTTTAAAGAGATTAAAGAATAAATCGAAAGTTAATAACAAATCTTGTTGTAATTGTTTACAAGCACAAAAAAATAAAGAAACTTTTATTGATTATTCTTTCTTTAATTGTTTTTTCGAATAAAAACAAGATAACTTTTGTTTAAATTATTAGCGATTTTACTTTTCTTTGTATTAGCAAAATTTCTTATTTTATTAATCGAGCTTTTCTTCTTTGCAATAGAGTTTTTCTCATTAAGAGTAAAATTCAAATTTTTCTTACGTCAATAATAGAATAGAAGCTTATATAAATTAACAAAACGCAAATATATTTAAGTCGAATTCGACTTAAACTTACTTAAGTTAATTAAACGCTCAAAATATTTAAAACTAAAAGATTATCTTATTTTCGACAAAACAATTGCTAATAATTATTGTCAATAATGTCAATCTCTATCGAAATAGATTTTATAATCAAAATAGAGTTTCTATTGTAAAAAGAGAATGCAAGAGATTTTTATACTTTTACGAAACAAATAGCGCAAATTTCTCTTTCTAGATCTTAAATTCGCAAATAACATATTAACAAGTCTAGTTATACTTCGATAATTAGAACGAAAATTAAGATTAAAAAGATAAAGAAAATACAAGAGCATATTACGATTATATGTTAAAAAATATCGAGACAACGCATTCTTGAAATTGCAAGACTAATTCTTGTAACAAGATTTTCAATAGAAAGAAAAATAATAACAAGAAAAATAATAAGAAAATTAATAGTTTCTTTGTTAACGTAATATATTATATCTTTTTATAGAAGAACATTGTTAAAAAATCTATTTGTTAACAATATTAAGATACTTTTGAATTTAGAAACAACTTTTATATTTATATGCAATTATATAAAAAGAAAAATTAGCAAAAGGTTTTAGACTTTATCTAGTAACATTGTTTTTAAAACTAGTTTTTTCAAATATAATTGCACGAAAGATAATAACTTTCTTGACAATATCTTTAAAAAAAAACAAAATAATATTTAAAGCATAATATTATATTATAGTAATAATCAAATATAGTATTAGCAATCTATTAAGTCTCTTTTGCGTAAATTTTGATTACAACATATTTATAATATATTGCGTTTTCGTTAAGAAAAAGATATTTAATATAAAGATTAAAAAATGTCTTTCAATTCTATTAAAAGATATCAATACGACAAAATATATTTTAGACAAGTAATTCTTTGTAAACGCTTATTTAAAAAGCAAGAACAAAGTTAATAATAAAGTAATTGCTTATATTTGTTCCAAAGTTTACTTAATAAATAATCTTAAAACAAAATTTCTTATAAGTATAAACATTCTAGAATTGAAAGAAGTAATTATAGATATATTAAATCGAAGATTAAGATTCGAATCTTGTGCAAAAATTTTAGTACTTTACAAAATAAAAACTTAAAACAATATTCGAATTTGTCGAACTATTTGCACAACAAAAAAGAAAATAATTTTTGCAAAATTAATAACAAAAATTGCTATAACTCTAAAGAGAAAAAGTAAACTTTTTAAACGTAATTTTTTTTAAGCTTATAATGCTAAGAATGTATGCTTATTTCGTAAATGCGAACTTTTAATTTATTAATTTTCGCAACAATAAAGAAATTTTGCAAGAACTTAATAATTGTTGTCGTATTAAACGTATTATAGAATACAAGAATAAAAAATATTATATTGTAAAGAAGAAGAATTACTTACTTGCGACAATTTTTTTCTTCAAAGATTATTCAATTTTATCTACGTTAAATCTTGCTAAAATACGTCTCTCTTAAGAGATTATCTCAAAGAAAATAGAAATTTAATTAAAAAACAACATTACTATTTACGAGTTACTTAACGAAGTTTCAAGATATGTTAAGATAATTAATTGTTATTTAAGAATTTAAGAGAATATTAACAATATAGTAGATCTTTCTCCCAAAGAGCATATGAAAATTTCTATAATAATTAACTAACAAACTATTGTTAATGCAAAATTAGCGCACAAAGTTTATTTATTAAGTTAAGAGTTAAAGATTTTAATTAATAAAAAGTTTGACAAGATATATACACAAGACAAACTAGAATAGTTTGAAAATTCTATACTTTTTAAATTTTTTATTTTTGTAATATAGAAAATTGTATATATTAATTTAGACAAAAAGCTTATTCGAAAAGATAAAGTAACAATTGATATTCGAAATCTAAACGCTATTAGTATTACAAATTTGTATTCTTTATTATTACAAGAAGATGTAATAATTAAATTACAAAATTGTTCTTATATTATTGTCGAAAATAATAGCAATTAGTTTTATTAATTTCTAGTTAAAAAGAAATATTAAGATTGTTTTACAATTATCTTTTATAAAGAAAAAGAACAATCAAATGTAACTCTTATAGATTTCAAAGAATTAATATTGTACGTTTAGAATAAAATAAACAAATTTCTTAAATCTTATCGCAAGTTTTACAAATATTATATTAACAATTTTTTAATCTTTTCGCGCAATATTGTCAAGCATTTAACGCATCTTAAGATTATCTTTGCTTTATTTTCTTAAATTAGAATTTCTTTAAAGTTCAAGAAATTATATATCGAATATTTATTTATAATATTATTAAGACAACGTATTGATAATTTAGATCTTTAAACTTTCAAGAAAAAGCTTGTTGCGTTAAAAAAACTTAATTTTTTTAAAATATTAAAGAACTTAAAGATTTATCTAGAAATAACAAATTAACTTCGATCAAAAATCGTCTATTATACGCAAATAGCAAAAGTTCTTTAGAATTTTAAGACAAATTTGCTAAAAAAGTCTCTAGCTAAAAATAGAAAGATTCGTGCACAATATTGCAAAAATATTAGTATTACTTCTAGTAACATAAAGTAACAAAGTTTTGAAATGCTTCAATAACAATTAACAAAAAAGAATATTCTTTATTATTATAATTCTTATAGACAAATAGACTAGTCGCGTCGAGTTAAGTCATCGAGTTCGAGTCAAGTTCCTAGCTCGCCAAAATTCAATTTAAGTTAGAAATCTTGACTCAAGTATTCGAGTCGAATCAAAGAATAGATATGAAGTACTTAGCGTATAATCTAGCTCAACTCGCCAAGATTCGAAAAATTTAGATTATTTTTAAAAAAGTGCATTAATTAACTTAATTAAATTGATTAATTTAATTAATTTGTTTATAATATTATATAGTAATGCATTTAAATAATGCATTTGTACGTTATTTGTGCGTTATTACTTTTAAACTATTTTTAGTAATTCAAATAATGCGAATTTTTTTAAAAATAAAAAATCTTGACATTTTGACGTCATTTTCGATTGCTTAGCGAGTCGATCGAGTCAAGTTAAGAAATCGTTAATCTAAATCGATTTTAAGTCGAGTCAAGAGATTGATATCGAGTATCTAGGTTAAGTTAAAATGTTAATATCGAAACCTAATTTAACGATTAATCTATAGGCAAATGTATATTAATATAGACGATTTCAAGAAATATAAATTCGAAATTTATATCTATTATGTAAAAGATAATTTTGGCACAAATTTCTTTTAAGCAATTAATATATAAACTATAATATATCTTTTTAAACTACTAAATAACGTCGAAAAGAAATACTAATTAACAAAGCTTAAAATAGCAATGTTTGTCTAAATACTTAAGAAAATTCGATATATATTAAATTATATATCGAAAAAAATTAATTATTGTTTTTATTAATTATTTTGCGACAATCGACATTGCAAGACAAATCAAACTATTATTTTCTTTCGTTAATAGAGTAAATCTACAACTTATTTGCGCTTCGCAATATATTTTATAGTTTTTTCTTAATATTAAATAAAAAGCTAGAAAACACAATATTATTCTTAACGCTTTTTTACAATTATTGCGAATTAATTATTTATAAAAGAATCTTATAAGTAACAAAATTCTAAACAAGATATCAATGTATTACGTTATTTTAATCGAGATAACTTTACTCTTTAAGAAAAATTCAACAAAGATTTACAAAATTAATAAAAAGTAATTTGAAATTTACAAAATGCTTCTTAATTAACGCAAAAAGAATAATAGTAATTAACAAAAAAGTCAAAACTATTTAGTTAATTTAGAATAGATATTAAAAAGATAAAAATTTGCTATTATTATTTTGACAAAAGTTTTAGCTTTAGTAGAAACTTAAACTATAATTTCGATACTTAATACAACAAATTTAATATCGAAAAATTTAACAAAGTCGAAAACAATAAAATAGAAATTTGCTATTATAATTTCGACAACTTTAACAATATTAAAGAATTCTTAAAAGATTGCTATCTTGAAAGAGTTAACAAAATTAAAGAAATCGATTAAGTTAAAAAAAATTAAAATAGAAAATATTTAATTTATAGTAAAAAAAGAACTTGTTTACTTTTAAGACAAAAAAAACAAACAATTAAAATTGTGCATTTCTAAAACTATAAAAGCAAGAATCTTTAAGCTATTATATAATAAATAGACGCACAAAGAATTCTTACGCATCTATAATAGAATTCTAGTTAAATCATTATATAAGAGACTTAATTAGACAATTAAAAAGATATCTAAAATATTGCTTATTATATTAGCTTAACAACATAATTAAACATCGTTTGTACAAATAGCTAAAATCTATTATTACAAAGTTAAAGATATTCTATATTATTATTATTAATTTTATTCTTGCGTTGTTAAAGTTGTTAAACAAGTACAATTCTCTTATATCGATAACAAACAAATTCTTCAAAAGAATTATAACAATAGTCAAGAAAACAACCTTTTTAGTCGAAAAATAAATTGTTAAGCTTATTGATGTTCTCGCGAACTAGAGTCTTTCTTTATACATTATTTTCGATAAAGATAGAAAATTTCTATTCGCTTTATAAAAAGCAATTTTCTACTTGCTAAAAGTTGATTTACTATATTTTATTGCTTATTATTTATAGTTAAATAATTAATTAAAAAGATCGAATTAGACAATCGAAATAGTATTACGTTATTATTTTATTACAAATTCGAACGCGAATTGAAAACGTTTTGCTATTAAACTACGTAATATCTTAAACAACTTTAAAAATGCGTTAACAAAAAAATCTTTAAATAAACTAATTTACAAGAAAATCGTTCGCGACGTTCTATTATTAATTAATTCTTACAAAAAAAATACTAACTATATCGCGAAAAGAAAAAGAAGTCAAAGAGAAGTTGCGAAATTTATAATATTTGTTAACGTAGAAATAAAAGTTCAATACAACAACTATTATTAGTCGCTTATTTTAAGAAAAAATAATAAAGCTTTTCTTAAGCTTTATTTCATTTATAAGATTCTAAATTTGATAAATTCTAAACTCTTAAATTAGAGAGTAGAACTTTGTACAATTTTAGGAGCTTATAAACACTTAACATTTAGACTAGATTTATCTTTTAACTAGAAAATTTATTCGATAATATTTATTGCTATACTAAAACTTGCGTTAAAGAAGAAAGATTCGTATTTTAGAGCTATAAATATTAAATTATCGTCTATAAATAATGTTAAAGAAGATAATCAATATAAGCTTGAGAGATTGCTTGACAAACGTGTAACGTTGCGCAATAACAAAGATCGAAAAAAGAAAATTGTTTAAGATTTAGTTAAGTAAAAAGATTAAAGTTTAACGCATAATATATAGTACAATAAAGTCGACTTAAAAGAGACGTTAAATTTAATTAATAATTAATTGAATATCTATAACGCATAATTAATACAAGAATATTAAAGCTTGTAAAGCAATATTGTTTAAGTCAAGACAATAAACACGTCTACTAAAGTGTGTTTTGCTTACAAAAACTTAAAATTCTTGCTCTAATTGCTTGTTGAAAGCGTATTATTACAAAATTGTCTTATAAAAGTATATTTGCTTTGTATTACAAGATTGTTCTTCTTATTATAAGTTTTACTTGCAAATAAATATCGAAATTCTTAGAACTTATAAACGCGCAAAACGCGTTAGCTTTGCTTTATAGTTAAATATAGCTTAACATCAATATTCTTTATGTTGTAGCAATAGATTTCTTTGCTTTTGATCTCGTATAAGAATATTTATTAAATAGACGAAAACAAATTAATAAAGAGATATTGATTGCGAAACAAAATAGTAGTTGAGAAACAAAAGCTCGAAGAAATTGTTTCTTTAAACGTGCGAAACAACTAATAGTGCAAACAAGAGAAATAGTCGATAATTTAATCTTGCTTCGTATAGAATTTATATATTGTAGCAAATTAGCTAAACGCGCAATATAGAGAACAAGAGCAAGAAACGCAACGCAAAATCTTACAAACATTAATATTGTCTTCGAAGATATAAGACTAGAAATTGCTCTTAAAAATTTTCGAAAATAAAATACTATATTAATAAGAGTTATTGTAATCTATTTATTATTTTATTACAACAAAGACTTGTTAAAGAACAAATTGCTTAATATAATTTATTAGCAATTCGACAAACTTAAAGAAATCTTTGTCGAAATAATAAAAAAAGTAGCTTTACAAATTCTAAATTTATTAGATTTAGTCTTATACTTAAGAAAGAAATTAATTGCTACTTTAATTCTTAACAAGTACAAGTTCAAATTATTGTTATTAACAAAGAAGAAATTTACTTGACAAAATTGTTTAATTATTAAGAATCGCTACTTTGCGACAATTACAAACAATTATTAACACATTTTTAACTTAATAAAACAAGACAAATATCTAAAGAATAGAGTTAAGACTTTGAAAAAATTGCTTAGAACATGCAACAAAAATAGAAAAAAGTTGACTTTTATATTGTTAATGTTGATCCTTTATAATATAGTAGCAATTGCGAAAATTCTTTTCTCTCTAGTAGTTTACTTAAAGATTAAAATTTCTATTTTGATCTTATTAGTAATTAACTATTGTAACAAATCTACTAATCTTAAACATCTTATTCTCAAGACATAAAAAAAAAATCAAGCATATCTTAATTTTTAGAATTTAAGTTTATTAAGATTTTCGATCAAAGTAACAATCTTGAAGATTTCGCTTAGCTATTATTTCAAATACATTCAAGAAAGATAGGAATAAAATTTCTCAAAAAAGAATTTATTATCTTGCTAGAAGTAGAAGCAATTGCAATATTTTAGAAACACAAAGTTGATTTAAAAATCTTGGCAAAATTAGTATTTTAAGATTCTTTACTTTGTTAATTAATTACACACACTTATAATACAAAACTAAAAGCTCGCAAAATATTAAACATAAACAAAGACTTTTATCTACTTATAAGAGAAGCACTCGTTATTAATGTTCTTTAACAATTTGAAAAACACAATAACTTTAAATTAGTTAAAATTCTACTTTTTCTTGCATATTACAATATAATAATAATAGAAATTCGTCTATTAAAATCGTTAATAATATACGTCTTTTTTAGCGCGTTTGCAAAAATTATTATATTTTCCAATATTATTGACAACTTAATATTAATACTTAAAAATATTTACAATCTCGCAATTGCAATTTTCGACTCTTCTTTATCTTTTCTCTATATTTGTATTACAATATTAAAATTCGATCTTATTAGATTGATCGTTAAATTAGGTTTCGATATTAATATTTTAGCTCAACTTAAATACTTGATATTAATCTCTTGACTCGACTTGAAATTAATTTAGATCAACTATTTCTTAATTCGATTCGATCGACTCGCCAAGCAATCGAAAATGACGTCAAAATGCCAAGATTTTCTATTTTTAAAAAAATTCGCATTATTTAAATTACTAAAAATAGTTTAAAAATAATAACGCACAAATAATATACAAATGCATTATCTAAATACATTACTATATAATGTTATAAACAAATTAATTAAATTAATTAATTTGATTAAGTTGATTAATGCACTTTTTTAAAAATAATTTAAATTTTTCAAGTCTTGACAAGTTGAGCCAAGTTATACGCTAAGTACTTCATATCTATTCTTTGATTTAATTCAAATACTTGAATTAAGATTTCTAACCTAAATCAAGTCTTAACGAGCTAGAAACTTGACTCGAACTCGATAACTTAACTCGACGCGACTAGTTTAAATCTTATAATTTCTACAAATTTTAATTTTAAAGATTTCGTTCTTGCGAATTTTATTAACTTTAAACTTGCAATATTAAATATATTAATTACAAATAATAAGTTGCGTTCTTTCTTTTATAATACGTTAATTTTAAATAGACTCAATTTTAATAATTTTTCGATTAAGTATTTTTTAAAGAATTTTACGATTCTATTCGATTAATAGTTTTATAAAGTTTGTAACGTTAAGATTGTAACGCAAAAACTATATTAGCAAAAGACTTTTATTAATAAAAAAACACTAAAAGTTAATATATCGAATAACAAAAAATTAATTCTTTTTAGAAATCTATTAATTCGAAAGAATTATTACGTTGTAATATACAAGAATATCTAGCTTATAAATAATTTTTAACGTGTCAAAAATAAATCTAGTATTTTTGTCAAAGAAAGAGATAAAATCGTTGTCAATAAATCTACAAAATTAATGATTTTTTTTGAAGATCTCGTCTTAAGACAAGAATCTAATAAAGACAAAGATAGAAATAACGAATCTTTTAAAGACAAGTTCGACAAAGCAATAAGAAAGAAGACAAAGAACAAGAAACGCAAAAACAAGAATAACAAATTCTTTAAACAAAATAAGATCGAAAAAGAAATAAAAAAGTCTAAAGCAAAAAAGAAACGTAAGAGCGATATTGAAAGAATTAAAACAAAGAACAAGAGCAAAAACAAAAAAATTAAGACAAACAAAAACTTGAAAACAATATTAAAACTAAAATTTAATATCGAGATTTTCTCGAAAAAAATTAAAGCTTTTAATTAATACAATAATATTGCATATTCTTTGTCAAAGAAATATATACGATACTTAGAAAGATATATCTAAGCACAACAATCTTAATACAAAAGAATAGAAAATCGATTAGAATTTCTAGATTTTAGTAAGAAAGAAATTTTGTCTTTAACGTTGCAATAATAAGATAACAAGTTTATTGCAACTTTGTTAAGAGCAAATATATTTTAATTGTTTTACTATTGAGTTCGATATCTAGAAACTCTATTTGCTAACTTAATTGTCTCTTTTTTTTATTGCTTTATAAATCTAATAGATTGCAAAGCAAATTTTACTCTTTTTGATAAAAAAAAATATCGATAAAGAATTGTAGAATAACAAAGAAATTGTTTAAATAGTGCAAGAGAATAGTCTAATCGTTGGGCTCGATTTCGCGAGGAAATCGCTAAGTAATTGAGCTCGAGAAGCTTAACTTTAAAAGATCTTAAATTTTAAAAAATTTATAACTTTCTTGTATTTTATACGTATTTTATCAAAATTACCTTGTTCTGTAGAGAATTTAGCGTGCTTATAAACAAAAAAAGAATTACTTGATTTAAACTAGTTTGCGTAGCGCAATTAATTAATTTAGCTTCGAGTTAAACGAAGAAGTCTATTCGAATCCTTAGGTTAAACAAAAAAAAATATATTCGATTCAATTCAACAATTATACTACAAGAGAATTTGTTATTTAAACAATTGTATTAGCATTTAATATAAAGTCTTTGCAAATAAATTAAAAAGAAACAAGACAATTTATAGTCTAAAGAGAAGAAAGTTTTTTATATAGAAAGCAAGATCTTACTAAAAATCTAATAATTATTAATTAAATATTATTATCTATATATATTTAAAGATGTTAGCAAGATTCTCTTTAAGAAGTATTGCTTCTTATTCTTATACAATTAGAGCAACAATAATATTATTAATTGCAACATATTTAAGAGCTTCTTAATTGCAAGAAATATTATTGTTAATAAAGATATTTTTAGAAAAGAAAAGATTATAAATGCGTCTTTAATTGTTGTTGTACTTTAATATAAGTTCTAATAGTAAACATATATATAAATTAGATAATTAAGTAAATAGTGCAATTAAACAATATATTTGCAATTATCTATTAACGTCGATTATAAATACATTAGAAGCTTTGTTTGCAAAGATATAATTTGTATTTATGCGAAAAATTTGCAAGTTAATATAGTCGATTTTAGTATCTTGCGTAATTATATTTAGAAAAGTAGATACAAAATATTTATTAGAATACTTTTTAAGATATTTGCATTATTTCTCTACTAATAGAGATTTAATTAATAGCAAATTAGACTTGTCTAATAATATTAAATTATATAAAAAGTTCTTCGATACAAAAGTTAATAAGTTTAACATATTAGAAAACAAGAAAAGCAACAAGATTGTTAATAATTATATTTTATTAAGACAATAATTAGAATTGTAAGTTTTCTAACAAGATATATATATATACTTATATTAATAGTTAATACTATTGTTGCATTTGTTATATCTAGTCTATTAACAATAAATGTTATTCGTAATAATTAATAATTTATTCGAAATAAATATTAAGACATTCTTTGCAAAGCTAATAGCAAAATAGAATTTTTGTAAGAGTTTTAATAATAAAAGTAAGTCGAATTGCTTCTTAGAAACGTTAATAAACTTTTACTTTATCTCGAGATAAAGCAACATTTAATATAAAAAGTTGTTTTAATCTATTTAAATAGCACAAGTTATAAACTTCTAGTAATACAATCTAATAAAGATAAAGATTTTGTAGCTTGTTATACTTATTATACATTAACAATAAAGAATAATATCTTAATAGAGCTTTTATCTTATTGTTAAGTGCGATACAAAACTAAAAGCAATAAAAATATATATATTGAAAGCACAAAGAAGATTTAGAAGACTTTTTATATTAAAAGAATCGATTGTATTTGTCGTAACAACAAAGAAAAGATTAATTGTAAATCTTATAATATTTTTGATATTTAATTTGTTATAGAAGATATTGTTCAAATAACAACGCAAAATATTGAAAAATATAATAACAAATATACTAAGTTTAAATACAATATCAATAGAATAAGTGCAAATACTTGTCGATATTATTGAATTAATAAGAGCTATAAGAGTAGACGTACGTGTATTATTTATTATTAGATTTCGTAATTGCAACTTCTAAGCGACAAGAGTTTTTCTTGTTGTTGCTATTTGTCTTCGTGCAATAGTCTCTCTAGCTATCGTCTTAACTCTAAGACGAAGAGCGACGATCTTGTTGTTTAATATAGAATTCTGTATGTTGTTCTTAGATTCCTTCTCTTGATTCTCGAACGACAATAACGATAAAGGACGAGAAAACGATAAAGGAGGAGACGATAATCGACGACGACGTAAGGCGTTTTTGGATGTCTGCCGCGAAGAGGCATCAAATCCTGCATCGAAACGAGCATTTAGTTGCGCCTTAGAGATAGGCTTCCTAATACGGGCAGTGCGGCGAGCACTATTATTGGCGGTGTTCAAGAGCTTCTTGGGGGCGGCCTTGCCGGCGACCTTGCCATTGCGAGGTGCCATTGCATTGATAGTACGAAATAGTGAAGAGGTGGAAAGCAATCGTCGTGGCAATAAGATGGATAGTGAAAGGTGGAGCAATTGCTATTGGCAGTAAGAGGTGGAGCAATTGCAAATGGCAGTAAGATGCGCAGTAATGCGAAAAGGCAATAATTCAATCAAAAGAGCCGAATGCAATAAGGAAGGGGAGGAAAGAGGGAAGTGTAATGGGCAGTCACCATACTAAATAGTATGGCAGACGGCCAAGCACTGCCCCTTTAATCTCCCTCGTCCCCGGCACTAGCCCCCCTGTCCTGCAGGGCTCTTTTTTGAAAGCAAGAACTTCCAGTACCCTCTTCGCGTTTGTACTTTCCACGAGATATGTCCATTGCTGCACGCTGAAAATGAATTTTGGGTACGACCGATTGCAGTCACGTACCCAGTAGTCGATTTTGTCTAGAATGTTCCGATTCTCGCGCCAGCGCTCTGCACTCAGACGGTGCTGTGCGAGGATCTTCAGGAATTTCCAATGGACCAAGACCGGATCTACTGCATGAAAAGTCCCGGCCTCTACCGTGCTGGCTATATGGACCCCAGCGGCATAGAGCGAGCGGAGATTTACTATGTCATCACGTACATGGGGATCCTGCCAAGACCTGGCAACACGGGGCTTTGACGTACATTTCTGTATAATACCAAACCAATGCCGAAACCTGCACAAGAGCGCTGACACATTGTAGCCATGTGCAACAAGGTAAGTTCCGTAAGGGCTCACCACGAAAAAGCTTCAAGGGAACTCGGTGGGAGCGTCCCAGTAGTAAATCGAAAACGAGTCTCCTGCATCTTGTTTCATATACAAAGGAAGCTGCTCGTCGACATCATACGGGGAGTGAATTCTCCATAAATATCCTTCATACTCCTGTGCCCACTGCATCTCAAATCGTTCATTAAAGAGTTTATCGACATACTCGAAAGGAATAAGATCTTCAGTACAACAGCGGGGAGGCATGTACTGCGGCTCAACAATGGACTGTTCGTGGAGCTGGAGATGGCAGCCTAGGCACATTCGGTGGCCGCAACGGAGCACAACAATTCTGACTGTAAGGATGTTGGACAGACACCTAACGCATCTGATCGATTCATTCCGGGCTGGAGATGTGAGTATAGGACGCGGTACGTCCTCGATCGTTTGCCCCGCCTCTAAAACTCTGCAGCTATCGTCTCTGGGAAGTCGAAGGATGGGTATCTCCCCCATTGTCCAGAAGTGGTCGCCTTCAACTTCGGGAGTATATTTGATGGATGGTGCGAGATCGATCTCGGTCTTCGAGGGATAGTCTGTGTCATAAACACTGGCTTCCGAATCTGACGAGGACCCGTTGTACATAATGTACTTAACTGGTCTCGACGTTAAAAACTCCCCACCCACTCCGTCACCCTGGACCGGGCCGCAAGATGGAGTTGGCCATGAATCTTCGCCGGCATCAGAGCTATCGTAAGTCTCTTCGTTATCCTCGCCATAAGTATCACGTTCATCTAGTAGCCCTCGACTAGCAGGTTCTTTGACGTATGCCTTTATCAGATCTTTATGCTTATGGATGGTCGCACTTGAAAAGCCCTCCGACACCAGCTCCCTCCGGAACTCTTTCCAAACAGCTTTGTCGTCGTCTGCATTTGCCGTCAATACTGATCCCTCGGCCTTGCTCCCCGCCAGTAGGTGGGCAGTGATGCCATTAACAGCAAGCTTTATCTCTCTTAGGTCTCCTCCTGCCTCTTCCATGCGTCTCTCAACCCTTCCTACAGACCCTATGGAAACCATGTTGAGGAACAGTGACAGAGCCGATGTGTAATAGACCAGCTTGGCTCTTAATATTGTCAAATCCTGCATTTCGCCATTGCCGAAGCGTATTCGCTGCCATAATTTCCGGCCGCTTCGTTCTTCCTGACCCAGATCGTTGTATTTGGTCAAATGGTTTTCAGCGTTTTCAACAATTTCTCACAGCCAACAAGGATAGACTGCAGCTCGTTCTGACATAAGTCGCCTGACCGATTTAGAGGGCTTTCGGGTTTTTGGATTTTCGTTTTGAGCCGTTGCAGGACCACATGTAGACTTGAAACTTCGTGTGTAAGTTCATCGTAAGCACCGCAGGCTTTTTGAGAGTCTCGCACTACTCGCGAGGCTATTTGGATCAGATTGACAAAGTCGCCGATAGAGAAGCCGAAGGACATGGCTGCTGGATTGATGTGCTGCCGTCGACATCCTCGATACGGAATGAGGTGGATCTCGTCCTCTGTATAGTCTCCATGGACAGATTGCTAGCATCGTAGCTCGGAAGGCTGAGTTGTGACGGTTATGCTGATACACAGGAGATAGGCTGCAGATGCCGTAAATACTGATTGATTGATTGATTGATTATTTTATTAAGCACCCGAGTCTTCTCTATTCGGGAATGCTATGCGACTAATAACAATTAACTAATTAGATTTTGTAAGAAGTCTAAGTAATTATCTATCTACAACTTCTATATAGACTTTTTTAATAGAGCAATTTCTTTAAATACAATTATTTTAGTTTTTATTTTATATTTTATGTTGCTAAGTAAGTTCTCAATTTAATATATCTTATATCGAATATTCTAGTAGTCTATTGTAATTAAAGCTTGAAATTAATTAATAAGTTTTTTTTTTTACAAATATAATTACTTTTTTCCAAATTGTAAAATTTAGTAAATATAGTTTTTAAACTAAGTTTTTTTCAGGTTTTTTTCTTCTTTTTTTACAAATTTTATCTAAGAACAATATACTTTTATATATAAATAAAATATATTTAACTATTTGTAATATTTGTTTATATTAATATTGTTTTGTTCTAATATTAAATATTTTTTATTAAAATAGAAATAAATAAACTTTTAATTTTATTAATTTTATTTGTATTGCAAGTATATTAAGATTCTTAATTAATTTTTTATTAAACTTTAATATTAATTCTTATTTTATAAAATAGTTTATTATTGTTAAGTAAATTAATTATTAATTTGATTTTCGATTTCAACTTCTAAAAGCGACTTAAATTGATAGTTTAACTTTAGAAATCAAATTAAAAATTAATTCGATTTTAATTATTTTAAAATTAAATCAAATTAAATTAAGTTAATTTTCGATTTCAAAAATTAAAATTAAATCGAATTATTAAGAAATCGAAAATTATATTATTATATTAAGAATTACTATTTTTAGACTTATGTTATTATAACTTTGAAATTTTGACTAAAGTATAGTTTAATATATTTCTAGATTATAATCAAACTTGTTTATATTATTATATAATAATCTACTCGAATTAATTGTTACTTGCATTATTATTTTGTATTACTCTTCTATTTTAGAGAGATTCTCTTAATATTCTCGAGTTTACAACTATATTTTATTTTATAATAATTTGTCTAATTTAATTGTTATTTGTATTATTACTTTGTATTACTCTTTTATTTCGAAGAGATTCTTTATATATTATTTAAAGATATTGTTTTTATTATTTTTGTTTGCAATATATCTAATTTTTTAAAAGCTTTAAATTAATTATTATTTTTAATCGAAAATAGTTTTCGCAAATATAATTTGCGCAACTTTCTATTTAGTAGTTAATATTCTATTTAATTTACAAGTTAATTTAATTAAAAATTTCTAATATTTATATTAAAAGAGAAAGATAAATATATTAAGTAAAATTTAAATACTAATATTTAATTTCAAAAATAATAGTTATAAATTGCGATTAATAAAAGTATTTTAAACAAAATTTAATTAAGACTTATCAATTAATATTAAGCAAAAAAGATTAATATAGAAGCACAATCTAAGTTTTAAAACAAATTTGTTTAAGTAATTTTAATTTTAATTTTTTTTTAAGATTGTTTGCAAGAGTTTTTATAGACTTTTAAATTATTTTATTGTTTACAATTATTTGGGCACAACATATATAAAGAAATGTCTTTAATTTACTTTTTGCTTAAAACAAAAAAAATCTAGATTATAAACTACAATTAATCTAGTCTTTAATTGCGTAAATTACAATTAATAATACAAATAAATAATCCAAAACTAATATATTATTAGAAGAAAAGTTATATTAATTTGTTGTTCTTCTTTGTTTAAAATAATTAAGAAGATTAACTATGCAAGACTTTTGTTAATTTAAATTTACTCTTTCGAATTATTAATAATTTTTACTTTTAAAAATTATTAGAAATACTTCGATAAAAGCTAGTGCTTCTAGATTGCACAAAACTATCAAAAATAATTCTCTCGAATTTCGATTAAATTTATAAGAAAATCAAGATAGATTTTAGAGATATTTAGTATATCTTTATTGCTTTAAATTCATAGTCTAGTTAGACTAATTGCGTCGATTCAAGAAATCGAGTTCGATTCAAGAAATCGAATTGAATCTTAACGATTCGATTCGAATCGAATCGAAAGTCTTCACAATTCGATTTCTAAAATTGAAATTAACAATTCGATTTAATTCCAATCTTTAAATCGAAAATTAAATCGAAAAATCGAATCTAATCGTCAAGACTATTATTTTTAGTAAATTTTATTATTTTTAGTAACAATTAATTGATAATTTAATAGAAATAGTTAATTTATTTAAGTTAATTAATATTAGATTGAATTGTTTTTATATTATGCATTACTATTGTGCATTATTTAGAAAACAATTAAAAAAATCTAGATTTAAACTAAATTTATACTATTTTTAGTATTTTTAACGTTCTTGACGATTTGATTCAATTCTAATCTTTAAATCGAAAATTAACTCGATTTGATTCGATTCGATTTCAAAATAGTTGAAATCAAATTAATTTTTAATTCGATTCCTAAAGTTAAATTGTCGATTCGAGTCGATTTTAGAAGTTGGAATCGAAAACAAAATCGACAATCAATCTAAGTCTAGTTCTCAAAAAATTGTTTACTTAGAAGTGTTAATATATTGAGTTAATATTGTATTTTAATTTCGCAAATCTTTTATTAAATTTACTTCTCTTAATATTAAGTATATAGATTGTTAATTAATATTAAAGCTTATAAAGATCTTAAAGTTTTTTAAGATTAAAAACAATTTTTTTAATATTGTTATTAATAACGCAAGCAATAATAGTACTTTGAAAAACAAACTTGAAAAAGCTCTAAATCGACAAGAATTTTAATAAAACAAATAATAAAACTCTATTTCTTGTTTAACTTATATTATTAATTTAATAACTTAAAATTTTATTAAAATTTTAGAATTGAAAGCAATAACTAACAATATTGTTATATAATTAAAAAATATACAAGTTTAAGATATTGCAAGAAATACAAGCTTATCTATTGTAATTAAAAAGATATTTATTTTTGTAATAATATAAAGAAATAATATATTTGCTAAATTTTATCTAGATTTGTATTTTTATAATTGCTATTAATAGTTTAACTTAATATTTGCTTTACTTTAAAGTCTTTTAGAAGCAAATCGAAAAAAAATTACAAAAACTAGTATAAGACATTTGTATTTGTTAAAACTCTATCTATTTAATACTTTATTATATATATTAATTACGCAATTTTATTAATCTTTAGATAGAGAAATACTTTTAAGGTTAAAAAATACAACAAATTAAATGAGACAAAAGCAAATAATAATTAATTTTATTTATTAACAATATATTAAATACTTTTTACAAATATACTCTTATAGTTTTACAAACAACTAATATAAGTATTTATTTATAATTTTAAATATTCGATATAATATTTAATTATCTTAAATATCTAAAGAAAATAATTAAAATTAATATTTGTTTTTTTAACAAAGATTGTAATAAGAGCTTGCAATAAAACTTTAATAAAGTTTGCAAAACATTATTCGAAGACAAAAAAATTTAATAATATATTATATAATTTTATTGATATTCTATATTCTACGCAAAAATTAAGTCTTTACAAGATATATAATAAGAAGAAGAATAATAATATTGTTAATTATAAGATAAAATACAAGATCGAATTTAAAATCTATTTTTAATATTATTACAATTTAATTGTTAGTTTAAAAGCAAAAGTATAGAGAGCAAATATTGCTAAAAAGATAATACAATATAATAATATATATTATTTTTTGCTAATACTTTTGTAGTTTATTGCGGTTGTTGCAAAATCCTTATTTCGATAATTTTAATACTTTTGTTTAACTTAGAACAAAGACAATTAATATCTTCGAACTAATATTATAGAAAATAAATATTTAACTTAAAAGTATTAAAGAGATAATACTTCGAACTTTCTTAAATTAATACAAATAACTTAAAATATACTTTTATATTTAGTATTATTAATAAATATTAAACAAACTTTTAGTTTTGTTCGAAAAATATATTGATAAAATTAATCTTAAATAAGTTTGCAAATAGTTGAGCAAATTATAATAATTAAATATTGTAATTGTATTATAAATTTAGATTTAAAGAAAATTGTTATTAAACTATAAAATATATATTGCAAAGAAGAAAATAATAATTAAGTAATAAATAAAGAAGAGAATTTTTTTCGAATAAAGTTCGAGATTGTTCTAAATTAAATTTATTAATAAATATATTATATTATTAAAAATATTGTATTTACAACTATAATATAAACAAACAAATCTTATTAGTAATAATATAAAAAAATGATATATATTTAATAACTTCAATTACTAAAAGAAAATTATTAATAATTAAATCTCGAAGATTTGACTTATAGCTAGTACAAAAAATATATTATAATTGTTTGAGAAAAAAATATAGAATTACTTTAGAGTTTCTATTACTAAAAAAAATCAAATTGCTTTATTAAATACTTAATAAATTAACAATTCTTAAGCTAAATTGTTACGCATTTAATGTAAATTATTGCAAGATTTAAATTTATATAGAGTAAAATGTTAATTAAATCTTATAATTACAATAATAATACAACAAAATAATATACTTATTAGAGAAGAAAATATATATAAATACTTTTGCAACTTCTTAAAGTGCGTCTAAGATTAAACTCTAAATATAATATTTGTTTTTCTAACAATAAACTAATCGCGAGAAACCGAAAATATCACGTGAGAGCGTCAAGATTCGGTTCCTCTATTTTTTTTTAAAATCGAATTGCTTAAAATAGTAACTTTTCGACTAAGCTAAACTTATTATAGTAATAAGCTAGCTTCTTTAAGCGATTCAATTCTATTCGATTTCTTAACAATTCGATTTGGTTCCAAAGTTGGGATCGAATATCGAATCGACGATTAATCTATCTAACTATTGTAATTCTAAGTCTTGTTGTATAGTATTTTGCAAATTAAACGTTAAAATAAGCGTTTAAAAATAAGAAAATCGATCGACTTTTAATATTTTTTAATTTCTTAAAATACAATAGTTTTAGACTTTTATTTTTGCTCTCTTTATTGCAAAATATTAGTATATTAGTTGAAAATATATTATCTATTTGTATTATCTTGTCTACGTTAATATTACAAATACTCTTTTTTTCAATATTTTTGTTTTCGATACTCTTGTTTTTACTATTATTTATTTCGTCTTATTTAAATTAATTACGAGAAATTATTCTATTGCAAGAGAACTTCGAAGCGAACTTTCGAACTAGCAAATCAAGCTTATCAATTATAAACAAAATATATTGTATTACTTGCATATATTATTTGTTTACTTTGTGCAAATTATTGAAGATAATAATATTAATTAAAATAGATTAATATATACGTAAAAAATTATAAAGAAAAGCGCGATAATTTTTAGAACTTTTATCGATAGAAATACGTCGAAAATTGCATTAAAAATTGTGTAAAAACAAAAGCTTAAATTAACAATTAACATCAAAATTATATAAAATAAATAATAAAGAAGTTAATATAAATAAACATGCATTATTTATTGATAAGATTAGATAAATATTAATATAAAGAAATAATAATTGTGTTAAGTAAAAAGTTCAAAATAAGTAAAAGTAAAAGTAAAAGATAATTCTAATTCTAATATATATAATTCTTACTTTAATTTGTAAAATTATCTTTTAATGTTTTATTTATAATCTTATCGATCTTTGAAACTCTTCTATATTTTAAATTTTATAATACTCTACTAAATATAAAGATATACTTATAATTTAGTATACGATTGCATTATCTATATACACTACTAGTAGACTAAGCTAAGAAATTGTATAGACAATAAAATTACTATTAATTAACTTAAAAAATATTGCAAATTGCAATTATATACAAGAATAAAATAATAATAAGAAAAAGTTATATCGAAAACAAAGCAACTATTGCAAGATTATCTTAATTTGCGTTAAGAAATTGCGTAAAACATCTATTTAAATAGAAGTTTCTTAATCGAATTGTAAAATTATAGAGAATAATATTAAAGATAAGATTGATAAGCATTAAATTAATTAAGATATTTGTAGTAATATATTTAGAAAATGCAATAAAATATATAATGTTAACAACTTAATAGTATAGTACTTTGAAAATTAATTTAAATAAAAAGCAAAAAAGAAGTTTGCAATTAAAAAAATAGAGTAATTTAGAGTTACTTAAGAAGTGCAAGCAATACGTAAAAATATGAATATAATAATAACGTTTTTCTCTTAAAATATATATATTATCTAAATATATTACTTATTTTCTATATTTAAGTTAATTAATATTGTAGTTAAGCATTAACAATAAATTTAATATTAATAAAAGCTTTTCGATATTTATAAAATTAATTATAAAAAATATAATTAAAACCGGTTATTTACTATAGTAATTTAAATAACTTGAAGAAAGCTAATAACGTCAATTCTTTTAATTTGTATAGTAGCTTTGTTAAGAAATTTACGTTATTAAAAAACGCAAAAGAGAAAGAAATTTCTAATTTTATCGATATTAAGATAGAGGATTTTGACAATATTGTTAAAAAGAATAATAATAGTTAAGAAATTCGATATATAATTTAAGAGAATGCTAAAACGTTAAGTTATAACTACTATAAAGTTACTAATATTAATAATAATAGCAAAAAGAAAAATGCAAGCAATAAAGATTAAAATTGCAATAATAAGAATAATAACAAGATTGAAAGCAACTCGAATTGAACTATTTAAAATAATAATATAGCAAACAAGATTATTAAGATCTTGGACTAATAACTTTATATACTTAACTTAGAAAGCTTATTATTACAAATTAATATTATAATATATTATTATATTGTATTATTATATTGTATTACTATATTGCATTATTAAATTTAAAATATACAATTAAGATTTTAAACAAATTAATTATAATCTATAATAAAAATTAATATTTTAACAATTCGAGTCGATTTTTCGAGTAATATATTTGATTTTTTAAGAATTATGCTATTGCTTAAAAGTTATTAGTTCTTTATATATTTTTAAATAGAATATGCTTAAATATTAAAGTTTTAATAGCTTAGTAATAGAGTATTTTAACTTTTAATAATAGTAATACAATATTTATAATAACATTATTAAGAATATTACTATGCTTTTATTAATATTATTGTAAATTTTGTATTATTGTTATTGCAAATTAAAAAATCGAGAATTTAATATTTTTTCAAAATATATATATATTTTTTTTTTACAATCTTTGACAAAACTATGCAAAATAAGATTGTTAAACTCTTTAACTAGAAAAATTAAGTCAATAATTTGACTCTAACTATCTAGATAGCTCGAATATATTACTATAATACATTACTAAATAATTTTATCTCGAAAAATTATAGAATAGAATATAATTTTCTACTATTTATTTCAAAATTTCTTTATACTAATACTAAGTCTTAATATTTCGATTCGATTTTTTCATTTAATTTTCGATTTTAAGTTTAAAATCGAATTAAATTGTCGATTTCAATTTTAAAAATTAAACTATTAAGATTTTCGATTCGATTCAAATTAAATTGTTAAGATTTAATTCGATTTCTCGAATCGACGCAATTAGTCTATTGTTAAGTCTTTTTTTTTTTTTTTTTTTTTTTTATATTTTTAAGATAGTAGACTACTTTTGTAGACTTTGTTGTCTAATTTATATTATATTTTACTAGTTTATTTTATTTATTCTTTATTTATATTTTATTTGTTGTTTACTTAATTGCAATATTTGTTATTTTACTATTTTTAATATTAATTTATACAAATATTTAGTATAACTCGATCTCTATATTTTTATTGCACAAAATATTAATAAATCTAATCATATTTTTAATTAAATATTAATTTAAATTGTTATTTAAATTCTCGATTATCTTAATTGTTGTTTAATTGTTTATATATATATATATATATATTATATTCTAAACTTAGAATTTGAAATTGTTATTCTAGATTAAGAAAGAGAGCAGAATTGCTTTAGAAAGAGTAGCAAGAAAGTAGAGAGAAATTGTATATAGTTAAGTAATTAGATAATATTAGACTATAGATTTAAGAATATTTACTATTAGTATTAGCAATCTATTTGCAATATATATGCGATCTCCTTTACTTAGATCTTAGAATTCTAGCTATTTAATATATTATTAGATTATATAGTACAATTTATATATATATTGCAATAAGTCTCTATTGTTATAGTTATCTATTAAGTAGAATTTTATTTTTACTTTCTTATATTAAAATCGAAAGTAAAACTTTAGTTATAATAACAAATATTAAAATAACAAATTATTAAGATATTTTTAGAAACAATTTTAGAATTATAAAAATTCAAAAACACTAAAAGAAAAATATAAAAGATAAATTAACTCTAATAAATTATCGAAAATCAAGAATTTTAAACCTTAAGAATATAAGATTAACAATTTAGAAATTAAAATATTATTAAATTAGAAAAGCAAAAAAAGAAAAATTAAAGTTAAATAATTAAAAATAGCAATTAAAGTTGCAAATTTTAAAGTTAAGATATTTTATTAAAATTGCAACTAGTTTTTACAACTAAAATAATTAATTAATTGTTAATTAAAATATAATTAGTAAAGAAGATTTTGCAATAGAATAATTAATTTAACTAGATAAAAGCAAAAGCGCTTTTTAAGCTATCTTCTTAATTAAAATTAGAGCAAATCTTTAATTAAGAATTTTTCGCTATTAATTAATTAATAAGCAACTAGAAGTAATAGTAGATTAAAAAAACTTAGTTGCGAAAATTTAAGAAAATAAAAAAGCAATAAACAAAAAAATAATGCAATATTAAAAGATTATAAAAGAAACTATTCTTATTATCTTTGCAAAGATATATAAATACAAAAAAAAAGATAAATTTTAATTATTATCTTTCGAATTTGCTATTGCAAACAATTTTTTTAATTTTTTTAATTTTTTTAATTTATTTGTTATTATTTTTACTATTTATTGTTAAACTATTTTTATAGATACAATAACTTAAAACTTTAAAAAGTTAATAAAACTCTTCCCTAATATATAGATATTGTTGTCAAGTTAAATAATAAACTCTATAAAAGTTTTTGCATTCTATTGCTATATAATTTCTAGTATATTTTTTTAAGAATATCAAGAGTATTGCACTTTAACAAACTTAATATTATTAATTTTCTAGAACAATTTGCGAATATTTATAACAAATAGATTGATCGCGTCGAGTTGAATCATCGAGTTCGAACTAGATTTCTAGCTCGCTAAGACTCAATTTGGGTTAAAAATCTTAACTCAAGTATTCGAGTTAAATCAAAGGGTAAATATGAAGTACTTAGCGTATAACTTGGCTCGACTCGCCAAAACTCGAAAAATTTAGATTATTTTTAAAAAAGTGCATTAATCAACTTAATCAAATTAATTAATTTAATTAATTTGTTTATAATATTATATAGTAATGCATTTAAATAATGCATTTGTACGTTATTTGTGCGTTATTATTTTTAAACTATTTTTAGTAATTCAAATAATGCGAATTTTTTTAAAAATAAAAAATCTTGACATTTTGACGTCATTTTCGATTGCTTGACGAGTCGATCGAATCAAGTTAAGAAATCGTTGATCCAAGTCAATTCCAAGCTAAATCAAGAGATTGATATCAAGTATTTGGGTTAAACTAGAATGTTAATATCGAAATTTAACCCAACGATTAGTCTAATAACAAATATAAAAATTCTATATTTTATAAGATTATTAAATTTTCTTAATACTATAATAAGCTTATAGAGGATTTTATTAAATTTAGTTCTTTTTAACAAGCTAATAAGTAATATAAGTTAATAAAAGAATTCAAGAAGAAGTATCAAAATAAGAATTTTATCTAGAAGATTAACTTTTGTTTCTTTCTAAAGTTCTTAAAAGATATAACGAAAAAAAAGTTAAACAATATTTGCAAATATAATTATTAATTCGAATCTATTTCTTCGAAACTTCTTAAAATTAATTAAATAAATAAGTATATTAGATCTTCGTAATATTTAAAAGATTTCTTCTGCAATATTTGCATAAAAGTAATGCGTAAATACAAAATTAATTTAAACAATACAATTACTTTAAAGTTTAAATTACTATATAAAATAAAATAAAAATAATTAAGAACAATATTGTTATGCAAGAAATAAATAATAACAATAATTTAATAATATAACAAGTTGCAAATATTAATATAAGCAATTTAATAAATATAATTAACATAAAAAAAAACCTAATAAAGAAGATAATTATTTCTAAAATAACTTTTTCTTCTTTAGTATTGCTTGCAATTGCAATTAATAATTTGAAAACTAACAAATACTAAATATCTTAACAAAAGTTTTTATAAAGCATAAAATTAACAATGCGCAAAATATAATAAAGAGCGAAGTTTATTAAATAATTTCAAAAATAATAACTTAATTTTAAAGAACTTTGCGATTTTCTATTTTGCAAACTTAAATAACAATTTAGATACAATCTTAAGAAATTGTTTAAATTAATTAAGAATCTATCTTTATTTCTAAGTACAATTAATCTTAATTAAAATCTAATAAGTATTTGTTTTGTTACAATCTATATAGATAATAAGTTTATTTAAATTTTACAATTTTAAAAACAAATAAGAAATTATATCTAAATAAAAACAATTAAATTTGTTATAAGTTTAATAGTTTTACAAATAAAGAAATAAAGCTATTTCTTAATAATAAAAAATTAAGTTCGAGACAATAGATCTTTGTCTTTAATAAAGAGTGCAAGATTGTATTCGAAATCTTGTAATTAAAATAAGTGCAATAAGATTAAATACTAGCTTTTTGTTATAAAATAAAGAGATTAATAAGTTGAATTAAGCAATAGTAAAAATTAAGAAAATTAAATTAAAAATAACTCTTCTAGACGTCAAGTATTATAGAAATCTTTATTAGAAAAATTGACAAAGAGAATCAAACAAAGAATTAGAAACAAGAAAGAGTTTTCAAAAGTTAAAAATATTAAATCTAACAATTATTCGAAGATATCAAAGATTCTAGATAGATTTAAATATATAATAAAGAATATTATTATAAAAGATAGTCTATTAATAATAAATCCAAACTTTAGAGTTATTAAATATTAATAATTTAAATTCTAGAAAGATTAAGATATCTCTATCTATTATGCGCAAAATATTGAATGCTTAAAGAGAATATTGTAGACTATTTAAGATTAAGTCGACTCAAAAATATTAACGCAAAATATTCTTATCTTAAAAATAAAAATAAAAATAATAAATCTTTTAGATCTTTATTTACAATTTTAATTGTTTTTTTTGTTCTTTTTTTAACAAGAAACTCGATACTATTGTAATTAAGAGAAAATCTTAAAAATCTATTAAAAAAGAGAAAGAAATAGTTGTTACAATAAGCTTAATTAATATTAAATTAAACAAGACTATTAACTTTAAGAATATTATTGTTAAAGTAAATTCTCTTGGAACGTTATATTTTGTCGTTTGCTTAACCACTTAAATACTATTAAAAAATATAAAAATTAAAGCTATATTTAATTGTAATGCGAAAATTATATTTACATTTAATAAACTCTAACTTGAGTTCTAGATATATCTAGATCTACTATAACAAAAGTTGTAGTTTTGTATTACTAATATTTAAACTTCTCGCAAATCAAGATTAAATCTAGTAAATTTTGTATTACTTGCGAGAATCTAGAAGTTCAAGCCAGGCTTTTGGGAAAGACAATCTTGATATTCTTTAATATTGCGCTTGTAGATACGTTCGCTCTATATAGCAATTATAATCTATCTACGTAAGATGCGCATCTATTCTTATAATCTATTAGATTTATCTTCAAAGTAAACTTTGCTCAAATCGATTAAATTTAACGTTTAAATCGAAAAATGCAATAATTTAAGTTAACTATACAACTAGCAAGCAATTGCAAACATCTATACATATTGCAAATATCAAAACTTTATATATTAAAAAATAGTCTAATTTAATTAGAATTTCGAAACTTGTTCGAATATAAAGAAAACAAAATAAGCTCTTCGAGCAAATTCTATCTTGATAGTACTAACTTAAGTATATAAAATAGTTAGATTTGTAAGATTTGCAAGATCTTAAAAGAATCTTTATCTATTAAGTTTAATTTGTCTTCTAAAAGATAGATACAATTATATTAATAAAGATTTAACAAATAAAACAAGTTCAATTATTTAACAAGACATTTTTATATTATTAATAGAGATTATTAGAGTATATATTTGCTTCGAAAAAACAATAGAAGACGCAGAAATATTTGTCGAAAATATTGTAATTTATATTTTTATCTTTATAATTTCTTGATCTAATTACAAGATACTATTAAAACGACTTTTTTAACAAAGTATTTGCATAAATTTCGTAAATATAAATACTAAGTCTCTAGAATTAATTATTTATTTTGCAAACAAAATAAAGTATATTAATGTTTTAAGAATACTTATTAGTTACTTAAATAACAAAAATAAAAATGTTATATTTTTAGAGAAATTTTCAAATCTCTAGAGAATTGTCTAGTTAATTAGAATTATTAATAATTCGAATATTTTAATTGTGTACTATAAAAGAAACTTCTATTATTTAGTTGTTACAAAAGTTTAATATTCTTTGTTAATTTTTTGTTATATTGCGTTTTTTTGTTCGAATAAATATTATATATAAACAAAAAGTTTAAAAAACACATCTAATAAATACAAGTAATTTCAATAATTCTATTCTAGACAAATATCTAAATAGAAGAAAAATGCTAGAACTATTAATTATTAAAAATTTCTAAAAGAAGTTTAACAAGAAATATAATTCTTTTTTAATACTTAAGTTTTTAAGTATTAAATACAATTTTCGTCTTACTAAGAAATACATTTAAAAGCTAATTATAAAATTTAAACTATTTTTGCAAAAATAAGAGCTTTTAATTACAATATTGTTTAATTGTAAAATTATATTAATTTAAAGCTTTTTTAAAATGATTAAGATTAGATTAAAAATTGCATCTAATTAATAAATTTGCACTATAAAGTATAAAGTATAATAAATTCTAGAATTTTTCATCTTTCATATATTATATTTTACTATAATTAAGATATTAAAGAAATATCTATAAACAAGATTGCTAAAATATTGTTATAAGTTTTATCGAAATTCTTGATTTTTTGTAAATAAAAAGAAGAAAAACAAGTATTGCATAATTAATACTATTATAAATATTAACAAAATAATTGTTTAAAATACTAATATATATTCTAATATCGTAGGGTTTACAAAAGAGCTTGTTAAAATAATAATTATATTATTAATCAATTTCTTTTCGAAATATAATTAGATAAGTTTCGCGTTAAAAAGTTGTATTCTTAAAATCTTTATAACTTTTTTTGAAATGCTTAGAATAACTTGTCTATTGCAAGATACTACTAACTTAATTATTTAATTTGTAAGAATTATAATATATATTTTAAAGAATCTTTTTAATAGATGCTACTTATTTATAAACAATATAGATATAAAGAAATTTAAGTTAAATTATAATAATAAAAAAATTGTTTCAAAGATTAAATTGTTTGTATTAAAGTATATTTAGTAGTTAAATACAATACTAGTAAACGTAAAGCTATTTAAATATACTATGTTAGACGAAAAATTATAGTTCTATAAGTTAAATATTAAAATTGTCAATTTTGTGTATAATTTTAATAAACAATTTCTAAACAACATCCAAATTATTAAGACTATTAGATAATTGCTATATAGAGATATTCTTAAAGCTAAAGTTTTTATAGAAGTATATATCTATTATTAAATTTAAATACTAGAGTTTGTTATTGTTGCAAATAGATTAATTGTCGAGTCGAATTTCGATATTAACATTCTAGCTTAACTCGAATACTTGATATCAATCTCTTAACTTAACTCGAAATCGATTCGAGTCAACGATTTCTTAATCTAACTCGATCGACTCGCCAAGCAATCGAAAATAACGTCAAAATGTCAAGATTTTCTATTTTTAAAAAAATTCGCATTATTTGAATTACTAAAAATAGTTTAAAAATAATAACACACAAATAACATACAAATGCATTATCTAAATACATTACTATATTATATTATAAACAAATTAATTAAATTAATCAACTTGATTAAGTTGATTAATGCACTTTTTTAAAAATAATCTAAATTTTTCGAGTTTTGGCGAGTTGAGCTAAGTTATACGCTAAGTACTTCATATCTATCCTTTGATTTGGCCCAAATACTTGAGTCAAGATTTCTAATCCAAATCGAGTCTTAGTGAATCAAGAACTCGACTCGAACTCGATGATTTAGCTCGACGCAATTAGTCTAGTTGCAAAGTCTATTTATTTTTTGTTTAAAAATTAAATATATCTTTATATAAGACTTAAAACAACAAAATACTATAAACAAATTAAAGATTGCTTTAATAAAGACATTAATAATGCGTATATTAAACTACTCTATCTTAGCTAACAAGATTATTTTAACTATAGATTTAAGTTTAAAGAATTAAGAAAATATATTAATACAAATTAGTATATTAACAAATAATTTTTTTATTTTCTATAATGTAAGAGTAAACTCTAGAGCAAATAGAAATTTTAATACAATGTTAGAAAGCAAGAATATCGAAAGCTTATAAATATTTTAAAGAAAATTTAATTCTATTTATATAAAGTTTAATTTACAATTAATATTAATTATAATAATTTAATAATTTAATTTAATTGCTTTGCAACAAATCTATCTAGCGCTTTAATCACTTGCTAGTTAGTTCTCGAATTACTTTTGTTACTCTCTTAACTCTAGAAGTTGAGCGCTAATTTTAAAATCTTAAAAATTTTTAGATCTTAAAAAATGAATAACTCGTGTAATATAGAGACAAAATACAACGATAGTAGCTTATTTTGTAGATAAAGGCTAGTAGTCTTACATAAAATTTAAATTATTCGATTTGCGTAACTTGTTCTATAGTTATTAGTGTATCAAGATCTTGAGTCGAACTTATATCTCTATCCAATTTGTCGAGTTAAATCCAAAAAAAAGTGTTTAATCCAATTCGAAGATTACTCTAATTGTTAATACTTTATTTAAGCTAATAAAGAAAGTTTTTACAAATTAATTACAACATTTGTACGCAATCTTGTAAACAAATAAGATAATAATTCGAGTATTTATTAAGAAAACGTTGTTTTAACTTAAGTTTAAATAGAAAGCTATATTGTTAATTAACACAAAATATTTAATCTAGTATATTATAAATTAAAGAAAAGTTTATATAATAATCGATTTGCTAACATTGCGAGCAAAACAACTAGAATGAAAAAATAAAAATATTAAAGAAATTATATTGCGTCTTGGTTATTTTAAAAAAAAACAAGAATCTCTTTAATAATATTTATTAACTACAAATGCATCTATTTTAATTTAAAGATTTAATTTTGTTATATAATATTAAACTTAATAAAAGATACAACATAAAATTATTTTTTTAATAATTAGATTTCCTCAAAATAAAAGAAGAAAACAAAGCTAAGAACTTTTATACTTTAGAAAAAGTTAATAGTACAAAACTTAAAAAAATCTATTTAGATAATTAACTAAAAAAATATATTGAAAGAAACAAGAATCTTTAGATCTTTGCAAAATTAAAAAACAAAAATAAAAAAGTAGAAAATAACTTTATGAGAGAGATAAAAAATTAGTTTAACTAAAGCAACAAGAGATTGTTTTCAATTGTTTTATTATTTTTATCTAGTTATACTTATTATAATTACACAAAAGTCTAAAAAAAATTCAAGAGAAAAAAAAGTAGCAATCTTTATATTTGTTTTAATTGCAAAAACTTTATTATAGAGTTTATTGATTTATATATACTAAGAGAAGTTTACGCGCAATTGTGCAAAGTAATTTACAAGATATTATAGTTCTAAGTATTTAAAAGAAACAAGTTAAAGGCAGAAATATTAAAATATTAAAATATTAACAATTCTAATCAATTAAGAATAGACAAACAACAATAGCGTTTACTTATCTACTTTAATTAATAAAAAACAATAAGTAAAAAACCATTTAAAAATATTAATAAAAAGCTTTGACTTAATATTCTAGTATTGTAAAAATACTTTTAGATTATAGAAGACAAGTTTTAATTATCTTTTACAAAGCATTTCTTCTCAATAAATATAATAATATTATACGCAAGTTATATTAACTTTATATCTATTTATAAGTTAATATATAGATATATATTAATATAACCTTTTTGTATAACTAGCAATATAATTATTGCAAATATTGATTAAGTCTATAAGTAATAATTCTTTGCATTTAAAACTTTATATTTGTTAAATTTTTAAGATTAATTATTGCTCTATTTATTAAGATATAGCGACTTAATAATCTAATCTTTTATTAATTAAATTCTCTTTCTAATTTATTATTCTTGCATAAATCTTTTTTTATTAAACTTATATTATATTTTAAGAACAACAATTATAAGATATTAGATATAAACAATTGTTTACAAGAGAAAATTCTTAATCTTTAGCAAGCAGTTAAGATTAAGAACAAGAGTTACTATCTATATTAATCGAAGAATTTTGTAAAAAACAATAGTTTGCATTTGCTAAACAAAATTTAAGTTAATCTTTAATAACTTCTATACATTCTCTTTATAGTTAAAAATTAGATTTTTAAATTAAATTATTTTAAGCGCAAAATCAATAAATACAATTGCAACAATTATAAATAAAATCTTAAATATTATAATTTTAAATATCTTAAACTTAAATTTTAATTAAACTACAAAAAACAATTATTCGATCTATAAAAAATAACTTAAATATTAAAACTTATATTTATATTTAGATAATAAATATTCTAAACTGAAACAACAAAGTTATAAGAAACAAACAAAAAAAACTTTTAGAAAATATTCGAAACATAGTTCAAAATATATTAGAAACAACTAAAAATTAAATATAAGATCTTTAATAAACAATTGCAAAAAATAATTAAATATAAATAAATAATTTGTAATAACAAAAGTTAAGAAATATAGCTTAAAATATAAACAAAAATAAGATACTAAGAATCTAGAATAATTAAATTTAGCTTTGCAAGTTCTAGCTCTTGCAAACACTAAATATTTTGTTTAAATAAATAAATAAATAGATTATTAAAACAATATTGCGAATAGTAAAGCAATATAAGAATTTATAGAGAATTTTAGAAAAACTAAAATAAGTTGTATAAAATTGACTTAAATATTGTATTATAAAATTAAAATATACTATTAACTATATAATCGACAATTATAACAAACTAAATATTAGAAAGTTCAAGAATTTAATAGCGTCTATTGCACAAGAGCTTGCAAAAATAAAATTAAAAAATTATTTTCGAAGAATTAATCTAATTAGAATCTTAAACGCAAAATCAAAAAAATTTGTTAGATAAAAGGTTTTTAATTTTATCTTTTTCTATAAAAGATATAGAGAAATCGCAAACGTAAAAAGAAAAATAAGAAAAATATAAAATATTAACTTTAAAGTCGAATTTAACGTCGAAATTTAAAAATAACAAAACTTACAAAAAAAAAAAGAAAAAAGAGAACAAAAATTTAAAGTTTTTAAAAGAGATTTTTCTTTGTCATTACAATTACAAATTCTAATATTAAAATTATCTTTATTAAATCTTAAGTAATTTAAAATTACTAATATAATTAAATCTTATTTCTTAATTATAGAAATTGCAAAGATCTTTCTAAAAATAATAATTATTATTATTTCGACAAAAAAAAAGAATAATTCAAAAAACTATTTTAGAGTAACTCTTAAATTACTTTTGCTACTCTCTTAATTCTAGAAGTTAAACGCTAATTCAAAAATCTTAAAAAACTTTAAATCTTAAAAAATAATAACTCGTATAATATAAGGATTAAATACAACGCTAGTAACTTATTTTGTAGAGAAAATCTAGCAGTTTAATATAAATTTTAAATTATTTAATTCAATTAACTAGTTCTATAGTTATTAACGTATTAAGATCTTAAATTAAACTTATATTTCTATTCGATTTGTTAAATTGAATACAAAAAAAGTATTTAACTCGATTCGAAGACTACTCTAAACTATTTATATATAAAAGTAAATATAAATAAGCAATATTAAATTAACTACTATCTTGCAATATTAATTAAAGTTTTTTAACTAATTAAACTAGCTATATTAATAAAGAAGCAAGAAGTAAATCTAGAGATAATATTATTATAGTCGATTGTTTGCATAGGTTATTAAAGAAAACTAAAAAATTTATTAAAAATAAATCGAGTTCTTAATAATTAAATTAAGAGATAAGTAATTTAATATTTTAAAAATCGAAATAACTTTCTAGAATTTATAAAATAATATAAGATAAATTTTAAATCAAATATCTATTTGCTTGTATTTAGAAATCTCTTAAAACAATATATTTATAAAGAAGAAAAACTAATCTTTTTATTAAACAACTTATAGTAAACAAATATTTAACTTTAAGTTATAAACAATACTAGTATAGCAAAATAAAATAAATATAAATTATTATCTTTAAGAATTAATTTAATTATTTAACAAAAAATCTAAAGTACTAGATATATTTATATCTCTAAGACAAATTACAAATAATATTTATATTACTAACAAAAAAATACTAATTAACAAGAAAAATAACTTCTTAATTGCTTATTCTCTATATTACAAATATTAATATAAATAGATCTAGATTCTTATATAATATATATACTTTTACAAAACAATTACAAGTATAAATTGTTAATAATATTATATTTAATAATCTTTAAAAAGTATAAAAATTAAATATCGAAATATTATTTTAATTGTAATATAAATTAAAATATGTATTAAGAGTTTTAACAATTGCAATTGATTATTTTATTTATTGCACAAAATAATTTATCTTATAAGAAATATTTAATAGACAAGTTTTATATATAGATCGAAATATAATTACAAAAAATAGTAAAAAAAATAACTAGAATAAGAAATATTAGATACTAAATTAACAAAGAAGAGTTTAATTAAATAAGACTTATATTAAGCAAATATATTTTGTTAATTAAAAGATATACAAATTACAAGATTTTAAATCTTATATTGCAAACTAGAAATTAAAATTAATACAAAAACAAAAACATTTTCTATTTATATAATTTTGCTAATTAATAAAAAAACTTTTAAGAAATTATATAAAAGTATTCGAAGCAATATAGTTGCAATTTATTAAGATTTAACTTTGTTATATTTTTTCTTAACTAATATATTTTATTGTTTTAAAATAACTATTAAGTTCTCTTATATATTTAATATTAAAAATATAATTCTAGAATATATATCTTAGAATTTGGCAAAAATAATAAAAATGTTAAAAATGTTATTTAATAATACAAAGAAATCTAATTATTTAATAGAGAAAATTCGAAAATATATAATATATTATATAAAATTAATATAAAGAAAGTTTTAAAAGACAAAGAATAAAATATTTAAACTTAATTAATAATAAAATTTTATAAAATCTAGAAGTTTTAAGATATCGAAAGTATATTAATTTAATACTAAGAATAATCTAGATTGTTATTTGTTTATTTATAAGAAGAAATTTTTTTTAAGTCTTTAGCTATTTGCTTTAGTAAAGATAAGAAAGTTCTATTATTTTAAAATTAAAAAGGAATATTATAAATTAAATAAATTTTCTAGAATTATATTAAAAAAGTTTATTACTATTATTATTATTTTTAAAAAGTAAATAAGATTTTTAATAATTAACTTTGTCAAATACTTAGTTTTAATTTAATAATTTTTTTCAACTTTTTAAGAAATTTTATATAAATTAATTTATTATATTATTTACAAAATTGTTTAAAATAATAAGAGAAACAAGAAGTTTAATATAACAATCTAGAAAAAATAAAAATATTTTTCTTATTTTTTGTTGCAACTTTTGTTACGAATTGCGTTAACATAAGATTTATCTAGAGATTTGCTCGACACTTCTACCTAATTAGGTCTAGCGTCGACACCAAGATCGTTGTACTAATCAATTTGCTCATATATTTGTCTTCAATAGCCAAATAGATAGTTAGACAATTACTTTACCCACTATATTATGCATTTAATCTAGTAATTTCTAACAATTAATAGCTTTAAACAAGCTAACCATATTTATCTTTCATCGATAGAACTGTCGCATTGAGACAACATTAATTAACAACAAAAAGCATTTTGTTGTCAATATCGTCTACATCGTTTGCAAAAAATAATAAGAAAAAGACATTAAAAAAGAAAAGATTATCTTTAGTAGACTTCAAATTGATAGAACTTTTAATTGACAACAATCTTTCTATAAGTCTTGCAATCGCTATCAAATTAAACGAATCTATCTTCGTCTTCTTCTTCTTTTTCTTTCTTCTACACAAATCGATATCTTTGCCATCTATTAAGAAAGACGTAAGACAATTATTTGATGCTATAAAGAATATAAAGGCAATAAAATTAACAAAGCAACAATTGAAGACTATATATACTTGTTATAACGACTTAGAAATATAAGACGATTGTTTGAACGACTTCGTCGAACAAGACTTTCAAGATATAACATTCAAATCAAACATTGTCGTTCTTATTTACTTAATAAACAATTAATTGATCGAAATAAAAAATATGTTTAAGACGTTAAATAGCAAGATAGATGCAAAGAATGCATTTATGCAATCAAATATTCTAAATTTAATAAAAAGAACATTTAAAACAAAGATAATGTAGAAAACGTTAAAGATATTGTCGAAAAAGATATTACAAATTATCTATTTTACATCGCGAAATTTGCAAAATTTCTCTTAAGAATTGATTTTTCTCTATTGTTAACTTTTGTTGTCAAATGTTTGATGCAAGTAGTTACGAGACTATGCAAATAACAATTACAAATAAAAGCAAAATAGAAGCAATCGCTTCAATAAAGAAGATAATAGAGAACATAATAGAAGTTTTTCACAAGAATTTGTCTCTTATGCTAACGAACAACTAATTATCTCTTATTCTACAAACGAATTGTTTATTTCTAGTTTAAAGTCGACATATCTACAAAGTATCGCAATTACCAAGCAAAAGATATTTAGATTCTTAGAAATAAAGTATTTTTATCTTAATTTACTTAAGAACACGCATGCAACAAAAGACTACATAGTGTTTAAAAAGAACGTCTTTTATTGCGACGTTTATATGTTTACGCAACAAATTAAGCGTATAGCAATTACAAAAGAGATAAACAAACAATTGTATCTTTATCTACGCAAATGAATTATAATTTGATTTACTAATTAGTCAAAATATTTATAGCAATGTCTCAATAATTAATTTAACAACTTTTGCATAACTTTGATTGCTAAATATAAAATATTTATCTTTAAGATCTTTAACAAGTTGTAGTTGAAGCACTATATTGTACAAAATGTACGAAAAGAACGTTCGACAAACAATTATATTTAGGCAATTATTCGTTATAAAGAATTATGTAATATTGTAAACTTTGTAGCTCTTACTTACGCATAGAAGAATCTAGACAATAATCTTCGACGTAACGTTAAACATTCTACTTGAAACATCAATTCAAACGAGTTTGTAAAGACATTGAAGAACGTTATCGAATACTATAACAACATTACTAGAAAAAACGATAAAGTTTTAATTATTGTCTACAATAGAGTCTTCATTACTAATTAAACATCTAATTGATTTAACGAAAAGAAGATAGTCTTTTAGCGAGATGTTAAGGTTGTAGAACGTTGTCTACTATCGCAATCGCAACAATATTAATAAGCATCTATTGTTTTATTGTTGTAGACTAAAGAATATTAGAGTAAATATCAAAGTAATCGAGAATATTTAGGAAATCTATCGCGTCAATATTTATCTTCTAATTAGAAACTTCTTACTAATTAGACGAAAACGTATTCTATATATTTTATAGACGCCTAGAATGCTAAAGACAACGAAACATACTATTTATTGCCAATAGATATTAAGTATGTTATTGTTGACACACAATTTAACGAAACAATAATTGTTTTCTATAATCAAGCATCTATTAAGAAGAACTTTAATAATACTTATATTGTACAACACAATATATTATTCTATTTTTGCAATATTTGCTAGGTTATCTACTTAAAGAACTACAAAGAGCTAAATAATTATATGTTTAATTGCTATTAAATAGATATTTGTTCTAATTAAAGCAAAGCACGCAAGCAATATATTAATTAAATGGAATACGCGACTCTAAATGTCTATAAAATTAAGATATTATCTAATAAATACGCAATCTTTAAGACAATACTCTTTTAAGACGATCAAGAATCTATAATCGTTTGTGCAAATACTAGATTAAGCACTAGCTTTATAGACGAATTCTTATTGTCTAAAGACAATCTATATAAACGTTTAGACATTGTTTTACTTGTTATCGTACAAGACATTGCTAGTAAAAAGATAGTTAATAAACAAATGTATTTGTCTATTTATATAATAGACGTTAACAAAGTTGTTCTTAAAGCACGTTCTTATGTTACTAAAGACATTAAGATAGACATAATACTAGGCAATAACGTTCTAGAAATGTCTAAAAACAAGATTAATTTGCATCTATATAGCAAGCAAATACAAATAAACAACGTTCAAATATCTATTAAATTTATTTCGTTAAAAGTATTGTAAATAAGCTTTTACGTTATCTTTATTACTATTTCTATTGCTCTTAAGTTATATCTTAAGACTATAAACAAATAGATAGCAAAGACAATAAAATTTGTCATAAGAATTAATTAAGAAACACGCGTTATTATTATCAAAAACGACGCATTTTCTTAGCTCTCTTTAATCTTGTTAATGCGACAAATGACAATGCATTTATTAAACAATTATAGAATACTTCGCTTTACAAGATCAAATGTCGAAAAGATAAGATTTAAGTTTATTTCTAAAATTGACTTAAAGAAGAACTTGAAGATATTTAAATAGCGTCGCTATACTATCTTTTCTATAGATTATCGTTATTACTTATATTGTATTAAAACTATAATATTTTATTGTTGTTGCCTTAATTAATTATAACAATAATTCTTAACTTTTCTTGTTGTTATTGCAAGCATTTTCGAAAGAGATAGACAAAATTTCTTTTATTTAATATATATAGTAGAGGCGCTTCAACATTATAGACGCTTTATATCTTAATTTATTGCATATTTTATATACAAAGTTAGATTTTATTGTTGTTATCTAATAACATAATTACGAGAACGCAATCTTTTTTCGAAAAAGATAGACAATTGTTACAAATTGCTATAGCATAAGATTTGTCCAAAGATTTGCTTAACACTTTTGTCTAATTAGATTTAGCGTCAACATTAGAATTGTCGTATTAATCGATTTGTCTATATATTTGTCTCTAGCAATCAAATAAATAGTTAGACAACTATTTTATCTATTACATTATGCATTTAATCTAGTAATCTCTAACAACTTTTGTTACGATAGTTGTTAAAAGCGTTGTTATCGCGATGGATCGCAATGAAGAAGACAATAACAACTACAATCGCACGACAATTATATCTATATTTAATCTAACATCTTTCATAGAAGAAATGCATGCTTTCTACAATTTATTTTTTTCGCATTATAGTGTTTCGTTCATAACAATTTGATAACTTTAAACAACGATTCGCACAAGTTGTAAATAACTTATATTGTTTTTCTATTATTTTTAAAAATAAAAACAATACTCATTATCGCAATAACTATTATAGACAATTTATCATAATTTTGTTTTAATTGAAGACGATCTATTCAAACTCTTTCGAGACGTCAAGTTGATTTTAACAAGTCTATTATCATTATTCTCGAAACTTGATCAAAAAATCATTAATATCGTTTTCGCTTTCTTAACTTTCTTTTATTTTAATCATTCGTTCGTTAAAGAAGATACTAAACGAGCTCTTTTTCACAATTTAAATCATTATTATTTCTTGTCTTTAGTTAAGAATCTTTCATAATCGTTTATTAAAAAGAAGAACGAGAAATTCGTTCGCGAAATTTTCATTTTTTTTAGACGATTAAGCAATCGATTTCGATGATTTCAAAGTAACTACTTAACAATTTCTTAAATTAACGATTAAGTATCGCTTTAGTGTTTAGTATCAAAGTTATTTATCGCGAAAATCTATAATTTCTTTCAACTTCTTTATCTATTTTATTAAAATTACTTTTTCGAAATCTTTAGCGAAGCAAATTATAACAAAGTTAGAAAAAAGCGTTCACTTAAAAGGTTTCGAAATAGAAAGTCGTATCGTAACTTTTGCACAATCTATCAAATTAAGTAAGACTATAACGAGTAACTCTTAACATTATGAATCAACAATTATTATTAATAATTTTTTGAGTAAGATTGTTAATAAGCGTTCTAAGAGAAATCTCGTTGTCGAAACGTCTTCTACTAAAAAGATTCGTTAAAACGAAAAAATTAATGTTATGATTAAATTCTTTTTTTTGAGCGATTCTTCTTTAAACTACAACAAGACGCAATACATTAAAAATTGCGTTGTTTTACTCTATATAATGTAGATTTAAGAGCGAAAACTTAAAACGTCGAACTTTTAACAAGTTATTACGAAATAAAACATTAATATTGCGATCAAAATTTATAAGATGCTCTTCGCTATTAAGAAAAATTAGTTTAAAGAAAAGACGAAAAATGTTTTTGATTTCTTTCTTAATAAGACGAGATTTCGAAATTTTATCAAACGTATTCGTAGTAATTTCAAGAATATTTAAGATAAATTAATTGAGACTATAACTTAACGCGATCGTATTAAAAAGCAAGAACGATCGAATTAATCTTTACAATTATATCAAATAGTGCATAACATTTTTTAAGTATCGTAGTATTGTAAAGAAGCATCTTAATTTTGTTCTTAATTCTTTCGTAGCTTTAGTAGAAATCTAAATTGATTAAAAACACATTTCGAAGAAATCGAATTTTTTATTTAAAATTAGTTTCGCTCACTTTTTTATTAATTAGTTGTTAAATTTAATCGCGATAAAGAATTACGTAATTGCGACAATTAAAATCGCAATTAACTCGTTAATAACGATAAATTTTGAAAAGTTTATTTAAACTCTTTTTTAGCGAAAAAGAAATATCAAAAACGATATTAAAAAAATAAATATATTTCTTAGATTACAAATTACGATTTTAATTGTCTCTTCATCTACGTTATAGTTTTAGCAAAGAAGTATAACTATAATCGTTTTAATTAACGCTCTTCGTCTTTGTCGTCGCAATCTTAAACATCTTTTTCGTTAATATAACGTATTTTAATTTTGATAAATTTTATACGACGCGAAATCTAGCATGTTCGAACAATAAATAATTCTTGTCGCTTTCTTAAAACTTTACGACTACTTTATTATCGCAAAAAAGATTATTATTATATTAATAAAAAAAGATTATTTATTCGCAAAGGCGAACTATTATTGCGATTCATTCGTTGTTAATTATTATCGCAATTTATTCGTTAAAGCAAATTATTATTAAGATTTATTTATTGTCGATTTTTAACGCAATTTACTCGTCGAAGCAAACTATTATTGCGAAGAAACTTATAAATTATTGTTATCGCAAGTTTGCTAATAAATTAATAATACTTTAGATTATTGCTTTTTCTTACGCAATAATTGTTTTAACTTTATATCTAGAATTAATTAAAGATTAAAATTTATTTTCAATAGATCACAAACAAATGCGATAAAATATTAAAAAGCATTTAATAATCGTAAAAATTAAAAGTTAAAATATTGACAAAATAAACATTATTAACGAAATTATAATTGCAATTATGATTGCGATAAGATGCGCTTTTTACGCGAATTAAAGTATTAACAAAATAAACGTTAACATAATAATGAGCGAAATCGCGATAAACGTTTAACTTGAGAACGATCGCTTCGTTCACATAATGTTATAGTATAAAATTTCGAAAAACAAAGCGTCAATTTCTTTATTTGTCTTTTTTTTAAATAGTGAAGTTCGAAGAAAAGCGATTAATTCTTTAAGTATTTTCTATGTGTTTAAAAGAAATTGCATTAAAATAACACATCGATTTTTCTTATGCGATTCGTAGTAAAATAAACGAGAATTTAGCGATTTGAAAAAATGAGTTGCTTTAAAAACATCGTTTAAACAAGTTTAAATTCTTAAGAAAGACGAAAAAGATAATTTTTCGTTTCGAAAATAAGAAACAAACATTTAGTTAATATTTTATTGAAAAAATTAATCTTCTTTACGATGTTAAAATGCAAGATAAGAACATTATTGTTCGTCATCTTTAAAATAACTTGAAGTCACAATTAGTTTTAACAACGTCGCTAAAAGAAGACGACAACACTATTAAGACTTTTAATTAACACGTAAAAAATAACGAACAAACAACGCGTAAAATTTGAAATTTAAACAAGAAATTAACAAATCGCTTCTAAACTTAATTTTAAAATTAATTAAATGCGCGTGTTAACATCGCGATTGTATTAACAATTGTCTAAATCGAACGATTAATAAACAATTACTAACGAATCACTAATAGATCAACTATTTCTACTATAGTTGTTATATTAGTTAAGAAGAGAATTTTTATTTCTATAAGTAATAATAAAATGTCTTAAGAGATGAAGCGATTTTGTTGTTATTGCGAAGATAATTATTAAAACAACTTATATATCTTTGTTACAAAAATTATGTTAACGAACGCAATCGTTAAAAATAAAAAGCGTTTCGAGATTATATAGTTAAATAATAAAAATATAAAAATTCTTCTTGCTTTGCATATCGCGAAGAAAAGAAAAAATCAAAGTTGCTAATTAATAATCTTAACTTTATTAAGAATCTTATTGATGTTAAAAAGCAACATTATTTTAATCGCATTTATGATTGTTTGTTATCTCGAAAAAATATTTTTCAATTTTATTTAACATTCTTTTATGCTTTGTTGCAACGCTTTTTTAAAAGCGTCTTTAAACAAAAGTTATCTTTAAATATTATCGTAAAAGACGCGAAAATCTTCACATTTATTATTATTATTAAAATACTTATAATTTCGAAACTTATTAAATAAGAATCGAAGTTTAATTTAATTTTTCAAATATATTTGAATGTATTTATTATATACTATTTTAGTATTAGCAAGTTATATATTTTATATCTTAACATTAATTCTAAATTTATCCTTATTAGCGAACGAATATATTAAGTATTTTATTCTCACATTTTACATTATTTTATAGCAAAAAATAAGCGACTAAGATGTAAAAAAATAGACGAAATCATCACATTTACGCTTTGTGCTAAAATATTTTTGCGTCTTAAGAACGACAAAAATTAAATAAAGATTGTTATTGAAAAAACTTATATTGTATCTAGTTTATTATGCGATATAATTGTTGAAATAAAATTCTTAAAATTTAATCAAATAATAATCGAATAAAATAAGAATAAAGAAAATCAAAATTACATACTTTTTCGCGATTGACGTTTTCTTATACAAGCAACTTCTATAGTTGCTTCATTAATAATTAAGAAAGCAATTTTAATTTTAGTTTTTACGACAAAGATAAACGTAATAAGATTTGCTAAACGATATTATTTTTGTATACGTAATATTACTATTTATGTCTTAGAAATCATGATACTAGATTTTAATAAAAGAAAGAACGTTTTTATGCGTTATAAATCTTTGTTCGTTAAGATTTCTTATCTTTTTTAAGTCTTTTCTCACATGCATTTTGCTATAAAAGAATTAATTATTGCGATTAGCGCAATAATTGAATCAAATTAATGTGTCATTCTTGTAAGCAATTTTGAGCTTATTTTTTCAAAGATTCGTAAAGAATAGACTTTAAATCAAATTAGTAGTCTTGTTAAGATTGCGCAATTTACGTTAATGATTAAAGTGAATTTCGCAAACGTATTTATTAACAAAGTTTATACGAAGTCAAATATATTTAATCTTGTGCAATCATTAAAGAAAGAGAACAATAAAACAAATATATTAAATCATTAAGAAAAGAAATATAGAGCTAGAGTACAAACAATTATTAATCGTTATTATAATTTCTTTCGTACGAAACTAGATAAGTTTAATAACGATGTCAAGATATTAATGTTATTCGTGAACGAAAACAACGTCACTAGTCTTAAGTAGACGTTATACTCTTTTATTGTACGAGATCGCAAGACGATTAATGACATATTAAATTCGCTTATGCGTCAAGATCAACTATAGAAAATTTCTTTAAAAATTATTTTATTGATTGCGTTATTAACGTTCGTAATTTAAAAAAACGACAAATCACAAATAGTAATTAATTTTCGCAAAATCAATACTTAATTATATTTAAACGCATATTCTTTATTGCGTTAAAATATTATACTTGACGCTCTAAAAAAAAATTATAATTTTTAATTTCGTTAATCTTATTAAAAGCTTCTTTTAGCAAGATATTAAATTAAGTAATTAATGAAAAACTATTTTAGTAACGTCTTATTAAGATCAAGAATAACTTACAATGTTTACAATAAAACTCGCAAATACTTTAGTCTTCTTTTAGCATCGCATGAAGCAATTACTAAAATTATATCTATAACAATTTTTTTAAATTTATATCGATAACATTATAATCTATTCGCAAACTCTAAAGCAATACGTTTATTATTTCGATCAAATTCTAACTTTGTTAAAAAACAACGATGTTACTTTAGTTTTATCAAAATGTTACTTCGTTTATTCTAATATTAAGGCGCTAAATTATTATATATTTTAACTAGATTTAAGCATTATTAAGAAAAAAATAAATGCAATTAAAGTTATAAAGTTTTCACGTAATCTTAGAGATCTTAAGATGAATTTAAGATTTTTTGACTATTATCGTTGATTTGTTAATCATTACGTCGCTATAGCTCAATCTCTCGTAAAATTAAAAATTAAGAGTTTTATTAATAACTTAATAAAAGAACGTTTACGATGCGAACATGTAACGCGATTACGTTTTCGTTAGCAATACAAGAACAATTACGATAATAAATCGACTAATATTACTTTTGACGCAAATAAGAAGTGTTAACAAATGTAAAAGACACTTAAGTTTATCTTATGTTAAGCATTAGTTCTAGTCTATTTCGACTTTAGCAAACCTTTTATTCTTTACGTTAACAATAGTAAAAAAAAAGAATTTAAGATTGCGATTCATCAATTAGATAAAAAGAAAACTAAAAGATTTATATTGTTTCTCTCTAAGAATTTCGTCGACGTTAAAACAAAATATTAAGCTACGAAGCTTAAGATTGATGCGTTTGTCTAGATTTTAACTAAGTTGTCACAATATTTCGACAATAAAACTTTTATCATAGTTACAAATTATATCGCTTTAAGAACAATACTATAAAACAAGTTTACAAGTTAACGTTTCGCAAGACTTAATAAATAAGCTATGTATTTATTTACGTACTTATTACGAATAACTATAGTTTATTATCTTAAAAAAAATTACAATAACGCGAACGATTTTTTAAGACTATTAATTAATTACGCGAATATTAATTGCTATTCTATGATTACTATTGTTATTAATGAAGAATTTCTTCATAATTTGCGCGATGCTCTTAAAATCGATTTTTATTTTTAAAAAATTTATAAGAAGATAAAGAAACAAATAAAAGATATTGCGAAGAACTTTAAGAGCTCAAACATTATATATTAATTGTATCGCTTAAACGCAAATATTAAATTACTTTACTTAATTAACAAACTTAATTTCGATCGCATTTATATTTCGAAATTATTAAAAAAAAAAGTACTTAAATTCGCTCACAATAACTATGCTCACAATAATTATTACTAAATCTTAAATTATCTTAAGATTGTTTGTTATTTTTTCAAGATAAGAAGCAAGATTTATGTATACATTAATAAATGTTTAATTTATTAATTGTTAAAGTCTTCGCAAAGATTGTTATACAATCAACTTAATTCTATTAAAATAACGACGATTTCTCTTTTTTAATTAGCAATAAACTTTGTTGTAACATTTTTAATAATTACGCAAAATCATAACTTTTTGCTCACTATTATTAATTGTTTTTCAAAATATATTAGATTAATTTTTGACAAAAAAATTTAAACGATAAAGAATTAAATTAAAATATATTATTGCGACGTCTATTATTACTAAAAATTACTAATTAAGATAATCTTAAATTGCGATTTTAAATTTACGAACGAACTTTAAATCATAATGTTTAAGAAGAACGAAATTAAATTTAACTTTATAATTGCATATCACTTCTTTGCGAATAATTAAATCGAACGAATAAATTATATTGTAAAAGTTGCATTACGATATCTTTTTATAAAAAAACATAAAAAGAATTGAAAAAACATTCTTTCTTAAGTTAAGTATGTTCTTAATATTGTCAAAAACGCATTTATTATAACAACGCTCTTTAAACTATTATATAACGTTATATCGCGAGAGCTTTTAACTTTTTTTTAATTATTTTCTTGCAACAATACTATCGCAATGCAATTTATTATAAATTGTTAATCGCTTCAAAATGAAATCTATAACGCGATCAAATTTGCACAAATTAAGATAACAATTCTTTACGATACAAAGCATCGCAAATTAGATCTTCACAATAACTTTTACATTAAAATGATCAAAATTAAGAAAATTAAATATTATTTATTTGCGAGAAACTCTAGTTTTAAGACTAAGAAAATCGAATCGTTTAAAATTATTCGCAAGATAAAAGATCTAACGTATAAGCTAAAGTTATTAATGTATATAAAAATACATAATATTATCTTTATAAAGCATTTAAAACAAATTAATTATAACGTTCTACAATGTGACGTTTTACAATTATTCTTAATATAATATAGAAATAAGAAATTATATATAATTGAAAGAATAATTAAACGTAAAAAAAAAACGATAAATTAAGATATATTGTTAAGTGAAAAAAATATAGAGAATTTATTTAGAAGTTAATCGAAATCATAGAGATTAATGTATTGAACTTAATAACGCGTCTTAGTTAACGAAGATCAACGCATCGATAATAATATTATATGTTTTTTTAAACATAAAATAAACATTAAAACTCACTTTTTATTTACTTAATATATTTATTTTTTAACTTTATTTTAATTATTATCTTTATATGTTTTTTACAACAATAATTATTAACTTATTAATTATATAAGCGACAACTTTAAAGAGCGCGATTTTCGAATAATTAAAGATCTTTTAAACATAATTAATTTTGTCTTATCTACGAACAACTTCAAAAGCAACTTAATTGTTCGCATTAAAAGAATTCGAAATATCTTAATTAATTTTACACAAAATGCGATTAAAAAACAAGAATCGTTATTATCTTAAAGTTTATTTAGCATTAATAATAATAAAACGAAATCTATAAGTATTTTATATTAATACTTTATATTAATTTGAATTGCGCAAACAATTAGTACATTATATTAAATAAAATTTAATGCGAAATTAATTAAGAAGAATTTTTACAAACACGAAATACTATTGTACACTAAGTATAACATTAAGATTAATAACATATTTGCTAACGTAACATTGAGCGACTCGCACGTACAAAAAATTCTTAAAATCGATTTCGTTAATTCTAAGAAATAATTTATTAATTTCGCAAATAACTAGAAAATTCGCGTCTTTCGCAAGAATCGCGAAAAGATAACTAAATTTCGAAAAACTCTTAAGAAAAAATAAAAATATTACGAGATTATTAACTATTAATTTCTTAATAATAAAAGTCGCTTTTTAAACATAATAAAGAAATCTAATTTTAATAAGAAGCATCTTTTATGTGTGCGACAAAACAACATAAACTTATTAAACGAAACAATAATAAGCAAATAAATTAAGAAGTAAAAGAAAAAAACAAAGATTTTGACGCAATTAAAGAAAGACGTTGCAATTAAAAATTTTAAAAAACAAATTATTATTAAGTTTTAGCATTTTATAATTGCGAACAAAAATAAATGCATTATTGTTATTATCGAAAACAATAAATATTTTATTATTAATACAATTATCGTTAATAAAGACGATGTTAAGTCGAAATTTAATTATTTTTTTATGCTTTAAATAAACATACATAATTGTGAAATAATTTAAAATCTTTTAACAAATAGTTGTTTATTTATTGTTAACAAAAACGATAATTAGAATGCTAATAAAAAAAAATTTATTAACGATTTTTTGTTCGCAAATTCTTATTTTATTAAAAATAACTTAACTTTCGCGCAATAGCTTTTTTTAAAACTTAAAAAAAAAAAATCTTTTTCTAGTTTACATTAATTATAAATGTTAAACTTGTTAACTTTACAAACGTTCTTTATTGCAAACACTAATACTCTTAACGAACGTTATTCTTATTCGACGACTTATTAGCTACAAATGCTAATAACGAATATAAATTTTTTAATATTTTTAGAAGATTTTACATCAATTTTTAATCGCAATGTGCGTAAAAAAGAGCAAACATTTAATGAAGAAAAATAGACATTAATTGTAATTAACGAAAAGTTTATTAAAAAAAATAAAGAATATAATAATGCGAATTTAAAGCTTATTAATCAACTAATAAAAAAAAAAGAGATTAAAAATATTGCGAATCAAAATTAAGAATTAAAGAATTTCGATCGTTATTTCTTTATTAAATTAAATCATAAATATAAAAATTGCTTATAAAATATTATAGCGCATTAATTAATTAAAGTCGCAAATATTGTTTAACATTTTAAATTTATTTATAACGCAATTTTATAATTGTTGTTAAAAAGTATTCTCGCAATAACTTAAAATGATCGCAAAGATCTATATAAAAAAATTCTTAAATTAAATATATAAATTATTAATGTTTACAAGATTAATTATTTATTTAACGTTAAAACTAAAGACAAAATTGTAAACTTTTTTGTTAAACAACTAATATAAAACAAATTTATAAAGATTTATTTACTTTTCTATAATACGCATATTAACATTAATAATTTTAACAACACAATCTAATTATAACAAATAATCGATAACAACAATCTTAAGAGCAAATAATAATTAATGTTTTTATCTTAACGTATTGCGATTCTCTTTTACTTTTATCTAAGAAGTTCTTCGCATAATATATTTTCTTATTATTCTTTTAGTTATAACTTTAAGAAACAATTACTTTATTCTAATAATTTTTATATTATAATTTCTTTTTTTATGTTACTTTATAATTATATTACTTTATAATTATTTTATTTCTCTAATAATTTTTACATTATAATTTTTTTTCTTTTATTATCTTATTTTAATTAATTAACAATAATTTTACTTTAAAGACAAGAAGATATTATGATAGTTATTAAGAACGTTATTATCGCAATGAATCGTAATAAAGAAAACAATAACAACTATAATTGTACAACAATTATATCTATATTTAGTTTAGCATCTTTTATAAAAGAAATATATATTTTCTACAACATATTTTTCGCATTATAGTGTTTCGTTCATAACAACTTTTGTAAGAATAAAAATTAAAATTTCTTTATTAAGTAATTATAAAACAATTATTAAAAGAAAAAAATTATATATAATTAAATAATTAAATAATATTAAATTATAAATTTAAGAATATTTATTATTAGTATTAGCAATTTATTTGTAATATATATATAATTTCTTTTACTTAAATCTTAAAATGCTAATTATTTAATATATTATTAAATTATATAGTATAATTTATATATATATTATAATATATCTTTGTTATTATAGTTATTTACTAATTATTTCTACTTTAAAATATAGAAAAACAATAAGAAAATAAAAGAAAATATTAAGAAAATAAAGAAAAATACTATAGAGCAATATAAAGATCTAGCAAATAGAAGTTTAAATTAATTATCTTATATATAATTATAATTGCTTGCGTTATCTATAGTAATATTTAAAATAATTGTTAATTTAATATTTAGTTTTAAATTTAAAATTAAAGTAAATTGTTAAGAAATTAAATAAAATCAAATTGCTTAAAGAAGCTAACTTATTATTATAATAAGTTTAACTTAGTCGAAAAATTACTATTTTAAGTAATTTAATTCTAAAAAAAAATTAAGAAATTAAATCTTAACGTTCTTACGTAATATTTTCGATTTCTTGCAATTAATCTAATAATATTTATTAATATTGCTTAGATTAATTGTTAATTTAATTTTTAGTTTTAACTTTTAAAATTAACTTAAATTAACAATTTAACTTTAGAAATTAAATTAAAAATTATTTTAATTTTAATTATTTTAAAATTAAATTAAATTATTAAGAATATTAAGAATATTAAAAATAATATAAATTAAATTTAAATTTAGATTTTTTATTAATTACTAGATAATGTTTAGTAATAATATATTTATAAAAAGAAATTTCTAATATATTTATTAATTAATTTAAATAAATTAGATATATTAATTAAATTATTAATTAATTGTTACTAAAAATAATTAAATTATTACTAAAAATAATAAAATTTACTAAAAATAATAGTTTTAACAATTTAACTCGATTTTTCGATTTAATTTTTAATCTTAAGTTTAAAATTAAATTAAATTATTAATTTTAATTTTAGAAATTAAATTGTTAAAACTTTCGATTCGATTTAAATCGAATTATTAAGATTTAATTTAATTTCTCGAATTAAACTTAATTTCTTAAGTTAATATAATTAATCTAATATTATTATCTAGTTTAATGTTTTATTATTTAGAAAAGTATTCTTTTGCAATAATATTAATAAGTAAAAATTATCTATAATAATAATATTTATATTAAAGATTGTTTAACTATTAAGAAATAAAATAAAAAGCAATATTTATTTAATATTAAAACTTTTTCTTTTATAAACTTAGAAGTTTAATACAACTTTAAGTATTTAATTTAACAATTTTAAATTTTATTAATTTAAGCTATAATAAATACAATAAATATTAATAATTAATTAATAAATAAAATTAAAAAAAGAAAATATAATCTTTAATATAAGATAATAAGAATATACAAATTAAAGTTAAAAACTTATTTAATATTAAGACTTAAATATTAGATACAAAAGTTAAAAAACTCTAATAAGTAATCTTTGTAATATTATAAGAAATACTATATTATAGAATATATTATTTTAGTATTGCTAATTATATATTGCATTTATTAAGATAGATAAATATTAATAATATAAAGATTTTATAATAAAAATATATCTAGTTTAGAATTTCGAACTTGCATTTACTATAATTACAAAATAGATTTAATTCTTCTTATATAATATATAATCTATATTATATTAGAATAAAATACAAAGAAAAAATATTAATACAATATAATTATTTGTATATACAAGATTTCTACGCACGTTAACTATATTTATCTTAATACTTTTTTTAATCTATTAAGTTTAATATTACTTATAACTAATCTTTCTAAATTAATAGATATAGAAATCTAATATATATAAAAATCTTATATATATAAGTAAGTTTTATTAAGTGTTTAAATTTTGTCAACAATATTATTTAAAATTTCGACAAATTTCTTATAAGATATATTCTTAAGAACTATAAAAATAGTAGTCTTAGTATAAAAGTCGAATATTCTTATTTAATCTTTAATAGACTTTTGTTTTGTCTTGCTTGCAACTTACTATTTAAATTTTTTTTTTCTAATAGTGTTTTTAGTTGCATTTGATGTAATGTCGAATATAGTCTTGCTTATGTTGCTAAGATCGAAGTAGAATATTGAGTTCTGTTGCCTCTGCGAGGTACGGAGTACCCTTATTGCCCTCTTGCTTCCTGTTAATAAATTAGCTGTGATCCCCGGTATTTCCCTGCTCTTATCGAACCACCTTCCTTCCACAATTGCCATCTATGGCCTTGACCTTTCTCCCCCAGAGCTCTCGAAACACACCTTCACTAGCTTCTCTAAACAACCCCCCCAATCCACCCCAGAAATGGCATCCCCTTCACTTCCGCCTACAATGCACGCCTGGCTCCGCCAACGGCGCGGCCCCGCCCGCACCTCGCTGGAGCTGGCAACATCCTACCCCACGCCCTCGCTCCCCAGCGCGTCCTCCGTCGAAGTTTTAATCCGCGAATCGCACGTGGCTTTGCAATTCAGCAGCGAGATGCTATTCAAAGCTCCTCCCGTGATGCCCTTCACGGCGCCGTCCATCCCCGAGCTCGAGTTCACCGGCACCGTGGTAGCCGCAGGCTCCGCGGCCTCGTCCGACGTGCGAGAGGTCGGGACGCGCGTGGTGGCGTACCAGAATATCCCGGATATGGTGGTATTTGGCCGGGGCGCGCTGGTGGAGTATGTGCGGGTTCCGAGCAACCAGGCGGCGCGGCTGCCGGAGGGGTCAGATATGGTGGCTATGGGAGGCGTGCTTGGGAGTGGGTCGACGGCGCTCAAGATGGCGCGCACGGGTGGGGTGAAAGAGGGGCATCGCGTGCTTGTTAATGGGGCTAGCGGGTCTGTAGGGAAGGTGCTCATGCAGGTTTGCAAGATGAGGGGGGCGAAAGTCGTGGGTGTTGCGAGTGGGGGGAATGAGGAGATGGTGCGCGGGTTGGGCGCTGATGAGGTATATCTTCTGCTGCTTGCTGCATTGAGAGTTGATCTCCGTGAGGTTCTGGAAGAGGGTGGAGAGCTAACCTTTGTGAACAGTTCATCGACTACCGCAAGCACGATCCGCTGCCGGCCTACCTGGCGTCGCAGTACGCGGCGGAGCCTTTCGACTTTGTGCTCGACTGCGTCGGTTTGCAGGCCCTATACGTCAACTCGCCGGCGTACCTTAAACCGGACGGTATGGTGATCAACATCGGCTCTATGGAGGGCTCGGGCGCCACGCTCAAGAACTGGATCTTCAACACCTGGTGGCCCACGTGGCTGGGCGGCGTGCCGCGCCGCTACGTCATGTTCATCACGCCGCCTTCCAAGGACGACGCCGTCGTGCTGGTTAAGCTGGTGGAAGAGGGCAAGCTCAAGATCTCTGTCGACTCGGTGTTTAGCATGGGGGACGCCATCAAAGCCTACGAGCGCATAGCCACCATAAGGGCGCGTGGGAGGGTTATCGTTAAGGTTGAGAGAGACTGAATATGTATGTACCGGTTAGGCATTATTTAAAATTTCGGTGAATTCCTCGCATCCTCAGGGATTATCAAAACGGCAGCCTCAGTATAAAAGCCGAATGCCCTTATCCAATCTTTGATAGACTTCCGTTCCGCCTCGCTTGCAGCTTGCCATTTGAAAACATTTTCTTTCCTAATAGCGCCTTTAGCTGCACCTGGTGTGGTGTCGGGTATAATCTTGGTTATGTCGCTAAGATCGAAGTAGAATCCAACATTCTTGAGTTCTGTTGACTCTGATTACGTAGGTTTGCCAAGTTTAGCTGTCGGGTAAATAAATTTCTGGGCTACCTTTTACATGTTCTACGGCTTAGTCATTGAAAAGACTGCATCTTTCGCAGCTTTTTCTAAATTAGACATGGTTGCTGTAATCCTAAAGACCTGAGATTTTAAAGTTAGACTACATGAATAGAAGGAACGGTGGAGAGCTTACTTACCTGTTGCTGGTATCTCTTGAGGGTTCGGGGTTGAAATAAAGGCTGGTTTTTAACCTCTGCTTAGGCGGTTGACTATACATGTAATGTATATGAGGATTTGCGGCTCGGCAGTAGCCTTGCAGTAGGCAACCATAATAGAGACGTGTGAGTAAGAGGCGCAGACTGACCGCATCGAGTTTGAGACCAGTCCAAAGTACTCTCGACTTTTTTCAAATGTTTTAGTGGGGGGACGGCCAAAAGGTTGCCTCTTTTGGTAGCTTTGGACGCTGCTTTTGACTCTCTTTTGGCCGGATGATGCCTTCGCTTGGATTTTTCGAGACTTCTATTGCAGACAAAGGCTAGAAGTATGTAATAACTTTTACATTATAAGGGTTTGTCGGTTTCGAGGGTTCTTATTCTGAGCAAGCACTGACATGGTTGTGTGTCCGGGCGTTCAGTAGTCTCCATGCATCAGCCTAATGAATTTCCAATCTCGACTATCATATCTACATACAGTCCATCCCGCCAGTCTTGCCGACCTTGTCAGCCTTGTCCGTACTAATCAGTTTCCACTGCTAGAAAAGAAAGCGATCTGTGTTCGAAAAATATACTTTGCTATGTTCCTAGGTTTCGCCACTGTCAATATTGACAGTCTGCTTCGCCAAACATTAGTCACAAGACAGACTGGAAATCGCCATTGACCTCGCTTGAGATGTCTTTGACTTACGAATCCTGAATCACGAGTTGAATCGAGCAGCATTTGCCCTCTTGAACCGATCGACAAGACCGCAATCACATTCTATATTCCAGCCCCTTTGCCGGCTTACGCGAAGAATACATGATAGAAATCACGTCGCCGTTGCTGTACAAGCGTAACTCCCGTGGCCATTCGGCGCTGCCCTAATCTAATGTCATCTCGCACTCGCTTGGAACATCAAGGAGGTTCACAAAAGGGACATTTTCGCCTTGTGGGACGGAACGGTCTGAAAGGTATTCCAAGATAGCCCAGTAATAACCAGAGATAGCAACAAGGTCATGCGAGGTCCCTGAAACCGCAAGTTGCAGAAAAGTTCGTCTTGCGATATTGTGAGATGAATGCGCGGCGTTCTCAATTCGAACGAGTAGGACTTGAGGGAGATTTCGCGCCAGATTGGCTGACCTATCGTGAGGGAAACGTATAAACTGATGAAGTTCATAATTTTCTCAGAAGACGACATAATCAGGAAGCGCATTCGATGAGGATGAAGCACGTATGGTAGCCGCAGCGCTCGCTTCCGAGCGTGAACGAAGAGCATCAATTCTTCTTTCGTTCGCGGTCGCGATCGCGGTCTTTCCTGCGTGGGCTATGAACGAACTTGTTCGTGATATAGTGTCGTTCTTGGAAGCAGATATCGTATCTTTACCTCATACAGGTCTTTGGCTGGCTGGTAAGCTACGAGCGCTGGTCGTGGATCGATTGGACTGTGAACAGACTGCAGAGTGGAGGATTATGCTCTCGTAAGGGTCTGGGTAGGATTTCCTGCTCGATTGAATTTCGCGTAGGAGGGCATTTTCAATTGCTGAAGCAAAACTCCCCAGTGTGGTAAGTATGTCTCCATCGGCGTTTGCGATACTCTTCACTGCACCTGGTAATGCCCACTCTTCATAGAGTCTTTCATGCGTGCTTGGAACGATGAACCTGCCATGTATCTTGAAGAACAGGTCGCAAAGGAAGCAGGCCTGTTTGCTCGAGTACATGATTCTGGGAGGCAGAGGGCAGGAGTTCCGTTCGTAGTGGAAAAGCAGTTGAACTTCTGCATGCATCGGAATGGCTAAGGTTGCTTCTTGGCGTAAATGGTCTTTGATCGCGAATAATGATGACCCGTGGAACTTCGACGCGAGTTTCCTAAGCTTGGGTCCGTTTAATAGACTATGAATGAGGTCTGCACTCATTGGATCAAGTTCCGTGGCAGGCAGATTCGACGCTCTGGAACAGACGGCGGATATCTGAACTCTGCAAATGACACCCCTGAAACGCACGCATACCTTTCTCATAACATCATTTGTTACCTCACCGCGACGTGCAAGCACCCACCTACCAAACCCCCCCTCCCCCTAAACCAACCACGGCCTAAAGCCTTCATCCCCCGCCCACCCCTCACGCCCATCCTCGCGCCACGAAACATATCCACAAGCGCCCGTCGAACAAGTCCAGAAGCCTTGTCCGGGAGCATACGAATTCACACCCGCGCGATTCTGCCTAGCCAAAGTGCCGCATTTGCACCTCGGATTGCGAGAATCGATGCCCATACGATCATCCCAGGTGATCCAGCCCTTCCCGTTCGGGCCGCTCGTGGCAGATGATGAGGGAAGGGTCGGGTCCTTCTTGCATTGGAAGCAGATGTAGTAATGGCGGCCGACGTTACCGTTTGGATTTTTGGGTTTGACGGTGTCGCGGTATTTGGGGCGCCAGCTGCAGCGGCGGCAGTGGGGAGATGAGCTGAGGGGGAAGGTGGGTTCCTTTGCGGTAGAGGGTGATGGGCTGTAGGCTGCGGGGACCGATGCGATTGGTCGGGATGGGGCTGGGGTGTAGTTGGGTTTGTATAAGGTAGGGGTAGAGGGTGATGGGCTGTAGGCTGAGGGGACCGACGCGATTGGAGGGGACGGGGCCGGGCTATAGGTTTGGTGCTGGAAGGGTTCGTATACGGTAGGATTTGGTGTTTTGAAGGTTGCGGGGACCGATACAGTTGATGGGGGAGAGGCCGGGGTGTAAGTCTGGCGGTATGGGGAGGGGGTGATATACGAGGGTGGAGGGGAGGTGGAGGAGGGACCGTATACTCCGTATACCGAAGAATGACTGCGACGGTCGGGCTTGGAGGCACAGCAACCCATGATGAAGTCGGTAAAGAGGAAAGCAGATCTCTACACCAAGTAAAAGCGGCCTTCCTTGCTGGCCAGGGGAGGCGATGGTGAAGAAGTTCTTGAAGTCAAGTGAAGGGAACTATGGTCACGAGGGGAAGCTCTCGACATTAAATGCGTGGAGCTCCCCATCACTCTCCATCGCTAACCGCCCACTATTTGGGGGCCAGTGGCTTGCATGAAGAGCGGCACAGTCACCAGTCACCAGTCACCAGTCACCACAGTCGGCTTCTTCTACAAAAGGTTGCAGTGACAGCGGACACGATTGGCTGCTTTCCGTAACGCCAAATGGTCTAGGCCTCAATTCTTCATATCCTGCTATAAGCAGTGAGCTGATGTTGTAGCGTCAAAGTCGTTGCACCCGCAGATGCACTTTTCGACCCCGCCGAGCATTCAATAGTGGCCTCCACAGAGAGCTTTAATGGCTGACAGTGACAAGGCTTAGATGCATCTCGACGTCAGACAACCTTTCGCAAGACTTTGAAGAGTCGATATTCTGTAAGGCATTCCCAATGCCAGTGTCAGGCTTGGACTGTTGCTGTGACAAGGCTGAAACCCTTCCGGCTCAGCCACCACCAACCCATTACGTCCTCATCGATGGCATTCAGTGATTGAACGTACGAGCGAGTTCTCTGCAAGCTTTAGCTTGATTTGGGATTGATGGCTTGAATCGTAGAGATGACAGTAGATATCTTCGTGTTGAAGATAGATGGAATGAGATGCTCAGAGAAAGTGCGTCTGAGACCAGTGAAAACTATTCCTAATATATCTTTCATACGATAGTATTGTGCTTTTCATCCCATGAGACGCTCGACGCAATATTTTTTTTAAAAAATCTTAGCGAAATTTCTATAATTTCTATAATTTATTAATAAATTACTCGACAATATAGTATCGCTATATATAGTATTAAAGTAATAAGAAATTTAATAAATATATAAATCTTTCGATTCTAGTTTGTTTTATAGTTTTAAGTAATATAGTTATAAATCTTTATATTTTTTAAATTTTCTAATAAAGATTTATTATTAAAATAAAATTATTATAAATATATCAAGATTAAATAGAATTTTCTAGTTAGAAAATTCTAAGAGTTAAATCTTGATTGAATCTTAATTAAATCTAGACTAGATCTAGATTATATAAATAGACAAAGAATTTCTAAAGATGTTACAAGTTCTATTTCTAATATTCTAATAACAACACTTTTATTATAATATTAGTAATATTCTCTTAAGTTTAGTGTGATCGTTGGGTCGAGTCAAACACTTTTTTCTCAACTCGACTCACCCTCTTGGGCCTCGTAGGGTTGGGCCAGGGTCAAGGCGCGAACTCGATTCTAGAGTTGGGTTTCGTCGAGTTAGTGTCAAGAACTTAAGCTAACTTCGTCGCGTTAACATTCGCTTATCTTATCTTATCTTATCTATGCGCTAACTCGATTAAGCTAGCGTAGGGTTCACGCTAATCGCATATGATTAGCGCGTCACGTAACGTTACGTGATCGAATAAATTAAGTTAAACATTCGACGCGCATTCTTCGTTCGTCCCATCATGTTGGGCTAGGAAATTTGCTTGATCCTAGAATTAGAATTGAGCGAGTTAACTCGATCGAGCTAAAACTTGATTCGACGATTACGCTACTTAAGTTATAACACGTTCTCTTTAAATCTAGCGCAAACTCTAGATTTCTAAGTTCTACATAAATAGTATTCTAGATGTTTTCTATCTTTTGTATTCTTAAACTTCTAGTTATAACTATCTCTATTAATTTAAATATTCTATTAGCTTTTCTATAATAGTTAAATTCTAGATACAATTTTAACAATATTATTTAATTTTTATTGTTATTGTCTAATATATCTTGTAGTACTTTATATTCTTAATAAAAGATATATTTATAAATAATTAGTCTTTTATTAATATATAATTAGTAAATATTGATTAACTTAGAAGACTAATTATCTATTAATAATAGAGTAGTTATAAGTGTAAAGATTTAGCACATTATAAAATCTACGCATTAAGTTTAGACGTTAGCGCAATTCTACGTTAATTGCGCAATCTATATTTTCTTTAAGAAATATCAAAATATAGTTGCAATATATTATGCGTAGATAAGAACTTAAAGACGAAAGCTTTTGCATATTAATCTTTCGACTCTAAATAAATAACTACGAAACAAGAGCTATTTTAACAAATTAACAATATAATATATATTAGTATAGACTTAGATTGCTACTAAAGTAATGTTTAATATTGTGTTAGAATTAAACTAATTGTTGAGTTGAGTTTCGATATTAACATTTTAACTTAATCTAGATACTTGATATCAATCTTTTGACTCGACTTAAAATTGACTTGAATCAACGATTTTTTAACTCGACTTAATTAACTAGTTAAGCAATCGAAAATGACGTCAAAATGTCAAGATTTTCTATTTTTAAAAAAATTCGCATTATTTGAATTACTAAAAATAGTTTAAAAATAATAACGCACAAATAACGTACAAATGCATTATCTAAATGCATTATTATATAATATTATAAACAAATTAATTAAATTAATTAATTTGATTAAGTTGATTAATGCACTTTTTTAAAAATAATCTAAATTTTTCGAGTCTTGACGAATTGAATCAAGTTATACGCTAAGTATTTCATATTTATTCTTTGATTCGACTTAAATACTCGCGTTAAGATTTCTAATTTAAATTGAGTCTTGACGAGCTAAGAATCTAATTCGAACTTGATGACTCAACTTGACGCGACTAGTCTAGTTAGAATCTAGATCTCTAATATACTAAAACTTTTTTGTCATAGAATCTAGAAATAATATACAATTATATAGAACAAAATCGATTTTATATTTAAAAATAGATAATCTATTAACTATTATACTTAGTATAGACGTTATATAATTATAAAATACATCTAGCTTAAAACAATATATAAAATTAATAATATTGTCTAGACGCAATATATCTCTCTCTCTTTCTCTTATAACAATTATAGTACTATTATATAATAAGTAGATAGACTCTCTTTATATATACATCTTATTTATATATATACGTGCATCTTATTTGTGTGCATATATAGAAAGAGCTTGCTATGTAATTTCTAGCATTATATATTAAATACAAAAGTATACTTATATTACGCTAGTACTTTCGTAAAAGATATTAGAAAGAGCTATATTATCGAAGAGATTTGTAAATATCTTTAAACAATACAAGCAATTACTTGATAACAAAAGTTTGTAACTATAAACAATCTTATACTTAATAAAATTTTATAAATAGTTTAATAAATTAGAGTAATAATAAGTAAAGATTTCAAATAAATTAAATACAATCTATAAAAGAGTTGTGTTCGAAAGCTATATATCTTTTTATTATTTAAGAGTCTAAGATATTTAAAATATTTAATATTTCAAGTATTTTAATTATCTTAATTCTAAATTTAAGATATTTAAGAGTTAAGCTATCTTAATTATCTTAATTTTGTTAATAGATTTTCTTTATTTAATTATTTGTAAAAAGTAATACACAACAAATAATATCTATTAGTACAAAACTTATAATATTATTTTCTTCCTTTAAAAGTTTTTGTCTTAAAACTATTTTTTTTTATTATATTAATTAAGCTAATTACTAAACAACGTCGCAATTTTGTTGTTAATCGTCGCTATAAGTAAGTTATCTCTATAATATGCTTTTATTAAGCTTGTGTCTTATTTAACGTATTCTATTAAATAAATAGAAAATATCTAAAGTATAAGAAGTGTTATCGAAAGAATCGAAAATGCAATTTAACTTCTAACTATCAAAAAATAAATAAAACTATTTAAAAAACTATTTAATTACATAATAAAATAACAAAGTTGCGTCTAAGAATTGCGCAAAAAACAAAAAAAAAATATTAACTTTATTATTTGAAAGATATAGATAATACAAAGTCGAAGAATATTCTAAAAATTAAAAAAAGCAAAAGCGAGATCAAATATATACAAAAGATAAGTATATAATTAATAAGATTTGTATTGCTATCTAAACGAATAGAATTTTAATTAATAAGTTAAAAACTACGATTTGTACTTTATTATATTATATATTTATAATTAAAAACTTAAGTATATTTAATATTATTTTAGATTAACTTTGTTTAAGTAAGAATTAATTTTGTTCGAACTTAAGTTATTTTTGTTTTAAACTAGAATTATTTTAGATTATGCACAATTTTTACTTTCTTTTTGTAATATTTAGATTAATCGCAAAAATCCAAATTTATTACGTAACTCGATTCTATAATATTAGATTCGAGTTCTTGACAATTAAGCGAAATAATTTGTTCTAAGTAAGTTAATTAAGTAGCTTAATTTATTAATCTTAGCAATTTGATTCTATGCTAAAATTTTAAACTAAATTTCGATTTCAACTTTTAGAACTAAAGCTCGACTCGACAATTAGTCTAGTAATATTGTTGTTAATATTTTTTTTTAGATTAATATTAGATTAATTGCGTCGAATTGAGTCATTAAGTTCGAACCAAGTTTCCAACTCGCCAAGACTCGATTTAGGTCAAAAATCTTGACTTAAGTATTCGAGTCAAGTCAAAGGATAGATATGAAGTACTTAGCGTATAATTTGGCTCAACTCGCCAAGACTCGAAAAATTTAAATTATTTTTAAAAAAGTGCATTAATTAATTTGTTTATAATATTATATAGTAATGCATTTAGATAATGCATTTGTACGTTATTTGTGCGTTATTATTTTTAAACTATTTTTAGTAATTTAAATAATGCGAATTTTTTTAAAAATAGAAAATTTTGGCATTTTGACGTTATTTTCGATTGCTTGACGAGTCGATTGAGTCGAGTTAAGAAATCGTTGATCCAAGTCGATTTCGAGTTGAGTCAAGAGATTGATATCAAGTATTTAGGTCGAGCTAGAATGTTAATATCAAAACTTAATCTAACGATTAGTCTAATTAATATATAGATTGTGTTTATTTCAAATTTATTCTAGTATTGTAAGAAATAGAAATATCTAATTTTTATTGTTTTACTTTACTTGTTTAAAAATTCGACAACAATTATATTGATTCTAAAAATCTCAAAAAATTACAAATCTTAACTATATAGATGTTAAAGATTTGCATTAGTTTGCTTTTGTTTTACTTAAATATTTTGTTATATTATATTATCTTCTAAATAGTTCTACGCACTTAGAAACAATTATTTAATTATTAATTTCTTACTTATCTTTTACGCAAACTCTTACAAAGTATTGCGTTTTTTATTAGCAATATTAATTTTTAAGAGCTTTAAACGCAGAAAATAAATTAATCTAAAAAACTATACAAAGATCTATATAATAATAATACTAAAAATCGAGAAAAGTAAATAGTTAATCTATAAAAGATATACATCGATTAATTGAAATCAAGAATACAAGTAGAGAATTAGCTAGATACTAAAAACTATATATTTAACAAATAACGTACAAAAATACAAAAGAAGCTCGAAATAATTGCAAAGAAAGAAATAAAAAGCTTTAACGCAATTCTTGCATTAATAGTAGCAAATTAACAATTTATTATTGTTAAGAATATTATCATATATATTAGATTTAAGAAAAAACAAGAACTAAAATTTATTTATATATATTTAAGTTATAATTAGCAAATGTCAATATATTTTCGCAATTAAATAAGATTAGTATGCTAGTCTCTACAATATATAGCAAAAGCGCTTAAGATATTAATAATATAAATATTGTAATATATCGAGAAGATTTAGAAAATATTAATTGATATTTGTGTAGCATAACTACTTTGAAGAAAGATTATAGTAGAAAAAATTATATTGTAAGAGTAAAAGAACTAAATTTAAAAAAACTAAAGAAGTTGCTAACAAAAAATAAATTTTGCTACAATAACAAGAAAGCGTTAATATATATATAATTTAATAAACAAGTCGACAATTGTCTAGAACAAATAATAATTTTATAATAAAACTTGATATATAATAGATTAGCAATAAACAAGTTATTTGTTTTAAGTTTATCTACAATTATATTCTTAATTATTAAATATACAATCTTAAACTTCTATACTTAAAAGTTATAAAAACAAACTTTTATTAAATTTAAAATACAAATTGTCTTTGAAAATAAAAATATATTAAACAAATATTAAAAAGCTCTTGTTATATTACTTTTTAAATATTACTTTGTTTAATAATCGAAAAATCCTTTTGAATTTAATATTAAAACTTTAATTAACTCGAAAAATACAAAAGCTTAATTATTTTTATAGTATTAAAAATATTGAACAAAAAATATTTCGAAATCAAATTTAATTAACTTTATATTCTAAATCAATTTTAATATCGAATTATTTTGTTAAGAATTTTAAATTTCTTAATATAACAATTGTACTTTTAAATCGAAAATTATTGCTATATTTTGTTACGATATTTGCAAGAATTAAATATTATTATTTGAAACAAAAGATTTATATCGACGTCAAAAAGTATTAAGAAGATAGAAACAAAAATAAAAAGAAACTTTGCAAAAATAAAAGGATTAAAAAGATATATAGAAATAATAATATTCCTTTTGCTAATTATATATTTCGATAGTTAAAAATCGAAGCAAAGTTGTTGCACAAAAAAGATACAATAGTATTAAAACAAGTAGAAATAAAATTATCGAAAATTATAGATAAAACAATAATAAAAAGCAAAATATATACAATTAAGCAAAGTATAAAAAAGATTGCTTTAGAGAATGCAATAAAAACAAGTTTTAAAGACGTAACTTAGATATACAAATCGAACAAAAAATATAACAAAAATTTTGTACAAACATTTATATTACAATCTAGTACTAATAACGCAAGAAAAAGAATTAATTCTAAAACAATAAAAATTCTAGTAAATTTAAATAGAAGAAAGAAGAGTATAAAAACTAATAATAAGTATAAGAAGTCGAATAATCTTAAAAGTTTACAAGTTAAATATATAATCTTCAATCTTATTAGTAATTACAAGTTAACGTTATATATAAATTTGTAAATTTACAAAACTTCGATATATATAAGTATTAAAACAACAAGAACTAAATATATAATTGCTATATTCTTAAACATAATTGTCTAAAGAGTAAATTAAGCAATATAGTTATATTATTAGAACTAGAACATTAAACATATAAGCATTAACTAACAAAGTATTTCTAAAAACTCTATTAAAAGAAAGAAAAATACAAAAATAATTAATATACTAATATTGTTAATTTGAAAAAATTATAAATTATCTTTCGCTATTTTAAATTAAGTTTAGATCGAACAAAAACTAATTTAAGTTAAACAAGAATTAACTTAAGTTAAGCAAAAACTAACTTGAGCTATATTATTAGATTATAATTGTACTTCTTTTTTGCTATTTCTCGACATAGTTAAATATAATATAAGAAAATATACAAAAAGATAGTAAAAAGCAAAATATTATTTATAAAAGATATTGCAATATATCTAGCAATAAATATTTGCAAACGTTAAACAATAAATATATTTTATTTAAGTAAAAATCATTTCTCTATTTGTGCATTAAGTCTAACTTAATTTATAAGCTTTATCTTAAATTTAATTTAATACTTTTTACTATTTTTATTTAATAAAGTTAAGCTATAGATAGCAAGAATTACAAATATATTCAAAAATAACAACAATAAATCTAATATAAAAAAAATTGTATTTTAAAAAGAGATTTCGAAGATATTGCAATAATATTGATATATATTTGCTAAAAACAATAACAATAAAAAAAAAATTAATAATATTTAAGTTCGAGTTAAACTTAAGTTTTTTGCATTGCTATTTTTTTAATTAATTAGTATTAATTTTAGTATTAAAGTTTAGAAGTATTATAAATAAATAAGAAACAAAGTAAGAAAATAATACAATTAGTATAGTATATATTACAATTGCATTATATTTGACAAAGTTTATTATAGTAATTCGTTTATATTCTTAGTATAGATTTTTATTAAAAAGCAAAATTAAAAGTTTGTTGTTATTAGTATTTTATTACAAAATTATAACTCTTACAAAGAGAACAAGTTATTTAAATAATTTTTGTTAAGATTTTTCTTATATATTAATTCTAGTAACTTCTTTGTATCTATAGAATATTTACAACAAAAGAGTTAAGCAAATCTTACCAACTATTTCTTTTACTATTAGTATAGTTTTATTAGAGCACAAAATAAGATGTTAAGAAGCAATTTAATTGTAGTAAATAATAATTTGCAATTTGCGTTGTTCTTTACAAAGTACAAAATTTAGAAATTAAATAAATTATTTTTGAAAATATTGCTTAAAGTGCTTATTTAACAAACTAAAAAAATTCTAATACTTAATACTTTAAAGTTAGTTGTATTGTTAATTAAAAACAAGATTAAAAGTTAAATATAATTTTTGTAGTATATAATATTTGCAAAAGCGCTAACAATACTTTATTTAAAATATCTTAAAAAGAATAGTAATAATATTTGTATATATAAAGCTTACAATATATCTATATATATTTGATCTAGCTTAGACAAAGTTTTAATTAAGCTTGCACAAATTTTGTTTGTAATACAATAATCGATTAAATTCAATAATAACATCTAAAAGATAAGCAATAGATTAAATAAAAGCTTCTTTGTTGTTATTAATTACTTTTTAACGCAATTGTTTGCATCTTATTTTAATTATAATTGTAGAATTACTCTACTTTTCTAAAGTTGTAGATTTAATATTGCTTTTTTTGTACAATTTTTACTTATTACTATATTTAGATTCTTATCTCTTACTTACAATATTGTTTTTTAAGAAATTTAATTTTAAGAATTAAACTTAACTACAAACCTATAGAAAGTACTATATTATAATAGATCTAAAAGTTGTGAAAAACAATAAAAATACAATATAACAAATAAGTAAATTAAAAAATATTAGAAATAATAGATAAAAAATTAATTGATCGATCGACAATAAAATATCAAATAGAAAAACAAAGAAAAGCTAAAAAGTTGTTAAGAATATAGATAAAGCAATTTGTTTCAAATTTTGCAACAACTTTTATTAATTAAGAATTTGCAATAAAAATAGACTTAATTAGCTATATTAAATCTAAAATTAAGAAAAAGACAAAAGTTAATTTTAGTTCTACAATCTTAACTTTATATATTACTTAGATAATTTAGCAATCGAGTTAAATATATAAATAAATCTTAGTAAAAAAAGAAAGTTCGATTTAAAAGATTGATAATATTAAGATTGTAATTTATTAAGAGAGTTTAAATAGTATTTTGTTCTATCTATATAGCGTTGTTATCTTAGAGAAAAAGCAATCTATTATTGAAAATCAAAATATTAAAATAGAGAATCTAAGCATGAATATGCTAATAATATTGCTAAAGAAAAAAAAAATTGCAACAAAAATAAGAAGAAATTAATTTATAAGTTGATTAATTAATGTATTGTTATTAAAAAAAGTATTACTTTTACAACGCAATATGCTATATAATAAATTAGCAATAATTAGTTTACGTCTTCTAAATACAATTATTAAAGATTGCTTAATATATTAATATCAAGATTTCAATATTTATCTTCGAGAACTTTAATATTTATTTTTTATCAATATTTATATAATAGTTATTGTTATTTATTAAAAAGCAACAATCGAATATTAATTAATTTGCAATATTACAAATCTTAGAAAACAATAATCGAAAAACTTGTTTAATATAGATATTAGAATTTATATTAATTAAAAAAAAATCGAAGTTAAAACAATTGTAGCGTCTTATCTATATTAAGCAAAAAACTTTGTAAAAAAAAAAGATAAAAAAAGAAGTCTTGCAAAGCGCAAAAGATTAAAGAATTATAAAAAATGCACAATAAGTATTGTATAGTTAACAAACTTATTATTAAGTTTCTTTTAATAAAGTAAAAAGTTAAAATTAATCAAACTTTGACAAAATTTATAAAAAAAATTATGGTTTTGTTGCTAATTAAAATCGAGATTATATATTATAATATTGATAGAATTTTATCTTAAAAAAGAAAAAAAAAAATTTTTCGCAACTAGCTTAATAATAAAGTTGTTATTGTATATCTTTGATTTGTTGTTAGATATAATCTTGAGATCTTAAATTGCAATTGCAAGAAAATATTAATTTATATATATATTTAATATCTTTTCCTACAAAAATCTTAATAAAAAAGAATTCTCGAATATCGTTTGCTAAGCAAAGAAGACAAAGATAAATAAAACAACTTTGTTAAATATGAAATACGTTTTTATCTTTGTATCTATAAGTAACAATTATTGAATACTACTAATAACTAATTCTATATATTGCATAATCGAGTACTTTAATAATTTATTTAAAATTGCAATTAAGTAGATTATTAATATTGAAATGTAATTGAGACGAGAGTTAAAGAAGCTTTACAAGAAAATCAAATAAAAAACTCTTAATTGCGCAAAATCGAAGCAAAATAACAATATAAATTGCAATATTTTTGTAAATATTACAATAAAGATAATTATATTAAAATAGAATTTAATAATGTATAGTGTTAAAAATATATTAATACAATCAAGAAGAATTATAACAAAATTAATTAACAATAGATTCAAAAAGATTTAAGATAACTATAGAATTTCGAATAACTTTTTTTTTGCATATTAATAGATTTTGCTTATCTTAATTAGAAATTGTATTATACACAAATTAGCAAAAAATATTAACTTTTAACTTTAATAAAATATAGTTATTTGCAAATGCTCATAATAGTAATTAAATATTATACTATAAATAAATTTTGTTATATTTTATCAATAGATACAATCGAATTATATAAATAACATTTTGTTTGTTTATTTTAGAATATTATATTTATACAAGTTTGCGAAAGTTATTTTTCGAATCTATTAATATCGAATATGCATCTTATATAGTTATATTGTTAATAATAGCTAAAAAGTAATCTAAACGTTGCTTAAGTTCGAACAAAATATAAGTTATAATTTGTTCGAAATCTATATAATTCGAGTTTAAGATACTTTAAAAAATAAATAATTCGATAACAAAAGTATCTAAGTATCTTAATTAATTTCGAGATATATTGTATTAATATTAACGTTAAAAATAGATAAAATATATAATATCTTACAAAATATCGAGAACGTTAATTGTATTTAATTATAAATTTTATATCTAATAAATGCAATTAATAAAACGCTTAATATATTATAAAATTAAACAATACGCATAAAAAATCTAAACTTCAATTAAATTCTATATAGACAATTAAGTCTCTATAATTACTTATTTTTAGAAAATAAATTAATATATATCTTATTTAAGTGTGAAAATTTATTAAAAGTATCTAAAGTAAAATATCTTAGATAATATAAATAAGATATATATTAAAAGCACTATCTTAAATACAAGTAAAATTATATATATCTATTTAATCTTGCTTATTCAAAGTTAATATAAAGTAAATATTCGAAAATTTTACGCATTTAAAATTGCAATACTTAAGAATTTAAATCTCTTATATATTTTATAATATCTATTGTATCTAGAATTACTTAAAATACACAATATATTGTTGTTGCTATTTAAAATTTAATTGATATATATACTTTTAAATATAGAATTTGATTGCTAATTGCACTTATTTGTTTAGCATTTATTATAGCAATCTCTCAAACTACGCGCCAAAAAATATAAAAAAAAACTAAATATTAACTACTAATTTAATACTTAAATATATATTAATTTAGATATTAATAATAATACGTACAAATCAATTTATGCGCTTTTGAAGATTAAAATAAATACTCGAAACAATACAAACAAAAGAATTAATAATATTATTGTTAAACAAGAATTACAATTAATATTCTCAAGAATTAAAAATATCTTTTTTAATATTTTTAATAATATAAATTTAATTTAAAGAGAGAAGTACTTACTTTATTAAATACAAAAATACAATAATAATAGAAAACAAAAACAACAAACTAAGATTAAGAGCAAAAAGACTTCGCTTATATTTAAAAATATTATATTAATATTATATTCTTAATAACTTGCGTTTAACAATACAAATATTAAATATTTAAGAAAAGAAAAAAGAAATATTAAGATATGCAAACTACAATATCTTTTATTAATTCTAGTAGTTAATAATTGAAATTACTATAAATAATTTAAACTTGAATAAATTTCTACAAATATTGCACAAAAATATTAAATTTAAGATTTTAAAGAAATCTATATATTTAGACTAATCGTTGGGCTAGATTTCGATATCAACATTTTGGCTCGATTTAAATACTTGATATCAATCTCTTGATTCGACTCGAAATTGATTTTAGATTAACGATTTCTTGATTCGACTCGATCAACTCGTCAAGCAATCGAAAATGATGTCAAAATGTCAAGATTTTCTATTTTTAAAAAAATTCGCATTATTTGAATTACTAAAAATAGTTTAAAAATAATAACGCACAAATAACATACAAATGCATTATCTAAATGCATTACTATATAATATTATAAACAAATTAATAAAATTAATTAACTTAATTAAGTTGATTAATGCATTTTTTTAAAAATAATTTAAATTTTTCAAGTCTTGACGAGTTGAATCAAGTTATACGCTAATTACTTCATATCTATTCTTTGATTTAACTCGAATACTTGGGTCAAGATTTTTGACTTAAATTGAATCTTGGCGAGTTAAGAACTCGACTTGAACTCGATGACCCAATTCGACGCGACTAGTCTATATATATTATAGATTAAAAAAAATAAAAGACTTAAAATATATTAATGCTCAATTATAATTATATATATTGTCTAAATATATTTGTTTAATTTAAGTCGATTAATATTTATTGTAGATTTTGTATTAGATAATAAAAAATTCTATGCAACTTATATTTATATATTTATTAATATTATAACTCTTGAATCGAAACAATAAACAAATAATAAAATATATATTATTAGGAAGATTGTGCAGCTTTAATTGTAATAGTAATACAATTAATAATTTATTAAATTAGATTATAGTTAAAAAGCAAGAATACGACTTGTTCAAAGAGACAATCTATTAATTGTATTATTGTTACAAAATTTGAAACAATAATACAATTAAAAGTAATTCAATTGACGTTCGAAACAATTAACTTAATTATTTTCTCTACTTTATTACTCTTAAAAGCGATTCGATTTTTACAATTTTAATATTAATAGAAAGTATAGAACGAGCTTTATAAACAATGCGATTATCTTAAAAAAAATTGTAATAGCGCATTGCGTAGACAAGAAGTACAAAGAAGAACAATATTCGATATTTAAAATGTCGAGTACAAGCAAAGCTTCTCAAATTACTCGATTTAATTCACTTAAGACAAAGGAAAAATATTTCAATACTTGATGTAAAGTACGATATAGTTCTATGACTAGTTCTCGCAAAAGCAAATATATTATTGTTACAATTGAAGTTGCGCAACCTTTCTATTACAAAGATTGTTGCTCGAATAGTATTTTCGATATTTTATAATATTGCAAAGCAAGTATTAGACTCGAACGCAATTAACAAAGAAAATTAAAATAAATAAAATAATATTTTTATACGCAATACAAGCAACAATATAATCAAGTTGATTCTATATTTTAAGAGTATAAAGCAAAAAATAAGAATATTAGATCCAACTATGTTGCAAAAATATATTCGAATAACTTGCTCTTAGAAATATTTAAAGTATTAAACAATTTGTAACAAAAATAAAGACTTAAAACAAATAATTATTTGTATAATTAATATATTAAAGAATCTATAATTAAATAAATCTAATTTTAGACTAAAATATATAAAATAATATAAAGAAGCTAACAAATCTTACATCTAATATTAAGACAAATTTAAAGAATTTGTTAAGTTAATAATAGAGTTTAACTCTAAATTAGTTACAATACTCAATTATATTTATCTTACTTAACTAATAATATAGTTAATTAAACTTTAATTAAACTTTTAATTAAACTTTCAAATATTATTGTTATAAGTTTAACAATTAATTTATAGTAAAAACTAAAAGACTATTTGTTATATTGCTTGAAGTATTGAACAAGAAATTGTATATAGTACTTTTCGAATATAGATAATTAGATCGATTATAAGTCTTTTGAATTTTTGCATATTATATATTTTTTTTGTCTAAATTTAAAAAAGTTGTTGTTTAAGAGTTTTAATATATAACAAGAATGTTTATATCTTGTTGCAACAAATAGTTTTTATATTATTAAAAACATTAATTATTAAAATTCTTATTAGAATAATCTAATATATTGTTGTTTCTAAAATATTGTTTATAATATGTTTAGTATTAATATTTAGATACTAAGTTGCATAAACTTTGTAGCAATTAATAAAGAATCGAATTGCAATTTCGAAATATATAATAATTAAAGAGTTTTGCTTGAAGCAAGTCAAAAAAAACAAAAATTGCTCGAAATATTATCAATAACATATTATTTATCTTTTATTAGAAAACTTGTTTTTGCAATACAATTAAATAGATTAACAAAAAATATAGATATTAATAAAGTATAATATATTGTTCTATACTTGTTGTCGAGTATTTCGATTAAAGTCTTTTATTTAAATTTTGAAAAATTTATAGTAATAAAATAATTGTAATAGAGAATAACAATAAGTTTAAAAATAATGCAATTAATAAAATCTAATAACAAGTAATTCGAACCTATTTCTAACTATTTAAAGCAATATTTTAATTAATTTAGATTATAACAACACAAAAATAATACGCTAGCAATAAAAGAAAAAATATAGATTAATTAAGCGAAAATTTGATTACATTTTAATCGATTTAAACCTTTTTAAACAAATTAGCGCAAATACTAATATACTAACACTTAGATTACAATTGTACTTAAATTTGTTTATAAGTATTGTATTTTTCAAAAATTATAATAAAATTCTATTATTTCGACTTTTATATATTTAATTTTTTCTTAATATAGTTTTTCTATTAATAATCGATATATTCTATATATTGTCTTCTTTATTAATTTTGTCAACTATATTAATTGCGATTTTCTTGCGTTTGCTAATATTACTAATTATATTCTCTTATATAAGATTAAAAGTATAGATTAGAATCTTAAGTTACTCTTTAAAATTAATATTGTTTTTGTTTAACAATAGTAAATCTAAACTTGTAATTAATACTAACAACTTTAAAATAGCAAATTGGATTTATATAAAATATAAATTAGCAAAAAGACTTGCTTTTTAACAATATAAAATTGCAAAATTTATTATTTTTTTAATAAAAATATTATTTAAGATTTATAATAATAAACGTTAGCAAATAAATTTAACAAAATTAATTTTATTAAAAGATTGTATTACAAAGACTTCGAAAATAATTTAATTTTGCAAAAAAAATACAATATATAATAAGGTTAAAAGAAATCTATATTATCAACAATTTAATTAACAAAACAACAATAGAAATTATCGAAAACTTTATTGTTAATTTGTCGATATAAGATTGCAAGTACTTTGACTTCTTTATTATTTATATTTACTTAAAAAAGCTCTTTATATTGCAATTTATTGTTTTTCTCTAAAACTCGAACAATAATTAAGAAATTACACAAAAATCGAATTTTAAAAAAAACATTAATATATTGCAAATAAAGACTCGAATCTATATAACAACAAAAATTTAAACAATAGATATCTCTAAAATAGTCTAAAACAATATAAAAATTGCAAACTTCAATCGAGTTTTATAAACAATTCGAGAAAGCAATTTGTCAACTTTAAGATACAAATATCGCTATTATAGTTTAAGATTAACTAATAGCTAGTTCTTAATTACAATAGCAATATTCTTTTATTAACAACTTTATAGTTTATATTTACTTTGTTTTGTTAAAACATATATTTAATATTACAAAATGTAATTTTTGTTATAACTCTAGTAATAAATATTGCAATTTTAATTGTTTTATTTAACTACTATTGCGTGCATCTTAGACAATTCTTTATAAATATATATTGTCTATAAATTATTTCTAGACTAGAACTTGCCTATATTAGTCTAAATTAGTTTAGATTTAACTTATATATATATTCTAGTATTCTTTTCGCAAATAAATAGATTTGTAACTCGACAATTTAATTTATCGCTTTTTAGACTTTGCTTTACGTAGCTTAACTTGCTCGATTTTGTCTATATATATATAACAATTTCTTTGCTAATATAAATACGATAATTCAATAACTTGATTTCTTTTTGTTCTTATATTTAGAAAACTAATCTAGATTTGGCTTAAATCTGGTCGAGATCTTGCCCAAATATATAAATTATATAATAGCGCGTCGTAAATTACTACTTTTAAATTAAATTCAACGCGCATATATTTTGCGTTAATAAGCTTTTAGATTTTTGATAGTAATCTTAAATGTTATTGCTTGTTTCTCTCTTTCTTATTATATTTTTATTAGTTTAACTATTAAGAATCTATTAATTAAGAACTTACAATAGCATTTTATCTACTCGTCTTCAATTTTAACTATAACAAAATTTTAAAAGTTTAAACGCAAACGTATGTAAAGAAAGCGTATTCTCTTAATTACTTAGATGTTATTAAGAACTTCTTTAACAAAGTCTTAAAACTTGTTTATTAATATAATATTACTCTAGAAATATATTAAGCGTAATCTTATTTTAGAATAGCACTTGTCTAGAAGCAAACAAAAATTAATTGTATTTTGCAAGAGAAATTTCGAAACTTAATAAAGATTGTTAATTATCTTTTATTTATTAAATATCTTAATAAAGATACAATTATTTACGTTAATAATTTCAATATTAAAATCGTAATAAAAGAATAGTTCGCAAAAAAAAATAAAAAGATAGAATTACAATACTAATCTCTAAAAGCTTTTTGCGTTAATAAATTTCTTCTTTGCTTCTTTTAGCTCTCTTTTTGCTCTTTTATTTTTTATTTTTTTGCTTTTTTTCTATTAGTTTGTTCTATAGCTTGTGTTAAGCGAGTTCAAATTCAATTGCATTTTGCTTCAAATAAAAATATCTATACTCTTATATAAGTTTATAGCTAAATAACTCTTTACACTTGTCTTTAATATTAACTTGCAACTTAGCAATTTCTTCTTAAATTCTTTTGTTGTTCGATTACAAACGCGCAATATCTTTACAAATAAAGTAAATCAAATTTTGATATATATTATATTAAAGAAATTATATAGACTAGTTAAAGACAATAACTTGCCCAATAAATTTTGCTAAACTTAACAAACAAACAATAATTATTTTTGAATTTTAATCTAAATATAAAACAATATAGATAAGTTAAGTTCTTGTTTTTGTATTGTAATCTAATTAAAGAATAGAAGAAACGCAAAAACTTTTTATTAATATTAATTTTAAGAATAATTTGTTTAATCTTCTTTCTTTTAATATCTTTAAACTAACAAAAACTTTATTATATTGTTTAGCAAAGTTGTCGAAGAAAATCAATAAAGCTAATTAATATGTTATAATATTCTTTATACTTTATATTTTTAAGACAATATTGTATCGTTCTAGATTCGAAGCGCTTTGCGTTCAAATATCTAGAACTCAACAATAAAATAAAAAAACAATCTCTTTATCTTTATCGAAGAAAATTACGAAAAATAAAGCAAAAAAAATAACAATTTGCGATATCTTAGATAAGAAGAAGAATTAATTATTTAAATTTAAGTCTTTAATTAAAGTAGTTAATATAAAAATAGAGATTGTTAATATTAAAGAGTCGAAATCAAATAATAAGAACTTGCAAAATAAGAATATTGAAAAAGAAAATAATTAACTTAAGAATATAGACGTTAAATTAATATATTGTTTTCTTGTTTATATATAAAGATTAACACAAATCTTAGATTTAAAGCAACTTAAAATATCTAGCTATATAAGTATAAAATCGATAATATTTAATTACGCGCTACTTAGTTTGTATCTATAGTTTTAACTATAATTAACAATAAAGTCAAGTATTACTTGTCGAATATACTACTACTCGTATTTTATTAGCAATAATTGATTGTTTTTTTTATCGCAATAGTTAACGCAAATAAAGATAATCTATATAGAGAACTCGTAGAAGACAAAATAAGTTTAAGAAAAATAATTTTTAATAATCTAATAAACTACTTAAAAATTAAAAATGCTTATATATAAATTGTAGAGATTATTATTATTGTTGTCTTTTAATATTAGCTATAGCTTCGATAGCAAAAGATTCGAAGTAAATAAAAGCAAAAGTCTATTGTTTGTCTCTTTCGCTTTTCAAAGTATTGAAGTTCTTTCTTTGTTCTTTAGCAAATACTTTTTACTCTTAGTTAAACGTATATTTTTGTTAATTAAATTTCAAGTTTTACAAAGTTTGTCTTATTAATAATTTTATTATCTTTCTTATTTTAAGAATCAATATTAATAATTAATATCGAGCAATAATTAAATTTGTTGATCTTAAAAGTCTTGATATTATACTTATAAAGCGTTATAAACTTTTCAAAAATTTCAATATACAATTATTGCAAGTGGTAAAAGATAAACTTAAGATTGTTCGAAATTCTAATATTAAGCTATCGAAACAAACGTCTATTAATTAATTAAACTAATATAGAATTTTATTCTTAACAAGTATTTCTATTTGATTGTTAACAATCTAAAACTTATAAGAGTTACGTCTAAAAAGTAATTTTATAGAATTATATATATATAGACTAGTCGCATCGAGTTGAGTCATCGAGTTCAAGTTAAGTTCTTGACTCGCCAAGACTCGATTCGAGTTAAAAATCTTAATCCAAGTATTTAAGTTAAGTCAAAGAATAGATATGAAGTACTTAGCGTATAACTTGACTCAACTCGTCAAGACTCGAAAAATTTAGATTATTTTTAAAAAAGTGCATTAATCAACTTAATCAAGTTGATTAATTTAATTAATTTGTTTATAATATTATATAGTAATGCATTTAGGTAATGCATTTGTACGTTATTTGTGTGTTATTATTTTTAAACTATTTTTAGTAATTTAAATAATGCGATTTTTTTTAAAAATAGAAAATCTTGGCATTTTGACGTCATTTTCGATTTCTTGACGAATCGATCGAGTCAAGTTAAGAAATCGTTGACTCGAGATCGATTTCGAGTTGAATCAAGAGATTGGTATCAAGTATTTGGGTCGAGCTAGAATGTTGGTATCGAAACCTAGTTCAACGATTAGTCTATAGTAGAGTACGTAAGAATAAATTAATCTAAGCAATTAATCAACAATTTTAATAAAGAAAGAGCGTCAAGTATATAAGCAATAATTGTATAAATATAAGTTATTTAGAGAAGATTTAACTTAGTTTCGACAAATAATTACAAAGATATTAACTAGCCTAATCGTTGGACTCGATTTCGCGAGGGAATCGCTAAGTAATTGGGCTCGAGAAGCTTAACTTTAAAAAACCTTAAATTTCAAAAAATTCATAACTTTCTTGTATTTTATACGTATTTTATTAAAATTAAGTTGTTCTGTAGAGAATTTAGCTTCGAGTTAAACAAAGAAGTCTGTTCAAATTCTCGGGTTAAACAAAAAAAAATGTGTTCGACCTGATCCAACGATCAAACTAATATTAACTAATTGCAAGAATATTTGTAGAAAAAGATTAACAATTAAGACAATATTAGAGTAAGTATTCTTCATTCAAAATGCAAATTTGAGTTAAATCTAAATTAATTTTGAGCTACATCTTCTCTAAGCTATCGAATAACAACAAAAGTGTTAATTAATTACAAGAATATTTGTAGAAGAGAATTAACAAATAGAGCAACGTAGAAGTAAGTATTTTTAATTGAAAAAACAAATATAGATTAGATTTAAGTTAAATTTTGTTTAAATTTAATAAATAACAAATGCTATATAGATTGATTGCAAGAAATACTTACAAAAAGAATTTAAGAAGAACAATAACATTTAGATAGATTTGCTTATATACAAATAAGAAGATTTGGGTTAGATCTTGTCTAGATCTAGCAAATAACAACAAATAAATTAACTAATTAAGAGTGTACTTATGGAGAGAGATCGCTATATAAAGTAATGTTTAAATAGATATTCTTAAATAAAGATATAGACTTGAGTTAAATCTTGTCTAGATTTAACAAATAACAACGTATATATTAATTAACAACAAAAATACTTATAGAGAAAATCTAAAAGAAAAAAAATGTTAAAGTAGACTTTCTTAATAAAAGATATTTTGTAAAGACTATACTAAATTAAATGTTAAATACTTATATTTATTTGCAATTAGGCAATTACAAGTTCTTAAGAAATATAGCGAAAAATATAAGTTGTCTTCAATAATTATAATTAGATTTTAAATCGATTAAGACTAACTAAAGAGCAACAAACAAAATAGATTAAAAAAAGAAATATTAATATAGTAAATTGCGCTTGTTATCTCTATATTACTATTTATACTAATATAATTTGCGAACAAGTTAATTGTTAAGTCGAAAATCAATATTAAAAATAATCTTTAATAAGATAAATATAGGACTTGAGTTAAAAGTCAAAAAAAAAATTGTTAAAATTAATACTTAGTTAAATTGCTTAAAGAAAAAAGCTAGATATTAGAAGTAAAACAAATACAATTTAATATACAAAGAAGAAAAGAACTCTTTTATTAATTGTAAATAATGCAAAGAGATACAAAAAATTTGTTATTTATATAAAAGAGTATTTGTACGTAAATATTTTTATAGATAATAAGAAGAAGAACTTTTACTTCTTGTAAAAGTATAATATATATATAAGAAAAATGCATTTAATGTTTAAAGTATCGAGCATTTCTATAAGCGCAAATATATTTAATATTATAATATAAATTAAACAAACTATACTAGAAATTGCAATACTATTGTATATATAAGTTGCAATCAAATAAAAATCTAAATAGTTATAGACGTTAGAGACGTTATGCTTTCTATAGTTTATATTGTAAGTATAAATTAGAATATCGCGAAATAAATCAAGAGAAATATTATAGCTTATAACAATGCTATTTTGCAAAGATAGATATTTTGACTCGAAATAGATCTTAAAGCAACTCTATATTACTAATGTAGCTTTAGAACTAAGATATTGACACAATAATCTTAAGAGCTCTAGATCGCTAATAGAACTTCTAGAAAATTATCTCAAATTGCTAATGTTAAAATATCAAACTATTATAGTTAAAGCTTTGTACTTTACTTCAACAATAGAGATTAATAATATATATCTTAACTCGAACACAATTTAGAGAAACTTAATAAAATAATAGAACAAATGTAAATTTATTGTACATTAAAGATAAAAATTAATTCTAGCAATACTTTAAATATAAACAATATTTTTAAAAAGTTTAAGATACAAAAAATATATATAGTTCTACTATTTAATGCAATATTTAATATTACTAATTAACTTGAAGCTTTACAACAAAGTTAATTCTTTTTATTCTTATAAAATATTTATAATAAAAATTCTAATAATATCTTATTACAAATTTGCTAACATTAACAAATCTAACAAATTAATAACAAAATTACTATACAATTGTAACTTTATATATGCAAGCTACAATAATTTAACAATGCAAAGTCTTTGTCTTTATTATTTATTGTTCGAAGTTAATTGTGCTATCTAGAAAGATATTTGCTTTAAGATTGCTATTATTGTTAAGACAATATAAGAGTTGTTCTATCAAAATTTATTTACAAAACTAAATTTTCAAACTATTAATATTAAGCTATTTAATGTATTTTGTTTAGATCTAGTTTATCTAATTCTAATAATAATTTAATATGCTTTTAAAAAGTACGCATTTAAGAAAAAAAGAGTTAGTTTAATTTTTTAAGAAAATTCGATCGAAAATTCTAATTTATAAACTTTCTTGTAACAATAATTGATAGATATAAAGCAATATAAGAAATTTAAATTAACTTAATATACTTAATTGAAATTTAGATAAAAGAAGATAAGCAATTATCTTTGCAACAAAGTTGTAATAAATATAAGTACTAGAGATAACAAGTCGAATACAATACAAGCTATAAAAAATAATTCTAACAATTTTCTTAAGAATTTTGCGCAATTTAAATAAAACAACAAGACTTTAACAATCTTATAAAAAATATCAAGAGCAATCAATAGCAATTAGAGTTCTCTTTTAATTATTAACTTAGATTATTAATCTTCTATATTATTATAAACAAATCAATTGAATACTAATATTAATTGCAAAAGAGTTAAACTTAATAGATATTATATTAATCGATAGATCGAATTAAATATTATTGCAAATTTATAACAATAATAATAACAAATCTTAACTACTTGCTTTAAATAGTTTAATGTAAGTTATTTATCAAGTTGCATTAAGCTATAAATTAAATACGCAAAAGAGTATTATATATAAAGATAATATCTTTCGAAATATTCTAATATATAAGAAGTTCTTTCGAAGTTTGTTGTATATCTCTAATATATACAAAAAACAATTTTGAAGAACAACAAATCTTTGTTGTTTGCAAAAGATAAACAATTAGATTACATTATAAATATAAACAATATATAATATCAATTATTGTATTAAAATAACTGAGCAAAGTTTGGAGAAAACTTAAAACTAAACAATAAGAAAGTTATCTTTTGTTTATATAGATGCAACAACAAAAAGCAAGATTTAAAAGACAAGAAAAAATATAAAAGATTTTTAAGAAAAGTAATAAAAAACAACAATAAAGTAAAAGAATATATAAAGATTGTTAAAAAAGATGCTTCGAAATAAATTCAAATATTAATTGTATTTAATTAAAATTTCTAATTAAAATTAGAAAAATTGTAGCTTAAATCAAGTTTTTGTAATTTCGATTAAATTTATTTAACTTCAATTAAGTATTTTGTAACTTAAAAGATATATTTCTTACTTAAGCGTAATTTGTTGTCTAGAGTAAATAACTTCTAATAGTATATTCTAGTATACTAATTATAATATTTAAATTAATATATTAAAAAATTCTTTTGCAAAAGATCTAGAGAAAAGACGACACAACTTATAATATTGTTATTTGAGACACTAAATATATACGTTGTTAGAATCTATTTTGCAAATTAATTGCTTTGCATTACTAATTTTCTATACAATACTAAAATAATCTATTTTTGTCTACTAAAATAGTTTAAATATATAAGACTTCTATATTAAGTTAAATGTTTAAAACTATACAATTGTTCTAAATATAGAAAACAATCTTCGAGCAACAAAATATAATTTTGCGTTTATAGAATATAAATTTTTAAACGTATAAAATCTTAAGAAATTTAAATAACTTGTAACAATTTTACGTTAATATATTGTTCTTAACAATTATTACAATCTTATATTAAATAGAGCAAATATATATATTGACTACAATAATAATAATAGCTTTTTGCACAAAAGTCTAGTCTTAAAAGTGTTTAACTTTATTAACTATAGAAAGACTTATAATTTTATAATTTATAATACTAATATTAATTGTTCGAAAGTATTAATAAACAAATAAGCATTAAATATTACAAGCATAAAATTTATTTTAAGCAATTAGATAGATATATTTAAGAAACAAAATACTCTAGACAAATCTCTACAATATTGTACTTTAATTTCTAAATAATTCTAGATAGATATTGTAAATTTCTAATCTCTCGACTTAGAATCTATCTCGAGTATTCGTATCTACATTCCGATATCTTACAAAATTTGCAATTTTTTTAATTTATTTTAACATTGTAATCTAGTTAATTTTTGTTAATATTTGTCGAATCAAACTTTCTTAAATTGTTTTTTTGCAAAAATACAAACTAGCTACTTGCAATTAAGTTTTAATTTAATTTTTTATTTATTATCGATTGCTATCAATATATAGATTAAATATAAATTTCGTAATTATATTGCGCAAATTTAAGTACTTATATATTTTAGTTAACTTCTAGATTGTGTTGCTTTAATTAAGATATTTTCAATACAATATTATAAATAGCTATTTTTACTATATTAAACATTAATTTCTTGTAGTGTTGCTAAATAGCTATTAATAGTAGTTTTGTTTCTTTGTTTGTTTTTTATTTTTCGCAAAAAATAGATTTCTAGCTACAATTACTAGATTGTAAGCGTTAGATTTTTTTTAAGTAAAATACTTTTTTTTCTTTATAAAAGTTTTAGTTATAAAATTATTTATTGTATCAAAATCGATTATTACTATAAGTTGACAACTATTAATCTTAAATAGTATAGTAAAATATTATATATATACTATTGAGTTTAATTGTTGTTATTAAGCTAATATATTGCATTTCTTTAATATATTTTTTATTAAAAAATTGGAATTTTTCTCTACTTTTGTGTTGTAACTTTTGCTTAAAATAATTGTTTATATTAAGTTTTCTTTTAATATTAAGTTATTAATTTTGATTTTCCAGAAAATTAGTTAACTTTATTCTTTTCTTTTAAATAAGTGTAATATATATTGTTATAGCAAGTTTTTTAACTAAGATTTGCGTATAAGTTGTATACTTTCTTAATAATAATATCTTTATATCTAAAAGCTAGTATATTAAGTTTTTTGTTTGTAATAAATTGTTATATATATATTCTAGTAAAATCTAGTTGTTTTATAATAATATCAAATATATTTTTTTTGTAGTAATATTGTTTTCTAGTTTCTTCTCGCATTTATTTATAATCTTCAATAAGTTAATTAAAATCTTGAAATAATTTGTAATATCTTCTATATAGTTGTAAGAGTTTTTCTAGTTATACTTTTTGTTTAAGTCGATTGTTAGATTGTAAAAATTAATAGTCTTTTTTAGTACTCAATTAACTTTTTGCATAAATATAAGAATTTTGCATAATAATCTATAACTAATCTAGATTTTTTATTAGATAGTAGTTGTTGTTTAATCTAATCTTAAGAATATGTGTCTTTATATTAGTTTGCTTTTTGATATTGTTCTAGCTATAAAATATCTCTTTTAATATAATATTAATTTGTCGACAATTTATTAAGTTTTGTAATTGATAATCTCTTGCAAAGTAATTTAATTTGCTATATAAATAATACGTTTTTTAAAATTTGTTATCTTGCTTTTCTTTAAAGTTTTTCTCTTTGCATTATTTAATAAAATCTAGTTTTATAAATATAGATTTACAATAGTTTGAATTATTGTATTTTTAATTAGAACAAGATTCTCTTTACTAATATTTAATTATTAATTTAAAAAAGATTTCTACTTTTTTATAGAATTAATTGTACTGCTTTTTTATAACTCTTTTATTTAATTTGTTGTCGAAATCGATAGCTATTTCGATAAGATTAAATATATTGTTAATGTTTCTATTATTGCGTATAATTTTGCTCTTAAAATTGTTCTTAAGATTTTATCGAAACATTGTTATAAATACAATATTGTTTTATTTAATAAAACTAATATATTTTTGAAATCTAGTTGCGTAATCTATTGCAAAGATTTGTTAAATTAAATATTAAATATTTCTATTTGCAATTTGTTTTTTGTTAAATGTTTCGAAAATTCTTTCAAATTCTTTTTTAAAGTTGTTGAAGTTTGTAAATATTGCACAAGAATTTTTGTTATAATTATCTAGATACTTGCGTAAATTTGATTTAAGTTAATATTAAACTCTCTTTTTAAAAATTTTTAATACAAAAATCGTCTTTTGATTTGCTAGAATAGAATAGAAAATAAAATAAATATCTATTTGTATAAGTTAGTTTTCTAGATTAATACAATCTCTATAATAGACGTTGAATTTGTTAATTTTTATTTTATTGTTTCTACTAAATATTAGTCAACGTAATACTAATAAATTAATACTTAAGATAGTAACACGTTAATCTAATATAGATATTCTTAGAGTATTCAAAATGTTACGCTAGTACTTTTGTAAAAAATATTAGAGAAAGTTGTGCTATCAAAGAAATTTGTAGATGTCTTTAGATAATACAAGTAGTTTTTCAATAACAAGAGTTTGCAACTATATACAATCTTATATTTAATAAATTTTTACAAATAGTTTAATAAATCAAAGTAACAATAAGTAAAGACTTAAAATAAGTTAAATACAATTTATAAAAGAGTCGCGTTTAAAAGCTATATATCTTTCTATTATTTAAGAGTTTAAGATGTTCAAGATATTTAATGTCTTAAGTATCTTAATTATTTTAATTTTGAATTTAAGATATTTAAGAGTTAAGCTATTTTAATTATCTTAATTTTGTTGATAGATCTTTTCTATCTAATTATTTGTAAAGAGCGATGCGCAACAAATAGTATCTATTAGCATGCAATCCCTAATAGTTTAAGTTAACAATATTACAATTTAACATCTATTTTCTTTATAGTTTTAGTTGTTGCTTCTTCTATATAGAATTAAGTTTCAAGAGCAATCTATAGAAGCTAGCATATTGTAATTGTTGTTGTGCAACTTATAGAATTTTGACTAAAATTAAACTATTTTTGCTTAAACATTAGTATTGCAATATAACGCATTATTATAATATAAAGTTACTAGTAGTAGATAGAACGTATTAATATTAAGCGACAAAGATAGCTTGTTTAATATTAAATAGTATTGTAAAGCTACAAATATGTAACAAAATCAACTTTGTAATTTTGTAATTATAATTGGGCAAAAAAATGTATATGCGTACTAAAGTTAATAGATTTGCAACAAAATTACGGAATGTTGCCCTTAGACCTGCTGCAGAAAAAACCGAAAACAAACTAAAAACGGGCACTAAAACTAGCGAGAGGTTTTGATTGGCAGCAGGTCTGAGTACTGAGGCAAGCTTGACATGTATTTCGCAAGAGTCTTACAGCTTGTCGGTATCTTTCAGAACCCCTGCATCGATTATGAGGCAGTCGAGGACTGCGATGGAGATGATAGGCACTGGACTAGACTCGAAGATCTTCTAAAGATGAATCTAAGTCTAGACAACAAGCGGAGCTGATGTATCAAAAGCGACGAGCCTTGCACTACACGAACTCGGCTTGGGCTCAAATGCGCCGATCTCCATCAGCCTTTCCTCTTCTACCGCTTACAAGTCGCTTTATGCTTATTCCACTGGCTGGACCTATTAACGACGCATTACCTCGCCCAACTTGCTCTCTGCTTTGTTGATGCAAAAGCGTCCAAATCAGCCAACGAGAACGACAGTCTTAATAGACGAATTCGACAGCCTTAGCAATTAAACATTGATAAAGGAGCTTGAGTACAGCAGTAGGTATTACTTCCCTCGTTCATGTCCGAGTTAGCTACAACGTACTAATTTTGTTTATTTTCCGTCTTGCGGGCTGTGACAAATACGCTGCGACTGCTCAAGTGTTTGTAAAAGAGACGCTGATTAGATTGATAGTAATTTTCTATATTTGCCGTTGCGATGGCACCCCTCGATATTAGCGACCGAATCAACGCGGCCGCCATGGCTGGGACGTGGGTAGGCACGCTCTTCACCGCCATTGGTCTGATCGCGATACTCTCACAACTGCGATCTGTTTTGTTAGATTTGCGGCAGTCGAAGAAGACCCTCCTCGCTAGGTCTACAGGACGCTGGATCACTCTGATTCCCAAAAAAGACATGCCGCAACGAGGTTTGGTCGAGAGAGTCGCGCCAGGTTTCTTGGGATGGGTCCAACGAGCTTATATTGAGAAATCACATGCCTGTCTTACCCAAAATAACAGGATGATCGCTGGAACGAGTGGTTGGAGTAATATTTTTGCCCACTGTGGCATCCAGGCCGCTGACTTGATCCGATCCGGGGGTTCGGATGCACGTGTCTTTCCCGCGGTGACCGGCCATCTCGGTTCAGGAGCTCCCCGACTCGCCGATCTCATCTTTGACAATGGCAGAGTTCTCTACGGTTTCTCACAGTACGAATTTGTGGCTCTGCTTATCATCTCTGGGTTTTCGCCAGCTGATTTCTCAATCTCTGGCTGTACCACGTCGACCAAGTTCCTTGGTAGCATGCAGCTTGCAGACAACGAACCTTTCTCACAAGTTGCCCGATTCGATGCATATGAGGGCTGTAGGGAATCTGCAGAAGATAAGGAGCGCTATATAAACAAAGTGCCGGTCCAAACCTGCATCGATTACGCGATTGGCATCCTCCGAACTCCAGAACGCGGTGATCATAGCATTATCATCCCCGCCGAAGCCTCGTCTACGGCCGCCGGACATTCAGAACTTACAGCCTGGATAATGAGGCCGCGAACTGCGCAGCTCCACGAAATTAGATACGCATTGGAACAACTCGTCTCTATTTCCGGCGCAAACGTGTTGAAGTACTCGGTCGAAACAAGTAAGGACATAGAGTACGAATCCTCAGCTATGGATACAATCTCCCCCGGCAATGAATTTGGAAGAGCAAAGACTCACGAGACCCTAATTATAGCTCACGCACTGGCAGCGTTGCAGCCTTGGGGATTACTTCCAGTCTTACCCGGTCACTTTGTGCAAGCTTTCAAGCCTCTGGTTGTCCCATTTATCGGGTCCCACTCGGAGACCGTAAGCGTCCTTCAGGAGCGCATGTGCAAGCTCAAACTCAAACCCCTCGACGGTTGGGATAGTATTCAGCAGCAGGCGATGGCCTTGGGCCAGATCGGAGATATCAAAGACGAATTTTTCTCTAGATCATGCTCTCCCTGCCGAAATTACTACAAGGCTATGAACATGGTCTTTGACGCCTATAGAGTCCGTGTTGATGATGTGAGAGTTACCCTGGCGGCTCTTGCAGCTCGCAGATGCTTGGATGGGATCTCTATAGCAGGCGAATTCGTGCCGAATTTGATGGCTCACCTGAGTAAGGGCCAGTTCTCGGGTGAGGTTCCCCCTTGGACCATTACTGTTTTTGCTACCTATCTCTGGGGTTGGCTCAACGATTTCGTGGAAACGGGCTTTGATCTTCACGGGAAATTCAAGAGACGGGTGTTCCTAAGCTAATAGTCATTCTCTGCGTCCGGAAATTCGTTGAATTTTTCGCTGGTGTAACATCAAATAGTTGGTGGCAGCCAGAAGATGAGAGGTGGAATTACTGCGCGAGGCACTCATTTATAGTGCGATGAATCATAAACAGTAAGATAGTGGCTGCGGTTTCAACAACGCAGTCTTATGGTAAGAGTTCTAACGTCACTTTATGAGAAGAAGACTGAGTTCTAGACATCGGCATCTATGCAAATTGATAGTGCGCTAACAGGTGTTTGAGGGTCATATTTAATATAATACCTTGTTGTGGTATAGTATCCATCATGATCGTACTTCGTAGGTCTGGTAATGTAAGTATCGCTGCGATCACAAGATAAATATCTACTTCTGAGAAAATTACCCGCCCTGAGGTACTCTGGTTGCAATACCAGATTTGATGTCAATGTGAATCAACAAAATTTCGTCGCCGCAGATACCGAGCATTATATTCGAGCTTTAATATCTTATCCAGGCATCAATCCCATGCAAGAGAACCAGACGCGCGAACTCATTAGCTTTTAATACCAAGAATCAATACCATGCCTGGGATTTTGTGATTAATTGGGATACGTCGGAATAGACAGTGTTCAATACTTGTGGCTGGAGTACGAAACATGTCTTTCCTGGCGAACTTTGTCATCGTGGATGCTCCTCCCCCACCGCTTCTTTCGATGTATCTTTTCTTCTTCCCACAAATGTATGCGCAAGTGAACAATTCCGAGCTCAAAACCCATGTTTTATACACACCCCGACCTTAGGCTCGCTCAGTTGCCATTTCCGTCTTTGGAAGGGAGTATAGCCCCTTTAATCAGGAGCAGGAGGGAGTAAAAAGGAGCACGGACGGAGCACGAAGGGGCTTTAGAGGGAGCATAAACCAGCAGAAAGGGAGCAGAGGGACGAAATGTGCTCTAGTGCGCGGCAATAATTTGATCGGTAAATGGTCACGTGAAGTTATGAACCAAGCAAGACATTTGTATATATCTTATATACAACCCGAACTTAGGATTAGCGATTACCGCTTTGGTTAGGGAAAGGGAGCAGAGCCGCTTCACAGGGAGCACCGAGAGAGCACGAGGGAGCACAAAGGGAGCAAGGGAGAGCAGAGCGAGAGCATATAGACGAACCAGGCTTTAGCGAGGGAGTAAAGCGACAATATCTTAATCAGCGATCGGTCACATATTAGATTAGACTCGAGGAATCTATATATAATTATATAAATCTTGTCGTATTTAGATATATATACTAATATTAAGATTAAAATAATTTTATATAGTTTTATTAAATAAATAATAAATATTGTATTTAATTCTAGACAAATTCTTTTGTTCTATATAACAAAACAATTATTATTTCTATTTTCTTGTTAATTTTTTTTGGTTAATATATATTACTAGAGTATTTATTTATTTTAGTAGTTTTTTTGTTAGTTTCTCTAATAAACTTATAACTCGACTCTTTTTTTAGATTTGTTTTAACTATAGTATTGTATATTAAACTATTAGTTATTCTAAATATTGTTAGATTTGTTATTTAATTTAAATAAATATATATATTAATTGAAAATATATTTTAATCTATAGAATTAAATATAAAATAATTCTATACATTTTAGTATTAGTTTTTAATACTTTGTATTAAACTTTTGCTAGATTATTAACAAGATTTTTTAAATATCTTTTTTTCTTATATAATATATATTATATCAACTAGTTGTAAATTAATTAAAATAGTAATATTATATATATTATTTGTTTTATTCTATTTGATTTAATATTTTATATTACTTAATTTAACTAGATCTATTAAAACTTCTATAACTTTAAATATTTTTGTTTTGTTAATATTAATTTAAGTTTTTTAGTTAAGTTTGCTATCTAGTATAATTTCTAAATATTTAATTGCTTTTTTTAATATTATTATTGTATTATTATTGATAATTATTGTATTATTGTATTATTAATATTTTTTTTTTTTCTTATAATATAATATAACTAATATTTGCTAGAAAAAAACTTAATTTTATATATATAATTTTATTTTTTATATAAATTTTTATATATTTCGATTAGTTATTTACAATTAATTTATTTTTATTTTCTCTAATTAGTAAAATTATATTGTTTATAAAATTGTCGATTTTTATATTTTTACTTAAACTAATTGCGTCAATTCGATTAATTAAGTTCGATTTAATTAATTGAATTAAATCTTAATAATTTGATTCGAATTAAATTGAAAGTCTTAGCAATTCAATTCTTAAAATTAAAATTAAAAATTCGTTTAAATTTAAAACTTAAATTAAAAAGTAAATCGAAAAATTAACTTAAATTGTTAAAACTACTATTTTTAGTAAATTTTTTTATTTTTAGTAACAATTAATTAATAATCTAATAAAAATAATTAATCTATTTAAAATAATTAATAAATGTATTAGAAATTTCTTTTTATAAATATATTACTATTATATATTATTTAGAAAATAATTAAAAATCTAAATATAAACTTAATTTATATTATTTTTAGTATTTTTAATATTCTTGACAATTTAATTCAATTTTAACTTTTAAAATTATAAATTAACTTAATTTAATTTAATTTAATTCTAAAATATATAGATTAAATTGATTTTTAATTCGATTTCTATAGTTAAAATTAACAATTTAATTCGATTTCAAAAATTAAAATTAAAAATCAAATTAATAATTAGTTTATTTTTGCTATATAATTTCTTTAAAAGTAAAATATTATAAAAAAAAATAAAAATAACAATAATTTTTGCAATAATTTTACTATAATATTAATTTTATTTATCTTGTATTTCTTAATTTTAAAAATAGTAAATTAAATATTTAAAAAGTTTTCAATTTATTATATTATATGTTTATCGATTTATTTATTTCGAAAATTATATAATAGTTTTAAATATAATATATTGTCGAATACTTTTAATATATTTAATAATAAAGTTATAATTACTTTATTTTTGTTCTATATTATATATATTCTTTTTACTAGATAATATAATATATATTTTGTTAAAACAAATTTTATTGTTTCTATATAAATATAAAATAATAGTCTATATATTTTTATCAAATAATTAGTTCTTTTAACTACTATAAACTTAAGTATTTTGCTTAAAATATAAAAAAAAAAAATAGAATAATAAAATATAATTATAAAGCAGTCGCTTTTATCTAATTTATATAGAACTATAATAATTATTTTGCACAAATACTTTAGATAGTAGTTTTTTTTAAGTAAATATTATATATAATATAAATATAATACTATAATAAAACTAATTTGCTTTAATATTCTATTAATAATTTGTTAATTTTTTAAAGTTTTATTTAAAATTATTAATATTAAAATTTTTACTATTTTGTATTATATAATCTTATTTGTTATTAAATCTTAATTATATTAATAGTTTATTATATTTAGTAATCTTATATTTATAGAAATAATAAAAAGAATATTTCTAGTAAAATATTTTTTTTTATTAAAATTAATTATTAATAGTAGTAGTAAATAACTATATAGTAATAAAATACAAATTTTGTGCAATAGTCTTTAATAGATTTATTTATATTTATTCTATATTTTAAAAACTAATTAGTAATTTTTCCGCAAAACATATAAATCTAAATTTAATATATAATTATTATTTGTTTCTTAAGTATCTTTTATAATTCAAAACTTTAATATTTTAGCGAAATAATCTTCGAATATTACAATATAATATTTTCAAGTTTAAAAACACAATAATAATAACGTTATTGTACAAAGAAAAGATAAAAAATTACAATATTACAATAATACAAGAATTCTAGCAATATAACAAAAGCTCTAAGATATATTGTCTAACAAGCGTCGACTTCGCACTAGAAAACAATAAGAGCAAAATTTACTTCTATATTAACAAAAGAATTAATAGCAACTCTTAACATTTAATATAATATTTTAAAATATAAGCATTATTACGCTATATATATAGATCGAAAATACGCAAGTAATCTACAAAAATAAAATATTTACAAGATATACAATCTACTCTCTAGAGATTACAAGATAGTTTACAAGAAAAGAAGTTTTTCAATAATTAAGATAACGCTAGATCTACTAAAAAAGAATATTCTAGTAAAAGACTTTAATTTTTATTATTCTATATAGAAAAAACTATTTTATTTGAAAAAATATCTATTATTTAACAAACTAATTAATATAATAACTAACGTTGACATATTATTGACACTATTACAAGATATAATTACGCAAGACTATTAAGAATTTCAAATAACTATAAATTTAGTTTTTATAATAAACAATATTACAAATCGATTAATATAATATAAAATTAATAGAGAAATAAAAAATCTTTTAAATTATTTATTAATACAAATAATTATAAATCTAAAAGCGCAAAAGAAACTAATACAAAAATTGCGTCGAAACTAGAAAACAATAAATAAAAAGAAATATATTAATATATTAAGAAAACAAGTACTAAAGTTGCTATCAAATTAGAACCCAAAATATTAATATATTGATAATTATATTAAGCAACTACTTAAAGCGCTAGAGAAGGTTGTTAAAATCTTTACGCTATAAGCTAAATCTTATAAGATAACTAAAACAAAATAAATAAAAAAGTATACAAAGATTGTTAAGAAGATACAACAAATAAAAAGAAGCTATTGTATTGTTAACAACTAAACAAAATCTATTAGAATATATAACAAAAAGAGCAAAATTGTTAGAAAATAAAAACAAAAAAAATATTATAAAGTTATACAAAACGCAAAGCAATTCTTCAAAAAACTATTTAAAATTGCAAAATAAGCGAGAAATACAATTGCAAAAATACTAATTTAAACAACAATTCTCTCTTTTATTAAATAAGAAAGTCTTGATTTCGCTACAACAACGCAAGAAAAAATAAAAATAAAATTTTAAGTTTATTTTTTACTATCTCTTAAGATCTTTATGCAAGATATAGAAAATTTCGATTATTTATTATTTATTAAAGGCAATATTTTGTTAATATATTGAGAAACAAAAAAAGCAATATACAAAATAGTATTTAACAAAAATCTAAAATATATAAGCTATATAAACAAGATAATACGCAAATTTATTAATAATACGTTAAAACAAATATATTTACTATTCGAAAGATATCTTTAAGAAAGAATACAATTAACTTAAATTAGAAGCGCAATTATAATAGTATTACAAAAATTAGACAATAAAAACTACTTTAATGCAAAGATATAAAAATCGATTGTATTATTCGATATACTAAATAAAATATTAGAGTTAATTATATTAAAACGTTTGCGTAATATTGTTAAGACATATAATACAATACTAGATACTTAAATAGAAACTTGCAAAGATTAATTAACAAATATAGTTTTGTAATCTATTATTACAAAAAAATACAATATAAAGTAACACAATTATTGTTAAGTTTAAATACTAAGAGTACGTTCAACAATATAGCGTACAATAAATCTCTATATAGTATAAGAAAAAGAAAAGTTTCTAAATTGCTTTTTATATTTGTAAAGAACTTTTTAAAGAATTAATATATTATAATCAAAATTTATAACTATATAATTACAAAACACAATATTAATATTAATATATTGTAGAGCTTCTTGTTATTATTAATATTATATTTATTTTATAATGCAAATTTGTTAAAGATATATAACAATATTAAGCTAAGAACTAGCTTTATAACCTTTGTAAACAATATTAATATTCTAAGATACAAGAAGTTAACAAAACAAAATTGTAGAGTTTTAAATAAAATATATAATAGATGCAAGCAATAAACGCAAATACATAACACTAAGTTCTCGAAAATAAAATATAAACTAAATTATTTTTCGAGAATCTTTAAACAATTTAATATAAGCGCTAGCGTAGTAATAGCGAAATATTTAATAAATTCGAAAACAAATATTAAAATACTAGAGATTTAATTAGATTTTAAACTAAGATAAGCATTTTATATACGTTATATCGAAACAAAACTAGTAATTAGACAAAAAACTATATAGATAATTACTAGCTCTACCTAAAATCTATTAATAATAACAAGAAAGCAAATATATTTTGCAATAACACAATTTCTACTTAGTTACAAAATTGCTATATAGTATATATCGAAGAAGATAAAGAGTTATTAAAGAAAACTTGAATGTTAAGTTAAATTAATACAAAGAAAAATACTAAAGCAAATTATTAATATTTGTCGAACTATAACAACAAAGACTTTGCAAATAAAAATTAACATAATATTAATAAATATTTATCTACGTAAACTAGTATAAAGATTGATAACAAATATAAATTTACAAAAATTAAATAAAGTTATTGAGATAACAATGCAACAAATTTGCAATAATCTAATTTTAAAAAAAGATTAAAAATTAAAGTTGCGCAAAATATCTCTTTAGTTAAAGCGAAAGTAAATAAGAGAGATATTTAGAAAGTTGAAAACAAAGCAAACTTAATTATATACAATAACTCTTTAGATAGAATTACTAAGAATAATTATAGCTATAGATAAAAAAAAATTATAAAATAGCACAATAACAACAACTTCGCGTTAGTACAAAAAATCTACTCAAATAATAGCAATAGCAAGAGCAATATTACAACAATAACAATTAAGATTAACTAAAAAATAAAGAAGAGATTTAAAAGATTAATTATAGCTATTATTTATTATAAAGAGCTAGAAAAACTAGTTGCAAAAACAAAGTATCTTGTAGATATAACAACAACAAATCAAGAATATTTAGAAAAAACATACAAGATATATAGCAATAGCTAGATCTCTTTACAAGTAGTAAAGATAATAAAATTAACAATAGATTAAAAATATCTTCGACAAATATAAATTCTATACAAAGACATTAAATATTGCAAAATTAAATTTAAACTATATTAAATAGTAGAATACGCAAAAGTATTTAGAAATAAGACAATAAACAAGATAGCTAATAGAACTTACAATTTTTTTTTGTTATTAAGACGTTAATAATACGAAGTAACAATACAACTTGCGCTTATACAAGAATAAGCTAAACAATTATAAAGAGAAATCTAGAGAGAGAGATCGAACGCAATCTATTATTTAAATTTTGCACTAAAGATAACATTTTAATATATAGAACTACACAAAAGATGAGTAAAGTTATATAGTGCACTTCTAATACAATTACGCACAAGCAAGATTAACTTTAATTAATTTCTAACAAGAGATAAGTATTTAATGTTGCTACAACAACATGCAAATACATTATAAATTGCATAATAATAAAATATATATTGTTAATATATTCTAGATAAAAGAAAAAGCAAAGAATAATACAACGAAAAAAAAGTATTACAAATATAAGAAAGTTGCTAGAAATTGTTGACGCAATAACAACAATAATACGTATAATATTTTCGATCGATCTACTATATTAATTTTAGACTCCAAAATTTCTAAAGAAGAAGAGAAAAAAAAATGAATAGAAAAGAAGTAGACTTATAGAGTTCTTGTATTAAGAGAAATTACAATATAGAACGCAGAAAATAGTAAATTTAACAAAGAAAGAGAATTTAATGCTAGCGCAATATTTACAACAATGTATAGAATCTTGTATAGACTTATAGTAAATATTAAATTAAGTAAGAATTTAAAAAAAAGATTAATAGAGACTTCTTTATAATTTTTAAATAATTAGTATATTAAAATTTATAATATTTTTATTTTTAAATAATAATATTGTAATTTTTGATTTAGATTTATTAATATTAAATTATAATATTAATAAAATATAATTCTTTAATATAATTGTTAGCTAGAACAACTTGTTGTATTAGTATTCTTTAATACTAGCAATATTCTATTGATTTCTAAATAAAAGTTCTTTCTGTTCGATTTTTTATATAGAATCTTCTCTTTTTCTTTATCTAATTTTATAGATAATATAGATTAGAAGTTTTGTTTCTAACTTAGTAATATTTGTAATAGATTTAATACTATTATTTCTCTAAAAAAAGAAAATTTTCTTAATTTGTTGTTATTTTAATTTTCTATATATTTTTTGCTTGTAATTTTTAATTTGTTTCAAAGCTATTAATTATAATTTTAAATAATCGAAATTCTATTTTTATTAAAGTAAAATTTGTTTTTAACTATTATTGTCTTTTTATTTAAGAAAAATTAGATTTTATAAAAAGTTTAATTAACTATTTATCTACAACTTCTATATAGATTTTTTTAATAAAGTAGTTTTTTTTTTAAATATAATTATCTTAGTTTTAACTTTATATTTTATATTGCTAAATAAGTTTTCGATTTAATAAATTTTATATAGAATGTTTTAGTAGTTTATTGCAATTGAAGTTTCAAATTAATTAATAAGTTTAATCTCTTTTATAAATAGAATTAATTTTTTTAGACTATAAAAATTAGTAAATATAGTTTTTAAACTAAGATTTTTTTAAGATTTTTTTTTTTTACTAGTTTTATCTAAGATTAATTTTACTTTTGTATATAAATAGATTATATTTAATTATTTATAATATTTGTTTATATTAATAGCTTTTTATTTTAATATTAAATACTTTTTATTAAAATAAAAATAATTAAAGTAGTTTTTTATTTTTTTTATATTATAAATATACTAAAATTCTTAATTAGTTTATTATAGAAATTTAGTATTAAATTTTTGGAATCTAATTATATAGTATATAATTCTTTGTTAGCTATATTTTTATTCTATAGAATAGTTTATTGTTATTAAATCTTTTTTATTGATATTATATTTTTTGTATTTCTATTTTCTAAGATAATAGATAGACTAATTGTTAATTTGATTTTCGATTTTCGATTTTAACTTTTAAAATCGAATCGAGTTGTTAATTTCAACTATAGAAATTAAATCAAAAATTGATTTAATTTATATAATTTAAAATTAAATTAAATTAAATTAAGTTAATTTTCGATCTTAAAAGTTAAACTGAAATCGAATAGTCAAAAATATTAAAAATACTAAAAATAGTATAAATTTAGTTTAAAGTTAGATTTATTATTATTTTTTAAGTAATATACAATAATAATATATTTATAAAAAGCAATTTCTAATATATTTATTAATTAATTTAAATAAACTAATTATGTTTATTAAATTATCAATTACTTGTTACTAAAAATAATAAGATCTACTAAAAATAATAGTAAATTAATTGTTAATTTAATTTTCGATTCGAACTTCTAGAATCGACTTAAATCGACAATTCAACTTTAGAAATTAAATCGAAAATCGATTTAATTTTAATTATTTTGAAATCGAATCAAATCAAATTGAGTCGATTTTCGATTTTAAAAATTGAAATCGAATTGAATTGTCAAGAATATTAAGAATACTAAAAATAGTATAAATTAAGTTTAAATTTAGATTTTTTATTGAATACTAGATAATACTTAGTAGTAATACATTTATAAAAAGAAATTTCTAATATATTTATTAGTTAATTTAAATAGATTAACTATTTCTATTAAATTATTAATTAATTGTTACTAAAAATAATTAAATTATTATTAAAAATAATAAAATTTACGAAAAATAGTAGTCTTAACAATTCGATTCGATTTTTCGATTTAATTTGAAATTTCAAATTTGAAATTAAATCGAATTGTTAATTTCAACTTTAGAAATCGAATTATCAAGACTTTCGATTTGATTCAAATCGAATTGTTAAGATTTGATCTAATTTTTCGAATTAAACTCGATTTCTCAAATTGACGCAATTAGTCTAAATAATAGTTTTAACAACTTAAGTTAATTTCTCGATTTAGTTTTCGATTTAAGTCTTAAAATTAAATCGAATTGTTAATTTTGATTTTAAAAATTAAATTGTTAAAACTTTCGATTTTGTAAGATACAAGTGCGTTTGCTGCTTGTTAACGCACTAAGATATAAAAGACGTAAAATATAATAGACTTTTACTATTATATTTCAACTATATGGAATTGATAGTAGTAAAATTAATTGTTAAAGAACAACGAGAAACAAGCTATCTTTCTATCTAATATTTGCTATAATATACAAGCCTATTTCTTGCTTTCTAACTAGAAAAAGAAGTCGTACTATTTAAAATTTTCGTAGATAGTTAAAATTACGTGTTTTGCTATATTTTGAGACGTTAGCGCGTCGATAACGCTATAATATTACAGTTATCTTCTCTCTTAGAGTATTAATCTCTCCTAATATAAGAAGCTATATTAGTTTTACACAAGACAAAAACATCTATTAAGCGTCAAGATTACAAAAGCTTGTTAAAAATCTTCTTAAATCTTTTTAAAAATTGAAAGAAAAAAAGTCTTCTATTTAATAGAAATTAATTTATACTTTAATTTAACACAATTTGTAGAATTATATGATAGCGACAATAACAATTTATAGTAAGCTATCGCTTTATTATTGTTGTTGTTGTTAGAACTCTAAATAGATTTTAACGTAAAGTTAGTGTTACGCAAACGTTAGATAAACTATAAATATAAATATTGTTATTTCTCTTTTCTTTTTTTTTTTTTCTTTCTTTCTATATTATTTCTATTTGTAATAGCAATTTTGTTATAAATAAATTGTTAAAGAGACAACAATATATAAGACTTATATATATAGTACAAATATCAAATTAATATATCTTTATCTTTATCTTTCTATTTTAAGAAATCGAGAAATTAGAAAAATAAATAATTTCGATATTTTATTGTTTGCAAGAACTAATATATTATAGTTTGTAATAATCTTTTATACATAACTTACATAGACAAGCGTATATATATTTGCAAGAAATAAAGTATTTATACTTATTACAAAATTCTTTAGCGTAAATTAAATTGTTATATTACAATATATTTTGTTTGCGTCTACAATATAATAATTGCTAATATTTATTAATTTGTGAAATACTTTTAAGATTAAGTAAAAGTTTTTGTTAACAAATATTTCAAGACAATTAAAGTCGAAAATATAATTTTTAAATTAATAAAATATTTTCAAAAAAGTATTATTCTTAATATAAAAAGTTGACAACACAATAGAAAGTTTATTTTATTAATAATAAATTAAGTGCAATTTCGTATTTGTTAATTCGAATATAATTTAATTTGCGCTCTAGAATATCGAATAAAGTTCGAACAAAAACTCGAAAAAACAAAGAAAGATTAAAACAACGTTTTTATTAAAATAAAGTAGTTAATCGATTTTCTTTTTAAGTATATATAAATTGTAATTATTTATGTTTGCTTTTCGATATATTTATTTATTTATTTTTCTATCTATTTTAATATATTGTGTAATGCATTAATATATATTTAGAATTCGAAGAAAAATAAGAATAAAAACAAGAACAAATTTTTAATAAAAACAACAAAAATAGAGTTAATATAAATTGTCTTTAAATTTGTTGTCGATTTAAATTAAACAAGTTTAAGAGATTTTTTCGCAAAGTTTTACAATTTTGTAATTAAGTTTTTTTGCGACTTTAAGTTGTTAGCGAAATTGTTAGATAATAATATAATAAGCTTTTCTTTTACTTTTGTTTACATTTTGCTTATTTATATATTTATCAAAAATAAAGAATGTATTGAAACAAGAGTTATAGTATTGTGAGATTAAGAGATAATAGACAACGATAATATATAGAAGTGTGTAGATTGCTAGATACTACGTAATATACTATATATAGAAATATTATATAATATAGTTACGTAACTATGTTAATTATATTCGATATAGATTGAACTTAAGAAATTATCGATTTTTAATACTCTCTCTTAGCATATATCATATACGCTAGTTAGTAACAAAATCAAGTATTTAAGAGAATCTAAGAAGACACGTTTAAATAGATACACAACGCAATAATATTTCTAAGTCTTTCCTAACAAATAAAAGACTTCAAAGTATTCTTTTAAAAATCTATTGTATATTTATAATATACAATAAGAATGCAATTATATATTATTAAGAATCTTAAGAAAACGCGTTAGAACAAATGCATGACGCAAAAATATCTTCGAGTCTTCCATGAATAGATAAAGACTCTATAGTGTTTTCTCAAAGATTTATTATATATTGTACGATAAAGATCTAGAAGCGACGTAGAACTTTGCGTCGAGAATCTCGAAAAAACGTATTTAAACAAATGCAAGACGCAATAATATCTTTAACGTATCTTAAAACTATAGAAATAAATAGATTTTACAATTGTCTTAATTGCAAAAAAGATAAAATATATTTGAATAAAACAACAAATATATCGATTCTTTTTTATATTTTTAATGTCTAGATGCATATATTGTCTTAAGACGATTGCGTTATTCTCTAAATATTGCTTATAAAGTTACGTTAACTTCTAGACATTATCTATAGAACTTAATTAGCTCTTCTAGTTGATTGTTTTGTAGTGCAAGTTCTATATATTAAAAAGTAATCAATTATAGCGATTGTGCTAAAGAACGTTAAAATTAAGATCTTAAATTACAAGATCTTCGAGTAATTGCGAAAATCAAGTAGACAAAAGAGTTTGCAAAACAAAATAGTTTTAATAAAGCAAAAGAACTTGCAAAGTAGAAGAGCTTATAAAGTATATAGATAAAGTTTTGAAAAGCAAAAAAGTTTGTAGAACAAATAGACAAAGCTTTGCAAAGCAAAAGAGCTTGCAAAACAATTAAATAATTAAATAATTGTACAATTATTAACAAAGATTTAAACAAGCAATCAAATAATTGTGCAATTGTTAACAAAGTTTTTTCTAGTTAGATTAGTTTGACAAAGTATTGCTTAATCGATAAAGATTAACAAAGAAAAGTATTGTCTAGTTAACAAAGTAGAGTATTGTAAAATATTTCTTAATGTTGATTCTAATCGAGTCTAATTTGTTAAGACTTAAAATTCGATTAATTAGAATTTTGCGAGTAGTACTAGCGTTTGTTCGTCTAATATCTAAATATCTTTATCTTCGATTTTGCGATTAACGTTCTAAAATCGCGACGTTTTAATTTGCGCGTTTGCTTTCGTTGATAACGTTTGCTCTTGTTTATTAGATAATATTGTCTTTGTTTGTTAAATATATATAGAATACTTGTATGCTCTTATTTGCAATATAAAATACTTTCTCGAAGTTATATTCTTCTTTGCAATACTTTTGATTGCAATATCGATATAGAATACTCTTTTAAAATTGTATTTTTTTCGACGCTCTTAATTGCTAGATACGTGCAAGATGCTTTTTCGAAATTGTATTCTATATTTTGTTTTTTTGTTTAACAAATACGTACACAAGATACTCTCTTGAAGTTGTATTCTATATTGTGTTCTTCTTTTATATACTACTCTTTTTAGAATACTTCTTCGAAGCTATATTCTATATAGTATTCTTTTGTTGTAGACTTGTCCAATAGGCATGTATATAGAATGCTCTCTCGAAGCTATATTTTGTACAATGTTTTTTGCAATTCTCTTGTCTAATAGATATACTTACTAGAATACTCTCTCGAAGTTGTATTTTGTGCAATCTTTTTCTCTTGTTTGCTAGACACGCATATAGAATGCTTTCTTGAAGTTGTATTTTATATTGTGTTCTCTTGTTAAGTAGATAGACAATTCTCTTGTTGTTTATATATAGAATGCTCTCTTAAGACTATATTTTAAGTTGTGTTGTTTGTAGTTCTCTTGTTGTTGTCTTCGACTTCTTTCTCTCTTTCTCTCTTTATTGTTACGAAACAAGTAATAAACAATAGATAATTCTTGATTAACGAGTTTGCTTCGTAAGTTGTAAAAATAGTAACAAGAAATAATCTAAGAAAATTAAAGATATGTAAGCAAACTTGTTTGCAATGTCTAATTAAAGTAAAGTGGACAATTAACAAGACTTTAATATAGAGTAAGTAAAAGATAAAATTGTAGAACAACGTTAAGACGCATAAATGTTAATTGCTTTCTTACAAATTTATATATATTTTGCTCTTAAAATATTAAGAGAAGTAGTTCTAATATAACAAGTTGATTAATAACAATATTGACATTGCATGCGCTTTCGAAGTAAAAGATAAAAAGACTAGAAAAATAGTCTTAGTAGACTAATTTAATATATTAACAACATACTAGATAATATAATCGTGCATAATTGTTTCGACAATTAAATTTATCTCTATTGTATTTATATATATATTCTAGCTCTTGTTTGTCGACGTAAACTAGATAGAATAAATAGAGAATAAACAATAAAAGAAGTTATATAGACAATTGTTTAGTATATTGACTAGTAACAATTAAAGTACTATATAACAATTGATTTTAATATATTAAATTATTGCACAATTAATATAAAGATATTTGTCTTTGCGCAAATAAGTATGCTTGTTAAAGTTATATTATATTAAGTTGTCGCTTCTACTTGTTAAAGTTCTTGAACTTTGCTATGCTTGTTTATCTTCTCTAAGAATTGTACTAAGTTGTCGTAGATATCTTTACTAAAGTCGTGCTTGTTTAATTTCTCTAAGTACTTGTATTAAGCTATTGTTACGTTTGTTTATTCTTATTGGAAATTATATTAAGTTGTTAATTAGAAGTTTATTAACTGCTAGACTTGTTTACTCTCTTTGGAAACTATCTAAGTTATTAAGACTTGTTTATTCTCTCTAGAAAGCGTATCAAGTATTGCAAAATTTATTATTTAACGTTTATTTCTTCGCAAAGTATAGCTTCTTATATATATAAACAGAAATCAAACCTATATCTTTGCATTAAAATTCGAAAGTTTTTATCGATTTAACAAGTTGTTTTTTGTTGTTGCTTTCTCTAAAGTTGTCGTCAATCTCTTGTTGTCTTTGCTTTTACTAAAGTTGTATTATAATCGAACAATAATAGATTAAATCTTCTATATTGCTAGTGTAGAAGTATTACTTCTACAAGACAAATTTATTGCTTGCTAGATAGTTGCATTATGCGTATTCGAGCTTATAATTTATTGAAACAAAAGTTATAGTCTTGCGAGATCAAGATATAATAGGCAACAATAATATATAGAAGTGTGTAGATTGATAGATGCTATATAATATACTATATATGGGAATATTACGTAACATAGTTACGTAACTATGTTAATTATATTTAATATAGATTAAATCTAGAAAACTATTAATTTTTAATAGAATACAAAAATATATATAGATAGCAAAAATAAGTTTGCAACAAAAATAATAAATATTAAGCAAAGTAGATTTTTTGCAATTTATTTTTCTCAAAAAAATATAAGTGTTTCGAACAACTTCGAAAATTTATTTGCAAATAATTTTAAGAAGTTTAACAACTTATTTTCGAATAAGTTCGAGAATTTTCTCTAATTTTTGAAATAAATCTAACAAGTTGTTAAGAGCTTGCTAAACTACTATAATATATTATTAACTAAAAGAAAACAATTAGACAGTTGTGTTTATAAGCTATATTTTAAGTATTTATATTAAGAGAAACAATTTTATTATTTTTGATATTTTGTATAACAAAATAAAGAAATCTTTTATTATAATTCTAATTAAATACATTAGCAATATAATAACAATTGCGCAATATTTTATTAATCAAAATATTATTAATATAGTTGTTGTTATTGCAATATGCGTTGCGCTAATTCTTGTATATTTGTTTGTTACGCATTTGCTTCTAAAATTTCTTTTGCAACTTATTAATATTATTAAGAAACTTTTTTCTTAGTTATTGATTATACTTTTTGTTTTAGTTTATTTATTTACTTTTATATTATATTTATCTCTTTAACTTAGTTTTGTTGAAAATTTCTTTAATTTTTTATTAAACTTTATTATTAATAAGTTTCGAAGCTTGCAATATTTGTTTTGTTTGCTTATTGTTAACACAATATAAATATAACTTTAGAAGTAAAATATAAAAAGTATTATAAATTCGATAGATATTAAATAATATAAAACAACAAATTTATATTTTAGTCTTATTTTTAATTTTAAACAATTCAATATACTTGTACAATATCTTTTTGTTAAATCTCTTTTATTTTTAATTTTTAGTTAAGTAAAAGTATAATTAATTTTTCTCTAGCAAAACTTTTTAACTTATATTTTTTATTGTAGTACTTTGTTTCTTGCGCAATATGTAATATTTGTTCTTAATAATCAACAAACACGTTATTAGTGCCAAGTTATTCTAGTAACAACTTGGCATTGTATAGAGTTTTCTTTCTAAGAATTTTCTCTCAAAATTCTTACAAATTAATGTCTCTCTAAATTGCAATTTTATATACTATATAGTCTTGTCTTTAATACATTAATATAGCAACGTCTTGTTATATCTTTGTATATAGTTTTATAGTATTAATTTGTCTTAATCTTTATAAGCGATTGTTCGACAAAATAATTAATTCGACACGCAATACAAGACGAAATTTGAAGACAAATAAAAGATAGACAACATCTTAACATTCTTAAAGCGACAAGAGTGCAAATAATCAACTTGTCTTCGACAATACTACGAAAATTTACATTAGATTACAAGAAGAAGTCTTGCAAAGTAACAATATTGCCAAGTTGTTGCAATTTAACAAAGATATTAATTACAAAAAGTTTCTAGTTAAAAAAAAAGCAAAGAAGTATAGACTTTAAACATAGCAAGAGCTTTATATTGTTTAAACAAGAAACAAATTTCTTTTAAAGTTGTTTAGTAAAAATAAGATTAAAGCAACAAGTTCGCGTTGTTTACGCGAAGACTATTTCGATAACAAAATTAACAAACTAGCAATAAAGAGACAACTCTTCGATTGTTTTATAAAATTAACTTAATTAAATCTTTACTACAAAAAGAACTTTAAAGAATAAAAGAATTAAACTCGAAATACAAAAAACTTCCTCAAGATTAATAAAGATTAATTCTTGACAAAAAACTTAAATATTTGTTAAGTTTAATAATATCTTTGCAATATCTTAACATTACAGTAAGAAATTATAAGAATAAGCGAACAAACAAAATAAAAAAGTTCAACTAGAAACAATTCGCACAATATTTAATTAACTTTATTAAGAACTTGAAACATTGTTGTTTTGTCTTCTTTTGCAAGTACAAGAAAATTAAACAAAGTTAATCTTAAAATATTAATAACTTCGTAATTTACATTAAGATATTAAAGACAAATCTTAACAAATATATTAAATATTAACAACGTAATTATCTTTTGCATTGTTTAAGAAAAGATTTTTGTAAAAAGATTAACAACGTAGCTTAAATTCTTAAGACAAGAGACGCTTTTATTGCGCTAATATAATATATAGAGAGCGCTCTATTTTTTTAATTCGATATTAAAAACAAAATTTTAAATCAAAAATTGTTCTCAAGATTACGCAATAACTTTAGAGAAAATTTGTATAATTGTAAATCGAAGAAAACTATATCGACAATTAAGATTTTTGACATTTTAACAACGAAAAGTTGTTAAGAAAGTACAATAAAAATTTCTTACGTAACTCTAACAAAGCTAGTTCGAATATATAGAAGAAGCGCATTTGCTATAATTGTAACAAGAAAAAATATATTTAGAGAAAATATCTTAGATTTGTTAAAGATAATTTGCAAGTTAATACAATTAATAACTCTTAAAAAAGTTTCAAGACAAATATCTTAAAAACGTTATTATTTTATTCTTTTATTAAAGAGATTTTTAACGATTTAAAAATTAAAATAAGTTCGCAAGAATTGTAGTTGCAATTGCAAATTAAAAACACAAGACAAAGATTCTTTTTACAAAACTATTAATATTTGTTAACAAAAAGTAATATAAACAAAGAGATCTTCTTAATAAGAACGTTTATATCAATTACATTAACAAACATCTTGCAAAGATATAATATTTAAAAATGATTAAACAATTTGCAATTAAAACGAAAGCTTTTACAATTTAAAAGATTCGATTTCTAAAATTTTATATTGCAAAAATCAAGATTTGCGACAATAAAAAATAAAAATATTTTAAATACAAATTTTCTATATATTTGATAAAATTGCATACAATACTATTGTCAATATTGTTTAAATAATAAAAGCTAATTTTTATGTCGATTAATATACATTGATTTGACGCTATTAAGTTATAAAGAATATTGTTGTTGTTAAGTTCTCGAAGAATTTTCTAAAACTTAAGGAAAAAAATTTAATATTTGCTCTAGTTTGTTGCGATCTTAACATTAACAAAACGTTAACAATACGCATTATATTTAAGAGTATTTAAAACTATAACAATATCTTTGATTCAAAAAATGCATTTATTCTTTCTAAGTAGACTAATCGTCGGGCCAAGTTATAATATCACCCCTCTAGCTCGACTCGACGCCAAGATTGGGTCGTGACGATTTTTTGAAATCGAATCGCTCAAATTAGTTTAGCGCGCTTCGCGCTAAACTACTTATAGTAATCGACTAAATTACTTTGAGCGATTCGATTTCTCGAATTTTTTGACTTGAGTCTTGGCATTTGCACGTGACATTTCTGGATTAGCGCGATCAATCTATTTCTAAGTATAAAAAGAAAAATTATAAGATCGATTTGCTTTCTAAAAGAAAATTGTCTTATAACTTGTTATATATTTTGTTCGAACAAGAGCTAATTGTTCTACGTAATTACTTTTTGAAGAACTTAACTCTAAATAAAATTCGCGAATCGATTAGTTAGATCGAAATATTAATATTGTTTGTGTTAAAAAGCAATAAAAGTCTAAAATTATGCGTTGATTATCGCAATCTTAATGCGATTACAATTAAGAATTGATGTTCTTTTTCTCTTATAGAGAAAATGTTGAATTGCTTAATAGATGTCGCGTACTTTACAAAATTAAATTTGAAAAACGCTTACTATTGAATTCGAATTTGTTAAGACAATAAGTAGAAAATAATCTTTCGAATACAATATAAATATTTCGAATATGTAATAATGATGTTTAAGCTAACAAACGCATCAACTATTTTTTAGATTTTAATTAACAAAGTTTTAAAAAATTTGATAAATTATCTTTGTATAATTTATCTTAATAACATTTTAATCTACTTTAAGATACAAAAGATATACTAGAATTGCGTATATTAAGTATTTGATAAACTACGCTTTTACAAGTTTTACGCAAAGCTATTTAAATGCTTTTTTATAACAATTTCGATTAAATTTCTAAAATATATTATAAGCAATTATAACGTATTAATAAACTTACGACAAATTAACTTTATTAAAATATAATTTTAATTTATTACTCTATGCGAGCTTTAAGTGTTCTTGAATTTCGCAAACTTTTATTAACAATTTATAAAATATTATACAAAGATTATTTAAACTTTGATAAAATTTCTAAAGAGCAATAAGCAAAACAAACAAAACAATTTTTTTGTATTTGACAAGAATGCTATTTTAACTTTTCGAAAGCTTATTATAATTTTTACGTAAATATCTATATTAATTTACTTTAACTCAAAAAATTATATTTGCGTTAAAATAAACACTTTAAGATTCGCAATTGCAACAATTCTATTATAGTTAAATTATTTAATAAGAAAAGTCAATTAGACAACGTAATACTTAATAACATTTTATTTAAAAAAGATAATTTTTGCAAAAACTTAATACAAGATTTACGATTAGAAGTTGTTTGTTATTGTTATTAACTTTAAGCAATATTAATATTATCTAAAGAATTATTATTATTCAATTATTGTATTAACAAATTACAATATTTTACAATATTTTATAAATATAACAACGCTAAATTGTTGTTAATCTTAATAAATACTTTTGTTAACAAAATACGACTTCGAGATTAAATATCGCACAAGAAAAACAAATTTAGTTGACAAACTCTTTTAATATCTTAATTACAAAAGAAAATTAAATAATAAAATTTATCTATTTACGCTTTAAAATAAGCTAAAGAACATTACTATTATTGCTATTAAGATAACATCAGTAGTTATAAGAGACGCTTGTTAGACGCTAACATTACGCAATAAGAATAAACTTAAAATTCAAATATCGAAGATCGAAAAAAAATTTAATATTAAACTTCTTAATAAAAATGCTTTAAATAAAGAAAATACAATTAGTAAATTTGTAGAAAAAGAAGCTATAGACACAATTTAAAGCGCAATAACTTAACAATTGCGTCGTAACAACATTTGCATTGCGTATAATAGAAAAAACAACTTAAAAACTTTCTTATTTTTGTTGTTGTTCAAAATAGAAAAGCTACAAAAAAAACTTTACAATGCTTAAAATTAAGAAGCAATTAATACTGCAAATCTTAAATCAAATTTGTGCAAAAAAAAGCTAGTTAATTTACAAAAAAATAGTATTCTTTTTTCATATTATTCTAATTTTTGACAAGATATTATTAAAGAACGAGTTGCTATACTTATATTATAATAATGCTTTAATAAAATACTTTAAAATCAAAAAAATACGTACTCTTATAAACAAAAAGTTCTATTAATTAAAGATTATTGTAAATGTTAATATATATATTATAGATTGCAATATTTGTTAGCGAAATAAGACTTTGCGCTATTGTTTCTATAAGAAGTTAACGTCGTTCTTTGTTTTTGCTCGATTATAAATCGAGATTTTAATAAACTTTATAACAAAATTGTTTGCTAATTGTTGCAAGAATAATATATTTGACGCAATTCTAATAGTAATCGATTAGTACTTCAAAATGTCTCTATATATTCTTGTTAAATCTATATAATTGACGAAAGACTTAATTAATATCTTATTTAAGAAGATACTGTTTGTCTATCTTGAAATTTGTAAAATTGTTTTCGATTGTAATTTGCTCTTTACTAGTAACTATTAATTTGCAATATATTATTGCATATATATTAAACAAAAGCTAAGTATTTCTTTTTACTCTTAGACTAATAAGCAAATCGAAAGATAAAATTAAATATTAAAATACTATTTGCGTTGCTATTGCAATTATAAACAAAACAATTAAAACTTGTTGCTAGCTTTAATTTAATATACTTACAATAGCGCATTGTATACGTTAACTAGAATATTATATTTCAAATTAATATTTAAATTTGTTGCAAATTTTTAATTTAATTAGAACAATAAAGATTGTTTTAATGTTCTTGTTGTTCGAGAGCAAATTTAATCTTTGTAAGACAAACACAATCGATTAATAAGTTATTTACAAATTGCGCAACAAACGTAAATTCGAGATTACAATAAAAAGATTACTTCAAAAAGATATTAAGTCGATAACAAAGTTATACTTTTTATCAAAAATCTTCTAGACATTTGTTTAAAGAAGAAGTTATCTTACAAGTTTACAAGATTGTTTAAGATTAAAAACATTATTAACTTGTAAACATATTGTTTGCGTCTTTTTGCTAAATAGTAGATTTATCTTATTTTTTATATTTTACTACTAAAATTATATTATCGTAACTCAAATATTGTTGTCTCGAAAAACATAATATTGATCGACAAGAATAAAAAATAAGAAGTAAAAGATATTCTTAATTATAAATCAAGATATAGCAAATCGTAATATTTTATTCGATAAAAATAATTTGTATTATGTAAAAATAATTAAATATTAAGAAATTATCTCGCGAATGCAAGACAAAAGCTTAAGAAATACAATACGCGTAAATCTCTTAAAAGATTAATTGCAAAAATAAGAAAACTAAAACTTTATATTCGCAAAAAGAATTTCGACAATAAAAAGTAAGATTTAATATTGTTACACATATTTAAGATATAGCAATAATATAGATAATGCATATAAATAATATTATAATTCTCTTAATAAGTTAATTAAACATTAAGAGTTATAAAATTGCAATATAAAGTGTATTCAAATTTGATTACTTTCTTTATTTAATCTTCGTTAATAAAGAGCTTTTGTACGCGTGTTATTTAATACAAGATTTAATATTTTATTTACAATTAATTATGCATATTTCTTTTAATTAATTTTTCAATTGTTGTTGCTTAATTGTCTTCGATAATATACAAACATTGTAAAGATAAATTGTTAATAACAAAAATAAAAAACGCAATCTTCTAAAACGTAATAAATTTTATTGTCTTAAGCATAATAAAAGTATATCTTAAACAATAATTTTTTAAATATAAATTCTATATAGAAGTTGCAAAGATATAATACTTGCAAAAGAATATAGATAAAATTTAATTTTTTAATTCTTAGCTTTTATATTATTAGATAAGAAAGTTACTTATTTTGAATACTTTTGTTTGATAACAAGCAATTCGACATATTCGAATTAAATATATAAACTATCGAAATAACTATAATATACAAAAAAAGTCTTGCTTAGATATTTATGTCGCTCTTTTCTAAAGAGATTTAATTAGTAGAAACAAGACAAATAATGTTATTTTTAATAAAGTTACTAGATTGCGCAAGATTTACAAATTCTTAAATTTGTTATCTACAATAATATTGTTAGATGCAAATTTATTGTCTTTGTTTAACTTCTTTAAAGAAAAAGCATCAAGATTTGTTTTATAACATATTACGTCGAATATTTTCTACTAGATATTGCATAGACAATCTAGCTTAACATTAATATTAGTTAAAAGATTCTTGTAAATTGAACACAAAATTGATTTCTTTTTTTGTTGTTATACATATATAATAGTAAGATAACATTGCACTTGCGAAGCAAACGTAATCTAATCAATCTTAGCATTGTTTTTATCGAAGATACGTATATTGAACTTTAATAAAATATTAACTTGCTTAATATATTAAATAGCGATAGAGATACACTAACAAGTTAAATTAAATATAAGAGTATATAGACAACTTATAATTTTGCGCTTTAAAGCGCAATATTTACAACAAATATTCTTTTATTTAATATATTATATATTATTTAGATGGCAAAGCAAACAAAAGTTAAAAATATATTTAATAATTAATATTTTTGTCGATACGAACAAGATATCGCAAGTAGTAAAGATAAGAAAAAAAGAAACGTTGCGTTTGCGCGCAAACAAGAAGAACAAAAAAAGCTATTTCGATTAATATTGTTGTTCTTATTAATTTTACTTATAGCAAGACTTTGTTAAAGCATCGCTTATGTAGTTGATTTGCTATTACAATAACAAAAAATTAATAAAAACTTACAATTATTTCTATCGAAAAGAGATTGCAATACGTTAGAATAATTGAGAAAACTTATATTAAATGCGAGATTTGTGCGCAATATTGTTGTTAGTATTAGAACAATCTAAAGAATGTCGCATTTATCTATTAACTATAAATCGAAAAGTAATATAAGAAAAAAGAAATTATAATAATATTGTTAATAAGTATTATTTGCGAATTAATTGCGCTAATTCGATTAAATCGAACAAAGAAAATCGAGATAATTTACTTAAATAATAAGTGGAGCTAGACTTAGAGTTTATAAGATTTAAATAAATTGTAATATATTATTGTTAGATATTTGTTGCAATAATAGCGCAATAATATAGCAATTAAAAACGTATTTGCGCTTTAAAATAAAAAAACAAAAGATCTTTCTATTTGTCGACTTAAAGTTAATATATAATAAGACGTTTGTAACAAGCAATATAGTGTTTTGCAATAATATACAAGAAAAGTTATTATTGCTTCTTAACTACTTCTCGAATGTCTAAGAAAAATAGAAAAAAAGATTAAAAAATCTCTTTTATAGACGTCTTGCAACTTTGACAAGAAAATATAAAGACTAGAAAATGCATCGCACATAAAAATATAAAATATTGCTTATTATCTAATTAAATCTTAGAAAATTCTAAAGAGAACTTGATAAAAGATCGACGTAATTGCGCAAGTAAAACGTTGTTATAATACATTAATTTTGGGAATTAGAATGCGAAAGAGAAAAACAATTGTAATGTTAATCTTTAATAATTAACAAACACATTATTAGTGCCAAGTTATTCTAGTAACAACTTGACATCGTACAAAGTTTTCTTTCTAAGAATTTTCTCCTAAAATTTTTACGAATTAATGTCTCTCTAAATTGTAGTTTTACATATTATGTAGTCTCGTCTTTAATGCATCGATGTAGCAACATCTTGTTACACATTTGTACATAGTCTTATATAACAACATTTTCAAAATATTCTATTAGAACTTTTTTTAAGTTATAAAGTTGTTTTACGCATTTTTGTATTAATAGTATCTTTTTTTCGATTAAGTTGTTCTTAACTTTATAATAGATTTTCGAATAATAATTGTATATTAGATAGAATAACAAGATTTTAATTAAGATATAATAATTATTGTTATTAACAAATTCTATTATTAATAATAGATTTGTCTATTTTGTTTGTTTAGCGTTAGCGTATATGCAAAAATAATACTTAAAAATTTGATTTTGTTGTTCGATTAAATTATTTATTTAAAAATAAAAGATAATACTTAATTGGTTTTTAATTTGTGCATAAAAAATATATAGCAAATTAGAAGACACTAGTAAAGACAAATTCTCTATTGCTTATTATATCAATTAATATTTCGAAATATAAAAGAAAAAAAATCGAAAAATACTTTGGTTAGCTTTGCAATATTAATTTTGATAATTACAAATATATATCTAATTATTTTTGTATAGCAATTAACTATTACAAAAATTAAGTCATATACAATTCTACAATGCTTGCTTAACAACAAGCTTGTTACAAAATTTATAGTAATTTTCTTTTATAATTTCTTTGCAATAGATAAGAATCGAAGCTTATTATACAACTTATAATAAGAAAATTTGATACGTTAACAAATATTATATATTTTTTTATATATTTTTATTTGTTTTGCACAAACAAGTTAGAAATACTTTCTCTAAAATAAATTTAGAGTTTTCTTAATTTCAAAATATTTTGTCAAAAAGTTGTTATAATTTTTGCAAATTAATTCTTTCTTAACAATTGTATCTTTTAAAATATAGAGCAATTTATTATATTTAACAAGACTTTTTTAATTTAAAATTCATATCTTTTGTTAATAACAAAACAACTTTTTAATTTTAATACAAATCTTCTTATCTTAAGTATTTTAATTTGAAAATTTTTAATCAAAAATCTTATTAATTTTAAAAATTTTTATACAATTTGTTTAATATATCTTTATTTTTTTTTTAAAATAATAATTTGTATATTAGCTAGTTAAAATAGAGATACTATTTTATTAAGAACTTTTTTTCTACTTTATAATTGCAAGATTTTTGTATTACTAGTAAGTACTTTTGCTAGCTATAATACAAAAATCAAATTATTTAATATTTTTTACTTGCTTTGCGTTAACAACTTTTTATCAAATAACAACGCTAATTTATTATAAAATACAAAAGTTAAATTAATTAATATCTTTTGTTTGCTTTGCATTAGCAAACTTTTGTTAGACAATAATATTAATTTGTTTTGCAATATTAATAGCAATCTTGTATTTAATAAGAAAATCTCTTTACAATTAAGATATCTTAACAATTTATTTGTCGAATTTTTCTTATTCGAACAATAGAAGATTTCAAAGTTATAAATAATTAACTTAAATACTTAGCAAACTTGTCTTAAGTTTAGCTTCTTTTAATCTATAAATTCTTTAAGATTATTATAGTTTATCTATATCTTAATAAGATAAATACTATTTTTTAAATAATATTCTTATTGTTTAAAGGCGACTATAATAATTAGCAATTCTTAAATATACATCTTATAATTTTGCTTTGTTAAAATTATCTTGTGCAATTAGAACGCTATCGAACGTTAGTTTTTGTTATTATTTTGTTAACTCAAAATGCTTGCAATTGCAAAGTTAAATATATTAATCTTTATTTTAATTTTCTTGTTCAAATTGTAGTAACAAAGTAATAAAGTTAATATAAAAATATCGCAAAATTAACAAAATATTTGTTCTACTTTATTCGATCAAACAAATGAATTAAATTTCTTGTTATTCTTACTTTCTTTTAATAGATTAATAAGAAAAATAGTTTTTTTTGAATAGCAATATATAAAGCGTCTATAGAAGTTTACAAAGTTTAAAAAAATCTATAGTTTATAATAAGTTTTTAATTTAGATTACTTCTTAAATGTTTTAATTTTTTTCGAATTTATTTGTATATCTTCTAGAAACACAATAAAGTTTAAAATTTAATTTTTGTAATATTAAATTTACACTTCTTTAGATTAATGTACAACAAATATTTGCAAAAATATTTTAGTATTTGTCTAATATAATATTAGTACTTTGTCGAATTAGATAGTTGTAGTAGTGCTTAGAGTGCAATCGTACGTTCGAAGATCGTCTATATAGTGCTTCGTAAGTTTGTTCTACACACAAGAACGTATACTTTCTTGTTTGTTTAGAACAAATTGTTACAATAAAACGTTATATAATAGAGTTAGTAAATTGGATTGTTTGCTAGAGCGTTCAGGTTAATCTTTTAATTAGTTAGATTTAACTTTCTAACATTTAATCTTTTATTAAATTAATCGCGAAAATTCAAATTTATTACGTAACTTGATTCTATAATATTAGATTTAAGTTCTTGACAATTAAGCGAAAGAATTTATTCTAAGCGAGTTAATCAAGTAGCTTAATTTATTAATTTTGACATTTTAGTTTTACGCTAAAAATTTGAATCGAATTTTGATTTCAACTTTTGAAATCAAAATTCGATTCAATAGTTAATCTATCTTTTATTAAGATTAGACTTGTTGTTTTTTTTTGTTTTTTTTGTTTTGTTTGCAAGATATTAATAAAGATTAATCTTTTTTTATATTTGTTATAGTAATAGCAATAATAATTAGATTGATCGTTGAATCGAGTTATGATATCACTTCTTTAACTTGACCTAGCGCCAAGATTGGGTCGCGACGATTCGATTCCTCGAATTTTTTTGAACCTAAGTCTTAACATTTGCACGTGACATTTTCGGGTCAACGCGATTAGTCTAATAATAATAGACTTGTTCTATTTGTGCTTATTAAGATACTTCGTTTTGCAATATTTCTTTTTATGTTATGTCGTTGGGCTCGCTTCTCGAGCGCGTAGAGGCAACCCTCCTAGTATATATGTGTAATAGATAATATCGCGCTCGTTAGATCGCGATTATTGTAGTCTTTTGACCTAATAAGTTCTAGACATCTATTATTCTAAAGGCGTTACAAAGTAATTGCGATCTAATGAGTGCAAGAGTCAAAATCGCTAGGTTGTAAGTTCGATTTCGTAAATATTTGCCAAGTCTTGGGATTTTTAATCGTATTTACAAGGTGTCTCGCCCTTGGAAGTCTATCTATAGAACTAATAAATCGAGAAGGTGTGTCGCAAGCGAGCTTGATCTAGCTTTCTCTAAGTTATTCTCGTGAACGCAAATTTAGAAGGAAAGATAGTTGTTATATCGTCGAGCTCGTCTCTTGGGCGCGCAGGGGCAGCCCTCCTAGTATATATGTGTAATAGATGATATCGCGTTTGTCAAGTCGCGATTATTGTAATCTTTTGATTCAATAGACTCTAGACACCTATTATTCTAGGGACGTTACATTTTATAATATTTAAAATATTTAATACAACTTAAATAGTTTTCGTTATTAATCTTGTAAATTTGCTTATACAATATCGACAAATTTTCAAAAGTATAGAATTTCTTATTTCTAATAAACTTGTTAATTTTGTTTAAGCAACAATTTTAATAACATTCGTTTAAAGAAATATCAAGATTTTTATGATTTGCTAATTATTAAAGTTGCTTATATTTGCTTTGCAAATACAATTTTATATTTGTTTTTATATAATAGTTATAATTAGAAGCTTATCTTAAGTGTTTGATACATTATTAATATCTAGAATCTTTACTTTTAAATTTAACTTAAACTTAATTAAAAACATATAGATTCTATATTTTTTTAAGAGCAACAATAGATAAATCTCTAGCTTATTTAGATATCTCTTAAAAACAATTATTTTTTAATTTAATTTTTGTCTAGCATTCTTTTATCTTTTATAGATAAAAAGATAACAATTAGTAGAATTAGTTATTAAATTTAATAGAAACTTTCTAAATTCTTTAAAGATTTTGCTCTTTAACTTAGTACTATTGCTTGTTCTTAAATATTACTAAGTAGTAACGTTGTTTTTCAAAAATAGTATACAATAGAAAATTTTGTTCTTGTCTATAATAAAATACGTCGAAAATTGTATTATATTAATATTAATCTCTCGAAACTAGATAATATATTTATTTATGTTTAAACTCTTGTATAGTTTTAGCTTTTCGAGCTTTAGAAACTTAAATATAATCGATAACAATTAAACTAATTGCGTCGAGTCGAATTATCGAGTTCGAATTAGATACTCGATTCGAATCTTGGCAATTCGTATTAATTCGACTCGAAAGTCTTGGCAATTCGATTCCTAAAGTTAAAATCGACAATTTAAGTCGATTTCTATACTTGGAACCGAAATTCGATCCGAAAAATCGACTCGAATTGTCAAGATATTAGTATAAATATAAATTACATTTAATAGATTCAAAATCTTAGTCTTATACTTTACTTAAATTGTTCAATTACAACTTAATAATATAATATAATTATACAAAAGAGTAATGCAAGCAACAACTAGTCTAAGCAAGTTATTTTGACATAATTCAAGCAAGCGTAGCTTTTGTGTCGAAGCATACTACTTAACATTTTAGCGAAAAATCCAAAATTATAATAACGTATATTCAAAAATAGAAAATCTTAATATAATAGCGTTATTATTGATTTCTTGACAATTCAATTTAATTTCTAATATTAAAATTGAAAATCAAGTCGAATCGAATAAAGTTAATTTCAAAATAATAGAAATCGAATTAAGTTTCGAATTAATTTCTAATATTAAAATTGACAAGTCGAATTAATTTCTAAAGTTAAAATCGAAATTTAATTCAACAATTAGTCTAACAACGATACAATAACAATTTAAGAAACTTAAAAATTTGTTTCTTCGATTGCTATAGTTTAGATTTATTAAAAAATCTTGCAAATTTCGAATCTTTGCTATTAATATTTTAATTTGCTAATACAAAGTCGAAGCTCTAATTGTATTTAAACTGTTATTTTTGTTAATATTATATTAATAACAATTATCTTTGTCGACGTTTTGTAACCAATTATTGTCTCGAAAAATATTGAATTTCTCGAACTCTAACTTAGTAATCAAATAGTTATTATAGCTTAAATTGTTTTAATTCGATATAATACTATTATATTTTAAGCTTTTCTCTTCGAAAGATAAAACAATTAGAATTATAAAATACAAGTGTGTTTGCTACTTGTTAACGTATTATAATATAAAAGATATAAAATACAATAAACTTAAATTACTATACTTCAACTATATAAAGTCGATAGTAATAAGACTAATTGTTGAAAAATAACAAGAAATAAGCTTTCTCTTTGTTTAATACTTGCTATAATGTGCAAGTCTATTTCTTGCTTTCTAATTAAAAAGAGAAGTTGTACTATTTGAAGCTTTTGTAGATAGTAAAGATTACATGCTCTATTATATCTTAAGACGCTAGCGCGTCGATAACGCTATAATATTATAGATTTAATTCGAATCAAATTGTTAAGATTCAATTCAATTAATAAAATTAAACTTAATTAATCGAATCGATACAATTAATCTAATAATAGATTACTTTTATAAACTCTATTATTTAATTTATATTGTATTTTATTAGTATATTTTGTTTGTTTTTCTTTTATTTTTAGTTTATTGCTTCTTTAATTGCAATATTTGCTACTTTGTTATTTTTAATATCTATATATATAGATATATAATATAGTTCGATTTTTATATTTTTTTTACTCAAAATATTAATAAAATTAACTATATTTTTAATTAAGTATTAATTTAAATTATTGTTTAAATTCTTAATTGCTTTACTTGTTGCTTAATTGTTTATCTATATAGTTATATAAATCTTATTTTGTTTAGATATATATATTAGTATTAAGATTGAAATAATTTTATATAGTTTTATTTGATAAACAATAAACATTATATTTAATTCTAAATAGATTTTTATTGTTTTATATAGCAAAACAATTGTTGCTTCTATTTTTTTGTTAAATCTACAAGTATCGATATATATTACTAGAGTATCTATCTTTTTTAGTAATTTTTTATATATTTTTTCTATTATTTTCTTGCTTAAATTGATAATAATAATTAGCAAAATCTATTATAATAATATTGCAAACAATATAATAATCTTTAAATTATTAATAGTAGTATATAAGTTTTTTTTTGTTTTTTTGTTAGTTTCTTTAGTAAATTTATAATTTAACTCTTTTTTGTCTAATTTGTTTTTAACTATAGTATTATATCTTAAGCTTATAGTTATTCTAAATATTGTTAGATTTATTATTTAATTCAAATATATATATATGTAGATTGATCGCGTTGACCCGGAAATGTCACGTGCAAATGCCAAGACTTGAGTCAAAAAAATTCGAGAAATCGAATCGCTCAAAGTAATTTAGTCGATTACTATAAGTAGTTTAGCGCGAAGCGCGCTAAACTAATTTGAGCGATTCGATTTCAAAAAATTGTCGCGATCCAATCTTGACGTCGAGTCGAGCTAGAGAGATGATATTATATCTCGATCTAACGATTAGTCTATATATATGTTAATAAAAGATATATTTTTATTTGTAGAGTTAAATATAGAATAATTCTATAGATTTTAATAATATTTTTTGTGCTTTAGATTAAACGTTTGCTAGATTTTTGATTAAAACTTTTTTAATTTTTTTTTCCTTGTACAATATATATTGTATCGAGCAATTATAAATTAGTTAAAATAGAAACATTATATATATTATTTGTTTTATTCTAATTAATTTTATTCTCTATATTAATTTTGCTAGATTTGTTAGAATTTTTATAGTATTAAATTAGACTAATTGTCGAACTAGGTTTCGATACTAACATTCTAGCTCGACCTAGATACTCGATATCAATCTCTTGATTCAACTTGGAATTGATTTAGGTCAACGATTTTTTAATTCAATTCGATCGACTCGTCAAGCAATCGAAAATGACGTCAAAATGCCAAGATTTTCTATTTTTAAAAAAATTCGCATTATTTGAATTACTAAAAATAGTTTAAAAATAATAAAGCACAAATAACATACAAATGCATTATCTAAATGCATTACTATATAATGTTATAAACAAATTAATTAAATTAATCAACTTGATTAAGTTGATTAATGTACTTTTTCAAAAATAATTTAAATTTTTCGAGTCTTGGCGAGTCGAGTCAAGTTATACGTTAAGTACTTCATATCTACTCTTTGACTTGACCCAAATACTTGGGCCAAGATTTCTAACCCAAATCGAGTCTTGGCGAGTTAGAAACTCGACTCGAACTCGATGACTCGACTCGACGCGATCAATATATATTAAATATTTTTGTTTTATTAATATTAATTTAAGTTTTTTAGTTAAATTTGCTATTTAATATAACTTCTAGATATTTAATTGCTTGTTTTAATATTAATATTATATTTTATTAATAATTATATTTTTCTTAATATTTTATATTTTTCTTATAATATAATATAGTTAATATTTATTTAAGTAAAACTTAATTTTATATATATAAATTTAGTTTTTATATTTTAATTAATTGTTTGCAATTAACTTTAATATTGTTTTTTTAAATTAATAGAATTATGTTATTTATAAAATTGTAGATCTTAATATTTTTAAATATATAGTTTTTTTTCAAAAGTAAAATATTGTAAAAAAGAAAAAAAATTAACAATTATAGCAATTTTTGTAATATTTTTTTTATAATATTAACTTTGTTTATTTTTTATTTTTTTTATTAAAAATAGTAAATTAATTACTTAAGAAGTTTTCAATTTATTGTATTATATATTTATTAACTTATTTGTTTCGAAGATTGTACAATAGTTTTAAATATAAAATTTTATCGAATATTTTTAATATATCTAATAATAGAATTATATTTATTTTATTTTCGTTTTATACTATATATTTTTTTTTACTAAATAGTATAATAAATATTTTGTTAAAATAAGTTATTTGACTTTTATATAAATATACAACAATAGCTATTATATTTTTATTAATTAATTGGTTCTTTTAATTAATATAAGTTTAAATATTTTGTTTAAAGTATTAAGAAATACTATAAAATAATCAAATATAACTATAGAATAGTTATTTTTATTTAATTTGTATAAAATTATAATAATTGTATTGCAAAAATATTTTAAACAATAGTTTTTTTTAAAGGAAAAATTAACAATTCTAGAAGAGACACTTTATATAAGTAAATTCTACTAAACATTTTATATTAACACAATATTAACTAGATTATCTCTAGTTTGTTTACGTTAATTTATTTAGGAGATTTTTAATATTTATATAAATTTTTATTATTTTAATACTAGTTTGAAATTTTAGTTTAATTGAACTAGTACTAAGTACGTAATTAATTATCGAAAATATAATTTCTTAATTTTATTAATAGATTAACACTTATAGACGTAAATCTATTTATAAAATTAAATATTTTAAATTAGAACAATTTATTATATACTTAGTACTAGTTTAATTAGACTAAAAATCTTATACTAGTAATAGAATAATATAAATATATATAAATATTAAAAAGTTTATAAATAAGTTAGTAGAAATAGACTAGAGACAATTTAATTAATATTGTTTTAGTAAAAAATACTTAGTAGAATCTACTTATATAAAGTATTTATATCGAAATTGTCGATAAATATTATATATATATTATAAATATAATACTATAACAATACTATTTTATTTTAATATTCTATTAATAATTTTATTATTTTTTTAAATCTTGTTCGAAATTGTTATTAATATTATAGTTTTTACTATTTTATATTATATAACTTTATTTATTGTTAAATTCTAATTATACTAATAATTTATTATATTTAACTTTTTTTATATATAAAAATAATAGAAAGAACATTTTTTTATAAAATATTTTTTTTTTACTAAAATTAATTGTTAATAATAGTAATAAATAATTATATAATAATAAAATATAACTTATTTATAATATTTTTAAGCAATTCTATTTATATTTATTTTATATTTTAAAAACTAATTTGTAGTTTTTTATTAATTTTTTTTTAAATTTAATTTTTATAGTTTTTTGTACTATTTTTTCAAAACAATTTCTAACAATAGTATACTTTTTTTAGTTTTTGTAACTTTTATTATATTTAAATTTGTTATTAATTAGATTTTCGATTTTAATTTTGGAAGTTAAATTGAATTATTAATTTTAACTATAGAAACTAAATTAAATTAAATTGTTAAGAAATCGAAAATTATATTACTATACTAAAAATTACTATTTTCGGATCTATATTATTATAATTTTAAGTTTAGAAAGTTTACTATTACAAATTAGTATTATTATATATTATTATATTGTACTAAAATATTGTATTACTAAATTGCATTATTAAATATAAAATATAAAACTAAGTTTTCAAACAAATTAATTATAATTTATAATAAAACTAGTATTCTAATAATTCGAATTAATTTTTTTATTTAATTTTCGATTTTAAAATTTGAAATTGAATCGAACTATTAATTTTAATCTTAAAAATCAAATTATTAAAATTTTTAATTAGAATCAAATTAAATTATTAAAATTAGATTTAATTAATTAATTTAAACTTAATTAATTTAAATGTGCTACTATATACAATAATATTTTTTAAGTTAATAAAAGAATTCTTTGTATTTTTTGTAAAATTTATTTTAAATTTAAGATAAATTTTAATAAATAATATAAAATTTTCGATAATTAATTTAATTATTTTTGTAAAATTATTTATTTATATACTTAATCTATTCTTAGAGTTATCGAAAATCTTATTAAATAATATAGATACTAGTTTTTTAATAATTTTTTTAATTAGAATCTTTTATAAAATCTTTATATTTGTTTCGTTTTAGTTTTTTTTTTATAAATTTTGCAACTATTATATATAAATTAAATATTATATATATATAATAGTAATTTAAGTAATTGTTTATATTTCTTGCAATATTATATTTGATAAAAAAAAATGCAAAAATTAAACAATAAAATTAAAATCAATAATATTTTATTTGCATTTTTATTTTTAAACAATTTTATTTTTTAATAATATTTTCTTTAATTTAAATTTTTTTTGTTATAATTATTAGCTTATCTATATTTGTATTAACTTTTACTTTATTATTGTTTTATTTAAAATAATAAAGATTAAAGTTTTCTATTACTATATATTTGTTATTAACTTTTTTTACTAATAATATATATAAAAATAATAAATTGTTTTTATTTTTGCTATCTTTGTATAGATTGTAGATATTGTATATATTAATTGTTTTTTTTTTACTAATTTTAAAGTAAAAAAATATAAATTCTTAAATTTATATATTGTTATATACAAAACAAACGCTATATATTTACTAACAAAAAAGTATATTTTACTATTCTTGTTGTTTGTATAGTATAGTTCGAAGTACTATTTTAATCTATTGTTTATAATAGATTAATAATAATTTCTTAATAATTTTTAAATAATTAGTATATTAAAGTCTATAATATTTTTATTTTTAAATAATAATATTATAATTATTAGTCTAGATTTGTTAATATTGTACTATAGTATTAATAAAGTACAATACTCTAATATAATTCTTAACTAAAACAAGTTATTAAGTATTTTTTGATAGTAGCAATATTCTATTAATTTCTAGATAGAAGCTTTTTTGTTCAATTTCTTATATAAAAAAAATTCCCTAATTTCGTAGATAATATAGATCGAAAATTCTGTTTTTAATTTATTAATATTGGCAATAGGTTTAATATTACTATTTTTTTTAAAAATAGTTTCTTTTTTTAAATTTTTATTGCTTTGTTTTTTTATATATTTTTTGTTTATAGTTTTCGATTTATCTAGAGCTATTAGTTATAATTCTAAATAGTTGAAGTTTTTTTTCCTACTAAAATAAAATTTGTTTTTAACTATTATTATTTTTTTAATTTAAAATTAATATAATATATTTTTTTTTAATAACTATTTATTTTATTTTATTTTTGCTTTTTTAAACAAATCTTTTGTTATAATCTATAGTTTTTTTTTAGACTAATTGCGTCGATTTGGGAAATCGAGTTTAATTCGAGAAATTAAATCAAATCTTAACAATTTAATTCGAATCAAATCGAAAGTCTTAACAATTCGATTTCTAAAATTAAAACTAACAATTCAATTCGATTTCTATATTTAAAATCGAAATTCGACTCGAAAAATTAATTCGAATTGTCAAGACTATTATTTTTAGTAAATTTTATTATTTTTAGTAACAACTAATTGATAATTTAATAGAAATAGTTAGTCAATTTAAATTAATTAATAAATATATTAGATTATTTCTATATTATATATTACTTAGATATATTATCTAGAAAACAATTAAAAAAATCCAGATTTAAACTAAATTTATACTGTTTTTAGTATTCTTAACATTCTTGACAATTCAATTCGATTTCTAATATTAAAATCGAAAATCAAGTCGAATTAAATTGAGTCGATTTTAAAATAGTTAAAATTAAATCAATTTTCGATTCGATTTCTAAAGTTGAATTGTCGATTTAAGTCGATTTTAGAAGTTGGAATCGAAAATTAAATCAACAATCAATCTAAATATATAATACAATATTATAATTATAGATACTTTCGAAGAAGTATTAATTTATTAGAGATTAATTATTTCTCTTTGTTATAACTACTTAGTGTAATCGTTAGATCGGATCGAACACTTTCTTCTTAACTCAACCTACTCTCTTGGACCTCGTAGAGTTGGGCCAGGGTCAAGGCGCGAACTCGACTCCAGGATCGAGTTTCGTCGGGCCAATGCCAAGAACACAAGCTAACTTCGTCGCGCTAGCATCCGCTTATCTTATCTTATCTTATCTACGCGCTAGCCGGATTGGGCTAGCGCGTCACGTGACGTCACGTGATCGGGTGGGTCGGGTTGGACACTCGGCGCGCATTCTTCGCTCGCCCCACCCTGTTGGGCTAGGAAATTTGCCTGACCCTAGGGTCAGGGTTGGGCGGGTCAACCCGATCGGGTTGAAACCCGACCCGACGGTTACACTATAACTACTAGATACAAATCGATGCGCAATAGTTAGACAATTCGAATAACGCGTCAATTGAGTCAATTGGACGTTGCGTTGATAAGTTATTTCCAAAAATGTAATTTGAGCGTGTAGGGAAGTTTTTTCGTAAATACTGGCATTGACTGATTGAGCGTGCCCTGGAGCAACCCTAGCCTTCCTTCAATCCTTTACCTGCTCATTTGCTCGAATTCTTTATCATCAACGGGGTCACGCGAGGCATGAGATAGTTTGTGCTACTTTTCATGCAATGATCCGCAGCTCTGCTCACCGGGAGATACAATTGACCCACGATTGCCATCGCCCAGCCCGAGCACGAAAATGTCTCCAAGCATGCTGATATAGAACCAGTACGGCGGCATTGATCCTTCAAAGGCATAGTAGTGATGAGGGTCGGCTACGAATTGGTAGGAGACTTCTTCTTCTCAATCACTGATCAGTGGCGGGACAGTCGCAACGAGGGAATTACTCCTGTATGAGGCTCAATAATGTCATCTGGTAGCCTTCTGGATCTCGCTTTCGTGCAAAAAGCCTTAATTAGTCTACACTCTATCCGCGAAAACAAGCAAGTCATAAGCTTCCGATATTCGTCTTGAATTTAGACTTGAATACTCGACCTCCTCCGCGCTCGATTTCCCTTGAATTGTCTTATATGCGGAAAGATTTCTAGAGGCATTTGCCCATTTGTTTACTCATATCTCATATCGATCAGCGAAACCCAAAGAGCATTTGCTTCTTTGAGATGACCGTGCTTTCATTTCCTTGATATCGAACACTATTTAAATCAGAGTATGAGTATAGCACAAGTTCCATTCCTAGTCATCCGGAGTGATGGTTGAAAGATAAAGCGCCACATGACTTCCAGAGGAATCCAAATACCATCGGTCAAAATTTCCCTGTTACGGATAGGCACGTCGCGGCAATGACACACTGAAGGGACCTGAGTCTCCATCTTATGTCCGTGTTGTGGTCGACAAGTGTTGGCCTCCACTTGTTGCTTGAAGTCGTGTTACTTAATACCTTCTCAGTCACCACCTGTGGATTTAGGCGATGAGTCCAAACCCGACATTTCTCGAAGAGTGCATCAATATCCGTTGGTGTTTTTCTATCCTCGATCGTCAGCCTTGGGTCTTGCAATGCAAACCACACGGATGCGGCAGCCCGTGGCGCTCTCTACTCCGCCTCATAGCCGGCAGGCTTCTCACACCTCTGCACCTTCCATTCCACCTCGTCGGTCATCCATGGCTGCTGTCAAGAACGATACTCGCTCATATCAACACGTATCTCAACGTCCTTCTTCTGAATTCACTAGCTTCACGAAATCTTCTGGGCTTTCTGGAATCTCAGAAGATTCTGGAATCGCTAGTGCTTCTGGAATATCCAATCTTAGCGACTCTCTTGACTATCTATCTATAGGGAGCGTCATGTCTCAAATGAGGTCTCCTGGCGCCCCCCCTTCCGGGAAAACAAAGCCGAGCATTATTAGCGGGCTGAGGACCCTCCGCCGAACCTTATCCCCCTTCCCTCATCAGGCCCTGCAAGGTCTGTCGCCCTCGCCAAACAAAGGTCTCTACTCCTTTCCACGGCGCGGCAAACAGCGCCTAAGTAGAGTCCTTCCTCGTCTCCTCCGCCGAAAACGACCATTGCAGATATTACCGCCTTGGTCAAGACTAGGAAAATGGCGGCTAAGGACCACAAATTCTCGACTCCCCAGGCAAGAATGTCCCATTTGCACTGAACAGCACAGCATACTGCATTTTCCGCAGAGACCCATCAGAGCGACTTGCACGCATGAAGCGAGCATCTGTCTTGCATGTATCTCGCAGGCTATTACTGCGCAGATGGAGATGTTGATGTGGGACCAGCTGGCCTGCCCGCTTTGTCCTGCGTTGCTGACTTTTGAGGATCTGAAGGCATGGGCGAAAGGGAAGGACTTCGAGCGGTGAGGAAATTCGTCGGTCCCGTTCTCTGACTTCTGGGTGCTGAGCACGTAAACTGCATGGACTAACCTTTGTGAGAGTGTAGATACGACGAAAACCTACTCGCCCGGGCCCTGACGAACGGCCAGGCCCACTTCCAGTACTGTCGCCACGAGAAATGCGGGTCAGGGCAGATGTACCATGCAGGCCAGGACAGCTACATTATCTGCCATGAATGCAAGTGCTGGACTTGTGTCTCTTGTGACCGGAGTAAGCCTCTCCCCCCAATTGCTGCTCTTGACCAGCCAGCTGACGAGTAGTGTAGTATACCACCCCTCGCTCACCTGCGCCGAGGCCACCACAGCCAACAAGAAACGCACCATTGAGAACTCATTGTCTCAGCGCTTCTTGCGTGCCAATTGCAAGAAATGCCCTCGATGCCAGGCCGTTGGGCAGAAAGTGTCCGGGTGCGACCATATCAAATGCCCGCGCTGTAAGCATGAGTATTGCTGGATCTGTCTAGTCGACTATAAGGAGATCCGCAGGGATGGGAACGAGAGGCATTTGGACGATTGTTTGGACGATTGCCCGTACAGAGGAGGGAATTTGCCGGAGCTGGAGGGTGACTGGAGGGATGAGGAGGACCAATCTACTAATGATGAAGACAGTGGGGATGACGAAGACGACGAAGACGACGAAGACGAGGATGAGGACAGTGAGGATGAGGATGACGACGAGCACAACGAGGAGCCTAGCGAGGAACCTAACAGAGGCCTGCGAAGACGTCTCCGGGGATGGCTAGAGGAAAGATGAGGGTAAGCTGGAGAGCTAGAGTGGCCGTGTGGTGGTCAATTGGCTTGATCCGGTCGTGACATCGACGATCTGACAAGACCTCAATATCAACAGTGGCACAATTGGGTGCTTATTCACTTTGGCAAGCCCCTGATGGGCACCACTGGATCGCTTGTCTACTTTCTTCCTTACGGTCAATTCATATTGAGTCTGGATTTTTGCTATTATGGTCGACCTCTTCGGTGATGCTCCGTCTCGGATCGTGTTGTCTATCTGCATGCCTCCAGTACGTTTTCTCAAGGGTGTCACGATAGGGCTAGTCCCGAAAGGCGAATTGAGTGATCTATGGGCGCATGAGATGGCTTGAATTGGAGGCACAGAGGTGCGTGGAGGGTGGCAGACGTTTTTAATTTTTAAGACACCTGGAAATGGGACTCACACTAGTCGGTGTAAAAGATATCCAAACGAAACGTTTGGTGGGTATGAATAGCCCTTGACAGGATAACATGGCTTAAGATAGACTGCTAGCATATACCAACATATTCTCACCAACGGAGGAATTGTATAATGAGATCGTAAAATTTTCATTTTAAATATGAGAGCCCGAATAGAGAAACTGGCTCAGCGAACTGACTGATGCTGTAACCTTCTAGGAACTCTGAATGTTTGAAGGAAAGGAAAAGTGAAAGAATCGAATGCTCGATCAGAGAATCCGCTGCATGAAGCACGTGCGGGTGCTTGCTGTTTGGCAAGCTCCTAGATCGAGTATCCTGCAAGGGAAAAGGGAATATCGAGTAACATGTGGTGGGAACGAAAACTGAAATTAGCGTCTAAAGCCGCAAGCTCGGCATAGCCGGTCCCTGCATCTACGGTCTTGGTCCTTGAACAAGGGTGGAATGGTTGGTAGAGAGCCACCGCTTTATTGAAAACAATAACGACTAAGTGGCATGTCTTGTTGTGACTTTCAAATGGAAGCGATCGCCGGGTATTCGCCTGTGCGAAAACGAGAAAGGTGAGACGGATACTGACTTGAGCATTGTGTTAGATAAGATGATGGCTTCTGTAAGACCCAATTTTCAACCAAGCCTCTTGTAACGATTCTCCAGCGGACGAGGATAGCTCTACATATGTTTTGGATATCTTTCCATGTGGCTACTCCCGTGACACTTCCAGCACCATTCATGGTTGCACTTTGGGCCTGTTGATCATGTTAGACTACCACCATATCATTGCACCACTGAACAAAGCTCACAGGTGATGTGATCGCATCCTTCAACTTTTTCGGTATATAGCGAACATCCCGGACAACGATAGCACCTTGTTGTAAGATACCGTTCGCTCTCTGCGGCTTCGTTATCTGGAGCAGCTTCCCCGATCTGTGGTGGAGCAGTCGGTCGCTGCTCGTCACATGAATGGCCTGGAAGCCAATGGGTGTCGCATTCCACGCATGTTGTGCCTCCACAATCGTCGCACACAATGTACTCGCGATCGTCTCGGACGCATATTCCGCGATATGTGCAACCGTTATGGCGACATGCGTGAAACTTCTCCGTGGGAGGGAGCGCCTCGTCCAGGTATCGATCGCGTAGGTCTTCGAGGTACCTGGGAAAGACATTCTATTGATATTCAGCACGGCATATCCATGGAAGGTTTTGCGCACTTCTCGAATGTGTCATGGCCTACAGCTTCTTCGATGTCTTCGTAGCTAAGGCGCTCGTTGCAGTTGCAGGATGGGCATTGAATCTGGTCTAGCGACGATTTTGCAATGCGAATATTGATGTGTTTTGACAGGCAATCCCTGCAGGTCTCTATGTCATGCTCGCAGTTCGCGGTGACATTACGCTGCGGTCGGTTGCCATCATCCCATGGACACTCCAAGGTGAGACACTGCGCTGCGAGACTAGTCATTGGTCTACCCATAGGCGGCCATGGGATTCGGCTTGTTCTTGCTTCGTTGCCGTTTCCCAACCACCTAGGCGCCAGACTTTCTGTGCACAGGGAACACAGCAGAGCTGCAATGGGTGAACTCTTCTTGAGATTTGGTGGGCTGGTCTGATGCAGACAGTGTACAAAAGCTCCTTAGAGTCCGAAATCTTGCGAGCAATTGGAACGAGATTTCCAAAGAGCGAAGGCATGCCATTACTTTATAGCAGATACTCTTGAAGGATGCACAGAGCGTATGTAATATTGGCGAGCTTAGATAGTACGTGCAAGTTTCGTGCGCGCTTCGTTGTCGACCAGCATTTGCGGTCTCGCTGTTTGGGCTCTGATGTGGTCAAGACCAACGCATTCTCGCTTATACTGACTGGTCCGGAGGAAGGTTATCATCGGCAAGGCAAGCTCAAACATCGACATTGATGGAAGGATCAAAGATGAGAGCTTGTATGCCAGCATCTGAGTAAGGACATAGCTGCAAGTTTGCAATAAAGACCCCTAACCACTTCCTGTGGATCAAGAGGTTGTTTATCTCGTTTGCCCTCGCTGGGCCGATAATTATAGTATTCCACGATGCCTGAGCCATTAACATAACTAGGAATTGCGGCGCCGTGCTGCTACAGCGAGGCATTTGGTTGTTGCATGGATAGGCAATATGAATTACTATTCCGAACTGGTTCTTAATTTTGCAAGAAGATAACCCTCGAAGCACGATGAAATCAGCCGAAGCGAATTTCAGGAAAGAAGTAGGGTAAATATGCAAAAATTTGAACGTAGAGAAAGGTAGGTACAAACCGGAACTAGAAGTACTCAATAAGAGGCGCTAGCCCTAGTTACCTTAGGCTATGAAACGGAGTTCTCATGCGATAGTCGACATAGTCTTTGCTTATCGTGATCAAGTGTGAACGCAAAGGGATCAGCTTCGGCTCCTGAGGAATAGACAATGTAATAATATAGATCGGCAATCTATCTGTTTCTAGCCGCCTGTATAAGCAACATGAAGGCTGATGCGGGAATCACTCTGCACATCTACCATAATAGTCTAAGCCAGCGCACTAAGCGGGTCCTCTCCTCTGATAGGAAGACGACCTTATACACCTTCGAAGCGAGCAGTTTCTTCCGCAGTACCCCTCATGTAACCATCCGCGCCGGCTCTCCGCCAGGAGAACCCATGAAAGGGAGCATCAATCTCGGCAATGCCTCAATACCCGTGGTGAAAATCGACCTGCAGGACTTGCCGAAAATCCAGCTCATGCCAACCGGCTCGATGAGCACGGCCGCGCACGAGTACCAGAGTCCTGCGTTGGACGGGCAGAAGCTGAAATGGAGAGCAGACGGGTTCTTCAATCTGGGTGATCTAGTCTGTGAAGATCAAGATCAGAGGGTCTTCGCAAAGCTAAAGAAAACAAACATCTCAATCTCCAAGACTGGCACGTTCGAGATCACCTCCGAAGTTGCTGCCAAAGGCGATAAGGCTGTCGATGAAGTCGTAGCGTGTGGGATTGTGCTTCTGGAGCTCCAGAGGAAACTGAAAGGAGAAAGCGTTGGGAACGTTGAAGGGGGCTTTGCCGGGTAATGGAGAGGATCAACATCGTGGGACAAGCGTACTCAGTCCGTGGAGTCCGGTGCAGCAAACCACGTGGCACACTGCAAGCAAACCATGGGATGCATGGCTGACAGTACGGCTGTTCAATTCGCGTACCTCGAGTGGGCCCTTGATAAGTAATGATGCTGCGAAGACTGTGTTTTTACGTGACATGGTCCCTCACGTGCTGTGGCACGGCGGTCAACGGCCCGACTTGTGGAGTTTTGCTCAGCCAGATCCGAGATCCAATGATGGATGACCTTGCTCCATTGAGTGTTACGTGCGCTGTGGCAATCAGGTGTTCGTCAGCTTTCCGCTTTTCTTTCTTCCATTCTAGCCGAGATCCCTGACTCGCAGCTACCTGCTTGACGATCAACCCCCTTGGCAGTGGTTCTCCTTGGATTGGACAATCTGCGGCCACTTTGTTGATACCTTGTTCGATTACTATCGAAGAGAATTCATGATGAGACACAGGTACCTCGAAGGGCCGTCTTCGCCATCTTCGCGCAAGATTGATTTGTAGTCTCTAACCAACGACGTCGGCACGATCGCATCCCATAGTTGCATGCAAGATACTGGTGATCACGACGAGTTTAGAAGGCCATCAGCTCGAGCGTCAATCTGTAACGTGGAGGAGTATGACGTCAGTGCATAAGAGCCGGATCGGAGCGGTGGATAGTTTCAGTTATCCTCATTCAACAGAAGCTGACTAGCCTGGGCCTTCATGTTCGAACACGCGCTGGCTTGAATTATAACATGGACGATCAAGCTGCAAGCTTCGAGGAACTGTTTTGCTGCCAAGGATCAGCCGCTTTACCCGTTTGAATCTAGCTCAAGATTTTCTGAGGTCGATATTGAGATTGAGAAGTGGCCCGAGGAAATATATGCGCAATTGATCATCTGAAGCGCAGTGCTGCGCAGATATTTCTAGCACTTTTCGATACTCAATCCTCCCAACAGTCGTTACCTTGACCCGAGCAACCCTGCCATATCCTAGATTGGCGTTCAAACACGCCTTCTTCAACCAGCTTGGGCATCAAGAAGCTTCATATTCCTCCCTATCTCCCACTATGCCCGCCAAATCCCGTTTTACCCGCCTCGATGCCTTTACAAAGACCGTAGAAGATGCACGAATACGTACAACATCAGGCGGGATTGTCACCATAGCTTCGTTGCTCATCGTGTTGTATCTCGTGTGGGGAGAATGGACCGATTACAGACGGGTGGTCGTAAGCCCCGAACTCATCGTCGACAAGGGACGAGGTATACACTTTCTATTTCTCACGTGCAGACGCAGACAAGCGAAGGCGCTGATCAGAGCATCTTACAGGCGAGAAAATGGAGATCCACCTGAATATTTCCTTTCCGCGCATCCCCTGCGAGCTCCTCACCCTCGACATAATGGACGTCTCTGGCGAACAGCAGACCGGCGTCAAGCACGGGATCAACAAAGTACAGCTTGCTCCACGCAACGAAGGGTCTCACCCCATTGCCCTTACCTCCCTCGACCTGCACTCCGAGACGAATGCTGCCGTCCATCTTGACCCAACTTATTGTGGGAATTGCTACGGCGCGCCGGCGCCACCTACTGCGACAAAAGCTGGATGCTGTCAGACTTGCGAAGAGGTGCGCGAAGCTTACGCCACCGTTTCGTGGGCGTTCGGTAGGGGTGAAAATGTGAAACAGTGCGAGGAAGAACACTATAGCGAGAAGTTGGACGCTCAGCGCGAACAAGGCTGCCGCATTGAAGGAGGGTTCCGTGTCAACAAGGTCATTGGCAATTTCCACATTGCGCCGGGCCGCAGCTTCAGCAATGGACAGATGCATGTGCACGACTTGAACAATTATCTCGATTCACCTGTTCAGGGCGGACACACCTTTACGCATGAAATACACCAATTGAGATTCGGGCCTCAGCTTCCAGAGAGTCTGAGTGGCGCCATCGGACATGCAGGATGGACGAGCCACCATCTCAACCCTCTGGACGACACGAAGCAGGATACCGACGATCCGGCGTTCAACTACATGTACTTTGTCAAGGTGGTATCAACATCATACCTCCCGCTTGGCTGGGAAACAAAGTCACCGCTCAAGAAACTCGGTCGAAGGGCCAACACAGATCTCTCCGCAGATAGCGAACTCATCCCCCTTGGCCTGCACGGGCGCGGCGAGGATGGTAGTGTCGAGACACACCAGTACAGCGTGACGAGTCACAAACGCAGTCTCAGTGGAGGCAGTGACTCGGCAGAGGGTCACAAAGAGCGACTACATGCAAGGTAAGTCATGGTTTCTGTCCCACCCCACAGCCACGTTTCTGAATACTATCTCTGACAAGCCTGCGAATCCAGAGGCGGCATCCCCGGCGTCTTCGTATCGTACGACATCTCTCCGATGAAAGTCATCAATCGCGAATCGCGCCCAAAGACGCTTTCCGGCTTCCTGACAGGCATCTGCGCGATCATTGGCGGTACACTGACCGTGGCGGCCGCAATAGACCGAGGAGTCTATGAGGGCTCGAAAAGGATAGGGAAAGTGCATTTGCGGTGATTTTGCATAAGGTGTACATACCATGGATGGGCGGAGCTGGGCGGCGTAGTAGGTCAATATTCTATCATTTCCAGACTTTTTACAATCTATTTTTGGCCGGGATATGTCCGCTTCATCGTATAAGAGATCTAGGTATGAGACCTCGCAATCTCGTCTCATCTCATTCACTTCATCCCTCTGTTCTGCTATACCTACAACTTGGCGTTCAACCCACAAGGCCAGGGTTTGTGCAATCGACCTTGGCCCAAGGTTCGTGATAGAAGTAGTAGTGTGAAGTGGATGAAGAACACAACGCCATATCAGAACTAACACAGACGGGCAATTCGGCATTCCATCATCGAACCGCGGTTCTGCATCCAAAAGATGGGCCGGGGATATTTCGGTGCTGGTGGTCTTGGCAGAAAAGCGGGACTGCAATCCGAACCATCAGCAACCAGCCAGCATTGGAGCTGCAAGCGCATCAATCGGGCCTTTTGAAAGCGAGCTCTGTGTGCCTGACCCATCGACTACCTTCCATGCTTTCCAAGCGGGATGTGGAGTCTGCAGCCAATGTGCCGTGAGGGGTACACGGCAAATGTACCCCAGAGCACGCAAAGAGCTGGTCCTTGATCCAGTTTGCGGGGAAGCTGCAAAGTCAATGTTGAGTGTTCAATGGACGGCTCGGCCGTGTCGAACTTCTAGTCTCTCAAAGATGTACCAATGACGCACACTGGCGTGAATAGCTCTGTGTTCGTCCTGTTTACGGCATATCTACCAAGTACATAAGAAAACCGACGGTCTCGCCATGGCGTCAAGGATATTTCCAATAGCCCAGTCTTCGCGCTTTCGTGTTTCATTATGGTGGCATACGCACTCCTTCTGGCGGTTTCCGCCCTGATATCTTGTACACAAGCTCAAAATGCTACGTCTTCTTATGTTGAGCCGTCAGTGCCGACGGGCACGCCCATACCTGGTGACTACATCGGTCCCTTGCGGCCTCAGATCCACTTCAGTCCGCCCAAGGACTTCATGGTGAGCTCTGACAGACTTGTCACATACCGCATCTGTCCAGGAGGGTTCGAATGAAGCTCAGTGGACTGCGAGCAAAGTCCGTGGATTTATCACAAACACGAATCAGCTTGTAGAGGGCCCTGCTGACCTCATCCACTGTGGCATAGAATGACCCCAATGGCATGTTTCTTGATGCCAACGGAACGTACCATCTGTACTACCAATGTATGCTACACTCCAGTCTGCGCATTCCTCGGCTTCTCAAGTCTAATTTTTTTGTCAGACAACCCGACAGACATAGTAGCAGGAAATCAGCATTGGGGCCACGCAACTTCACAAGATCTCTACCACTGGGTAAACCAGCCAATCGCCATCTACCCAGGTGCTAAAGGGGAGGGCATCTTCACCGGATCAGCAGTCATCGACGTCAACAACACCAGCGGCTTCTTCCCCAACCAGGCAAACGGAGTAGTTGCCATCTACACCCTGAACACAGCGAAGGAAGAAGTTCAAGAAATTGCTTACTCACAAGATGGAGGCTACACTTTCACCAAGTACTCCGGAAACCCAGTCATCTCCATCAACAGCACGCAATTCCGTGATCCGAAAGTCATCTGGTACGCGCCCACCCAGTCATGGGTCATGGTCGTCTCGTACGCGCAAGACTTTGTTATCGGCATCTACACATCCAAGAACCTGAAGCAATGGACCCATGCCTCGAACTTCAGCCATCACGGTCTCCTAGGCCTCCAATATGAATGCCCTAACCTCGTTCAAATCCCTATGCTCGCCAACGCCTCTATCGCCGATCCCCTGAACCCCTCCAACTTCGCATCGACCTCAATGTACATGCTAGCCATCAGCATCAACCCCGGCGCCCCGCTAGGCGGCTCTATCACGGAATACTTCCCCGGCACCTTTGACGGCACAACCTTCACCCCCGTCGACGAAGCCGCCCGCATCGCCGACTTCGGCAAAGATAACTACGCCGGCCAATGGTTCTACGGCATCCCGCCCACCTCCCCGCAAATCAGCATCGCCTGGGCCAGCAACTGGCAGTATTCGCAAGTCGTGCCCACAGGTCCTCTCGAGAACTTCCGCTCCTTCATGACCCTCCCCCGCCGTAACGTCCTCGCCAACACGACCCGCCAGCCCTACCAGCTCGTCTCCATCCCTTACGACCTGTCGCCCCTCTACACCACCTCCTCCTCCCTGGCAAACACCACCACCGCAAACACTTCCCTCCTCTACGACTACGGCACCACTGTCCCCAGCGGCGCCCTCTACTTCTCTATGAACGTGTCCTCCATCCCCTCGGCGAACGTAACCGGCACCGCAAACTTCACCTTCCTCTCCTCCGTGACCGGCGAGTCGATCCGCGGAGGCTTCTTCTTCGGCGGGGACACCCCCTTCTGGATCAACCGCGGCTATATCCGCGGCTTCGACAATCCGTTCTTCACGGATAAGTTTAGCACCACCAACCTTGTTGACCCGGATACATCGACATTCAGGCTCGAGGTCGTGATTGATAGGAGTATCCTGGAGGTTTTCCTAGATGGAGGCGTGAGGAGCGCGACTACGACTTTCTTCCCTGAGGGACCGTTGGATACGCTGATGATCTCAACGGGGGGTCTGAATGCGGGTGTCAAAGTCAGTGCGGCGGTGTGGGGTCTGAAGAGCGCGTGGATGGCGGAGGAGAATGGGGTTAATGGGACGGTGCTGGGGGATGTGACGAGTGGTATGATGATGGGCCAGAGGGTGAGGCGGGATAACATGGGGCATGTCAATCTGAGAGACTATTAATTAGGTCGATGATAGGGGTCGTAGTAGCTTGTAATGTAGTCGTAGAAGTATTAAAAAGATGATTTACTGTCCCTGCACGAAGTCATTCACATCTGCATGGTTATCATGCTCCGTACTACTTACTGAATAATTCATGGTCAGTACTTTACGCATCGTGCCTCCAGCAATGTCTGCTGCTTCATTCGAAGCTTGTCAAGCGGTCCTGTCCTCAAGCCTTGAAGATTGCCAGACCCACATTACCCCACCATCGTCGTCATACCCCATCTCCAACCCTCTGCTTCACTTCTCTAAACTGCCTTTCACCAACTCAACTTCTCTACTTCCACCAACTCATTTCTCTCCGCACACTCATCATATCCAACCTCAAATAACCCAAGCATCACAACCTCACAATGTCCTACGACGATCAATACGGCAGCGGCGGCGGTGGAGGAGGGTACGGTGAGCGTCAAGGCGGTGGAGGTGGGTACGGCCGCGAAGGCGGAGGAGGCTATGGCGGCGGAGGAGGAGGAGGCTACGACAACGACCGCCAAGGCAACTACAGCGGCGGACGGGAGCAACACGGCGGCGGCGGCCGCGACGATAACTACGGTGGTGGGCGTCAAGAGCAATCCTCGTACGGCGGTGGAGGAGGCCGCGAGCAATACGGCGGTGGTGGAGGAGGCCGCGACCAATACGGCGGCGGCCCCGGTAACAACATGAACTTCCAAGGTGGCGGCTCTGACCTCAACGGCGCCCTCTCCCACGCGCAGCAGCATGGCTCGGGGGGCGCGAACGAGGAGGGCATGTTCAGCTCTGTGCTGGGGCGGCTGCAGGGTAACACGCCGCAGGGGGGCGTGGATGAGCAGGCGATGGTGGGGGCGCATGAGCGGATGTATGGTGGGGGAGGGGGAGGAGGGGGGCAGCAGCATGGGAGTGAGACGGTGGGGGCGGGGGCGGCGATGCAGGCGCTGAAGATGTTTACTGGGGGAGGGGGTGGTGGTGGGGGGGGGGTGATGGGTGGGGGAGGGGGAGGGGGAGGGGGAGGAGGGCAGAATGCGTTGGTTGGGATGGCGATGGGGCAGGCTAGTAAGCTGTTTGATCAGCAGAGTGCGCAGGGGAGGCTGGTGCGTTGCTGTGTTCTCCCATCCCTCCTGTTTGTCTTTATGTATGCGATGCTGACGATGGGTGATTGGTACAGGATCCCTCAGCCAACAAGGAGTCTGCGGTCCAGAAGGCGGGCGAGATGGCGCTGAAGATGTACATGGGCGGTGGGGGTGGAGGAGGTGCGGGTGGGCTGATGAGTCTGGCCAGCAAATTCATGTAAGGTGGAGGCTACAGTAGTTTTGACTGCTTGGAGAGAAAAGTGGGATTGGATAGCATGGTACTGGAGACGGAAAAGATGAGCATACACAGCATGGAATGAAAAATCCTGGTTGGCGATCTAGACTCTGTTTCATTGGAATGTGACATAAGATCTCGTTCAGATCTCCTTGTTGCTGCTGTGACACTATGATATCTCTCCTCCCCCACCTCTCAACCTCCTCCAAACCCCAGAGGGCCGCTCCTCTACAATCGAGAGTCCGTCCCCACTCCCCTCTCCCATCCTACCTCCTTCCTCCATAGCCTCCACCACAATCCTCCATCTCCATCCAGCACCCTGATTCCCCCCTTCACCTTCCCATCTCCATCCAGCACCCTGATTCCCCCCTTCACCTTCCCATCTCACTCTCCACCACCACTCATCTGCTTCACCCGCCACGATCGTCAAAACCCCGCCCTCAACGTCTTCTCGAGTAAAGCATCCCAAGTTCCGTGACAGAAGTTTCTACGCACATCTGACAAACACGCTCTCCTCCCCCTCGACCGCTGGGATGGCTATCACACGCGTCGAGGACGCGAGAGTGCGGCTTGTTTTGGGTTCGGGGTTGTCGTAGGTGGTGCTGTTTGGTAGAAGGGGTTCGTTTCGATGACGATATGGGTATTGAGCGCGGTAAGGGTGTGGGATTGTTGTGGAGTATAAAAATGCACTGCTTACTTTATGCCACGGTACTCGGTAGAAATCGGTGGGGATCGACTTTTCGGTGTAGATGGAGGTTGGTTTTCGAGCTGTACCCTTAGCTGCGAGAGTGGAGAGCGAGAGCATGGTAGCCGGCGCCGGCGAGAGGCGAAATGACCTTTTTGGCATTGGTAGGTGGACTCGAGCTATGGATGGGGATGAGCGATGCCGTGAAGGCTGTGACTAGTGGAGAGAGCGCTTCGATATATCAGATGCGAGTCTTCGAGATCGATAAGAGTGGACGATGGAAGAGAACTCGAGTGGCGTTGTCAATGCTTTTGCGGTAGGGTGAGAGTCGTAGTTGGTGCTTGTGAGCTCTCTGGACCGACTTTTGGGAGGTACACAGACGCTCGGCAGCTTGTGATGGCCATGACGTGGTGGTTATACAGCGTGGCTGAGGTGTGGAGAGGTGGGCATGGCCTAGCTCAAGCATAGAGTTATTTCTCCGCAAAGGCTGGAAAGAGAAGGCATTATGCTTCGAATTCTGTCTGAGCCGGACTTTTGGCCCAGGGTAGAGGTAGTCTGCTTGAGCGACAATGGGGCAGCGAGGCGAGGAGAGAAGATAAGTGTCTGACGCATGATGGCAAGGCCCCAACAACTTTTATGGGCGCAGGGATACAATCAATACTAGGTCAATTTAACAGTGTAGATCGAACATTAAAGCGAGGTAAAGACTGAGAAAGAATTGAGAGAGCCACTGCAGGAAATATAAAACAATTTTGAAGAACGATGCAAGGAGAAAGAGACTGCCAAAACGATAAGTCTACGATGTAGCCATGTACGAATTTATACTTTACCAAAAGTCGAAGGATTCAAACGACTGAGAAATTGAGGACAGCTTGTTTCCCATTACCTAGACGGCCAAGTTACCGCCAACGAACCTCGCTTTTGCAGCGTGAAAGATAATGCTAATGTGATGGCAGGTCGAAAAGGCAGTCGAATCAACATGTGGCGGTATTCCGTACGCACTGCAACGTTGGGATAGGATAAAGGTCAAGGACTGCATTGTCTTCCCAGCCCTCTCACTGAGCACGTGACGTCTTAGCGCTTGATTGTTTTCCGAGGTTTTCGCTTCGCGAGCACAGGGAGAGCGTAGTCATTCGAAAAAGAGCTGGGCGAACCCAGCACTTGTCTACTCAAGTGGGAAGGGATCTGCTTCTGAGCCAAAGCTATTCGACATCATCGCCAGGCCTCGCATAGATGCTAGTACATGGAATCCTAGCTCCATAAGAACATCAACGACTATATAGATTAGAAGTATGGACATCGAAAGAGAATACCAACATATATACATGAATCAACGCGGCTCGTGTCCCCAACTCCCTGGCTGGGCCCCATTCCCTCCTCTGAACCACAGACCACAATCCACTCAATCCCCAAACAAATGACCACACCCCCAACTCCTCTCTACCCCAAGCGCCCCCTCCCCCTTCCACAGATCATCCTCAAAGCTGAAAAAGACACTCTTCCCACCCACCACCTTCTTAATGCTCTCGACCGCCTCCTTCTGCTCCGCCACGCCAGGCCTCGCCGCCCCATTCGCCTGTTCCCTGATTCGGCCACCCAGTCTCCAGATTATACGTCTCCTTCCCAGGACACACCGTTGCCAGCATATGAAGCTCAGTAGCGACGAACTCTCCCGCGGACGAGGCGCTAACGTCGGCATTGAAGAAGGGGTGAATGTTTGCCGAGGCGACGTCCATGGCGGGGCAGAGCGTGGAAGAGTACTGCTGCAGGATGTTGATGGGCTCGGTGGTTGTGACGGGCCCGCTGTAACCGGCGGCTTTGAGCGTGGATCGCGCGCTGGCGAGGAAGCTGACAAGCGCGCTGGCCGTGCAGTAGCCGTTGAAGACAGCCTCGTTGCCGATGACTACCATCTCAACGTTCTCGTAGTTGCCGTTCGCCCAGGAAGTGATCTCGCCAACCTGCGATTCTGCGCCGGAGATGCCCGTCTCGGAGATGAAGACGCCCAGGACAAGTCTCAGGCCGTGGGATGCGGCGGCGGTGCCAACTTTCTGCAGACCGGAGCAGTCGGTGCTGTATAGTCGGACGGAGGTGAAGCCTTTGGAGGCGATGGAAGCGATGTCCGCGGCGACAGCCGAGAAGGACTTGCAGCCGCCAGTGGAGGTGTAAGGTGAGTAGGTCATGCACCATTGGGAGCCGCCGGTGGTGATCGGGGCGGAGGCATGTTGGTGAGGTGAGGAAGAAGCTTTTGGCTTTGCAGCAGGAGCTTGCGCCGCAGGTTGAGAAGGTGTTGTAGGAGCTTGTGCTGGGGCTTCTTGCAGGGCTGGGGTTTCTGGTTTGGGGGCCGGCGCTGGGGCGGCGTAGATGGGCGAGATGGCTAATTCTGAGCTTTTGCGGTACGATGCAGCATGGTAGTCTGGGACAGCTGGCTGGGGAGCTTCGAATTTGACAGGCGCCGGCGCTGGGACGGCGTAGATGGGTGAATTTGCTGATCCAGAGCTTTCAGGGGTGGATGTGGCATGATTTTCCGATGAAGTTGGGTGGGGAGATTCGGATTTGACAGGCGCCGGCGCTGGGTGAGCGTTGAATGGGAAGTTACTTCGACTGGCGATGCGGATGAGGCGGACTTTGCCTCTGGGACGACAGTTACTTGGACATGCACAGTCATGGTGTTCTGCACTGTTGTGGTGTTGGGCTGGATGTCCTGGACCACTGCGATTGGATATCAGTCAAGAGATCACATTGCCCGGTTTTATCAACTGGCTACGTACAAGTTGCAGCACCGATGATGGTCGTGTAGTAGGTCGTACACCCGCAGGTCGCATTCTTGCTCTGCTCCGCAAGACCTCGGACCTTGTTGTGATACACCTGATGCCCATCATGCACACCAGCAATTGCGTGTCCAACTAGAGCCGACAGCGCGACTGCGCAGAAAGACTTCATGATGGAGCTGTTTTGAGACGCGGTAGACAAGGGATGAGGTGACGCAAGGCGCCTCAACAGCTGGAAGAGTATGAAATAGATATTATCTAGTAGTATATACAATTATGGTCTTGGAGAACGTCCGCTGAAGGAGTGAAGCGGTGAGCTCGACACACAGCAAAGGTGTCGAAGTGTATTAGGAACCTCGACGAGCAAGTCAGAGAGAAAGAAATGCACGGGGGCGCCATGATCTTCAATAATAACAATGATGGCGTTGGGGGAAGAGAGACGGGAAATGAGAGCATCCTAGAAGAGTTTAGATGGATGAAGCCGCGATACTTGGCGCCTGTGGTTAGCCTCAAGTAGAGTACCTTAAGTACGGCCAAGATCTGGGGCAACAGTGAGCAAGCGAACAAGTAGAGATGTTCTTTTATCGGCGTGCATCAAGCAGTCAAGTTATGGTAGCGAGAGTCTCGAGATGAGGTCTAAGCCTTGCTCCATACTGATGTGTACAGACCGTACTTGGGACACCGACAACTTGTGGCCATTGTCTTTATTCGCACAGCTGTGTAAGGATACTTGATGATGAAGAAGTCGATCTTGGTTCCCCGCTTAATGGTGGGAAATTGGACGAATGACCAAAGGCATGCATCGATAACTGGTGCATCAAACTCATCGCGCTAACAGAATTTGTAGCCTGATTTGGACTAGCTTAGCAGCCGAAATCTTCATTTACTTTTAACGTCCTGGCGGCAACGACTTCCCGTCCGAGGTACTTCTAGAGGACTACCCTGAGGTACGATGAAGTTGTTATGATTCAAAGAGAGGGACAAATCCCACCGGAATGGAACGGAATCAGGATTAGAAGCCTCATCATGCAGGCTCAGCCAGATATTGGAACGCTGAGCCGCCGCTGACTCCTGCACAAACAGAATGTCACTTACCACATCTCGAACATGGTCCGTATCCCTCGGTATACTTTGGAAATCAAGATCCTTGACTAGTATTGTTGTCGGTATCTCTACGTTCACTGTTTCCCTCGCGGTTTAGTAGCTTAATGGTATTCCGAGCGTACTTGCTATTCGTATTGCCCCCTTCAATGTTTTGAGCCGTTGGCAGATCTTCGTCCACTCTCTCGCCGTGCTGCGTCAAGATACACATGATTAGGGCTCTGCGTTGATCTCTCACAAAGAGTTGGCCTTCAAAAGCATCACCTTCCTCTCCTCTTGATAATAGAAACGATCGCCGGGTCTGAGGCACTGCTGGAGTACTCTATCTGCGGGGATCGCCGGAGCACCGAGAATATGTAACGTCTTTGAGACTGGATCAAACGTGCTTTACACACGTAGCCTCTCCGAGGGACTTGTTGACGGGTTCTGGGAAAAAGAATTTGATAAGACGGTAAAGCAAGTAGCGGACAGCGGCGTGCACGCAACAGCTCCCAATATCAATCCGCATGCTTACACAATTGGCCATCGTGACAACTTCTTGTTAGTCATGGCTCCTTCTTCTTCGTCCTTGGTTGTCGTGGGTTGACACGTAGGTCATGATCTCCAAGGCCAAGTCCTCCCACCTTCTTACATAGATTGTCCCCCCCTTCTTTGGTTGATCTATTTGTTGTCTGAGCATGCAACACTGGAAGCTCCCTTGCATGCATATTTTTCGAGGCTATGAAGCTCCTATTCATGTACAACGTATCTCCCAAGTCCAAAGATCCAGCTCAGAAGCAAGTAACTGAAGAAAACTCCCTATCTCAACGCAACGCAGAAATACAGTAACAGCAATACCATGCGCCCGCCCCTCTACCACCACCACCCAGCCTGAGACATAACCCGGCAGCAGTCAATCGGTCCAGTAAAGAGACCGAGACATACCTGCCGGGCCGTCGATCAGGTTTAATCAAACCAGTCAGCCACTAATCCCCCAGCTACAAAAACAGATCGACAGCAGTCGATCGCTCCACTAAAGGACCGAGACATGAACCTGCAAAAAAAACAATAACTCCGTTGCCTACCATTCGCCAACTCCGTACTGCGCGCATGAATGTGGATGCGTATCAATTTCGTTGAATCCCTGGGACGGGACTTCCATCGAACTCCTCACGATCTAAGGGAAAATCTTGTTAGGACTTTCGGTGCGTTAAGAGTCTTGGGGCGGCATACCTAGTAATAGGGAGAAGACTGGCAAGGTTTTTGAGATCAAAATCAGGACAAACACGCTGAAGACAAGAGCCAAGATGAGAAAGATCTCCTCATAGGAATCTATCTTTCCTGGGCTTCGGCGTGCAGCTGTCCGTGAACGAATGCTTCCATCCTCCGTCCAGGCGCCGGTGGTAAAAAGACTTGAACCCAAAATCCTGCTGAGGTCTTAACGGTACCTTGGGATAACGATGCCAAGAGCCCAGAAATCGCTCTGCATCACCTTCGTAAGTATGCGATAGGTCGAGACTAAATGGACGCTGAGGTAAGGGGGCCCATGGCACAGGACGGAACCGCTCGCCTGACGGCAGTGTCAATGCCTTCTGTGAGTGTTGCTTCCGCATCTCGTCTTCCTCTCGCTGTTTCAATTCCTGCGCGATCCGTTGCTCTTCCTGTCGACGGTGTTCATTACAGATCTTCCTCCCGTCTAAGTGAATGAGTTGCTCACTCGAGAGTGGTTGAACGCATAGCTCACATGTCTCAACTCTTCTATCGTCCGGCCCAACGTCAACAAGAATGTGGATACCGAAGATGACAGCGATAGGGATGACGACGACGGAGTAGGCGGCGCTAACTTGGATGATGAAAGCTAACCACCAGTCGACGCGGTTCTCCCGCTCGTAATCTTCTTTGGTCCAGAAGAGGAGGAAGCGATAAAGTAACCAGCCGATAGATCCGAGGGTCCCCAATCGACAAACATGGCCACCAACCCAGAAGAGAGTCCGCAAGATGCCGATTGTAAGGCCCTGTAAGAATGTGCCAATTGCGGATAATGGCTCGTAAATGCGGCTCCACAGGTGTTCATAAGTTCTCCTTATGACCCTTTTCGGGCCAGGAAGGGGCGGCAGTGGCGTCCATCCCCCAGTCCTACTAAACTCCTCTTGCTCTTTCTCCTTTGCCAGTCTCTCCGCCTCCATCTTCTTTCTCCGATTAGCGGCGCGGTTCTCGCGGCCGGCGTCCGCTGCTAAGAGCAAGGCAAAAATTCCAAGCCCAAAGATGAGGAAGACAAGATACAAGAGTGCGGTCTTCAAAGAATGCAAGAGCGTATCTCCTGATGTGGCTGTAGCTGCGCCGTTGACAATGGTCTTCGGCTCAGCTGAGGGGGGATGTCTTCTCGCTGCTCTCGGGGTGTAGGAGTACTCTCCAAGCTCCTTGTCATCAACACCCCACCAACGCATCCCATCCAGTTCCCAATCAGCAGTCGTCGTGCTATCGAGATACCCACGCTCTACCCGCTCCTCTCGCCCCATGGCATCGTACTCACCGCGCCGGTACTCCTCCCGACTAGCAAAATCCACCGACGGCGCCAAAGCATCTCTCACCGCGCTCTGATACCTCACCAACATCTCCGTATCCATATCCGCCAGCTCGCTCAGCATAATCATCGACGTCGGCTCCACAGTCACCACCATCTCCTCACGCAGCTCCGGCCCATACCCATAACCATCCCCATCCCCATCCCCATCAATATCCTCAAACCCCCACACCTTCTCACCACCATCATTCGCCGGCCCGCTGACCCATTCCCCAAACCGCTGCAAACGACACAGCAGCCGACAGCGCGTGACGCCAGGGACAGGTTTCGGGATCGTGAAGGGCGTGAGGGAGGGGAAGAAGAAGTAGACGATGAGGTAGTAAACGAGGAAGGCGGAGATGACGCGTAGGTAGTTGCGTGTTCGGCGCTCGCTCGCGCGGATGCGGGACTTCATGTGCCGGATTTTGGCGCGGGTGGGGTCGTGAAGCTGGTCGTTGGGGTCCATTGTTAAGGTCTTGGGGTGAGGGGTGAGGGGTGAGGGGGGTGGGGGGTGGGGGGTGGAGTTGTTGGGTTATAGGGGGTTTGGGTCAATGATGAAAGGATATGGGGGACGTTGGCGGTAGCGGGAGATGCACTATGGGGTGTGTGTTGAAGAAAGGGATATCTAGTAATCTCTACAGCCGATTGGCAACTGATAAGGATAGCTAGTGGGTTCATGATCAACACTTGTTGACAAGAATGTTCGAACAGGGTGGCATAGAAGATCTTAACCGCGATTACAGATATCAATAGTCCATCATTCATGATCGATTTGCATTGGAGCTACGGAGAATGGTATTCTCTTCCTAAGCTTCTGTGGAATAACGCAGTCTGGGCCCCTGAAAATATCAACACTCCATGCAAAAACCAGCAGCACAAGTCGAATTCCTACCCAGATCGAGAATGCTAACCTAGCAACCGTGTTTGTACGTACATCGAGTTACAGAGATAAGTCATTTTTGGCTCTATGCCTATTCAAATGAGACGATATAGATATGAGCCTTACCGGACAGGAAATCGGATTTTTGGTGCACCAAAAAAATCTGACATACGGAAAATGAAGATGATCGATTGTTCATGCATTACTCAGTTTTTGGCATGGATCGTGGCTTTGTTGTTGTAGCAGTTATATGCGTATGTTTTGCAATAGAGATCTTGATGCTAGATTCCCTCTCCAACCCAAAATGTCAGCTGACGGCCTGGATCGCGATCCTAGACACGGCACAGTAAAGTCTTTATAAACTCACCCCCCGCGTCTATCGTTAATTAGCAGTGCTGGTGGTCTTGCTGTAGATCCCTGGAGCGTATAAGCGTTCAGTGAGAGTAGCATAATCAAGGTATCATTATCGCTCGTTCCTCGTGAAGCGTCCAGAAGATTTGAGTCGTTCATCTAGGTCCATATACCGGTATCCCATAAGCAGAGACTGGTTTTGAATGTAACATAATACCTCACCACTACAGCATCCCACGCAGGCGTGCTTCAATAGCTACTCGTTCCTGTGGCGTCTCGGCCTCGGCTATCGATACGTTTGCCCACTTGCTATATCGGTTTTGGAAGAGAGCGTTTTCGTGACCTGTATCTCGGAGAAGGGGTCGTGCTTTTGCCCTTTCGCACCCTTTCTACTCGTAATTTAGCCACCCTTCCTCGATTCACCGTAAAAGGACAGCCAGGCTGAGTTCTTTGTCTCGGATAATACGTCGTACACGAATGAGAGCTTCATAACATGCATGCAAGGGAGATTGGTAATGTTGCACACTCAGGCACCAAACAGATCCACCAAAGAAGAGGAAAGATTATCTATAAAACAGGGCGAGAGAACTTGGGCTTGGAGATGAAGCCTTTGCTGCCAAGAGTCGACGGATCCATTCCATCCTAGGTTGGGGGTGGAAGGCGCATTGAGTGTTGCAAGGTTGAATGGATGGGCACATAAGGAGGGGTTGAATGGTAATCAGCACGCACTGAGGCTCTTTGATATGTGCCGATTGTAACACTCCACGATCCACGAGTAATCATGAGAATCGAGACCTGCACGGATATCGGACTTCTGCAACATCGTGTTCTGTGTTGGCGGTTGTACAAGCGGAGGATCCTAGAAAGCGTTGGCATGTGACCATGCCATCTGAGTCCCTGTGATCTGTGTGTGGGGTGCCATTGGTGGATTGTGATGAGGAGGATTCGTGGCTGTCATCCCAGCGGTCGTTCCCTCTCGCGCGACTCGGCTCACACCAGGGGTCTTGAGCTGAGGTTGATCGTGGGATAGCAAAACCAAACGACTAAAGTACGTTGAAATGTACCAGAGAGGGTATCACGTGACATATACTCGTACGTGCCACCACGTCCCCACATGAGCGAATGCTGTGACCAAACAAAAGTCTTTCGGTATGCTTCTCAAATATGTGCAAGAAAAAGAACCCCAGACTAAATGAGAGAACCGATATGCAGTCATTTCACCATATCTTCGTATCCCACCCATCATGCATCCATAACCACCTTACTATGCACCCGTATCCAGCGTTGCTCAAACGCGCACATCCCCAAACCCGCATCTCCGCCGCTTTCGCATCCTCGACGAATGCAGCACCTCTTCATCTAGATGGATGTACTCGTCAACCAACCCCCCCTCAACCCCTTCGTGGTACTCAGAGCGAGTGAAACCATACCGTTGCCCATCCCCCGCCCTATCAAACTCCAATATCCCGCCAAAGTCCTGGTCTGTGTTGGCCACAAACAACTTCTCACCCTCCGGCGTGAAGCTCAGCCCACCAATCTCTCCTAAGAACTCAAACCGCTGCTGACTCCTAAAAGTCTCCGCATCGACCACAGACACAAAGTCCGCGGGCTCTGCCATCGCGAGGACGCGCCTGCCGCTGCCTAGGGGCGAGAACTTCATCGTGCGCACGCCACCGAGCTCGGTACGCAGAACTTCTAGCGGATGGGCCCACTTCCGACAGTCGAAGATCTGAACAATGCCGTCTTGGTTGCCGGTTGCGACATGCAGGCCATCAGGGGCCCAATCACATGCGAAACCAAAGTCTTGGTGGTTGGGAAGTGTGACCTCACGTTTGCCCGTCTCGGCGGCGACGACCCAGGGGTCGGTTTGATCGCCTACAAGTAGGCGGAGGCGGCCATCGGGGCTGGTGACGGAGCAATTGATAGCCCAGCCAATGTTATGTTCTGCAATGAGGGTGTCGGTGCTGCAGTCGAGGATCCGGACGTGCTGGTCGTTGGAGCAGAAAACGGCGGCGGGAAGACCGCTTTGGCGGGCTAGGAAGGTGTGGATGTGATTTGTGCTCCCGTCTACAACTGCGCGAGTCATCCTTCCTTTGACGTAGTCGTTGTCGTTGCTCGTCAACAGGGACTTCATGGCATATTGTCCCGCAAAGCCACCAACGATAAGCAAGTCATGTGTGGCGGTCAATGTGCCGACTTCGGTCATTGGATAGCCTTCGAATTCAGGGTATTGTTGGCCGAGCTGCATGATGCATTCCACCGTATTGGTCTCTGGGTTCAGGCAGAGCACCTCGCCTCGGCCAGCGTAGAACACTGCATTTTTCGAACTCGCAGACATCATGTTGCGAAGTTGGAAATGCGTTAACTGGGGCTTGCATCTTAGATTCATCTGACGGAAACGGAGATGGTTGTCGTGGCTTCCCATTGGCATATCTAAGCCGGCATTGGCCCATCGCTGACCATCGACCTTTGTGTGGCGTTGGAAGCGTGCAGGGCCATTGAGATCAGCATATTGGGGGAATATTCGAACACTCATGAGATTAGTATGGTGCAGGTAAGTCTTCCGCCGCGCTTCTTGCACTGCACTGTTCGTGGTGCCCAACGCTTTCCAATTAAAACCTTGGAAACTGCATTCTTCCATTTTCAGACGAGTAGTCGTCACAACGGACCCCCTTAAAGCCTCGCCCAGCTTGGGCAAATCGATGCGAAAATCAATGAGTGGAAGGTAGTCGATGCGATCAGGGGGGTATCCAACTTGCTGCAAGTTGCGCTTGTCCTTCCAGGTTTTGAGAAATGTTGCTACGGACAAATTATTGGCCTTCCGGTTCTGCTTAGATTCAAGAAGATCCGGGTCAAAATACTCGAAGAATGAGTCCCAACCCTCGGTCGTGGATAACTCTGTTGTAGGAGCATCATCATCAGAGGCAAGCTCCTCTTCCGGATTGAAATCACTCTCACTGGACGAAAAGGTGCCGCTCACGGATGCATATCCACCAAATTCTTCCGTTTGAGAATCTAGCCGAACAGTGGGTGGCGGACCTGATGTTATACCCGTGTTGCTGTTGACGGGTAGAGTTTGTGTAAGGATTGAAGAAGGGTCGCCGTTAACAAGGGCCCCTGGGTCATATTCTGTCAAAGAAGGCGTCTCAGTGTCATGGGAGGTAGAAGAATGTAGCTCGTCTGGTCTAAGACCTGATGAAAATTGCAGAGCTTGCGCATCGTGCCTGGAATGGTGCAGCGTGGGAGATTGATCGATAATGAAGCTGTCGATGTCCATATCATGGTCGTGTGATGCCGCAAGAGGAACACCCCCAAACCGCTCGTCCTCGCTAGCAGAGTCGGATTCTGGTGGTGACGAACGTTCCATTCCTAGCCTCGGACCAGATCGTGCTATTACGATAGCCACAGTACCCGCTTGATTATTAGAACCCAACGCTTCCTGACGAGTTGATGTCACTGTTGTTTGATTTCGGGCTTCAAGTGTTCCTCTGTTGGGCGCCATGGTGAATACTGTAGACTTTACAAGCCGACTAGAGCCAACAGCTTTCAGAGTGTATTGCTATCGGCATAGTCTGTAATGCTTGCGTGACCCCTTGATGGCTGTCATCGTGGACACGGACGCTGTCCTGGATCGGTCATGGCCACCAGGGATCTCCAGGTCGCTCAAGGGAAAGGCTTCTCCCTCGATGAAGCTGTTGAAAGCCCTTGGACTGCGCCAATTCTCCGTGATACGCCGAATTGTGATATACTCCGTATGCCGGACCTTTTTCTTACATTTCCAGCACCCAGGTCTTGGGGATCCACGACACCCCGATGGGGCGATTTAAGGCGGGGTGCCTTTGGCCACGCAATGCATGGACCGCTCTTCTACATCCTTTGCCCTTCGTTCTCTCGAAGCTGGGATGCGTAGAGGTTCGTAAACGTCGAGAACTTCTTTGCCAACGATATCGTGGGCTACGATTGCCAGGTCAATCTACGGCAGATGACAGCGAGCCAGGACGTGTTCGTGCGTATGCGTGAGGGGAATATTGCAAGCTGCAAAGGGTGGCCGAACGCCTGGAATCGCCTCGCATCAGCTGGATGTATGACGATCGAGAATGGGTAATGTGGTAGCACAATGGTGGAGATGATTCCGCTATGAAGAGTCAGTCACTCTTGAAGATGAACATGATCTGTCACATCGAGATCGAAGGTGCAGCAAACCGCAACGCAGGAAGACGGCCGCCTCTTCTTGGGTCCAACCAAAAGCCGAGCTCAAATATATTCGACGAGGCGGGACGGGCGGCAGCAATGATCAAAGCTGCTATCCGTATGATATCAGGGAGATCAAGTTCTGGGATTCGCAAACAGGCATGTCATAGCGTTGAACGTCGCGACGGAATGGCTGGTAGGCGCGGCATGCCGCCAAGCACAATGCTTCTCTTTTCAAGAAGCTCTGGCCACTTTCAGTACGAAGGATTGAGGTCACTGGGCATGGATGAAAGATTAAAATGTAGCTATCGATTCGTGTCCATACCAGCGGCGCGTGAGCATTGCGCTCGCTGCTTTTGGTCTATTACTATTACCGCCATTGTCCTAGTCCTACAGCTACCCAATGCAGAGGTTTCAAGTTTGTACACAGGAGAAGCCAACAATTATACACCAGAAGAAAAAGAATGCCCAGCTCAATGCACCGCGCTGAACTGATCCAAAAACAACCGATACCGTCCGATTCACATGTCCGAATACGGTTCGTAGCCCTGATGCTGGGATTGCCAGCCACCAGCCGTCGTCGATTGCTGGGACCAACCAGGTGTGGGAGCCCTCATGCGCCGTTCTACAACCGACATGAGTAAGTGCAGTATTTGAAGCGCTGAATGTCACGTACCTTTTTCAAAATCGCCCCATCGTTTCATCGTGATCTTACTACTATCGAATTCACCTTCGTACTCGATTCCAGCCTTCTTAGTCTTCTCGCCCGCCGTCTTCCTGGTGTCACCCCAGCTGAAGTCATCGAACTTCCAGTAAGCGTACGAGGGCAGCACCAGATTCCAGATGGGAAGCGAGAAGAGGTAGATGATCATCCACAAGACGTACGACCAGCGATGAGCCGTCAATACGATGAGTACAGCTGGCAATCCGAGAATGAGGGCTAGCAGCACTAATGGGATGACGGGAACAGGTTTCTTGACGATGGAGATGATGATGAGATAAAACGTAAAGGTAATGGCCGCCGGAAGCACAAGGGTTCCGACAAGTTCGATGAACACCACAAACTGCATGCTGAAGCAGAAGGTACCGCAGAGATCTCGGACAAGAACCAATTCCATCAGGTTGTGCACTGTACTGTTGATCCATCTTCGCCGCTGGGACAGTAAAACCGAGAATTGCTCCGGGACTGTTGTTTTGCACACAGCTTGGGGCACGAAGACCTGCTTTCGCTTAGGGAATGTCTTCAGCATCAGCGTCGAAAGATAACGGTCCTCTCCAAGTAACAGGAGATTCTTCTTGTGAAGCGTGTCAACGACGTTCTCCGAGTAGTGTTCGACAACGTCAGGATTGGCCAGGATAGGGACCCAATAATTCTGTCCGCCTTTTGGTGCTTTGATACGGTACATGCAGAAACAGCCAGGTAAGCAAGTGACACCGCCGAAGACGGATTCGAAGGATTTGGAGAGGTGGTGAGAAATGAAGTATTCGAAGACTTGTATCATCGACACCCAGCTCTGTCGTTTATTGGCGATCTTGGTCTCTCCACACAAACCCATGATTTCCGGATCTTTGACCATGGCAGAGATCATGTTCGTGATGCTGTCAGGGTAGACCTTAGTGTCGGCGTCAACCATGAGCACGATTTCGTAGAAATCCGGGGAGATGCCAGTGATTCTCCACATGCCATTGAACATCTCGAATTCCAATTCTGTCATTCGCTCATCAAACATCACCTTCTGCAAGAACGACATCAGGATGATTTGACTGTCGCGTTTTCCACGATTGCCAGGCTTGCTCTTCTTGGCCTCGTCAGGAGTCCCGCATTTGACGACCACCATCATCGGTACTCGCTGTTGATTTCCGTGGGGGATAGCAGAATTCTCTCCGTAGTCGTAGAACCCCGAGTACACTTTGGCCATGTTATGTCGTTTCGAGCCGCTGGCAACGGCAACATATGAGAAAGCTTGAACCTCATCGGGCAACACCGCGTGGTCCCCCATCATGCCCAAAGCAATCTCAGGAGTCGTAAGCTCTTCACGGTGCCCCTTGATCATACCATCGCACACGACGAGAATCACTTTATGACTGTTAGGGTAGTCGGTTGTGGCGATCGAATCAAGTGTAGTCCGAAGACCTTCTTCTCCTTCCGAATAGGCGGTGACCAAACAAATGGCGTGAGCAAGCGGGTATCCGAAAGGTTCCCAGTCTGGGGGGGGCTGAGGAACTACTGCCTCGTGAATGAAGCCAGCTGGCCCCTGCCCATCTATTCCGCCCATAACTGTAGAATACCTCTGATCCTGGCCTGATAGTAATAGACTCGATCTGCTTCCGCCCACACTGTGCCTGGACGTGGGATCAAAGCTTGGCAGGGTAAGCTCGCTGCCACCAGCATGTTGATACATCGAGTTTGGCCGCAACAGTTTGGCGGCAGAGTTCTGGCTAGCCATTGTAGTCGGCGGAGGGCGGTTTTTCGTGGCTGACTTTTCAGTAGCGTAGGGGCTCGTGAACCGGGAGGTCGTAGGCAAGAAAGCACTTCCTCGCTTGCTGGACTTTTCGGAGAGGCCAATGGCCGAATCGTTCATCTTTGGCGGCGCGCGGTAGATGTCATCGCTCCACTCTTCGATCTCTTGATTACGCTTCTTTGAATGGCTGGTTTTGGATGCGGTGAATCGACGGCTGAAGAACCATTGGAATGAAAGAGCCAGCAGAAATTTAATGAGGACAATCGAAAGGATGAAGATCAACGAGACGTAGAGAACGACTTTGGAGGCAATGCAGCCAACGGTCTCGGTGTCTATAGAGCCAACTCGGACAATCTCTGTGAGGCATTGGCCCAGCTTTTTGTCATTGCTCGACTGCCACGAATGTGTGACATCTACGCCTCTGACGGCGGCATTCGACCTCAGATCATCAAATTCCTGCGGGTACGTCACTTGTGATGTATCGAACCACCGTAGCAGATCCAGATCGACCACACTACCAGAGTAGACCATGAGATTTCGCGAGGTATTCTTGATGTCGGCCCACGTAAAGTAGACATCTCCAGCATTCCTAAGTCCGTAGAATGCTGCCCTACCATTCTCAGTCGTGTGACAAGAGTATCCCAGATAGTTCGAATCAGTATAATTTGGTTTGCTTGAACCGTCTTGATTGAAGGCTGTGCAAGGGAAGTACCAGGCTAGATCGCCATTGGCATTTGTGGGGACCTTGGACCCTGGTGCACGCGTAATCAGGTTTTTGCAAGCTCCATTGACGTTTTGAAACATGAAGCTGCCGTCTTGTCCGCCGTATTTGTGCGGTAGATCGTAGAGCACGTTCTGGTTCTTAAGGATGCCTTTAGCAGTTGGATGATGTGAGCCTTCAAGATTGTATGCAACACCATGGAAGATCATATAACCGCTATCAACATGGTTGACCTTCAGTCGCGCCCCCGGTGTTCCACAGACAGCTTGGGTAAAGCCAAAAGTGAGGAAGCCGACAAACGCGCAGATCAGTAGTATAATGCTGATGAGTCCCATTTTCTCCCTCCAAGCCCGTTGCTGCGCCTTTGCCGGTTTTCCAAGGCAAGAGAGGATAGCCCCGGGGCACCAGAAAGTAACGATGTGACAGTAGACATTCCAGAGGCTTGGGGGTTTGACAGCATCCAGCTCATTTTGTCGCCGCTTTTCTTCCGCAGTCATCTTCTTAGCCTCTTTCCTCTCGAGCTTGCGTATCTTCCTGTTTCCATTCCCCACAACAGGCTGCACAGTCTGCCTTGGTCTCCCACGAGGAGGAGAATTATCCATGTCTGGGGCATCAGGGTCTTTCCTGTTCAGTGTTCTCAAATCTGTTTCGGTCGACAATCTCGCCTCATCTTCGTCTGAGTACTCCGCGATGGGATCGTTGCCGGTTGTTGAAGGCTGGACGGCCATATTTTGAGCATGCTGACGATAGTGGAAATTAGGGTGATCCCGATCTATGCGATTGCGTTCTGGTCGAACAAGACTGCGCTTTCGGCCCAAATCATTGCCTCCTATTTGTGATCCTGCGGTACTGTCCACTTCACGGATAGGCGTTCTCGGAGAGGGCTCAGCCTGGATAAAGGCTTGCTGTTTAGGCTTGCGGGTAGGGGAGCTTGGGGCGTCATAATATGGTCCAGTCTCAATATCTTGAGGTCTCGATCGCCGCGAGGGCGAATCTTGATAGGCACGGGGTGTACGATGCTTCTTCGGCGTGGTCGCCTTCGGCGTTTGTGGGGAGTCCATGGCCTGCTAGTACACAGATGATAATCAGTATCCCAGGGGGACATGTAAGCAAGTACAGCAGGGCTTACGTCGTACTTGTCCCAAGAGCACTGCCGTCAATCCTTCATTTCCGACCCTAAGGTCAGTGCTAATGGGAAAGCTGTGTTGTGGATCGAGAAGGGTGCAGGTCGTCAAGGAGGAGCACGAAGGATAATTATAGAGCGGCGAGAATAAACACTAGATGAACGAAGGTAGAGGGGTTTATGATGCCGAAAGATGTGTTTGAAGCATGCCCCACTGATTTGAACGAGAGACCAGAGTGGGTTACAGAAGTATGCAGAAGGGAAAGATGGTGTTGATTAGCCGTCCATCTGATCATCAGACGAAGAGTCGTTTTCTCACACATGTTTGCCAAGCGAATCGTGCCCAGGGATCGGCTCTTGGGGCGTGCACCGACCGTACCGATCCGGTCTAGTGAGATCTTTCTTCACCCAAGACCGATGACGGACCCCTGCTGCAGTTGCCCCTGGCGATTCGCGATATACAGCAGGTCGACTCTGCCCGGTCCCTTCACGAAGTAATTCTGATACGTGCTCAAGGTATTTCAGCTTCACTACCGGCCTTCATCAGTAGACTGGCATCACTACTCGTACGGCGCTTGCTCCACCAGGTTGTCCTCCGCCGTTGCATGTGGCCCACATCTCGTTCCAGCTAAATACGAAGCGGCAAACGTCCAGCATCCGCGGTTCGGATGGTTTCTGAACCGTGGAGTCAGGACTATGATGTCGTCACAATACATCCTCTATGTTGCGGGTATGGGGAAACTGTAAAATAGGTGATTGCGTACAGCTACAACAACGATGCGACTGCCGAGTTTATTAGATATTCTCAATCGGAGAGTGCCAAAACATAGATACATCCACAGATGAGGCAGTTGCCTGCTTATACCTCGCTCTACACAACCCCAACCAAGACAATCCTCAACGAGAACCCCATTATTCCTCCATCTGACCCTACCATACACACCCCTTATGATTAACCTGTCCATGAATTTTGCAGAGCCAGGTGGACTAGCTTCCTCCACCCTCCTACATTCCGAAAACGGTTAGACGTCTGAACCACAAGCTGGTACTCCGACGACACGTGAGATGGATAAAGTTTCCAGGCCCTCGACCTCTATTCCTACTCCTATCCCTAAGCTCCTCCATACCGCTCGTTCTCTTGAAGTCACCATCTGTAGAGGATTTCGCCCCGAACTTTGCAACATCTATCAGCAGAAACGGGTCTATTCTCAACAATCAGCGCTAATTGCCCAATCCGAGTGCCTGTACGTTTACACTTAGAGGAGCCTGCAAAGTGCATCGCTGACTACTTTATGTGTCTCAGGTGGCTAAAGTCCTCGAAAGACTACCCCTCACCTTTCTACCGCAAGCCAGCCAACCAGCGGGGCTCAATCATCTATCCTCCGCCCAATTTTCGCACAAAAGAGTCCTGCTTTGGGTCATTAGGCTAGGATCGGACGTCGAAAACGATCCTACATATGAAATCGCTGGTCTCAAAGAGGACTATTCTAGCATTGGAGGACAAACCATCTGGCGACCAGCTGCGTCAGTTGACGAACACTTAGTTTGTGGAGGCCTGCGGGCGAGATGAATGATCGCCATGACATAAACTTCTCGAAGCCAATACCACTTGAAGACAGACTTGCATCCCCAACAACAATCCTCCCGCGCGCACTGTCTCCTCGAAAATCTTCGACAGAGAATTCCTTCGAAACCTTCTCCCAATCGCCACTTCGGAAGCCTCAGTCATCGCCTCATGGAGCTACGGGACGCCCGCAAGGCAGGCCTCTATCACCTCTACTTGCCAATTCTTCGACTGAGCATACAAATCTGCTAAGTCGCGGCCGAAGTACATCATTCGAAGTTGGGGATGACGCCCATATGGGTGCGACCGAGACGTCGGCACCGGAAGACCAGCCTAAGGGACAGTCAGATCCCTATGGTCAATATCCTATCACGCAGACCATCCCTCTCCGCCAGAGACAAACAGCAGAGGCCCCACAGTTTCTACCTGAACCACAAGCTGCTGTAATATTCTCTGGCAGTGGGCGGAGGCAGAATGCCGGAGCAACAGAAGAAAGGTTGACAGACTCGTGGCATTCCCGGAACGTTTCTGGGGGCAGCCACGGAAGCACAACGGAGGATGTGGGAACGCATCAAGCTCCGCCATATCTGCACAATCAATCATTAGAGGACCCCGAACTACGGTCAGGGGAAAGCCGTCCATTACGTCCTCATATACGCCATACTACCTCGGACGGTCCGTCGATCCTATCGAATGGAAGCACTAGCAGGCCCCCTTCAAGCCAGCTCTTAGCACCAAGAGGCCAAGCTCACTCGGGCTTGGCTCTCCCTAGACCTTCCTCAGCATATTCTTCCGGCTCTGATCTGAGATCACCATCCACTGGTCGGACACGCTCACCTCAATACTCACCTTACGAAATTTCCCGGGGCCCTTCGCCCGATAGCCGGCCCATCTCCTATATCGATCTTCTCAACGTCCCCTACCCGCAGCCTCCACCGGCGCCTGCGAATTTTAACAATGCTCAGCTCCGCGATTCTGTGGGCAACAATGCTTCCCTCCTCGGCACCAAGAAGACCCTTGACATGTACCGCGCGAATGTTAAGAAAACCAACGACCCGACAATCCAGTACGAGTTCGCTGTTTTCATGATCAACGCCGCCCAGGAAGCATCTGCAACCGAAGAAAGCGAGATCGGCTCCCAACCCGAGCTCCTCCGGGAAGCGCGCCATATCCTCCAACGACTCTCCGACCGCAGCTACCCATTTGCCCAATACTATCTCGCCGACGGCTACGCATCTGGGCTTTTCAGCAAGGGCAACGAAGATTATGACCGCGCATTCCCCCTCTTCATCGCCGCCAGCAAACACGGCCATGCCGAAGCCGGCTACCGCGCCGCCCTCTGCTATGAATTTGGCTGGGGCACTCGCAAAGACGTCCAAAAAGCCGTTCAATTCTACCGGCAATCCGCCTCCAAGAACCATCCAGGCGCAGCATCCCGTCTCGGGCGCGCATGCATGGTCGGCGACATGGGCCTCGGGAACCGCTACCGCGAAGGTCTGAAATGGCTCAAACGTGCGGCCGAGAGCGCAGACTTTCAATACAATACGGCGCCTTTCGAGCTCGGTCTTCTACACGAAACGGGCTACGGCGATGACATCTTCCGCGACGACTCGTACGCCGCGCAGCTGTTCACGCAGTCTGCAGACTTGGGGCACGTGGAGGCGAATTATCGCCTCGGTGACGCCTATGAGCATGGGAAGCTCAGCTGTCCCAAGGATCCGGCGCTGAGTGTGCACTTCTATACGGGCGCGGCGCAGCGAGGCCATCCGTTGGGGATGATGGCGTTGTGTGCCTGGTACATGGTTGGTGCCGAGCCGGTGTTGGAAAAGGACGAGAACGAGGCATGTGAGTGGGCAAAGAAGGCGGCCGAGACCGGTATATTTGGTTTTCCACTACCTTTCTCTTCCTTTTGCTGACGTTACACCTCTAGGTCTTCCAAAAGCGCAATATGCTGTAGGCTACTTCACAGAGATGGGCATCGGCTGCCGACGCGACCCTCTCGAGGCCAATGTCTGGTACGTCAGGGCTGCTGATGCGGGCGATGAACGCGCAAAACATCGCCTCGCTGCCATCCGTGCTGCGGCTTCAGGAGGTAGTGCCATCACAGCATCTCGGATGGCGTCGCCTGGGTCGCCTGGGAGAGGGAAAAAGCTGGGCAAAGAAGAGGAGGGCGAGAAGAAGGGTAGGAGATGGGGGATCTTTTGAGTAGCATAGTTGGTGAGGGCATTGGGCGTGAGCGAGCGTTGAAGGTTGCATTTGGACATGGAGTCTTGGATCAAAGGGTATCCAGCAATGGAAGGCCCTGGAGGGGGGAGGTCTTGTTTGGAACGAGGAACTCTGGGCGCCCCGCCCGCGTACCAATCCCTCTCAAGGGTAACGATTGTGCCAAGTCCTTTGTATTCTCCGTCACCAATCCCCAGTTCCTCTCCTTTCTGCAAGAAGTGAATGGAAGATGAAGCTTCTCTCCACCCACCAAGGCATGCCAAAGTGGTGGCACGAGAGTCCCTCAACAGCGACCTTCGAAAACCTACGCTCTCACATCGTCACGCCCTCACATCCCCTCGTCACGTTCATCCTCCCACCCCCCCCCCGCAACTATACCTTCAAACCAACTCCTCAACCCACCCAATCCCAAAACCAGCCACTCCCACCCACCATTCCTCACCCCCAAACCATCTCAACAACCCACCAACCCACCACCCCAACATCCCTGAAATAGCGACTGGGGGACTGGCCTAACGCTCCCCTCACTGTGTACGAGGCTCAGCATTAGTGGGCTCAGTTATATGCTACCCTTACTTGCCTGTCCTCTGTCTGTCTCAGGTAGGATAAAGGGTGACATCCGAAGATCCACGTTCGATCAATGATGGATACTGGATGCTCTACCATTTGTCCGCATGTGAGCTGCGTGAGCGCCCAGATGTCCTTGAGAAGTCAGCGTGAGGGCTCGGAGGAGGGAGTTGAGGTGGATCTTGAAGAAGGTGGTACTTGGCTTCGGATGTGTGAGGGCTGGATGAGAGTATAGATTGTACAAAGGGTTTCCTCGACTGCGGTTTATATACCCCGATGCCGTGTTGAACGATATGTACAGGCTCCGTGTCTAGAGAGGGGAGATTCGAGGTGAGATTAGGGAAAGGTGGTGTGATGCCAGCATGTCTCGGAGCTGGAAGACACTCGGACGGAACTCAAGACTACTCGTCTGCACGGTATTTCGGACTGTCTTGATGTGGAGGGTTTCGTACTTCCCTAGGAACTCCGATGGAATCTCTCATACCTCCCTAGTAAGAGACCGCTCCCTCAATCGTACCTAGAGTAGCGACTGGTCTACTATATCGACGTGTGAGCTGACTGACCTGTGAAGGTACGTAGCTGAGCATAAATCCCGTTATCTTACCGTGGTTCGATCTACTCAGCCAGACATCCTAGTACTGGATATCGAAGGAGACGAGCTATTCCTCCGAAGCTGACGCGTTTGCATCACCAATAATCTCGAGGAAAGGCGCACCTAGACAGCGTACAGGATATCCAAACACTGATGGCACAGACCAGAGCAGATATCAAAGCAGGTAGATGGAGAACGCACTCACCCTCAACAGCACCCCGCGCACCCTACAGCGGATGTGAAAACCACATCCTGTCACCCTCATCACATTCGTCTTGTTGTCACTACCTCCGGACTGAGCTCATAGCAGATAGACCGTATCGCCGCCGCCTTTGTCCGGAGCTCGAAGCGATATCCAGCAAAAGGACTATGGGTTGCAGGAAGGATTGGAGGACGCCATATAGAGGCATGCCGCTTGCAAGACAGATGCGTTTGGAATGCGCCCTCAGCAAATAATTCTATATTCACGAGGCAACCCCCTGCTAAAGAAAGAGATATGCCAGTGAATACTGCTGCGGACCGATGGAGCACATGGATGGGAGGATTCTTTGAAGAAGAAGAAGATATGATTCTACTCTCAGGTATTGAAGGAGTACGGTTGGCTTACTTGCTCGACCGAGCGACAGATCTGATGTTGCAGTACGAAACGATTCTCGTTCTCGTTGTTGCCTCTCTAGAACACCGATAATCCGATCAACTGTTAAAGCAAAAGCTGTGACTCGAGGCTTGTCCTATGTTCGTACATATAGACAGTGCTTCATCAGAAACGAAGGTGAATGTAACATTTACGTACTGTCAACCTACAAGTCGACTAGCACTGAGAATCAATTTAGAAAACCTTCGATTCGATAGGCTAATAAAGAGAAATGGTAAAGTCATGAATGTACTTTATGCTGGCAGGAATTTTTCTTGGAAATAGATCTTTGACGATTTCAATGCCAGGGTCTGTGTCGGAGGTCTCTATTTTATGTGAAACTCAACCATTGGGTTCACCGGGCGACAATACTGGCAACCAGTGGAGATGAGTGGTCAAGCAGCGCATCAGTCAATCGCAAGGTAGTACTGTCGTTCAATAATAATGCCGAAATTTGTCTGAACAGCATCACAATCCCCAAGCCACGAGCTACAGGGTTGTATCAGGGTTGACAAATGCCCAAAGCAATTCCGTCAGTCGCCCCGCTCAGTGGATGTCCGAGAGATCCATAGACTTCGGACTCGACTGCTGAAAGTATCTTCCATCAAAGTGGAAAAGCATGGCCGTTTCTTAATTCTCACACACTCCAGACCACGAGGTGGCCGAAAAAAGCCACACTTGACACACAAGGTTTGCACTTTCGTCTCATCTCCACCCGCCACGACTCCTGGCCGGCTTAAGTTTCCCTGGGTCCCGCAAAGCAAAATCCTGGGAAGTGAATTTCTCTTTCCATCCCGCCAATTGCACGTGGATCCACGAATGTCTGTTTGCTTTTTTCCCCGATCATCTCGAAGCCGGAACAGAGACAGAAGAAACCCATTCTTTGACAGGGCTGAGGTGGTGTATGCACTCTCAGCAGCGGGATGCTCTAGCCAGAAGTAACATAGATTGGGCCCCGTCGGCTGGCAAAGCATGATGCATTGACCGTATTGATTGGATGGTATATGATTGACGTCCCAAGCAGCATGAGCTCGATGCCTTTTCAGGCTTACCGCAATGCAAGGAAGCCTGCATCGATGAGCTCCAGCCACGGCCAGTCCCCCCCTTATTGGCCATTCTGAACTGAAACCTTGTCACTGACGCAATGCTTCATCTGCCCACTTGCGTCTGGTCGGAGACAGCCCAGCCCCCCGCCCGTTTCTTGATTCCCAAAGCCACACCTCGAAGCTTTCGCGCGTCCAAGTAGTTGCTGCAGTGACGTAGATCCCCTGTCTTTCACTATAACATGGCAACACGTCCCAGCCCCTGAATTTTTCGTCGCTAAACCCTTCAGTCTGATTATAACCCCCCAAACCTACCTTGTGTTCAGACCCAAACCACTGTTTATGAGTAGCGACCACCGTCCCTCTGCTTCCTACGCATATTACTCCTTTCCGCCCACCCCTAACCGATCGTCTCCGCCAGGAAGCGCAGAAGGCAGTCCACAAACCCCATCTCCTCAGACCGCACGCACATCCAAAAGTATGGCGCCTTCGCCAGCGGCTGGTAAAACGCCCAATGCTCCCAAGACTCCGACGAAAACCGGTAGAAACCCATCATCTAGCGCTAGTTCGAAATTAGGTCAGTCTCAGAGCGCGGCCGACTCTCCCAAGAACACCGCCAGATCCGCAACGAGTACCCCGCAAGGTGCTGCCAAGGGTGCCACCGACAAAGCCAAATCAGCTGCATCATCAAAGCCTTCAGGCTCACCAAAGCTTCCGCCCAGGCCTCAGGGCGCAGGTAAAGCGGGGCAGACCGCCAAAGATGCCGCTCCTCAGGTCGCGGACAAGGCGGAGGACGCCAAAGGTACCGCTGAAGGTACTGCGGACGACGCAAAGGACACCGCCGAGGACATCCAGGAAGATGCTGGTGACAAGATCGGCATGAAAGATAACGATCCTTCGGATGACACCGAAGATACCGAGACACCCGCCGGAAAGGTCAGCCAGCCGGGTAACGAAACAGGCGCCGAGGATTCGTCCGCTGTGTCTACCCAAGATCAGGACGAAGGTGCGGACGCTACCGGTGGGGCGGAGGACGTCGCCGAAGGCGCCACTGGTGCACTAGGCGGTGCCGCTGATAAAGCCAAAGACACGACCAAAGAAGGCGCTGGAAAGGCACAGGAAACAGCGGAAGAAGGCACACAGAAGGCTCAAGATACTGCGGAGGAAGGCACACAGAAAGCCGAAGACACAACGGAAGAAGGTGCACAGAAGGCTCAAGACACAGCGGATGACGCACCATCTACCGCCGAAGAGGGTGCTGAGCAAGCCCAAGATACTGCGGAAGATAAAGTCGAAGGTGCCGAAGAAGGCGCAGAAGGCGTAGAGGACACCGCGGAAGACGGAACTGAAGGTGTCACCGATGAAGCTGACGGAGCCGCCGACAAGGTTAATGACGTCGCTGACGAAGCTGATGATATCGCTGATGAAGTCGATGACGCCGGCGGAACGGTCGACGGTGTTGACGATGAAGCTGACGATGCCGTTGATGGCGTTGAAGATGACGATGACGAAGCCGCCGAGGATGCGGCTGATCAAGTACCTGTCGATCTCTCAGTATTGAAAGGGCTCGAGGTTGGTGAGGGAGGAGAAATTCTTGGCGCGGATGGTGAGCCATTAGGCCAGCTAGAAGAGGGCGACCCGGAAGATCTTATCGGCAAGACAATTGGCGACAATGGCGAGATCCTTGACGAAGATGGAGATGTAATCGGCCGCGCAAGTGTCCTGCCTGAGAAGGCAGAAGAGCTTGCACAGAAAGCCCGAGACGCCTTACCTGATGTCGGTGTTTTGGAGGGTCTCGAAGTCGGTGATGATGGCCAGATCATGGGTGAAGACGGTACTCCTCTAGGAAAGGTTGTTGAGGGCGAGGCTGAAGATCTTGTCGGCCAGAAAGTGAACGACAAAGGAGAAATTCTTGATGAGGAGGGAGACGTCATTGGCAAAGTTGAAGTCGTCGCTGGCGAAGCTGCTGACAAAATTACCGAGACCAAGGAAGCAGCCGAAGCTGGAGGACTCAAACCTGATCTCTCCATTCTGGCCGGTAAGAAAATCAACAAGAAGGGCAAGATCCTCGATGAGGAAGGGGAGCCCATTGGTCAAGTTACCGAGGACTCTGACGTTTCGCAATGTGCCGGCAAAATTCCTAATGAGAACGGCGAGGTTGTTAATAGCAAAGGCGAGGTCGTTGGTCGTGTCGAGGTCGTCCCAGGTGAAGCTGCTGACGCTGCAATGAGAGAACTCCACCCCGATTTGGCTGAGGCTGCCGACAAAGCCGAAGCCGCCCAAGCCGAGGATGAAGCCCAAGCCCCTGCCCTCCCAGGGTTCGATATCCTCGAAGGTCTCAAGGTCAACAAAAAGGGTGAGGTTCTAAACGAGGACGGCGAACCCATTGCTCGTTTGAGCGAGGGAGAGATTGCCGACTGTGCGGGGAAGAAACTCAATGCCAACGGCGAAGTTCTTGATAAAGATGGTAATGTCATCGGCAAAGTTGAACTCATCCCTGAAGCGTTCCCTGCCGCCGAGGAGGGTGAAGAAGCCGACGAAGAGGCCGGTGAAGAAGCCGGCGAGGAAGCCGCAGCTGGTGAAGAAGCTGCGCCCGGTGCAAATCTATCCATTCTCGATGGCCTTAAGGTCAACAAGAAAGGCGTCGTGTTCAACGAGGACGGAGATCCTATTGCCAAATTAGCAGAAGGTGAACTCGAGGCCTGCGCGGGCAAGACATTGAACGAGAAGGGCGAAGTCCTCGACGCGGAAGGCAATGTTATTGGCAGAGTCGAACTCATCCCATCCGCCGAAGAAGAAGCGGCCGAGGAACCCGAAGCCCCCGCTGGTGAAGATCTATCTATGCTCGATGGCCTCAAGGTGAACAAGAAAGGCGAAGTCGTGAACGAGGACGGAGATGCCATTGCCAGGTTAGCAGAAGGTGAAATCGAAGCCTGCGCGGGAAAGAAGTTAAATGAGAAAGGAGAGGTCCTTGACGCTGAAGGCAATGTCATTGGCAGAGTCGAACTCATCCCATCCGAAGAAGAAGCGGCTGAGGAGCCTGCAGCCGAAACTGGGCCAGATCTTTCAATACTCGACGGCCTCAAGGTTAACAAGAAGGGCGAAGTCATCAATGAAGATGGGGATCTTCTCGCTCGACTCATTGACGGCGAACTCGAGGCTTGCGCCGGCAAGAAGCTGAACGAGAAAGGAGAAGTCCTCGATGCCGAAGGAAATGTTATTGGCAAAGTTGAGTTGGTTTCCGACGGGCCAGAAGAGGAGACTGGCCCTGAACTTCCACCCTTGTCGATCTTGGAAGGCTGTAAATGCAACAAGTCAGGCAAGGTCGTCAACGATGATGGTAGGCCCCTCGGTGAGCTGGTCGAAGGTGATGCGAAGAGACTCGCTAAGCTCGGAGCTGAGTGCGATGCTGAAGGTCAATTTTGGGACGGTAAGGGCCATGTTATTGGCCGCGCTCAAACGCTTCCGCAAGAGGACGATGAAGAGGAAGCTCCTTTCGCCGGCCTTTACGGCCTGATTGTTGTTCAAGATGGTTTCGTCGAGGATGAGAACGAGAACAAAGTTGGCGTTCTTGTGGAAGGTGATGCTGCCAAATTGGTTGGCCGTGCCGTTGATGAGGATGGAGATGTGCTCGACAAGCGTGGTAACGTGGTTGGCCACGCCGAGCGATATGAGGAGCCTGCACCAGAGGAAGAACCGGAGGAGGAGAAGCCAGATCTCTCGATTCTGAACGGCCTGACACTCAACAAGCAAGGTAATGTAATCGGCCCCGAGGGTGTGCCAATTGCGCGTCTTGTTGAAGGCAACGCCAAGGAGCTCGCCGGTAGGAAGTGCGACGGTGAAGGCCAGATCTGGAATGATGCTGGCAAAGTCGTCGGACGCTGCGAGCTCATCCCATATAACGAGCGTGAAGCTAAACCTGAAGGCCCCTTTGCTGGTCTTGAAGGCCTGGTCGTCGTCAAGGGCGGCATGGTCGAAGATGAGGATGGGAACACCGTTGGACAGGTTGTTGAGGGTGACCCTAAGCGTCTGGTAGGCCGCGCTGTCGACGAAGACGGTGATATTGTCGACAAATATGGCAATGTCAAAGGACACGCTGAGCCATATGAGGAAGAACCTGAGGAGGAGGTTGATCTCTCCATCCTGGAAGGCAAGGTCGTCAACAAAGCTGGCAACGTCGTTGACGAGCATGGCACCATTTTCGGACGCATTGTTGAAGGTGATCCAATTGCCATGGCAGGTCGCAAGTGTGACGGCCAAGGACAGATCTGGGGTGACACTGGCAAAGTCATTGGTCACGCCGAACTTATTCCAGGTGGCGAGCAGCTCAAGCCCGAAGGACCCTTCTCTGGTTTCGAAAATCTTGTCGTCTCAAAAGATGGCATGGTAGTGGATCAGAACGAGCAGATTGTCGGCCGAGTCATCGAGGGTGATCCAGAGCAACTGCTTGGCCGCAAAGTCGATGACGACGGAGATATTCTGGACAAGGCCGGCAACAGCATCGGCAAAGCAGAACGATACCACCCAGAGGAGAAAGAACGCGAGATCAACCCTATGGCCGGCCACAGAGTCAACAACGACGGTGAAGTCCGTGACGACAGTGGCAACCTCATTGGCCGACTCACCGAAGGAAATCTAGGAACCTGTATTGGCAAAGAGATCGACGACAACGGCTACGTGGTTGACAATGATGGCAATAGAATCGGCGAGTGTACGCTGATTCAAAATATTCAAGAAGAGGAAGTGGAGGAGGAGCCGGAGCTTACCGAAGAGGAACTTGAGGCTTTAAGAAAGAAGGAGCAAGACGCAGAGATTGCAAAGAAGATGACCTACATCTTGAAAGAGACTTTGGACAAGATGCAGCCCATCTGCAACAATATCACCGAGGTAGGTTCACTCCCCCTTCCAGATTACATTGCAACACCTACTAACGATCTGACAGCGCATTGAGAGAGCCGATCGCACACCCAAGGAGGAACTCGACGAAGAGCAGCTCGTCCAAGACGTCAAGCCCATGCTGGAAGAGGGCAACCGCATCCTTCAAGAGTGCAACGGCGCCATCCGCGGCCTCGACCCCGACGGCTCCATCGCCGCCAACGCCAAGGCACGAGCAGCCAGCGGCGAAGCCACAAAGGAAGAGCATGCCCTGGCCGAGGGCCTCAAGGAGCTAACCACCACCATCGTCAAGACCATCGACAACGCCAAGAAGAAGATTGCCGATATGCCTCACGCCAAGAAGGGTCTCAACCCTCTCTGGGGCCTGCTCACCGAGCCTCTCTTCCAGATCATCGCCGCCGTCGGGCTGCTCCTCAGCGGTGTCCTCGGTCTGGTTGGCAAGCTGCTCAACGGTCTTGGTCTGGGCGGTATTGTCAATGGCCTGCTCGGTGGGTTGGGTATCGACAAGCTGCTCGGTGGTCTCGGCCTCGGCAGTATAGGATCGGCATTGGGTCTGGGTGGTGGGAAGAAGAAGAAGTAGATGGTTCAAGCATGAGGTTGAGATTGGGAGATAGGATATGTCCATACTATTTCGATATCCGGTTGGTCATTTACGAGCGTTTTTGGGATTCTAGTCAGCGTAATTATTTCCGTGTACAAGTACGAGAACATCTTAATTAAAAGCATTATCTGGCTTTCAATGGCTTACACAGTGCGTGACGATCTTTGATACAAAAAATAGTATTCGAGCCGTAACTACTTTGATGGCGTAGTGCAGCGAAAGGTCTTCGAGGAGACACGCTTGTGGGTGGCAGCTCTAGATCCGATCACGATCACGAAGAAGAGAGAGACAACACTGGTTAATGTATCAAGACGCTAAGATGTCGGATCGATGAAAGGAAAGAGTTCAGGCCAAGCGAAGGCTTGGAAGGGTAGGCCCGATGACGAGTGTGAATGGCACAGAACGGTCAGCATATCTACGTGCCGACTTTATGCAAGCATTGAATCTTTCAGTCAGAGCATGCGCTTTTTCTGCTTTTTAGCAGTGATCACTTTACATGGAGAGATCAATGCGAGTTCGTTTTCATCAACTTTTCGTGCTATGTACGTGCTTCTGCGTGCAATATCAACATTCTTGTTTTGATCGACTATACCGCGAGGCTTGACTGCGAGGCCTTCGCAAAGTTGAGTGCAATGTGCCTCGGACTATGTAGTCGCCCTATGGGATGATTGAAACAGCGTTGAGGCTGTTCTGCTATCGATTTTAAGGCGGGAATATTCCGTGCCCTCTTTACTCTCCTTTTTTGGAGCGCCGCCCGTTCGCGTCGGGCCCACCGGACAGCGAGCCTTCTGCTGCACTTTTCGTACTTTTTATGCTCTCGTTAGGAACGGACTTTGGCGTGATGGTAAGGCAGTTGATGCCGAGGTAATCGCAGATGCTGTTGATGACAAGAAAGGCCCATCGAAAGTACACCATGACGGCGAAGACGAAGTAGGATCGCAAGTACCATAGCTCAACTTGTGTGCCTACAGCAGGCAAGCCTACGCGTGGCAGGTTGCCCAAGATAGCCCCGCCGACCAGAGGGACAAGCATGACGGTCCAGTAAGGGAATGGTTGCCTCGTCAGGTGTGCCAGTATTATCTTGGTTGTCATACGCCCAAAGACGAAGGACATGGTGAGGCAGAAGAGTACCAGCCTGTTCTCGCGCATTAGAGTGGAGTAAGGCGAGTAGAGCCAAATTCCTATTGCGCCCACGTAGACAAGCATAGGCGTCCACTCGAGGAATACTGGGGCCACCGGGAGGTTGCGTGCCTGTCGAGCTCTGACAACGTTGTAGACACATGCTGGTAGATGGGCGACGAAAAAGGTGAACAGTAACATGGGTATCCAGATGTCGATCACCGAAGCGCTTCCAAAAACATCTGGTCGATCGATGAAGTCGATGATAGGTTGAGTCCATATCTGTGGACCGTAATAGCCCGAGGTGATCATGCAAATGCATGCCAGGATAAGACCTTCTGTTCTACTGTTAGCGATCTTGAGCAGCGAATCTGATCAGGTCTCTAACCTGTTGGGCCATTGAAGTAGCCAAGATAGAGAGTATGCGTATGGTAAGTCTCCCAAGTTGACAAGAACATTGGTAGACAGGGGATGATAGCTGTAAAAACCCCTTTATGGGAGGATCCTAGGCCCATGACCGCCGTCTCGCACAAACTTGCCAACGTGCAATTCAAGGAGTCAATGCCGTGGCTGTACGACCGTTAGCCCTGGTGCTCGATGCACACGATCTTGAAACGCACTCGAATAGCTCCCCTAGACCACTGGATTGCCCTGTCCTCCGAGCTTGCTTCCCATCGATGTTATCCATAGTCGAGTACCTATGACAGATTTTGCGATCAGTCCGAGACTTCCACAATAATGCCAGTCGCCCGCTCGCGCCTCACATCCATAATCCCAAGGCAAAGCTATAGTAGAGCCATGGCGGACCCTAGGGCTTGATTCAGCTTCCTAGGCCACATCCGCTAAGGGCATGTCGCTCAAAATGGATAGGGTCGTCCTACTGGTCCCACCAAGTCCGGCATAAATATCTCCAGGCAGGCGACGTTGGCTAGTATGCATGCAAACCCGAGCAGGGTGACCATGTTCGGTGCGAGCCATAGTGGCAGCAACTCGACGGCGGCGTTCCACTATCCCGTTATTGTTGGCGGGCTCCTGCCTCTTCCGCGACCCCGGATTTGGGAACGTACGTAGTGTTTCAGGATGTATTTGGAGATCAAGGACTTGTCAACGCTGGAGTACTTGTAGGATTGAAGGTGCACAAGTGCATCCTCGGACACACACTCGTGGGCTGCTGTACCTGAGATTGTTGTCAGCTTGCGCCATGAATCAAGCGGCACTGTAATGTACGTTAGATGTGGGAAAAGCCAAACGCACATACTGTTGCCCTTCATCTTTCGTGTCCAATTGGGCTCTGATCTTCCTCAATCGACAGAACAATATGAGTCCAGAAGGATCGATTCTCTATAATCACGGGTTGGAGATGCCGGCTTTTGCCATTGGCGCAAATACCGTAGTCACCATCTTATATGTTCAGATATAAGGGCGCCAATTAGATGCGACGACATATTTTGAATATTTCATTGGTCGAAGGAGCGAATCAAGCTTGATTCGATCAGGGTTTAATAAAACCCTAGGCTGGGGTGTGCAATTACCAAAACTGAGTGTGCCTAGAATAATTCCCCATGTATAAGAAGGATCAGCTATGCTCACATCTGATCCTTGCGAGATTTGCTGGAGCGAACAGCAGATCCGGTCTGCTTCGATACGTTGGCGTTGAACGCATTCTAGAATGAAGACAACTTAAAGTTAAGCGTATACGCTGCCGGCCAGCGGATAATTTACAGCATCACGCCAGAAATTTATGCAGGAGATTACATATCAGGTGGGAACATTTCAAGAAACAAGCAGAGGATGAGGAGCAAAGCAGCTGCTAAGGGAAGATGAACTTGTACAAATGTCAAGTAGGCACTACGAGCAGCAACCGCAAAGTAGTTCTTATGATGCAATGCTTCGACATTATCCAAAGCTCGCAAACATCATTGTCTTAGTCGTACAACCATCTCATTAGAGATATTCTCCCGACTCCTTTCTTCTTACTGCTGTCTCGTCGGGCGCATCCAGCATTCAAGACTAAATTGCCGCTACCAGCGCAACGACATACTCCCAACTGACGACTGGCATTGATCTGATCCATCTCGTTGCGCGCATGACATGTAGAAAGACGGTATGCTGCGCAAGCGGATGTCGTTTAAAAGCTCTTCGGCTCGCGAATCCAAGAGCATCCTCGACTCCTTCCCGCACGAACGATGAGTTCGCACAAGGCTAAAAGTTGAAATCTTCGGGTCCACTTCTAAGCTGAACTTTATTGATGGGCTTGCCAATCGACGATTGTTGTAGAGCTCTGTGATTGAGGTCCTGCCATCGTCGATTCGCCGACCGGTCAAAACCCATGGAGAAGTTCGACGGAGGAATAGATGAATCTTGAATGGTTAGAGAGGGTCCTCAATCAACTGCTGTAGGGTAGAGAGGGGCTCCCGAGTCACCCCTCGGATAAATGTCGCGTGTTTCGTGGATCTTTGCCGTGAGTGCCGAAGCAATACTATTTTGCCTTCTATAGCTTTATGACTGATCTCTCCAACGATGGCGCTGAATACGAAACGTTTGTTCCGATGCTTCCTGTTCGAAGGTCTGATCAGGGTGGATAGCTGGCGTAAAGCGTAGGTCTTCTCAAGGCTCCTCCAGATCGTCGTTTGACAAGTCAACAGCCTTTCGTGTCCAGTGCCCCTGAACTTCCTTAGCAATAACCTCAAGAGCAGCCTTCTCGTCAGAAGAGATGGTCATCGGGACCAACAGCGCACAAGCTTTCGTCACACTGTTGAGCAAAAGCGTTCGATCGCTCGATCGCTCTGTCAGCAGAGATACCTTGATCAGTTCTGTCAGACACTGGTCGATCGAGAGTCCAAAACCATGTGTTAGCATAGTCGTGACTAGCTCGCTGAATTGTAGTAACGGGTGTGGGATGTTCAGAAGGTCAGACAAAGCTATGGGTAACGCGCCTTTGAGATCGAGTAGATCTCTTCGTGAGATTTCATTGACGTCCATGGCGCTCAAAAGTCGCAGAAGTCTTAGGCAATTCTCTTCGAGAGTATCATGAGAGGCGATGTTTTCTATATTCCTTCGCAAGCGTTGTAAAGAGACTTCAAACGAAGCCAGGACGCTGTGGCGATACTTCAGCGTAGCGCGATGAGATTGCAGAATGCTGCGCTTGCCATCGTCATGATTCCACGACCAGACAAATTTGCCATAACTATCAGGATCCCATCTGGAACCGAGACTGTCTTTCATGTAGTGAGAGCCCGTTGCAATTGCTGCGGGTAGCGCACCTAGGCACTTCGCAACGTTTTCCATCTGCCACTTCATCACGTTATCGAGTTCGACTTTCGGAGGACGCATTATGATGGAGCTTGCCGAGAGTGGTTTTCGAGTCGGACGGTTGCTTTGTGCAAGAAGCTCCAACAGCTTAACGGCCTCGTCCACCTGCAATGATGGCACATCGAAATTGATGGCCTGCCAAAGCATGCTTAAATCGGCCATGGAAGGATCTCTTGCTGTGTAGATGACGTCTACTGCGTCTCCAGCAAACATGAGCCGGTACTTTTCGTGGTGGACGGGGTTGAGGCCGTCTAGGTCGTCCAGAATCACCAGTGTCCTCTGGTTGCCGTCGGGTATTGCTTTCAACCATCGTCTCAGAATTGTTACCAGATCCGTTACGCTTACTGGGGAAAAGTAGAATGCGCTTGCACGACGATCCTCTCTTGTCGAAATATCGTTGCTAGCGTCAAAGCGCAATAACTCATGCCTTAGTTCTTCTGCCGCTTTGATGATATCTTGTTCCAGCACCCCGTCATCACTGGCACGGAGCCACAGTACGTAACCTCTTGAACTGAGCTTCTCGACGACCGAGATACTAAGTTCTGTTTTCCCAACCCCACCGAGCCCAGATAACAGAATGGGTTGGGGCATAGAGCCTTGCAACTCCTCATGGATGTCTTGTACGAGGCTATCCCTACCTACACGTATTGTTGTCAGCGTTGTGTCGAAGGATTACCATAGAATACCGAGCATTGTAGAGTTCAAGACAATCCGATTCACGGAGAGGATTCGATGACGAGAACGTTGAAGCTGGATCAGACCTTATTCTGGATGGAACCGGGATCTTCACTCACCTATAAACGGATTGCAAAGCTTGGGAAGATTTACACGAAGATTTCGGTGCTGAAAAGCAAGATGAGACGGAATAGACCCTGGTACACGGCTTGCGTATGGAAATGGCACGGCCATTCTTGGCTCGGCTAGCAGCAAGCAATCAGTATTTGTGTCACTGACAAAGAATATGTTGTTGGGGAACCACAAAATCTGATTCAGGGGCCCGTAGCACTGTGTGCCCCGTACTGGCCTTCTGTCGTCTCAAGACTTCGTCCCAATTCTATGTTCTATGGCTTTGAGCGTCACGTTGATGGAGAAGAACCTCAGGCGGGCAACGTACAGTTTGGTCCTTGCGTATGTTCACATTGTATTTGACGTTGTCTTGCGCGATCAGCCATAGCTTTCAAGTTTGGTCCTACTCCCTCGTACGCATGGTCATGAAGGCCTGAGAATTTGCATATATCGGAATGGTTGCGATCTACGTCTTGAAAGTTCTCTCTAGCTGAGCCAAGCTTGGCTGAAGTCGCGTCTACTATGAACTTCTTATAGTGAGCACTAAGCCTATTTAAAGCGTTATAACACTTACCATGTTCGTCCTGGGTATGAACCTGTGGATCTTCACGGGCATCTTCCTTCTTTCTATCAATGACAAAACCTCGAAGTCGTCCAATTGATGCCTGAACTGATCGGAGGATAATTCAGTAATCAAAGATTTGCTTTTGAGTGATTCCAGAAGCTTGTTCCTAGGTTGTCCGGTAAAGGCGCTGCAGATATCAGCGGCAGCCTTAGCCACCCCGGCTCCTTCGCCTCCCCGGTGAGGCGTTGCGAAGAACACCAGTCCGCAAGTTGAAGCTTTCAAGCACTTGTATAGCGGATCGATTCTGGCTTCTACCAAGGCTTGTTTGACGAGCAAACCTCCCAAGGAATGAGCAACAAAGAGCAGTGGTCTATGGATTTCTTGAGCTTCTCGACGACGATTCATGAGCCTATCACAAAGCGTCCTAGCATGACTGGCAACATGGGCACTGGACGCATTGCTCAGAATGCTTGAATTGTACGCAAAGAGGAGAACCCTCGCAGACGGTAAATCCTGGCGAAGGAGAATGTCTGGCCAGAAAACCCCTACGTCGTCCGTCCAAGTCTGTCGGGCGTGCGTTTCGATACCATTAGGATTGAGACCATGGACAAAGACAATGTCAATGTCGGGGTGGTCAGGCGTGACTATTGGATCTAAATACTGCATGACTATCAGGCTCTGAGATGTAGAATCTGCTTCCGTCCGGTAGGAACGTATACGAGGGGGCAAGCACTTGGGAAAGAGGATATCATAACAGATTCCACAGTGGAGCTAGCAAGATTGGCCTTCCACGAATTGAAGTATCAGAGAGGAGAGGGGTGGGCTCTTGGCTCACTGTGCTCTTATGAGTATCGGGTGGCTTATGTTGGACGAGCCTCGCTAAACATTGTGATGTGAAAGAGATGGCGCTCTAGCCTTTCTTATCCCTCTTGTGGAAATTAAACTGCATGCGTGTGACACAGCTCTCCCAACCATCCATCCGCAGAGCCAATCAACACGAATTTCGCACCTCCTTCCCAGGCGTGGAACAGCCAGTGGCCTGCTTGCCAGCCGTGCGCAACCATGGGATCGCGCCGACAGGGGAACAAGATTAACGGCCAAATGGGCGTTGTCAAAGTCGATACAGCCTTCTCATATGCCCTTCACGAAGCTCGGAGGCACCAAGGCGGGTTGCAAAGCGCGGCAGCCCACGATCCTCACATGAACCATGGAACAGAAGAGATCAATTGGCCTTTCCGTCTTTGCAGATTTGGCACACCTTCTCGCAAGAATCATTCCACCGCTCGTCATCGGAAGGTCTCCATGAACAGGAAGACTGTTCTGGAGGATGGGGATATCTTCTTTGATCATTTCGTTTGTACGAAGTACGGAGTATGTGCATGGTGTCCCAGCTGAAGTGGCTTGCAGTAGCCTGAATCACAGCCTATGGTCACGAATTATCTTTTGGCAGCAGTGGCTCCATCAGGCTCGAGCTGAAAACCCCGCTGATCTCCCTTCAGCAAAGGACGGGCTCACAGTATATGAAGGACACCTCCGACATTCTTATCAGATGTATCCCCGAATGATTTTGTCATGCACAATGCGTCATGATGGTCAGGCGTGCTATGCAATCTTCCGGCCGAACGAGCTGTTGTGGCCGCCTTGGGCAACCCCGAAATATACTCATGTCAATTGTGCTCGCATGCTGTTGCAAGACTACCGCGAGCTTGCCCTGGCATGGGCCTCAAGTGACTGTTCTAGTGAAGAATCGAGTCTCTACACCGGAGCCGAGTCCAAGACCAACGCCTAAGCCAGAGATGCTGTTCAAAAGACAAACCCCCGGACTTGACACATGTGGCTTTATAAAAGGTGATATTGGTAATATTCCTTGACCCTCGGTGTCTCGATCACTAAGAATTAGCAGGCAACCCTTTGACCTGTTCTACTCATTCTATGACATGTGTGACTAATAAAGGACTGGCTGCATTCGCATGCTGCAGTACCGCGACGAGGGGATCGAGTTCTGGTAGCTTCACTGATTGTAGCTTCCACACTGCTTGCGTCGAGGATGCTTTGTATCCGCCAAACAGTACCTTAGCCATCAATCCTCTTGTCCGAACATGGTGAGGCTATGTCAGACACCCCCATCATTCCTTGCTGCTAACGAGAGTAGTGTTCCTAGCTCTCCTTTTTGCCAGGAGTTTGATTTGATTGGTCTGGGGCCCAATAGTGACAACAGCGACGGAGCCGGCGTCCTGAAGAATTTCGAGTGCGGATCGACTCCTTTAACACAATTTGCGGAAGCTTCCTTCGTCATACCTAGTAGCTCATCCACATCTCCAACGGTCGTTTCTGCTTCTACGCCGTTGGCTTCTGCGACCAATGCGGCCGCTCCAGTCCGTTCCGCTGCACAAAACCGTCTTCGTCTCGGTTTAGGTATTGCTGTCCCAATTACTTTTGCCATAATTTTAATACTGTTTTATTTTTTCTTTACACAACATGGAAGACATCTTCGAAATCGAATTATAGGAAAACGCTCAAGAGATCGAGATGAGCCAGAGGAAGGTAGGACCGCTGTGTCAAAGTCCAAGGAAGCGAACACGAAGGCTCTTGAACCCGGATCTGGTTTGTATAAGAGTAGACTAAGATCATTATCCAGCCCCGAGATTGACAAGTGGAAAGGCTTCCTGTCTTTGTATGGACGGAATGGTGTATGGCTGCGAGATTTACTAATGCTGGTATACGCAATCTATTCTCCAGTTGCAAGTTTTTGTCAATACCGGCACTGGGATGACTCTGGCTTGCGTCAGCTTGTTAATTCATCCGAGTCTGATGAAAACTTCCTTATCCTCTTGAAGGACGCGTCAAGTATCGGAGAGCTAGCTGCGTTGGAGCAAACCTTCGTTTCTCTTGGCGTGATAGACGTCAGGTCAAGTCTCAGCGGTACAGCGCAAGGTTCTTGGGACCCGAATAATCGATTATGGTTTGCCAGATCCAACGGACCCTACGGCGAGATTAGTAGCATCATGCTCTGCCGAGACCTACTGGCACTATACTCGCGGATTCCGGACCGAGACGTACACTTACTAGCGGAGCGTCAGAGAGAATTGTTCTACTACCATGCCCATGCCGCCATAGTGTACATGTTCCGAATGGTACAGAACAATGTTTTAGTGGGATCCTTTCAAGGCGCCTTCTTCGATGTGACAGTACAAGTACTCAGCCAGCGATACCTAGGGGAGGATGACAGGATCATGGAATACATCAGAGGATTGCTTCTTACCACCCTCGGCGTGTCGCAAGAGCGTGAAGTGTTCCGCACTTCTTTCCACGTGTCGCAATTCCATTATCGACAGGTCATGTTACTTTTAGCAGATCTTAGGATACTTGCGTCGCGAAATGATGTCCGAGAAGCGAGCTCTAGTCAGTACTTGCTGCAAGAAAAAATAGAGTATCTGCAGAACACCATTTCCAGACGAGATGACATCGGTCACAAGGCTTGGGGCATGATTGGATATGCTCTGGCCGAATTGATGGACATTGTTGAGACTGCGCATAACCAAGAGACAGCTGACAAGGTCGTCCAATGTATGAGAGAATGGTGCGATACAGCTTTAAAGTCCAGAACTCCAATAGAGATGGCGGCTCTATGCTCCGTACTTGTCAGACTTAGAGCGTTTGACGAGCTAGATACAATGCCGCAAGAGCATCATTTGATGTGTGGGTATTATCTTGCGCGTACCGGTTTCCAACTACTTGCACCACAATTCATTCTATCCGACATCCACTACTGCGCGCAAGAGATGCCCGGGGCGCCGATCTGGAGATACTACTTGGAATTCTGGACCATCGCAATAAATCAAGGCCACTGGGACGAAGCAGAATCCTGGCTCTTGAGTGCATGTGAGGATTCCTGGCAGAGGAACAATACTCTACCTGGTGGTGGCCTTGATATGTGGAAATACTCAGGGGAACTTGGAGAATTTATGTTGAATGTGACATCCCTTATCTCTGATTGCTACGCAGCTCGAGGCCAATTCTTGGAAGCAGAGAGTATGTTGACTATGGCTATCGGAAACACTTTTCCCTCGCAGGATAGATTTGTCAAAATCACGCGCGTAGCCTTGTGGTCACGTCTACTTAACGTTCAAATGGAGCTTCGCAATCTGAACAGAGCAAGCATTGTAGCGTTCACGCTATGTTGCGAGCTTCAAGAGCCAACAGCTTCCGTCTTAGGATCGCAGATAGCTTGTTGGGCTATACAAGAAATCTTAATCTGCACTAACGAGCTTGTTCGTGAGGATATGCATCTAGGGGCCTACCACATCTTATACTTGTTGGGACGACCTAAGCCCTTATCTGACGGCAATCATTGCGCCTTCGTAGATGGTCTGCCTGAGGATCTCATTGCCCTCATCCATCAGAGATGGGAGGATGTAAAGTCGGCCTTCGATCCTGATGACACGATAAATGAAAGGCACCATCGTGTGTTAGACATGCTAGCACCGATAGGATGCCTTACAGGGTCACTGAAGGTTCTTCATGCGGTTGTGGACCTTCTAGCTGAGCATCGAGACAACCCCGTGTCTACGCCGGATCTTTACAGTACCATAGACCCTCTACCACATAATCTCAGAAGTTACCTCCAGCTCCGGAAAGATGTGATATTCACAAAGGTAATTGAGGGAACGATGATTATGGAGACTTCAATGTCAGAAAAGTCGGTCTTCGTTCACCGAGCAGCACCTGCCGTCGATAATGCTCCCGTCAAGGCTACTGACTCCCCCTCTATGCTTGAAATTGCTCGACACATTGCACGAGATCATCCATACACGTTTCCTGCCCCCGCAATTCGGGCCGAAGGCATTTCACCATATATATCAGAAACGCCAGCAGCAGAGGTTCCTTCACTCTCAAGTCTCACTCGTGTAAAGAGAGAACAGCAAACGCTGAAAGTTAGAAGAATTAGAAGAGCCTTGAACTTAGGGCGACGCTACAAAAATCTTAGCACGCTGTTGAAGCTTCCGGAACCACCAAAGAGCATCCGTCATAGCATAAATCAGCTGGAGAGGGGCCAGAAGAGCGAATACACACCAAGACAAGATCTTTATTCGATGAGGACACCTTATAGGTCCTCACCGAGACAAGATCATTATTCGATGGGTACACCTTATACGTCCTATAAACCAGTAGAGATGACTCCAATACCAGCACGGTAATGGCCAGATACGTATTACGCGCTAACGATATCGGAAATAATTTGTCCATAATAAGAATCTTTCCCTCCAAAGTCGAGGTGTCGGAGATGTTTCCATATCCTTCGAAGAAATCATCATGAAACATCTTGAGACAGGGATTTGAGAGAATTCGGAGCAGCCAGACTTGTTTCAATATTCCCATGAATCTTCGCACACCCACGGTGTTCATGTCAAGATCATCGAACGCGATGCATCAAGCATTGGCCATAGATCAAAGGGCTTGAACTTTTGGCTTACGCAATGATGCACAAGTCATTGCAAAGTCTTGCTGGAAGGGGATGACGGTCGATGTCAGTGCGAATAAATCGGTAGGTCTGTGAGCTCTTGGATTTGGCTGTTGTATCTAAGACAGAAACAGCAATGGACTTGAGAATCGCCTTCACTTATTCGATCCCTTCGCTATCTCACAAACGTTGTCTCCCAATCCTGTCGCAAAGTCAATACTACGGAATGACAATATACCAGAAGATCCCTATCCTGCGATCATGGAATTGCCAATCTTGGATTACCTAAAGAGCTATCAGGCACAATGACCTAATCTACCTCATGCAAGAAACCAAGTAATCATCAGGGTCAAAAGCGCCAATGAGTATCTCCCGTGTCCTCGCAATATGAGTTCTAAGCTCCGGCACTGTGTCCCAAGTTCAAGAAAGCTGGAGAATCTTTACGATCACGAGAGCTCGGTATGGTTTAAGAGCATCGCTTCCCATGTCAACCACCTAGATCAGGAGGCTGAATATGACGTTGAGCGATATAAACTCGACCTCGAGAAGAACGGGATGCTTTATCCAGCCTAACGCTGGCTGTCTCGTATTTGTGGTAGGAGACCTGTTTGAGGAAATGTTCTCTTCTGCCTGGTGCGTGTTAACCGGCCTACTCGGCTATGAAACACTACATACTCGTGATGATGTAGAGATAAAACTCGTCCTAAGCAGCTTCTGTTGCAGTTATCTCATCTCCCACTCGCGCTTGGCCCATGTCCTCCGTTCTTGATGGTCTGCATGCTTGTTTCCAGCCGACACGAGTTAGTACCGTGCCCTGCCTCGCAAATTGTTTGGACACCGTTAACAACAAATAGCAAACAGCCAGATGACTTAGTTCATAGCGGATCTGAGAGTATGGCTTCGCTATAAGAGAGGCTCAATGTCTCAAGTGATGGAATCTGCCAAGCGCTAGATCTGGTAGCACGAGTGGTCCAGCAGAACTCTGGACATGGCAATAGGTAAACCTCTTCTTCACTGGAATTCGTGATCCCTACTGTTCTTCGGCGCTCTTGTGTCGAGCACACGCAAGATGCGTACGCAGCGCCTAACATGCTCTTGGTGTTGCTGCAACGTACCAGTCCGGGAAGAGTCTTCTTTCCATCCCATCCTTGAGTGCACCAGTTAGATATATGTCGAATCACCGTTTCAACACACCTAGGACGCGTCCTTGATCGAGGAAAACAACTCTTACATACTCCGGTCGGATGTTTGAAGATACTCTAGATTCAGCACACCTAGGATGCGTGCGTTACTCGGCCACTCAACAATGAAGAGGAACACTCCCAGAAACTCGAACACGGTTCCCAAAGATCAACACGAATATAAGACGGACTACTATATATACTTCTCAAATATTCCTGCACGTTTCGCTCCCTCTTCTACATCGAGTCCATTCCCATCTATATTCTACTCCTGCTCATACGATACTTCAACCATCAGTTATCAAGCCTTACATCCCTCAACTGTTCCCTTTTTGCATCGTTCTTGTATCGACCCTTCATTAAAACAACAAGGTTCATTCCAACACGCCCGCCGTAATTCAACGCGGTGGCATCGAGTATCTCAAGGACGTTGACATCAACGACCTCAAGCGCCTACCGAAGGAAAACAAGCAGCTCCGCGAGAAAATCCAGATTCAGGAACTCCAGCTTGCCGAAAAGAGCAAGGAAGCCCACGCATTGCAAGTCAAGCTCGCTTCCGAGCGTGGCTTAAGGCAGGGCGTGGAACTTGGGGTAAAACTAGCGCTGCAAGCACAAGCACAAGCACAATTGATCACCAGTGACACCGGAGCCGAGTATCAACAAATTCAACCTTTGGAGAGGAAGTATCTTGAGCCTGTGGATCAAGGGCGTGTCGAGAGTGAGAGCCTGTCATCCTCCAGTCGGTAAGTCTTGGTGATCGTTGAGTTCTTTTCAGGGCAAGCTGAGACTTCGGAAGCAGGTCGGTGAGACCCTCGAGCTCTGTCTCGGAGCGTGGAACGCAGCCCAGAACAGCCCGATCATCAGTGTCCCAGGCGCCAGTCGGAAGCTCGTCCGTGGGACCCTCGAGCTCAATCTCAGAGCGAGGAGCGCAGCCTGGGACAACCCTCTCATCAGTGGCCCGCATGCCAAGGTAGGAGAGCTCACGCTTTACGTCGTACTTTGGCTAAACCCATTCTTTCCTGTTCAGCGTCTATTCAGCCTCGAAGAGCCTGCATTCGAGCCGTTTCCCCAAGCCACCGCGCGACTCCCACTCAGCAAATAGTATTAGTGGTTCTCGTCGGTAAGTCAGCGTACTATACACAGCGTTACCCAGGGTCGACTGGCTAACGCAGACACTAGGAGCATCTCCGATAACACCCGGACGCCAACCCCTCGATCTGCATCGGTCTTCTCTGCTGATCGAAGGGTTAGCTCGCTGCCTGAGAGTTTTTCGACGCTTGGGCTCAGTGATCGGATTCTCAGCGACGGTCCTATAGAGATCCAACACCAAGTAAAGAAAAGAAGACAGCAACTCGTGGGCGAAGTGGAAGAAGGTGGAGGACATTGAAAGGGTAGAACAGGGTGGAGAAGTGACTCTCGGGCATGTGAGTAGTTCCACATAAGAATAGTCAGCATGAAGGGAAAGCGGCAAAGCATCGTTTGGAGTATGACTGGCTTGTCATCATTCCTGGTCTGGGACTGGAGGACAACTCTATCCTATGCACCGGCAGAATCCTTTCTTCAAGGGCTTTTTAAATCAACGAGTTGGGGCATCTTTCAAACCGATCAAGTGAATAATGATTGGTGAATTGATCAGTCATTGGTCAATGCTAAGATCGTAAATTAAGGGGATGTATCATTAAGAGAGAAAAGGTTTACCAGGCTTCTTAAGCAAATGCGTACCTAATGTTGGCTGGTGCATGGGAGATCAAGTATACGTCGGCCACAAGTCAATCCTAAAGACGCTATCCCTATACTCAAGTTCCTCGTCGTCAGTACAGGTCACGCCGCCATCCAATGCCAGACTCTGCACAATCAAGGCCACTTCTGTCTTCGGTTTACAGACCTTTATAGAGTCAAAGATTGGTATCATGATTCAAGGATTGCACTAGATGTGTCTAAGCTGGATGACAGAGGTAATACGGTTACCGTATTACCGATCTTCACTTTAACCGCATCGATGCTCAGAGCTCCGCCGATGTCCTGCTCTTTGAATATATCTTCCAGCTTTGCTTCCTCTCCCGGCCCTTCCAGCGACCACCCAATGCTGATATGAAAACAGCTCGAGATATCTGGTGTAGGTATTGCACTTTTTTCAGCCCGCTCGTTACCTCTTGCCTGTCGAATGCCGTGAAGACTGGCCCCGTTGTTGTGCCTACGCCCCCTCTTCAGGGAAAAGCTCGTCGTCGAAGATGGGTAAACATCGGTATAGAGGAGAGGCTGGCCAAATGCCTCTGCAACTGCGTTCGATGTACGTAGAAGCTTATTCAAACCGTCATTTGCAGGTCTCTCGAGCTGCATCACCAAAAACCAGCGATTGCCCTCGTAATTGGCAAACCAGTGTAGACCATTGACTGACAGCTCAAACCTGCGATGTCCTCAGCAACCTAGAAACACCAATCCAATACTGACTTCACGTATACTGACGGTTGAACGGCCGAAATATTCAAGGCTTGCGTCAAGGCGTCGATGAAGGGCTGGCGGTCGTGGGTCTCCAATGCCATCGATCTCGACAGACTGATATGTAGAGGAAGCTCGACGCCGACATCGCTCTCCAAGAGGCTATGGAGGTGACGCCTTTCCGATGGATTGGCCTCGTTGACACGCTTCAGAATGCTTGCGATGTGGCTGGATTCTTGCTTCCTAGGATACCCTCCTCTCCGTCAGTCTTCGCAACCTCTCATGCCACTTGACGAGTCTACCAGGAGGACTCACACTCTAAGTAGATATGCGTTGGCCACTTGCCTGGTACATGCGGCGTTTGCCTCTGACGACCGTTATGTAGACATGGATCATCCTGGTTGCTTGTTCTCGCTGTGGAGGCGTAGAGATCGTGAAGGGAGTCTGGCAAGGGCGGAAGAGTAGAAAAACGTACTTCACGCTTTCTCTTGCGCGCTGAGTTGGTGGTGTTTGCATCGAACCGACTATCCAACTCTGATTGGGCCTCCGAGTCGCTGGAACTCGAGTAGCCAACCAACGCCATCGTGATCCTCGACCATGTCTGAAGACGCGTAGTCGTGCGAACCGTTGAAACGGATAAGCCGTCCCCAACGCGATGACGTAGGCTGGACCGCGTGGCCGATAGTGGATGAGGTAAGCTTCCTTGTCAGCGACACCAGCTCCAGCAATACCTCCAAGAAAACCTCTCTTGTGCTCCTACACATCTATCACATACACCTCTAAAACCTCCAACAATCATCGTATTATTCCTAGGCCTGTCGTTCCTCTTCTGCATTCAGGCGTGCCACGATCTTCCCCAATGGCTACGGATGATAAGGACTGGGTGCGTGCTTGAAGACTGCCTAGAATGTGAATACATCCAATTGACCTTCACCAGGCATCTAAGTACCTCCTTGACCCTCTGAACGCCCCAGAACCTCATCAAGAAAATGGTCCTGGAACGCACTACAGTTCTACTTTCGCCCCAACCAACCCTTATGCCTCATCATCTACGTCCACAGAAACGCCCCAACACTCGCAAGATAGAAAGAAAGACGCTTCAGTGAATGTCGCTGAAGCGGGCACCAACCGCAACCCCTACCCCAGCCCTCCTAAATCTGTCAGTCCACAGCAAAGCCGGTTCAAAGAGGAATTCGCCTCTGCCCGAAATTCAATGAGCCAAGCATCTACACAAATCCCCACGTCCACTGGCGGAGGCGCAACATCGAATGGAACTGGCCGCAACAGGAAAAACTCCCTCCCCTCTCGACACCCAGGCGATACCTCTAATCGGCCCCTCGACATCCTTCGCCATGAGACCAAAGTAGCACACCGCTCGCCTCATCTGCGTAAGAAACATTTTCCTGGCACTGACAGTATCGATACTTTGGATACTATAGGCGCGAAGTATCATCATGAAGGTCCTTACGATGCCATGCTGCTGGCACGAAACACAGACTACAAGCATAGCCCCGTGGAAGCGGTCCGAAGTACGAACGAAGAAGCTCTAAAAGCAACACCACCGGAGAAGATCCAAGACAGTCTGAGGAGACACATACCTTTGGATGGAACCGCGATCGTGCCGCCTGGGGAAAGAGACCAGCTGGGAAGGGGGTACGACTACGAAGAAGGCACGGATATGATGAGAGAGAACGGAGGAAACTACAGGCGCTGGCCTGGAATGGTATAGCCCTCTGCCGCAAGTTCTGGGTTTGCGATTCTGACTGGAAATAGACGTACCTCCCCGATGACCTCAAAGGTAAAGGCGAGCCGTCGTATTCTGTCGAGAAAGCCCTCAAAGACCATAAGCACTCGAGTCACACACGTAATACTTCCGAAGGCATTGAGATGACCTCGCCACGCACACCGCAAACTCCACACTACAGAGACAACGTTGGCGAGGGCAGCCCAAGGCCACGAAGCATGGGGTCGAGTTCTCAACCGGCTAGTGACGGACAGCGATACAGTGAATGGGAAAGTGGTCTGAGAAGGAGCGGCAGCGGGACAGGTGTAGGTGGAAGCATCAGGAAGAGGTTTGGGAGCTTGAGGAAGAAGGATGGCCATTAGGTCGGCTTTCATTCATGTCGAGAATCTTGAGAGGAGGCCTCCTAGTGATTGCTTACTATCCCCTAAACAAACAAACCTAGAGAGACTCGCGGGCCGGGAAACACTCTGGCAGTAAAGGCACATATATGATGAGACCCATGTCGTACACCGGCCTAACTTTGTATCTTCTTCCCTGGTTCTGCTTAGTATACTTATGCTCATAGAACAAAATCCATATTGCGAAACCATGATTGGCTTCCCATACATCTTCTTGCTTCCATCAACCACTCTCAACACTCTCAACACTCTCAACACTCTCAACACCCCAAAGCACTTCAACAATACCCCTAGAGCAACCCATCGCCCACCATCACCATCAACATCTAGCCAAAAACTCAACGACAAAACTCGAAGAAACACCGCCCAGCAACTCTACCCAAGCAATTCCCCACACCACCCAATCCCACAACCCGTGAACGACCCGACTCTTCAACGCTTTCACGGTCCGTTTCTTGGCGCTAATCCGACACTCTTGCGCGGCAAACCCCGACTTGGCTAGCTCCGAGCGGAGAGCGGCCCTGGGACTGCGTTTCTCGGGTTTGACAGTACGGCGGGGTGATTTGTGGGGGGATGTGGGGATTGGGTTGGCAGGGTTTGGGAGTTGAGGTTGAGGTGTAAGGTTATTTAGGGGAAAGGGGTATATGAGGGCCATTGGGTTGCGGAGTTTGCTTTGAGAGAGGATGTCCATTGTGCCCGGCTCTTGAGTTTCACGTTGCATGAGCACTAGGCTGTGAACATCGGATAGAATTTAATCATATAAGTCATAAGTCATGCTAAAGTACGGCCGTTCTCACGATGGAGCCTGGGTTCACACCACAACCGATGGAGCCTGCTGCTATCCTGTCATCCCGTGAGGATGCCCACTTTCTCCCCTACCTTCACGAGTGTCTCACACGGCTGCTCTCCGGTCGAGGCTTTGACAATATCCTCGGCGAGGACGGCACTTCCTTTAGGGCACAGGACCACAACGGTGCTCCCGCCGTAATAGAACGCTCCAAGACACTGTCCTCTGCTAATCTTCGATCCAGGAGCCTCGACCCCGTTCACGTACTTGATCGAACCGACAAGCATAGCTCCGATGGCCACGATCGCGATCTTTGTAGACCGACTCTTGACGATCATGACGCTCCTTCTGTTCTCGCAGTAAACGTCCAAGGTGCCTGGCTCGTTGATGGCTTGCGGGTTGACTGTGTAGTACGTCCCATCCACCTCTTTGACGCTCTGGACAATGCCGCCGGTGGGAGCATGCCAGCGGTGGTAGTCCTGCGGCGCCAAGCGAGCAATCACTATAGAGCCACCATCGAACGTCTGTGCCAAGCCATCGTCATCGCCGAGAAGCTTGGAGACCGTGAACCCAAACCCCTTGATCCAGTACTTTTGCGCGAGGTCTATTGTAGGAAAGGCCGTAAGACGGCAATCCGCAGGACTCGATATGACAAGGTCATTGTGGGCGTCTGCAATCGGACGAGCGTCGGGACGGATCTCGCGGGCAAAGAAGGCGTTGAAGTTGGGGTATGTGGCTGGGTCCGGCTCGACGAATTCATGAAGCGTGGAGCGTATGTCGAAGCTCTCGATGAAAGGCTCGATGTGCGCTTTACTCTCTGGAGCATCGTATTCATGACCCATCTTGACGCTTTGGGCCTTCAATAGCCTTTCGGTTTCCTGCCATTGCAACAGCTTCTCTTGCTCAGAGCCATAATAGAGCAGGTGCATCCCAACGCGCACGTAGAGGCTCATGGGCTCAAAGTGCTTCTCGCCGGTGGTACGGTCGATGATCACGTAGTTGCCCATGTGCCAGTTCGTCTCTAGTTTCTCCAACGTCGACGCTGGGATGACCTTGGAGAGCCATCGGTGGGAGGACTCATGGGAGGAGGGGCGATGTAGTGAGTCCTTCGGATCCTGGCCATGGTGCTTAGCGGATGTTGTCAGCGCAGAAAGAGCGCCAACAGTAGCCTCGAAGCCAGCCTGAGTAGGCGCGAAGTCAGGCGGAGGTTGGGTAGCCATTGTTTGTGTGAGAATGGTTCCGGGGGAAGACTGTCTTGGCAAGCCAAGAAGTCATTCAAGGTCATGTGACCTCGTGAAATATTTCTGAAAGAGGTAGCGAAGCAAGCAACAACGGGTCGAAGATACTTACACCATTACCTTGGAGCATGCGAAACATCAGATGTACGACCTTCTCCCTCAATAGTAACAAGACATAGAGCCTTCGCTTCCACTAGGGCTCTAGCAGGAATCCATCATGTCTCTCTCTCCTGACCCGCATTGCTCGTTCTGCAATAAAAGCAGTACTACCACCAAGCTCTCCCGCTGTCAGGGTTGTAACGTCGTCTTCTACTGTGGCCGCGAACACCAATTCGCTGACCGAGACGACCACAAACGAGCCTGCAATGCCGTCAAGAAAACCCAGTCAACTATGGCCACCGAGGAACGTATTTGCGTGACAATCCTGGTGACTTAATGACGCCCCCCAATCTGTTTGAAGAACACGCAGGCCATTTTTGGGGCATATTCGATACCCGAACGTATATGCGAGCTCGCTACGCGCTGGTGGAGGCCTTGTTAGAGATCGAGACCTACACTGCCGTAAATGCAGCCCATGACTATATTATGGATCTATTGCGGTTGAGTCGCAGCGATAACATGGGCGTTCGAGACTTGGTTCCCGCGTTGAAAATACGGTTAGGCAAAGACCAGGAGTGCTACGATTTCTGCGTCTGGTATGCCACAACTGGCGAAGAAGACGATTATGATTGGGCAGATCTGGACCTTCCATTTTTTGATGTCAAGAACGCCGATGTCTTCGAGCCTGTGCCTAAAAACATCCTTCAAAAATATGGAGGAGCTCTAAGCCATACTGTAGGCCTGACTTTGCTAAAGATAAAGCTTCTTTTAAGTGTGCAAGCTTTACGGAATGCGTCGATGCTAGCAGAGAAAGTGTCACAAGAGATCCTCGATGCTATCTGCTTACAGCTTGTCAGGAGCACACTCATCGCTGACCACGAGAATATTATCAACTCGAGCGATAAAACGGCACTGATCCAAAAGCTGCAAGGGCAAACCAAGATCTTGTATCGAGCGGTCGATGCTCAAAATAAGCACTTCTGGCCCGCCCTACTTAAGCCTGGTAAGCATCTGACGGCGCAGCCAGACGCGTACAGTCCTGGATCTGTGCAACATATGCAGATTGTTCTGATGTACAATTACGCTGCCTGGGCGGAGACACAAGGAGCTATTGATGTGATTCGGGTGCTCGTACAGAGGAAGATCTGAATCCGCTGGCTTGCACTGGGACTATTAGGGCATTCTCATCGAGAATTTCGCAACCTTCCACCTGGAAGTATCACAGAGGGTAGCCAGCCTACGTTCTGGAGGCAGCAGCTTTCGAAGAGAAGAAGGACTCGATGCACATTTGCTCTCGGAGTGATTGAGGAAGAGAATGGTTCTTTCCTCAGTCTAAGCTTACGGCGCTAGCTTGTTGATAGAAGAGATAGCATGGCGGCTTGGAGCACTACCTGAAAGGGAAAAGACACGAAGATACTATGACGACCTGAAGCAAACCTTCAGGCTTGCGTTCCTGTAGGCGTACTGGAATGTGAATGCCTCTTAGTGCTTCCTCGTATATGCTTGACCATTTGTTTCTCCTGATGTTTATTCATTACAGAATACACTATGAAACTATCGTTGAGCTGTTCGTACAGGTCATTTGGCTATAATTCATCCGATAGTGCACTATTGGAGGGAGAGAGCCGAGTCCGTGTCACTGTATTTTGAAGTCGAGACTGCGACGCTGATCAACGCTGCAAGGAGTCTCACCACCCTGTTGCATGTCATAGCAGACGACCAGCCGATCTTCGTCTAGCTCTTCAAGATCTTTGAAAGCAGCCCTTGTTTCGTCACGATTGCAGTACCATAGGTCCAGGGAGCCTCGAGTCAGGCAGAGTGCCTTGTGTTCGAATCATGCGGTCCCACATTTGACATAGCTGACAGCTAGGCGGAGAACTTGACGCCCCTTTCAATCACATGTTGTATGAACTCCTCCATATCTTTCTTCATGTCTGCCGGTCGTTCCAGCGCTGCAAAATGGCCTCCAGCCTCGTGCTGCCTGAAAAAGCTCAGGGTTCCTGTGGTTTCAACCCAGGGTTTCGGGCTCGGAGAAATCTCCTTTGGGAACAGTGAATATCCAAATGGTTTCTTGACATAGAGACCTGGAGTGTTGGCGCGATATTGAACACCTTCAAAGTTCTGACGATAAGGGTACAGGCATCGTGGAATGGTTTCTGTGAACCAGTATAACGAAATCGCCTCCAGGATAGTATCCAGGGATGGGTCTTCGTCACTCCATTCAAGATACTTCTCACCAATCCATGCCAGCAGAGCTAGAGGATTGCTGCTCAAGACATGACCAATCGTCGATGTGCGCGTTCCATGCTCCATTGCATACGCAGCCCCGGTCGCCATGAAAGTCTTGCCTCGCTGGATGAGTTGGCGATCATGTTCACTGAGAGACTCTTCGGCAACGGACGCTGGAGGCTCCCTCATCGCACAAACGTTGGTCTGCATCGCTTTGCAAGAGTCGTACTGGGCGGCCAGGATGCGGGCGACGCTGCTGCCAATGTCGCCACCTGTTGCGACGTAACCGTCACCGAAGCCAAGATTAGCCATGAGTTTGTCGAGGATACGGCTGGCATTCGATACGTCAAAGTTCGTATCCTTGGGGGGGCCTGAGGAGAATGCATAACCAGGTATGGAAGGTACTATGAGATGATAGGGAAGTGTATGTGGGGTATACTCCTCGGATGCGAGAGACATGAGAGGAATAAATTCAAGAAAGCTCCCTGGCCTTGATGTGAGATTCGTTCTTGTATGATATCTTTAGAACCTTACCAGGCCACCCATGCAAGCTTATCACCGGGATTGCGTCTGACTTCTTGGAGAACAGAGCAACAAAATGGACGTCGTACATCTCGCCCTTGTCCTCGATCCGGCTCACGAAGTTCGGAAAGGAGTTGATGTATTTCTCAGATGCACGCCTAAATAAATGAAATCAGTCCCTGCAATCTGGAGATATAAGCGTGCATCACTTAGGTTGATAGACATTCAACACTTGGGAATGACGGTCTTTAATACGGTCTGCGAATATTGTGGTCTTCGGTATAGACCTACCAGTCAAACTTGTTCAACCAATGGTCTTTCGCATTGACCATCCATGCGGACGTTACGCCATATCTGCGATCTTCTTGCAAGCTTTCATATGTTGGAGTCGCCACTTTACTATGCCTGAGAAGGGTCTTGAAAGCATCTAATTCTTCCTCTGGGACCGAGACGGTAAACGGCTTGATGGCCTGAGCCGTCGCAGGCAAGGTTCCAAAGGATTTTGCCATTATGAGAGAGCTTCAGAGTGTGCTCTTAATGCTGGTAGGGTGTTCAGGGATCGTCTTTGACCAAGTGCTGATCCCAAAGCCTACCTTGGACAGGAAGTAATTCTCTCCGCAGTTGAGATACTTTGGAAATCTCAAGTTGTTTTTACAACAATCGGTGCCTAAAGTACTCATTGAGCGCTTACTCAGCCCTAGAGTCCTTGGCGTATGCACGTTGGCCACACTAATTGCCAGATTATGTTGGCTATTTAATCACACTTTCGAACCTTAGCAGAAGTATTGGTCGTAAGGTACAACTACCACCAGGAAACAAGAAATCGCGTTCTCTCGTGTTGTTGGTGCAGTGCTCCACGCATGGGTCAGAAGCTTTGAGCAGCGCAGCTCAACTAAAGGGCGAAAGGGTACACTGTTCCCATCGATAAGACTGACTACACAGAGGGCTTTGTGCCTTGTGAGTGACTTGCGGACATGAGGGACTCGTCGCAGAGACGCCAATATGGGTATTCCAGGCACTGAGAGCGTGCTGGCCCAAAAAGCCGGCCGACGAAGAATCAATTGCTTTGCACCTTGGAAGAAGACTTCAATGTAATGCAGATGGGCTTGACAACGGAATTGGTACCCACTGATACCAGCGCGCAGACTTTAGATCTATGGCTCATGCCAATTATCCGTGTCAGAAGAGCAAAGAACTATTGAAGTCAGGGTTACAGTATCTGTCGACAAGAACTCTCTCATGGACTCTATGCAATGAGAGATCTCATCAAACCCTGTTCTACATTGGCTCGAACCCACTCAGTAGACTTTTAGTCTCGCTCTTTCAGGAAGCATTCCATGTCAAGTGGATCCTTGGGCGTTTTCGTACGGATTCTACCGAGCCGTTTATTGTTCTTCTTGTCTTTACTTGCGATAAGCTTGCTACGTCTGGCACCGACTTGGTCGTTGCCCTCCCAGCACGTATTCGGCAAAGAAGAGCGTTGTCTGCACTAGATTTGGAAAGTTCATCTTTAAGTGGCTCTTTTCCAGCAGACTCTTTTCCAAGCTCTTCCTTCACAAGCAGTCGAGTGGCAACGTCTCCAACTTCTAGTACCTCAACAAGCTCTTCTTCGCTAAGCAGCCGGATGACAACTTCAACGTGCTCCTCAACGTCCCCATCAGCAATGAATGCGCCCTCTTCGACCTGCATTAAGAACTACATGTTCGGCAGCGACCGCTAAAACCTGGACGCAAGCCGCAATCGCTCACCATAAGGACTTCTTCCGCTAGACACTGATCGCAACAGTAACCATGAACGGCGTCCGCGTGAACCCGGTATCGAATTCCCAGACATCAAGGTTCGCAAGCGTTTGCAAACCGTTTCACACTATTGGTGCACTATCAGTTTAAACGGTTTAGTGCAGTTTAGTTTGAGGCATCCGGCAAACCGTGCAGTTTGGTTTAAGAGGTCTACACCACGGTTTGCATCGATAGTTTATAGATATCTTGATCTATTGGTTAATTATTGGATGTTTCGATTAATTCTAGATAGAACCCTAACATAAATTACAATACTTCATCGAAGTGCCGATTTTTTTTTCTAGCGTAACTCGGAGAAAGATTTTTGATAAAGAGTTGCAAGAGTTGAAGGTAAAATACGCTTAAAAACCTTATTGACGGATAAAAATTACTATTTAATATATTATCACTAGATCGATCGACGAGCGACTCGACAATCTAGCAGATTCAATAATCGACTTAGAATCGCCTCAATTGCATCACTAAAAGGCCCTTACTATTAGTGCACTATCAGTTTAAATCGTGCAGTTTGATTTAAGACCTAAAACGCATGGTTTAAGGCGAGGGCCGGCAGTTCAGTTTGGTTTAAGGCCTAAAACGCACGGTTTGCACGGTTGCGAACCTTGCCGGACATGAAGATGTAATCTCTTCATCCATCTCTTGAATCTCCTGATACCGCTTTGGGCAGCTCGAGTTGTTCCGAGGAGCAGCACCTCCTATAACGAAGCTGCCGTCTCCCAGACCATCATTGTTCTTAGTCCCTATGCAACATACACCCTCTCCTATTCCAACCAAGCACGGGCAGATTAAACTTTTGATTGTGACGTATCATTCCTACTCGAGCGATGCCTTGCCATACGTATGTACTGGCTCCTCTTTGAGGCTTTGATACGGTGCCTCCGGTCCACAGAATGGGGGCATCCTGAAATTGCTGTGAATGCGCGTTCATTCCAACTAGACTATATCCCAATCCTTCACTTCGATTTACTCTGCCCCCGGTCAACCTCAGAAACAACTGATCAAGATCTCCGCCGTGCAACAAGTCGGTATCGGGAGCCAAACGCCTTATCGTTCCCTTCGCGAGTCCGTTTCGTGCAATAGATATCCAATCGAACCGGCCCCTTCGAGATGTTAATCTAGAGAGTGCCTGTTGAACTTCAAGACTGTTGACTTCAGTAATAAGACAAAGTCTAACTACATATCATAGAAATGGACAAGATCTCCTTCCATGCCAACTTCCACACTCTTGCGAGCTATCTGCTTGGTGTTTGCGACTTTCGCAGATCAAGGGCCTCCATTCAATCACACCGAGTCTCTCTCTGTACGCGGGCATCGCCCAATAGTCCGTCTGTTACGACACTACAACCAGCCAGAAGAAGAAGCCTAATCACGAAGCCCGAGTAAAGCCGAAAAGCGCTACGATATAATCTACATTGCCCCTTCCACTTCCTCAATCTCTCTACATGTGGAAGGATTTCCCAGGCGCCGTCAAGAAAGGGTGCACCTCTCGTTTATCACCAATAGGAACATACTTAACAAAGGACTGAGAAAACAGTACTGACCCACAATCAAAAGCGGCAAAGTATTGCTCAACCAAATATCCCAAGAGCATAACACTAGAGAACATAATACAGGAGACTTAATGATCTAGCGATATTCTCCAGTGTCCGAGAAGTACACCGTGCCAGTTACCATATCATCAAGGTTTGCAGGCTTCGACCACCTTCATCCCAATCCTCGATGTTTCTCAATTCAAGGTGCGATACCTCAAATCGCCCACGCCCCATTCAAACAGATCATCGTCCCAGCAAGATCCTTAGCAATAAATATGCGATGACCGAATTACAGATCCACATCCTGACCCATTCCAACCCATTCCAACCCCACAGCCAAACCCCCACTTTCCCTAATCTCCTCACCCCAACACACCACTCTTCCTCCCCTTGCTCTCCTACCACACACACACTCTATATCTCTCGAATTCCCCGCCTCCCCACATCGAAACATCCAGCAGCATTCTGGCAGAAGGCTCGGGGGCCTACATCATAACCAACGCCTCACACACCATGAACACCACACAGACCCCCCTTCGAAATCTCTCCCCTTTCACTACACACCACAAACCTAAAGCTATAATCCGCGGGCTAGGCAACAGACCAAGATACAAACGCTTTCAAGAGCGGCGTAGAGCGGCTCCCAGCGATGAGCGGTATTTGGTAAAGGCGAGATCGGTTGCTTTGGCGCTAGGTTGGGGGCGTGGATAGTGGATGATAGGGCGGTGGGGGGAGAATGACGAAAGGATGGGAGGTGCGTCGGAGATTGTGATGAGAAGGGGGACTGGAGGTGCGAATGGCTAGACGGTGAGGCTGCTGGGTTTATGTGAGGTTGGGATGGATTAGGGGTTGGAAGGTTGAGAGGGGAGAAGTGATTTTGAAGGCTGAGAGGGGAGAAGTGGTGGTGGGTGTGTTGGTGGGCGGGTGGATGATATCCTAAAAAGGATTCGGAGCAAATGGCAGGTCATTGAGATGTGCCTGCATATAGGAGCAAGTGGGAGATAAAGGATTGCGAAACAAGGATGAAGAGATGGAGGGACGGTCGTTGATTTCCAAATTTCGATACTGACGTGGAAGATGTAAAAGCAGGTTTCATTACCAGTGATTGATTCACACCCAAGTACCTGTGTGTATGTCCATGTATGTAATCCTTCGAATGCATGCCCAACATCCCCAGTTGTTTTCCCACGCGCCGACGCAAGCACCGACTAACAGCAAGCAGGCGCAATCCCCCAACCCGTCTTCCAAATGGATCATTTCGTCACTCATCTACACCTTCTCGGATTGCATCTCCATATTCGCCTGTTCCGCCCTCTTGTGAGCATAGCTCGGCTGCCTCGAGCCCATCCCAGGCGCCTGGCTGCTCCGCCTCCTGACCATGCTCTGTCGCCTGGGACCGCTCATGTACGCCTCGCTCGGCACAAACGACGCACGTCTGCTACCTCCGTCGTTGCCAGCGTCTGCCAGCTGCTGCGCAAAGGGAGAACGTTTTCTCAAGGTTGGTCCGTACCAGTAGATGGCGTAGACTGCAATGACGAGGACGAAAGAGATGCAGAAAAGAATGGTCGAGGCATCTTGGAGATGGCGTTTGCCGCCGATATTGGTGAAGAAGGGCGTTGCCGGGATAGTTAGGACACCGGCGAGGAAGTCGCGCGACCAGCCGTTGCCGCCGGTGGCGGAGGCGGAGTAGGGACCGTAGGCACAGATCATGTAGTCGATAGTCGCCATGTAGATGCTGTAGTTGGCAATGCCGATAATAGCGGCGAATATCATCGAACCGATCCACTACAGAACATATTAGTATTTCGCTTGCGAACCCTTATCTTGAACGACTTACGTGAATTGGAGGTCCTCCACTAGTCCAGGCAAACCCAATGAGACCTATGGGTAGACAGGGGGCTGTCCACAAGAGCCACCAGAGACGGGATTCGTACTGAGCTTTCTCGTCCCCAGGATGTTGAGCTCTATCCTTTTTGTTTCGTTGAATGGCTGGAATGAACAGTATCCAGGCAATTATGTAGCCAACGCCGATGGAACAGAAGGCAAGCCCTTGCTCCACGAGATTGAAATCATACTGCGTGTAGACAAGGGAGAAAGACTGGATGAACATGAACACCAAAGCATCGGAGAAACCGGACAGGAGCGACAGCACCAAAACGATAGGCTCGGTGGCGAACATCCTGAAGGGTCGGACCCAAGTTACAAGGATCTCCTTCGCATTGAGGCGTTCCTTGATCGGGGACACCTCGTTGGGACCCCAGATGTTCATGCCCGGATTCGCCTTGCGTCGCTTTTTCGCGATTCTGTCCATCATGATAGTGGTTCGAGTCTCGGGGACCAGGATAAGATGGGCCAGCTGCACAGCGCCTCCAAAAATCAACTGGATCCATATGCTCCAACGCCAGGCTAGATATTTCTCCGAGAAGCCGCCGACAATGGGACCGAGGACGGATCCACCAACTGAAGAGAAAACGACGTAGGCGACCGCGTATTGCTGGTTCTCCGCATCCCACATGTCTGCAATCATTCCGAGTGTGACGGAGCCTCCGGCGGACGAGAGCCCTCCTAAAGCACGGCCAACCAGGATAGACGCGAAATTGGGAGCCAGGGCGACGGGCAATTGCCAGATGTTGACGAGGAGCAAACTGGCCTGCAGAATAGGCTTGCGACCGAACTCCTCTGACCTGAGGATGCTATTAGTATATAACTCCAGGAGTTGGTGGTCTCTACTTACCATGGTGCCCATAGCTCACAACCAAAAGCGTACGTGACGAGAAAGATCGCGGCACCAATGCGAGCCGCTTGCATGCTGACGCCGAATTCTTGGGATATGCCCTTGGCAGCATTGGAGTATAGACTGGTGTTGAAGTTCATGGAGACCTGGACCCAGAAGATGAGAGTGAGGATGGTCCATTTCTTCCAAGTGGGGAAGCAGAAACCGAGCTCCTCGTAACAGTCGGCCTCGGTGAGCTCGATCATCTCATCAGTGTCGGGGTTGTAGGGAGCATCTTTCTCGTTGTTTGGAGAAGCGATGTTCTCGAACTCTGCCGGTCCATTTTTGGTGCCGGAAGAATGGTCAGAGGCATCTCCGGGACTGCCTGTGGTGTGAGCCAGCTGGCTGTCGTTGGTGGGGAAGTGGGCTCCCAGGTTCGCCATGGTGACAGACTATTGCGACCAAAGGACGCAATGTTGTAGTGAAAGGGCTGGCTTCGTACGGAATGTCAACACGGACGGCGCATTAACGAAGGATGCTTTGGAAGAATGTGGCGAAGATACAGTAGGCAGGGTATTTAAGATGGATGATGATGGTGGAGTAGGCCGAAAGGCTGACAGCCATGTGCGACGTGATTAAGAAGGATTGCGGAGATGTCGATCAACTCCAACAGCTGCAACCGATTTCCCTAGCGTGCTGTTGGCGAGCATCCCTTAATCCCCTCAACTTGGACCCAATCGGCGGCTCGCGGCACTTTCCGGGGAAGCAGTAGATGATTGGAGTGATGTCATTAGGCGAACCCACGCCCTACAGACGCGGGGAACTATACCGTTTAAGCTGCTCGCATTGACACAAGCTTCTTGCTCGCTCGGTAGGCCTTCTGACGTAAAGATGACAGAGTGCCAAGACTGGGGTGTCGTCAGATTTTTCCAACATGTTGTACTCTAGCTTGGTATTTGTCGCCAGTGAAGGCAGATTGGAAACTTAGCTCGAGATTCACACCATCATCAACTCCGAACCATGGGAACTGCTTTAACGCCATTCGCAACACTCAGCGTGACTGCTGCATGAGGGCAAGCATCCCGGAGTTCAGGCTCTTTTGGTAGGTCTGACTACGATTCAACTCTGTGGCAGTTTTGCTCGAAGACTCTCCCACAATTCCCGGCCAAGCCTTTGCTTCAATCCATCTTGATTTCTAAAACAAGCCGCTATGTAGAACGCCCGCCAAGGCAGCCTCAACCAGTGTCATCGCTCACGTTCCAAGCGTGCCAAGATCCCCACAGTTTCGTTGGCCATCGCTTTAAAAGTCCCTAATTCAACATGTCCTTTGTTTGCCAAACGCGCCGTTCCTCTGCCACACAACAGGGCAACCCAGGGCAGATAGCAAGCGCAATATGTACCAACACAATCCTTTTGGTCTCGATTGAGGAAATTTTCTAGGGATGTTTCTAGGGGAAAAGACACCTACCTAATTCCGCTATAGAGAATTGTTTGTCGCGTGCTCAGTGTGTTGCATTTCATTGTGGCGAAATCTCCATTTATGCACTGCTAGCCCATCGAACCTTGAGCGGACCTCGACGGCACGCTTTAGGTATTGTTCTGGCCTCACGGGTGGTCAAGGATCTCTCTATACGATTCAAGGATGCTATGCGAGTTTTGTTCCTCTACGTTCGTGCAAGTTCATCCAGCTTTGTTGATACATTGAATCAACTGAGTGAGTAGCTCTCCTGCAACCCTATATCGAAATTTGAGCCTCTCGTACATCACGCTATCGGCTACCGCATATCATGGCACATTCAATCTGTTTGTCTCTGAAGATTTCCATTATTCCCCCAAATTCTCTTCCTATTCCTCAAATCCTCGTCTGCGCTGGTACCCCTCGATGCCATATATGACAATCTCATGGTGTTCAATCCAGTACATGTATGGGATAAGTTTAAGCATCGTTGTGCTGCTCCTGATGTCGGACAGTAGAAGCCTGCACTTTGTTGCTAGCTGTTGTGGTGGCTTGACAAACGGCTTGGATCCGCACACATCCGCTGCCGGATATCCCGAAAACTTTCCAGGTGAGGCTAATTACTTCCTGCCTCAGCCGAGCTTCAGCGTCTGGTTCAAAGTCGAGCGGAATGCGACAACAACTGGGCTATCGCATCAGAATGGAACAAAGGGCCTCAAGCACGCCCTAAAGCCTTTACGATGCAGCTGTATACCATTCTCTATCTATCTACACCATTACCTAGTGTGCCTCAAACACCGTAGCCGCAACGATCGTAACTGAATTGAGGGCACCAGTAGGTGTACTCAGGGCGAGAACCAATGTTAGACTTATCCTTGTTGCGCGCATTCGTCTTGAGCCCCGTTGACTCTAATGTTGAGGCCAAAGCGCGAGTGCGCGACTTCTCTATACTTCAATCAGCCAATAAGCGACAGACCAAGATGTCGGAGTTGAAGGATATGCTGAATAGTGTCAAAATAGCTCGGACGATCAATGGTTGTCAAAAAGCTTTGCTCCCGCAAAAACGCTACAGTCGCCTTTGAGGTTCATTAACTAGACGCATACCAAGCGCCAGGGACTTAGACCAGTGTGAAGAAACGTCTAGTGTGCGCAAGGGGTGTGTCTACACTCCACTTCCATCTGGACTCCTGGACAGGCGCGACATTGTCAACGAAGGCATTAGGCGCGGTTGCCGTAGCCAATCCAGTTAGCGGCGACGAACTTAGAACAAACCATCTCTGTGCAAGTACAGTACTAGGACAAAAGTATCCGCGAACCCCGCCCCCACCTAAAAAACACCTTCCCATTTGCATCCATTGTATACCACGCAAAGAACTGGGAAGCTACATAATTTAGATAGTGATTTGCACTCAATTGACAAGTATCATCCCAAAATTTCTTAGTTCTAATACTTGGTATACCATCCCTCGAACGCAATAAGTGCTTTAACTTTCCTTTCCATACTCCACACTAGATCATGCAAGTAGTCCTTATCTAACGCCTCCCACGCCTTATATAATACATCAAATAAGGCCTCTTTGATCCTATCCTCATCGCCAATCACGTCGTTTATATGGGGGTTGACTTTATAGACGTGTTCTTTGAGTAGGAATCAAAAGTGCTCAATTGGGTTCATATCTAGACTATAGGGTGGTCATTCCATGACGTTTATACCATGTTCGCGAAACCACAACGCCATCGCTTTTGTTGTGTGTATAGGGGCGTTATCTTGCATGAAAATAAGATTTGATTAATAGACACTAAGGAGATTATCGTCGAGTATGTTGAGATAGAACTTGGCGAAGTATTCATGCTTCTTCGCCTCAAAGTCACGCTCTAAAGCATAGAGGTTTGAGCGTTCTAAACCCCAAAAACAAGCTCACACCATGATGCTAAAGTCGTGTCCTTCTTTGTATGATTGAATCATGACTTTATTCCACTTTTGTGAAGGCGTACGAAAGCACCATTGACGTCGTTTGTTCGTACCTCTTTCGACGAAACATTCGTCGCTTCATATAATCTTTGTTCAATCGTCAAAAGTTCAATGTTTGTGAGTCAACGCTCATGCGTAACGTTTGCTCGCAACCTTAGACGTCAATAGAGGTCTTTTTTTGCATAGCTAATTGATAATACCCTTCTCTTTTAGTATGCGATAGATGGTTTTAGTGGAAACGTTGACCCTCGTCTTTGTAAGAAGATTTTTGTAGATAATCTTTGAATCTAAACGCACAATTTTGATGACATAACGTTCATCACGTAATGAAAGCTTTTTAGGACGTCCTAAACGAGGTTTAGATTGATCGTGGTGTTGCCAAACGATGGCGTTGCAAATGCCTCGAACGGAGCTTTCTAGAATCCCATGAAGACGTTGAACCTTTGATGGCGTCAAACCACCACTAATGGCCTCATGAATTAGTCCTCTTTGATAGAGGGTATATTCCTGTTTGTGAACGCGATTTGAAGAAATTGGATCTAATGGACTGCGGATCATCGTGTGGTAGTTGAAGAAAGTAGGTGGTTTGGAAGGGAAATTTAATGCGTGACGCGAATTTCCGCGTTTTCGCGAAAACTTTTGTCCGGGTACTGTACATCGTTCGATGAAGGGTGGTAGAGGCTTGCGTGGCAGCAATCTTTGTCAGGCGAAGCTTTTTGATCAGAAAGCGCTTGCAAGAAAAGTACAAGAGAAAGAAGGACGGATGTCGACTACAGGGAAGCGCACTCTGCTTGTGGCCAAACATTTTACGAACGTAGGAAAGAATTGAAGAACCGCGGATCATGTCAAAGTCTTGGAAGGCTTCAGACCTCATCATTGAGCTTGATCAAGCATTGTGAGCTTCGCCTGTACCTCTTGTGGTCTTCTGACCACAGGGCGAAGCGCCGGGGTAATAGGGAGCCGTTAATGTCGATGGCATCGCCGATGTCGCTCACCGCACGGTCCGAGGCGAAGAGCATGACTAGACCACTTAGAGCACTTCTGCTATCATCCTCCCACAACAATCCCTGGACTACTCAGAGCCGGTGGAACATCCATAGCAGAGACTCGAATTAGAGCTATTTTCCCAGCTTAGAAGTAGGACTTCTATGATGCGATATACGTGGTGACATGTTCATGAGGGAACCATTTGTGTTGTCAAAAAGAAGAGAGTCAAGGCAGCCAAAACTTTTTCGTCAGGCAACCGTACCAGGATTGGCTTATGCATGTGTCCCACTTGTTTCGGCGCCGCTTCAAATGCCGATGGGGTCGCAAGTCCAGGCCAAGCTGCCCAAGCTCTGATCCCATTCTTGCGGAGAGCCAAAGCTCGTAAGTCAGACTTCCTCACAATGGCCACCCTCTTTAGCAAGCACTTGTCATCCATTGTTTCCGTGATTTGCGTCATGGAAATACTTCACACTAAAATTCTCGTGATCTCTGTCTACTGCATCGTGATCGCTCTCAATAGGCTTTATTTTCACCCTTTGTCCAAGATCCCTGGTCCTAAGCTTGCAGCATTGACCTCGTGGTATGAATTTTACTTCGATGTTCTTCAGCCCGGCCAATATGTTTTCAAGATCAAGGAGCTCCATAAGCATTATGGTAAGGCATTCTATCTACCAAGTCGTCCACGCCAATATGTGCATAATTCTGATATATCCTGCTCTCTAGGTTCCATCATCCGCATAGCCCCTAACGAAATCCACATTGATGATCTTGACTTCCTGGACAGCATCTATCCAGCTTCCAATGCCCACAAACGGGACAAAGACTGGTCACAAATCCGGAAGCTGGATGTTGGCATGTCGACGAGCGGCACGGTTGATCATGACCTCCACCGACTCCGCCGCGAAGCTCTCCACCCGTTCTTCAGTAAAAACACCATCTCTAGGTTTGAGCCTGTCATTCAAGAGAAAATTTCCCACTTAGTCTCCTACTTTGACAAAGCGCAGGCGTCCGGGAAGCCTGTCAACCTGTCCGATCTGTACTACGGACTCGCACGTGATGTCGTATTTGAGTGTTCCTTCGGCATGAAGAGCACTATTCTGGAGGATGAGCATGCAGCTGCTAGTTTGCGGGCGAACATGACAGAATTGTTACTCGGGGTGAAGATCACTAAGCAGTTTCATGTGCTTTTCGAAGCCATCAAGTTACTACCAGCTTCCGTGGGAAAATACTTCAGCCCGCCCGCCATCAAAAATATGCGTGATTTGGCCCTTACAGTCCAAGAGGCAATCCGCGAAGTAAGTAACAAGGATAAGCAAGCGATGCTGGCAGGAACAGACCAGCGGTCTGTTTTCAAAGACCTGCTCTCCTCCCCAACTTTGCCGACTTCGGAAAAATCACTCGCCCGCCTCCGCTCTGAAGGCATCATGCTCATGTTAGCAGGCACTGATGCCACCGCTAAAGTCCTCGTCACCACACACTACCACCTGCTCGCCAATCCTCCGATGCTCGACCGTGTCCGCGTAGAGCTCTCATCGCTAACCCCTTCGACCCGGTCTGCTGCGCATCTCCAGAGGCTACCCTACTTCTCCGCATGCATTAATGAAGCCAACCGCCTAGCCTTTGGCCTTACAGGTCGCAACGCGCGCATAGCATCAGAGGAGGAATTGTCGTATCACGGGTACACCATCCGCCCTGGCACGTCCATGAGCATGTCAACGCTATGTATTCATACCAACGAGCGCGTTTTCCCCGATCCCTGGAGATTTCAGCCAGACCGGTGGCTTGGCGCGCAAGGGAAAGCCTTGCAGAAATATCAGTTCGGCTTCGGTAGGGGGTCTCGAAGGTGCCTGGGAATGGACCTGGCGTATGCGGAGTTGTTTCTGACGCTGGCGGCTGTCGTGACGGGGCACGAGATGGAGCTGGTAGAAACGAGCGAGGAGGATGTACGATTCCTGCATGATTTCCAAGTGGCGCAGCCAAAGCTCGATTCGAAAGGCGTAAGAGTTTCAATCAAAGGGTGAAAGCTGGGGCGCGGAGGTGACTTAGATCAGAACGTATATCGTGTTTGCGAGAGCACTGGATATTTCGAGTTCCTAGGTCGTCGATAGGTCAAGCGCCTATTCAGGCAGTTACTTACACGCTAGGTTAGAAGGTACCATTTTCAGGACTGGATGGTATCTAACCTGCTCCTTTCCAAAGTCCCCTACAAATAATGTGGGATATACCCACTTATATGACCGTGACATTACCAAGCTTCAATCATAAGCTCTTTGCGCCAGAAGGAACGCCCTGATTATATAAAGATAGCACATTCTTCGAGAATCCCAGTTAAGCTTGGTCGTATCGAGCAACGCCATGACCATTGCTTGTGCCTCGAGCATGTATTTCTGCAGGCTGCGAGAGCGTTTGCAGCTCGATGGCATCTAGCTCTTCGTCGAAAGGGTTGCGGGTCCCGGCAGGTTCGTCTCCCCTTTTCAGTGGTTGTTGCTCATGTTGTCCTTGGGCTTCAAGATTTGTCCAGCTCGCAGAATGTGGGTGTTTCCGGCCGGTTGACATTATGCTGAGAGAAAGGATGTGTTCGAAGGCGACACGACAGAGAGGCAAGCAGGCGATAATGATGGCGACGCTAACTTCGACGACGGTCCATATCTGCGCCTGGTAATCTCCATAGGTCACATCTTCAAAGTTGACGTTGACGACATAGGTGATGCGAATAATGCTTACAATAATGTCACTGTATAATATGGGCAAGGTTAGCCCCCTCGGCTCTTATGGGTTGAAAGCCATCCACCGAGCATTCAAGGATGGCCTCAGATAAGGTGGCTTGCTCGGAGTAATAAAGAACCGTGAGTACTTACAATATGCCGAGAGCGAAGAACATGCTGATGGCAACCTTCGCGGCCAACCGCATGTGCAATCTCCACACAATGAATTGTGGCAACGACCAGAGAAATGAGTCGTATACGATCGTCCAGACAGCGTTGGCGATGTATGTGTTCAGCTTGACGCCGTTGTTGCAATGCCCGCCGCGGATCTTTAGGTCCCAATTATAGGCAATTGGGTGGCATACGGCGAGCGCAGCGATTATAACGAAAAGCGCCCAGGCGATGTTGATACCGATAGCTAGCCACACTGGAAATATGTGCTCAGCCAAATGGTAGCACCTAGCAAGAACAATAAAAGCTGTTGAATGAATGGATGAGGAGTAGTATGGCTAAGCTCACCGGTCCTCTGAAGCCAAGGTTGGACGAAGATCCTCTTCAACAACAAACAGATGCTGAGGCGTATCATGAAGAACTGTATGGCATAGATGAATTGGCTCGCGGTGAGCTGCAGGAGCATATTCCGCACCCCTGACTCGCCGGCTTGAGCTGTATGGTATCCCAAGGCGCCGTGGTAGACGACCCAAATATTGAAACTCGCTTGGCCATAGAAGATCAGAAGCGCAACGAGTATGCACCAATCGTCCCAACCGAAGAAAGTCCTCTTCAAGCGCCGCGCCCAGAATCGAAGGCCGACCAAAGAGGTCACAAGAATGATGAAGAGTGCATTGATTCCCAGGTAGACACGTCCAGGTGCAGACGGATGCGAAAGTACTTGATCCATGGACTTGGGCCGTCCTAAGATTGGTACAATACCCCGCGACGGAGAGGTGTTCAGAGCAATTGCAAAGGAGTGTAGGAAGACATCTAAATGGTGTCCTTACTGTACACTCCATGTTCGCGTTTTCAGACCTGGAACCTGGGGCCCTGGGAATGTCTACCTGAGTATGAACGGAGGAATATCATCCCTGTCCGGGGTCGGCATTGCTGATTTTTTTTCATGGTGTGAGACCTTGCAAACATGAGCCAATCAAGGATGGTGTGGGATAGGAAACGGAGGAAGGCTTCCAGAACCGTGCTGATCCGCATCCGAGGTGCGTATGCTTACTATGGCTAGAGAAGGCACGGTTATGTGGGCCTTGAGCGCGGACGACTCAGATAGCGTTGCTCGTATGGAAGCGCTAAGTGAAAGAAGGCAACCTTCAAGGGTGCGTGATGACTGCAGTCACGGAGGGGTCCCAGTCAGCACATTTCGCGCTCCAATGCTTTTCCCTGTCCCAGGTCCGCCAGGAAGGCTGCGGCAGCCTCGTAGAAGCAGGCGCAGCACACTCGCTTTTGACTTCGTTATGGGCGTTAGGTGCCGATGTGATAACGCGCATCATGCATCGCTGTGAAACGGGATGCATGTTAAGCCTTCCGTCCGAATGTTTGCCAGTGGCGACCGTTGAGCGTAGCAAGGGTCAGTGCCAATGGGTCCGATGCAGGAAGATCAGATCGACAAACACAGGATCGATTGTAGATCATTGCCATTACGAACGCCAGGTGTGCACACTGGTTTCGATAAGCTTGGCAGGAGTTTGACATATCATCCTGATCCTCGAGCGCCGGGCCTGGACCCCAACACAGCCACAGTAGTGGGCTTACCTAGTAACGTATACAGGGTATGCAATAGTGGAATATCCTTCCATGTAGGCCACGCATTATGCGCAATTCAGTCTCCGTGTGGTAGTCCTTCGATTTACACTCGGTGGTAGTACAACATCTCAACCAGAAATGTTTAATAGACGCCTGTGAATGTTTTCATGCAATGTCGGCTTATCAATACATTTAGTGGGCCAAGTATATTGAAGTTTCGCCGGCCCAGACCCACAATCACTCTTAGGAAGCTCAGTAGCTGCTCTCCTGCTCTCCGCGTCTAGTAGCACGGGGTGGATTCCATCACAAAAGCCGATTCTTACGAATACCGTCGACTATCTTCTCTGCAAGCATATCTGAATTGAAGAGGCGTCAGCGCTAGTGATTGAGGCACGGCAACGATACTCACAGATAGTTCCCTGTGGCAACCCGGGCGGCAGGACAGGTAGAATGCTAGCGTCGACGACTCTGAGATTCTGGGCACCGTATACACGGCCCTGTGAATCCACAACCGCATCCGGATCATTTTCTTTACCCATTTTGCAAGTTGACGATGCATGGCCTAGGGTATTGAAGCTCTTTTTGATAAGGTCGAGAATCTGACCATCAGTACTGATGTTGGTTCCAGGAAAATACTCGGGTCCAATAACAACATTCTGTTGCATTACCTGAGACTGAAATATTTCACGAGTACGTCGGTAGCCGGCTATCGCAACTTGTTGGTCAGTAGGGCTCGTTAGCCAGTTCGGGTTGATGAGTGGCTGGTCTGCTGTATCGGAGGAAGATATGGAAACATTTCCACGAGAGATAGGCGCGGAAAGAGCAGCGGCTAGGGAAGCGTATTGGTAACCGTCCGTTGGGGCTCCGGCCAAATAATTCTCTTGGAAGCCGAAGTAAGCGCCTACCGAGAAATACGAAATTTCCTACATAGGCCTCTTAGAATGTCTGTCAAGCCCAGACATCAAGAATGTGAAGCAACTGACTTGAAAGCAGACCTTAACTTACCGGCCAGTCCAATGGAAAAGTCTCCAGATCACGTACAGCCTGCTCGCTGAAATTGCGTCGTAGCGATTGAGGGATCTTTTCGTACGCTAGGAAGTCGCCTCCAGGACTGGCCAGGGGGCCGTCTTGCTTGTCAATGAACTCTTTGTTTGCAAGAGCCAGATTATCTCCCATGGCCAATGCTGACGCAGTCTGAACATTCACGCGATAACTGGGCCCGAATAAAATCTGATCCCACATGTTTTGACCCACTCCGGGCCGATTTGCGACGATAGGAATGTCGAACTTCCCAAGTGTTGCAGCTGGCCCAATTCCCGAGACCATAAGGAGTTGTGGACTCTGGAATGTGCCGCATGAAATGACGACCTCTTGTTTAGCCATGATGGAGGATAGCTGGCCACTCTGATTGAAATAGATGCCCTTTGCGACCTTCCCATCAAACAGAATTCTCTTAGCCAGGGACTCATTAAAGATGTGTAGATTAGGTCTGCTCAATGCCGGGCGCAGGAACGCTGTTTCAGAGCTTTCACGGATACCTAACGTGTGATTGATCGTCGCGATGACCCAGGAAGAGCCGTTAAGGGTTCCACTTGTGAATCCATTCTGGGGTAAAATACCAACGGCTTGCATGCCTTTCTGGACCCATGTATTGATGGCCTGCGCGTAGTTTGAAAAGGTGATATCCAACGGGCCGCCTTGGGCTAATGTTGAGGCATCGTATGATGGCGTGGCGTTGACTCCTCTTTTGCTAATATCGGGTGGAGTGAAGTTGAGGCTTTTCTTGAAATATGGTAGAATATTGTCGAAAGTATAGCTTTGGTCGCCTACTTCGTCTGCCCACTTCTGGTATGTACCAATGGTCCCCCAATTGTAGGCCATGTAGTTGCGCGCAGTGGAACCCCCCAATGCTTTGCCACGGGCATAATGAATGACTTGGTTGAAGGCTCCAGGTTGAGGCGTCGTCTTGAAACCCCAGTCCAGTAAAGGATTGACGTCACTAATGTTCTTACTGGTCCAGCTGATATCCTCTGCCGGGATCTCGCTGACATTGCCATCGAGCTGTTCATAGAAGCCCCCAGCTTCTATGACAGCGACGCTAATCTTACTGTCTTCGGAAAGTCGAGACGCCAGAGTTAGGCCAGCCAATCCTCCACCAACAATAACGTAGTCGAACGCCGTCTGACTGCGTTCCACGTCCAATGGAGCGTTCGACGGTTTGAAGGCAGCAAGGCTACCGTAGCCTGCTGTGACCAAGAATAGAGTCGAGATCAGTGAGATATGCATCTTGGGCGTGGTATGGACAGACTGCATGAATCGGACAAATTTTCGGGGTTTGCCGTTTATAAGAGCTAGGCTGCGGGATTATGCAGCATGGGCAGTCTCTCCAACAGAAAGGCAGGCATGGCAATGCACTTCCGCGGGACGACGCCCGCAATCCAAGTAAGCGAGGGCAAGCGCGGCCCCCACAGAGCCCATGACACCATCCCCGCGCTCAAGGATCGGCAGGACTGACATTCGGCGTGTGATTGCTGTCCTAAGGAACGGAGCGTATTGTCGCTTTGGAGACTCTTGTTGGAATCAGGCATGAGCAGACTAAAGGACGGATACGTGAGCACCATATCAGCCTTACCACGGGACGCGCTCAGGCGAGACAAGCTCTTCCCGCAGCGCTAAGACGGCCGTTCTGCGGATGCTACGGAGTACCGTTGTCGAAGGCGCCAGCGTTTTACCAAATTCAGAGTTATGACTGACTGATGGCACTACAATATACTTGTGAATTCGCACACAAATACTTTGAGTTTAAGTTAGGGACTGTTACGGTCTGTAAGTGATCGCCCACACCTACAAGCTTCTACTATCTGCAATTTCAAGGCGCTTTTGGCCGCCGTCATAGCTGTAGACTAATCTCCAGTAAGCAGACTAGCGATCAGACTGATCCAATGATACCCATGGCCGCGCATTCGGCTATCGCGTAGATCGGATACTGGTAGTGTCCCGCCAACGGCATAGGAAGAATGCTCGCATCCACCACTCGTAGTTTCCGGATTCCTTTCACGCGCAATTTTGTGTCGACGACCTTACCCATAGCTGCTGTGCCGCCGCATTGGTAGAAGCTTCGACCAATCACAGCGATTCTGGAGTCGATTTCTTCGTTTGAGCTTTCACTTGATAATTGCGGCTGATTCGCATGCAGTGTTAGTGCAACTAAACTTGAACTCTGAACTTTCCAAAGCACAAGGATTTAAACGCCAAACGAACATGAAGCATTAGGGGAGCACTGACCTGACCAGGGGGAGGGGTCTCTTCCTCTATCATTGTCTTGCCCTCAGTCGTATCGAGCATAGTATGTAGGACAGCTCTTACTCCGGTGCGCATGGCTTCTCGATCGAGCTCGCAGTCGAAGTAGTTAGGATTGATTATTGGGTCAGCAGTTACATCAGTGCTCGAGAGGGTGACACTACCACGACTGCTGGGTAAGAGACCCAGTACAGGAGTGGAGATATGAGTTCCTGCAAGGCTATGTTCGAAGAATGCTGGAGCCGCGATCGGAGCATAAGAAATAAAGAATTCGACCTGGCGACGCGACTTAGATATAAGCGAGTCGTTGTTAGGGATGGCCTTGGCAAGTGCAGCCTGCGATACGTCTGGAATTGATAGCGTTGCGATCCAGCTTATGGGGTTGCCCTTCGCGAAATCTGGTGCATTTTCACCGAAGAGTGCTGATCCGATTGCAAGACCTTGCTCAGGCCGTTTCAGCTTGAAGTACAGCGTCGCTGAAAGATGATCATGCAAATTTTCTCCCACCGGCAGATCCTCGATTGTCACAAGGCCTTGTACAGCGAGGTGCTTCGCTGGACCGATACCAGAAAGCATAAGGAGCTGAGGAGTCTTTATAGCACCGCAGCAACACAGAACTTCCTTTGTAGCCTGGAAAGCTCTGCCATCCAGCAACTCGATTCCAGTCGCAATTTTGTTGCTGGCGTCAATAAGGATTCGCATCACTGTTGAGTTTGTAAAGACGTTAGCTTTGCTAAGGTCGTAGGCTTTGCTCGCTGGCTGACGTCGACCATCTTTCCAGTTTTCCGACAGCGCTGCGAAACCCAGTGGATCCCCTCCGTTGGCACAAGGGTTATACGGAATGCCGGCTTCTAGAAGGGCGCTCCGCAGCGGTTCTTTGAGCGGATACAGGCGGTCCCCTGCACTTGCGTGGATCACCTTGTCGACTTTATCGAAAAATTCACCTAGCCCTTGGAAACTCCACTGTTCGTCTTCAACTAATGCCGCTGTATATGTTTGAAGTTAGAGGATCATCTCTGAACAAAGACATAAGACCTGATGCGAAATCAAACGATTTCTATGATATAAAAACCGCAATTGAAAGAGAGGAACATGGCATATGATCTTGTTAATGTGAGTTGGACGAACTTTGCGGATCGCGAAACGTGAACAGGACATACCCCATTCGTCGTAGTCTACCGAATGACATTTCGTCCAGTTGCCGTAGTTGACAGCTGATGAGCCGGACAGAAGACGGCCACCACAATTGGGCACGCGGCGATTAGCGAGGCTGGTGTAGCCGTTCTCAGTAAATATTCAAGTGAGCAACGATGTGGTACTTACTGAGGCTGCTCCGTGGATGTGTAATTATATTCAAGACTCGAGCCCAGGAGCGTTGGCGCTGCCAGCGGAGACATGATCTGATCAGAGTAGTCCTCAGGTCCGGCCTCGAAAATGGCCACACTGAAAGAGGCCTGGCTCAAGCGTGAGGCCAGCACGCAGCCGGCTGTCCCTCCTCCAACGACGAGGAAATCGAATGTAGTCTCTCGAGCCATAGTCGCACTTGTCACAGAGCACTGACTTGACTGTGTTAGATTAATGACCAAACGAACGCGGACCCACCCTTCTAAATCCTCCACCCGTCGGTTGTGCTTAGTTGCAGCTACACGGCCAGGGCAGGATGGTGAGACTTAGATGTATGTTCCGAATAATAGTTGGGGGGCTAAGGGCTAGATGAATCAAGGCATAGGCTAACCAAAATTTCGATTCACGAGCGCCGCGATCGTTGCCAACGTCATGCAACTTGCAGATCGGCGATCGCTGTCCTCTCTCATAGCATGGCCCGTCTGACAGCTGAACGCATTCGAAGCTCGCGAGTTGAGGAATCCTCCTACAGTACACGCATTAAAAATCCCGCACGAGCATATAGGGCATAGGACAGGGCCAGTGATTAACAGGCAGAGGAGCGTTAGCGTCAGCGCATATGCCGCATCCGTTTGTCAGAGTCGTGGGAAGGCGCTATTCCGGGGAATAAGACCAACTTGCCACTGCTAGGCAACCATGCAGGTGGGATTTGGACCATCATGACAGGAAGCTTCTGCCGCTCATCTCTGTCTCACAAGCTCGTCTAGGCATGCCTGCTGATGACGGACCTAGACGAGGCGAGCTGTCGAATTTGGAAAGAAGTGCTTATTTGCGCACCACCTCGCAACCTAGCTACCGCTTGTTAAATGCTATATGATAAAATGTACAAGCAAGCGTTTGGGCGGTATCGGCTGCTTCATTGTCACTGGGACTGCAGCGAGGCCAGCACACACCCTGAGGCAGCCGGAAACGCCGCCTACCATTGCGACAGGAATATGGCGTTGGGGGCGGGGCAAAAGCGCGAAGGAGAATGACAAGAGAAGAGGGAGCTAATTGATCGCATACTAAATAATATGTGAACGTCGCCCCCTTAATCTCCGCCTCCTTGGATCAAGCCCGCCTCTCCTGCAGGCCTCTCCAAATTGTGTCAGAGACAAAAGTGCAGCGTCCACACTTTGGTTCAATGGGACTCGAAGTGCTCAACTTTGACGCCGCACGCTAAAAAATTACTAGAGATCCATCCTAGCGTGTTCATAATCCTGGTTTGAATCCTCGTTCCATTGTTAATTTATGATAGGGAAAGAGTGGTACTAGGAGCTATAGAATATCCCACAGCAACCGCTATAACGATACATCGCTGGCTACGGTAGCATTGATAAACAGCCATCTGTCGGCTGTCCCTTACAGCAATTATGACTGGCAAACCTGTACCCGAAGCTCACGTTGCTATCGTCGGCATGGCATGTCGGTTTCCTGGTGCTAGTACAGTCGATGAATATTGGAAAGTTCTGTCTGCTGGAATGTCGATGCACCGCCACGTGCCAAGTGCAAGGTTCTCAGCTGACAACCGTTGGCGCTCCGGGAGTACCAATTCCACATTCTGGGGCAATTTCCTAGATGACCCAGGCGTGTTCGACCATCACTTCTTCAAGATCTCACCACGAGAAGCAGCGTCTATGGATCCTCAACAGCGCTTGGCCCTGGAAGTTGCGTACGAAGCAGTAGAGGCAGCCGCTTACTTTGACCAGTCGCCCAAGCTTCGCTCAGTTGGAGTTTATCTTGGACTTGGCTCAGTGGACTACCAATTTAATGTTGCTTCGCACCCTTCCACGGCTTTCTCAGCACTCGGCACTCTTCGTGCCTTCGTCAGCGGTCGGATTAGTCATCATTTTGGCTGGACGGGGCCTTCCATCACGTATGACACTGCTTGCTCATCTTCAGCCGTAGCTATCCACTCCGCATGTAAGGCAATTCTCTCCGGTGAATGTTCCGCTGCTTTAGCTGGCGGTGTCAATGTCATTACAAGCCCAGCGCAATACGAGGACCTGACCAAAAGCGGATTCTTGAGCGTAACTGGGCCGTGTAGACCTTTTGATATCGAGGCGGATGGCTATTGCCGCGGTGAGGGCGCCGGCATGCTATTTCTCAAGCAGCTGTCCGCTGCCATTGCGGATAACGATCCAGTGCTCGGCGTAATCGCGTCGTCGGCTGTTAATCAGAGCGACAACTCCACGCCGATAATTTGTCCTTCTCAGTCGTCACAGATGGATCTGTATGGAACTGTGTTAAAGAAGGCCGGTTTGGACCCTTTTCAAATTGACGGTCTTGAAGCACACGGTACAGGCACCCAAGTTGGGGACCCAGTAGAGTTTGAAAGTATTCGGCAGGTGTTTGGAGGGGAACGCCGCAACAAGCTTTACATTGGGTCTGTCAAGGCGAATATCGGTCACACAGAAGCCGCCTCCGGTGTAGCTGGGGCTATAAAAGCGGTGCTGATGATTCAGCACGCTTCCGTACCCAAGCAAATAAACTTCACGAAGCTCAATCGCAACATCACTTCAATATCTTCGCTTCAACTGGAGATTCCACAGCACACTCAATCTTGGTATGGAAATAGTGTATTTGTCAATAATTATGGGGCGGCCGGTAGCAACGCTGCTTTCATCGTGTCCAAATTACAACCTCCTCGGCTCTCAGAGCAAGCGTCACCAGTAGATGAAGCACCGGTGCGAAAGTGGCCGATCATTATAGCCGCGCATTCAGAGACAAGTCTGCACTCTTACTGTGTAGCTCTCCATCAAAGTCTGACAGATGGTGTTCTTTCGAGCCTGGTCGGTGCCGATCTTTCGGATCTTGGATTCGCCATGGCACACAGAGCCAACCAAGCGCTTCCGATATCATTGTATACGACTGTCGCTTCACTGCCGGAACTTAAAGTCACTCTTATGGACCACACACCTCAGCTTCGCAACGCATCGTTACTCGATGAGCAAGCCACAACGAAACCTATCGTACTGTGCTTCGGCGGTCAATCTAGTAGAAAGGCTGGCCTGCACCAAGATGTATACCGCAATTGTGCCATATTACGCAAGCATCTCGACGCTTGCGGATCAGTGTGCAGTTCACTAGGAGTTTTGGACTTCTATCCACAGATCTTCACCAATAACGTAATCGAAGATGTAGTACTGCTACACTGCATGCTCTTCTCCGTACAATATGCCTGCGCAAAGGCCTGGATGGAATGCGGACTCCAAGTGAGCCGACTTATTGGACACAGCCTCGGCCAGCTCACGGCAATGTGTGTCTCCAATGCACTATCATTGCAGGAAGCCCTACGTTTCATCGTCACACGGGCCAGACTGATCGAGAGTGTCTGGGGGCCCGAGAAGGGTATGATGCTCAGTATCGAGTGCGAATCTGAGCAAGCTCGGGATCTAGTGGCCTCAACCTCGGGGCATGATTCTGCTCATTGCTTGGACATTGCCTGCTATAACAGCCCAACAGCTTCTGTATTCGCTGGTTCAACCGCAGCCATCGAGGCACTCGAAGGAGCCATTGCCACCGGGCAGGTATCAAAGTCACCCAGAGAGATCAAACACCGCAGACTAGACGTGACGCATGGTTTCCACTCGGCCCTCGTGGATCCGATTTTGCCCGCCCTCGCTAGGTTGGCCTGTGAGCTGACATATCGAGAGCCATTGATACCTATAGAGACGTGCACCTCAGATGGGAATTGGACTACCGACGCCGCAGAGATTGTACGGCACTCACGCGAGCCAGTGTACTTTTCACAAGCTGTCAACCGAATCGCCGCGAGAGGCCCATGCACATGGATTGAAGCCGGGTCAGATTCTGGTATCATAGCTCTGGTGCGCAACGCTCTCCCTCGCTCTCTAAGACACGAGGACACTTTTCAATCCATCTCGCTAACCTCAGCAAACTCCATGAGCTCGCTTGCAGAGATAACCGTGAGTCTGTTGAGATCTGGCATAAAACTACAGTTCTGGCCATATCATAGGATACAGAGGCAACAGTATCATCGCATTTATCTGCCGCCATACCAATTCGACAAGACGCATCATTGGTTACCGCTACGAGAGGGCCCTGGAACTCAGTGCGTGTCCACGAAAGATACTGAACAGCGAGTAATGCTAGCCATGATATCCTTCATACGGCCCCAAAATGACAATAGATCGCTTGCAGATTTCAAAATTGATTTCCAAAGCCCTCAATATAAGACGTACATTGAGGGACATAAAGTAAATGGTTATCGCTGTTGTCCAGCGTCCGTGTACCTGCATCTTGTGGCAAGAGCTCTAGTTCATTTAGCAGGTGAAAAGTTCTCCAGGCCGACAGCAATGGAGGAATGCAGTGTTCAAGACATTGTGTTGACTTCGCCCCTGGGCTATGATGACAAGCGAATGATAAACCTAGAATTGGAGTCATGTGATGACACTCCCCACCGATGGTGTTTCCAGGTCGTCAGCCGCTCCATCGAGAATCCTTCGAAAGTAGAGAGCCATGCAACTGGACTCACATGCCTAAAAACTGACGTTGATTGGACTATCAAGGAGCGCAAGCCTTCAAAGATTCTTCAGGACCACGATATCAAAGCGAATATTGAAGGATCGTTCATTTACAATATCTTCTCGAGGGTGACTGAGTACGCCAAATGTTTCAGGGGAGTCAGAAGTGTTTCATCTCGCGCTTCTGGTGTCCTAGGCCAAGTCCTCTTGCCCGAGTCTCAAGAATCGCGTTCTGTGCACTCGACTTACGATCCGTTACTGATCGACAACTTCCTTCAGGTAGCTGGTCTATACGTGAACTGCCTCCGCCCGAATCCCTCTGAGAAAGTCTATGTCTGTAGTCGGATTGGTCAGTTCTGCGTTGAAAATGACCCGGGAATCCAGGGTGCTGCACCATGGGATGTTATCGTACACATTGATCATGAAGGAGACAAAGTGGTAGTCTGCGACATATCAGCTCGAGCCTCTTCTAACCCGCGTGCAAGCTTCTCGATCTTGGGAGTGCGATTTAGCGGAATCTCGAGGGAGTCTCTTACTAAGACGCTCGCCGGGCAATTCCTCGGATGCAAAGACACGCCGCAATCACCAAGCATAAAGGCTGTGCCAGACCCTCACAGTGAGAATCATGCTTCTACCATGGGGGTCGCGCAAGCACCCGCCAAGACTGACAGCCGGCAACAATGTGATGAGGGCATTCTCTCCAGGCTGCAACATTGCCTCAGCGAGATCACAGGACAAGCCACCAGTGATATGCATGAGGGCTCCCAACTTGAGGACATTGGCGTTGATTCTCTGACTACTATCGAAGTCCTGGATGAGATAGAGAAAATCTTCGGTGTTAACATTCCAGTAAACGAATTTGAAAAGATGCGAGATCTAGCGTCCATAGCTTTGCGCATTCAGTCAACGACGCACAAGAAGGCAGAAGACGTCCAGCTTGAGCATCCAGTGAGTAGCAGCTCCAGCCGTGACCAGTCATCGCTAAGCTACCATCAAGTGGCCAGCACCGCTACATCAGTCGATGCCATATCAAGAAGCCGTCGCTACTAGTTGCTATAAAGGTCATAAAGAAGTCACTCATCATAGCTATACCGCAACTTCAGCGAGTGAAGCCATACCTTCAGTCACCTACCTCTCAGATCTTTTTCTAGCAACACAGGCCGAGTTTGATCATCACTTTCAAGAAAGTGGGCTGGGAGGCTTCACATGCAGTGTTTTACCCCGGCTGCAGAACGTGGTTGTCTCATTCATCATCGAGGCGTTTGAAAGGCTCGGCTGCTCCGTATATGGTGCGACTGTAGATGATTGGGAAACTGAAGCAATCCTTCCAAGGTACGCCAACGTGACAGCGCAATTTCGGCGGATACTGGAAAAAGCACACGCTATAGAAACATCTAAGAGCAAATTAGTACGCTTCACAACTCGTGAGGAACGGGCTGCTTGCATCAGAACCCTTAACGAGCTGGCAGTTGACTTCCCACAGCATCGACTGGAGTTCCGCCTGCTGGAGGCTGTGGGTCTTCGATTAGCGGACTGTCTATCGGGGAAGGAAGACCCACTGCATCTGCTCTTTGGTGAAAAGTTGAATAGGGAGCTTTTGACAAACACGTACACCACCGCGCCGATCTTCTCGATAGGCACTCGACTCCTGTCGACTTTGTTATCCAAACTCGTCACGATGAGGCACCATTCGGAACCATTGCGTCTTCTTGAGATCGGAGCCGGCCTCGGTGGTACCACTAAGTCCATTATAAACCTCCTGGAAGAGAAAGGTTGCCCATTCCTATACACTTTTACTGATATCTCTTCCCATTTGGTTGCCTCGGCGAAGAAGGAATTCGGTGGACACTCTAACCTTCAATTTATGGTTCTAGACGTCGAAAAGTGTCCCGAGGCAGCAATGTTCCAAAGTCAAGACATTATCATCTCAACGAACACGGTACATGCGACCAAAAGTCTCTCTGAATCCTGTATCAATATCCGGTCCATGCTTACTAAAAACGGCATACTCTGCTTGATTGAGCTTACACGCCCTCTCGAATGGTACGACCTTATTTTTGGTTTGCTTGATGGCTGGTGGCGCTTCGGCGATGGTCGAACCCATGCTATCGCAGATGTGCAGTTTTGGGAGAAAAGCTTACGCAAGGCCGGCTTCGACAACGTTTATTGGACCAATCATGACCATGACGACGGCGACTTGACCCGGTTGATTGTTGCGTCCGCTTCAACCACAATTGTAGAGGGCCCAGCGTCTCCTCCTCGACCAGCAAAAGTGATAATGGAAACTGTTCTGTTCAAGCAAGTCGAGGGAATTCCCTTGTACGCTGACATTTATTATCCTCAGAACCAAACAGTGTCGTCCAAGCTTCCAGTTGGTACGTTTGGGAATCCCAGAAGGAATAGCCAACTGTTAGATTAAACTGACAGGTATAGCGCTGCTTGTTCATGGGGGTGGCCACGTTATGCTTTCTCGTAAAGATGTTCGTCCTGCGCAGACACAGCACCTGCTGGACAATGGCATTATTCCTATCAGCATCGACCATAGGCTGTGTCCCGAGGTGGATCTGATTGAGGGCCCTATGACGGACGTTTGCCATGCTCTTGACTGGGCTCGCAACTTCTTGCCCGGCACAAGTCTTAAACGACCTGACATTCAAATAGACAGCACAAGGGTTGTTGTCGTTGGGTGGTCTACGGGGGGCATGTTAGCTTTGTCCTTAGGCTGGACCGCACCTGCACGTGGCCTGCGGCCGCCCGAAGCAATCCTAGTATTCTACTGTACCACCGACTATGCGTCAGAGTGGTATAAGAGGCCTCACTTCCCGTGGCGCACGAGTCAAGCAGATGCCGAGAAAAGCTACGATGTCTGGGAGGGAATCTACGACGACGCCATTACAGGTTTCAATATCGCCAGCGCAAGAGTGCCAGGTGGATGGATGTCCACGCAAGATGCACGGGCGCGCATCCCACTACACATGAATTGGACTGGACAGACTTTACCCATCCTACTTGGAGGACTATCTTCCAAGGAAAAGGCGCGTAGGCAACGTTCATTATCAGAGAATCCGCGGCCATCCCTCCCGTCTTACGACGGTCGTACTCGTCTACCGATACCGCCAGCTGGGCGGATTGAAGCAATCAATCCACTTGCGCAGATTCGGATGGGAAATTATCGCACCCCAACGTACTTTGTACACGGTACAGAGGACGATTTCATACCTTGGCAAGAGACACGTGGGACCTATGAGGAGCTAATCAAGCGTAATATACCGGCAGGGATATCCCTCGTGTCCGGTGGAGGCCACATGTTTGAGATACTCGAGGTGCCCAAGAACGACAAACGCGTGTGGCAAGCCGTATTAGATGGATATCAATTCTTGTTTGAGCATCTGAAAGTCTAGACATAATATCTCTGCCTGGAAAGTAGTCTATGCGATAGCAGAGTCTAGACCTAGATTAATATATATAATCGTGTCTTTGTGTCTCGCTCAGAATATATGTGACGGATAACCAGGTTGGTATTTCTGGGAGCTATGTAACGCGAATTTTAAGTATGGAGATCGAAATAGAAGACGGACGACCAGTATTGGGGCCAGGGGTTCGCTAGTCCCTATTGGGTCTAGTATATGGATGCGCTCTAATGTAGAAGACCTTTTACTCTTGATCTTTGTTGACCTATTAAATCATTTCTACATATGTGCTTTAATGCAGAAGAGATTTGCTCATAGTCTCTATTGTGATATTTGCTCACGACGTTGTCTTAATGTCTATTGTAGCAAATTATTGTGCGTATCTTTTTTAATTTAATAATACTATGCGAGCTTTTCTACTTTATGTTCGTGCAAATACATTAGCTTTATTAATACTTGTACTTAATATTCTAAGTATATCTTCTATAACATCGTATTAAATATTAAGTCTTTTATATATTACACTTACAATATTGTATAATCTCTAAGAATTGTTAATAATCGCATATTAAAATATTAATTTTCTTCTTATTATAGAAGAGTTTTAATGTTTTGCTAAGTTTTTTCTTTATTTTTTAACAATTTGTTTGCGCTAATATCTCGCGAAGTTATATATAATATTTCTATAATATTTAATTAAATATAAATATCGAATAAAGCTATTTATTTGTTACATTATTGTGTTATTTACTTTATAATATTAAGAAATAAAAATCTATACTTTTAAACTATATTTTTTGATTAGCTATTATAATAACTTGAAAAATAATCTATATTTAAACAAATTTGTTGCTAGATAATTAGAAGACTTTTTAAGCTATATAAAAGATACTTCTATTATATAGTATTAATCTTAAAACAATTTTAATTCTTTAAATTTATTCTTAAGAATTGTATATTTATTAATAAAACTTAAATTCTAAATATTATATTATCTTATATAAGAAAAAAGTAATTGTTATTGTTATAAAACTCTTAATTGTATATATATTGTACACATATTATTAATATATTATTTATATATATTATTTAGTACAATTTAATATAAGATATTTAACAAATTATACAATTTAGTTTAAGATATTTATAAATTATTTATACTAATAATACAATAATTTATTCTTAATATTAAGATTAATTCTAAATATAATTCTATAATAATTTATAAAATATCTATAAAATATATATTTTTTTCTTAATATTATCTAGAGAAGAATTTTTAATAAATAGTTAAGATATTGTATTAAGTAAATTTCTATATTGCAAGAGAAAAAGTAATTATTTATTTATTTGCAAAAATATATTTAAAATTCTATTTTATAAGTCTATTACTTACGCAATTAACTATTAGATAATATTAAAATTTTAATAATAATACAACTTTATATACTTTACAACTTGTATATAATTTTAAGATATAAAACTTAAGTATATATTATAATATTAAAAATCTTAAAATATTGTTTAAAGTATTTTTTAATATATAATTTTAACAACTTTAAGAATTTTTTTTGTAAACTTTTTTTTTTTAAAAAATATATTGAACAAAATAGTATCTTATTGTATTTTTAGAACTTATATTAATATATATTTATATATCTTAAAATTACGCAAAAGTTATAGAATATATTAAATTATATTAATATTACAATTTTAAGATTATATAATAATTAATTGTATTAATAGTAGATTTATAAAGTAAAATTTTAAATATATCTTCGCGAATTAAATAGATGTTACTTTTTCGCTTGTGACATAGAAACTTGCTTGACACAATAAAATACGCATAATTTTACTATTGACGAATAAAAATTACTATTAATAATATTATTACTAGATCAACTAGTAGATAGTTTAACAACTTAGAAGATTTGATAATCGATTTAGAGTTTAGAAGACAACAAATTTAGAGCTTTATCCTCGAACGTCGTCACGACGACGACAGTAAAGAAGAACGAGAATATCTAAATGTTCGCAAAAGAGATGGATAATTACTATAAAACGATCGTCTATATAGTCTTAAAAGCATCGCACTATTAATGTATTAATAGTGCAAACAATGCAGTTTAGTATTGTCTTAGAAACGCATCGTTTGCGGTTTAATTAGGCCGTACGATTTAGTACGAGGCCTAAACTGCACGGTTTGTACGGTTGAGAGCCTTGCATTGTTGTAAGGGCCTCGAGAGGACAGAAGGTTGAGAAAGGATAAGCCAATTGAAGAGATAACAATTCAAGTTGATGATAGGTAGAAATGAATACGAAGTAGTGATACCAGCTTACAAGTAGAAATGATAAGAGTACAAAGCGATAGAGCGAAAGAGGAGACAAGAAGAGAGAAAGACAATATGGCAGCCTAGCAAAGCATCACGAAATATTGGAGCAACGTAATATAGTTACTCTGCAACCAGACTCAGTGAGATGTCTGGTTGTAACGCACCACTCAAATCCTCCAGAAATTTACCAGCTGCAGAATCGTAATCATGCAATTTGCAAGAGTCTCAAGGAGCTCTCGAGAAGGCGTAGGTCCGAATCAAGATACTGCAAACATTGGTCTGCAGACTTCGTATGTGAAGTTTGAACCGAGGGCACAGATTCCTACGCTTTGCTCGGTATCTGTCTGATGAGCTCATGGTAATAGGTGGCAGTGAGATAGTATGCGAGTGTGGTGCCCATGTATTGCCATAAGGGAGACCATTCGCCGAGGCAGAAGTGCAGGCTGCGTTCGGATGTAGCGAGTGACTCCACGGTGGCGGTGAAAACGCTCTGGTCGAACATGTGGATGGGGAAAGAGAGCCGGTCTCCGCGATGCTGATGGCGAGAGATCGCTGGGCGAGAACGGAAGCCAATTGCTGGTGCTGTTGGTACTCCTCAATCTGTGTGGTGGGGGCGATTGCGCTGAGATTTGAGCTTTGGATAGGGTTGCGACTTTGTGTAGCCGGATTAGGATTAGGCATGGGAAGAAGGCGAGAGGGTATTGACGAAGGAGAGAGAGGTTTCAGTTATTTGGGGATGGAGAAAGGATAGGAGATGCTGTGGGGATACGAGAGGAGTCTACAGGAGCTTTGGAAGTTGGAGGAAGGATCGGTTTGGCAAGGGTTTCACAGCTTTGTAAGACCATGAATATTAGGTTAAGGAGAGGGATTTGTAGAGATGGGCGTGATGTGTCGTTTTTCATGCAGGAGGCGGGATCCTCTTACGCGTAGTAGACAGGTTGCGCAACTTTATTCAATACGATTATTCAATTAATTTGCGAGAGCTAGTAGGATCTAGAATCGCTAGCCCGCCCGCGCTATACTAGATCGGGTAATATAGATCGCAATCTAATAATTATTGTATTTGATTAATTTCTATTCTCTCTTATTAATAATGTGCATTTTTAATCTCTTTTATATATAATTATTGTTTTTGCTCTTGCTATTGTTGTTATTTTAAATTAATATCTTATTAGCAATTCTTAATATCTATATATTAAATTAGTAAAGTATAAAAGATTTAAATTTAATCTAAATTAAATTCTTTCTAAATATCTTTGCTATATAATACAATTTAATAAGAAAAAAATTCGATTGCTTGTTAATTACTTTGCTATCAATACTATTAAGTAAAGCAATTATGTTAAATTATTTTTCGAATTTGCTTTTTATTGCTTTCTATATAAATTATTCTATTTCTATTAGCTATTTAAATTAATAGAACAATTTAATTGTTCTTTCTTCTATCTCTTTTGCGTTCTTAACAAGCTTTTTAAATATCTCGAAATTCGATACAACAATATGTTTCGATAGTATTTAACATTTATCTATATATATATTAGAAGATACGTTAAAGCAATAAAAAGAGTAGAAAAGATTAGAAACAAAAGTATTATATAGAAATTTATTAATAGAACTTTTTAGAAATTTTGCAAATTAAATGTAAAACAAAAATTCTATTATTTTAACTATAAAAAATTACACAAAATAATTTAACTAACTATTATTTGTTTAAACAATTTAATAGAATTTATTTACAATTTTTGTAAAAATAAAATAAACAACGTTACAATACTATAGAAGTTCAAATTGCAAAATCGATTAAAAACTCTTTTTAAAAGTCGAAAAAAGCTTTAATTGTATAACAATAAAATTTATATTTATTAATTATATATTATATTCTTCTATTTAAACTATACAAACAAAAAATAAATCTTTTTTAATAAGCAAATATTTAAGATTTGTATTGTTGTTAAAAACTTCTTTAATTTAACTTAAATTTTATAAATATTTAATACTTTTAAGATGTAAATAAAAGTCGAATTAGAATTAATTAATGTAATTGTTAAATTAAGTCAAACATTTTTTTCTTAATTTAATTTATTTTCTTAAATCTTATAGAATTAAGTTAGAATTAAGACGCGAATCTAATCTTAAAATTGAATTTTTTCGAGTTAATGTTAAGAATTTAAGCTAACTTCGTCGCGTTAATATTTGCTTATCTTATTTTATCTTATCTTATTTTATCTATGCGCTAACTTGATCGAACTAACGCAAGAATTTACGCTAATCTTATATAATTAACGTAAATTCTACATTAGTTCGATCGAATTAGCGCGTTACGTAACGTTATATAATTGAATAAATTGAATTAAATACTTAGTGCGCATTCTTTGCTTGTTCTATTCTATTAAACTAGGAAATTTGCTTAACTTTAAGATTAGAATTAAGCAAGTTAACTCGATCGAATTGAAACTTAACTCGACATTATATTACAATTAATTAAAAATCTCTATTTAGCAACAATTTTTCTAACTAATTGCTATATATATTTATAAGACAATTAAATAGAATTTTGATTTGCAATATAATTTTCTAGTCTTTCGAAATATTTGCAAGTTAATAGAGTTTTTAACAATTTCAAAAGCTTTATATTATAAAGTACTAGATTTTCTCTTTTGTATTTATATATATATCTAGCTTCGATAAAGTTTTCTAGTGCTAATCTTTAATATTTGTTGCTCTAAATCTTGTTATCGCTATTTAATTATTAAAATATAGAGAAAAATCTTAAATTAAACTCTCGAAAACAAGTTTTATTCTCTTTCTTCTCTTTTGTTATTTCTTATTATTATCGCATTAAATTGTTGCAATAATATAATTATTTATATATCTTTAATAGTTAGAAATTTCTTGTTAATTTGACAAAAAATTGTAATTGTAAATAATATTATTAATATAAATACTTTTTGATCTAAATTTTATTTGTTTATTCTAGAGATTTTTCAAAGATATTATTAACGCAAATACAATTAAATATTAAATTATTATTTTCTTTGTTTAAAGATAAAATTTTGGATTGTTAATAAGATAAATATAGTTTATATTTGTTTGTATTGCAACTCGCGCATTATATTTCTTTAATATATATTTAATATTCTCGAAAAAAACAATATTATATATAAAAGTCTAATAACTAAATACTTTATTGTCTTTTTTCTTCTTAAATAAAGTTTGTAGAATTTTAAAAAAGAAAATACAATAATAGTATCTTTTGCTTTAAATTATAGATATTTTTGCAAAAATATTTTCTTTTTGTATCTAATATTACAATTTATTTTCTTAAATTTAGAATATTTGTTGTTCTTTTTTTTCTATTTCTTTTATTGTTTGTTATAATCTTCTTATCGCTTATATTATTTGTTTCGATTATATTATTATTTATATTATTTATTGCAAATCTCTTCTTTTTTGTATTATTTATTATAAATTTTTCTCTATTATTTAGATTAATTGTTAATTCGATTTTCGATTTTAATTTCTAAAATTAATTTGAATCGACAATTTAACTTTAGAAATTAAATCGAAAATTAATTTAAATTGATTTTCGATTTTAAAAATTAAAATTAAATCGAATTGTTAAGAAATCGAAAATTATATTATTATATTAAGAATTACTATTTTTAGACTTATATTATTATAATTTTGAAATTTTAACTAGAGTATAGTTTAATATACTTCGAGATTATACTTAAATTTATTTATATTGTTATATAATAATTTACTCGAATTAATTATTGCTTATATTACTATTTTGTATTACTTTTCTATTCTAGTGAAATTCTCTTAATATTCTTGAATTTACAACTATACTTTATTTATAATAATTTGTCTAATTTAATTGTTACTTGTATTATTATTTTGTATTACTTTTTTATTTCGAAGAGATTCTCTATATATTATTTAGTGTAATTGTTGAATCGAATTGAACACTTTTTTCTTAATTTAATTTATTCTCTTAAGTTCTATAGAATTGAGTTAGAGTTAAAACGCGAATTCGATCTTAAAATTAAATTTTGTTAAATTAATGTCAAGAACTTAAGCTAACTTTGTCGCATTAATATTTGCTTATTTTATCTTATTTTATCTATGCGCTAATTCGATTAAACTAGCGTAGAATTTACGCTAATTGCATATAGTGAGCGCGTTACGTAATATTATATAAGTGAATAGATTAAATTAAATATTTAATGCGCATTCTTTGTTTGCTCTATTCTATTAAGCTAGAAAATTTGTCTAATTTTAGAGTTAAAATTGAACATGTTAATTTAATTTAATTGAAATTCAATTTAACAATTACGCTAATATTATTTAAAAATATTGTTTCTATTACTTTTGTTTGCAATATATCTAATTTTTTAAGAACTTTAAATCAATTATTATTTTTAATCGAAAACAATTTTTGCAAATTTATTTTGCACAACTTGTTATTTAGTAGTTTATATTCTAATTAATTTGCGAGTTAATTTAATTAAAATTTTCTTAATTCTACTTTTAACAATAGAAAAAGAATTTTTTACAAAGTATTAAACAAAATTAAAGACAATTTTCTATTGCTTATATTAAAAGAGAAAGACAAATATATTAAGTAGAATTTAAATACTAATATTTAATTTCAAGAATAATAATTATAAATTGCAATTAACAAAAATATTTCAAACAAGATTTAATTAAAACTTATTAATTTTTATTAAACAAAAAAAATTAATACAAAAATATAATCTAAGTTTTGAAACAAATTTATTTAAATAGTTTCAATTGTAGAGAATTTTTCTAAAATTATTTGCAAAAATTGTTATAAACTTTTAAATTATTTTATTTTTTAAATTATTCTATTGCTTACAATTATTCAAGCACAACAAATATAAAGAAATATCTTCAATTAATTTTTTGCTTAAAACAAAAAAAATCTAGATTACAAATTGCAATTAATCTAGTTTTTAATTGCGTAAATTACGATTAATAATACAAATAAATAATACAAAACTAATATATTATTAAAAAAAAAGTTATATCAATCTATTATTCTTCTTTGTTTAAGATAATTAAAAAAATTAATTATACAAAACTTTTGTTAATTTAAATCTACTCTTTCGAACTATTAATAATTCTTACTTTCGAAAACGATTAAAAATGCTTTAATTAAAACTAGTGCTTCTAGATTACACAAAATTATCGAAAATAATTTTCTTAAATTTCGATTAAATTTGTAAAAAAATTAAAATAGATTTTAGAGATATTTAATATATCTCTATTGCTTTAAATATATAGTTTAGTTCTTAAAAAGTTGTCTACTTAGAAGTGTTAATATACTAAATTAATATTGTATTTTAATTTTGCAAATATTTTATTAAATTTACTTCTTTTAATATCGAGTATATAGATTGTTAACTAATATTAAAATTTATAAAGATCTTAAAGTTTTTTAAAATTAAAAACAATTTTTTTAATATTGTTACTAATAACGCAAGCAATAATAGTACTTTAAAAAACAAATTCGAAAGAGCTTTAAATTAATAAGAATTTTAATAGAATAAACAACAAAACTTCATTTTTTATTTAATTTATATTATTAATCTAGTAGCTTAAAATTTTATTATAACTTTAGAATCGAAAATAATAACTAACAATATTGTTATACAATTAAAAAATATACAAGTTTAGAATATTGCAAGAAATACAAACTTGTTTGTTATAATTAAAAAAATATCTATTTTTGTAATAATATAAAAAAATAATATATTTGATAAATTTTATCTAGATTTGCGCTCTTACAATTGCTATTAATAACTTAGTTTAATATTTGTTTTGCTTTAAAGTCTTTTAGAAGCAAATCGAAAAAAAATTACAAAAACTAGTACAAAATATTTATATTTGTTAAAATTCTATCTATCTAATATTTTGTTATATATATTAATTACGCAATTTTATTAATTTTTAAATAAAGAAATACTTTTAAGATTAAAAAATACAATAAATTAGATTAAACAAAAGTAAGTAGCATTTAATAGCGTAATTGTCGAATTAAATTTTAATCTAATTAGATTAATTTGTTCAATTCTAATTCTAAGATTAGATAAATTTTCTAGCTTAATAGAGTAAAGCGAGCAAAGAATGCGCGTCAAGTATTTAACTCGATCTATTTAATTATATAATATTATATAATGTTACGTAACGCGTTAATTATATACGATTAACGTAAATTCTACGTTAGCTTAATTAAGTTAACGCATAAATAAAATAAGATAAGATAAGTAAATACTAACGCGACAAAGTTAGCTTAAATTCTTGATATTAATTCGACAAAACTTAATTCTAAAATCGAGTTTATATCTTAATTCTAATTTAATTCTACAAGATTCAAAAGAATAAACTAAGTTAAGAAAAAAGTATTTAATTCAATCTAACAATTATATTAGCAATTAATTTTACTTGTTAATAATATATTGATTTTTTTTTACAAATATACTTTTATAGTTTTATAAACAACTAATACAAATATTTATTTAAAATTTCGAATATTCGATACAATATTTAATTATCTCGAATATCTAGAGAAAATAATTAAAATAAATATTTGTTTTTCGATAGAGATTATAACAAGAACTTGCAATAAAAATTTAACAAAATTTGCAAAATATTATTCGAAAATAGAAAAATTTAATAATATATTATACAATCTTGATAATATCTTAAATTCTATATAGAAATTAAGTCTTTACAAAATATAAAATAAGAAAAATAATAATAATACTATTAACTATAAGATAAAATACAAGATTAAATTTAAAATTTATTTTTAATATTACTATAATTTAACTACTAGTTTAAGAGCAAAATATAGAAAACAAATATTGCTAAAAAAATAATACAATATAATAATATGTATAGTTTTTTGCTAATACTTCTATAGTCTATTGCAACTATTATAAAATTCTTATTTTAATAGTTTTAATACTTTTGTTTAATTTAAGATAAAAACAATCAATATTTTTAAACTAATATTATAGAGAATAAATATTTAATTTAAAAATATTAAAAAGAGAATATTTCGAATTTTCTTAAACTAATATAAATAACTCGAGATATACTTTTATATTTAGTATTATTAATAAATATTAAACAAACTTTTAGTTTTGCTCGAAAAATATATTAATAGAATCGATCTTAAATAAGTTTGCAAATAGACTAATTGCAAGAAATGAAAAATATTATATAAGAACGTTAAGATTCGATTTCTCGATTTTTTTTAAAAATCGAATTGCTTAAAATAGTAACTTTTCGACTAAACTAAACTTATTATAGTAATAAGCTAGCTTCTTTAAGCGATTTAATTTTATTTCATTTCTTAACAATTTAATTTAATTTTAAATTTTAAATTAAATATTAAATTAATAATTAATCTATTTGCAAACAATTAAACAAATTATAATAATTAAATACTATAATTATACTATAGATTTAAATTTAAAAAAGATTGTTATTAAATTATAAAATATATATTGTAGAGAAAAAAATAATAATTAAGCAATAAACAAAGAAAAGATTTTTTTTTAAATAGAATTCGAGATTGTTCTAAATTAAATTTATCAATAGATATATTGTACTATTAAAAATATTATATCTACAACTATAATATATATAAACAAGTTTTATTAGTAATAATACAAAAAGATAATAGAGTAAAGTATTAATTAAATTCTATAGTTACAATAGTAATACAACAAGATAATATACTTACTAGAGAAAAAGATATATATAAACATTTCTATAGCTTTTTAAAATGCATCTAAGATTAAACTCTAAATACAATATTTGTTTTTCTAACAATTGTAATTCTAAATCTTGTTGTATAGTATTTTGCAAATTAGATATTAAAATAAGTATTTAGAAATAAAAAAGTTAATAGATTTCTAATATTTTCTAATTTCTCGAAATACAACGATTTTAGATTTCTATTTTTGCTCTTTCTATTGCAAAATATTAGTATATTAGTTGAAAATATATTATTTATTTGTATTATTTTGTCTATATTAGTATTATAGATTTTTTTTTTAATATTTTTGTTTTCGATATTCTTGTTTCTATTACAATTTACTCTATTTTGTTTAAACTAATTATAAAAAATTATTTTATTGCAAAAAAGTTTCGAAACAAACGTTCGAATTAACAAATTTAAATTTGTTAACTATAAACAAAATAAATTGTATTATCTATATATATTATTTGTTTATTTTGTGCAAGTTATCGAAAATAGTAATATTAATTAAAATAGATTAATGTGTACGTAAGAAGTTATAAAAAAAAGCGCAATAATTTTCAAAACTTTTATCGATAGAAATGCGTCGAAAATTGCGTTAAAAATTGCGTAAAAACAGAAACTTAAATTAACAATTAACAATAAGATTATATAAACTAAATAATAAAGAAGTTAATATAGATAAACTTGCATTATTTATCGATAAAATTAGATAAATTATAATATAAAGAGATAATAATTGTATTAAATAAAAAATTCAAAGTAAATAAAAGTAGAAGTAAAAGATAATTCTAATTCAAATATATATAATTATTATTTTAATTTGTAAAATTATCTCTTAATACTTTATCTATAATTTTATTAATTTTTAAAATTTTTCTATACTTTAAATTTTATAGTACTCTATTAAATATCGAGATATATTTATAATCTAGTATACAATTGCATTATTTATATATATTACTAGTAAACTAAACTAAGAAATTATATAAACAATAGAATTACTATTAATTAATTTAAAAAATATCGCAAGTTGCAATTGCGCACAAGAATAAAATAATAATAAGAAGAAATTATATCGAAAACAAAGCAACAATTATAAGATTATCTCGATTTGCGTTAAGAAACTATATAAAACGTTTATTTAAATAAAAATCTCTTAGTTAAATTGTAAAGTTATAGAGAACAATATTAAAAATAAAATTAATAAATATCAAATTAATTAAGATATTTATAGTAATATATTTAAATGATACAATAAAATACACAATATTAATAGCTTAATAGTATAGTATTATAAAAATTAATTTAGACAAAAAGTAGAGAAAAAATTTGTAATTAAAAAAACAAAATAATTTAGAACTATTTAAAAAGCGCAAGCAATATATAAGAATACAAATATAATAATAGCGTTTTTCTCTTAAAATATATATATTATCTAAATATATTGTTTGTTTTCTATATTTAAGCTAATTAATATTGCAATTAAATATCGACAATAAGTTTAATATTAATAGAAGTTTCTTAACATTTATAAAATTATTTGTAAAAATTATTTAACAATAAGTTATTTACTATAGTAATTTAAATAACTTGAAGAGAGCTAATAATATTAATTCTTTCAATTTGTATAATAGCTTTGTTGAGAAATTCGCGTTATCGAAAAACGCAAAAAAGAGAGAAATTTCTAATTCTATCGATATTAAGATAGAGAATTCTAACAATATTGTTAAAAAAAATAATAATAGTTAAGAAATTCGATATATAGCTTAAGAAAATACTAAAATATTAAATTATAACTACTATAAAGTTACTAATATTAATAATAATAGCAAAAAAAAGAATACAAACAATAAAAATCAAAATTGCAATAATAAAAATAATAACAAAATCGAAAGCAACTTAAATTAAATTGTTCAAAATAATAGTATAGCAAACAAAATTATTAAGATCTTAAACTAATAGCTTTATATACTTAGTTTAGAAAGCTTACTATTACAAATTAATATTATAATATATTATTATATTGTATTACTATATTGCATTGCTATATTGCATTATTAAATCTAAAATATACAATTAAGATTTTAAACAAATTAATTATAATCTATAATAAAACTAATATCTTAACAATTTAAATCGATTTTTCGAATAATATATTTAATTTTTTAAAAATTATATTATTGTTTTAGAGTTATTAGTTTTCTATATATTTTTAAATAAAGTATACTCAAATATTAAAGTCTTAATAACTTAGTAATAGAGTATTTTAACTTTTAATAACAATAATAGAGTATTTATAATAATATTATCAAAAGCATTACTATACTTTTGTTAATTTCTTGTAAATATTATGTTATTATTATTGCAAAACAAAAAATTAAGAGTTTAAATTTTTCTTAAAATACAATTTTTTTTTTTTTTTACAATTTTTAACAAAATTATATAGAACAAGATTGTCGAATTCTTTAACTAAAAAAACTAAATTAATAATTTAATTTTAGTTATCTAGATAGTTCGAATATATTACTATAATATATTACTAAATAATCTTATATTAGAAAATTATAGAATAGAATATAATTTTCTACTATTTATTTTAGAATTTCTTTATACTAATACTAAGTTTTAACAATTCGATTCGATTTTTTAATTTAATTTTCGATTTTAAGTTTAAAATCGAATTAAATTGTTAATTTTAATTTTAAAAATCGAACTATCAAGACTTTCGATTTAATTCGAATTAAACTTAATTTCTTAAATTAAATTCGATTTCTCGAATTGACGCAATTAGTTTACTACTACTTCTATATAATTGTTTTAGTTGTTTTATATTCTCGCTAAGTCTAGTCAAAGCTTTAAACAAATTATTCTATTAAAAATAAATATATTTTTTATAATATTTATGCAATAATTTCTTAAAATAATATCTAAGTTTTAAGACTTTCGTAATATATTTTGTCAAATATTTTTCAAGTATACTCTTTATCTTTTTTAGCAAAAATTCTTGTTTTAATAAATTTTTTGTTAATAACGTTTAACTATTTTAAAATGTCTAAATCTTTGTTGTTTATTATACTAATATATATTTGTTTAGATTTCTTCGAAATCTTTTTACTACTTCGAGATTGTTTTGCAATTTTGCTTTCTTAATATTCTATAAACTCTAGCAATATAAATTTATTTAATAAAGATTTAAAGAATATAGACAAATAATTGTTGTTATCTTTAAATAAGATTTATACTTTTATACATTAATTATTATTTATATCTTCTTTGTAGTCTAAATCTTCTATTGTTATTGTATTGTTATTAGATAGAGAATTTGTTTCTATTACAAGTTTCTATTTTTCTATATTCTTTTTTGCATTAAAGAATATATTAGAGTTATTATCTTCGAAATTGTTTTAATTCTTGAAGCTCTTTTTATTGCTAACAAAAACAACAAAGAAGAAGAAAAAGAAGACTTTGTAATTCAATTTATTTTTTAGTTGTTAACTAAATCTATCTCTTCTTTTTTGTGTTTTATATTCTCTTTTATTTTTCTTTTTCGCGAAAAACTCTTCTAGTTCTTTGTCTTTTAATATATTGCAAATGTAAATATTTATCTATTAATAACTTGAATTTAATTGTTGTCTTATACTATATAATTAGATTTGTATAAGATTCTAATATTTGTTTTTCTTTTACTTATTAAGTACTTTATCTATTTACTAATATTGACATATTTATAATCTATTGCTATCTCGAATCTTTTTCTAATTTTATTTCAAAAATATTATATAATCTTGATATTATACTTCGCAAATCTAGTTACGTATATATTGACAAAAATAATATTGTTCTTCTCTATAAATTATTAATTGTAATTGAGTTTTTAATCTAGTTATTAATCTTTCTTTTCTTTGTAAAAGACAAAAAAGTAGAGTTTTTTAACAATAAAAAAGTACTAGAAGTATTAAAAGCACAACGTCAATTAACAATATTTTAAATATAAAAGTCGAAATCAATATTACTATCTATATCTAACTTGATATTCTTTTTCTTTAATTCTTATATAATTGTTTTTTAATATTTTTTACTAATTTGTTTTCTTCTTTTCTTTGACAATTGTTAAAACAACTTTAATTTAAATCAAATTATCTTTTTTTATTTACAAAACAATTGTTGTGTATTTTTCGAAAATTGCAAAATCTATAAAGATAGCAATAACTATAAGAGTTATAAAGACAACAATAATTGCAAAGACTTTAATTGTCGAAAAAAATACTTAAATTAAGAACGTAAAAATAACTATTAAGTATATCTCTAGATATAACGACAACAACAACAACAACAACAATAGAGAAGATAGTTATGATTTTTACAAACTATATCTAGACAAGTAATTAAAGCAATTAAATAAAATAATAGATTAATTGAATAAATATTTAATAATTAAATATTAATTTAATTGGAACTGCTAAGTTGTTAGATCTGCTTGCCCTTTTGGAATTACGTTAACTAAATTGGGCAATGTTTAATTAAATAATCGTATTGAATAGAGTTGCGCAACCTGTCTAGTCTTCAGTGCATAAATATTCCGAGCGACTTTCTAGCTCCAACAATTAAGAAGCTTTCGCAACCATAAAGAAAATCTCTTAGCCACCAGAAGGCTATGATCATGACTCTCTTAGTAATGGGCAGTATGATTTATTGAACAACCTTTGTGGCATGTCGCCAGTTTCAAAGCGATAACAATCCTGTCGCAGAGATTCGAATAAAGTGTTTGGAGTGGCCTCGTTCCTGTTTCTAATCTTTTCGCAAGTCTTCTTGAACAAGTTAGCGCCAAACAAAGAGTCTTGAGAAAGCGTCTAATCTCTTTCCAATAAGTTCTTGCAGAGTGTCTTTATATCCTCTCCCTTATTATCATCATCAATATCATCGTGTTCGCGCATAAAGCTGCCCCTTCGCTCTAGAATAATTTCATATTCTATGATATTATATTGAGAGCTTTTTGAATTCTCGCGACGATTGATCGCTAGGTGTCTGGTCGGTTGATTGCGAGTTCTTGCGACGAAGAGAAGATTCGGATTTCTTCCTCGCGAGAAGATGATATATATAGCGAAACCCCTGCATTTTTCGGAGTTGCTCTGACCAAATTCTTCGTCCGGGCTCTCCTGGTGACTTCCTCCCTCTTGGAATCCTCTGATACAACATGTTCGACACGGTCAGGGCTGAAAAGATTCATAATATCGTTAAGGAAAGACAAGATTTCAGAACTCTGTTGATGGAGACACTATGACTTATCCGAAGATACACCTCTCCAAAATTGATTATAAGCGCCCTGAATTTTGACTACGATGAATGAGACGCATGTGATCCATCAATGCAGTGATGACGTTTCTCTAGTTACGTTATGCAACAATGTCTGTGACGCAAGCACTTCATCACAACGGAGTGGCGATCGATCCTATTAAGTTTATAAAGGTAGTTTGGGCCCACGATCCTATAGAGAAGATCCTAAAGTTTCAAGGTTTACCCCTCGGGAACGAAGTAACAAATTCAAGAACATTCGCTATCGCCTGCAAACTCCTGTTCCCGCATTTTTCTCCAATGAAGTCCGACGAAGACTCACTGAGGCATTACCCAAGAGATATCGAAGAGCAGGCCGAAGGAACCGGACCAGGTTGTCGAGAGCGAGACCCTTAAGTGGACCGAAGGCCATATAGCAAACACCTCGAGGATCTTAGGCACCTGAACTTAAGTATTCAACTATTTGAGTTGGAAAGCCCAAGCCTCACATCTTTTTCCACCGAACATCATAACCTTACAACGATGTGGAAAGTCTCGCCCGCTTATCAATCGATCAAGCAACTTCTAGTCGACAATGTCCTAACACAAGACAAGCTGCAAATCTTATCCTGCATGTGCCTGGGAAGAGGCCTCATAATCAATTGGAAGGGAAATGCCTATGACATTTAAGAGCACTAGAATATTGCTTCTATATATATATATTAAAACAACAATAAGATACAAATTTAATAATTGTTTCTAGAAAGATATTTTTGTAGAATACAAAAATCTACATTAGCAATTCGAGAAAGCGACCCCTATGACACAATGGCTCCATTGAGTCGACATTGGCCCAAGAGAGTCTCGTAACACCTTGCGCTAGCCTATTAGGATAATATAAACTATTTTTTAAGATTTAGATTGTTTTGTAATTTATTTGAAATTTTTAGCCTAATAGGATTAGTATTACGTATAGAATTAATATTTGAAAACAATTTTTTTTAGAATTTTTTCCGTTTTTAAATATTAATTCTATACGTAATACTAATCTAATTAGACTAAAAATTTCAAATAAATTACAAAACAATCTAGATTTCAATAAATAGTTTAAATTATTCTAATAAACTAGCGCAAGATGTTACAAGACTTTCTTGAATCAATATTGACTTAGTAAAGTTATTGTGTTATAGAAATTGCTTTCTTAAATTGCTAACATAAATTAATAAAAAATCTACAATTTTAGAATTAAGCAAGTTTATCTATTATGCAATATATACTTTAACAAAAAGACTAGTTATTATATATTTAATTTAACTAGATTAACTATTAATTTAATTTTCGATTTTAACTCTTAAAATTAACTTAAATTAACAATTTAACTTTAGAAATTAAATCGAATATTTAATTTTATTTTAACTATTTTGAAATTAGATTAATCGTTAGATCAAATTATAATATTATCTCTTTAGTTCGACTTAACGCCAAGATTGAGTCGCGACGATTTTTTGGAATTAAATCGCTCAAAGTAGTTTAGCGCGCTTCGTGCTAAACTACTTATAGTAATCGACTAAACTACTTTAAGCGATTCGATTCTTCGAATTTTTTTTAATCTAGATCTTAATATTTGTACGTAACATTTCCAAGTTAACGTAATTAGTTTATTTGAAATTAAATTAAATTAAATCGAGTTAATTTTTAATCTAAAAGTTAAAATAAAATAAATTGTTAAGAATATTAAAAATACTAAAAATAATATAAATTTAATTTAAATTTAATTTTTTTTAATTATTTTCTAGATAATACACAATAGTAATATATAATATAAAAATAATCTAATATATTTATTAATTAATTTAAATAAATTATTTATCTTTATTAAATTATCAATTAATTGTTACTAAAAATAGATTAATTATATTAATTTGAAAAATTGTGTTTAATTTAAGAAATTAAATTAAATCTTAACAATTTAATTCGAATTAAATTAAAAGTCTTAATAATTTAATTTCTAAAATTAGAATTAACAATTCGATTTAATTCTAAAAATTAAATCGAAAATTAAATCGAAAAATCGAATCGAATTATTAAGACTATTATTTTTAGTAACAATTAATTAATAATTTAATAGAAATAATTAATCTATCTAAATTAATTAATAAATATATTAGAAATCTCTTTTTATAAATATATTACTACTAAGTATTATCTAGTAATTAATAAAAAATCTAGATTTAAACTTAATTTATACTATTTTTAGTATTCTTAATATTCTTAACAATTCAATTCGATTTCTAATATTAAAATCGAAAATTAACCCGATTTAATTTCTAAAATTAAATTATCGATTTAAATTAATTTTAGAAGTTAAAATCGAAAATCGAATTAACAATTAATCTAGTATTAGAATTTACTAAAAATAATAGTCTTAACAATTTAGATTAATTTTTTGATTTAATTTTCGATTTAACTTTTAAAATTAAATTAAATTGTTAAAACTTTCGATTTAAGTTAAATTAAATTATTAAGATTCGATTTAATTTTTCGAATTAAACTTAATTTCTTAAATTAACGCAATTAATTTAAATTTAACAACTTCAAAATATATTAAAGATAATTTTAATAAAAAGAAAACAAGATAGATCTAAATATTAAAGAATAATAATAAATTAAATATTAGTTAATACTTTTAGAATAAATATTTTATATCTATAAATACTTTAGATATTGCAAATACTTTTAATAATATTAAAGAGAAGAAACAATACAAATACAATACAAATAATTAGTTTATATTAGATTAGAAAAAATTAATATTAGATTAAAACAAATTAGATTAAGATAAATCTAATTAAGAAGATTCTATTAAAAATAAACTTATTTCGCGAAATTCTATATCTTTATCAACTTTATTATTAGCATTTTATAATTTTATATTATTAAATAATACTTCTACAAAGTTTTTATTATTATTAAAGTTATTAAAACGTATTTATAATAGAACTTTGTTATTATTGTTCTTAAATTAAACAACTAGAAACTTTAGAATAACAAATTGTTCTAACAATAAAAAATTAAATTGTTATAACAAATCTAAAGATTATATATATATATATAATATGTTCTTTGTACACTTTCTATTAATAATAACTTAAATCTTTCTAGTATTAGAATGTTACGCTAGTACTTTTATAAGAGATATTAGAAAGAATTATGCTATTAAAGAAATTTGTAGACATCTTTAGATTAGACAAATAATTATTTGATAATAAGAAAGTTCAACTTAGTAATTGTAACAATAAGTTAAAACTTAAGATAAATTAAACATAATTTATAAAAAAGTCTCGTTCGAAAGCTATATATCTTTCTATTATTTAAAAATTCAAGATATTTAAGATATTTAAAATATTAATTATCTTAATTATCTTAATTATCTTAATTTTGAATTCAAGATATTCAAAAATTAAATTATCTTAATTATTTTAATTTTGTCGACAAATTTTCTCTTTTTAATTATTTTATAAAGAGCAATACGTAATAGATAGTATTTATTAACATGTAACTTATAATATTATCTCTTCTCTTTAAGAATTTTTTTTTCGAAACTTTTTTTTTTTTACTATATTAATTAAGTTAATTATTAAACAATATAATAATTTTGTTGTTAATTGTCGCTATAAGTATGTTTTTCTTATAATACGTTCTTGTCGAGTCTATGTCTTATTTAATATATTTTATCAAATAAATAAAAAATATATTAAGTATAAAAAGTGTTATCGAAAGAATCGAAAATATAATTTGACTTCTAATTATCAAAAAATAAATAAAACTATTTAGAAAATTAAAAAGCTAAATAATAAAATAACAAAATTGTGTCTAAGAATTGCGCAAAAGATAAAATAAAAAAAATATTAACTTTGTTATTTAAAAAATATAAATAATGCGAAGTCGAAAAATATTCTAAAGATTAAAAAGAATAAAAGAGAGATCAAATATATTAAAGAAATATTCGAAGTTCTATTTAATATTATTATTGATTCTTTATTATTTGCTTCTTTATTTTCTAATACTTTGTCGACTTTTATAAGTAATTTTATTGTTAATAAAATTATTGTAACTTATTAGAGCATTTCTTTAGATTTTTAAGTAACTCTTATATATTTTCGAAGATAAAATATTCTTTTTATTTAATAAAATATTTTTGATTTTTCTATTGTAGAATTTTCTTAATCTTATATTGTTTCTCTTTTTATAAATAGAAACAAAATATGTTCTATAAAAATATAATTAAATTTATTAATTTTAATAATAAAATATAAAATATTAAAAATATTTTAACATTTTTAAGCAAATCAAGTTTATAATTGATTAATCTCTTTGCTTTTTTAACAAAAAACGATTTGATTTTAATATAATTTAATTTTTTGCTTAACTTTCTTGTTTTAAGATTTTTTGTAAAAAGATATATTTTATCTTTTTTCTTTAGCTAAGATGTTGTTTTTTATTTTTTATTCTAATATTTAATTGATTTTTTCTACATTTTTAAGATATTGTTGTATATTTTTTTTAATATTGTTATTTTTTTAATAACTAATTAAGCTAACAAATACTTTTGTTCTTTTTCGAAAAAATTAAATTCTTTGCTATAATTAATAAAAAATAAAGTTATTTTAATAGTATTCGTAATCTTTGCATTTAATGTTAGTTAAATTATAAATAAAAGTAATACTTAATTGCTATAAATATTGTTAATATAATATCTTAAATATTGTTTTAGATTTTAATTTGTTTGCTCTATTTAATTATTTATAATTAAATAATAGATAATAAATATTTTAAGTCTTATTTCTAATATTAATAGAAGTATTTTTTAATAGTTAGATATAAAGAGCTTGTCTCTATTAATAATTAATTCTTTGAATATATTATAATATTATATAAGTCGATTTAATACAATATATTTTAGTTATTTTGCTATAAACTTCTTTCTATATATAATAATATATAAGTACTTAATAAGTTTGTTAACTATTATTAGTATTAAATTATATTTATTTTTAATTATTAAATTTGTTAACTTAAATAACTTAATAATAAAATTTATTATAATTTTATTCTATAACAATTTAGATAATTTCTAATATTAAATTTTGTTATAGTTTGTATATATACTATATTTGTTTTGTTAACAATTAAAATATTGTTTAATATATATTTCGACAACTTATTTTATTTAAAGAAACTAATAATACTAATATAAAAGCTAAAAAGTTTTAATTATTTTTAAATACTTTTGCAATAATTTATTATAATATTCTTTTATATATTTGTCGATTTTGTTAATAAATATTTGAAGTTTTTTTTTTTATTAAAATTTTTTTCCTATTATTTTTAAGTATTTGTAAAATAATATTTAGCTTATATTTATTTATTAATAATAATTTGTTTTTGTTAATTTTAAGTGTATTATAATTAAACAATTTTTTTGTTTTTATATAATTATTTCTTTTATTAAGTATATCTATTTTATTATTATTTTTATCTAATATATATTGTATTTTGAACTTATATTGTTCGAGTTATTTTAATTATTATATTTGTTTTTTGTTAAGCTATTTAATAGTAGTAAAATGTAAAAGATTTTTATTATTTATAAAAATTGTAAATTTTAATAATTTTTCGATATATACTTTTTATAATTTTAGAAAAACTATAATAGCAAGTAGTTTTTTATTATAAATATTATAATTTTGTTCAATTAATAAAAGTTTTCTTAAGAGATATATTATTAAATACTATATATTTTTATACTTTTAATTAAGATATATATTAATAATTAAATTAAATATATTAATCTTAATTCTATTTAACAATTGTAAATTGTATATTTTTAATACTAATTTTTTTAAATATTTTAACTTAAAATTCTAAAATAATTTTTTTTATTAATTTTTATATTTATAGCGTCTTCTTTTTTGTAAAATTTATTAATAGTATTATATTAACAAAGTAATTTTTAATAAATTTCTTATTATAGTTTATAAAATTTAGAAAGAATTAAATTTTTTTTAATATTAATAAATAGTTTTTATTTTTTAATTGCTTGTAGCTTTTCGAAATTTATACGTATTTTATATTGTTTAACAACAAATTTAAGAAAGTTAATTTTTTTTTAATAAAATTTGTATTTTTTTAATTTAAAATATAGATTTTTCTTATTTAAATATTTAAATATTTTGAAAATATAATTTATATAATCTTTTAAAATATTTAAGTAAATTATAATATTATTTAAGTATATTATAACAAATTAATTCAAATATTGTTGTAATATATTATTAATTATTTTCTAATATATTGTTAAGACGTTTGTAAGTTCAAATAGCATTATTGTGTATTTATATAATTTATATTGTATACAAAAAGCTATTTTCTATTTTTTTTCTATTTTTATTTTAATCTAATTGTATGTTTCTTATAAATTTAATTTATTAAAGTATTTTACTTCGAATAATTAATTTTAAAGCTCGCTAATATTAAATAATAAATATTGATTTTTTATTATAATATTATTTAGCTTTCGATAATCGATATATAGATAAAAAGTTTTGTTCTTCTTAAATACAAAGAGAATCGAATATTTTGTCTATAATTAAAATTTTTTAATAAATTTTTTCTTTTTGTTTTTTATTAAATATTCGCGAAGTATTTCTAACTTTTTTTCGAATAAAATATATATAAGTTTAAATATAGATTGCTTGTTTAATTTAAGTTTAATTTTATAATTTTATAATTAATATTTAAATAAAATCTTAACTATTTTCTTTTTCTAAAAATAGATACTTTTAATTATTGTATATTTGTAATATATATTTTAGTAATTTTTTTACTATATTAGATAGTTTAGAGCTTTTAGAAAATTTATAATTTTCTTTATTTATTTTAACTTTATAATTTGACTAATTTTTGTCAATATTTGTCAAGTCGAACTTTATTAGATTGTTTTTTTGCAAGAATATAAGTTTGCTATTTGCGATTAAATTTTAATTTAATCTTTTATCTATTATTAAATACTATTAATGCGTAAATTAAAGCGCTAATAATCGTCGCGATAACCAGTAGCCGCACACCATCCCTATTACGCACAATGTATTGGAGCTAACTTCTGATCTGAATAGTCGAGCACACCTCAATTGAATTAATTTCCCTGCTTCTAGATCTCCATTGTCGTTAGAGATGGATCCGAGAGATTACTTATAGACATCTAATTTCTTCTCCAATATCCTCATGTTATTAGAGGGGGTGGTATGCGAGCAAAGTAGGTTGGGGTGTGGCTACTGGACATCTTTGCGAACTGTAAGGAGGATTCCGTCCCTACCCTGTACTAGCCCAGGAAATGCACACCCGTAACAAAACAATCCATGCACAATCCTGCAGGGGAAGCGCAAAGTCTAGCAGAGACTGATCAGCAAATCTTAATCCCACCTTGGGGTTGACGTGCTGGGATGGCATCCTCTGCCTCGAGTCACGGAATCTGCCAGACGGCCATCGCCAATCCCGTCCGACTCAATCTTTTTCGCCTTTCCAAAAGTAGCGATGTCAGACTTAGGATTGGTGCCCGCTCTAATGTCTACTTACCTCAAGTCCAGGAATACGCAACGACCACGGGCATAGGTCGAAAAGTATATCGAGGACTTGCAACAGTCGAAAGAGAAAGAAGGCATAATGATTGTTCTCATCACGAGCTCTACAGGCTCCCTAGGACTATATGCCCTGCGGAAACATCTCAAAGAATCCAGGACCCCGAAGTTCTACTGCCTTAGCCGTTCCACCAACGGTCGAGACATCCAAAACCGGCTATACGCCCAGCAAGGATGGGAAGATCATGCACGAGCGCATGTTCTCTATCGATTACAAATGCAATGTAGGATATGTCGTCTACGCGCCTCGTGTAGAGATCTAAAACTCGGTGAACTCGCGTCCCATTCAATGGTTCAGTCTCAATGAGCTCTTACAAAAATACCTCTGTGACGCAGTCCGAACCGTAGCTCTGCCTCAACGAATCGTGGCACTCAAGCTACACAATAAGGAAAGCCTACGACGGCTAGAAACCATCGAACTCTAACATTTATTAGATATTGGTAACGAAGGATCGGCACCGGCCCGTTGAAGCATCCCAACCTAGGCTACCACTCGGAAAATCCTATTCCCGGTCCAGACTCCTTCAAGGGCCTTACAATGCTGATCCCAGTCAAACCTAGGTTGAAGAGTACTTTGCAAGTAAGCCAATAGAGCGCCGCTGATTAGCTCCTCCTGGCGGGTGGTATCGCCTCTACGTAGCTCTTTCTCTCTCAACTCCTTGCGGGATCAAGGCTGACCTGCTCGCGATCTGTTCCGCCAGCACCGTGATGGGATTACCGCTTAGCAGCTCGAAGATACTGATATCAGCCTTGAGATCCCTGAAGCACCAACTTCGCATCTCGGCCGCGACCAAGGAGTCAACGCCGTACGACGACACGGGCCGATTAATGTCGATCTCGTCCATGGCGATCATTATCGACTTAGCCAATTTGCTTGCCACGACGTTCTGTATGAGATTGGTGGCTTGTGCAAGGGTCGTCACGGCGGTCAACGAACCTTTAAGCTCGCCCATCTCGTCATCCTCCTCGGCTTGCAGTGTGCTGTGCAAGTCGAGCTGGCGAAGGTACGACATGCGGGGGGACTTGTTAAGCCAGTAGTAATCAGTGTGAGCACCGGCGGCGCGGTTGGCTTTGTTGAGTCCGCCACTGCCAATGCCTGTGACGATCTGGGTTGGCACTCGGTTATCACCGTGTGAGTAACCTGTTATAGCGCTCTTCATGAGTGCGTAGAATTCCTCTTCTCCGATTATAAGGTTTCGCATCGTTTCGGCGATTTTCAGGTTTTCTTTGTTTTCTTCGAACCAACCTAGACCTTCAATTGCGCCAAGATCAACCACCTGGCCCGGAAGCCCAAGACTGCGGCGGTAATTTGCCAGTTGGTCTTGGTAGGTATTGCCTGCACAGTAATTGGACTGGCCACCATTGCCCAGAATCCCGGCAAGAGAAGAGAGCATAATGAAGAAGTCTAGGTCTTGGGGCATGAGTTCATGCAGGTTCCAGCTGCCTTGAACCTTGGGAGCAGTAACCTGACTCCAGTTCTCATAAGACATATTTTCAAAGAGACCATCTCGTAGCACCATGGCGCCCTGGATGACCCCTTTCATGGGTGGCATTTCAATTCCGATCTGAGAAATAGCCCTTTTCAGTGCCATTGGGTCCGTAACGTCGCAGACATAGATTTTCGCTTCCACACTTCGCTCCTTCAGCCGATCCAAAACCTTGCGAGCAGCAGGCTGAACATGATCCGTTCTTGAGAAAAAGGCGAGATGCTTGGCTCCGTGATCTGCGAGATAGATAGCAAGGCCTCGGCCGAGACCACCGAGGCCTCCAACAAGGACATAGGTTGCATCTAAGTTGAGCTTGATGGGATGTGCATCGTGAGGCAAGGCCGGTATCACAGACTGCTCTCTCGCCTTCAGGACGAGTTTGCCAGTGTGAAGGCCATTTTGCATGGTTCGAAAGGCAGTCTGGATGTCGGAATAATCGAAGACGGTTACGGGGTGTACGACCGTAAGCGCACCCACGCGGAAGAGATTGAAGACCTTATTTAACAATGCTGCAGCTTTGGTAGGCGCGGTGCGGCAGATCTCCTAACGACAAATAAGCCTCGTCAAGCTATCCGACTTTGGGGGACAATACCTGCACGTTGACCAAAGCAAAGGAAGCGTTGGCCGAAAAGTGCTTCATCTCTAGCTCATTATTGGCGAGGACGTCCCTCTTTCCAAGCTCGACGAATCTGCCGAATGGTGAAATACAGGCCCAGGTTTGCCTCAGTGCTTCGCCTGTAAGGGTGTTGATGATTACATCCACTCCATTACCGTTGGTCATGCGGTTGATCCCCTTTGTGAAGCTAAGATCGCGTGAGTTGAAGATGTGGTCGTCTTTGATACCGTATTCCTTCATCAAGTCGCATTTATCTGTTGTGCTGACCGTGACAAATATCTCCGCACCAATATGCTGAGCAATCTGAATCATCGCTTGACCGAGTCCTGAGATATATTAGTCTAGTAACCCGAAATCCTTGGATTGAAGAGCATACCTCCGGCAGCAGAGTGAATGAGGACTCGTTCATTCTGTGATAAGCGAGCCGTCTCGATCAAGCTCTGATATGCAGCCATGAAGACGAGTGGGATCGACGCGCCATCCTCCGGACACATACCCTTCGGAAGCACGTGTACAAGATCGCTCTTGACTCGAACAAGAGTGGCAATGGCTCCCGGTGCAGCAAATGCCACCATGTCTCCAGCCTTTACAGCAGTCACCGAGGAGCCCGTCTGCTTGACATGACCGGCGCCGTCGAAGCCAAGAGTGAGGCCGGGCGTCTGCCCCAAAGCTACGATCAGGTCACTAACGTATGGTCAGTATATTAGTATATACTTCTGGGTAAGGTTTGGTATACTCTTGATTTAAAGCTGCAGTTTTCACATCTATAAGAACCTCGTCAGCGGCCAAGGGCGCAAGCAACGTGGTATTGTCGACAAAGTGCAAAGTATCCAATAACCCAGGTTTCCCGATGGCGAGCGTCAAAGGCTGGGTGATTGATGAAAGTGGTTGAGGTTCGGGCTTGGGCGTGACGCCGATGTTCTGAAGCGTTCTGTTCAAAAATTCTTCATCGAAAAGTCGAGGAACTGTGAGCACGTCGTTTGCTTCGACAATTTCGTCTTCGTATTCCGCATGCTCGTCTGCTGCCCACGCAGATGTAACAACTCGCCCAATAACATTGGCTGCGTCTGCGGCTTCGGACCTATCCCGTTTTTGAAGATGAAGCTCTTGCAGGAAAAGTCTATCGTTTTCCGACTTGGCCGCGCGCAAAAGACCAGAAATAGCGCACGACTCAGGGCTTCGCATACCGTCCTTGCTGGCATGGCATGTGACCCAGAGGAGCTTTGTCGAGTGCAAGATTAAACTTCGGATAGCTTCGAAGGAATCTCTGGAACAGCGCGCAAAGACGTGCTCGTCGCTTTCGAGGAGTGATATAACGCTGAGCCCGGGCTTCAAAAACTCACCTGCGGATGCTCGGGAAGATGCGGTCTTGAGATCGACGAACTCGAGGCTGATATCTGGAAAGACCTTCTTCAATGCCACGGCAACATCCATACCAACATCAGACGTCAACCTTGGCTCGATAATTACAATTTGTCGAAGACCAGTGGTCTTGTTATTGGATGGCTTTGAAGAGACCATCATGGAAAGCTTGTCGTCACCTAGAGTATCCTTAGCCGCAACGACCAGATCGAGGCCCGAGTAACCCGAGAACTGGAGCCGGCGATGCCATTCTGTTTGCGTCATCAGAGGTCCGCCTTCACGACCGTCTTCGGACAGCCACCAACCAGGAAGCGTACCAAAGAGCAAGCCGGTGCAAGCTTGGCTGTAAGTCAGTTCGCCGACAACAAGCTTCCCGCCGGGTTTGAGAAGCTTGAAACAATTGGCTAAAGTGATATCAATCCGCTTAGTGGCATGCAAGACGTTACTTGCGGCAATAACGTCAAAGGACTGGGTTTCAAAGCCTTGCTCAAGAACGTCTTCTTCGATGTTCAGTTTCTTGTAATCGATCCGCCCTTGCCATGGTTTCAATAGCTCCTGAGCCTTTTCAAACCATCCACTGGAAATATCCGTAAAGCAATAAGAGCCAAAGCGGGATGTCCTACCACCAGTCCCACCAAGGACTTGGAGAATTGGAAGAGTGACTGACCCTGTACCTGCACCAATCTCCAGGACCTTCATGTCTGGACGCTTGTAGCCTTGAAGATCAAACCATTCTCTGAACATGGACAAGCCGGACCGAAATGCATGAGCCTCGGCGTATATGGTCGTAAGCATGTCGTTTTGCAGCATGATCTCTAGAGGCTGGATAGTACCTTTAAGGATCGCAGGCAGGTTTTGGCCGATCGCGCAGACTAACATCCCGTCTTCAGGGTATCTCTCAGTGTACCTCGTGATAACCTTCTCTTCTTCTGCGATACTCATGTTGAGCCAATCCGCCCCATTTTGATAGTCGAGCTTATCACTTTCCATTTGCTTATATCTATCACGCATCCACTGGATGAGATGCTTAAAGTGTGGAGCCGGCAAATTGTGCTCAACCTCAGGTGTCAAGGAACTCAGAGCACGCGCCACGAATATGGCTGTAGCTTTGGTGGCGGCTAGCCCCCACTCGTCAAGCTCCTCCGGCGACTCAACAGCTTGACCACACAAGAGCTGTGGTTGGTTCATTTGTACGTCAAGCAAGTCGATGTCAGCTTTCCAGTGGGTCTCTGCGCACATTTTCCGGATAGCGACGGCTTGATCTTCATCCATGATCTGGTCGTTATTGTCACCCAGTCCGGTGAGCCCTAGGTTGTGGATTTCAAGCATGGTTTGTTCCCACGAGAGGTCACTAATCATGATTGTAGCACTACTATCCCGGTAGCCTGTTCTCCGAGCCTTTGAGAAGCCCACCAGTTGGGTATTGGCACCCTTGGGCATCTCTGCAGACACACGGAGACGTTCGAATCCCGTGGGAACCATGGACTCAGAGACCTTTCCCGTCGACATTCGCATAGCCTGAAAAGCCGACTGGATAGCTGCGTCCAAGGTAGACGGGTGTAGAAGATGCTCGTACTCAAACTGTGCCGGCATGACTGCCGCCGTGTCCGTGATTTCCATGGTAAAACTGGCTTGCCCATGAGCAATCTTAGCACTGGTCAGACCTTGAAAAGTCGGGCCGTAGACAAAACCCATTTCGGCAGTGTTAGTATAGTGCGTTACTTTGGACACGTCCACTCCACTGCTGCCCTTGATTTCTTCATATTCCTTCTTGGTCCTAGCCGCTTCCGCAGAGTATTCGTTAGAAGTCAAGAACACTTCGCTACTCTCGGAGCGGTAGTTGATGGCTACAAATCCGCGAGCGTGTTCCACATACTTTGGATCTTTGGTCTCGGGTACCTCAAGAGAGCTAAAGGTGAATTCATACCACGGGCTCATATCCGCTCGCAGATACCCAGGCTTCCGTGGGTTGAGACGTGTAAAGACATCCACACCAGAGTCGGAAGGCGGAATAATAAGCGCACGCGCAATAGAAATATCACGGAATTCAAAGCTGTCCACGATACGAGCCTTGTCGGCGATTTGTCGAGCGCCCTCGAGTGCAGCACAGACCATTCCAGCTGCGGGGAAAACGTCGTTCCCCCGAACTTTGTGGTCACTGATCCACGGTAACTCTGATAGGTAGAGAATATTTTTCCATTGAGGTTCAAGCGTACTGAATTCGTGCACAGGATATCCCAGCAAATCTGTTCGCGGAGCATGACGAAACCGATGACTCTTCGAAGGGGCAGCTTCGTGCCAGTAGCGAGTTTCATGATTCCATGGGTACTTGGGCATGTCAATCAGGGGCACGAACAAAGGAGGAGTGGATATCAAGCTGTTTGTCAGATCGACCCTGACGTTGGCACCTCGGCTCCATAGAGCGCCAGCGAGCTGTAGAGCCGTCAGATTTGCAGGCTCTCCTCGGCGGAGAGCTGTCAAATAAGTAACACCCTCGTTCTTCTGAATCTGCATCAACGTCTGTTTGATGGGCCCTTGCAATGCGGCGTGGGGCCCTATCTCTATAGCAACATCAATTGCGTTGACTTTCTTGCGGCGCTCGCTCTTTGGCCTAATAAATGCACCTTCAATGGCGCGCACGAATTGGACAGGAGAAACCATGTTACTGACCCAATAAGCTGGTCCTAGATCCTCGGATTGAACGGTTTTGCCTGTAACGCTAGATATCATCGTCACGCGAGAGGCGGTTTCAGTTGTGGGAATGGGCTTGACGTCCTCGATCGATTTCAAGTAGTCGTCTGCGATGCAATTCATATGAGTAGAATGATATGCATTCTCAACAGCGAGCTTGCGGGCGAAGACCGAATCGGCTTTTAGGAGGGTTTCCAACTCGGCCAGTTGCGAGGTGTCACCAGAAATCGTGACGTTGGAAGGACTGTTGACGCACGCCACTGACAACGCGTCGCTATCGGACACCCCCACTTTCATGAGATATGGCTTAATGTGGGTTTCAGATAGGCCAACAGCCATCATTCCTCCTTTCAATCGTGGAGTAATAATGTGCAGATTCCCTGCTAGACGACCTCGGTGGAAGGCAATCTTCCAAGAATCTTCCGCGGAAAGAGCGCCCATCGCATAGGCGGCGCCGATCTCGCCGCTGGAATGACCGACGACCATTGTTGGCTGGAGGTTCCAGTGTCTCAAAAGGTCCACAAGAGCGACCTGCAACACTGTACAGAGTGGTTGCGCAAACTCAGGCTTGCCGATACGTGAGTTCTCTTTAGACATGTTCAGTTCCTCTAACACGCTCCAGGGAGCCCCAACGGACTTAAGGTAGCGGTCTGCAGTGCGAAGGGAAGCCTTATAGACCTCGTAGGCCAGGAGTTCTCGACCCATGGCATGCCATTGCGCACCTTGGCCGGTGAAACAGAACAGCATCGTCGGAGGTTTGGAAGCGCGAGCGGCCTTCGCAAGGTTTCTCAGCTGACATTTGAGATCCTCGGTCTGCTCCGCTACAACCACGGTACGCCACTGAAAATGGCTACGACGATTGCTGAGGGTGAAAGCTACCTCTTCCAGAATGTTATCTGTCCTAGCATCTTTCGAAGCGTCTAGGTCGTCCACATAACATGCGAGAGTTGTACCGAGCCTGCACAAAGCATTTTGCTCCGGAGCAGAGAGCGCAAATACAAGCTGCTGCGGAGGATGAGACTTGGATTCGAAGAAGGTCTTGGAATTCTGTTTACAGAATATATAGTTAGTCTTGAGTATTACTTTTCAGCCCGGACAGTGTGTATATCCACCTTCTGCATCTCCAGATTGAAAAGGACATACCTCCATTCCTACCCCCGAGTCTCTCGATACTGATTCATGACTTTTGCACAAGGGCTGTTTAACGGTACGAGTCCGGCCCACAATGCCACGCTCGGCAAGGTAGTGATATGCATCATCAAGAATGCAATGACCGTTAGTACCTATAGCTGAGTAAGTCACAGTGCAAGTTGAATCGAAGATCTAAGAAATCGTACCTCCATAGCCAAAGGAATTGACAGAAGCCCGACGAAGACCCTGCGTGGGCCAGGGCGTGGGCTGCGTGGGAATAACAAAGTTGTAGTGTTCGAGCCGAAGCTTTGGGTTTGCATTCACGAAATTAATGTTGGGCGGTATGACGCCAGCTTCGAGGGTGAGGACAGTCTTGATGAGGCCTGCTAGTCCAGCCCCAGCTTCAAGATGTCCAATGTTGGGCTTCACAGTGCCGATGTATAGTGGCGCAGGAGAGTCTTTTGTGGTTCGGTCGAAAATGGACCCAATCGCACTGACTTCGAGAGGATCACCAGCACCTATACATAGTCAGCGACGTTGACAAAGTTATAAATAGACAATCAGAAAAAGTGGGCAAGCTCAGACTGCTGTCCAGGCCTCTTGAGGTGACAGTGGCTAAGACTTACCGGTGCCAGTGCCATGGGCTTCAAAGTAGCCGGTGTGGGCGGGATCTAGCCCTGCCAATGCGTATGTGTTGCGAATCAAAGAAGCTTGGGCAGCTGTGCTTGGCAATGTAATGCCAGGGGTTTTGCCATCAGAATTAACCCCAGTGCCGCGGATGACGGCCCTTATACAGTCACCATCTCGAACAGCATCATCGATGTGTTTGAGCACCATTATGCCAATACCTTCTCCACGAGTATAACCGTTTGCACGATCATCAAACGAGTAGCATTGGCTATCAGGACTTAAGAAATGCAAAGGATTGATCGAGGTCATTTGGTCGGGTCTCAGCATAAGGTTGACACCCCCGACGATCGCTTGTCGAGAGTCACTCGCCGATGCTTTGATTGTCTGACATGCAAGGTTTAGTGCAACCAGAGAGCTAGAACATGCCGTATCAAGGGAAATTGACGGGCCGTGCAGGTCGTAGAACCAGGACAAGCGATTTGACATCATCGTCAGGCCAGTTCCGGTAGTCGTATAAAGTAGGGTTTTCGCGAGTTCCGAAGTGGTTACATCGTCATAGTCTCGTGTAAAGCCACCGACGAAACATGCTGTGTCAGAGCCCATGACCTTGCTCAAAGGAAGTCCAGCATTCTCTAGGGCTTCGTAGGTGATTTCGAGAAGCATTCTTTGCTGAGGGTCCATGGCATTCGCTTCCCCTTGGGTCATGGAGAAAAATGGAGCGTCGAAGAGTCCAACATCGTCTTTCAGAAAATGACCTCCCTTGCAAACAATGGTTCCGTGTCTCTCAAAACTTGGATGCCAGAACGAGTTGACGTTGAACCGATCTTCGGGAACTTCTCTCCAGCCAGACCGCTTCTTGAGAAGCATTTCGTAGAACTCTGCAGGAGACTTTGCATCACCAGGGAAGCGGCAACCCATGCCTATGACAGCGATATCGCCTTTGAACTGTAATGCATCCATCTTGAATAAACACAAAAGAGTCAATCTCTCCTTCTGTGCTGAATAGGCGTTAAGCAAGAATCTTTCCTATCCCTTGAATTTCCGAGGCGGAATTGCCTACTATATGGCTAACCTGATCCAGCCCCACACCACTCGGCGACGTGGAGTGCGCGTCCCAATCTTATCGTACCAGGCTACCAGCTGCTGACAGATCTCGAAATCGCATGCGATATTCATTGTTGGGAGGTAACACCACGTGAGGTAGTGTTGCGCCTTTTCTGATCTATAATCAGGCACCTGCTTTTGTGAGGGCTACAAGATCTTTCTTGGCAGAGTGGCGCGGGTCCATTTCCTGAGGGACCATAACAGATCCTTTTTAGGCCGTCAAGCCCATTAGCATCCTCATTGGGCGAAGGATGAGATCTTGCGAGGCTTGACGTGCCATGATGGCGCCACATATGGATCCTGCCGCAAAGCTCTGATTGAGGCGAGGTTGTTGAGTCCACTGATCTAACATGTATGATTCAGTCAGTAGATGATGGCGCGAAGAGAGCACAGGCTGACCTCGTAATGGCAGACAACGGTCAGATTGAATCAGAGACGCTGCACGAACCCAAGCTTTGAGCTGCTGGAAATCCCAGCGCCCAGACCCCGCAGAAGAGCAATCCATCGGCAGGAATATTTGCAGATCTCGCTAATTCTATCGATCCTTACGATCCTTCGATCCTTGGGCGACAAACCACAGGAGGTCCTTTCGTGCGTGACAGATACATCAGCTCCGCCTGGGGGCTGACTTGCTTCTCGGCCTCAATTTGCACCGTCGGTCACAACTTTCTCGTAGACGATCGCGGTTATTCATGAGTGTACGATAAAATGGTAAGGTAAAAATTATAGTAAGATAGGACGCAAGTGGCAAAGCATGCTCCATCCGGGGTCAGTCTTTCTGATTACCAAGCCACTAGCCATTGATCGGGCAAAGATAAAGAGGAGGCACGGGGCTTCGTTAGTTCGACCCATTGTTACTTCACGAGTCCGAGGCACAGTAAAGGCACGCGGTGGGGCGGTGCACTACCTTTTAGGTAGCGTGGGGTCGGTATACTCTAGCACGTGAGGTTTGCTGGAAGGTGCGAAAGGAAAGCAGCTTCACGGATACCCGTACGGAGGACGCCAAGAGTGCTCGTAAGCGCTAGTAGCGCCACTAGTATGGTCAGCTAGAGATCGCCCAATGAGCAACTTAAGGTCATCACCGGGGCGACCCAATTTAGCCACCTACGGGTCACCTGTCACAAGCATGGCCCCAGAGTGCCCCTATCAGCCCAGTGCCCCTGTCAGCTCAGTCTTGGCATTGCGAGGACTTTTGGTGTCCCCCTCCGTACGGAAGCAAGTCGACAGAGGCAGCCACACCGTTCTCCAAAATAAGATTCTTGCGACTTGTCAGCCTACAAAGCGAAGGAAGGATGGGGCCAGGCGTCGCAATCAAAGCACTTCTACGGCAAGGTACTCCGTACCCCGGTACTTGCCGACCAGACAAGACAGATCGACCTCCTTAGGTGCATGTTGACCCAATGCAAGCCGCCTCAGTCTCTTCCCTTATGTAAGAAATGTTACGCAGACGATCCTGCCTCCAAATGCGAGTACCTCGGCAAATCTTTACTATCCCTGCCCTAAAACTGACTGAGTAATGGGACGTACGGGCTGGCGGCCCTGGCAAGCAGCTGAGGCAACTTAAATCTCTCGCTTTCTTTCTGTCGTCTGGCAGCAAGCTCCCTATGTCAACAACCTCCTTGATTTTCCCTCTACTTCTAAACCCCATGATTTCTCCCGACCTGATCTACCTCCTGCTTACCTTATCACCCATCTAATTTCGTCTATGCCTCAAGACTACAGTTAATTCAGACTCTGAACCTCAACACAGTATTCCTGGCAACCATGACAGGTCAAAACGCCGCTGAGGATGGCACAAACAATCAACAGACCAAGAGTCTGGCCGCCATGTCTGATTGTGCTGTTCAGAAGCCACTCCGAGGTTGGCGGCTGCTGGGAGTCCTCTTTAGGTGGGTTGGAAATTCTTGGGACTCAAAGTTTTCCAGAGGCGCAAAATAATGGCCCATGACTCTCCTCCCAGTCTTTCACTAGGTCTCTTACTAGCCATCATCGAGACCTCCATCACTGCCACTGCCCTCGTCACCATTGGCGAGTATTTCAAAGATTCTGTCAATGTCAGTCTTTCCACCCTTCAGGCCTGAGCACCTCTTACCCTTCTTTCAGGTGACATGGGTTGTTCTGGCATATCTCTTATCGTACATGGGTAGGTGCAGGGTCAAAGAAAGTACGGAGGGCTCACGAAATGCTAAGAAGTTTATCCCAGGCTTCGCCGTCATATTCACACGATTGAGCGATGGAATCGGTCGGGAAACGGCCGTAATTATTGCCTATGTCCTTTTCGCAGGATTCTCTCTCGGTGGAGGCCTGGCGCAGACATTGAACCAGTTGATTGCTTTACGAGTGCTTCAAGGAATCGGAGGCTCAGGCTTGTATTCCATGATCTTTGTGATTGGGCCAGAAATCACGCCTGTCCAGTACTGGGGTGCTTTTAGCGGCATGATAGGAATAGTTCTGGCAACAGGCTCAGTGCTAGGTATTCAATCCCCATTAATGTCTCCTTCCGCCGTGGATCGACTCTTACTCTGCAACTACAGGACCCATCCTGGGCGGGGCTATCACGGAAAGGGCATCATGGCGATGGATCTATCTGTTCAACGCTCCTGTCGCTGCCCTGGGAATAACGATCATGCTCATCTGTTGGCCGCGGAAAGGAAACACAGACAGAACTCCCCGCTTCTCCTGGCAGTCATTTCGACTGGTGGATTGGTTGGGTGCCGTCTTGCTACTGTCTGCCTCCACGCTACTGGTCTTTGCGCTCCAAGAAGGTGGAAGTACAGCATTTTCGTGGAACAGCGCAATCAATGTTTCCGCCCTGACGATTTCCGGGGTATGCTGGGTTGGCTTTTCGCCTGGATATCCTGGCTCTCGTTTGGCACTGTTCATCGACTTCGGGCAATTTTCCCTTTTACTATTGCACTTACCAGACCAATTGGCCCAGCTATAATGTACGTTGACCCCAATAATGAATTTTGATACTCTGCTGAATCCTAGAAAGGCTCGTCCTACTCACTGGCTTTCCCTATTTCGTTGCCGTTATAAATCTGCCTCAGCGCTTCCAGATAGTAAATGGAGACTCTCCTATCATGGCCGGTGTACATCTAATGCCCCTGTTGTGCACTATGGCGTTTGGTAAGACACTGAGCGCAATTATCCCCTTCCTCTGGCTAATATCACATTAGGTAGCTTTTTGGGTGGTGCAGCTTCTTCAAAGAAGAACTTTACCTCTCCAACTTTAGTGTTTGCCACGTGCCTCATTCTCTTGGGATGTGGCCTCTTGTCAACACTAGGCGGGGGTAGAGATTTCTATACGCCGACATACGGCTACCAGTCGATCCTGGGACTCGGGGTTGGGCTGACCTTCTCCAGTGGTACACTTCTGACTAGTCTAGCCAGTAAGGCAGAAGACGTTGGTATGCCATTCCGCTTTTGCATTCTGCGAAAGAGATTCCCCACTAATCTTGGTATAGCTGCTGCGCAAGGGGCTCTGAGTCAGGCCCGAATCTTTGGAGGCTCCATCGGCTTGTCCATGGCGACAATCGTTCTCAACAACAAGCTTAGCAACGCCTCACCGAACTACTAGATCCCGCCCGGATCAAATTACTGGAGCAATCGTTGAGTACCATCTCAACCTTGAGTCCAGCCAACCAAGGCCTTGTAGCACAACTGTACACGGACGCTTTCAACGAGCAAATGCGGATTTGCACTTACCTTTCAGCAGTAGCGCTGTTCGCTGCTCTTGCAACCTATCAGAAGAATCCTGCCAGCGTTGCAGCGAGGAGAGTGAAACAGAATGCGATGGCGAGGGAATCTTCAGACGAGGGTACTGAGCTGAGTTGAGTCGTTGGTACTGGGCCTGTTCAATCAGAGAGCGACGGTCATAACCAGGGAGTGCATAGCGAACGGAGTCTGAGACCAACATGAGAAAAATTGTTACGCTCTATCAGCTTTGAGGCATACAGTGGCAATTGGGCACACATCGTGGACCTAATTCACCTCAGAAAAATTGAGGTACAGGGTCGAGAATACCAAAAAGTGTTATCTGGATAGCCCGACAACTATCCGGCTAATCTTACCTACCGTCTATGAGTAGTGTTGGATCTGGGCGGGTCTGACAGCTGATACACCCCACACTTGCTGAAGGATTTGCAAATCCTAGCGAGGGCTGAGACATGTTAGTCCTGTTAAGGCATGTCTTTATCTTAGGGCCAAGATCAGCATTTTAATACACATGCTAGAATACTTTACTCGCTGATATCGTCTCTTTCAGCTTGTAATATCGTGCGAAGCAGGTTTCTATGCCGCAGCCAGAAAAGTGAAAAACGATTTGGTCTGCGAAATATATCTAAAATTTTACTTTGCAGATCTATTATCAACCCAATTGATAATATTACAATATCAAAATTCTACAACTAATACAACTTGATATACTCTATAATTTTTGCATAATTTTAAGAATGAAGACATAAATTTCAAACGTGCATTGTAGAATCAAGAGTCTAAAAATTTTTAAAATCTTGCTCAAATTGTTTTGCGACACAAAAATTTGCTTAATACAATAACAACTCGAAAATTCGAAAAAGTTTCGAACAAAACAAAAGAATCTTTACAATTTGCGTCAATACATATCTATATATCTCAAAATTATGCACAAGTTGTAGAGCATATTAAGTTGTATTAGCAATAGAATTTTGATATCGTAATATTATCAATTGCGTTGATAATAGATCTGCAAAATAAAATTTTAGATATGTTTCGTAGATCAAATCTCACTTTTCCGGCTACGACATAGAAATCTGCTTCGCACGATACTGCGACACAAGTTCCTGTTGGAGGAAAGAGACCTACTTTATCTGCTTTAGGACACGCATGCGACACGCCTTGTCAAGAGAGGATTGCAACAGAATTTTTGGACTGACATATCATATCCGTTGTTGACTGTGCTTATACAGTAAAAAAACAAGTGATTTTGGAGTCTGTTATTGGTTGAACCCGCAATCTCGGGCGAGTGCCTTTCTCAGCTGTCCTTCTCCACACCCACCCACACCCACACCCACCCACACTTACACCTACCCATTCTTACACCTACCCACACTCACACCCACCAACTCTCACACCCATATTATCGTAGATGGCGCAGTGCGCTACAGCTATGAGGAAACGTGGATAAGGCAGATATTCGATGGTCGAGCAAATGGCTGCCTCCTCTCCGTTCTCAACTTAACCCAGAGGCTATTCTTTTCTTCGATACCACTTCTAATCATTGTACCGGAGAAAGCTTGCGCTCAGGAAGTTCGTCAAATCATTGTCGCTCATAGAGGCAAGACTATCTCCAAGCCTTCCTCGGTCGCCATGGTCAAGATTCTAATGGTCCACGGCTTCGGTGTCAATGCCGCCATCTTTGAAACTCAGACGGGTATGTTCAATCATTAACAATGGTCCTTCTAAAACGACCTCACCGCCGACGAAATTCACTTCCCATCCAACCTCTCCTGGCTCTACATAAAATCCAATCTCTGCAGAATCGGAATTAATAATCGATACTTAGCACCGTTACGAGCGCTGCTACCATCCCATTGGGAATACCATTTCCTTCAAGGCCCGCTCGAATGCGGACCGGCCCCCGGAATCGGTGAAATCTACCCGAGCCAAACGTACAATTGCTGGTTTCACGTTCCTTCTCTGACCGAATTCCAATCCGTACATGACCTTCTGGAAGAAGTGATAGAGGAGGAGGGTCCGTTCGACGTATCGTGGGGATTTAGCGCTGTACGTTTGACTTTCGAACTCCATCGTAAAATTAATCTTTTTTTTTTCTCATCCTCCCTAATGTCTTCTTCCTCTCCCCTTACTTTTTACCAGTCACACCCTCTTCAACACAAGCCTGACCATAGAGGAAAGGTCTACGTAGGCTATGCGGTGAGTCAATCTAATAACGAGAGCAGGGCGCTATGATTATCAGCTCACTCATCCTTCGCTACGCGCACGAAACTCCGCACTTGCCTCAACCCTTCCGCGCCGCCATCTTCATGAACTCATACATGCCATGGAGCGCCATCAAGGATCAGGGCAAAGACGTCACCCCACTCGTGATCCAGCAACAATACGTCCCATGCACATTAGCCGAAGCGAATCGAGTGCTCGCGCTGGAGTATGAGAGAAATCCGACCGAGCAGAACGTGCTCAAAGACGAGCGAAATGCGAACTGGGGCGACGGTGATCTAATCCCGCCCATGATGAGACACGCCTATCAAACCATTCATGCACAGGACGTGGAGAAGGGGGTGGACCGCAAGTACAACGATGTCGTGGCCCACAGGATGTTCTCGGAGGTGGACAAGGTTCGCATTCCCATACCTACGGGACATATCTTAGGCGAGAACGATCCGCTCAAGGAGTCGGGAGCTGCTATGTGTAATATGTGTGATCCGAGGGTAATGCTAATCTACAAGCATGGATTCGGGCATGAGATCCCGACTCGCTCCCCAATAGATCTAGGAAAGATCAAAGAGATTATCGAGAAGACTGTTATAAGATCGGAGTTTGTATAAGAGCTCTATACAATATAAGAGCTAGTGTTAGAAACGAGGGAGATTGAGAGAGTAGTGCTTGATTGTCTACCAAATTGTTTAGTATAGTAGTCGTCTACTGCATTCTCGTCTCAAATTATTTGTTTCTATTTCAACTCTCTTACTTTTTTATTTTGTTAACGTAGGAATAAATTATTCGACTTTAGAGTGCTATTCTAGTAATAAAAATATATTTAATAAGATATTGCTATATTAATATACTAAATATAAGACTATATAATATATAGAATTATAGTTTAATAAGATATTAGAAGTTTATAAGAATTTTAAGAGATAATTCTTGAAGAAAAGATTCTTAAAGAGAAGATTCTTAAAGAGAAGATTCTATAAAATATTAAATTGTTATTATAAATACTTAATACTAATATATTTTATTATTTATTATTTATTAATATTATAATTATCTTTGTTTTTTATTTTATGATCTTTAAAATAATATTAAAATAATATTGTATTTAATAGATTAATTCTTTTATTAATTATATATAGCAATTTAATTTCTTATTATTATAAATCTATATTTTAACTAGTATAATTATTTAATTTAAACTCTAAAATTAGACAAATTTTCTAG